>ENA-OQLI01000028-OQLI01000028.1-human-gut-metagenome-genome-assembly--contig:-NODE-28-length-233532-cov-7.014541_pt1 | contig 233532 bp, 188 predicted proteins | sample MGYA00242805_ERZ504812 | MGnify/ENA primary metagenome ERZ504812 (study PRJEB26092, sample SAMD00036430) | human gut metagenome | host: Homo sapiens | study: EMG produced TPA metagenomics assembly of...
TTGCTTCTCATGAGCACACCTCCATAACTTTAATAGAGTAAAATGCTCGCATCTATCATTTCTAGCAAGAAAAGATGAAGTAAAATGCTTGCATTCTCTATTGATTATTATGGGATATTTTTTGGGGTAACACAATCCGTCGAATTATTTTGCACTTACGATTAATGGACAAAAAAACGAACCACACTAACCATGTGATTCGTTATCTTTTATAACAATTCCAATATTTTTAATATTATGAATCTCATCTTTGCCTCTCCAAAAGATTCTTAAAAATTCTACATTACTTCAAGAACTCGAATTGCTATCAATCCAATTCGAACACTAAGCACTTCTGCTGGATTATTAAAATCTATATTCGTTATTTCTATTATTTTCTGCAAACGATATGAAACAGTTCGATAATGAATAAACATTAATTCAGAAGTCTTTTTTAAGCTTTGGTTGACATTCAGATAACATTCCAATGTATCAACCAGCTCTCCATTTTTCTGAATATCGTACTGGCGAAGTTTATTCAATGACTCCGGTATAAACGCTTGCAACTGATTTATATCTTTCATCTTTTCCAGTATCTGATAAAAGAATCCTACCTTTGTACTATCTATAACTGACTTATCCTCGTCTCCGATTATTCGTCTAATAACTTTAATATATTTAAGCGCAATTTTAGAAGATTTAAAAGACTCCTTCAATTCATGGTATCCTGTGACAGTTTTACCTATACCAATCAGAAAATCTATTTCAACTCCCCTATTAACTAGAAATTCTTGTATCGTTTTCTGCAGTTTCTCCAGTTTTTTACGAAATTCCAATCCGGTTTCCCGTTCCGTTTCTCTGTGAATATATACAATCTGGTTGGTTTGCAAAAAAATAGGCTCCCTCGGTAAATAACGTATAATTTCGTTTTCGACCAATTCTGTTTCTTTTATCTGGGCATTGGTAAATTTTTCCATATTCTTTATTGCATCCATACGGAAAGTGACAACCCAATATATCTCTGCATCATTAAGACCAAGCATACCTGCAACTTCATTTTCTTCATCATTTGACAGCGAACCATTCAGCATACGATATTCCAAATCTCTTAGATGTCGTTTTTCAAGATTCTCTTCTAATACATGTCTGATCAAACTAAACTGTAATGTAATGATAATATTCTCTAACGCGATAAAATCTAATTCCCTCAATGGTTCATTCTGTTCTGAAACAACAAAATACATTTCCTGTCTTTCAAATATATTGAGCTTCTTAATATATTCAATATAGTTAGTATTTTTTCTTTTTTGACACAAATATTGATATCTGGTTATAATTCCAGACTTATATTCCGCAATATTTTTTTCAATTCTAAAATCCTGTGTTTCCGAATTACTTGAAAAAAGACAGGTTCCATCTGCGTTATATAAACCGACCGGATTCCCGAGCATGGTACTGATCAAGAAAAATATTCTCTCTATAGATTCCCTTGAATCTATCACGTTCAGTAAAATATTACTTAAATTATCATGTGTCATCTTAAAATATTTCAGTTTTGCAGTTTCAATATCACACAACTGAAGTAGTATATGCTTAATAATCCCCCAAAAATACAAATCCTCAGAAATTTCTATCACGGGCAAATGATGTTCCTGCGAAAATTCCATTAAAATATCAAACAGTCTTTTCAGGTGTTCAGTTCTCTGACAGCACTTTACTATAAATCCACTTATCTGCTTTTTATCCAATTCTTTTAAATGATGCAAAAAAACATCTTCCTCTGTGGCTTCATAGGCTCGCATACTTGTCAGGAGCAGCTCACCCCCCCCCAGGAATTTTTCCATATCTGGCACTTCAATGATTCGGACTCCTTTAATTTCACGACCAATTCCAGAATCATCACTTATCAGTTGCATTTCCGAGAAATTGTTTGATTCAAGCAAGTCCTTTACTGTATACCCCATTTGTATTCCCTTCCTTTTACAATTGATTTGATTTATCTTTATTTTGCCTTATTATGTTATGCTATATCTATTTTAATATATTGGTGGAGTTATTTCTATAATTGTTTTTCATATTCTCTAGTTTGTTTTCTTAGCTATTCTGATAACTCATCGGCATCTGGTTTTATAATCTCCGAGACCTTTATGCCCTTTAGTAGATTGTCATAAGTTTGCTGCACATCCAGCAATATTTTATGTACTTTACAATGCTCTGTTGCATTTCTGGAACAAAACCCATCCTCTTCTAAACAACGATTTAATTTCATGGTTACTTCCGTGGAGGATATTATGTCAAACAGAGAAATATCTTCTGTTTTTTTCACAAGTGAATACCCACCTTTTATTCCTTCGCAAGCTGTAATTATATTCGCTTCTTTTAATTTTTTTGTGATCTTTGGAATATAGCTTTCTGGAATCTTTAATTCGTAAGCTAACTCAGACGCAGTGATTACTTCACCACGACAAGCCAGATAATATACTATTCTGATCGCATAATCCGTTGTAATTTTTAATTGCATAATTGCTCCTCTCCAAAACAGGAAAAATCCCGAATTATTATCCTTGCGCTTCATCTTTTATCGCCTCAAGTCTAATAAATTCGGGATATTGTATAACCTTTCATTTCCATATCTGTGCCTGATGCTTCAACTACTACATTTAAGGATAAAAAACATATAGAAAGAATCAAAATCCAAGAACATAAAATTTTTATGTATTTTTTCCATATATTATGCCTCATCTTGTGATTCTCCCTTATTTCTTTTCTGTTTTTTATGGATTAAAACACTTAGACAAATCAGTGAACCAAACAGCAATAAGAAATATCCCATAACAGGACTGTCATCTCCAGTCTTTACGCTATTGGTTTTTCCTAATCCATCCGAATAGGACGGACCAGATGGTTGTGACGGGTTTGAGGGCTGTGTTAGATTCGGCTTTTCTTCTCCCATATAACTGTTTTTAAAAGAGATCGCTTCTATTTTCTCCCCCTTCTCATTTGCTACAATTGTGACAACTTTTAACTGATTCGATTCATTATAGTAAGCCTCGACAGTCACATAGTACCTGTTTTGATCATATTTATAATCATCCTTTTTTTCTGTCGTCTGATAAATGTTATAATGATACTGTCCTGCTGTTTTTACATTCAGTATAATCTCTGTTGCTGCATTCTTTTCCATTGTCCAGGAATACTGCATATTGCGGCTTCCGGCTGGCATTGGTGCGTCGCTTTGATCGGTTGTCATAATATAAGAAAATTCATCTGCAATGCCTTCCACTTCACTGTCAAAGATCTGTCTCACCGGAATTTTCACTACAGTACAGTTATCAGATGCAAACGCTGATATCTGCATGCTCAGAAAAAGGAGCATAGTCACCAATATGACAGCTGTTTTCTTTAAATCAAGAATTTTCATGTTTTTTCTTTCCCTTCTTCTTTAATTTTCTATCTATCAGCAATAGAACGATAATTAGCAAAAGTATCCAGTAGATAACCGGCACCTGAATCATCTTTTCTTTCAATTTATCAATTCCAGTTCCCAGATTCTTGGCTTTCTCTTTCTCAGGATAGACCTGATCCGTAAGCCTTCCTACTAATATATTTCTTCCATTTGTCATGTCTGAGGTACATGTTATCAGAAGAACCAAATGGTCATTTTCAGTAAGTTCAATGTTTCTTTTATGTAAAGCATTGTCCGATATTTCCTGCAGATACGCCTGTTTTGCTGCCGGTTCCTCTGAACTGACACTGAACAGCCGCTCATTATAAGCATCTGCCTGAATCAATGCATAAAATTCAATTCCATGATCTTTTCCATCAAAAAAAAGATTTCCGTATGGATGTTCGTCAAAATACTCCTTATCTGCGAATAGCCCCACATCTCCAAACATCATGTGTTTTTCCATATGGTGTCCATAAATCATATTGTTAAAATCGGAAAAATCCGGTTTGTTTGCACAGTGCAAAAATATGGAACCACTTAAAGAATATTTGCCTTCGGCATCCGTATTCATATAAGTATCATCATCTTCTGCCTGAAGCAGCGGATAATTAACGTTTGTTTCATTTATTCGAATCCAGCCAATAATATCCGGATTGATTTTCTGCAATTCTTCAAAAGATTTCGTATGTTTTTCTGTTGGAATATAGGCTTCGTAGTTCTTCGCATCAGCCGCCTGATATACCTGATTGGAATCCCATAACATATAGCATGACAGGAACATTACCATAAGAATCAGCAATAACGCTATAAAATTCACCATATGATCGACTATTTTGACTAAAAACTTTGCTGCTTTTTTCATATGAAATATTCCTGAAGTTTCCTTTCTTATTGCAAAAGGGAATGCGACGGAGTATCGCCGCACGCATTCCCTTTGCTGTTACTTTTATGATTTTATGTAATTATTTCTGTACTTTTTTGCGTTTGAAAGCAACGAATCCAAACAGTGCTACAGCACAAAGAGCAACCATCAGAACGTATGGAAGAGTGTTCATGATAATACCAGTTGTTGGTACGTTGTTGAATCTGTTGGTTACGTCAACAATGTTCTTTTTCTGGCCGAGTTTACCACTGGCTGTAATTGCTTCATTGTATTTTTGTGCTGCTTTAGATGTCTCCACACCATTAAGTGTAACTACAGTGCTTCCCTTGTAGTTTGCTTTTGCAGCCTCAGTTACGGTAATCGTTGTTCCTACTGGAAGACCTGTGAATTTCATGTTCTCGCCATTTCCCAGCTGGAATGTACATTGTCCAGTCGCGTCTAACGTAACATCTTTACCATCTTTGTCTTTTACACCGCCAAGTGTTTTTGCATCTGTTCCTGCCGGGAATTCAAATTTTGCAGTAAAGTCGAATTTCTCAGTTGGAAGAGATTTTTCGGCATCTGTTACATTCTGAATAACCTTCTTGGATACGTTCAATGCACCGTTTGTTTTATAGTCAGGATCTGGCTTATTCGGATCTGGTTTCTCACCTGTACCAGCTTCCTGTACATAGGTGTTGACAAAGTTGAAACCATTCTTGCTTGCATCACCACCAATATCTACTTTACCTGTTGTTGCTTTACCTTTGTCATCTTTTGTCTTATTTACAATGATCTTATCAATTTCAAGTGTTCCACCAGTTTTCTCAACAACATATACATCCATTCTATACTCAGCATCGGACATAATCAGTTTTTCATATGCTGTCTCTGTAACAGACGGATTAGCCGTTTCGTTCTCTTCTACTGTATAGGAATATCTACCAGCTTCAGGAAAATCAGTGCCTACTAAATTAATTTTCTTAGTTTTTGTAGTTGTACCAAGATCAGTTGTTTCAAAACTGATTGTTGGTATTTCAACAGCATGAGCAGTATGTATTACATCATCCCCCTCCATAATCTGTGTAGCAGTAAAGCTAAATGTCTCTGCTTTTCCCACCTCAGTGTTGTAGGTCTTGCTGATATAGGCTTCCTTTGCATTATTTTTTGTGTCTGTCGTTGTTTGATCCGCTGCCATTGCCGGCATTGCCATTCCCATTGTCATAGCACCTGCTGCGACAATTGCGAGCATTTTCTTAGTGAATTTTTTCATGCTCATTTTAGTTCCTCCCTTGTAAATTATTTTGTTTTTTATTTGATTAACGGCTCTGGTAATTAAATTCCCCTGCTCCGAATAATCGCGATGACTTTTCCTTTGACATCTTTTATATCAATGCAGCCATAAATTCGGCTGTCCGATGCCTGAGGCCTGTTATCTCCAAGTATAAATACCTGGCCGCTCCCGACTGTGACCGGGAAATCCACTCCATCTTTGAATTGGGTGGTATCAAAGTAAATGTCCTGAGATATCTGTTCTGCACCATTTATCTTCAGTCCGTTTTTTGTAATGTCAACGGTGTCTCCTGCTACTGCCACAACACGTCCGGTCGTGGTTCTGCCATCAGCTTCAAACACTGCAACATCACCGGAGATAAACCTTTTATCCAATCGGTAATACATGACCAGATCACCGTCTTTGATTGCCGGTTTCATGGAGACATCATTTATTCTTACAATTCCATAGAGAAATGTAAAAATAAGAAATACTGCTAAGATAATAAATGCAATCTTCAATAACAACTGAACAATATCCTGTGCTACAGATGTTTCCTGTATTATATTGTTGTTTTTATTTGACCGTTCAGTTTCGTTCTTCATCCTATCCTTCCATAAAAATGGATGCCCATAACCCTTCTAGGGGATTTATTTGTTTTAGGTCAACTCAGACATCCACGGTACTAGTTTGTACCCTTTATTATAGTGGTTTATTTTTTTATTCCAATGCAACAAACATGTAAAAAGGCGGATGTATTTTTGCAAGTTTTGTTCCATAGCAGTGTCTATTCCATTTTCCGTCTTCTCCAGAAAAACAGAACCATAACGATACTTATAGCGAGTAATAGCCATACATGCCTGCTTGTTCCCAGACGAACCCCTGTTTCCGGTATTGATTGTGTGTTTTCGTTTGTGATTTTTAACTCAATCACATCTCCTCGTGCAGCCTCAATCCGCTGTTTCATGACAGCCGTATTTTCATTCGATGTTGCCTGAACTGGATTTGAATACTTATCATTCTCTTCTTTTTTAGAAATCGAAACAGCGTATTTTGATGTATCAACAGTTTCTGTTATTATGATATCCGAAGATATATCTACATTTTGTAATGTAACTTTATCTCCATGTTTCAAGGATGTTCTAAGTGTCTTACTACGCAGCTTTTGACCATCTTCCCAATAGAGAATTTCCATATCAAATGGCTTCTTGCGGTTTCCAAGTGGACCAGTGACTTCCTTTGTAATCTCAACCGTCACCCCGCCTTTTTGCGGATGATTGACGATATGTCTGTCCGAAACAGCTCTCCAGGTATTTGTCGTCGGTGATTTCTCATATAGGAATAAAATATCGGATTCTACATCGACCATATATAAATTAAAGTTATCCTGATACTGTGTTTTGGTTTTATCTGCTTTGTTCTTTTTGTTCGGAGTAACAGATTCTACCATCCAGTATCTGCCATCTGGTATCTCCTCCGATAACTGAAGCATTCCATTCTCATCAGTCAGTTGCAAGTCAAAATCAGGATTACACTTCTGACCATCCTTTTTCAGAACGATATCGTCCTTGCTCTGTGTATTGTCATAATCTACTGTATATCCTGTATCATCCGCATATTCTTTCGTAACATCATCATACGGTACTTTGTAGAACAGAAAACCTGCACCAGCAAGTCGGTTTCTTGGAAGATCATCCGTCTTTAAGAAACTTCGTTCAGCAAGATTGAAATGCAGATTCTGCACTTCCAGTTCCATCTTGGAAACATCCTTGAACTCATTCTCATCCTTCGGGAATATTTGTTGTCCATTTGAATCGAAATACTGAATCTCTGGATAAATAACTTCATAATATAGGAAACCATCCCCGTATTCCGAAGAATAATGTGTCTTTCCTATCTCAATTTCTTCCACCTTATATTCCACCGGATTTCTGTCCTGGAATAGTGGAACATTGTCGACTGTGTGTTCCCATCCGTTCTCTTCATTCAGCAGGAATTCCTGTCCTGTAGAAATTCCATTCTGATACAATCTGATTTTCACCTGTTTTTCCGTCAGTGCATCATTTGGATTTTCCCATGTCTTTTTGATATGCAGAGTGCCTGTTTTAGCAAAATTTCGGATATTAAGGCTGGTATCTCCTCGCTGAAACAGAACAGATTTTCCGTCTATCTTACCATCAACTGGTGCCTTAACAGCCTCCTGATTTTCGTTAGCCTCCCTATCCACCAATTTTGCATCAATGATTTTGAATGCTCCATTGGCAATCTCAACGGTGATCTGTATATCTCCTGTGTCTACATATCCCGTCGGTAAGTTTGTCTCTCGCAACAAATACGTCTCAGTTGCTGTTCTGTTCTGTTTGTTTTCATCTTGTAACGGAATGTGAAGTTGTGCGATTCCGTATTTATCAGTTGTTACCGTTTCCTCCTCAACACCGTTCTTACTGACAGCAAAATTGATCTTCTCCATTCCATGTCCGGTAGACTCATCAAATTTGTTCAGTGTGAGTATTCCCTCTTTCTGATAACGGTTCTCCAATTCAATAGTAAGAGTCTCACCACCGCGTCCAATTCCACGTCCTGTGAATTGAATTCCACTTTCTGGATATGCTTCCCATGAATTTACATTATCTCCTTGTTCATGAGAATTGCGGACATTGTACCAACCTGAAAATTTCACATTCGAATCTTTTGGCTTATAGTTGTACTCTTTTAATGTGTATTTCCAGAATGAGTCCGCCTTAACGATCCACGTACAGCTTGTATGTGTATCATCTGTCCATGTACCTACAACTTCTATTGGAGCATCCTCCGCTTGCGGAGCTTCTGCATCCGGTTTCTGGCTATCTTCTGAAGGAAGCACAAGTTTCATATGCTCATGAAATGCAGGTGGCTGAGGTTTTCCATCTAAAAGCTTTTCATCCATATCTACCTGGATATAATAATCTTTCTTGACTTTCTCTATTGCTTCCGGCATTCCGACAAAATCTTTCTTTACTGTCAGGTAACCATTTTTTGCTACAATACGTCCGTCAATATGCCACCCATCGGACATTTCACTTTTGAAAGAATACCAATAAATGGTGAAGAATTCGGTATCTAATTTCGATGGCGGAATCTCCCTGTCTCCGATACGAATCATACGTCCGCTTTCACGAATTGTCTGGAATACCTCTTCATCGGAAGGAATTCTATCTATCTTGTAGATATAGTCTCCATTTCCAATATATCCCTCATCTGGTTTAGTTCCCTGCAAAAGTTCTTGCACTCTCTTATTTCCATCCGCATACTGTTCCCACGTAGATGGATTCTTATTTCCAAGAACTGGAACATCATGCAATATACTTGCCTTCACATTACAGTTTGCCACGGCAACCGCACTTGTATAATCGTCTACATTCGTGGTTGGTAATGCTACCGAACCATCTTCCGGCATCGCTGACTTACAGATATAAAACTGTACCTGTTTTCGATTTTGGTTACTAACCTTACGCCACGCTGCATAGAGGGTGATTGGCTGTCTTGCACTATTATTTATAAGATCAGAAATAGAATCCCCTGCACCGCATTCCTGCCACTTTCCGTCTTTGTTTCTGTAATCCCAATGATCGAATTCATACTGTTCCAACTCTTTGCTGTCATTATCTTCATGATCATAAACCAGAGGATATGGTGACTTAACGTTATGTTTTCCAGCTTCTATTTCATTCTCATAATCATCTGTATGTCTTGTCTTATTCTCAACCTGAGGGGTCAACTTAGCTTCCTTAGGAAGTTTCTTCATATAACGAGTTGTATTATAGATAACCCTGACTGCCCCAGACTCCAGCGGTTTGTCTGCGATCACCTCATAAGATGAGTTAACCTTCGGAATTTCAAATTTTACCTTATCATTTCCGGACGGTTCTGGAAGAACCTCATTTTCGTCCCTGTCATTAGATGTACAACTCCAGACAATCTCCTTGCCATAATACTCACCTTCTAAACTTGCCCTCTTTGGTACTTCCAAAGTATATGCTTCCCCATGGCCTACATACTGTCTCTTAATTGCTTCTCTTTTGGTCAGATTCAGTGGATCCAACACTTCAATCAGATGAAAACTTTCCTCTACACTGAAATGTCTTCCTGCCAGCCCAACCTGAGAAGAAAGTCCTGTCAAACGATCAAAATAATTTTCGATTCTGTCTGGATTCAGTGGGTTTGGCTGTGAGAAATAATAGACAGATACATCTTTCCCGTTTTTCAGGACAGGAATATACCATGTACCATCGTTGTCCTTATAAGGGTGCTGTACAAACACACGGCTGTCTGTCGCATAACCAAACAGAATCTTCTCTTTCTGATCTGCGCCGGGCTCCAGCTTGCTCGGAGTGAAACCAAACTCACTGTAAATTTTAGAAATCGTATCATCTGGTTTAGCTCGCAAATAATAACGACTGGCTCGGCCACTGTTTGCTTTGATTATGTAATGTTGCTCAGCATTGAGGTTCTTTATCAGCTTATAATGTCCATCGATAAATACATAAAAACTGATATTTGCTTCTTTTACCGCAGCCGGCTTTTCTGTATTATCAGGAACAATCACATATGGACGTACTGCATCATCTGGCTGAATAGTAAAGCTCATGGTATGCTCTGCTTCATTTTTACTCCATGTAACCGCTGAAAGAGTACCATCTTCCTTTCTGCATTCCCAGTTTATATCCTGCGTTTGTTCTTCTACACGCGGCTTTGTACTAACTGTTCTTGTAAGTGTTGACTTTCTTGCAACAAAATCAATTGCCGGAAGATCACGCAAAGCTGTTTGGCTGTAAACCTGTCCATCTTCATCCTGTACTGTCACACTGTAAAAACCGTTATATCTATCATCGTCGTGTTCTAGTAAGGTCTTTGCACTCATTGTGGCAATATTCTGTCCGTCTGGCAGGTAATACACATCCATCGGCTCTCCGGACTTTCCTATATAAATACATTCATGACCTTCTATCGTGTATTTCCCTGCATTATGGATTGTATCGTAATCTCTCTTGGAATAATAAAAACGCTCTTTTGCTCCATTTTGAATAGAACCATCGTAATGAAATTTTTCAAAATGCTCTTTTAACTCATCATTAGAAATATAATAATAAACTGTTCCCGGCTTTGTTGTAGTATCTTTTATAACAGGAATTTCTTCGTTTAGAACATTATATCTCTCATTATTTACAAAAGTATAGAATTTAATGTTCAAGGTTGCTGGTGCAAAAGTGTTGCATGCAACCGTATATGGTTGCTCTATCTTTCCAATAGAAAAGGTTAGTTTATCGCCCTGTTTCACCGGAGCAATTGTTTTATTTTCATCCTCACTGGCACAAAGCCAGTCGCTTTCCTTCGTATCTCCTGGATCAACGGAAATTGTGACCGCAGAATCTTTCTTATAGTAACTCACAGTTCGATTTCCATCCGGATTGATCACTGTAACCGAATAGAAACTGTTCTCATTCTGCTTAATCTGGTCTGAATCATTATCCGGAATTTTTTCGCCATCAGATGCTCCTTTTGGCATATAGTAAACATCTGTCGGTACCGTTGTGTCCTGATTGTCCAGGGTGTAGGATACATATTGCTGTCCTTTATAAGTTACCACTGTCGCCTGTGCTAATGTCTTCTCACCACGGACTGTATATGGAAAATAATTTCCGGACTGTGTTTCCTCTGCATTCAAGCCGAACTCTTTATAAATCTCAGCAAGATCACTGACAGATAAATAGCATCTGCCCTGACGGTTCCATTTATACACTTTTTTCAGTGAATCAGCCGGCAGCTTTCGAACCTCATTGTCTGCATATATATAAAACTGAATATCAAAGGCTGTCTGGTCCGCTCTCTGGAGCACATAAGACTGTGTGATCTTTCCGATTGAGAACCTTGTCCGGTTCCCTGATTCCCGTACACCATCTATTACCTTATCATCTGTTCCCATACAGGTCCATTCGATCTGGTCTGTCTGATCCGGCAATTGTGGATTAAAGTCAGACACAACTTCTTCCACTACAGTTCCTGTTAATGCATAACGAATCCGATCCTGCCCTTCTCCCTTTACCTCTACGGAATAAAACGAGTTGTCCTTTTTTACAGAATCTTTTAAATTTAATGCAAGGCCTTTTCCATTTGGAAGGTAGTAAACATCTATCGCTTCCCCTTGTTTATTCTGTCCATCATTGTAAGAAACATATGTCTTTCCGGATTCTGTGTCTGTATAAACTTTTCCGTATTCTATCCTGCTTTTTCCCCGGTATGCAGATACAAACTTATTTTTTGCATCTGGATTCTGACCATCGCTGTTTTTTACAAATCCAAATTCTTCATATATCAGGAGCAGGTCCTCAATGGAAACACCATAGTAGGTAGTTCTTCCGTCTTTCCATGTTGCAATGCCGGTAATGTCATTATGCTGAAGCTTTACCTTGTTTCCATCAATAATAACATAGAAATCAATATCAAATCCTTCGGAAATCTCCTGAAGCCTTGGTGATTCCTCTTGTGCAATCTGCTCCTCAACGGCTTTTTCTTCTTCTGAAAACTCTCCCGGGGATGGAGTAATTTCTTCCTCCGGAATCTCTTCTAATGGCGGGGTGATTTCCTCTCCAGGAGTCTCTTCTGATGGCGAAGTATTTTCTTCTTTCGACGTCTCTTCCGACAATGATGTACTTTCCTCAGGAATAGATTCTTCTGTGTGCAGTTCACCCTCTTGAGTACTATTTATATTTGGAATATTCTCTTCTTCCACTGAAACTGCCAAAACTGTCGTTCCTGCGCTATTCATGCACAAAACCAATAAAAGTGTCCAGGCTATCCATCTTAGCCATCTCTTTTTCCTCTTCACACAAATTCCTCCTAAAAACATATTTTCATTTTCTTAGCTATCTGCCTTTTTTATCCATTCCTTCTGCATTGCCGCTTCCAGAAAACAATGAAGCAGCGGTTGGGAGAACGAGCCACATTCCCCGTTCAGGATCATTTGCAATGCTTCTCCATGAGTCAGTTTACTTTTATAGGGGCGAGGACTGATTAAGGCATCATATGCATCAGCCAGTCCCACAACCTGTGCACAAAGAGGAATTTCTTCTCCATGCAAACCATCCGGATACCCAGCTCCGTCATATCGTTCATGATGATGTCTGCAGATTTCATAACTAAGCGCATTTAATTTGTCTATAGTAAGACCTTTTGGAAACTTCTTTGTCATTTCAGCTCCAACCAGTGGATGTTGTCTCACGGTTTCCATCTCTTCATCTGTCAGCCTGCCATTTTTGTTCAGAATTTCAACAGGCACCCTGATTTTTCCAATATCATGAATTGGTGCCAAATGTGATACAGCTTCTACTTCTTCGTCTGTAATTCCATATTCCGGATAATTTTTCTGCAGTTGGAGATACATCTGCTTTGTAAAGAAAATAATATTGTCCTGGTTTTCCGCTTCTGATAAATTATTATGATCCAGAACTGTAGACAATAATGACACCATATTCCAATATTGCTTGGTCTTATCGCGCTCGTTCTTCTGGAGTTCTCGTTTCATTTCCATTACGGATCTGTAGGTTCTTTTTACATTATGTAATGTAATCATTGCTATATTATCTTTTATATCCACATATTTCTTAGCCCTCATCTTTATATAAGATTTTTCACTCTCTATTCTGCGGTATACGATATCCTGCTCTGCATAGCCATGAACCAGATTTTCTGTTAACTTATCGCTTAACAGGAAATCTCGTAGCTTTGATTTATCAGCATCATGAATAAATCTCTCTATATATATCTGAATAAACGTATCATAATCTTCTGTCTTCCTTGCTATTTCAAAGACCTCTTGATTATGTGAGTAAATGCATTCATACCTATTTGTTTTTAGATTTAATTTTAATGCTACATAAAACCTGTCAAAGTCCTTATCTGTGCAAACCATTGGTTTTTCCTGCTCCATAACTCCACCTCTTACGTAACTCAACCCTTAAAGGTACTAGTTTATGTCAAAAAAATATTCCTTAATACTATTTTCACATATAATAGTATATCGTTCTTTCTATTTTTTATAATGCACAAAATTTGCAAATATGGTGTGTGTATTTTGCAAGAAGTGTTCCATTATATGAATTTTTCCAAAAAGAAAAACGAACCACACTAACCATGTGATTCGTTATCTTTTATAACAATTCCAATATTTTTAATATTATAATTCCGTTTCGAACAGCTAATATCTCAGCCACATTGTCAAAATCCATTCCTGTCAATTCTACTATTTTCTGCAAACGGTATGAAACTGTTCGAGCATGCACGCACATTAACTCTGAAGTTTTTCGAATACTTTGTTTATGATTCAAATAGCATTCCAGCGTATCAATCAGTTCTCCATTTTTCTGAACATCATACTGATGAATCTCATGGACTGTATCTGGTATATATGTTCTTAATTGCTTTTCATCCTTAATATTTGTAAAAACATGAAAGAATCCTAATTTTGAACAATCCACTACTGACTTCTGTATATCACCTGTTATCTTTCTAATGACATCAATGTATTCTATTGCAGTTTTAGAATCTTCAAAAGAATCTTTCAAATCATGATAACCTTTAACACTTTTTCCTATCCCAATCAGGAATTCAAATTGTTCTTTTCTATCTGTCAATTGATCTTGCGTTTCTTTTTGAAATTTTTCCAGCTTTCTTCGAAATTCCCGTTTTCCTTCTTTTTATTTTCCTTGTGAATATATATGATTCGATTTGTATTACAAAAAATATACTCTTTAGGTAGAAATTTTAAAACTGCTTTTTCTACAATCTTTGTCTCTTTTCTTTGTTCAGCACTGAAATTTTCTTTATTGTTTCCAGATTTCAAATAAAATGTGATAACCCGATATTCATCTGTTGCATTAAGATCAAGCAGATTTGCAACATCCTCTTTCTCTGATTCTGACAGCGATCCATTTAGCATTCGATATTCTAAATCTCTATGATATTTCTTTTCAATACTCTTTACCGTTTCATTTTGAATTAAAAAATATAATAAAGCTGAAACTGCCCCCTCTAATGTTATAAAATCTAATTCCATTAATGGTTCGTTTATCTCTGATATTAGCAAATAATACTTACTCTGACCGAAAATGTCGATTTCTTTTATATATTCAACATTATTTCTTTTTTGACGTATATATTCAAGCTGCGTAATGATATTAGGCACATATTTTGGGCTATCCTTTAAAATTTTTAATTCAATTGGTTCTGATGTACTTGAATACATATTATGAAATTGTGCGTCATACAAAGCAACAGGATTTCCAAGCATAGTTTCCAGACCACAAATCAATTTCTCTATTGCTTTCTCTCTAATAGCTCTTCCAGCAAAATACTGACTGATTTCATCTCGAGTTAATTTAGAATAAATAAATTTTGCAACTACGATATTACTACATATTTGAGATAGTACATACTTAATAACCAACCAGTAACTGATATCCTGTGGAAGTTCCAAAACAGGTATATTGTGTTCTTCACAAAAACATACCAAAGTTTCAAACAACTTATTTAAATGAGCTGTATTCTGCTTTCTTTTCACAATAAATCCACTTATCTGCTTTTTATTTAATTCATTTAAGTGACTTACCATCATATGATCATCTAGTTTTTCATAAGCGGGCAAAGAAGTTAGGAGCAACTCACCCCCCCCAGAAAATTTTCCATGTTGGGAGCTACAATAATTCGAACTCCTCTTATTTCTCTATTGATTCCTGAATTGTCACTAATTAATTTCATCCCTGGGAATTTGTTTGAGTCAATAAAATTTTTTATTGTGTATCCAATTCGTGTTGTACCTCCGTATTTTATAGTATATGTTTATCTAAAACCTAAACATCTGCCAATGATATAGCGGTATTATAGCAAAAAGTAATATTATTTTCCACCTTAAGTAATCTGTATTTTCGCAAATAAATACAGCAAAACTTTATTTATACACTAAAAAAAGATGCAGGAATCAACTTCCCACACCTTCATTAGTAGCCTGGTATCCGCTATTCTAGCACCCCTGTTTATCTCACACCTCAATCAGCTCCTCTCTCCGGCTTATCTTTTCCCTGTTTTTCTTGAATAATCTTCTTATTGATTTCAAGCCGTTCATGAATGGATAATTTCTTATCTTTTCCATCTACCATCTGCTTCTGCTGTGCCGTTTTTCTATCTGTCTTTCCTGCATCCTTAACCACTGCATTCGCTTCGGTACTTGTTACTCGCTCATCTGCTCTTGGGCTTTGTCTGTACATATACATCTGATCGTTTGCTTTCAACTCCTTGTTGTACTCTCGCATCAAATTGTAGGCATACGCTTTAGAAACACCAAGAATTGCCCACACATCATCCACATCCATATACATTTTTTCCTGCACTATACTCATATCGCTTTATCCTCCTTCAAATATTGCTCAACATGTTCCAGACCATAAATCTTGTCCTCTACATAACGGGTTGGCACCCGACCGAGAATCACATAATAGTTCTTACTTGCCAGATCAGCATTCATTCTTTCCACCACCCGGTAAGCAAAAGAAACTGATAACTCAAAGAGTTCGGCAATGTCTTCCACTGATAAATACATTTTTCTTTTACGCATGAAACCATTCCTTTCCTTCTTCCTGTGGAATCTCACAGGTATCTTCTACCCCGTAGAAACGCTTCACAAAATACTTTGTCGGAACTTTTCCTCTAAGCGTCAAATATCCCTGTTCTTCCAGCTCCTTATTCAGATTGCCAATGATCTCATAAGCCGATGTCTGTTTCACCTCCAGAAGTTCACATATATCAGCTGCCTTTAAAAATAATTTGTTCTGCATAATCAGTACCTCCTGTATTTTGAATATTTATCTCTTCATATACTCTGTACTGGCAGATGCAAAATCGGACATCATTTTCCGAAATTTAGCAAATTATTTTAATTTTACAGTTTCCATATGTGTTATCTCTGAATCATGGAGTTTATATCATTGAAAAAGGGTATAAAAAAACAGTCTGCCCTGACGGAAAATATTTCCATCAAAACAAACTGTTCTTCATATTCACACTAATTATATTTTCTGAGCATAGTTACTTTTTGCGAAAATCTCAGATAACTCCGGAAAGAAAACAAAGAAAAAAAGATTTTTTAACTCCATTTGCACTCCACCGGAACATCCAGACAGCCCGCAAAGCCTTTATTTATGGGCTTTTTCGCAATTTAGTCCGCTACTCAAACTCGATCGTTGCCGGTGGTTTTCCGGTGCAGTCGTACATGACGCGGTTGATGTGTTTGACTTCGTTTACGATTCGACTGGTTGTTCTTCCGATGACATCCCACGGGATTTCGGCGCTTTCGGCGGTCATGAAATCGGTGGTGGTGACGGCGCGGAGGGCGATGGCGTAATCGTAGGTTCTTTCATCTCCCATGACTCCGACGGAGCGCATGTTGGTCAGGGCTGCGAAGTACTGGCCGATTTCGTGGGCGATTCCGGCTTTGTCGATTTCTTCGCGCCAGATCGCGTCGGCGTCCTGTACCATTTTGACTTTCTCGGCGGTTACTTCGCCGATGATACGGATGCCAAGTCCCGGGCCCGGGAATGGCTGACGGAATACGAGGTATTCCGGGATGCCGAGCTCAAGGCCGGCTTTTCTTACTTCGTCTTTGAAGAGGTTGCGCAGCGGCTCGATGATTTCTTTGAAATCTACGTAATCCGGCAGTCCTCCGACGTTATGATGGGATTTGATGACGGTGGATTCTCCGCCGACGCCGCTCTCTACAACGTCTGGGTAGATGGTTCCCTGTACCAGGAAGTCTACAGCACCAATTTTCTTTGCTTCTTCTTCGAAGACACGAATGAACTCTTCGCCGATGATTTTACGTTTTCTCTCCGGCTCTTCTACGCCTTTTAATTTTGCATAGAAACGCTCCTGTGCGTTGACGCGGATGAAATTCAGGTCGTATGGCCCGTCCGGTCCGAAGACTGCTTCTACTTCATCGCCCTCGTTTTTACGCAGCAGACCGTGATCTACGAATACGCAGGTCAGCTGGTTTCCGACTGCTTTGGAAAGCATAACAGCTGCTACGGAGGAATCGACTCCGCCGGACAGTGCGCAGAGGACTTTTCCGTCGCCTACTTTTTCGCGGATAGCTTTGATGGATTCTTCTACGAAGGAGTCCATGTGCCAGTCGCCGGCGCAGCGGCAGACATTGTATACAAAGTTGGAAAGCATTTTCTTTCCTTCTTTGGTGTGCAGAACTTCTGGATGGAACTGGGTTGCATAGAGGTTTTTCTCTACGTTTGCAACGGCTGCTACCGGACAGTCATCCGTATGGGCGATGATCTCGAAGCCCGGAGCTGCTTTGGAGATGTAGTCGTTGTGGCTCATCCAGCAGATGGTTTTTTCGGATACGTTCTCAAACAGTGCGGAACTGGTATCTACGGTTACCTCAATTTTTCCATATTCTCTGACCGGTGCTACTTCTACTTTTCCGCCGAGCAGATGCATCATCAGCTGTGATCCGTAGCAGATGCCGAGGATCGGGATTCCAAGTTCAAAAATTTCTTTTGTATAAGTCGGGGAATCCGGCAGATATGCGCTGTTCGGGCCGCCGGTGAAGATAATACCTTTCGGCTGAATTTCTTTGATCTTTTCGATGTCTGTTTTGTAAGAATAAATCTCACAGTAAACGTTGCACTCACGTACACGTCTTGCAATTAACTGATTGTACTGACCGCCAAAATCAAGTACGATAACCGTTTCTCTTTTCAAGAACGTTCCCTCCTGTTTTTTCTTCTGTGCATGATGAACTACATGCGTTTTTTGGGTTTGATGCTAATTATAGTAAAGAAACCGTAAAATTTCAACCCCTGAAGTACAGGAATCGTGTTCTTTTCGCTGTACTTCGGAGGTTTTTCTTTTTTTCGGGTCCTTATTCTCCGATGGTGATGGTGTAGCCTGCCTGGAAGGTTTCCCCGGCTTTCAGGTGCTGTTCGCCGTATTTGTCTTTTAATTCGCCGTCAAAGCCGACGTTGTCGCAGCGGCCGATCCATGGCTCGAGGCACACGAACGGGGCATCTGCTTTTGGCTTGGACCATACGCCGACGCTCGGGAAGCCTTTGCAGGTGAGAGTGACATACGGTTTTCCATCCACTTCTACGCCGACGCGCTCGACCTGGGTGTTGTCGAAGATCAGGGCGTCCTCGTCGAAAAGGGTTCTGGTGTACGGGATTCTGCCGTCCTGAAGTTTCAGTTTTCTCGGATGTGCGACATCGACGCCTGCTGTTTCCGGGTCGATCAGGACGTATTCGAGTTCGGTCTCGGTGTGGTTTTCCAGGCCTTTGTTGAAGACGATGTCATACTGTTCCGGAATCATGAATGCAGGATGTCCGCCGACGGAGAAGTACATGTCATCATCACCGGTGTTTTCTACGTTCCAGGTGATGGTCAGGGTTCTGCCGGAGAGTTCCTGGGTTACGGTGAAGGCAAAATCGAACGGGTAGACTTTTTTTGTTTCTTCGGTCGATACCAGGCGGTGTACTGTTTTGTTTTCGGTGTTTTCGATGCACTCGAATTCGTTGTCGCGGGCGAAACCGTGCTGGCCCATCGGGTATTTGACTCCTTTATGGGTGTAGAAGCCGCCGTTTACTTTTCCGACGAACGGGAACAGGACCGGTGCGTGGCGGTTCCAGAAGGCCGGATCGCCGATCCAGACTGCCTCACGGTCAGCCGCTTTATCGTAGATGCTGCTAAGTTCTGCGCCGTGATCGCTGATCTGCACGCGCAGGTTTTCGTTTTCCATGGTTCTCATACTCTGTTTCCCCCTGTTTTCTTTCATTTTTTGTAACTATTCAGAGCCATGCGAAATTGCATGGCGCTGAATAGTTACCATTTTTAGAATTTATTCCGGATAGACGAGACGGGATTCATCAATTCCGTACAAAACCTCATCCAGGTATTTTTTGCCAAGGTAATTTGCCATGGACAGATTCATATCCAGATAGTTTCCGCAGTCTTTCGGGGATGCACCCGGGACTTCGCCCTTGAAATCGCGGATAAATTCATACATTTCTATTACGAGTGAAACGATATCTTTCGAGCTGTAATCACCGGCCAACAGCAGGTAAAATCCTGTACGGCAGCCCATTGGACCAAAATATACGGTTTTATCTTTCCATTCTTCGTGATTGCGAAGGAACGTTGCGCCAAGATGCTCGATGGTGTGAACCTCAGCGGTATTCATAACAGGCTCATCGTTTGGAGATGTCATGCGCAGGTCGAAGGTTGTGATGACACTGTCACCTACGTGATCTTTTCTTGAAACGTAAATGCCTGGTTTAAGTTTGATATGGTCGATCGTAAAGCTTGCAATTTTTTCCATGACTGGTATTTTCCTTTCTTTCTGTCCTTTAATAGCTGCGGAGTTCATCATCGGTATCCGCAGTGTTTTCGATGGATTTGATGATGAGATCATAACTATAGGCATCGCTTACTTTTACAGTGACGCGGTCGCCGACTTTATGACCCAGAATGGCTTTTCCTAATGGCGAGTCGATACTGACGTATCCTTTGAGAGAATTACCACGAACGGTGGTGACAAGTTTGTAGGTTTCTGTCTCATCATCTTCTTCGATGTAAACCTGAACGGTATTGTTGATGCCGACTTCATCGTCCTTTGAGGTATCTGAAATAACGTGAGCGGTTTTAATCATTTTTTCCAGATAGCGGATGCGGCTTTCGTTGCGGTTTTTGTCCTGTTTAGCAGCTTTGTATTCAAAGTTTTCGCTGAGATCGCCCTGAGCGCGGGCTTCTTTTACAGCCTCGAGTTCTTTTGGACGGACAACCAGTTTGCGGTAGTCGATTTCTTCCTGCATTTTTTTAATATCGTTTTCGGTCAGTTTATCATACATGATTTTTCTACCTCTTTTCTTGTGAGGTTATTTTAGCACAGAATACGGCAAATTGGAAGTAGGAAGACAGCCACGGTAGAATCATGAGTAGAATCACTTTCTTACGCACCGGAACAGCAAATGTTCCGGTGCTGAATGAACTATAACGGTTCACTCAGCCGTGTCGCTTGGTTTTGAAGGCGGAGTTCCTTTGTTGTCGCTGTTATTTGGCATTTTTCCACCTTCGGGATCGCTCATTGTTTTAACAGACCGGGTTCCGGCGGTGGTGATGATGTCCGTGAGGGTGATCTCTTCGTTGTCGGTACCGGCAGCCAGAGTATACGTTGCGTCCAGTTTCATTTCTGGGCAGGTCAAAACGATGCTGGCGTAGGCTTTTTCGGGTGTGACCGTGAAGAGGGCACTTCCATCGCTGTCTGTCAGTGTGATGATAGTGTCAGCGGACTGGGTTTCCGTACAGTAATAGGTGATAACGGGCTGGGTGGAAGCTTCGTCGAAGCTTTCCGTCATGCCGGCACTGCCGATAGCAGCTAAGGTTCCGCCGGTCACAATTGCACTTCCGTCGTAATCGAGGGCACTGTCACCATCGCTGGTCGGCCCGTACACGATCGTAGTTCCGCCGGTCACGAGAAGACCGCCGTTGGAATCAAGACCATCACCATCGGCGGATACAGTCAGGGTTCCGCCGGTAATTTTAATGTAAAGCTCAGAGTTGCCTCCGCCGCCGGGGCCTCCCTGCATCTTCTGTGGAGCATCGCCGTCAGACGGAGCATTCCCCGGATCGAAGTTCTGCGGCGCATTTCCGCCAGACGGAGCGTTCTCCGGATCGAAGTCCTGCGATGGCTGCATATCGCTGCCGTTTTCTGTATCAGGCGGCATTTGCGGAGGTTCCTTTCCGTCTGCCGCACCGGATATGCTGCTATCATCACCGGAGTTTACGGCAGCACTGCTATCGTTGTTTGAGCTTGCGGCATTGCTGTCATCGTCACCGGAACCGGCCGCATTGGCGCCATCGTCGCTGGCATTTACGGTAATGTCACCACCATTGACCACGACGCGTTTTCCTTCCAGGCCTTCGTTGCTTTTTTCAACAAGGATCGTTCCGCCATGGATGACGGTGTCGAGCTCCGCATGGAAACCGTCGTCACCAGAGTTTACGGTGATGGTTCCATCATCGACAACGATGCTGCCGGTTGCATGGAATCCATCCTGTTCCGCCTCGATCGTAAAAATCCCACCAGCAATATAGATATTTCCAAGCTCTGCGTCATCCGTATTCTTCGCTTTGACCGCACTGTTTGCAGCATCAATGTCAAAGCTTCCGTTCAGAATTTTAATCTGATCTTTGGCTGTGATCCCGTTGTCCGCAGCGGCGATTTTGTAGGTTCCGCCGGTAATCACAAGGTCATCTTTGGATACAATCCCGTGCTTGTAGTCTGCCTCGATGGTCAGACTTCCTGTCCCGTTGCAGACAAGATTTGATTTGGAGAAGATAACGCCGTCTACCGTGTTGTCGTCAATCTGAGTGTACTCGTTTCCACCGCCAAGCGTGTTGCTGCTGTTTTCAGCAAGCGTGATGAAAACTTTGTCCGCTTCGCGAACGTAGATGGCAGCATTCGTCTTACAGTTGATATGGACTCCATCGAGTACGATCTGAACCTTGTCGGAATCGGATGCGTCTACGATAATCTGGCCATCCTCAAGTGTTCCGCTTACGATGTAAACGCCTTCTTCCGTGATGGTAATTGTGCTGCTATCTGCTTTGACTCCGCTGCCGGAGACGGTAGCTGTCGTCTTATTAAGTGTAATTTTTACGGCTTCCGACGCTTTGTAGCTTCCGCTCTTCTCACGGTCTGTGAATTCGGTGTCGATAGTGGATTCGGTCAGTTCCAGATCAAAATTAATATCGGAAGCACTTTCCATTGCATTTTCCGAATCTGTGCTCTCTGATGTGGTATCCGCGTTGTCGGCAGATGTTTCGCCGGTTGACTCTGTACGGGCAGATTCGGCATTTACAGAGCTGGAAGATGTCACTGCTGTGCCGCATCCGCCGAAGGCCAGCGATGATGCAAGAAGCAGGCTGACGACTGCGCCGGTCTCTTTTTTTCTGTTTTTTTTCTTTCTGTTTCGATTCATTATAATTCCTCCCTTCCGGTCTGCGCACGACTGCACAGGATTTCAAGGTTTCCGTTTCTGCAGCGGAGCTGGTCAATCATGTTTTTCTCTTCGCCTTCCTCGCGGAATACGATGCGATACTCCAGCTTGAAAAGACTTCCCATATTCGTGGTTTTTGCCTGTACAAGCTCGCAACGGGTCAGATACCTGGCAAAGATATCGTCAAAAACACTGGTATAATCAAGGGACTCCGGTTCCAAGATTTCCATTGACGAGCATGATCACCATCTGTACGATCACAGGCATCAGAACAAGCGTGACAGCAAGGCTTTTGGTGCATTCGCTTTTGTACCTGTAAACAGCAGCGATCAACAGTCCCTGAATCAGAGACACTGCTGTGCAGGCAAAGAACTGACCAAAGGTGAAGGCGGCGGTTGTTTCTGTAAAAACGGAACTGAATATTGTGTTAAGCATAGCAAATTCCTCCCAGAATTTTTTTATTTTCTTGTCTATTCAGAGCCCCATCTCGATTCCGCTTACGCTACATCGCGATGTTGCTTCTCGCCATATGAAGTTCCAGAAAAACCGCTCATTCATGCAAGCATGATTCGCGATTTTTCTTCTATTTTGCATGGCTCTGAATAGTTACATTTTCTTTTTTTGTGAAGCAGACTATGTTTGAAAAAGGCTTTTCGCAAGCTGTGAGTCCACCCACTGCTTCTTGCTTTTCGCAATGGCCGCAGAGGACTTACCTGATTCAGCTAACGGAATGCTGTTTTTGATACGGTTTGCCGGATATCTGTGAATGGTATGAAAGCTTTTTCTTCTGATGCTTTCTGATTTTCGATTTGATAGGCAAAGCCGTATTTAGAAAATGATGCCGGATAGATTGCAAGATCATCCAGAATTTTGCTGAACCATAGGGGCACAGCACCTGGTGTTTTCACCTCCATGAGATACCAGCCTGGTTCTAAAAGCCTGGTTCCTTCCGTTGGACCGTCAAGACACAGATTGTCGGTACGCCATCGGATATTGGTGTCGAAGGTAACACGAAAGTTCCTGTCTTCCGTGCCGAAGCAGGCGATGCGGTCGTAGGCGATGTACATAGCGGGAACAAGCCCCCGGTAGTAGTTGCGAAACCAAGTGATTTCGTGGAGAATCTGGCTGTCGAAGCCTGGTTCTGATTTTCCTGCAAGATAGGGAACCGCTTCTGATAATATCATGCGCTCGCGGCGTTTGTAGACGATTCCTTCATATTTTTTCTTTAGTTCTACGTATATGGGGCTGGTCTCTTTGGCCGGACCATAACTGCGGAGTCGCAGTTTTTCTTTGTAGACGGGTTTTTCCAGCGAACGGCGGATGAGCTGGTGATCCGGGGTATCGTAATAGAGGCTGCAGATGGTATCAAGGCCGTATTCATCCATCTGCAGATGACCCGGAAGGCTCTTGCGAAGCTTGCGAGCCATGATCGGGGAAAGCATGTATTTTGTTTCATACCGTTGGAAGGTCATGGGAATCTGTTGGCTTTGCATCATAATCGATTGATCCTTTCGTTTGATTTACTTCCGGAAATGTTTTTTACATTTTTAAGTATAATGAGGAAACTTTAAAGGAACCTTAAAGAATGGACGGAAAATGTGAAAGGTTTGTGAAAAGACGAACCTCTGTAATCCAGATCGCTTTTTGAATACCATATAAAAAAGAAAGAGCCCGTTTCCGGACAAATTCGTTGGAAACGGATTTGTTCGGAACGGACTCTTGTAGCCGATATGTAAAGTCATGAAACATATAAAATAGGAAAAGCGTCAAAAATCATCTTGGCCAGCGCTCTTTTCTGGACATGAGTGGCGCGAATGGTACATGAGGATGCGTCTGGTACCAGTAAGCTGTGGTAGCGACATCATCCTGACGTTCAAAGAGACCTCCATGACTGACGCCAATCTGCTGAAGGGTTACCTTAAGATCCTTCTCAAAAAGGATAGGATCAAGAAGGTGCCAGCGGTAGAAGCTGCGCTGTGGCATCTGATCATCATTGTGGTAATCATTATGAAGGAAGGTATCGTGGGTAGAGTAGTAAGGATATCCAAGATACGGAGTGCAGTACTGATTTTCAACAGTTTGGCCATTTTGCTGTGTTGCAAAGCTCCAAGCACCGCCGAAGTAATCTTCTGTTCCGGTTCCGCAGATGGTTGGATAATCCTTGTCTCCATCGATGTAGAATTTCATCTCACCTTCTCCGTACCAGTAGCGTTCGAGGCTGGTCAGTGCAAGATAAGTTCCAACGTACTGGCCTTTCCCTTTGATGTTGTCGAGGACAACGTAGTCTTTTGCCTTTTCCGTGATGCGCTGACGACGCCACTGGGCATGGAAATAGGCAGCATCTTCCGGAACCGTTGTCAGGCAATAGTCGATCTGATAAAAGAAGGCCGGAATCGGCTCATCACACTGATTTTCAATGGTAATACGGGCGTTTTTACGGAACGGCATCGGGAAATAGCTGTTGAAACCACGGGTCGGATTGACAGCAATCGGGACTGAGTTTACCTGGTAGGAAACACCGAAGCCGCAGCAGAAGAAATCGCCAAGCGGGCATTCAACGGATGGGAATTCTTCATCGTCCCAGTACATGCGCAGAACAAGATCCCGCAGAACATAACGGTTACGTTCACTGGTACGGTCTGTGACGGTGATCCAGATGTGCTGAATGATGCCTTCTCCCTGGATCTCACCAAGTGTTACGGTCTCTCCTGCTTCTATTTTCGGGATACACGGGGAACCTTTTCTGGACGGACCAAGATCGCTGGATGCCATGCCGCCTTTTCCTTTTTCTCCGTTCCGGTTTTCCCAGTTGATGGAACGGGACTGTCCGTTTTTCAGCCGGAAAATATTCTGTAAACCACAATCAAACATCATATATTCCTCCTTTTGTTTTGTTTTCTTTTGTTTTCTTTTGTTTTGTTTTTTCTCTCTTGGAAGCTTTTGATTTCTGCTTTTTTGTGTGTCTGCCTTTCCTACCCTGCCGTCATTTTTCCATTTTTCCGGAATTTTCTTTCTTTCATCCTTTTGCCGGAAAGACTGCTTTAAAACAGATGCCATCTCGTGTCCGCTCTGCGGTGATTTTTCCCTTATGTGCCTTTACAATTGCAGCTGCCACAGAAAGGCCGATTCCATAGCCGCCGCTTTCCCTGGCCCGCGACGCATCCGCACGGTAGAAGCGGTCAAAGAGGCGGTTGAGATCACCTTCCGGCAGGGTATCGCAGGTATTCTGCACCGAAAATTCTGCTTTTTTGCCGTTTTTTCGCCAGAAAATGTGGATTTTTCCACCCTCCGGAGTGTATTTAACGGCGTTATCCACAAGAAGAGAAACGAGCTGGTGGATTCTTGCGGCATCTCCTTCCATATGGAGTTCTTCTGCAATATCGCTCTGCAGCGCGATCCTGCCCGGATGTTTTTTGAATTTACAGGAAAATTCAAAAAACATCCGACCGGCACTTTTGCATGGGTGCTCGCAGCCGGATGTTCGATTTGCATTCATTTTCTTTTTTTCTCTGCCCGTCTCCGCAGCAGCTCTTTTGCGCCTGCATACAACAGAAAATATACCGTCAGAATCATAACAACTACAATCCTGTTATCTTTCAGGCTGAAAAAAGAGGTCACATTGACTGCCGCCAGAAACAGCAGCAGTGACACACTGAGATCAATTTTTTCTTTTCTGTCGGCCAGCACCATTCCTGCGGCCGCCAGAACCAGAAGAACGGCAATTCTTGCAATCAGATTTGCCATTTTGACGCCTCCTTACTGTTTCCGGAAGGTAATTTCCCCGGTTTTATCATCCATACCATCGACGATGGCAAGAGATTCCAGATGAATGCCGCGGTCACGCAGCAGTTTTCCTCCGATCTGGAACCCTTTTTCGATGACAACGCCTGCTCCTACGAGCTCTGCACCGGAATCCTGTACCAGGGTTGCCAGTCCTTCCAGCGCTTTTCCGTTTGCCAGGAAATCATCGATCAGGAGAACTTTGTCTCCTTTTCCCAGAAATTCTTTGGAAACAATGATATCATAAACTCTTCCATGGGTGAAAGATTCTACTTTTGTGGTATAAACATCGCCGGCGATATTTTTGGTCTGCGTTTTCTTTGCAAACACAACCGGAACATTAAAAATTTCAGCCACAACACAGGCAATTCCGATTCCAGATGCCTCGATGGTCAGGATTTTCGTGATCTCCTCTCCCGCAAAACGACGCTGAAACTCTTTTCCGATTTCCCGGAACAGATTGACGTCCATCTGATGATTTAAAAAGCTGTCCACCTTCAGGACATTTCCCTCGCGTACTTTTCCGTCTTTGCGGATTCTGTCTTCCAATAACTGCATTTTTTTGAAGCCTCCCGAATTTTTATTATACCCATTGTACTTACTTCTCACTGGAAATGCAAGTCCAAATCCATCAAATTTCGCACTGTCTCAAATTTTATTCATGGCAGCCGCCGGTGTCTCTGCAGCAGAGATCCTCTTTCCGGTCCAGATCCTTTAATTCCCACGCGGCTTCGACCAGGAACGGAATTACCGATTCCCAGTGCCGTTTCAGCACCTTTTTCCCGCCGCGGTCGCCGGAAAGTTCTTTTAGTTCTGAAAAATAAGGTTTTGAAAACCACGCCGGATTGCCGCTCTCGCCGCCGCAGAAAACGCAGCCAAGTGGAGCCTTCTGCATCTCCATGGATTCCAGAAAGCGCTCCGCCGTCTCTTCCTTCAGGTACGGCTGATCCGCCACAAAACACGCACAGGCATCGGCATTTTGCTTCTCCGCCGCCTCGATTCCCGCGCGGATTGTATAGGAAATTCCTTTTTCGCTGTCCGGCGAAAACACCGTCTGCAGACGCCCGGCTTTTACCAGCGGCGCAAGCTCCTCCAGAATCCTTTCATACTGCGTCACAACCAGCAGTTCCCAGTTCTCATGCCTTCCGGCAATTTGGGCCAGCCGGTCCAGCAGATGGCGGTACACCGCCTTTCCATCCAGCGGATAGAGCAGCTTATTTTCCCCGAACCGTCTGCTGTTCCCGGCTGCCAGATAAAGTATCGTTACTCGCATTCTTTTTCCGCAATTCCCATTGCAATCTGCTCGCTCGTGATCGGCAGTTCGCGGAACCACAGACCCGTCGCATTGTAGATTGCATGTGCCAGCGCCGGAGCCGGTGTGTTGATGACGATCTCGCCGATCGATTTTGCACCGAACGGACCGGTCGGCTCGTAGCTGCTCCGAAACTCGACGCGCAGCTTGCCCATATCGAGGCGGGTCGGCACTTTATACTGCATAAACGAATTATTGATCATCTGACCCTTGTCCGTGTACTGGATATTTTCAAACAGCGTCATGCCGATGCCCTGCACCAGACCGCCCTCGACCTGTACGCGCGCAAGGTTCGGGTTGATGACGGTTCCGCAGTCGACAACGGCGGCATAATCGAGAATCCTGACCTCGCCGGTCTCTTTATCCAGCTCGATCTCGACCGCACCAGCCATATAAGGCGGCGGCGATACCGGAGAGCAGTTGCTTTCCGTCGCTTCCAGCGCGATGCCGTTATTGCACATGGCCGCTGTTGCGATTTCTTCCATCGTCATGCTGCTTCCGCTCTTTTCATGCACGACGCCGGTACCGGTAAATTCTGTCTCATCTTCCGGCACGTTCATCCGCTCTGCCGCCAGGGCACAGATTCGTTTCCGAAGCGTCATGCAGGCTTTTTCCACCGCTTTTCCGGTAATATACGTCGTACTCGATGCATAGGAACCGGAGTCATACGGGGACGTATCGGTATCTGCGCCGACAACGGTAATGTCATCCACATCACACTCCAGACACTCTGCCGCCATCTGGGACAGAATCGTATCGCAGCCGGTTCCCATATCGGCCGCTGCGATCAGCATCGTATAGCCGCCGTCGTCGTTGACTTTGATTGTTGCCGATCCGACATCGAGATTGGAAATACAGGAGCCCTGCATCGCCATCGCAATGCCGACGCTGCGCACCTTTCCATTTCCCATATCACGGCACGGATATTTCTCATCCCAGCCGATCATCTCTTTCGCACGCTCCACACACTGGTCAAGCGCACAGCTGTTTGCCGTTTCGCCATAGTAAGCCGGCATGAACTGTCCCTCACGGACCATGTTCTGCTCCCGGATCCGGATCGGATCGATGCCAAGACGCGCTGCCATCTCACTGACAGCAGATTCTACGGCAAAGATACCCTGCGTCGCACCGTATCCGCGGTAAGCACCGGCTGACATTACGTTGGAATACACAACATCATACGCAAACCGGTAAGCCTCAAGAGATCCATACATCGGAATCGATTTGTGGCCGGAAAGGCCGACCGTTGTCGGTCCATGCTCGCCGTATGCACCCGTGTTGGAAAGTGTATACAGATCGATCGCACGGATTCTTCCATCCTTCATCGCACCGAGGCGGATCGTTACTTCCATCTCATGGCGCGGTGTGGATGCTGTCTGGGACTCTTCTCTCGTAAAGATCATTTTCGACGGTTTTCCGGTTTTCCAGGTTACAAACGCCGGGAAAATTTCGGCAACCACCGTCTGCTTCGCTCCGAATCCGCCGCCGATTCTCGGCTTGGAAACACGGATCTTCGATTTCGGAATGCCGAGTGCATTGGACAGAATGCGGCGCGCATGGTAAACGATCTGGGTCGAGCTCAGCACATTCAGCCGTCCGTAGGTATCCATAAAGCAGTATGTCCGGAACGTCTCCATCATCGCCTGCTGGGCTGCGCGTACATGATACGTATGCTCTACAACCTCATCGCACTCTGCGAGCACGGCTTCCACATCTCCGTTGTGATCTTCCGCACTTGCACAGAGATTTCTCTGATTGTCCGCACCGACCGGACAGAGCGATTTCCAGCTTTCCTCCGGATGCACCAGCAGTTCATTATCCTTGGACTGATGAAAATCCAGAATGGCCGGAAGCACTTCGTACTCTACTTTCAGGAGCTTCCGCGCACGGTCCACGCATTTTTCATCTTTTCCGGCAATAATCGCCACCGGATCTCCCACGTAGCGCACATGCTGATCGAGGATCAGACGGTCATACGGGCTTGGTTCCGGGTAGGTCTGTCCTGCCATTGTAAAACGCTGTTTCGGCACATCCTCCCAGGTATAAATCGCCTCAATGCCCGGAACACGCTCTGCTGCCGTCTTTTTCACGGATTTTACGATTGCATTGGCATGCGGACTCCGCAGTACCTTGACAATCAGACAATCCTTCGGTGCCAGATCATCTACATAAACCGGCTTTCCGGTTACCAGCGCGAGGGCATCCTTTTTGATCACCGGCTTATTCACACTGCAGAGCTGATCGGTTCTTCCCGACCAGTCCGGTTCATAGATATGATTTTCTCTGCTCATGACGCACCTCCCTGCTGCTTTTTCCAGGCAAGGAAATTCAAAATTCCCCGAAGCTGTCCTTCATATCCGGAACAGCGGCAGAGATTTCCCGCCAGATATTCTTTAATTTCTTCCTCACTCGGATCCGGATTTTCCCGGAACAGCGCAATCGCATTCATAATCATCCCCGGATTGCAGAACCCGCACTGCTCGGCGCCCTGTCCGGCAATAAAGGAACCAAATTCTTCTGCTTCCTCCTGCAGGCCTTCCAGCGTATCCACCTTACATCCATTCGCCCGCGCCGCAAGCACCGAACACGACAGCACCGGTTTTCCCTCCAGAAAAACCGTACACAGCCCGCAGTTCGACGTCTCACAGCCGCGCTTCACACTGTAGCATCCCTGGCTTCTCACAAAATCGATCAGGAGCATGTCTGCATCAATTTCCGCTTCCGTCTTCTTTCCATTTAAGATCATCGAAATCTTCATCACTGCTCCTCCTTCTTCTGAATTTCTTCCATACATCTGCGCAGCAGCACCCGTCCCAGATGATGACGATACTCTGCACTTCCGCGCATATTACTGCCATACGTAAACTGATCAGAAATCTCCGAAGCCGCCGCCTTCAGCTCCTCCGCAGATGCCTTTCCAGCCGCCAGCTTTTCCACCAGCTCCGCCGGAAGCTCTACACGTGCCGCCTTCGCCGGTCTTGCCCCAAGCACCGCACATCCTTTTCCGTCTTCCACCCGCACCGCACACGTCAGCACCGGGAAATCCGTTCTGGAATTTCGATGACTCTGATAAACCGTAACACCCTCATGCTTCTTCACAATCAGCCTTACCAGCACATCCCTGTCTCTCTTTGAACAGGCAAACTCCGCCAGCGGCATCCGTCCCGCATGAACCAGCTCCACCTCCGTATCCAGCGCCAGAAACAGCGTCAGCACATCCGAAAATCCAAATCTGCCGAAAATACTGCCTCCCACCGTAGCCAGATTCCGGAACTGCACCCCGACAATACTCCGCACACTCTCCCGTGCCGCACCGTCGGTATAAGCATTCAGCCCCTCATGCTCCTCCAGCTGCCGCAGCGTCACCATACATCCAATCGAAAACTCCTCCTCGGACTCTTCAATCTGATCCAGTCCCAGCCCGGACAAATCAATCGCCGTCTGCACCTGCCTCTGCCCCATCTTCGTCCAGAGCATCCCGCCCAGGATACAGGCACTTCTCTTCTGATTCAGCTCATACGCCTCCTCCAGCGACCCCACCCGGACATAATCCTTAATCTTAATCATACTTACCCTATATCCTCCATTTTTACTCAATATAGAAGCCCATATATTTGATATTATACCCGACCTGCTCCCCCCTTTCAACTTTTTTCTATTTTTTTCAAAAAAACCCTTGCATTTTCCCTCCACATCCAGTATAATCATTCAATGTCGGAAGTCATTCTGACACAAAACAAAATACATGGACGGATTCCCGAGTGGCCAAAGGGGACAGACTGTAAATCTGCTGCAAATTGCTTCGATGGTTCGAATCCATCTCCGTCCATATGCCGCAGTGGCGGAACTGGCAGACGCCCGGGACTTAAAATCCCGTGGGTAGTGATACCCGTACCGGTTCGATCCCGGTTTGCGGCACGATTAAGAGCTCTGATTCATACGAATCGGAGCTCTTTTTCCATTTCTATTTTTCAACCTTCCGCCCCCACTACCAGCCTCGCCGCCGCCCGTTCGGTCTTGCGTGATGCGGCGGCGAGGCGTCCGTCACTCCTCGCGTCTATGCAGTACCACTCCCGATAACGGCAGCAAATCCATCTCCAGTATGCCCGCCGGTGCCTCGATTTCTTTCTCCTCCGAAGAAAATCCCACCGCATCCGTCGCAAACACCTGCGTCAGCTTCGCCACCGAACTCCGGTTAATCCCGGTAAGCCACACCGGAATCTCCACATGCACCCTCTCATTCCGGTTATTAATTATCACAATCACCTGCTCCTCCTGATTAAACCGTCCATAAGAAAGCACATTATAATCATGGCACAAAAATTTCAGCGATCCCATCGCCAGCACCGGAAATCTCCGATGCACCGCAATCATTTCTTTATAGAATCGGATCAGCTCCTGATCCTCCTGTCCCCAGGGATACGTCCTCCGGTTATCCGGATCCGTAAACCCAACCTGGCCGGCCTCATCCCCATAATACAGCGTCGGCGCCCCCGGCCACGTCATCTGAATCACAACCGCCTCGCGCAGCACCGCCTTATTCGTATTCTCCGCAGCCGCATACGGCCCAACATTCGCCACACGCCCCACACGATGATTCGTTCTCGTGAGGAACCGCGAATGATCATGATTATCCAGCTCATTCATCGCCGTATACAGCGAAGGCGCATAAAACGCCGGCATATGATACGTCATCGCCCCGATAAAACTCTCACTGTTTCCGAGAAGTCCCTGGTTAAACTCATCACTGTGCTTCTCCATACCCGTGAGGAACCAGGAAACCGGCTCCATAAACGCATCATAGTTCATCACCGTATCCCACTCGTCGCCCTGCAGCCAGCTCATCGCATCGCCGTAGTGCTCAGCCAGAATAATTGCCTCCGGATTCGCCTCCTTCACAACGCGCCGGAACTCCTTCCAGAACTTGTGGTTAAACTCCGGGCTGTGTCCTAAGTCAGCGGCCACATCCAGCCGCCAGCCGTCCGCATTAAACGGCGGAGAAACCCACTTCGCGCCGATGCGCATAATATCCTCCATCAGCTTCTCCGAACCCTCGTAGTTCAGCTTCGGCAGCGTATCATGGCCCCACCAGCCGTCATAAAACTCATTGTACGGCCAGTTATGCTCATTATAAAACTTAAAAAACGTGTGATACGGACTGTCCTGCGCCACATACGCGCCCGGCTCATAGCCCTTTCCGGCCTCATAAATCCGCTCGCGGTCCAGCCACTTGTTAAACGAACCACAGTGGTTGAAAACGCCGTCCAGAATCACCTTCATGCCGCGCTTGTGCGCCTCCTCCACCAGGTGGATAAACAGTTCATTGCTCGCCTCCAGGTTCGCCTTGTTCGTCACACGGTCAATATACCGCGTTGCCCGCGTATTGTCCTTGTCGCCCGGCCAGAGCAGATCGCCTTCGTCGGAGACAATCTTTCCGAAATGCGGATCAATATAGTCATAATCCTGAATATCATACTTATGGTTCGACGGCGAAACAAACACCGGATTCAGATAAATGACCTGCACACCGAGATCCTGCAGATAATCCATCTTGTCAATGACGCCCTGCAGATCGCCGCCGTAGAAATTGCGGACATCCATCTGCTCCGGGAAGCGGTTCCAGTCATCCACCTTGTTGACCTGCTCACCGATGTAGCTGTACTCTCCCGTCAGCACATCGTTGGACGGATCTCCGTTGCAGAAGCGGTCCACAAAAATCTGATACATGACAGCGCCCTTCGCCCAGTCCGGCGTATGGAAGCCCGGGATAATGCCGAAAGAGTACATCTCCTGCAGCTCTCTTGTGACACCGAGCTTGTTGTAATAACAGACCACGCGGCCTGCCTGAATCTCAAAAAAATAGCGGATCGGCTCATTTCCGACCGGAATCTCGATCTCGTAATAATCAAAACCGTTCCGGACCAAACCGACCTGCATCTGTGCACGGGTGGAACCGCTGATGAAATAAACCGCATCTACATTATTTTTCAGGGTACGGAACCGGATCTTCACCGTGTCGCCCGGGTTCGGCTCAAACGGAATCTGATACTGCGGGGATTCATCGCTGTAGAGCGCATGCTTGTTGAACATCGCCCGCATCTGTGACATATACTGCTGCATTCTTGTTTTATCCATGAACTAACGCCTCTGTCTTTCTCAATCATTCATTCCTTATATTTTACCCCACACCGCCATGTAATACAACCTTTTTCTGAACACATGTAACGATTGTGTTTATTGGATTTTTATATAGTAAAAGAGCCAGCGGGGTACGCTGGCTCTTTTGGAGAAGGTATTTCTCTTATGGGGTGTAGCAAAAACTATATAATGTATTGGGGGGTTTTTACAGTTATTATAGTACCATACGTCCCTCGAAAAGTCTGCACAAATCGCGATTTTTTTTCATTTGATTCTTATTCAAAATAACGATGAATTTTTCCGGCGTTTCGGATTTTCTGTTTTAATTTGCACAAACGCCCGTAAAATCACAGAAAAAAACCTGCAAAAAACTTTTTTTGTTCTCTGCAGGTTTTCTATTGCAAATAAAAAGATATCAGATTTCTCCAGAAACTTCCGGTGCTGTTCCTGTCATCTGTGCTTCCTGCTCAAAAATGGCTTCGAATTCAGCACGGCTCAGCTTCTCTTTTTCCATCAGCTGCTTTGCACACTCATGCAGCACATAGGAATGCTCCAGAATAATCTGTTTCGCCTGATCGTGGCATTTCTCGATCATCTGGCGGACTTCCTCGTCGATGGCTGCGGCTACATTCTCGCTGTAGCTCTTCGTATGGCCCCAGTCGCGGCCGATGAAGACCTCATCCGAGTCGGAATCGTAAGCGACAAGACCAAGGTTCTCAGACATACCGTACTTCGTAATCATGGAACGCGCGGTAGCCGTCGCCTGTTTGATATCCTGGGATGCGCCCGTTGTGATATCGTCGAAGATCAGCTCCTCTGCCACACGGCCGCCGAGGCATACGGTGATGTACTGCATCATTTTGCCTCTCGTCTGGAACATATCATCGTTCTCCGGCTGCGGCATCGTGTAGCCCGCTGCGCCAGGACCGGTCGGGATAATGGAGATCGTATAGACCGCCTCCATATCCGGCAGCATATGGAACAGGATCGCATGGCCTGTCTCATGGTATGCGGTGATCCGTTTTTCTTTATCCGAAATGACTTTACTGCGCTTCTCCGCACCGATGCCCACTTTGATGAAAGCAGACTTGATATCGGACTGGCGCACAAATCTTCTGCGGTCCTTTGCCGCCATAATCGTTGCCTCGTTCAGCAGGTTCTCCAGCTCTGCGCCGGTGAAGCCTGCGGTCGTCTGCGCGATCTGCTTCAGATCCACATCCTCGGCCAGCGGTTTGTTCTTTGCATGGACTTTCAGGATTTCCTCACGGCCCATGACATCCGGCGGTCCTACAACCACGCGGCGGTCAAAACGTCCCGGACGGAGAATCGCCGGATCCAGGATATCGACACGGTTCGTCGCTGCCATCACGATGATGCCCTCATTGACGCCGAAACCATCCATCTCAACGAGAAGCTGGTTTAATGTCTGCTCTCTCTCATCGTGGCCGCCGCCCATGCCGGTGCCTCTTCGTCTTGCCACGGCGTCGATCTCATCGATGAAGATGATACACGGCGCATGTTTTTTTCCTTCCTCAAACAAGTCGCGGACACGGGAAGCGCCGACGCCGACGAACATTTCCACGAAATCCGATCCGGAAATGCTGAAGAACGGCACGCCTGCCTCTCCTGCAACAGCTTTCGCCAGAAGGGTTTTACCGGTTCCAGGAGGGCCCACAAGAAGAACTCCTTTCGGGATTCTCGCACCGACCTGTGTATATTTCTCCGGTGCTTTCAGGAAATCGACCACCTCAACAAGGTCTTCTTTTTCCTCTTTTAAGCCCGCAACATCGCGGAACAGGACTTTTTTGTCTTTGTCGGTGGACATATGGGCGTTGCTTTTTCCAAAATTCATCATTTTGTTTCCGCCGCCTCCACCGCCGCCCATGGAGCGGTTCATCATCGACATGCCGAAAAGAAGGATCATACCGAGCAGCAGGGCCGGCAGGACGGATGTCATGAAAATGCTGTCTCTCTGGACATTCTGCACGGTGTACGTTACATCAGCATTCTCCAGAAGGCTGATAGCTGCGTTTACGTCGGTCACATTGACCGTATAACTGTCACCGCCCTGCTCCTGTACCACGACGGAGCCGGTCGGCACTTCTTTGTTCTGGACAATCTGCGCGGATGTCACTTTGCCGTCTTTTACGGCGGTTTCAAATTTCTGCTGACTTGGGCTGCTGCCTGCGCTGATTTTTCCGGTGATGTAGAACATGGCAAGCACGATAATCACCATAAACGCCGCGTAGAGTCCAAATCCACTGCGCTGTCTGTTCATATTTTCTTTTTACTCCTCGTCTTCGTGAAACTCCACTACTCCGATGTATGGAAGATTCCGATATTTCTGTGCGTAATCCAGACCGTAGCCTACGACGAACTCGTCCGGGATATTAAAGCAGGTATAATCTACTTTGACATCGCGCACTCTGCGCTCCGGCTTGTCGAGCAGAGTACACAGGTGTACGGATTTCGGATTTCTCTTTTTCAGGATGTCGATCAGATAGTAAAGCGTTCTTCCGGAATCGATGATATCCTCCACGATCAGAACGTCTTTTCCTTCCAGCGGCTGATCCAGGTCTTTTACAATACGGACAACTCCGCTGGACTTGGTGTCATCGCCGTAACTTGATACGGACATAAAGTCAAGGCTTACCGGCACTGTGATGCGTTTTGCCAGCTCGCACATAAAGAATACGCCGCCTTTTAAAACGCAGATCAGGTGCACTTCCTTTCCTGCGTAATCGCGGTTGATCTGGTCTGCTACTTCTTTAATTCGTCTGTCTACTTCTTCTTCGCTTAATAATACTCTGATTGTCTCTTTCATCTGTTTTCCTCCTTACCAACGCCAATCTGTATCTGCAGAACTGCTTTCGTGTCTTCCCCGACACGGCCGCTCTCTCCTCTGCGATACCCCACGACCCACCAGATCTCCGGTCCGTCGGCGAGCAGCAGAATGGAATCCCGCTCCTCTTTCGGTATCTTGGCATCAATCATATAATCTTTTAGTTTCTTTTTCCCGCCTTTTGCGGTTACTCTCAGATAATCTCCGCTTCTTCTCGTGCGGAGGACAAGACCGTCTTTTATTTTATCACAGTCAAAGCATTTCGTATACTTTTTTTCTTCAATTCTTTCGGGAAAAACCGATGTTTTTTTCACAATCGTGACTGGATTTTCTGCAAATGCGAGACTTTTTTCCTCTTCACACCCGGCCGGAACCGGAATTGGAACTTCTTCGCCGCTTTTCCTTTTCCGTTCTTCTTTTAAATGCACTCCCTGCTTTTCCAGGCGGAGCGTCTCGTATCCGCGCACGGCGGTGATTCCATACGGCAGGCAGACACTTTTTCCGACCTGCTTTTCAAAAAGTTCCCGCACAGATTCCAGATGCTCCCTGGTAAGATCCTTCCGTTTTCCCGCCAGCTGTTCCAGAACGCGCCGGATCACGTAGCGCTGCAGAAGAGGCGCTTCGCTGCTCACCGCATCACGCAGCACAACCGCATTTTTCTCTGCGGATGCATACCGCTCCATCAGCTGATCCGTCTGCTGCTCCAGATATTCCTCCGTTTCCAGCAGGTCCAGCGATGTCTGTGCCATATGCGCGGCGGCACGCGGATTGACCTCTTCGGTCAGATACGGCAGCACATGGTGGCGGATTCCGTTCCTCGTGTAAGCATCCTCTGCATTCGTGCTGTCCTCACACCAGGAACACTTCCGGCTTTCCAGTTCCTGCCGGATCTCTTTTCGTCCGACGCAGAGAAGCGGACGGATCACATTCCCCCGCACGGGGCGTAAGGAGGCAAGTCCGGCCAGCGACGTTCCCCGTGCCAGGTGATGCAGCATCGTCTCCGCAACGTCATCCTGGTGATGGGCGAGCGCAATTTTCACTGCCCTCTGCTCCTTTGCGCACGCTGCAAAAACTTCCTGCCGCGCCGCGCGTCCCGCCTCCTCCGTCGAGAGATGCTTTTCTTTTGCGATCTTCTCCACGGGACAGGAATAGAGATAGAACGGAACATCATATTCCCGGCACAGATTTTCTGCAAATGCCGCATCCCGCCCGGCTTCCGCGCCGCGCAGGTTATGGTTGACGTGGACAGCCAGCAGCGAAAAGCCAAGCGGCTCCTGCAGTTCCCGCAGCAGATGAAACAGGCAGACAGAATCCGCGCCGCCGGAGAGGCCGAGCAGCACGCGTTCGCCTGCCGTTACCATATGATACTGTTCCATAAAGGCTCTTACTTTCTCTCGCATCCTTCGTTTTTACTCCTATTTTTTCCAGATTCTGGCGACCAGAACCGTCATATCATCCCGTGCGCGGCAGCCGCCGAGGCGCAGCACGCGTTCCAAAAGCTCCCGGGCAAATTCCCGCGGCTCGCTGTTTTTCACTTCGAGAAGAAGCTGCTTCATCTGCTCCGTCCTGTCCCCGGGCAGCGCGTCCAGCACTCCGTCCGTCATCATCACAAGGTAATCACCGTCGTACAGCTTTTTCGTTGTGGTATCAAAATCCGTCTGGGAAACGAGACCTGCGGCAAGACTGGTCGACTCCACAACCTCCACCCACGTATCCCGCCTAAGGAACGTCGGCGATGCACCTCCTTTCAAAAAGCTGCAGACGCCTGTGTAGAGATTAATCGAAGCAACATCAAACGTGGAAAACATCCCTTCCTTTGGCTGCAGCAGAAGCATCGAATTGATCATCCGTGCCGCCATGATCCGCGGGAATCCGGCGCGCAGGAACTGTTCAAACAGCTCCACCACCGTCTCGCTCTCCCTGTTTGCCTCGATCCCGGAACCCATGCCGTCCGACAGGCAGAGGACAAACTGGCCGTTTTCGCAGAGCACACTGTAATTGTCCCCGGAGATACTCTCCTGCTCCTTGGTGATGCGTCCCACACCGTAGAGAACCTGGAATTTCACATCCTCCTGAAACAGCACCGTCTGGTATTCTCCGCTTAAGACCTGTGCCCCGTCGCGTACCGCAACCATCGGGATTCCGCACAGGGAACCGATCAGTTCCGCCGTCTGGCGAAGCGTGATCCGGCAGTGACGGCCCGCTTTGACCGTCATATAGATCTGTAAATGCTCTTTCGGCCGCTCCTGGAGCCAGATTTTCTGGACGAAAGCCCCGTTTTTCTTCATCTGGCGGCAGATTTTTTCCGAGAGCTCGTCCGGCAGACTGTTGAGGCTGTACAGATCACACGCGGCGCGGTCCATAATCCCGGCGACTTCACTTAACTGTTCCGCCACCACGCGGCGGCTCTCCGCCACACGCCCCGACCAGAGCGCCGTCTGGCGTTCCTGCTGGTAGCGGTTCCAGAACAGTTCCAGAAAGCGGGAGCCGTTCAGGCAGGAGGCGTTCCATTCGCCTTTTGCACGGCTGATCTCGTCCTCATCCCCGTCGGCGATTGTCTGAAGAAGTTCCTGGCACCGCTCGCGCGTCAGGTTTCCGTACTGCTCCCAGCACCACGACGCCTTCGCACAGCGGCTGCAGACTTCCTGCTGTTCTTTTTCCAGAATCTTGTCCACCCGGCCCGTCTCCGGCATCACACTTTTTGACGGCATCTGGTAAAAGCTCTCTGCCAGAACGCGGAACGAATCGGCGTAGTGCTCCATCTGCAGTTTCTGCGGATGATTGTCATAGACGGCCGCTTCCCGGCGGCTTCTTCTGGCTTCCAAAAAAATTTTAGCCATGTCCCCTGCTGACAGCAATGCGCCGATCAGGAACATGGCAATGATCCACTCCGGCATGTTCCGCTCCTCCTCTCTTTGTTCTGGACTTCAAAGGGGACTGCGAAATCATGCCCTTTCTTTATCTGTTTTGTTTATTTCGACTGGGATTCTTTAAATAAAATCTCATTATCCTTTACCATGCCAAGTTTTTCTCTTGCCGTTTTTTCTATGTACTCATCGGTCTGCATGTATTCTTTCAAGGCGGTAATATCATCGGTGCACTGCTTCTCCTCTTCAATCTGGCTGTCCAGACTGGAAAGACGGGATGCATTTGCATTGACCTTCTGCTGAAGGCTGATTCCCTTTACGGTAAGGACTGCAACCAGGCAGCACAGGACTATGGTAATTGAGAACTCTGTTGTACGGCTCTTCTTTCTGACTTTTTTCTTTCGGCCAGAATTCTTTTCTTCCCTTTCTTTCATTCTTTTCTTTACCCTTGCTTTCTATTTTCCAACCATCTGCAGCCAAACTATCTGTTGTTTTTCGTCCGCAGACTTGTTTCTTTTGTTCTTACATGTGTAGTTACATCTTACCGTTCTTCCCATGAAATTTCAACCTTTTTCTCTGTTTTTTCATACTTTTTACCAGCCATTTTCCTGGAAAAGCGAGGATTCGCCCTGCTTTTTTGATTCCCTTTGCCAGAAGTTCCGGAAGAAAGCGTCCAAACGATGCGTGGTACAATGCAGCGCCCCCAAGGATGCCGCCAAACAGATACCCGCGGAGAATGCCGCTGTTCTCTCCGTAAATCCGTACAAACAGATACAGCGCTGCCGCAATCCAGTAGCAGAGGTCCTCTGCAGATACCGCCGCATGGCTGTGGCGGATCAGTTTCCGCGCTGTCTTGATCAGATCGTACCAGAACCCCAGGACTGCCCCCTGCCAGATGGAACAGGCGAGCAGAATCAGCTCCCGGGTGACATACGCACTCATTTTTACCGGAACAGCCGCGCAAGCGCAGACCCCTTCTTCTGCAGCGGCCCATGTTCCGTATAGACCAGGCTGTCGATGCTGCCTTCGATATCCGCCTCTCCCTTTTCCAGCTCCAGGCGGCCCACATGCAGCTCTTTTCCGCGGATGGTAAGAACACCGCAGACGGTCACGAGCAGAACTTCGTTCTCATCAAAGCTTTTCACATCCTGCACGCCGCCAAGAGAAAGTGTTTTCCGCTGTTCCATCAAAAGGCGGTGCACCTGTTCGTTCATCTCCCCCATGCAAAAAACCTCCATACAATGGTCTATACACCCATTATATGAAGGTTTTCTCTTTTTATTCGCTGCACATGAATCCTGCCGCACTTCTTATAAGTAGCGGTAAAGCTCCTGTGCTTCTTCTTTTTTCACGGTTTCCTGCACATTCAGCACTTCTACCCTGACGGATTTACTTCCGAACTGAATTTCCAGTACATCTCCTGCCTTGACCTGTGCGGATGCTTTTGCCGGTCTGTCATTGACGAGGACACGGCCTGCATCACAGGCTTCATTGGCTACGGTACGCCGCTTGATCAGTCTTGATACTTTTAAAAATTTATCTAAGCGCATAGATTTTTACTTAGTTCATCATGTCCTTTAAAGCTTTTCCTGCTTTGAATTTCGGAGTTTTGGAAGCTTTGATTTCCATGGTCTCGCCAGTCTGCGGATTTCTTCCTTCTCTTGCTGCTCTTTCGGATACTTCGAAGGTACCAAAGCCTACCAGCTGAACTTTCTCACCTTTCTTTAATTCTTCAGATACTACATCGATAAATGCTTTTAAAGCAGCCTCTGCATCTTTTTTGGATAAATTTGTCTGCTCAGCCATAGCTGCAACTAATTCTGTTTTGTTCATGAGTTTTACTCCTCCTGTATCTTACATTTGTTTTTTACATGATACGCGGGCCCGCTGATACACACGACCTGCCCTGCCGGCTGTTTTTCTTCCGGATGATCAGTCTGTTACGTTGACCGGCTTTTTCGCGTAGCTGTATATATTTATATACTAATGCGTCTCTCTTGTCAAGAAAAAAGTCCCCCCTACCAGCGGTTTTATGGCGATTTCTGCCAAAAACAGACTCTTTTCCACCGCACGGTTAAAAGAAGGATCCCTTAACAAACCGCAGCCAGTCTGCCTGCTGCGCATTGAGTGTTTTTAGTTTCTCCGTATTCCGCCCGGATATCCACGATTTTCTGCTTCCGTAGTAGCGGTTTGCCAGTTTCCAGTATTTCCACGGATAGGAAAGATAGAGGCGGAGTGTCTCGATTTCCCCCTCATCGAGCGGCCGTCTGGCGCTGTAGGCGTTTAAGATCCGTTCTGCCGCGCGCTCGCTCCAGCCGTGTTTTTCCAGAATTTTCCGCATAAAATAGCCAAGATCTGCCACCTGGAGATCGAAGTTCCACTTGTCGAAATTGACCGCCGTTTCGCCTCTGCCGTTTTCCAGCAGAATATTGTGCTGGCTGAATTCCCCGTGGCAGACGGCGCCTTCTTCGTCCGCCCGCTGCCGCAGTTTTTCATAGGAAGAAGCTTTCATTTCCGCGGCCGCCCGCTCCCCCTGTTCCAGATACGGACCGGCGCTTGCCAGCAGCAGTTTTTCGAACTCATTTTTCTTCTTTTTTGTCTGCAAATACTTTCGGATCTTTCGAATTTCCACATTGTGGCGGATGCACTCCTCCACGAGGGATTCCCTCCGGTATTCCATTTTCACCGGCAGATGAGCTGCCGTATGTAGCCGCGCCAGCGCATCCGAGGCGCGGATAAGATCCTCACTGTTTCCCGTCTCACATTCCCGGCCCGGGTACCAGTTCCGCACAATGTACGTTCCTCCGTCGTCCCCGCGCGTTGCAAGCGCTCCCTCTTCGTTCCGCAGAATCTGATCGCACCGCAGGAGCCCCGACTCCGTGATGCGGCACTGTAGAAGATACCGCTGCTCCAGTTTTTCCGCCGCCGTTCCGAACTCGCTGATCAGCTTATCCCCCTGTTCGGTGTGGCATAATAAAGCGCCCCGCACCCGCATTGTGCCGGAAGCCGTAAGACCGTAATGGGACAGCACACTCAATCCATAATCATACAAGAGCCTGACTCCTTTCCCTGTTGTGATCGTTTTTGGGGTCACGATTCAATGTATGCGTATCCAACCTGTGCCATGCATACTGGTTTCTGTTTTTTCTTTCATCTCAAAAGCAATGTTAAAAGTATTTTCTTTTTCTCTTATTTTATTGTTTTTAATTTCACCGCATGGTAAAATATTCCAAACTTGACAGGGTGAAAAACACCTGTTATGGGGTTCTCTAAAATCATTTTATTTTAAGGAGGGTTTTTATGATTTTCTTACCACAGCCATCTTCCCTTTCCTACGGAGAGGGCACCTTTACAATTCACTATGACAGCCGCATTTTTCTCGATTCCGAGAGCCCGGCTGAGCTTTTTTCTGCAGCACAGCTTCTGCAGCAGGAGATTGAGACACAGACGGGATTCCGTCCTGCCATCTGCCGCCGTCATCAGCCGGTGGGATCACACCTGATCTATCTGACTGCCTCTCCGGAATTATCCCGTGAGGCTTATACCCTCGCTGTCACACCGGAAAACATCACGATCTGCGGATCTCTGAAAAGCGGCGTTCTCTACGGCGTGCAGACACTCCGTCAGATGATCCGCCAGGCAGGTGCTGTTCTTCCAACCGTCCTGATCTCCGACAAACCGGCCATGGAAAACCGCGGCTTCTACCACGATGCGACCCGCGGACGTGTTCCGACGCTTTCCTATCTGAAACAGCTTGCCGACACCTTGAGCTTCTATAAAATCAATCAGCTTCAGCTCTACATCGAGCACAGCTATCTCTTCGACGATCTGACCGAGATGTGGCGCGACGATACGCCGCTCACTGCAGAGGACATCCTCGAGCTGGACCGCTACTGCAAGGGACTTGGCATTGATCTCGTTCCGTCGCTTGCAAGCTTCGGCCATCTGTACAAGCTGCTCTGCACGAAATCGTATGCACATCTGTGCGAACTGGAAGGCTCTGCTTCGGCTCCGTTCTCCTTCTATGACCGCCAGGCGCACCATACGCTCGATATCACAAACCCGGAGAGCCTCTCCCTTGCCAAACACATTCTTTCCGAATATATGCAGCTCTTCTCCTCGAAGTATTTCAATCTCTGCGCGGATGAAACGTTTGACCTTGGAAAAGGGGCTTCCCGCGTATTTGTTAATGATACGGCGACCACCGAGATCTACACCGAGTTTGTGACAGAGCTTGCCAACTATATCACTGAATCCGGCCGCACGCCGATGTTCTGGAGTGATGTCATCAGCCAGGAGCCGGAAGTTTATCATCTCCTGCCGAAGAACCTGATCTGCCTCCACTGGGATTATGCGTCAAATGTTTCATCGGAGCGTCTGACCCGCCTTGCCAATTCCGGTGCCGAGCATCTGTATGTATGCCCGGGCGTACAGGGATGGAACCAGCTCATCAACAAGTATCATGAGGCGTATGAAAACATTTCCAGAATGGCGCGCTACGGCCATGAACGCCATGCAATGGGACTTCTGAACACTGACTGGGGCGATTACGGCCACATCAATCACCCGGACTTCTCCCGCATCGGCATGATCTACGGCGCGGCGTTCTCCTGGAATGCAGACATTCTGCCGGAGGAGGAAATCAACCGCCAGATTTCCGTGCTGGAATTTGGTGATGCCTCCGGAAAACTCGTTTCCGTGCTCGATCTTCTCTGCCATCAGGATGCGTATCCGTGGCGCACTGCCGTTATGGTACAGGAAGCACTCGAACTGCATCAGGACAAAGAAGAGGCTGCCGAACTGCTCCGCTCCTGCGCGGAAGGCGATGCGGATGCAGCAAATGCTTCAATCGACGCGCTCTGCGCCGTTCTGTACGAGAAAGCCGGCACCGTCCGCCCGGAGAACCGTCCGATGATCTATGCGTACCTGCTCGCCGCAGACGGCCTGAAAGTGCTGAACCGCCTGCTGCCGTTCCTGCGCGCTTCCCTTCTTTCCGAGGGCACTCTGCCGGAGAAAGAAGACTGTTTTGCACTCGCCGGAGATCTCGAACGGTGGCTGCACAGCTATAAAGAGCTGTGGCGCACCGTCTCCAAGGAGAGCGAACTGTACCGCATTGCCCATGTGTTCTGCTGGTATGCGGATCTGCTGCGTGATCTGAACGCATAAAACCAGCAAAAAACAAAAGAGAGTCGGGGACGGATTGTTCTGTCCCCGGCTCTCTTGTTTGCCGTTTTGGCTTTACAGCAGTGTTTTTACGTACTCTGTCAGGTATTCTTTTGTATTCTTCGCCGGATCTTTCATCACTTCTTCCAGCGCCGCGTTCAGGCATTCGCCGATTTTCGGGCCTTTCGGGACACCGAGTTCCATCAGATCTTTGCCGGAAACGGCCAGCGTTTTCAACGTAAAGCAGTCGCCGTTATCGAGAATTTCTCTGACGCACTCCCTTACCTTCCCGATCCGTTCTAGGGTTTTCTCCCGCTGGTACAGGCTTTTGGCCATCGTATCGGCTTCCTGCACGATCATCAGTTTTTCGAACAGCTCCGGGCCGAGTTTATTCAGAATACGGCGGATCACCGGTTTCTCCGGAGCCATGCGGCAGTCATGCCAGCGGATCAATGCTGCGACCTGGCGGATGGTTTCGTTGTCGAATTTCAGACGGCGCAGAATCGCTTTCGCCATTTTCTCCCCCGCCGGTGCGTGGCCTTTAAAATGATCGATGCCAGCCTCATCCGTTGTGCGGCACGCCGGTTTTGCAATGTCGTGGAGCAGCATCGTCCAGCGCAGAATCGGATCTGCCGGAACGTGCTGCAGAGCGGCAATCGTGTGCTCACCGACATTATAGCAGTGGTGCGGATTGTTCTGCGGCGTTTTCATCAGTTCATCAAACTCCGGCAGCACAATTTTTGTAATACCCGCCTCATAGACGGCCTCCATGTACTCCGGCCGCTTCGAGATCAGCAGTTTATTCAGTTCCACACGGATCCGCTCAGCGCTGATTTTTTCAAGCGTCGGCGCGAGTGCTATGATGGCATCCAGTGTTGCCGGATCGAGTTTGAAGCCGAGCTGTGCGGAAAAGCGGAGGGCACGCAGGATCCGCAGTGCATCCTCACTGAACCGCTCGGTCGGATTTCCGACACAGCGGATGACTTTGCGCTGTAAATCCCTGATTCCATCGAACAGATCCACAAGCCCCTCTTCGTTGTTGTATGCCATCGCATTGATCGTAAAATCACGGCGGCGCAGATCCTCGGCGAGGCTGGAGGTAAAGACCACTTCTTTCGGATGGCGGCCGTCCTCATACTCTCCGTCGATGCGGTACGTCGTGACCTCGTGCGCGCCGCTTCCGGCCAGAACTGTTACCGTTCCGTGCTCCAGTCCCGTATCCACGGTGCGGTCAAAAATTTCTTTTACCTGCTGTGGGGAAGCAGAGGTTGTAATATCCCAGTCGTCCGGCTCCCGCGCAAGAATCGTATCGCGCACACAGCCTCCGACCGCGTACGCTTCGAAGCCTTTCGCATGCAGGGAATCGATTACCATATTTACGCTTGGCGGCATTTTTATCTTCAAATTTGTTATCTCCTTTTTCTAAATCTGCTTTTCCAGTATAGCAGTTTCCTTTTTTTACCGCAAGTGTGGTTGCGGTTGTATTTTGGGGATTGCATGTGTATAATAGAGGTTAATAAAATTCGAAAGGGGATTTACATTTTTATGAAACTGGATCGTTACCGAAAATATGTCCGGGCCGGCGTTACTGCCTTTCTGGTACTTGCAGCGTCCATGATTTTTTACTACCTGCTCTTCCACCAGACTTCTGTGCGGACCGCCTTTCACAATGTCCTCAACATTCTCTCCCCCCTGATTGCAGCCCTGATTCTCGCCTATGTGATCAGCCCGATCATTAACTTCATAGAACAGCGGATCATCGCCAGACTCTTTGCCCGGCACGGAAAAACACAGTCGGTACGCTGTAAAAAGCTTGCGCGGGCGCTTTTGATTCTTCTGACGTACGTCTCCATGCTTTTCGCGCTGTACGGACTCATTGCGACCCTGATCCCGGAGCTGTTCTCAAGTATCACAAACATCGTCTCCAACTTCTCCAACTACGCAAACAACATTCAGGATTTTGCCACAAAAGTGCTGGCGAATTACCCGGAGATGCAGCAGACGGCAGACCAGTACATCTCCACGTTCTCCGCAAAGCTTTCCAACTGGCTGACCAATGACCTGATGCCGATGCTCCGTACGTTCCTTCTGAACCTCTCCGGACAGCTCGTCAACATGGTTACGTTTTTCAAAAACATTCTGCTTGGCGCGATCGTTGCGATCTACATGCTGTACAACAAGGAAAGCTACATTGCCAAGCTGAAAAAAGCAGTCTACGCGCTGCTCGGTCTGGATCACGGAAATGCCGTGATCCGCGACTGCCAGTATGTGAACCAGGAATTCAGCGGGTTCCTCGTTGGAAAAGTCATCGATTCGATCATCATCGGTGCCATCTGCTATCTTGTGACGAGCCTGATCGGCACCCCGTACGCACTGCTGGTCAGCGTAATCATCGGTGTGACGAATATCATTCCGTTTTTCGGCCCGTTCCTCGGCGCCGTTCCGTGTCTTCTGCTGATCCTTCTGATCGACCCTCTGCAGGCACTGTATTTCCTGATTTTCGTCGTTCTCCTGCAGCAGTTTGACGGAAACTTCTTAGGACCGAAAATCCTCGGCGAGACGACCGGCGTGTCCAGCTTCCTTATCATCATCTCGATTCTGATCGGCGGCGGCTTCTGGGGTGTCTTTGGCATGATCATCGCCGTTCCGGTCTGTGCCATTATCTGCACGGTCTGCCGCAACTTCGCCAACCGTCGTCTTGAAAAATATCACCTGCCGGATGACGATGCGTTTTACTTCCACATGGACCACATTGATCCGGAAACGAGACAGGCGATCCCATATCAGAAAAAGAAGATCGACGAGGCCGAAGTCTTCCACTTTCCGGGCTACCGGCTGCGCAAAGCGCTGACAAAGCTGACCACGGAAGAGTCTCCGGTTGATGCGCCGTATACACCGGCAAAGCCTTCGACCGAAGAGAAAAACTCAGATTCTTCCGATTCCGATCAAAAATAAATCGTATCTTACAAAAATGCCTTCTGTGCAGACTGTTTCCATTCTGCACAGAAGGCATTTTCTTATTTTTGCTTTTTATTTCTCGATTACAACCGTGCTGAGTGTCTCTGCCGGAAGATCGACACGCATGATATGTCCGTTGACACGCAGGAAGCAGCCGGAATCCTCTTTTGTGCGGTTCAGCAGGATCACAACGTAGCTTCCGTCTGGATTGACTGCGGCCGTTACATCCAGGTTTGCTCCGTATTTGCTCCAGCCGATGCGTTTTGCACCCGGAGCAATATATTTGGAAATGTGGCCGATGTAGTGGTACATGATCGGTTTGCGGTAATGGAAATCATCATCTACAATCAGACCTGAGGTGAATCCCATCGGTACGTGGCGCGGGCCGCCGTCTTTGTCTACGAGGAAGTTCCAGTCGATCCAGCGGTTCATGCCGGCGTTCAGGTTTCCGATCATATCGTGTGCATAATCTGCGGCGTCAAGGTAATCGACGTACTCTGGTGTCTGGAAGTTCACCGGTCCGAAACCACCGTCGCCAAAACCGATTCTGCCCGGCATGTGAAGGGCACAGCACTCGGAAAGCATGAAGGTTTTGTCCGGGTATTTCTGTTTCATCAGCTCAACAGCCTCGAAGTGGTCGCCGGAATACCAGTGGAATGCGATACCGGCTACCATGTCCATGGTCTCCTCGTCAAGGACGGTCAGAACGTGCTCGATCATACGCTCTTTGTTGTGATCCCAGATGAAGATGCCGATCTTGTCCGTCAGGCCTGCTTTTTTCATCTCCGGATACAGATAATCTTTCAGGTAGGTTTTGGACTCTTCCGGTGTCCATACGCAGCTGTCCCAGGTGGTAGCCGCTACGGTCTCGTTCTGCAGGCTCAGCATCGTCACCGGGATTCCCTCATCGAGGTATGCCTGCAGATATTTTACGACGTATTTTGCCCAGCTTCCGTAATACTCCGGTTTCAGGCTGCCGCCGTGGTTTCTCTGCGGAATCTCTTCCGGAACCGGCATTCCCATTGCACCGTAAACAGCAGCATCATTCTTTGCGATCTTCGGTGCAGTTTTCCACTGATACGGCGGAGACCACGGGCTCATCAAAACACTGATCGGCTCTGCGGAGATTTCGATGGCTTTTTTCAGCATCGGAAGGACATATTTGCGGTCGCGGTCGATCGAGAAGGTTGCCAGATCCGGGTCTGCGATCGGGTCTGCGACTGCCTGATACTCCTCAAGGGAATAGTCACAGCTGTCGATCGGCACGCGGACAAATCTTGCATGAAGGCCGTCCGGTCCGAAAATATCCTGTAATGCCTGATTCTGTGTTTCCTCATCCATACGGGACAGCAGGTATGCGCTGCTCTCGGTCATGGCGCCGCCGAAGCCCTCGATGGTCTGGAACGCAAAGTCCGGATACAGGTTGATGACGTTCGACTCAATCATTTTTACGCTCTTGGACTCGTCTTCCGGTGCCAGCGCTTTTTCCCAGGTTTTTGCTTCCCCTTTTACATGGTACGTTGTAATCTGTTTTGCTTTCATTTTCCACACTCCATTTTTCACATGTTTTGCGGCATTTACTGAAAATCCGCTGTTTCATGCTTCCACTATACCATGCTCTCTTCTTCTTGTTTAGTGCCTTTTTCGGCAGAAAATTAGGGCATTTCCGCTTTTCTGATTCTTACCCACTGGCCCATCGGGCGGTCTCCTTTTTCCTTTTCATACCGCTTCTGCATTTCCTTCATGCTGCAGCCGTACCGCTCCTTAAACAGACGCGACACCGACTTGTAGTTTTCGCAGCCGTGTTTCGGCAGAAGTTCCATGATCCGCGCCTCGGGATGCTGCAGGTCGCGGCAGATCCGGTCGAGCCGGATTTCATACAGATACTGGTAGACCGTCAGACCGAGGTACCGTTTCAGAAGCTTCGACAGATAATTCGGCGTATAACCAAAGTGCTCCGCGACCTGCGCCACCGTCAGCTTTTTGGCGTAATGCTCCTCAATATACCGCATGACCTCGCGGATCTGCTGTACGGCCTTCTGATTCTGCGGAATGTGTTCTTTTCCGATCCGCACCGCATAGTCCACCAGTAAGCGGTACAGCGCTTCAAGAAGAAGGCTGTCGAATTTTAACTGATACCCTTCTTTCTGCGCACCGTACACCTCGTCCATCTCCCGGAGAACTGCTTTGAATTCTGCGAGTTTTTGTTTTTCCGCCTCACTGGCCGGTCTTTCATCCACAACAAAGTAAAGCTGATCGTAACGCTCCATGTACTGCAGCAGCATCTCGTACGGAACCTGCAGGACGATGGCCTGATTCGGATAGGCTGTCACGGCGTGGATCGTGCCGGAGTTGATGACGAGAAGTTCATCTGCCCCGATCTGCCGCTCGCCGCCGTCACCGAAACGCACTTTCAGACGGCCTTCCAGAAGATAAATGATCTCCAGATCGTTGTGCCAGTGCGGCGGGTTGCTGTAGCCGCCGTCGTCGATGCTGTGGAAAAAGCGGATGCCGATATCCCCGTTTGCCGTAATCCATTCGAAATTGCTCTCCATGGTGCCCTCCCGTTTCTTGTCTTTTCGTGTATACAGACGAAGCGCGTCTGAACTTTCTGTTCGTTCAGGCGCGCTCCTTCTATTATCTTTTCTGCTACAGGGACATGGTAATTTCCCGCCCTGTGCGGTGGTATTTCTGAAAAGTGACTCCGGACGCCTTCATCATCCGTTTCGATGCGATCACGGACGGGGTGTCCGCGTACTTGTCGCAGTCGTAGATCACCGTTTTGATTCCCGCCTGGATAATCGCCTTGCAGCACTCGTTGCATGGGAACAATGTCACATACAGCTTGGCTCCCTCGAGGCTTCCGCCGCGGTAATTCAGGATGGCGTTCAGTTCACTGTGCGTTGTGTAAAGATACTTGTTTTCCAGCGGATTTTCACTTGTCTTTCCCCACGGGAACTCGTCGTCCGAGCAGCCTCTCGGGAAACCGTTGTATCCCATGGACAGAATCTTGTTGTCCTCGCTCACAATGCAGGCTCCCACCTGTGTGTGCGGATCCTTCGAGCGCATACCGGCAAGCTGGGCAACTGCCATGAAATATTCATCCCAGGAAATATAATCCTCTCGTTTATCGCTCATACCCATTTCCCCTGTGTTTTCTTAACGTACTTTTCTTCCGCTCTTATTTCGTACCGAAGATACGGTCTCCGGCATCGCCAAGGCCTGGTACAATGTAGCCGTGCTCGTTCAGATGGTCATCCAGTGCTCCGACGAAAACATCGACATCCGGGTGAACCTCATGCATTTTCTCGATTCCTTCCGGAGATGCGATGATGCACATGAAGTGGATCTTCTTTGCGCCTTTTTCTTTCAGCATGGTGATGGCTGCCGTTGCAGAACCGCCGGTTGCCAGCATCGGGTCGGTTACAAATACTTCACGGCTTGCGATGTCTGACGGAAGTTTGCAGTAATACTCAACCGGTGCCAGGGTTTCCGGATCACGGTACAGACCGATGTGTCCGATTTTTGCTGCCGGAATCATAGCCAGCATACCTTCTACCATACCAAGACCGGCACGGAGGATCGGCACAACTGCCATTTTCTTTCCTTCGAGCTCTTTTACGGTTGTTTTGCAGATCGGGGTTTCAATTTCAACGTCTGTGAGCGGCAGCTCTCTGGTTGCCTCGTAGCACATCAGCATTGCAATCTCGCTGATCATCTCGCGGAACTCCTTGGAGCTTGTGTCTTTCTTTCTGATAATACCGATTTTGTGCTGGATCAGCGGGTGATCCATGATGACTGTTCTTGCCATTTTCCCTTCTCCTTTGTTTAAAATTTATTCATTTTCGCCTTCATGCTCAATCAAGTGAATCCGGCGTTCGTGACGCTCTTCTCCGGAAAATGGAGTGTTCAGGAAGGTTTCTACGATTTTGATTGCAAGGCCAGGGCCTACAACGCGTCCTCCCATCGCCAGTACGTTGGCATCGTTGTGCAGGCGGGTTGCCTCTGCGCAGAAGCAGTCGGTGCAGAGTGCTGCACGGATTCCTTCCATTTTGTTTGCCGTGATAGAAATGCCGATTCCGGTTCCGCAGATCAGGATTCCCTTATCACACGTTCCGTTCTGGATCGCATGGCCTACTTTTCTGGCGTAAACCGGATAATCAACTGCCTCGTTGCTGTAGCATCCGAAGTCCTGATATTCCAGTCCCTGTTTGTCCAGATATGCTTTTACCTCCTGCATCAGCTCATATCCGCCGTGGTCGCATCCTAAAGCTATCATTGTTCTTCCTCCTCTTTCAGCCGCGCAAGAACACCTTCAATCAGGAATTCCAGCGCTTCATAACATTTTCCGTATTCGGTAAGCGGTTCCCCGTAAAGGGCGGGGATGTCTCCTGCCAGCCGCAGAAATCCGGCGATCGTCTGCAGATGGGGCGCATCCGGGAAGTCCTCACGGATCTTTTCCCTCTGACTGTCCTCCATCACAAGAAGCAGCGTGTCGTCGTTGATGTCCTCCGCGGTAAGCGGTGTGGTGGTGTGGTCTTTGGCCGAAAGCCCGTTGCGCGCAAGCACTGCCTCTACCTTCTGGTTGACCGGCTGCGGAAACAGAACGACAAGCCCGCGGGAACCAATTTCCATCGGCCACGGAAGCTCTTTGCTCTGCAGAATCGCCTTCGCCATCGGTGCGCGCGCGGTATCGTCCGCGTCCACAAATAAAATCCTGCTGTAATGTTTCACTGTTATACCTCTGCTACTTTGTGGCCTGCGGCTTTTAACAGGCGGTTCATGATCGCCTGCCCCATACGCGGGGTGTCGAAAGCCTCGGAATAAATCACTTCCACGCCGTCCTCATCGAAGTCGCGCAGAATCGCAAACAGGTGATGCGCGATCGTCTCATCTTCGGCGCGCAGCCCGATGCTCTTGATATCTCCTGTGGTGTACTGCTCCCGTGTCTCATCGGTGCAGATTACGCCCACTTTCTTTCCTGCCTTTTCCTGTTCTGCGGCAAGGCGGTTGATTTCCGGAATCACCCGTTCCATCTCGCCCTGGATAATCGTAAGGTCTGCCTTCGGCGCATAATGTTTGTAGCGCATGCCCGGTGCCTTCGGACGCACATGGCTGTCCTCCGCAAGGATTCCCGGATCGACACGCACGGTTCCAAGCACTTTTTCCAGCATTTCTTTGTTGTAATAGCCCGGGCGGAGAATCGTCGGAATCTCCTCTGTAAAATCGACGATGGTGGATTCGAGGCCGATCTCGGCGTCTCCTCCGTCGATGATACAGTCAATTTTGTCCCCAAGGTCCTCGATCACATGCTCGGCTTTCGTCGGGCTCGGCCGGCCTGATGTATTGGCGCTCGGCGCTGCGATGAAGCCGCCTCCGGCTAAGATCAGTGCGTTTGCCACTTTGTTGCTCGGGTAGCGCACGGCTACGGAGGTAAGGCCTCCCGTCGTCTCGAGCGGAACGGCATTTGTTTTCTCAAAAATCATCGTCAGCGGTCCCGGCCAGCATGCAGCTGCCAGTTTGCGTGCACTCTCCGGCACGTTTGCCGCTACGGTTTCGAGGTCCTCCATTCTTCCGATGTGGACGATCAGCGGGTTGTCCGACGGACGGCCCTTTGCCGCATAAATTTTCTCGGAAGCTTTGGCATCCAGCGCATTTCCGCCAAGACCATATACGGTCTCGGTCGGGAATGCCGCCAGACCGCCGTTTTTCAGAATCTCTCCTGCTTTTTCGATCGCGCTCTGATCTATGTTATCTTCTGTCATCCTGGCAATCCATGCCCTCATATGTTTCTTCCTTCTTTCCATCTGTTCCAGCGCACAGTGTTCCCATCTGCGCACACTGTTTTGATTATACCATTTTCCGGCGCAGTTGAAAACCCTTGATTTAAAGAAGCTCTTTTAACTGAGCCGTGCGGTACGCCTCGATCAGTTCCTTTAATTCACGGATGCGCTGCCGGATCTGCCGTCCCTGATCCGTATCGCCGACTAACTGGCGCTTCATGTTGTACCGCACCGCCACCTGGCGGGAGACAATATCCTTCTCCTCCTGGATTGCTTTGTCCGTCGTTTCAAACGGCTCGTGCGCGGTGAGGCTGAGGCCGTACGAGTTGTAAATCAGCGTGTAACCCGCGATGCCGGTTTCTTTGTGGTACGCCCTGCAGAAGCCGCCGTCGATGATCAGCACCTTGCCGCCGCATTTGACCGGGCTTTCACCGGCACTCTGATGTACCGGGACGTGGCCGTTGATAATATGTACATTTTCACCGGCAAGCCCGAACTCCTGTAAGATCCGGTCCGCCGTCTCCTCTTTCTCGATCAGGCGGTAATACGCGTTTTTCACCTCGGTCCAGGTCTCTTTTTCTGCGAGGAAATACCGCTCAAATGTTGTCATCTTGTCACGGCCGTACAGCGGGGAATTCGGCGCGGTCCACAGATACCACAGCGTATTGCGGCCCTGCTCCCGTTTTTTCGGATCGCGGCTTACAAATGCGCGGCGCACGTTGTGCTCGAGGATATCGTACAGTGCTTTTCCCTTGTATTTCTTTCCGTCGACCTGTACCTCTTTTAAGGTGCCGTCCTCATTCATCGGCATGCAGCCGTGGTACAGCAGATTTCCATTGTAGACGCGGTAGAGGCTTCCTTTTTTGAGCAGGAAATCGACGTGCGCCTGCAGTTTTTCGCTGTTTCGGAAGGCGAAGATCAGCTTATCGAGCACTTCTGCCTCTTTTTCTGTCAGCTCGTCCGGATGCGCCGGGTCGATCGTCGGAAAGCTCTTGTCGCGCAGAGCATACGTTTTCTCCCCCATCGCCACCGTTCCGTTCTGGTAATCGATCTTTTCCAGCAGACGGCGGTTTTCCATGCCGTACTCCGGGTTCTCACGGATCAGACGGTTCTCGAGCTTTAACTGCATTACGGTGATGGCCTTGTGCATGCAGCGCTCCAGCATCTGCTGGGAATTTCCGCTGTCCTCGCCGCCTTTTGCGGCAAAGCATTCGCACGGATCATCGCCGTACGTCTCGAGAGCAAAGGTGGCAAGCGGAAGCATATTGATGCCGTAGCCGTCCTCCAGCACATCGAGATTGCCGTAGTGGAGGCAGATGCGGATCGTGCTGGCCACGCACGCCGGCTGGCCGGTCGCAGCGCCCATCCAGAGCACATCGTGGTTGCCCCACTGGATATCGAGGGAATGGTAATTCATCAGGCAGTCCATGATTTTATACGGCTCCGGACCGCGGTCAAAGATGTCGCCGATGATGTGGAGATGATCAACAACGAGCCGCTGAATCAGCTCTGCCACGGCAATGATGAAGTTCTCGGCGCTTCCGATTTCGAGGATAGTCTGGATGATCGCCTCGTAGTATGCTTCTTTGTCGAGCACCTCCGGCTTTTCGGTGATCAGCTCCTCGATGATATAGCCATAATCCACCGGCAGGGCTTTCCGCACTTTGGCACGGGTGTATTTGGAAGAAACGATTTTGCAGACGTCGATCAGGCGGTACAGCATGACCTTGTACCAGTCATCGATGTCCTCCTGCTGCTTTTTCTCCATCTCCAGGCGCTCTCTCGGGTAATAGATAAGGGTTGCAAGCGCACGTTTTTCCGAAATGCCGAGCGTGTGGCCGAAGACATCGTCAATCTTCTTTCGCACGGCACCGGAACCGTTGCGGAGTACATGAGAAAAGGCTTCGTATTCGCCATGAATATCCGAAAGGAAATGCTCCGTGCCTTTGGGAAGGTTGATAACGGACTGCAGATTGATGATTTCGGTCGCTGCTTTTTCGATGGTCGGGTACAATTCTGCGAGATATTCCAGATAATTTTTTTCGTTTTCCATGAGGACCTCCTGCCTGGGTTGTTTTTTCTTATTTTATAACGAACTCCCCCTCGACACAACCCTTTTTCTTCTTTCGATACATCGGGTGCGTCCCCTCGTGGAAAATATAATAGCTCACATAATCTGTGAGAAAAATTCCCACTGCCGAGAGCAGATACCAGATCCCGAAAAACCACGGGCAGATCAGCCCATCGCAGAAGGAAAACGGCAGCGCACTGTAGTCCCACATACGGTAATGCAGCACCTGCAGGGAAAACATTCCCGAATACAGTTCAATGGCCGTAATCAGGACGGCGGATACCATCATCTGAAACGCCAGCGGAAAGCGGCGCAGCCCGGCGTCTTCCAGCATTCCGATTCCTGCAAGGGACAGGCCTCCGGCAATGCCCATCAGGCGGAAGCTGTAACCGCGGTAGGTGACTTCGATGGCAATATAAATGCAGTAGCCCAAAAGAAAAAACAGCAGATACTTCTTCGCTTTCATTCGTTTTTCTCCCATTCTAATTGAGAATCTTTTCTCTTATTCCCAGTATCTCTGTCTTTTCTCTTTTTATCCGCTTGCATTTTTTCTTTTCCATGTTACAATACTTTCATGTTTCGAAAGAAGTTTCGAATAGAAAGGACAGAAAAAAGAATGGCATTTAACCCAATGAAGTTAATGGAATTAAAAAATCTGAAAGACCGTTTCGCCCAAAACCACCCGAAGTTCGTAAAATTCATGGGCGATCTCGCATCCTCCCAGATCGAAGAAGGAACGATTCTCGAAGTCACGGTGAAAAAGCCGGACGGACGAACGATGGTTTCCAATATCAAGGTGACTGCTTCGGATCTTGAAATGCTGCAGGCAATCAAACAGATGTAACATATTTTTCGTGGCAAAAAGCCGCTTTCGACGAGCGGCAGGCTTTTGGACGCACGGTATTCCTCGAGATACTGCGTCACCGTCTTTCCCGTCATTTTCCGGAAGAGGCGGCAGCAGACCTCGCGGGACAGATGCACTTGCTCACCAAGCTTTTCGAGCGAAATCACGGATTCTTACCATTACTCCGATGCATTCCTGACGATCGAAGCGCCGTTCTACTTCCTGCTCGGCCTTCTCGCCGTCTACCGCACCTCGATTCAGAGTATGCAGAACGGACGCGCACCGTTTGCCGCATGCATGGTCGAGCTTGTGATGCGTCTTGCTGCTACCGTCTGGCTGTCACGCTTCTTAGGCTACACTGCCGTCTGCATCGCAAGCCCGCTTGCCTGGTGCGGTGCGGTTGCACTGCTGATTCCAGTCTACTATCGGATGATGATGAAGCCTGTAAAAACAGTGTAATCAAAATTGGTCCACCGGATATTGATATGCCTGGCAACGCAAAACCCGGAATCCTTTCGCTCCTCTTCTGAGGTCTTGAAAAGATTCCGGGTTTTTTATTTTGCTGTTTTCTCTTCCCAGATTGTCTCCAGATTTTTTCCATCAATCCAGATACAGCGGTACACCCGCTTCATCTGCTCATCCAGTTCCGCTTCCCGGCCCGTCTTTACAATCACATGGCCGATCCGGTCAGTTCCATCTGCCATGGCAGAAACTTCATGCCCCTCCGGATAATCCAGGACAAGCTCCAGCCCTTCCTGACGCAGACGTTCGACCTGATCCCGGTCGATTTGTGTGATGGTTCCGCTTACCGGACTCAGCAGCAGTTTTGCCATGCACGGGCAGCTTTCCGTCTGCTGAAAATCCGTTTCTTCCCCGAGGGCGCTTTTGATCATCTGCTCATAAAAATCAAATCCATAATATGTTGAAATCAATTCCGGAATGCAGGTTGCCCCGGTTCTTCCGCCCATTTCAATGATCCAGACCTTCTCTCCGTCCACAAAGACATCCGCATTGACGGAGCACTGATCGGCACCGGATGCGGTGACGGCCAGCTGCATCTGGCAGGCAATTTCTTCCCGCAGTGCCCCGCTGCATCCATACGGAAATGCGTGGCCGACCGGAACGGTCGTGTGTGCACCGCGGTATACAAATTTCGTGTGCGGTGCCAGAAAGACCAGTTTGTGGTTCTGCACAAATCCATCCACGCCGATCTCCGTTCCGCGGAGGAATTTTTCAACCAGCACATAATCTCTTGCCGAACCGTTTCTCGCATTTTCATACGCTTCTTCGATCTGTCCGGAATGCTCCACCACGGTAATTCCGCGGCTTCCTGAACTGTCCACCCGTTTTACGACAACCGGGTATCCAAGCTGTTCTGCGGCTTTTTGTGCCTCCTCTGCGCTTCTTACCTGCATCCCGTCTGCCGCGGAAACGCCGCCCTGCCGGAATGCGTCTTTCATCTTTGCCTTATCGGTCAAAATTTCCGCCGCCTCATACGGAATGCCGGACAGATGCATCTTTTCACAAACATAGCCGATTGTGCTGACGGCCACATCGGTTCCCGATGTACAGATTCCGTCGATCTGTTCTTTTTCCGCCGCCGCAAGAATCGCTTCTTTATCCCGCGTATTCAGTTCATAAATTTTATCTGCAAGTGCAAACCCCGGATAATCGCCGGGAATACTCACTACGATTGTGTAAAGACCCATTCTGCGTGCAGTCCGGATCAGCGGCACCTGGTAAATACCGGCACCTAAAATCATGATTTTTTTCACTTTTTTTCTTCCTCATCAGATACGTTAATGGTTTCCCGCACAATATACTGCGGCGTGCGGTTCAGAATCAGAATCATCTTTCCGAGGTATTCTCCGATGATGCCGAGCACCATCAGAATCAATCCGGAAAAAACAACGATGGCGCAGATCGTCGAAGACCAGCCAACCATCACGGTCGGATTGATGAGCTTTCGGATGGCAATCATGATGGCTGCCAGAAAACCGCCGGCTGCAGAAACTCCGCCGAGAACGGACGATATGCGAAGCGGAATTACAGAATAGTTCCAGTAGGCAAGCCACAATTTGATCAGTTTCTTTAACGTATAGTTGGAAGTTCCCACTGCACGTTTGAAATGCTCCACCTCTACATTTCCGATTTTGTGTGTCGTGCGGTAGAAAATGCCGTCAATATAGGGATTGAAGCTGTCGTATTTTACCACCTCGTCCTTGATCTGGCGGGTAATCATCCAGAAATTGCTGGAAACGATGTCTTTTGGCCGTCCGAGAAGAATCCGGGAGGAAACTTCGTTCAGTTTGCTGGTGACATTTTTCAGGAACGAATTTTTTCGTTTCGGATAGCAGCCGTAAACCAGATCGTATCCTTCTTCCATCTTGTGGATCAGTTTGCTGATCTGGGATGGATGTGTCTGCATGTCATCGTCCATGCCGAGAATAAAGTCTCCTTCGGTGTAGTGGAGTGCCGCCATCAGCGCATTGTGCTGGCCGAAATTGCGCAGCAGGTTGATGCCCTTGACATTCTGATACTGCTCACCGAGCTTCTTGATCTCCCCATACGTATTGTCTTTCGGGGAACCATCGTTCACCAGGACAAATTCGCAGTCATATCCGTCCATTTTCTTGAATTCTTCCATCACCATCTCTACAACTTTCCGGATCGTTGCCTCGGAATTGTAGCATGGGATGACTATTGAAATCAGTTTCATTTTTTTCCTCCATCGGTATCGTTCAGAATGCAGTCATAGAACAGCGGCGTGCCTCCGGTATGGATAAAAAGCACATCGCAGTCCTGTAACTGATGTTCTTCTATGTACTGCTTCATTCCCCAGAATGCCTTTCCGGTGTACGTCGGATCCAGCGGAAGGCCGTTCCGGCAGAACTCTTCCCGGATCACCTGTAAAATCCGCTCATCGTACTGGCCGTATCCGCCCTGGCGGTATCCCATTTCCAGATGAAGTTCACTCTCCCATCCTTCCGGCAGCACGAGATGATTCTTCGCAAAATAATCGGAAATGCCGCTCTCCATGATGCGGATGGCGCGGTCGTACTCGCGGGATGAAATCGAAAGGCCGATGATCTGCTCCGTTCCCTGCTCGAGCAATTTTCCGCTTACCAGGCCGCACTGGGTCGAGCCGGTTCCGGATGCCGCAAAGATATGAGAAAAAGAAATGTTCTGTTCTTTCTCCCACGCAAGAATCTCGCGGTAGCCGTCCACGTAGGCCTGTACCGGTGTGCCTTCATTGCCCGTTCCGAATTTATCCCCGAAAATATAATATGGGTGATATCCCTCTTCTGTCAAACGGTTCATCGTCTTCTCGACGGTCTGTGCAATCTCTGTTTTTCTGCACGGAATGACTTCGGCTCCGAGCCATTTCATCAGATGGCTGTTGTTGGTTTCGATCGGTTGTTCCTCGTTTTCTTCGGAAGAACAGATCATATAGCATGGAATTTTCTCGGCACAGCACAGATTGGCCAGCACGCGGCAGAGGTTGGATCTGCTGTTTCCGTAGATGATCATGCAGTCTTTGTTTTTCTCCTGCATATCCTGGAAAAAGGCGCGTCCGATCCGCACTTTATTTCCGCCCAGGGAAAACGGGAGAAGATCCTCTCTCTTGCAGTACAGTCGGACATTTCTGTCGTTTGGAAATTCCAGTTTCTGAATTGGTGTATGTATCATTGTTTTTCCTCTTTTATTCTTGTTTCAACTCACAGTCGGTATTTTCACGGAGTCTGACATGTCGAAAATAGTTCGACTGTGACTTGCCTCATGTCAGTGGAGGATACCGATTTCTCTCCGCCCGCCACTGCCGTTATGTTTCTTTTAACAATTCATCCCACCGCTTTAGAAGCGGGGGACTTCTTGTCTACTGGTGTTAAATTCCGGCATGCACCGGAAGCTTTTCCCTATTATAGACTATTTTTCTCTGCGTGGCAAGCCGTGCCGGAAACAGGAAAAGCCCGCCGGTTTTTGTTTTCACATCTGCCGACGGGCTTTGGGGATTTTTTACGTATTCTGTTTTTTCGTCCGGGATCTGTTCAGGCTTCCTGCGGTGCGGCAAGATTGGCCACAATCCGCGCCACCTGGGCTATCTCTGGGATTTTTGTGTACTCGGCGCAGCTGTGTACCTGATTCATCGAGGTTGCGATGACAAGCCCTTCGATGCCGTGCTGTGCAAAGACGTTGTTGTCGCTGCCGCCGAAAGTTTTTTCGAATGCAGCGGTCAGGCCTTCTTCTGCAACGGCGCTCTCGTAATGCCTTGCGGCATCGCTTGTCAGCGGCGTCTCATACGCATGGATATTCAGCTTTTCTTCCCAGACCAGCTTCGCACCAATCTTCTCTGCTTCCTGCTGGAAGGTTCTGTGATATGTTTCCAGAAGCTCCATGGCCGTCTCGTGGTTCAGGCTTCGAATTTCGCCTTCGATCACGCAGCTTTCCGAAACGATGTTGGTACCGGAGCCGCCGCCGATTTTTCCGATGTTGGCAGTGGTGCTTTCATCCACGTGGCCCTGCGGAAGCTGTGCGATTGCGCGGGCGGCCGCCTGGATGCTGTTGATGCCGTCCTCCGGGTGGAAACCGGCGTGGGCGGCTTTTCCCTGGATTTTCGCCGCGAAGGAAACGAGTGTCGGTGCCGCGTAGGCGGCTGCACCGATCGCGCCGCTTAAATCCAGAACGTATGCTTCTTTTGCCTGCACCTGGCTGTAGTCAAAGGCATTTGCGCCTTTGCAGTACAGCTCCTCACCAGTCGAGATCAGGATTTCGATCGGGCGGTGCGGTATTTTGGTCTCGATGAGGTGGCGGACAGCTTCATAGATGGCTGTCACACCGGCGAGGTCGTCGGCGCCAAGAACCGTCGTGCCGTCGCTCGTTACGGTTCCATCCTCATGGGAGACGGCTTTTTTGCCTTTTGCAGGCTCAACAGTGTCCATGTGGGCCGCAAAGAGAACCGGGGCTCCTGCAAGGCTGCCCGGAATGCGCGCGAACAGATTGCCCGCATTGGAGCCAGTCTGCTCCTGCGTATGATCTTCTGTAAGCGTAACCCCGATTTCGGCGAATTTTATTTTTAAGGTGTCCGCCATCTCGCGCTCCTCTAAGGACGGCGAATCGATAGATACCAGCTCCGCAAAAAAATCAGCAATTCTTTTCTCATCTATCATAATATTTTCTCCTACTCTTTGGCTGTGTCCGCAGTGCGGCACTGCTCAATTTAAATAACATACTCAGGCTGCGCCATAATATGCATCTTGCTGAAGAACTCCCGTGTTCTCTGATTCTGCGGATGCTCGAATACTTCTTTCGGTGTTCCGTCTTCTACTACGTGTCCTTTATCAAGGAAGATCACACGGTTCGACACATGGCGGATAAAGTTCATCTCATGGGAAACCAGAAGCATTGTATATCCCTGTGCCGCAACTTTTTTAATAACATCCAGAACCTCTCCAACCAGCTCCGGGTCAAGGGCTGAGGTCGGCTCGTCGAGCAGCAGAATCTGCGGTTTCATGGCGAGGGCTCTTGCGAGCGCCACCCTCTGCTGCTGTCCGCCGGACATATGCTTCGGATAGTGGTTTGCCCATTTCTCCATGCCGACCAGTTTCAGTTCTTCTAATGCAATGGCTCTGGCCTCGTCTTTTTTCATCTTCTTGACAACAATCAGGCCTTCCATCACATTTTCCAGTGCGGTTTTCTTCTCAAACAGATTGAACCGCTGGAACACCATTCCTGTGTTCTGTCTTAAATACAGAAGCTCTTTCGGTTTCCGCTCGGAAAGATCGATCACCTTGTCCCCGATCGTCACCGTTCCCTTCTCCGGTGTCTCAAGGCGGTTGACGCAGCGCAGAAGCGTTGATTTTCCGGTTCCGGAAGGACCGATGATTCCCACAACATCGCCCTGTCTGATCTCGAGGCTGATGTCGTCGAGCACCACATTGTCGTTATATTTTTTTGATAAATGATCAATTTTTATCATTTTTCTTACCCTCCCCGTTTGCGGACGCCAGCTCTACCTGGTCCGGAATCCGGATTTTATTTTCAATTACGCGGATGATCTGCTCGATCACCAGCGTTACCAGCCAGTAAATGATGGCCAGTGAAACGTAAACTTCAAAGTAGCGATACGTTCTTCCTCCAATAATCTGGCCCTGTGCGGTAATCTCGACAACGGCGCAGGTAAAAGCAAGAGACGTTCCTTTGATGATACTGATAAAAGAGTTTCCAAGGGTCGGAAGCGCAACCTCAAAGGCCTCCGGCAGAATGATGCGGCGCAGTGTCTGCGGATACGTCATGCCGAGTGCATGTGCTGCTTCGATCTGGCCCGGGTCAACGGACTGCAGGGCCGAACGGATAATCTCAGCCATAAAGCCCGACTGGTTCAGTCCCAGAGCGATCATCGCATAGACGAAACCGGAAATATTGGCAACCGCCAGATTCGTTCCGAACTGCTGGTTGATTGCCTTGAACATCATGGGAATACCAAAGAACGCAACGTACAGCTGTACGATGACCGGCGTGCCGCGGAGCAGTGAAATCAGAAGATTCGTAATCTGCGTCAGCACTCTGATTTTTTTCATTTTGATGATCGCCATCACAAGTCCCAGTCCCAGTCCGATCAGCATAGAAACCACGGCCAGTTCCAGCGTGATCGGCAGCTTTGTCAGCAATTCTGGTATGGATGAAAATACCAGTGAAACGTCAAATAATTTTCCCATGATTTTTTTCCTCTCTTACACGTATTTTTCTACCAGTACACAGGTAAAGCCAATATTTTTCTTCGGCTTTTTCGGCTCTTCGTCTTTCTTCGGTGCATGGTGGTCGTATACCGACAGGTCAGCGTCCGGATTCAGTTTGTAGCCTAATTTCTCATAAAAGCCTGCGGCGCGGTCCTGGCTCGTGATGACGATGTGATCGACACCGTATTCTTTCAGCCATTTCTCAGCGGCTTCGATCAGTACGCGGCCGTATCCGCTTTTCTGTTTTTCTCTGACAACACAGACACGCTCGATTTTTCCTGTCTTTTCCGCCGGAAATGCGATGCGGCAGCCGGCTACCGGCTTGTGATCTTCTGTCAGCAGAATCGCCTGCAGATCATCTTTGCTCTCGTCCTGTCCGAATTCCAGTTCAATCGGAATGTTCTGTCCGCAGCAGAACGCATCGGTTCTGACGTAATCATATGCTTTGTATTTCCACTCTTCGCTTCCCTTTTCTACCCGGTAAATTTCTGCCATGTTTTTCGCTCCTTTTAGAATCGGGAAACGGATGTTCTCGATCCGCTTCCCGTCTGTTTTGTAATCTCTTCTGTTTTTATTTCGAAAACGATATTCTAGTTTGGTGTCTCATCAAAGTATTTCTCGTCCGGGCTGGTGTCCACGCCGAGATACTCGGTTGTGATCTTGGAAAGAGTTCCGTCTTCTTTCATCTCTTTTAAGGCTTTGTCAACATCCTCGCGGAGTGCTGCGCCCTCTTCGTTCTTTCCAAACAGGAAGTAGGTATTGTTCTGCGGGAACAGGAAATCTTCGGTCTCCTCGTCGATCTCGTTTGCTTCCAGCTGACCTTCCAGTCCGAACTGCGGAAGCAGGTTGTCGATGATCGGTCCGTCGTCGATTGCCACATCAGCGGTTCCATCTACGATATGCTGATAGCGGACCTGGAAGTTTGCATTGGAATATACGATATTGATCTGGTGATCCGGGTTGTCTGTATTCCATTTTTCCAGTGCATTTGCGGTAAGGCTTCCTGCACTCAGCTCAATTTTGTATCCGCGGTCTGCCAGATCGGTAAGAGAAGTCAGCGGCTCATCGCCGGTTCTCTGAATGTATTCGTTGAAGCTGGTTTTATATGGTAAAGAGAAGTAGTAGGATTCTGCTCTCTCATCGGTATATCCATAGTTGTTGACTGCGATGTCGTACTGACCGCTCAGCACACCCTGCAGTGCATCTGCCTGCTCAATTTTCAGTTCATACTGCGGAAGGCGGTTGAACACTTCTTTTACGATATCGATATCGACACCGGTCAGCTCGTTGTCATCATTTACGTAAAAGTACGGTGCCAGTGTGCCGCTTGTTACAGCTTTGATCACTTTTTTCTCACCGGAATCCGATGCGGAGCTGCCTTCTGCGGAAGATGATGCTGCGGAACCGCTGCTGCTTCCTGCATTTGCTGATGCATTGCTTCCGCATCCTGCAAAGCTTGCTGCCAAAAGGCCCGCCGCTGCCAATACTGCCCAGAATTTCTTTGTCTTTTTCATAATAAAATCCTCCTCATTTCCTCGTTCTTTTCAGTTCCGGCCGCGCCCCGGCTGCCTGAGAGTGTTCCACCAGAGCGCTCCGGATTCTTCTGTCTTATCTCTTTATAAAAGTCCTTTCAGCGGATTAATCGATGCATCCACGGAAAGTACGCCGTTCTTCGGGTTTCTGTCTTCCCATTTCGGGCTGTTCCAGATGGTTTTTGAGATTTCTCCTGCGTAATCCTCGTAGGTCTCTCCCTCCGGATGGCGAAGGAATACTTCGTCCGGTGTTTTGCTGAGTGTTCTTCTCGATCCATCGTCTGCCATCAGCTTCTCGAAATCTACTTTTGCAAGGATTCGTTCGTTGTATCCGCGGAAGAGAACCTCGCCTAATTTCTTTCCAGGTCTCGAAAGTGCCAGCACCTGCGGATCGCTTCCGTGACGAAAGGCCGGGATCGCATACAGCTCTTTTAAGTAGCCCCAGATATTTTTGTAATCACGAATCGGTTTCTTCACCGGTCCTACGTTGTGGAAGTAGCTGACATCCCAACGGATCAGAGTGACGTAAGCGCGGACATCGCTGTCGGTGATGTAGTCGCCGAACAGGAAACGGTTCGTCTCCAGCCGTTTGTCCAGCTTATCGAGGGATTCATAGAAATCTTCGTATGCCTCATCGTATGCTTCCGGTGACTGGCAGAATGCCATGCGGTAATGGCCGTTGTTGACATGCGGGAAGAGCCAGTCGTTAAATTCATCGATCTCTTTCCGGAATTTTTTCGGGTACAGGTCCGGCGCATCTTTTGGCTGGAATGGACGGAACTGCACTTCGAGGTAGTTCGTCAGGCGGTGATAATCGTTGTTCACAGCCTTTTTCTCTTTGACATCCACCAGGGTCGGTGTCGTTGCTCTTCCTTTGAAGTCCGGGTTTGCTCTTTTATAGAACTCACTTAAGAAGTAAGCGCCTGTCGCCGGATCCTTGAAATCCAGATACTGTCCGAATGCATGTCCGTAACGGTTTGTCTCGCCGGATGGAGAAACTCTCGTCTCCGAGATCACATCCTGCAGTCCTAAAAGCTCCCGCACGATGATCGGACGGTTGGACCAGTTGCATCCGGTTGCCCAGTAGATCCCGAAGCGGTTTGCTTCTGCTTTCAGGTCGCCTTCTTTATCGCCGAATGGCTGGATAAATGCATTTGGCTGACGGATGAAAGCGCCGCGCTCATCGATCTCTACAAGGGTTTCATTTGGTCTTGGGTCTACTCCGACTTCTGCTGCAAACTGTTCTGCCAGTGCATCTGTGTATTTGATTTCTTCGGTTTCTTTATTTTCAACTGGGGTGAAGCTGCATCCGCATCCGCTCATGTTTTTGTCCTCCGTTTTCTATGTCTGTTTATTATCTATTCTTATGTTGTTTATTCTCATTTCTTTTAAAAAAGGTTAAAAAAATAGCAGGCATTCGTTCCGGCCTGCCCGCACATGCAATTTCTGCTATGCTTTTTCTGCCTGCGAATGTTTCTTATTTTTCTTTATTCTGATTGGAGCTGCAGCAACAGCAACAACACATCTCCATCATTCTGTTCTCCTGCATTCGTCTGTTGTCTGTTTTTTTCATTTGCTGTTCTCATTTCCTACTAAGTCGATATGTTTAATGTGTTTCTCGATTACATGGCATATTATAATGCATATTTTTTCTATGTGCAACCCCTAAAACGCCTTTTGGTAATTGTTATTTTGATGAATCGCTTATAGGTTTTTCCTATTGGTTAGTCATATCAGAAAGATATTACTTATCACACCTGTAGGCTGATTTTGCTTTTTCCTACCAACCGCCGCAACTTTTGCAATGTGCTCAACAATTCTTGCCATGGCTTTTTTCTTAAGAAACGATACAATAAAAAGCAAAGAACACCACTTGCAAAATACAATGTACTCTCGGAATCTTTCTGTGCTTGTTTTTGTGAGATGATTTTCCGCCAGCTGCAAAGGCAAGTGCAGAAAGATTCCGAGAGTACATTACAAAATAAAGGAGAGTTTTTCTTATGGAAATGACATTTCGCTGGTATGGTTCCAAATTTGATACCGTTACCTTAGAGCAGATCCGCCAGATTCCGGGCGTAACCGGAGTCATCACAACCCTGTACGACACTACCCCGGGCGAGGTGTGGACACGCGAAGCGATTCACGCGTTAAAAGAAGAGGTTGAGGCCTCTGGACTTCACATCTCCGGCATCGAGAGCGTCAACATCCACGACGCCATCAAAATCGGCAGCCCGGACCGTGAGCAGTACATCGATAATTATATTGAAACGTTAAAGCACCTCGGCAAGGAAGACATTCACCTTGTCTGCTATAACTTCATGCCGGTCTTCGACTGGACCAGAACAGAACTCGCACGCGTCCGTCCGGACGGCTCGACCGTACTTGCCTACAAACAGTCCGCCGTAGACGCACTTGTTCCGGAAAAAATGTTTGAATCTATCGCAGGTGATGCAAACGGCGCAATTCTTCCCGGCTGGGAGCCGGAGCGCATGGCAAAAGTGAAAGAGCTCTTTGACGCTTACCGCGATGTGGATGATGAGAAACTGTTTGCCAACCTCAAATACTTCCTCGAACGCATCATGCCGGTCTGCAACGAGTACGATATTAGAATGGCCATTCACCCGGACGACCCGGCATGGAGTGTCTTCGGTCTTCCGAGAATCATCATTAATAGAGAAAACATTCTGCGCATGATGAAGATGGTCGATGACCCGCACAACGGCGTAACCTTCTGCTCAGGTTCCTACGGAACGAACCTGGAGAACGATCTGCCGGATATGATCCGTTCCTTAAAGGGCCGCATCCACTTCGCTCACGTCCGCAATCTGAAATTCCACAGCCAGCAGGATTTCGAGGAGGCCGCACACCTTTCCTCTGACGGCAGCTTCGATATGTATGAGATCATGAAAGCGCTGTACGACATCGGCTTCGACGGCCCGATCCGCCCGGACCACGGACGTATGATCTGGGGCGAGAAGGCAATGCCGGGCTATGGACTGTATGACCGCGCACTCGGCGCGACTTATTTAAACGGACTCTGGGAAGCTATTGACAAGAGTCACAAACGTGGAATTTAAAGGAGGTTTTTACTGATGTCTCTTAACTTAACAACTGCCGGACTGGCAGATCAAAAAGCGTGGGAAGCCGCAGGCTATGTGCTTCCATCCTATGACCGCGAAGCAATGATCACCCGCACGAAAGAATCTCCGTGCTGGGTGCATTTCGGAGCCGGAAATATTTTCCGTGCCTTCCAGGCAAATACAGCACAGGAACTGCTGAACAACGGTACCTTTGACCGCGGTGTCATCGTCGCAGAGGGCTTCGATACAGAAATCATCCGTGATATGTACCAGCCGCACGATAATTTAAGCATTCTGGTGACCTTAAAAGCCGATGGTTCTGCCGAGAAAACCGTTGTTGGAAGCATCGCAGAATCGCTGGCTGCCGATACGGCGGATTCTCCGGATTTTGCCCGGTTAAAAGAAATCTTTACCAAGGATTCCCTGCAGATGGCGACGTTTACGATCACCGAAAAGGGATATTCCCTGAAAAACGGTGCGGGCGAACTGCTGCCGTCTGTTGCTGCCGATTTTGCTGCCGGACCTTCTTCCGTTACCAGCTATATGGGAAAAGTTGCTTCTCTTTTATATGAAAGATTTCTTGCAGGCGAAAAACCGGTTGCGATGGTCAGCACCGACAACTGCTCCCACAATGGCGAAAAACTTTCCCTTGCCCTGACAGCCTACGCTTCTGCATGGGAAGAAAACAAGCTGGTACAGCCAGGCTTCCTCTCCTATCTGCAGAACCCGGAAAAAGTCAGCTTCCCGTGGACCATGATCGACAAGATCACCCCGCGGCCGGATGCTTCCATCGAAAAGATGCTCGAGGAGGACGGCCTCGCCGATGCACAGCCGATCGTCACCTCCCGCCACACCTACGTTGCTCCGTTCGTCAATGCAGAGGAATGCCAGTACCTCGTAGTCGAAGATCATTTCCCGAACGGACGGCCGCCGATGGAAAAGAGCGGATGGATCTTTACCGACCGGGAAACTGTCAACAAAACAGAGCGCATGAAGGTCTGCACCTGCCTGAACCCGCTGCACACCGCACTCGCTGTGTTCGGCTGCCTGCTGGACTATGAACTGATCAGTGATGAGATGAAAAATCCGGTGCTGAAAAAGCTCGTGGAGCGCATCGGATATGTGGAAGGACTTCCGGTTGTCACCGATCCTGGCATTCTCTCTCCGAAGCAGTTTATCGATGAAGTGCTGAACATCCGCATCCCGAATCCGTTTATGCCGGATACGCCGCAGCGAATTGCGACCGACACGTCACAGAAGCTGTCGATCCGGTTCGGTGAGACGATCAAATCGTATCTTGCTTCTCCGGAGCTGTCACTCTCGGATCTTCAGGCAATTCCGGCTGTATTTGCGGGATGGCTGCGGTATCTGATGGGCGTGGATGACAACGGCGATGCATTTGATCTGAGCCCGGATCCGCTGCTTGCCACGGTCCGCCCGTATGTGCAGGATCTGAAACTCGGCGCACCGGCTGACCGCGAGACCCTTTCCAAAACTCTGGCTCCGCTGCTCTCCGATGCTTCGATTTTCGGTGTGGATCTGATTTCCGCCGGACTTTCTGACCGTGTGCTGAATGCTTTTGTCTCGATGCTTCAGGGACCTGGCGCTGTGGCAGATACACTTGCTGCGCTGACTGCTCAATTCTAAAAGGGAGGTATTTCCATATGAAACCTTTTATGGACGCTGACTTTCTGCTGCAGACCGATACGGCGAAAACGCTGTACCACGAGGCAGCTGAAAAAATGCCCATTTTTGACTATCACAACCATCTGAATCCGCAGGAGATTCTCGAAGACCGCCAGATGGAGAATCTGACACGCGTCTGGCTCGGCGGGGATCATTATAAATGGCGTGCCATGCGTGCGATGGGCTTTTCGGAGGATCTGATCACCGGAAACGCCGATGATTACGACAAATATCTGGCGTTTGCCGAGACGATTGAGAACGCGATCGGCAATCCTTTATACCACTGGACACATCTGGAACTGCAGCGGTATTTCGGCATCACGACACCGCTCTCCCGCGCAGCAGCGAAGGAGATCTGGGATGAGACGAATGCAAAACTGCAGACGAAGGAGTTTACCGTGCGCAATCTGATTCTGAACCAGCATGTGTCGCATCTGTGCACCACCGACGATCCTGCAGATGATCTGCACTGCCATCTGGCATTACAGAAGGAAGACTTTGCCTGCCGCGTTCTGCCGTCCTTCCGCCCGGACCGCGCCGTTCATCTCGAGAAACTGGATTTCCCGGAATACGTGGAAAAGCTTGCCGCTGCCGCCGGCAGGACGATTGCATCCGCGGAGGATATGGTGCGTGCCCTCTCCTGCCGCCTCGACTTCTTCCTCTCCGCCGGCTGCGTTGTCAGCGACCACAGCCTTGAGGGCTGCTTCTATGTGCCATGCACGGCTGCTGAGGCGAATGCCGTATTTGAAAATCGCATGAACGGCGGTGCTCTCACTGAAAAAGAGCTCGGCATGTACAAGGGCTTCCTTCTGACGAACCTCGGACGGCTGTATCATAAGCACAATATCGCCATGCAGCTTCATATCAAAGCACTCCGCAACAACTCGAAGCGGATGTTCCGTGCGCTCGGTGCCGATACCGGCTTTGACAGCATGAACGATTTCGCCTTTGCCCCGATGCTCGGTGCTTTCTTAAACGATATGGACGAGGATGACGCACTGCCGAAAACCGTGCTCTACTCCCTGAACCCGGGCGACAACCCGATGCTTGCAAGCATGGCCGGAAACTTTGCTGCGCCTGGCATCCGCTCAAAAGTGCAGTTCGGTACCGCATGGTGGTTCAACGATCACAAATACGGCATGGAATCCCAGCTTGCGACGCTTTCCAGCATCGGCATGCTCTCCACCTTCATCGGCATGCTGACCGACTCCCGCAGCTTCCTCTCTTTCCCACGCCACGAATATTTCCGCCGGATTCTCTGCAATCAAATCGGAAACTGGGTGGAAAACGGGGAGTACCCGGCGAACCTGGAGTTTCTGAAAGAGATGGTGGAAAATATCAGCTACAACAATGCTGTTTCGTATTTCCTGTGATTTTCGCATGCCTTATTGACAATTATTCCCACATACCGTACAATAAAAGGGATTACTGATCAACGAAAGGATTACAGAAACATGGACGACTCAGGCAGTATGCCTCGACGATGCTTTATTTTCATCATTTGATAAACGGAGACATAATCTATCTTTGATTCCGCCAGATTCAAGATAGGTTATGTCTTTTTGTACATTTTTTGCATCGTGTCCCGGTTTCCTAAGAAAGGAAAAACAAATGAACAGCGACATTGTGTCACTCATCATCATTCTTATCTGCGTCATGCTCTCAGCCTACTTTTCGGCGACGGAGACTTCTTTCACCTCGCTGAACCGCATCCGCATGAAAAATATGGCAGAAAAAGGCGACAAGCGGGCGGAACTGGTGTTAAAGCTGCTGGAGAACTTTGACAAGCTGCTCTCCACGATTCTCGTCGGCAACAACATCGTCAACATCGGACTCAGCTCCCTTGCCACGGTGCTTTTTATCAAGATTCTCGGCGGCGACTCCGGTGCGACGGTTTCCACGATCGTAACCACTATCGTGGTCCTGATCTTCGGCGAAGTTTCCCCGAAAAGCATTGCAAAAGAATCCCCGGAGACGATCGCCAAATTTTCCGCACCGTTTCTCCACATTCTGATGATCGTGCTGACCCCGGTGACGTTTTTCTTTTCCCAGTGGAAGAAGCTGCTCTCCCGCATCTTCAAATCCTCGGAAAACCACGGCATCACCGATGAGGAACTGATGACCATCGTCGAGGAGGCGACCCAGGAGGGCGACATCGACGATCAGGAAGGCGATCTGATTCAGAATGCAATCGGCTTCATGGAGATGGAGGCCGCAGAGATCTTTACTCCGCGTGTCAACGTCATCGGCATTCCGCTCGATGCGACGAAATCCGAGATCGCTAAGACTTTCTCCGACACCGGATTTTCCCGGCTGCCGGTGTATGATGATGATATCGACCACATTGTGGGAATTGTGTATCAGAAGGATTTCCACAACCACATTTACCACACCAACAAACCGCTAAGCAGCATCATCCGCCCGGCGCTCTTTGTAACCGAGAATACGAAGGTCGGCCCGCTGCTGAAAAAAATGCAGGCGAAGAAATCGCATATTGCCATTATCATTGATGAATTCGGCGGCACCGACGGTATCATCACCATGGAAGATATCCTCGAAGAGCTCGTCGGCGAAATCTGGGATGAGCATGATGCGGTTGTACAGGAAATCCAGAAAGTTTCCGAAAACGAATACCTCGTGACCGGAACGGCAAGCATCGACAAGGTGTATGAAGAGCTCGATATTGACAAAGAATTTGACGTCTTTACGGTCAGCGGATGGATCATGGGGATCCTCGAGCGCGTGCCAAAGGAAGGCGATCATTTCGTCTCGGATGGCCTCGACGTAACCGTACTGAAAATGGCAGACCGGAGAGTCGACAAGGTACGGATCGTGCGGCTGCCGAAGGATGAAAATGAACAGTAAGTAATTGATACGATTTACACGCAAAAAACGGATCGAACATCTGATTTTAAAGTCAGATACTCGATCCGTTTTTTTGTATCCTCTATTCTTCTTTCAGACCGTCCGCAAGTCCATACACATCATTTTCCCGTCCTTTGCAGCCCTCCCATACAATCGGTTCTGCAAAGGTAAGTTTCAGAATGGTATCAATGCTGTCGCGCTCCGGAATCGGGACGGAGATCGAAAAGGTTCCGTTTTCTTCCGTCAGTTCTGCTTTTCCGCCGGAAATCACTTCCCATTTTTCCATTGTATTCCCCGGAATTTCAAACGTGATCTGATCTTTTTCCCATTCCAGAATATGCACATAAACAATATTGTCGCGGTACGTCGTTCCGCCCCAGCGGTCCGCAATCACAGGGCCGCCGCGCAGGCCGTACAGCGTTTCGCCGTATTTCGAAAGCCATTCTCCGGCCTGGCGCAGGCGTTCTACCTGCTCCTCATCCATTTTTCCCGTTCCGTCCGGGCCGATATTCAGCAGATAATTGCCGTCCCGCACAGCGATTGAAACCAGATTCTGAATCAGCTGGCGCAGCGGCAGCACTGGTCTGCCCGGGATATAGCCCCAGGAATCCGCAATACAGTCGTTGCTGTCCCACGGCTTGTCCGTCCGCATCCCGTCGATTCTGCGTTCCCGCACATGGAAATCGCCTTCCCAGCCGCCGCGGTTATTGATCATAATATCCGGCTGCAGCTGTCGAATTTCATTTATCAGTTTCTCCGACTCCCAGAAATAATTGACCCTCATATATTCACTGGTCTGCCAGTCATCTTTCCTGTACCAGCCTCTTTCTCCATTCCAGTCCATTCCTCCAAGTGCAAGCCACTCACCGTCGAACCAGAGCAGATCAATCTTTCCATAATTACTCATCAGCTCCATCAGCTGATCATGGCACTGTTTTTTCAGTGCCTCTGCACTCTCCCAGTAAAGATCCGGCATGAAATATCCTGGAAAGCGCCAGTCGAGAGGAGAATAATAAAAGCCAACTTTCATTCCTTCTTTCCGGCACGCCTCCACATATTCTTTAACAAAATCCCGATGTGCAGCTCCTTTCATTGCGGTAAAATCACTGCATTTCGAATCGAACAGGCAAAAGCCATCGTGGTGGCGTGTTGTCAGCACCATGTACTTCATCCCCGCTGCCTTTGCATTTTTGGCCCACTGTTCCGCATCAAAATTTTCTGCAAGAAAGTCATCCTTCAGTGTCTCATACTTCCGTACATCCAGATGCTCATTCATCAGCACCCATTCCCCTTTTCCGAGCATCGAATATACTCCCCAGTGAATAAACATGCCAAACTTCGCATCCCGGAACCATTTCATCTGTTCTTCCGACAGTTTTTCTACCTTTTCCGGTCTGTAATTTTTTCTTGCCGCCGGAAAGGATTTCATTTCTTCTATTGTTTTCATTTTTTCTCCAAACTCCGCATCTTTTCCCGGTAGTCATGATACAGTTCTTGATTTACCTTTTCCAATATAGCAATTAATTCTGAATCTGTCATCTCATTCCAGATCATCAGGTGAACGATACGAATGGGCTGAGAAAGAAGCATTTCTCTTACATTTTTCTCTTCTTTCAGACGCTGCGCGAAGATTCCTCCTGCTTTTTCTGTAATTTTACGATACAGCTCTTCAAAAATCTGTTCCCCAGCCTTCGTTTCCAGCAGACGCTCCGTTTTATCCCATCCCTGGATCTGTTTTGGTACTGGAAAAACCGGTGTTACTTCGATCTTCTGTGCTGCACGGATATCCTGTACTGAAAATCCAAGCTCAAGTCCATACATTCCCTGCGGTACCGTCCGCTCATCAACGCGTTCATCGTAGAGTTCAAACAGTTCACGTGAAATGGAAAATACAAACTCTTTTTCTTCTCCCGCCTCCAGTATGATTTTCTGAAAATCGCGAAGTTCCCTGGCTGGCCTTGCTTTCCATGCTCTTGGATTTTTCACATAGAGCTGAACGACCTGAGTCCCTTTTCTGTTGCCCGTATTTTTAATTTTTCCACGCAGAACTGTTTTCTCACAATCTGTGATTTTCTCCTGCTCCACGCTGCACTCCGTAATTTCAAATGTTGTATACGAAAGTCCGAATCCAAACGGAAACTGCACCGGAATTTTTTTCGTCTCGTATCCTCGGTAGCCCATAAACATACCCTCGCGGTACGTCACCTGCTCCGTCTGCTCTGCAAAATTTTCATCCGAGATAATCTGTTCCCGGAACGCTGGAACTGACACAGGCATATGTCCGGACGGATTCACCTCTCCGCTTATCACTTTCACAATCGCTCTTCCAATCCCCTGACCGCCGTAGAAGCATTCCAGAATCGCCTTTACTTCGTCGGCCCACGGCATGGCAACGGCTCCGCCGTTCATCACAACCGCAATTACATTCGAATTAACTGCAGCAATTTCTTTTAAAAGAGCCACCTGGTATTCCGGCAGTTCATACTGCACACGGTCATTTCCTTCTCCTTCAAAACCAAAATCCATAGCAAGGAAAAACAGAACCGCATCTGCATCCGCTGCTGTTTTCACCGCCTCATCCCGGAGTTTTTGCTGCTCCGCTTCACTTCCCGCATTGTTCCTGCGATATCCCATCGCAAACGGTGTATTATCTGCTCCGTTCCATTTTTCTGCACATTCCCAGGCGTCTTCTTTTCCTGCTCCTTCTACTTTTCCGGAGCCCTCCGCCTGAAACAGAGGTTCTCTCGCATATTCTCCAATAACCGCCAGCTTTCTGCCCTGCTGCAGCGGCAGAATATCCTCTTTATTTTTCAGCAGAACAATGGCTTCTTCTGCTGCTGCGCAGACCTTTTCATGATTTTCTTTTAAAATCAGCTCTCGTTCTTCCTCTGTCTTTTTCGTTTTCGGAATCTTCCACTTTCTCGCATTTCGTATGATGCATTCTGCCCGCTCACGGATCACGTGTTCGTCCAGTCTGCCCTGTTTCCACTGCTCCACCATATAAGCAGTGCTTTTTCCATCCGTTCCCGGCATTTCAAGATCCAGTCCTGCCTCTGCCGATTTCACCCGATCGTCCAGTCCGAACCAGTCCGTCATGACCAGTCCGTCAAATCCCCATTCTTTTCGAAGAATATCGAACAGCCAGCGGTTTTCTGCACAGTATGTTCCATTGATCTTCGAAAGGCTCGTCATGACCGCTGCCGGTTTTCCCTCACGGATTGCAATTTCAAATGCTTTTAAATACAGATCCCGCAGGACATCTTCCTCACAGATTACATTCAGATATTCCCGTTCGGTCTCCTGATTATTTGCAGCAAAGTGCTTGATACATGCGCCGACCTGCTGTGACTGCACGCCGCGGATATAGGCACCTCCCAGTCTTCCTGCAAGAAGCGGATCCTCGGAAAGATATTCCACATTTCTTCCGCAGAGGGGATTCCGTTCCAAATTAACCGCCGGTCCAAGCACCAGATCCACTCCGTACGCAGCCGCCTCTGATCCAATGATTGTTCCTACCTGCTCTGCTACATCCGGGTTCCAGGATGCCGCTACTGCTACTCCCGCCGGCAGACAGGTCGCCTGTTCACTTCGATTAATGCCAAGAGAATCCTTATCCTTTTTCTGATAGCGAAGCCCCATCGGTCCATCGCTCATTTCCAGGGATGGAATATCGTATTCCGGCAGTGCTTTTGTATTCATAAACTGATCGCCGCAGAGAAGCGAAATCAGTTTTTCTGTTTCCATCTCTTTTATTTTCATTTGCTTTCCCCCAATTTTTTCTCAGCCTTTTACAGCTCCAATAGAAATTCCTTTTACAAAATATTTCTGTACGAATGGGAATACGATCAGAATCGGAAGCAGTCCGACGATGGCGATTGCCATACGCACGGTCTCCTGCGGGATTCCCCCTCCTACGCTGGCCAGGTTGATATTACTGTTCGCATTTTTGGAAAGAAATTCGATGTTTTTAATCATATTATTCAAAAGCTGCTGAATGCTGAATTTGTTAGTATCTGTAATATAGTATAATCCATTCGTCCAGTCATTCCAATAACCAAGTCCGGCAAATAATCCGACCGTTGCAATGATCGGTTTACACATAGGAAGAACTACTTTGCGGAATACCTGAAACTCTGTTGCACCATCAATTTTGGCAGCCTCACTTAATGCCGCCGGTACATTTGACTGAATATACGTTCTTGTCAGAATCACATTAAAAGCACTCATCAGCAGACCCGGTATAATTAATGCCGGAATCGTATTTTTCATGTGCAGGTAGCGGGTATACATAATATAGGTCGGTACCAGTCCACCATTAAACAGCATCGTGAAAAACAGATAAAATGCAAGAAATGTTTTTCCAGGAAATTTCTCATGTGCCAGTACATACGCATACAAAAGTGTCATCATCACGCCAATCGTTGTTCCAATCGCGGTTACCAGAATGGTGATTCCATATGCATGGAAAACCTGTGCCCTCTCGTTCCAAATGTACCTGTATGCTTCCAGACTCAGTTCTTTTGGGAAGAAAGAATATCCATGCAGCACAATCTCATTGTTGCTTGTAAACGATGCAACCACCAGAAGCACCAGCGGAATCACCATAATCAGTGAAATCAGTGCCAGAACTACCGTGATCATTCTCTGATAACGCCGTTCCTGTTTTCCTACCATAATTTTGTCCTCTTTTCTGTCAGAACAGTGCATTCTCACTGCTGTAACGTTTTGTAAGCCAGTTTGCAATCATGACAAGTGCAAATCCCATCAGCGACTGATATACACAGGCTGCCGATGACATACTGATGTCACCCAGCTCAATCAGTCCTCGATATACGTAAGTATCAATCGTGTTGGTTGCATTGATCAGCGCTCCCGAGTTCATTGGTACCTGATAAAACAGACCAAAATCAGAATAGAAAATTCTTCCGATGGACAGCAGTGTCATTGTGACTACTGTAGATTTCAGCAGCGGAAGGGTAATACATTTGATTTTATGCCATCTTGTTGCTCCGTCAATCTCAGCTGCCTCATACATTTCCTGGTCAATTCCAAGAATCGCTGCCAGATAAATAATGGATGAATATCCGGCTCCCTTCCAGCAGTTTACAAAAATCAGGATGAATGGCCAGTATTTTGACTCGGTGTAAAATGAGATATTTTCTTTTCCAAGAGAAGTCAGCAGTCCATTAACAAAGCCAGTACGTCCGCTTAAGAACGCATATACCAGATAGCTGACAATGATAATCGAAATCAAAGATGGAATCAGAACAGCAGACTGAAAAATTTTCACTTTTGTCTTGCTTCTTAATTCACTCAGTAAAATTGCAATCAGAATAGATACCGTCGTATTAACGACAATAAATGCAAAATTGTATAATAATGTGTTTCTTGTAATCAGTGCTGCATCCGGTGTTTTAAACAGATATTCAAAGTTGGAAAGCCCCGCCCAGTCACTGTGCAAAATTCCTTTTGCAAAATTCAAATGTTTAAAAGCAATGATGATACCGGTCATCGGCACATAGTTATTAATTAAAAGATATAAAAATCCCGGCGCTACCATTATATATAATGGAAATGCTCTTTTTATATTTTTCCATGTTTTCTTTTTTCCCATAGAAATCCCTCTTTTTCTGTCTCAAAAGCCAGGGCCGGCCGATTCTCATCGTCCGACCCTGTCTGCCTTGTTTATTTATTTGCAAGCCATTCGTCTACCTGTTTCTGCATATCTTCGATAATATTGTCGATACCTGCTGATTTCAGTTCTTCATTGAACTGCGGCAGTGTCGTACTTGGATCTGCATCGCCGTTTTCGATGATTGCTTTATATTTATCTGTTACGTTTGTAATTGCTGTAATTTCATTTTTTACATTTGTCGTGTCATAAATGAATCCATACAGCGGAGATTCCTGTGCAGTATCATTGTATTCCGTAAATTTCTCGTATACATTTTCCGGATCAGTTTCCCATGCATAGCCAACAGAACCATTACCACAGAGCCACAGCTCGTTGCCCCAGCCTACCGAATCAGAAGTTACTCCATCTGGATAAGATGCAATTCCATCCGATACAACATAATCTTTGCCTTCAATTCCATATCGGAACAGATTCTGGAAGTCGGAGTCTGAGTACAGCAGATTCAGGACTGCAAGAGCTTTTTTCGGGTTCTCGCACTGTGCCGGAATTGCCCACTGGCAGAAGTTAACAGAGGAGGTACTGATAGTGCTTCTTCCAATCGGAATCGAAACGATTTCTTTACCGGAGTTCATTGTTTCCTGTGTTGCAGTTCCCGGATGCTGGTTTCCATAATAGCTGAACGCTGTATTGGCACGGAACAGATCCTGACGGGTTGTTGTATTCGTTGTAGAATCTGGCATAAAATAGCCTTTCTGGTTCCAGTCATATGCTTTTTCAGCCATCTCTTTGTACTTTTCTGTGTCATACGTATTAATAACGGTGATTCCATCGGATGCATCATCATCGATATCAACGCCGACACCTGAAGTTACAACATCAAACTCTCCTTTTACATAGTTCAGGAAACATCCATTGTTCAGATCCGACGGAATCATCGGATAAAGTTCCGGATGTACTTCCTGACATTTTTTCAGTACTTCCTCGATATCATCAAAGTTTTTGATATCTTCCGCTTTATATCCAAGCTCTTCCAGAATGTCTGCCCGGCACATAAATCCTGCCTGGGATGCAAGGTCACGATACGTCGGCAGTCCATACAGATTACCGTCGAAATAGCATGCTTCAATATAACGTTCCATTGCACTGTATGCATCCGGTGCATACGTCTCTATCAGATCATTGATTGGATAGAGCTGTCCTCTCTGTCCATCTTCACGAATATTGGACATCAGAAATACCATATCCAGTTTTTCACCGCTCGAAAGCATCAGGTTCGTCTGGTCGTTATAAGCACCCCATTCAATAATCTGAAGTTTTACTTTTGCATCTACCTTTTCTCCGATGATCTCATTCATTGCATCCTCTACGGCCTGCATATCTGCCGGTGATGCATTAGATCCTGGCCATACCATCAGAAGTTCTTCTGTTTTTCCATCCTTCAGATCGGATGTACTATCTCCTGCTTCACTTTGGTTCAATGCTGTTGTCTGCGCAGAATCTGCCTTTGTGCTGTCCGAACTCTTGCTGTCCCCACATCCTGCAAGAAGTGATGCGGTCATTGCCGCCATCAAAACTGCTGCTGCCATTTTCTTTCTCATTTGTGTTACCTCCCGTGTTTTTTGATGGTTTTATCTTACCGCACTTCCACTTCTCTCTCAATTTCAATCCCGACCCGTTTTATAACAAAAACGACTTATCCTTTTGCTTTTGCCGCACGATATTCCAATGGTGTACGTTCGGTCTGTTTTTTAAATATTTTAGAAAAATAGGCCGGCGAATCATAGCCTGTCCGAATACTGATTTCAGAAATCGACAGCGTCGTCTCCCGCAGCATTTTCTTTGCCATCAAAATTCGATAATGCTGTACATACTCCATCAGTGTATATCCTGTCTGTTTCTTAAACTCCCGGTTGATATGATCCTGGTTCAGATGCACCAATTCTTCAATCTTCTTTCGTGTAATCACTTCACTGTAATGGCTTTCCAGATACTTTTTAATCGTATTGACCGCATCTGCCATCTCCGGATCTGCTTCCGGTTTGTTTTTTGTTTTATACTCCTCCAGCTTTTCCACTGCTGAAGCAATTGTTTCTTCCAGTTCATCAAATGCAATCGGTTTCAGTAAATACCGGTAAACCCCAAGGGAAATTGCACTTCTCGCATAATTAAAATCCGGGTACCCAGTCAGAATAATATTGATAATTTCAGGATACATATCCTGAATCCATTGAATCAGACTCAGACCATTCTCTTTTGGCATTTCAATATCGCAGATCACAAGATCAATTTTGGAACTACTGATAATGTCCCGTGCAAGATCCGTATTGTAGGCCGTAAAAACCTTTTGAATTCCCTTCTTTTTCCAGTCAATTGCCTTCTCCATAATATGCAGCATGGCAATTTCATCATCTACCAGCAGCAGATTCATTTTTGCTCCCTTCTTTCTACTGTTTTTCTATTCTCGGCAGTAAAATGCGAATTTCACTATATCCCGGCTGACTTGTAATTTTTAATTCATACGCCTCCCCATAAAATTCACGGATACGTTCCTTCACATTCTGTATTCCGATATGTTCTCCTTCTTCTTCAATTGACTCATTCCGATTAATTTTATCAAGAATTTCTTTCTTAAATCCTAAACCATTATCTTCGATCAGAATCAGCAGATCATGCTCGCCTTCTCTTTTTACTGTCAGCTCGATTTCCAGATGCGGAACCAGCATAATATTATGTTTTACACTGTTTCCAACAAAAGTCTGAATCACCAGTGGAAGAATCATTTCATCCTCCATTTCCGGTTCTACGTTTACCTGAATTTCCAGCATATCTTTATAACGGCAGTGCTGAATTTCAACATAGCTTATCAGACATCGAAGTTCTTCTTTCAATGGTACAAAGGTTCCTTTCTGCCCCATCAGATAACGGAAATATGCAGCTGATACCCGGCAGAGTTTCTGAATTTCTTCAAAATCCTGAATCTGTGCCATTCCATGAATCAGATTTAAAATATTGGTATAAAAATGCGGCTGAATCTGCACCTGCAGGAAACGGCTTCGCGCCCTCTGCCGCTCCAGCTCTTTTTCATAAACATCAATTCTTAAAATCTGAATCTGATCTGCCATATGATTAAAGGTCTGATAGAGCTGTCCGATCTGAGATACATTTTCCCGCTCCGGCAGACGTACGTCCAAATCCCCGGTACTGTACTGCTCCATGGCTCTTCGAAGCTGTTCTAATGGCGCAAAGACTGTTTTTCCCTGCAGACCAATTGCCATCAGAATGCTGGCAATTGCAAGCATCATGACTCCCATTAGCAGAAGCGTTCCGAACGTTCCTCCCGGGTCCAGCATTCCTTCATCCATACTGACATAAATCTGTGCATTTGTATATTTCAGTGGATAAACACAAGTTGTACTAATTCCGCTTTTTCTTGTCCCCTGGTGTATTTTTACTTCTCCTGTCTCATTATCCCGCACTTCTACGCAAAGATCTTTTCGTTCTCCGACAAAACCAGATACAATTCTTTCCAAAGAAAATGCAGCTCCAATGTATCCATTTTCAGCCGAATAAATACGCGCCAGGTACTGATGTCCATCAAATTCCATAAAAATCCAGTTTTTCTCTGGTTCCTGATATTGGTTCGCGATATAAGAAATGATTTTCTCTTTAAACGCTCTCTGATAGGCATAAGTTGTCCCTTCCTCTGTGCTTACAAAATAAATATTTCGTTCCGGCACATAGACAAACAGCATCATTTCCCTTCCATACCGTTCTCCCATTTCGATCATGATTTTCTGCTGCTGTACTTTAGCAGTTTCCACCGTTAGCGGATCTTTCGAAATACACAGCTGCTGATAATATGGTGTTGAATCCGTTCCGCTCATCAGCAGAAGCGCTTTTGAAGTTGATGCAAATTTATCCTCCCAGAACTGGCCGTAGCTCTCTATCGTATTAGAAAATAGCCTCTCCGTCTTTCTTCTGTCTCTCTGAATCAGAAAAATACTTACAAGCTCAATAATGAGGACAGCTAAAATCATAACTGTCCCCATGATCCAGAGTGACTTGTAAATAACTGACTTGTCCTCTGTTTTTTTCATTTTCTTTTCCTCATGCAATCTTCTTTAACAAATCACCAGTTCACCATCAAACGCCTGCAGCGTGCAGGTATCTTCCATCTTTTTCTCCTGCAGCACCCCATATCCATTCTCTGGAAGCTCTATTTTCTGCTCCTTTCCCGTCAGATTCACATAAAAATACTGGTTTTCCGCTATTTTTCTTCCAATTACTCCCTGCGGTGTAACCACGGACTGCATACTTTTTTCCCTGCAGCATTCATCAAGAACCTCGCCTAAAAGTTCCGGCTCTGTTTCACAAAACAAATAATACGCCGCTCCTTTTCCATACCGATTTCTGGTTATAGCTGGAATCTGATGTGTCTCCTCACGCTGCAGGACTTCTGCATCTGTTGCTTCGATCTGCTCATAATAATCCACATCAATCCATTTTTCTCTCACTTTCAGAAGTTCTCTTCCGTTTGCCGGATTTCTGCGAAGCTTCTGCTCTTCTTTTTCAGAAACTTCCATACCTGCGGTTCTCTGATATCCAACAATTTCTATTCCAAATACATCAGTCAGGTTTCCTGGTCTCGACGTGTCAAATACCTGACCGGTTTCTTTTACCCATGCAGAATACCCTGTCATAATTGCCGTACCGCCATTTTTTATAAATTCCCGCACCGTGTTTTCCTGCTCGTGATCCATTACAATTTCACCCGGAATAATCAGGATCTGATATTGTTCTGTCATTTGATGCAAATCTACAACATTATAATCAAGGTTTCTCTCTTCCAGAATCCGATGCGCGATGGCAAGGTTGTTGCTGTATGGCATTCGATACTGCATTTTTGCATACGCAGCCATAAGCTCACTGTCATAACTGTAAGAAACAGCAATCTCTGGCTGCGGCAGATATGGAAATCCGTATTTTTCCAGCTTCCGAAAATCCGATGCAATCCACTGGTATTCCCGATAATTTTCATTCGGTCTTCCATCATGATTCAGCATACCGGTCAGATATTGTTCTTCGCCATTCAGCATGCTTCGCCAGGTCCATCCCAGCATCATCTGCATCCGATGCAGCAGACACCAGAACGCATACATTCTGTTCATACCCATTGCCGCATGATGAATCCCGAAACCACCTGTCACAAATTCAATGCACCACATTGGTTTTCCAGTTTCAGCAATCCGTTTCATGTACCAGGAACCCGTTTTCCAGAATCCCATACTTTCCCTGTTTCCATAGCCAGGATAAAAACCGATGCCAGGATAGTCAACAAATCCAGATGCTGTCTTCAAATAATCAAATCCAAGCGTCTCATATTCTGCAAAGTGGTTCGATGTATGAGCCTTTCCCGGCGCATTTTGTTCTACCGTTTCTGCCAGTTCTGTAATAAAATCTGCGATACCATCGGAAAAGAAGCGCCGCATATCCAGCCATGCCTCCGGTGCCCCGATTTCGTATTCATTTACCTGCATTGCAACGTCTTCGAAAGATGAAAGCTTTCGGCTCCAGCGCTGGGTTGCCCAGGCATGATTTAGTGCTTTTATTGTTTTATATTTCTTTTCCAGCCATTTCTGAAATCTCTTCTTCGACGCTTCAGAATAGGATGGATAGCCTGCTCCCAGCTCATTGCACAGTCCAAACGCAAACAGCGCCGGATGATTTTTATAACGGGAAACGATTTTTTCAGCAAACCGCAGTGCATACTTCTGATACTCTGGATCAGAAACATCGTCCATATATCGGCGCAGCGGTGCCTGTGGAGCTCCATTTTTTCCTCCTACATTGCATCCCGGGCAAAGTTTATGAACCCAGATCGGTGCCGGATGCATCGACACATCCAGTATTACATTCAATTTGTATTTTACGCATAACTCCATAACCTGATCAAACCATTCGAAGGTATAAACGCCATCCTCCGGCTCATAGCTGTCCCAGCACAGATGTCCCAGCCGCACCGTATCAAATCCAGCCTCTTTCATCAATTGAAAATCCTTTTCCCACCGCTCCTTCGGCCAATCATGCGGATGATAATTTGTCCCGATATATAAACTCATTTTATTCACTCCGTTTCTGTTTTTTCTTACCTCCATTTTGCAGCAAAATCATTAAAATTTCTATGACAATTACGACGTAAAATATAATTTTATCGAGTTTTTCCTGTTTTTCCATTTTTTCTTAGTCAATTATATTCTAAAGTTGTCTATTTTTCCACTCTTTCTCTGCTTTTTCTTTTTCGAATGCCTAACATCTTACTATGCTGGACAAATCTATTATAAAAGCAGAATTATCTTTATGAGGATTCGTTTTCCGCTAAAATAGGATAACAGCAAAAAAATCCACAGAGCCCTTATCCCCCTGTGGATTTTTCTATTTCTATTCTATTTTCTTCTCCACCCGGTACTTCTTCGGCGATATTCCATAGCGCTCTTTAAAAATCCGATGAAAATAACTCATGTTCTCATACCCGACCCGCTCGCCGATGTCTGCCACGGAAAGTCCTGTCGTTTCCAGCAGATACGCGGCCTGGGTGAGGCGTTTGTTCTGGACAAGTTCAGTGTAGTTTTTCCCGGTCAGGCGGCGGATCATGCGACTTAAGGTGTAAAAATCGTAGTGCAGTTCTTCCGCCAGTTCCGAAAGGCTGCCCTCCCGGTAATGTTCCTCGATATAGCGGTATACGCCGAGCAGCATCTCCTGTTCAAAATACTGCTCTCCCACCTGCACGCGTTCGGTGTAGTTCATGAGTTGCAGGAATAAAAGGCCCATCGTAATCTGATTGATGCTCCGCTTATTGCTCTGGTGATGTAAGAGCGTCCAGACGAGATTTTCGATCAGATTCTGCACCGGAAGGACATCCGCGATTCTGTAATGCAGATAACAGAGCGGTACCTCCCCGCTTTTCAGACAGCCGACGATAAAATCCTTTAACTGATTCTCCTCTGCCCCGATCATCCGCAGCGTCTGGTCAAAAAACTCCGGCAGAATCAGAAAGTTGACCGCGATATCGTCACGCCCTGCCGGTTCAATTTCCTGCACTGCATTCTGATTCAGAATCAGCAGCTCACCCGTTTTCAGCTCGATCCGGTCCCCGTTGATGGTGTGCACGGTGCTTCCCTGGCACATGTAGATCATCTCGACATAATTGTGGCTGTGCGCCGGAAAACGAATAAACCGCGTGTGCGGCCGAATATCAATCGATTTTCCCCGCTCCAGCAGCTTTCCCGCATCCATCACAAACTTCTGCCCGCTCGAATACCGCTCCTTTTCCACTTCCGTCTTGCCGTCCAGAATCGCCTGTTCCTCCTCCGTAATCCGGGACAGGTCTGCTATAATTTCCTGTTTCACGATTATTCCTCACATTTTTCACGTTTTTTCTGCTTTCTATTATATTCCATTCTAATGCAGATAAGCAATGTACTTTTTCTTCTCACTTTCTGATAAATATTCCTTTCCTACGCATCAAAACAGCAAGTGCTGCACTGCCAAGTGAAACGTAACGAAGATTCTCTCTTTACAATTTCACTTTCTTAAAGTATACTTTAAGAAGTTTTTCTACTATTCAAACTCTATCGTTCAAGGAGGTTTTTCCATGGAACAGCAGACCTACACTATTCGTGAAATGTCCGAGCGTTTTGGACTTCCGGCCTCTACGCTTCGTTATTATGAGGAGATCGGGCTTTTGACGGATGTCATTCATACCGAAAGTAAGAAACGAATTTACACCCAGCAGCACATTGACTGCATGACCGCAATTCTCTGCTTCAAGCGCACCGGTCTTCCGATTGCGGGGATTCAGGAGTTTTTCCGGCTTGAGGATGATATCCCGGGAAATATTGACCAGATGGTTGCCATTCTCGAGGAACATGAGCAGAATATACGCGAAAAAATCGAGCGCATGGAATCCGATCTGGAGCGTATTCAACAGAAAGTGCGGTATTACAGTGCGGTTCGCGATGCGATTAAGAATGGGGATGAAATGCCGTCGTGGGATTCCTGCGGCTGTGAGGAGAAGGCGCAGTAGATTTCTATCCAAGCTTTTCCGCCGCAGACACACACAAGTTTCAAAAGAGCAGGTAAGAAAAGGGACCAACATCCACTTTTCTTACCTGCTCTTCTTATTTTTTCTATCACCTTTTCCCTTCACACCCGGAATTTTTTCTGCATTTCCCGCATAAAATCTTTTCCGCGGAAAAAAAACAGCCCGATCAGATACAGCACACTAAGGCCCACGCAGATCACGGACGGCCAGGTAATGCGGACAGTTCCCGTCAGCCACAAAATCGCCGGAACGATTCCTGCTGCTCCGGACTGCATCAGATAAAAAAGATATTCACTGACCTCCATTTTGTACGCTCTTGCCAGAATCTGCATCGTCGCGCCATTCATAAGAACGGCGAGCGGAATTGCGAAATCGACAGACCAGCCGATCCAGCCCGTCGCATAATCCCACAGAATCGCACCGATCATAATAAAGATCAATTGCCACATACTGTTTTTGAGTGGATTTTTCCGTTTCTGATATCCCACCCGGATCAGAAGCCAGGCGCAGAACACACCCGCTGTCGCATAACCTGCCCACCACATCTGCGGCGTTGCAAGGAAATTCATCATCCAGCAGAGTACGACAGCCGCGATGCAGGTGAAAGAAAAAATTTTCAATCCCAGTTTGGCCGTCCCGTGCGGCTGTTCTTTCTGTCCCGGAAAATCATTTTCCTCCTGTTCACAGGCGATGCCCTCTTTCTGCAGCAGATGCATCAGGTTCCGTTCAATATTGGAATCAGCGATTTTAGATGTGATTCCAAGCACCATGCTGTCACCGTAGGAACAGGAACACATCTGTACTTTGTCGGTGCTGGTGAAAAATCCGAACCGCTCAATATATGTTTCATACTCCGGCGGCATCTGAATCCGGCCGATATTGGAATAGACGGTCGTAATGCTTCGTCCGCCGAGCGTCGTGCCCGCCATCAGCGCCAGATTTTTGATTTCCAGCGGCACGGCGCGCAGCACCGGATTCCGCTCAATCCGCACCAGATCGTTCATACGTGTGGAAATCTCCTGCTTCAGCGCCTCTTTCTGCATCGCGGCTCCCGTGATCTGCAGGGCATCCTCAAACGATGCCTCCGGCCCAAGATCACAGGCAATCTCGATCCAGCTCCAGAAATTCGTCATCGATGCGGATGGGAAAAAGTTGCGGAGATTGGCTGGAACCATCAGAGAAACCGGCTTTTTCAGCCTGCTTTTCGGGATTTCTTCATATACCGCATATACCAGCGCCGCCGCAAGGTACGCCGTCACCGACACGCCATGTGCTTTTGCGCACTTATGAACTGCTTCCGCGGAAAGCAGAATCTCAGTAATTTCCATCTCCTCCTGCTCCAGATACTCGCCTTTGATCTGGTATGCCGGGCGGCTTTTTTCTTTTTCATTTTTCTTTCCGGTGTAATACTGGGAAAAGCTGTCCTCCTCGAAATCCGTTTCCGTCAGCATATCTTCTCTGACCTTGGAAAATGTTTCCTCTGGATGGCGCAGGATCAGATAATTGCTCACCAGTTCTTTCAGAAACAGCATCGCACCGGTGCCGTCTGTCAGGGCATGGAATACTTCGAAATTGATTCGGGTTTTATAGTAAGAAACCTGGAAAAGAAGCGTTTTGTGGTCGGGTACGTAAATCTCACTGCACGGCGGACGCTTTTCCTCTTCTACTTTTGCTGGCAGATCGCGCTGCTCCAGATAAAACCAGAAAAGACCTTTCCGCAGTACCATGGAAAACACCGGGTAATGCTCCATTGTCTGCTCCAGCGCTTTCTGCAGCAGATCCGCCTGGATGTCCTCTTTCAGCTGGCAGTAAAACCGGAAGACTCTCGTATCCTTTTTTCCGGTGGCCGCCGGAAATGCCTGTGCCGCGTTGTCCAGCTTTCTCCAGCGCGAAGAATGTTCTTTCTTCATTTTCTATGCCTCCTTACGCCTTCCCGTGTGTCAATTGTTTCTTCACTGCTGCTATGTTTTCCAGTTCTGCGTCTGCATTTTTCTGCTGTTTTTCTTTCCTTAAAAATGCATTCATATACTGAAAACTTTCCTGCACATATAGGTGTTCAATGCCAAGCGCAAAATAGCCGTGCAATGCGCCCTTGATCCGATGATGTTCAACCAGATTGCCAGCCCTTTTCAGCTTTTTCGCATAATCCTCGCCCTCATCACGCAGCGGATCGTACTGCGCCGTCAGTACCAGCGTGTCCGGCAGTCCCTGCAGATTTTCTGCCAGTACCGGTGCAAAGTACGGATTTTTGCGGTCTTCTTCGGTCCGCTGATACAGAATTACATAATCTTCCATTTTGACACTGGTCAGAAGGTATCCGGTTCCATTGGTTTTCACGGATTTGTACGGTGATTTCTCTGTGTAACAGGAATTCACCGCCGGATAAATCAAAATCTGTTTCCCCGGCAGCAGTTCTTTTTTGTCCCTCGCCATCAGGCAGACCGCAGCCGCAAGATTTCCTCCTGCGCTGTCGCCCATGATCGTGACATTTTCCGGCGTTACCTCCGGCAGAATCTCCCCGCGCAGCATTGCCTGGGCGGCGGCGTAGCAGTCTTCTAAGCCTGTCGGGAAACGATGCTCCGGTGCAAGACGGTATTCTACCGATACAACAATCTGCCCCGTCGACTGCGCCATGCGTGCGCAGACACGGTCGTATGTCTCCACACTCTCGGTTATCCAGCCGCCGCCATGGAAGAACAGAATCGCTTCTTTTGCACCATGCTCCTCCATTTTTTCATCCTGGAAGAACAGCCGAATCGGAACCTTGTAGTCCCCATTATATATTTCCATATCCAATTTTCGCAGAAAAATACGGATCGGATCCAGCTTCTTGATATCGGCAAGCCGACGGGCGGATTCTACTTCAATTCCGCCGTAGGACAATACATTTAAAATGGCTTTGACTGCTTTTTTCATTCGCTCTCTCCTCTGTTGCTATTTTTCTGCTTCTGTTTTTCGTCTAGTTGCAATGTACTGCTTCAAAAATTCATACATCTGCTCATCCGTTGGCGGACAGCCTTTCAGATTGCATGCGAACCCGGAAGTACAACTTCCCACACCAAGCGCCCCGCTCTTTCCCCGGTATCCCTGCCCGATGCAGATTTTTTCGTGGAGTTCCTGCAGCAGTCCTTCCTCCTTCAGCCGGTCAAGCGCCGGGATCAGATAGCCGTAGCAGGCACTGCAGGACTCAACTTCCTCTACGGCATCCCGCAGTTCCACGATCTTCCGTTTTTCCGGAATCACTCTTTTTTCACCAATTTCGCCAATTTGGCGGATTGAAAGCCGTGTGAGATCAGCGCTGCCCACGCCCAACTCTTCTGCCATTTTGACATACGGGACATCTTCTGGCTTATAATGCAGTTCCTCGCAGACATATGCATCGATCAACACCGGATCTAACCCAGCGAAAAGGCGATTCATAATAAACGGATTACCGCCATCCTCAAAGTCAAGGTCTCCGCAGATATTATCCACCAAAATAAAATCCTGATGAATCCCAAGCCCCAGATGCGCAATTGGCCGATGAAGTCCCATGGCATGAAAATGACGTTTTTCTTTATTCGGCAAGAGACCTTTCATGTTTTTCAGTGCGCAGGTAATTTTAGTCTGGCAATGGCCTTTCATGACCGGGACATTGATCATAAAATCCACCTTTTTCGCACATTCGCAAATCTGAAGTTCCATATCACCACACTGCACCGGCATGCTTTTTTCCTTCTGCGCATCGATAAGCGGAACGCTGTACTGTTCCGAAAGCATACGGTATCCACAGACCTCAAACGATTCCTCTGTCTTATCCCCGACCCAGGAACCTTCCATGATTTGAAGGTTAGTAAATCCATTTTCCTGAAGATATTCGATGATCCCCGCAACCACCTCCGGATGTGTCGTCCCTCCAAACTCCGCCGGGACAGGTGCTACCAAATTTGGCTTAATACCGATGAGACTGACCTTCGAAGGAATGAGCGTAGCTAAGGCACATTTGTTCAAAAGCTGTTTTGTCATTTCTTTATATTCCATTCCCTGTATCTGGATAATTTCGTTTTTATTCATTTAGTATTGCGGCCCCTTTATTCTGATTTGATTTTTTCTGACATTCGATATTCTTTAGTATATAATAGTTACTGCTTTCTTTCAACTCATCCAAAAACAAAATCATTTCCTGTGAACTGTAACCATTCCCGTCAGCTCCAGCTTCATAGAAAATTAAGCACTGTATGCTTGTAAGATTTCCAATCGCATTGTATAATAAATGGAAAACGGTACACAGAAAAAGTACCTCATCAGAAAGGAACTGTCATGAGTTTTGAAGATGATTTAAAGGATGTCGGCGACAGTATTGGAAAGCTTGTGGATAACGCTGTAAATTCTCAGGATTTTCAGGAATTAAACCGGAAGATTTCAGACACCATCAACCAGTTTGTCTACCCAAACCGGAAGGGACCATTCCGTGCAAATGGCACACAGGAGCCGTCCCGCGGCTATTCCGCAGATACTTCCTACAGCAGCCAGCATTCTTCCCATAATAATACAGCGCAGCAGACCGGACCGCATCACTATTCCTACGGGCCGGGAGGCACGATGCCGGGTAAGAGCGCGAACCCGGTTCCCAAACCTTCCCATACCTGGCAGACCCCCCAGAATACGGAATGGAACAGCCGCATACAAGAACGCCGTGTACTGCGCGAGCGCTTTATGCCATCCACCGATCTTGCACTTGTCGGCGGATTTCAGACGGCCGCCGGCTGGGGTGTCACCGGACTGTTCGGCTGCTGCACAGCGCTTAGTCTCTATTCCTTATTTGCAGGTCCAGACAACAGCGCGCTGATTCCTTCTCTTATTTTTGCCGCATTTACCATCGGCGGCGGCATTCTTCTGAAAAAGGGAAGTAAAAACCGGCGTCTGGTCCGCCATTTCCGCCAGATCTGTACGCTGATCGGCACAAAGGAATATATTTCCACGAAAGAACTCTGCGACAGTATGCACTGTGAGAAAGGTGAGCTTCTGACCGATATTACGACCATGATTGATAAATCCATGCTGCGCCAGGGCCACCTCGACGAGAATGGTACCTGTCTGATGGTGACAAATGACTGCTACGACCAGTACCGCGCAATGCTCGCCAGCCAGAAGGAACAGCAGATTGCTGAGCAGAAAGCACGTGAACAGCTGGAGGCCTCCGGTGTAACGCCGGAATACCAGCAGATGCTGGAAGAATGTGAATCGTATATTCAGAAGATCCATCAGTGCAACCTGGATCTGCCGGGTGAAGTCATCACAGCCAAGCTGAGTCGTCTCGAAACGGTTGTTACCCGGATTCTCGAGGAGGCAAAAAAGCGCCCAAAAGAAGCCGCCGCCCTGCGGAAATTTATGGATTACTATATGCCGACAACCTGGAAGCTGCTCGACGCTTACCGTTCCTTTGAGAACGAACCAATTCAAAGCGACAATATCCTCCGAACCAAGAAGGAAATCGAGGACACACTGGATACCATCAATGCCGCATTCGAAAAGCTGCTTGATGATCTGTTCCAGACAACGGCATGGGATATTTCTTCTGATATCTCTGTTCTGCAGACGATGCTGGCGCAGGAGGGACTGACAAATCAGGCAGGTCCTTCAACGCAGGATATTGAGCCGCTTCACATGTAACTATTCAAAGCTATACAATTGAAATCAAATCACCGGTTACGTTTCCGTACCGAAGAAAAGGAGAATAGAAAACATGAATGATTTTGTAAAGGACACCACTGAAATTCCAAGCTTAAGTTTCGGCACTCCGGAGCCGGAACCGGAACTTCCGGTACAGCAGCCGGAAGAAAAGAAAGAGGTCATGGATGATTCCGTTCTGTCCGACGAACAGAAAGCCATGGTGGATGCCTTTGTTTCCCAGATTGATCTTGCCAATACAAACGGCATTCTGCAGTACGGTGCCGGTGCACAGAAGAAAATGGCAGACTTCTCCGAGAAAACGCTGGAGAACGTCAGAAGCAAAGATCTCGGGGAAATCGGCGATCTGCTCACCTCTGTTGTGACAGAGCTGAAAACGTTTGACGCAGAAGAAGAAAAGGGACCATTCTCTTTCTTTAAGAAAAGCACGAACAAAATCAATGCAATGAAAGCGAAGTATGACAAGGCAGAGGTGAATGTCAATAAAATCTGTGACGTGCTCGACGGCCACCAGCGGCAGCTTCTGAAAGACATTGCCATTCTGGATCAGATGTATGCACAGAACCTGAATTATTTTAAAGAGCTGACCATGTACATTCTCGCTGGAAAGAAAAAGCTGGAGCTGGTACGTTCCACAGAACTCCGTGATCTGCAGAATAAAGCGCAGATGACCGGAAAGGCCGAAGATGCACAGGCTGCCAAGGATCTCGAAGATCTCTGCAACCGATTTGAGAAGAAACTGTATGATCTGGAACTGACCCGTATGGTTTCGATCCAGACAGCGCCGCAGATCCGCATGATTCAGAACAGCGATTCTGTAATGGCCGAAAAGATCCAATCCACACTCGTCAACACCATTCCGCTCTGGAAAAACCAGATGATCATTGCACTCGGCGTTCATCACTCGACTGAGGCTGCCAAAGCACAGCGCCAGGTTTCGGATATGACAAATGAGCTTCTGAAAAAGAATGCGGAGAATCTGAAGATGGCAACGATCGAGACTGCAAAAGAATCTGAGCGCGGTATCGTCGATATGGAAACCTTAAAACAGACGAACCAGAGCCTGATCTCTACCCTCGATGAAGTGATGAAGATTCAGGAGGACGGCCGCCAGAAACGTGCCGCCGCTGAAGTTGAGCTGGTACAGCTCGAAAATGATATTAAGAAAAAAATGCTGGAGCTTTCTGCAGGCGGACAGCACTGATACTTTTTGTATCCTATATGAAAAAAACGGAGAAGCCGCTTTTTCTGTGGTTTCTCCGTTTTTTACGTCCTGTCTTACCCTTATCTCGGGCGTTCTGCCTTTTCATTCTTTCTTCGGTATTCCGTGAAATAAAATTCAATATCAAAGCAGGTCTGCTCATCACCCTCTTCTACCATCTCCCAATCCGGTGATTCGTCAAGATCCTCAAAGAAGGTATCCGCCTGATACGTCATGTCAATTCGTGTGACGTATGCCGTATCACAGTATGGGAGAAGCTGACGGTAAATTTCTCCGCCGCCCGCAACATAAATATCGTCGTCCTCATACGGCTTTAACACTTCCATCAGCTCTTTGATACTGTGGACAACGGTTGCGCCGCGGACAGTCCATTCTGGATCACGGCTTAAAATAATATTCGTTCTGCCTTTTAACGGCTGGCCTGCCGGGAGTGTAGCAAGTGTCTTTCTTCCCATCACGACAACGTGTCCCATCGTAGTTTCACGGAAGAACCGCAGATCAGACGGAATACTTACCAGCAGCCGTCCCTGATATCCCAGACCCCATTTGCGGTCCGCACTTAAAATTGCTTTCATTTTGTTTCCTCTTTCTGTGTTATTTTCTCATCCATACTGCCGGAACGGAACCCTTCCAGATCCATCGTCAGGTAAGAAAAGCCGAGCTTTTTCAGATATGCAATCATTTCTTCTCTCTTCTCAAGCACTTCCCCCATACACTCCGGTGCAATTTCAAGACGCACCACATCGCCATGTACACGCAGGCGGAGATTCTCTTCCGCACCGAACAGCGTATGAAGCCATGCTTCGCCGTCCGCAATCCGATCCAGAACGTCATAGTTAATTTCTGCCCCGTAGGGAAGACGTGTCGCCATACATGGAGTGGATGGACGGTGTGCTACGGAAACGCCGTACTTTGCAGCAAGTGCTTTTACCTCTGTTTTTGTCACATGACACGCTGCAAGCGGGCTGATGACACCATATTCTCTCAGCGCTTTTCGCCCCGGCCGGTAGACATGAAGGTCATCCTCATTTGTTCCGTCGAGTACCTGGGTGACACCGTGATCGCGGGCAAATTCCAGAAGTTTCCCAAATAGATAGTGCTTACAGAGATAGCAGCGGTTTTCCGGATTGTAACGGATTGCCTCCTGCTCCAGCTCATCAACAAAAAGGACCTCATGAACAGCGCCAACCTCCTTTGCTACTCTTGTCGCTGTCTCCAGGTCGCAAGGCGGATGCAGCCGTGTCTGAAAGGTTACTGCATAAACCTTTGTTCCATATTTTGCAGATGCATCCATGACAAGCTTCAGCAGCAGACTGCTGTCCACACCGCCGGAGAATGCCAGACAGAGATCCTGTTTTGCAATCTCGTCAAGTTGGGTAAGCAATGCTTTTTCCTTATTCTGCATATCTGTTTTCTGTTCTGTCCGGCTCTTTTTCTTTTCCTGTAATTCCATCGTATCTGTCTTCCTTTCCTGTAAAATGGCCGATGTCTTCTTATCAGAAAATCCATCGGCGGCACTGCTGCCCCGATGGATTTTCTCATACAGGTATTCCTGTTCTATTTTTTATCGATATGTCGGATCGCTTCCGAAAGCACCGCCTGTCCAGGTATAACGGGTCGGGTTTGTCAGCGGATAATCCAGATTGTCGCCAATGCGGACCGTTGTTCCGCTGCTGACGTTATCATAAATCCATTTTGCATCGATTGCAGTCAGTCTGACACAACCATGTGACATCGGTGATCCCAGGGAATTGAAGTCTACGGCAGAGATCATATTCAGATCCGGTGTGCTGCTTGCTACGCCATGGAAGTAAACAGCGCCATAAATCTGTGATACATATGGTGCCCAGCACACATAATCTTCACCTCTCATTTGCTTCTTTTTCAACTGCCAGCCGATTTTATATGTTCCTGCTGCGGTGTAACTGATTGGATTTCCTACGGAGCAGATCATTGATTTGATCGGGGTATCGTAAGAACCGGTTGCACTGTTATAGCCGTAAATGGTGACACGTCCGCGGGTTCTGTCTACTGTGATGTATTTGGATGACGGATTGAAGATGCTTGTCACATCCTCCATCAGAGAACCGTCTGCTTTGCGGTAACGGCGGTATTTTCCGATGTACTCCCATCCTTCCGTGATTCTGCGTCCGGAAGCATCGAATTTGTACTGTTTTCCATTGATCGTAGCGGTGCAGTTCTGATATCTTCCGCCCCAGCTGCGGAAATAATACTGAGAACCGTTCAGTGTCAGCCACTGATCATGGTACATGCCGCCCCAGCTCTTGAAGTAGTACCAGTTCTTATCATGAAGAATCCACTCGTCATGTGCCATGCCGCCCCAGCTCTTCATGTAATAATAGTTACCGTCATGGTAAACCCAGCCGGTCAGCATTTTTCCATCTTTATCCAGATAATAATAATTTTTATCATAGAGGAACCAGCCTTTTTGCGTCCGTTTGGTTCCATCTGCATTAAACCAGTACCAGGTATCGCCAGACTTGCCCCATTCGTTTTTATACATACCACCCCAGCTCTTGAAGTAGTATTTTCCATCGAGCCATTCATTGGCAAGCATGGTTCCATCGGATTTCAGATAATACTCATTTCCTTTGTAGGTCAGCCAGCCGCTGGTATATTTCTTTCCATTTCCGTCAAAATAATACCATACATTGTTGACTTTTGCCCATGCGTTTTTGTAGGCCGCACCCCAGCTGCGGAAGTAATAGGTGTTATCCAGCCACTCATTAAAAGCCATTTTTCCATCGGCTTTCAGATAATAGCTGTTTCCATTGTAATCCAGCCAGGAATTTGTCAGCAGTTTTCCACTGTCTGCCGTCGTCCAGTACCAGATCGTCTGAGTTGCGGTTTTAATTTTTTTCCAGCCAGTTGTGGTCGAAACGGTTCCGTCAGCTCCGACATAGTAATAATTGCCTTCATATTCAGCAACATCATTGACGCGCATACCGCCCCAGCTTCGGAAGAAGTACAAGGTTCCATTCAGATTCAGTGCATTGTCTTCCATATGGCCGTCTTCGTGGAGATAATATTTATTTCCATCGTAATTGAACCAGCCTGTCCGTACGCCGCCCCAGCTTCGGAAGCTGTACCATTTTCCATCAATTTCAGCCCAGCCGGATTTATTTTTCTGATTGCCGGTCTCCATCTCGAAGCTTCCGTCTTTCATGTCTCCGTTCGCATCAAAGGAACCTGGTTTCATATAGTAGGTTGCTGTATCTACCTTTTGCCAGCCGGAAAGGAGTTCTCCAGTTTCTGCATCTACCAGATACCAGGTAGAACCTACTGTCAGCCAGCTTACGGTACGGTCTTCCTGCTGATATACGGTGTGGTTTCCAAGAGATACGGTGCTGTCTGCATTCAGATAGTAGGTATGCGTTACCCCTTTTTCATCGACAACAGTCTGGAAACCTGCCTCTTTTACACGGGTGCCGTCATCGCCAAACAGATATGTTTTATCTCCTACCTTCTGGGTCTTGCTCCAGATGGCATAGCCGTTTTCATCCGCATAGTAATCGTCTACGCTTCCATCATTAAATTCGAGTGTAACAAGTTCATTTCTTTTCAGTTCCGGTGCAAATACTTTGCCTTCACAGAGACCCTGCTGCATCGAACCAAGTCCGTCTTTTGCAGGATCTTCCCCTTCTGTATCCAAGTAGTAGGTTCCGGTTTTTCCATCTTTATCCGTAAGTTCTACTTCACCGGTCAGCATGTAGCCGTTTTCATCAAACACATAACCGACACCGTCGATTTCTATTGGTCCGGTAGCAGCTACCACCTTATTATTCTCATCCAGAACTCCGTACTGAAACTGTTTCTTTCCATCTTTTTCAACGCTGTTCCAGCCTTCCTTCAGATTACTTACTTCCGGAGCCGGAGTTGCGCTCGGCGTCGGTGTCTCGGAAGGGGTCTCAGTTGGTGTTGCGGTCGGTGCTTCGGTTGGAGCCGGAGTCTCACTCGGTGTAACCTCTGGGGTCTCAGTTGGCGCCGGAGTCGGAGTCGTTTCTTCGTCTTCGGCCTGAGCTACAGTATCACTTTCCGAATTTACCGGTAATGGACTGGTTTCTGTAGAAGCTGCATATGCACCGGCTGGTGTAACACTTACCATGATGCCAAGTACGGCTGCGGCCAGAAACTTTCTTTTCATTCTTATTCATCCTCCCATTTTTTTACTCTTATACAATTTATAGCTTACTACATTTTTCCATCTATTTCAAGTTATCCGCCGGTAAAATACCTTACAAATTTCTTATGGTTTTTTCCGGTTTTTCGGGCAGAAAAAACCTCCCGGCTCCGGTTTTCTTGCCGGATACAGGAGGTTTTTCATTTGTTTCTTTTTTATTCGTTTACGGTAGTAGATCCGTAGATTTCTGTCTGAAGTCTGGAAATGGTTGCCGAGAAATCCGGAACAAGCATCTCACCCTTGCTGGAGTACAGATCATCGTATGGTACACGGCTCTGTACAATCTCATAGGAGAGGATCGTCGGCAGCTCGCCGATCAGCGTCATCAGTGTAGACTGGTCGATGTTATGGGTGACACTCGGAAGAATGGTATCTGCCAGCGCGCTCAGTTCTGTTACGCTGGAAGATTTCATCTCCTGCATCATTTTGCTTAATACCTCTCTCTGGCGCTCGGTTCTCTGATAATCCGAGTTTCCGACGTAACGAATTCGTGCATATGCAACCGCCTGATAACCGTCCACGTGCTGATCGCCGCTTGACGTATACTGATGTGCGGATGCATCTGCATTGCGAAGCTTGCACATTTCGTTAATATAGTTGTTTGCCACACGTACCTCATCATCACTCGGGGAAAGCTCGATTCCGCCGACGGCATCAATGATATCGATCATGGAATCAAAGTCAACGCTTGCGTAGTTATCAATCGGCAGCTTGTAGTTGTCTTCAATGGTACGGACAACCAGCGGGCCGCCGCCGTATGCGCAGGCTGCGTTCAGCTTCTTTACACCGACATCCGGAATATTTGCATACAGGTCACGCATAAAGGATGTCATGTGAATCTGCTTTGTATCTTTGTTGACGGATAACAGAATCATGGAATCTGAGTTTCCATACCACGTTTTGTCACGACGGTCAACACCGATCAGCAGAATATTGTATACATTGCTGTTGTTTGGAAGTTCAATGTCCTGTGTCTCATTTAAAATCTCAGACTGCAGGGCATCCGTCTCCTCATCAGTCAACCCGGTACTTTCGGTCTCAACCTCTGTGGATTTATTGATCGTGATTTTATCGTCGCTTACGTAGTTACTCTTGCTGTAATAGTGATTGATTACAGCATAGACACCGACGAGCACAACCAGTACAACTACGAGAAGGATGGTGAGCACATTAACCCAGCCGAATTTCTTCTTTTTCTTTCCTGAGGAATGGCGTCTTTCCGGGATTTCATCCTCGTCATCATATTCTTTTCTCATAACGACCTCTTTCATTTTCTTATTTTCCGGTATTTTCCAGCCGGATATCGTTTATAATATAGTCAAAAAACGGACTGCTGTCAAGTGTGCAGTCCGTTTTGATTGATTTCCGTTTGCAGTTCTTTTTCCTACCGCTGCATTTTCTCCCACTGGTTCAGTGCAGCCTCAATGACTTTGTCCATATCGTAATACTTGTATTCTCCAAGTCTTCCGCCAAAGATAACCTTCTCTTCTTTTTCCGCAAGTGCGGCATATTTCTGATAAAGTTCCTGGTTTCTGGCATCATTCACCGGGTAGTACGGCTCCATCCCCTCTTTCCAGTCGGTGGAATACTCTCTGGAAATGACGGTCTTTTTCTGGGTTCCGAATTCGAAATGCTTGTGTTCGATCACACGCGTATACGGTGTCTCCCGATCGGTGTAGTTTACTACAGCTACGCCCTGATAATTGTCGGTATCCAGCACTTCTGTTTCAAAGCGCACCGTACGGTATTCCAGCTTGCCAAGTGCATAATCGTAAAACGCATCAATCGCTCCGGTGTAAATCACCGTCTCACCCATCGCCAGGTACTTTTCTTTATTTTCCAGAAAATCAACACCTATCTGTACATCCGCTTTTTCAAAAAGCCGCTCTGTCAGAACGTTATAGCCTCCAATTGGAATTCCCTGATAAAGGTCATTGAAATAGTTGTTGTCATACGTAAAGCGCACCGGAAGCCGTTTGATGATAAAGCTCGGCAACTCACTGCAGTCTCTTCCCCACTGCTTTTCTGTATAACCCTTAACCAGCTTTTCATAAATATCTTTTCCAACCAGTTTGATCGCCTGCTCTTCCAGATTTTTCGGCTCTCCCGGAACAGCTTTTCTCTGCTCTTCGATGATTGTTTTCGCCTCTTCCGGTGTGCGGATTCCCCACATTTTACTGAAGGTATTCATATTGAACGGCATATTATAAATTTCGCCTTTGTAGTTGGCAATCGGCGAGTTTGTATAACGGTTGAATTCTGCCAGCGAATTGACAAACTGCCACACCTCTTTATTCGAAGTATGGAAAATATGCGCTCCATACTTGTGTACATGAATTCCCTCGATTTCTTCGCAGTAAATATTTCCGCCTGTATGATCTCTTCGTTCCAGTACAAGACAGCTTTTCCCTGCCTGACCGGCAAGATAAGCAATCACTCCGGAATACAGACCGGCGCCAACCAGAACATAATCATATTTCTTCATTGTTCTTTCTCCTTACAGTTCTTCCCCAAGTCCCGTCCGGATGGAATTGACAAGGAACTGCAGAGCTTCCTCCTCGTCCTCTCCCTCGCAGAACAGCTCAATTTCGTCTCCGCATTTGACGCATGCGCCAAGGACGCTTAAGACGCTCTTTGCATTTGCTGTATTTCCATCTCCGTAGTGGAATGTAATAGATGATTTAAACTGCATCGCCTGTTTGCACAGGGTTCCGGCCGGGCGAAGATGAAGGCCGGTTGGATTTTTCACGGTCACTTTTCCGCTTACCATTGGTTTCCCTCCTAATTTGTTCCTGTCGTTTTATTTGCTACTGCTTTTTCTTTGATATGAATCGTTGTCTTGACACTGTCTACGAGCTCATAGCCATCCGGCAGTGTGATTTTTACCGGTACCTCGTAATCCCCGACACCCATTCCATTCAGATCTATGGATGCGTTGATCTGGGAAGTATCTAATTTGGCCAGATTTTTGTCCGATGCTTTAATGCGGATTGCAAGCTGTGTCTGATCATACAGAACGGTATAAGTGGACTGAAGATTGCCCGTCTCGATCTGATCGACATCAAGTTCAAATTCCCTGCTCTCATTCGGCATAACCGTTACGTGAACGGTAACGGATGCAGACGAACTGGAGGATACTTTCAGATCTGTCACATCGGCGAGAACATCGCTTAAGTCAACCGTCGTCTCCACATCGGAGCGCTGTCCTGCAACGGAGGTATAGTCTTCCGGAATTTCAATCGTATTGCCTTCATCCGCCAGCTTTGCAAGTGCCTCCTCGGATCCGACAACGGTGATTTCCTCCGGTGTGGTATAGATATTTTTAATCTGATAGCCGTCTGCCGGAGTTCCGCTGTACAGTGCACTCAGCTTAATACCGGATACACGGCGCCACAGTTCAATATCCACATCCACCTGCGGGGAGCCGCTGTCGAAATTCAAAAATTCCATCTGGGATTCCGGCATCTCATCCTGGTTTTTATCAATAATCATCAGATCCGCCGTGACGGTTCCGGAATTCCGCATATTGGTTACATCTACTTTTGCCACCACACTGCTGATCTTATTGATCAGGGACGTCGGGCCGGAAATGGTGATGCTCTCCGGATCGGAAGTCATCGTTCCCACTTCGTAATCTTTTGCCGGTTTCGTATTTCCTGCGTCAATTGTGATCGGGAATTTTTCGCTGTCCACATCCTCGATTTCCACAGGGATCGTTGCTGTCACTGTGCTCAGTTTTTCCTGTTTTACCATGGAGCACGCTGCCTTGATCGGCACATAAACCGGGTTTGTATCCATCGTCACAATCTGGGTCAGATCGGCCGTGACGGTGATATCCGATGCCTTCAGCCGGCTGACAACCGAGTTGTTGTCCGTGACAGTAACCGTGACCGTCTGGTATTCCTCCGCAATCTGGTATGTTTTCTTTCCGGCTGCGATGTAGGCTTCATTGGTCACCTGCACGGGGACATCAAAGCGCTCTTTCACAATCGGGTCATTCACACTGACCACAACGTACCAGATTACAATGGCAATCAGGATAGAAAGAATTTTTAAAGGGAGATTGTTCAGAAGCTTTTTCAGAATTTTCTTTTTCATTTCTTCTCTCCCTCCACTTTCTGACGCATTCCGCGGATATGCCATCCTTTCTTCTCTTCCGGTTTTTTCGCGAGCTTCTGGATTTTGTGAAGCTGGTCCCGAAGGTCGCTCGGTGTTACTGCCGTGTGGAGTTCTCCGCCGGAAGCATACGACACATTTCCGGTTTCCTCGGAGACAATAATCGTAAAGGAATCCGTCACCTCACTGATGCCGACACCTGCACGGTGGCGTGTTCCAAGATTCTTGTTCAGATCCATGTTGTCGGACAGCGGCAGGTAACATGTTGCTGCCGTGACACGGTTGTTCCGTACAATCACGGCTCCGTCGTGCAGCGGCGTATTGTGTTCGAAAATATTGATCAGCAGCTGGCTGGTCAGAACGCCGTCAATCGGGATTCCGGTCTTTTCATATTCCTCCAGGGTGATGGTCTTTTCGATGACGATCAGCGCTCCGGTCTTTACTTCTCCCATTTCAAAACTGGCCCTTACCAGTTCATTGATGGTTTTATCACTGAACCGTTCATTTTCCTCCTGGCCGCTCGCAAAAGAAATGGCAGACAGCGGATTCTTTTCTCCAATCTGCTCGACCACTCTTCGAAGCTCCGGCTGAAAGATAATTACAACCGCTGTGATCGCCGCCCCGCCGATGTTTCCGAACAGCCACAGAATCGTCTGCATTTTCAGCACGTTTGCAATGATGACAAAGACACCAATCAGAAAAATACCTTTCATCAGCGTATAGGCCTTTGTATTCTGCAGCCAGCGGATCAGGTGATAGACGAAAAATGCAATGAGCAGAATCTGCACAATATCAATCAGTTCAATTTGTTTTGGCAGCCCGTAGTCTGCCGTTCTTGTGACAATCCAGTTCCACACGCCACGCACACTGTCACTTCCTTTCTTTTCCCCCGGCCGGTTTTCTTCTGATTTTCAAAATTCTTTTAAAGATCCTTTAAGGTGTCCTCCAGCATGCTCTTATAATCCACATCCTGATAATCGCCCTCGTCCAGCGGCGGAATTTCTTCTTCCTGAATTTCTTCTGTTTCGTTTATTTCTTCTGTTTCGTTTATTTCTTCTATTTCTTCTTTTTCCTCGATCTCATCAAGATCCCTGCTGTTCCCGGATTCTTCTGTATGTCCAAGATTTGCCAGAGCATCGAGTTCCTCGTCTGTCAGATCCGGTTCTTTTTTCTTTTCATTCCGAATATAAGTCACACAGCGCTGTGCCTTTGTCACATTGAATTTTGGAACGGCTTTTACGTAGTAATAATAATCGTCGTCATCATATTCCAGGTATTCTGTCCGGATGTAGTCTGCACCGAACAGGAAAAACTCCAGAACAAATCCAACCAGACAGCCGGCCGCCGCCCCGATCAGAACCATCGGGAGTGCAATCTGTACATCCAGTGCCAGGCTTCCGGCAATCATAATAACCGCATAGGCAACCGAACCTGCCACAATGGAAATCTGCCATGCATAGTCCGCACTGCTGTGGCGGATTGCATTGACAAGAAGTACGGTCAGTGCGCAGGCGATCAGAACCAGCAGCATTTCCTCATTGCGGAAGAGGCCGTTGAAAAATTCCTGTACGACTGCCGTGATCTCCGGTGCTTCCGCCGCATGAAGCAGTGGCTCCATTTTTCCGTGAATCATGTCGCACATATAGTAGACAACGACACCGCAGGCTGCTGAAAATGCAGAGAGCGGCGTGCCGGCAAGACCATAGGCAACCGGAACGGCAGATGGCACGTGAAGCCAGAATGCGAGCGGTGTCAAAAGGAGTGCCGGCGCATCCTTCGGCACAAAGCGAAGATATAGAAACCAGAGCACCAGCAGAACCAGCGCCGCAAGACCCGCGACTACCATGTGAAGTGCAAAGCAGTGGCCGATGATCACCAGCATTGCAAGGAAAACCATTCCATTCAATGGCAGGATGGCGCAGATCAGTGACAGAATCAATACCACATACATGCTGTCCAGCATCTTCAGATAGCCGAGATTGGAATTAATACCACGAAATACAGCAAGAGCGAGCAGAAATTTCACAATCGGAAGTACGATTCCGCTGCAGGAGCCGTAAAACTCTTTTAATTTTTCTTTCAGTTCGATCAATACTGTCATGTTTCCTTCCTCCTGCGCCCGGATTTCTTCCCGCTTTTTTCCTGTTCCTCATATATGTTCTGCAGGTCATCCAGCTCTTTTCCATACCATTTCAGCTTTTTCTGTGCTCCCTGGTAACGGATCGTGCTGATCACATACACGGCAATGGAATAGACTGCCAGAAAACACAGATAGGACGCGATCAGACACCCTGCTGCAAACTGCAGGTCGATTGTGTCTATCTCGTCCACCAACCATTCAATATGATATAAGACTGCAACCGCAAGTACCAGAATGTATCCGATGGAAGCCAGAAAAAAATTTTTCAGAAGCTCTTTTCCGATGTAATCACTCCGAAAATAGCGGCCGATTCGTAAGGCATTTTTTTCTTCTTTTTTTTCGAAAAAAGCCAGTTTTGTCATCTGACGAATCCTTTTTTCGTCCAACATGCCTCTTGGTCTCCTCTTCCCGTTCTAAATTATGTTTATTTTACCATATGTTTCCGATATTGGAAAGCTATTCTCAAAATATTCACACACTATTTTACAATTGCCGCACAAACAAAATCCACCTGTTCTGCTCCATTCACTTTCAACAGTGACGCAATGGCATCAACCGTGCTTCCCGTTGTGAAAATGTCATCTACCAGAAGAATCCGGCAGTATTTCATCTGTCCCGGCTTTGCCAATGCAAAAGCTCCCTCCAGGTTTTTCCGCCGCTCGGCGGGACTAAGCTCTTTCTGGCGTTTTGTTTTTTTCACACGGCGGATCAGGCGGGCATTCATGGGAAGTTCCATTTCTTCTGCCAGCTTTTCTGCAAATACCTCCGCCTGATTGTAGCCGCGCTGCCGCTGTCTCGCCGGATGAAGCGGCACCGGAACGAGCACCTCCGGATTTCTTCTCTGGATCTGCTTTCCCACATAGAAAAACGCCGCGTGAGCATAAAATCCAGCGTATTCCTGCCGTTCATGATATTTGAACCGCATCAGGGAAGCCTCAAGTTCCCCGTGGTAACCGTACGGCGCAAAACCGCGGTCGAAGCTGTGCCTCGTTCTGCTGCAGTCCCGGCAGAACTCTTCCTCACTGCCCACGGGTTTCCCGCATTTTTTGCACCGCGCGCCCAGAATCGGATGGATCTTTTCCACACAATTCCGGCATAGATACGGCTCCTCACGTGACAGCAGTCCGTCACAGATGGGACATCGTCTCGGATAAACTGCGTTTAAAAGCCAGTTTCCTGTTTTATTTTTTTCTTTCATGTAACCTGCGCTTTCCCTTATCCACTCTGCCGGATGCAGCCGCATCCATGCCCCGGAAAAACGTGTTTACGCGTTTTCTTCCTGCATTTCCCAGATTCTTCTGGCGAGCGTTGTATACCGGTTCGCCTCGATATGATTTCCGATCATTGCCTGGAATGTCACATCACTTCCGACGATGGTGACGCACTTTCTGGCTCTCGTCACGGCCGTATACAAAAGATTCCGCGTCATCAGCATACGCGGGCCGCCGAGCAGCGGAATCACAACCGCCGGGTACTCGCTTCCCTGCGCTTTATGTATCGTTGTGGCGTAGGCGAGCTCCAGCTCGTCCGCCTGTTTGAACGTATAGTCTGCGAATTTTCCTTCCTCAAACTCCACAGTGATCACCTCGGTATACGGGTTGATGCTCCGGATCATGCCGAGGTCTCCGTTGAATACACCCATACCGCGCTCCGCCACGATTCCGTTGATGCCGCGGATTTCCCACTCCATCTGGTAATTGTTGCGGATCTGCATGACCTTGTCGCCCTCGCGGAGGATATTACCTCCATTTTCCCGCTCGGCTTTGTCCGGTGCGGGCGGGTTCAGGTATTTCTGCAGAATCTGATTCAGATTTTCCACGCCGAGTGCACCTTTCCGCATCGGAGTCAGAATCTGGATATCCTGCGGGCGGGCATCCACATAACGCGGCAGTTTCTGGGACACCAGCGTCACCAGCACTTTCCAGATCACGTTGACATCGTACCGTTTCAAAAAGAAGAAATCTTTGCTCTTATTGTCCAGTATAACCTCTTCCCCATTATGGATCTTATGTGCATTGACAACAATATCGCTCTGGGATGCCTGCCGGAAAATGTGCGTCAGGCAGACAATCGGAAAGCATTCCGAACGGATCAGATCCCGGAGGACACTGCCCGGGCCGACACTTGGAAGCTGGTTCTGGTCTCCCACCAGGATCAGCCTTGTTCCCGGCACAATCGCGGAAAGAAGGGCATGCATCAGGTGGATATCAACCATCGACATCTCATCAATGATGATGACATCCGCGTCGAGCGGATTATCTGCGTTCCGCTCAAAATGCACATTTGCCGAGGAGTCATCCACATTTCCCGTCAGTTCCAGAAGACGATGGATCGTGCAAGCCTCACAGCCAGTTGCCTCTGTCATTCGTTTCGCCGCTCTTCCGGTCGGCGCTGCCAGGAAAATGTCGAGGCCTTCTGCCTCAAAATAATGGATCATCGCATTGATGGTCGTCGTTTTTCCGGTTCCGGGACCTCCGGTCAGGATCATAAGACCGCTGTATGCCGCCTCAACGACTGCCGTCTTCTGCATCTCATCCAGCTCGATCTGATATTTTTTCTCGATCTTTCCGATCCGCTTTTCGATTGCCTCACGGTCTTCCTCGCATGTAATATTCAGCTCATGCAGCATGCGCGCCGTACTCAGTTCCAGATAATAATACTGGCTGGCGTACACAATCCGTAGCGGCTCATCCCCTTCCCGTTCGGCCGGGAGCTCGCGGATGACCGCTTTTTTGTCGATTGCCATATCCTGCAGAGATTTCTGCATCCGCTCCGGTTCTACGCCGAGAAGTTCCTGCCCTCTCCGAAGCAGCACCGGTTCCGGCAGATAGACATGGCCTTCTGCCGTCGCCTGATTCAGCACATACGAAAGACCGCTCTTGATGCGGAATTCGCTGTCCACGGCAATCCCGATTTTTCCGGCAATCTCATCCGCCGTCCGAAATCCCACGCCTGCGATATCTTCCGCCATTTTATACGGGTTTTCCTTTAAAATCCGGTACACATTGTCCCCGTACTGCTGATAAATCTTTGCACCGAGATTCAGCGCAATGCCATATCCCGAGAGGAAAATCATCGCATTCTGCATTTCGGCTTTTTCTGCCACCTGCTGTGCAATTTCACGCGCTTTCCGCTCGCTGATTCCCTTTACCTCCGCGAGGCGCTCCGGCTCTTCCTCGATGATCCGAAGCGTATCGTCACCAAAGCGGCGCACAATTCTTGCCGCCAGCGCCGCACCGACTCCTTTGATCGCACCGGAACCGAGATACCGCTCCAATGCAACAGAATCCTGTGGAACTTTCGTCTCATAGGATTCAATGCGGAACTGCTTTCCATAGGCAGCATGTTCAATATAATCTCCGGAAGCCTCGATCAGCTCGCCCTCTCCGATCATCGGAAGCGTGCCGACGCATGTCAGCTCGCGCCCCTTCATGCTCAGATTCAGGACGGTATAGCCGTTCTCCTCATTTCGGAAAATAATGTGTTCTACGTAGCCTTCTACTTTTTCTTTTTCACTCATCTTTTATCAAAATTGGCTTTCAAATTCATTCATCACTTCGCGGTACTGGCCGGTTCCAAGCGCAACGACGCTCGCCGGATTTTCTGCTGTCACGGTATTGATGCCGGTCCGCTCCTGGATCAGCTCGTCCATTCCGTCAAGGAGACTGCCGCCTCCGGTCAGGATAATGCCGCGGTCGGAAACATCGGATGCCAGTTCCGGCGGCGTTTTTTCCAGCACGGCACAGATCGCGTCCGCAATCTGGTTTGTCGTCTGGGCAAGGGCACCTCGGATTTCGTCGGAGGAAACCGTAATCGTCGCCGGAAGTCCGGTGATGACGTTTCTTCCCTTGATCTCCATCGTTTTCTCCTCGGCCCGCGGATAAGCGGAACCAATCCGGATTTTCACTGCCTCTGCGGTCTGTTCTCCGATAAATACGTTGTATGTTTTCCGTACATAGCGGATGATATCCTGGTCAAATGTCTCACTGGAAATCTTGACCGAATTGGAAACAACGGTTCCCGCAAGCGAGATCACAGCGATATCCGTCGTGCCTCCGCCGATGTCCACGATCATATTTCCGCATGGTTTCGTAATGTCAATTCCGGATCCGATTGCCGCTGCCACCGGCTCCGGCACGATCAGCACTTCACGGGCTCCCGCCTGGTACGTTGCCTCCTCCACAGCCTTCCGCTCTACTTCCGTCACACCGGACGGCACACAGATGCTGATTCTCGGTTTCCGGAATGCTCTTCTTCCCATTGCCTTCTGGATAAAGTAGCGCAGCATGCGCTCGGTGATCAGAAAGTCCGTGATCACGCCCTGCCGCATGGGCCGGACCGCCATAATATTGCCCGGTGTCCGTCCAATCATCTGACGCGCTTCTTCTCCAATTGCCCGTACTTTATCTGCATCTTTATCATACGCAACTACGGACGGCTCCTTTAATACAATGCCTTTTCCCTTGGCATAGACCAGGATGCTGGACGTCCCCAGATCAATTCCGATATCGGTCGTTGCAGCCATAGTAATCCCCTTTCCTGTTCTCTTTTATTTTTCTTTATTTTAATCTGTTTGAAATTTGTATAGAATAAGTTCGGGTTCAAAACACCCGAAACACAAAAGGATCGAATGTGTTCTGAACCCAACCCGCTTCTTATTATATACAATCCCTTTTAAAATGGAAAGGATTTTTTAGAGATATTTTTCGACATATTTTCCGGTGTAGGATACCGGGCTCTTGGCCACTTCCTCCGGCGTTCCGCACGCAATCACGGTTCCGCCGCCGTCTCCGCCCTCCGGTCCGATATCAATAATATAGTCCGCCGTCTTGATGACATCCAGATTGTGTTCGATAACAACGACGGTATTTCCGCCCTCGGACAGGCGGTGCAGAATCTCCACCAGTTTGTGGACATCCGCAAAATGAAGTCCCGTCGTCGGCTCGTCGAGAATGTAGATCGTTTTTCCCGTGCCGCGGCGGCTCAGCTCTGCTGCGAGCTTGATACGCTGCGCTTCTCCGCCGGACAGCGTGGTGGACGGCTGGCCGAGGCGGATGTAGGAAAGGCCGACATCGTACAGGGTCTGTAATTTTCGGAAAATCGACGGTACCGGCCTGAAGAATTCCAGTGCCTCCTCGACCGTCATATTCAGCACATCGTAGATGCTCTTTCCTTTGTATTTGACTTCCAGTGTCTCACGGTTGTACCGTTTTCCATGGCAGACCTCACACGGCACATAGACATCCGGCAGGAAGTGCATTTCGATCTTCAGGATACCGTCGCCACCGCAGGCCTCGCATCGGCCGCCCTTCACATTAAAGCTGAATCTTCCCTTCTTGTAGCCGCGCGCCTTGGCATCCTGCGTTGCCGCAAACAGGTCGCGGATCTGATCGAACAGACCTGTGTACGTTGCCGGATTGGAACGCGGTGTTCTTCCGATCGGGGACTGGTCGATGTCGATGACCTTATCGAGCTGTTCCATACCGATGATGTCTTTGTGTGCACCCGGAATCGTCCGCGCACGGTTCAGATCTCTTGCCAGCCGTTTGTACAGAATTTCATTGACAAGAGAACTCTTTCCCGATCCGGAGACTCCGGTCACGCAGGTCATGACACCGAGCGGGAAATTCACGTTGATATTTTTCAGATTGTGCTCTTTTGCTCCGACTACCTTCAGCCAGCCCGTCGGCTTTCTGCGCTCGGACGGAACCGGAATTTTCAGCTCTCCGCTTAAGTATTTTCCGGTGATGGAATTCGGATTTTTCATCAGATCTTCCGCTGTTCCGATCGCCACCAGCTCTCCGCCGTGCTCACCGGCTCCCGGGCCGATATCGACAACGCAGTCAGCGGCGCGCATCGTATCCTCGTCGTGCTCCACGACGATCAGGCTGTTTCCGAGGTCACGCAGATGTTTCAGCGTCGCGAGAAGTTTGTCGTTGTCTCTCTGGTGAAGACCGATGCTCGGCTCGTCGAGAATATAGGCGACACCGACAAGGCCGGAGCCGATCTGCGTTGCCAGACGTATTCTCTGCGCCTCACCGCCGGACAGCGATGCCGTTCCGCGCGCCAGGGTCAGATAGTTTAATCCGACATCCGCAAGGAAGCTCACACGCGCACGGATCTCTTTTAAAATCTGCTTTCCGATCAGCAGCTGCTGTTCGGAGAGTTCGAGGTTCTGCATAAACTTCTGCAGATTGTCGATGGAAAGGGATGTTACTTCAAAAATATTTTTATCTCCGACCGTCACACCAAGCGACGTCGGTTTCAGACGCTGGCCATGGCACGCCTGGCACGGGGTCACACGCATGAAGGTTTCGTATTCCTGTTTTGTAGAATCCGATCCGGTCTCACGGTAGCGGCGCTCTACATTTTTGATCAGCCCCTCAAAAGCCACATCGTACACACCGACGCCGCGCTGACCGCGGTAATGCACCTTGACGGATTTTCCGTTCGTTCCGTAAATCAGGATATCGTGGATTTTTTTCGGATATTCACAGAACGGAGTGGAAAGGGAAAAATCGTACTCCTCTGCCAGCGCATCGAGAACGGCTCTCGTATAGCTCGATTTGTCCGTGCAGGACTGCCAGCCGAGCACGGTAATGGCTCCGTCTGCGATGGATACGGTCTTGTCCGGAATCATCAGATCCTCGTCGAATTCCATCTTGTAGCCAAGGCCGGCACAGCTCGGGCAGGCGCCGAACGGGTTGTTGAAGGAAAAGCTTCTCGGCTCAATCTCCTCCATGCTGATGCCGCAGTCCGGGCAGGAAAAGCTCTGGCTGAAGTTGAGCTGATTTCCGTCCATCGTGTCGACCACCAGAAGGCCGTCCGCCAGATCCAGTACATTCTCGACGGAATCCGTCAGACGTTTCTCAATGTCCGGTTTGACTACAAGACGGTCCACAATAATGGAAATGTTGTGTTTCAGGTTCTTATCCAGCGTAATCTCCTCGGACAGCTCATACTGGCTGCCGTCGATCATCACGCGGACATAGCCGCTGCGTTTTGCCTGTTCGAGCACCTTTTCGTGTCTTCCCTTGCGGCCGCGCACAACCGGCGCGAGAAGCTGGATTTTCGTCCGCTCCGGGAGTGCCATGATCTGATCGACCATCTGGTCCACCGACTGGCGGCTGATGACTTTTCCGCACTTCGGGCAGTGCGGAATACCGATTCTCGCGTACAGAAGACGGAAGTAATCGTAAATCTCCGTCACGGTTCCGACGGTGGAACGCGGGTTCCGGTTCGTCGATTTCTGATCGATCGAAATAGCAGGCGGCAGGCCTTCGATGCTGTCCACATTCGGTTTTTCCATCTGTCCTAAGAACTGGCGCGCGTAGGAGGAAAGGCTCTCCATGTACCGCCGCTGGCCCTCCGCATAGATCGTGTCAAACGCAAGCGAACTCTTTCCTGAACCGCTGAGGCCCGTAAATACAACAAACTGGTTTCTGGGGATATCGACATTCAGTGCTTTCAGGTTGTTCTCCCTGGCTCCCCGTATTCTGATAAACTCTTTTTTCTCTGCCATAACTGTTCCTCTTATTAATTGGAATCCCTGTCCGGACAGGGACAGGAATCTTGTCTCGTTTTCTCCCATTATAGCACACCGCCGTGCGTTATGCAAACATTTGTTCTATTTCTTTATCATCTTTTTACAGCAGAAAATCTGCCAGAATCACATTGCTGACGGAAATCCCATCGCGTGTCAGAGCCAGGTGCCCGCTGTGTTCCTGTAAAAGATGCATCGCTTCGTATTTCTTCAGAACCCCGCCGTATACGGCATGGATCTCCTTTCCAAACTTCTCCTCAAACTCCGCCGTCGAGATCCCTTGTGTCATTCGAAGGCCGAGAAACATAAATTCTTCCATGGCATCCTGCCGGGAAAGAATTTCCTCATCCTCACGGATCTTTTCCAGTGCTCCGCACGCTTTCAGATACAAAGATCGATCTGCCGTGTTCGTCCACCGGCGGTTTCCGAATAACGATGCCGCGGAAGGCCCGAACCCCAGATAATCCGTCCTTTTCCAGTAGCCGATATTGTGGCGGCATGCGAAGCCCGGCTTTGCATAATTGGAAATCTCATACTGGAAAAAGCCGTATTCTGCGAGGATTTCCGCCGTTCTGGCATACATTTCGCGTTCTGTGTCCTCATCCGGCAGATCCAGTTTCTGCTCCGCAAACGGGGTTCCCGGCTCCACGATCAGGCTGTAGGCGGAAATGTGCTCCGGAGAAAGCTCCGCGATCGTCCGAAGACTCTCTTCCCATTTCTCTTCACTCTGCTCCGGCAGACCTGACATCAGATCCACGTTGATATTCGCAAACCCGGCATCCCGTGCCAGTGCAAAACTCTCCTGAAATTCCGCAAACGTGTGGATTCTTCCCAGCCGTTTCAGCTCCTCATCGTGAACCGACTGACAGCCGATACTGATCCGGTTGAAGCCGCTCTTCCTGTAACATTTCAGTTTTTCCGCATCCAGCGTTCCCGGATTGGCCTCCAGCGTAATCTCAGCATCCTCTGAAAAAACGTACTTGCTCCGCAGTTTTTCCATCACACGGGCGAGCATTCCGGCATCCACTGCGGATGGTGTTCCGCCGCCGAAAAAGACGGAAATCACTTCCCTTTCTGCCGTCTCTTCCGCTGCGTCGATTTCTGCCAGCAGAGCCTCTTCATACTCCTTCTGCATTGCTTTCGTGCCCGGTCCCGAGACAAAATCACAGTAGGCACATTTCCGGATGCAGAACGGGATATGCACATAGAGTTCCAGTGGTTTTCTTTTTTTATTCATTCTGCTTTTCCTCCGTACGATCGAAAGACCGGCCCCTGCGCTCCCGCAACAGCAGGCGGCGCCGACAGGCCGGTCTCATTTTTATCTCTTAATTTTCATCCAGTTTCAGCACGCTCATAAAGGCTTTCTGCGGAATCTCCACGTTTCCTACCTGGCGCATCCGCTTCTTACCTTCCTTCTGCTTCTCCAGCAGCTTCTTCTTTCGGGAAATATCGCCGCCGTAGCACTTGGCGAGGACGTCTTTGCGCATCGCGCGGACGGTTTCTCTGGCGATAATCTTCGATCCGACAGCCGCCTGGATCGGGATTTCGAAGAGCTGCCGCGGAATCTCTTCTTTGAGCTTCTCGCACATCTTTCTTCCGCGCTCGTAGGCAGATCCCTCGAATACGATGAAGGACAGCGCATCCACTTCTTCTTTATTGACGAGGATATCGAGTTTTACAAGCTCGCTTCTCTCATAGCCGAGCAGCTCGTAGTCGAATGACGCGTAACCTTTGGAGCGGGATTTTAAGGCATCAAAGAAATCGTAGATAATCTCATTCAGCGGGAGATGGTAATGAAGCATCGCACGCGTCGTCTCCATGTATTCCATTCCCTGATACTGGCCTCGTCTCTGCTGGCAGAGCTCCATGATCGGTCCGATGTAGTCGGTCGTCACCATAATCTCTGCTTTTACCAGCGGCTCTTCCATATAATCAATCTCGGACGGATCCGGCAGATTCGACGGGTTGGTCAGGTCAATGACGGTTCCGTCGGTTTTGTGAACCTTATAGATAACGCTCGGTGCGGTCGTCACGAGATCCAGATTGTACTCACGCTCCAGGCGCTCCTGAATAATTTCCAGGTGAAGCAGTCCAAGGAAACCGCAGCGGAAGCCAAAGCCGAGTGCTGCCGATGTCTCCGGCTCGTAGAAGAGGGATGCATCGTTTAACTGCAGTTTTTCCAGCGCGTCGCGCAGATCGCCGTACTGTGCGCCGTCGGCCGGGTACATGCCGCAGTATACCATCGGGTTGACTTTTTTGTAGCCCGGCAGTGCTTCTGCACACGGACGGTCGGCATCGGTCACGGTATCACCCACGCGGGTGTCGCGCACGTTTTTGATGCTGGCGGTGATATAGCCTACCATTCCGGCGGAGAGCTCGTCGCACGGGATCAGACGGCCTGCGCCGAAGTAGCCGACCTCGACAACTTCCTCGACAGCGCCTGTCGCCATCATGCGGATTCTCGTTCCTTTTTTCACGCTTCCTTCCATCACACGGCAGGAAATGATGACGCCGCGGTATGCATCGTAGACGGAGTCGAAAATCAGTGCTTTTAACGGTTCCGTCGGATCACCTTCCGGTGCCGGAATTTTCTGTACGATCTGCTCGAGCACCTCGTCCACGTTCAGGCCGGTTTTTGCGGAAATCCGCGGAGCATCCTGCGCTTCCAGTCCGATGACATCCTCGATCTCTGCAATTACACGGTCCGGCTCGGCGCTTGGAAGGTCTACTTTGTTGATGACCGGGAACACATCCAGGTCATGGTCAAGGGCGAGGTAGACGTTGGCAAGGGTCTGCGCCTCGATACCCTGCGATGCATCGACAACGAGCAGCGCGCCGTCGCATGCGGCAAGGCTTCGGGAAACCTCATAGTTGAAGTCAACATGGCCCGGGGTGTCAATCATGTTTAAAATGTACTCCTCGCCGTCTGCCGCTTTGTATACGGTACGGACTGCCTGTGCCTTGATCGTGATGCCGCGCTCACGCTCCAGATCCATATTGTCCAGCACCTGATCCTGCATCTCACGCTCGGTCAAAAGGCCTGTTTTCTGAATAATACGGTCCGCAAGGGTTGATTTTCCATGGTCGATATGGGCAATAATACAAAAATTACGAATTTTACTCTGATCTATTCCTGACAAGTTTTTTCCTCCTGCTTTTTCCCTACGATACCAGATTGCTCCATATTTCGCACTCCCGCAATCTGTCTATTTTGTATGATACGAAATTCCACTCAAAAAAGCAAGATAAATTTATCCGCCTGATGCCGGACTTTTGCCCGACAGAACTTTATGCAGGATATCCGAAAACGGCCCCATTGCATTTTTCACCTCCTCGACCGTATTCGTCTGCGCACCAACCTCGAGAAGAACAGATCTCGGGCGGAGATGGAGGTTGTAGCGGTAGCCTTTTAAATAGATACAGCGTGAAAAGCCGGGATAATACTGTTCTGCCTCATACTCCATCTGAAAGGAAAATGCAAGGTTTTCCGCCTGATACGGATTGGGCAGGCTTGTCAGTTCGCCGCTTTCTTTCGTGCGGGAAAGGCCGTTGAAAAACATGATCTGCGCGGTCGGCTTTCCGTTGATTTCTGTCACAAGACGTTTTGAACCATTGACCCCGTCCCGGTGCAGGTCGATCACGACCTGAATGGACGGGTGTTCTTCCAGCGCCGCTGCGATGACCGGCTCCGCGTAGTTGTAGGCGCGGCTCCGCTCGAGACAGCCTTCTTTCATGTCAAATGCCTCTGTAATATGAAGCACTTCGTATCCGTACTGCTTTTCCAGAAGCTCCTGCAGATCATCACCGAGGCCGATTACCGTGTCCGCTCTTTCTCCCGGCCGGGAATCGGCGAAGGTTTCCTGCGAATGGGTATGATAGATCAGAATCTGCGGGCCTTCGGCATTTTCCGGCAGGGTCAGGTCTTTTCCGAGCAGGGTGCTGCCGTCGATCTCGCCCGGCAGGACCGAAGTGTTGGGATCGACAACGAAGAAGCGGTTCAGGAGCGCCTGCTGGTCAGCAAGAAGGTCAGGGGAAATTGTCTCCTGAATCGTGTCGGCCTCCGGGTAGAGAATCTCACGCGGTGCGCCGCCGGTTTCGATGGTCTCCTCCGGGACAGACTGCGGCGCTTCGGGTTCTGCCGTTGATGCCGACTCTCCGGCTGCCGGTTCTGTGATTCCTGTTTCCGTCTGCTCCGGCTCCGTGATTTCCATTCCATCTTTTTGAGTTTCATCTTTTTGAGTTCCATCCTTTTGATCTTCCTCAGTTCCCTGCTCCTTCGATTCTGTCTGCCCTCTTTCTGCTCCCGGTCCCGGATTCGAATCCTGCTTCGCCGTATCCGTTTCCGCTGCTTCTGTCCCGGCAGACAGCGTATTCTCTGCCGTGCTTCCCTCCCGAAGCGCCGGTATCTGATCCCGCACTGCCGCGAGGAGATTTTCCATCCATCCCCTTCCGTCCTCTTTTCCGTCATAAAAAAGAAGCGGCATCATCACATCCACGGATAACTGCTCCGCCTGTGCTGCCGCCCGCTGCAGCAGAACTTTCCCCTCTAAGAAATGATTTTTCCGGAGAACCGCTGCACTGCGGAACAGCAGTATACTGCAGGACAGGAAAAGACATCCCCATCCGAACCATCGTCCATTTCGCCTGGCATTCCACATATTATCACCATATTCATGATATGTTACAGTTCCCCGGAAAATGCCTGATTCATACCTGCCGCAAGAACCCCGGCCAGGCGGCGGACCATCTCGTCGATCTCTTTTGTCGTCACGTAAAGGCTTTCGAGCGCCGGTGAAATGACTTCTCCCAGAAATTCATCCATCTCGGACTCCTCCAGCGATTCCAGAACGCCTGCGACGGCATCGTGGACGATCGTTCCTGCCCCTACAACGGTCGGCACACCGATTCCGATGACCGGCACGCCGAGCGTCTCCTGATTTAAGGCATTGCGGTGGTTTCCGACGCCCGAGCCCGGCCAGATTCCGGTGTCGGCAAGCTGGATCGTACAGTTCAGCCGGTGAATACTGCATGCGGCAAGGGCATCCACGGCGAGAATCACATCTGGATGGGTCTGTTCTGCCGTTCCGCGCAGGATTTCCACTGCCTCCATGCCCGTCTGTGCCATAACGCCGGGAGCAAGGGCACTCACTTCCCGGCCCTTCTTTCCGTAGGTGCGCACCAGATGGCGCGTAACGTTAAGCTGCTCCACCGTCTCCGGCCCGAGCGCATCCGGCGTGATACCGCGGTTGCCGAGGCCGGCCACAAGAACGGATCCGCACGCTTCCGGCACCATTTCCATCAGACAGTGGGAAAACTCCTCCGCCGCTTTCCGGCTCTCCTCCTCGTCTGCCGTCAAAAGCAGCGGCGCTTCGATCGTCACATACGTCCCTTTCGGCTTTCCCATCATTTTTGCACCCTGCTCCGATGTGATTTTCACAATGGTTGTCTGAATTTCCGCCTTTCTTTTCTTCTTCTCAATCTCGACCCCGGAGATCTCCACATGGTCCCTCTCAAATTTTTCCTGATTCTCCATCGCCAGGTCTGTCCGCATCCTATACTTTCCTATCATACTTTTCTCCTTCTCCTGTATTTTTGTTGTAGTTTTTGCAATTTTTTCAAAAATATGTATTGACAAACCATGCGAAATATTATAGGATAATAAAGCATGTTTCAGTGGAGCGCCCGTGTCTGTTCCATTGAATAACATCCCTTAAATCACATTAATTTTAAAAATATTGGAGGTGTACAGTTTGGCTAACATTAAATCCGCAAAGAAAAGAATCCTGGTAAATCAGACAAAGGCAGACCGCAACAAAGCAATCCGTTCTGCAGTTAAGACTTCTATGAAAAAAGTAGATGCTGCTGTTGCTGCAAACGATAAAGAGGCTGCTGCTGCTGCATTAGTAAATGCGATCTCTACCATCGACAAGGCTGCTTCTAAAGGCGTTTATCATAAAAACAACGCTGCCAGAAAAGTATCCAATCTGAGCAAAGCTGTAAACTCAATCGCATAATAAAAATATAAACCAAAGAGAACTTAGTCATACCGTCATGTGGCTGGGTTCTTTTTTTATGCTTACCAAAAGAGTGCGCCGCGACAGATCTTTTGATAAACACAGAACAAGGCGTATCGGCCAGTTTTCCTGTACCGGTACGCCTTGTTCTTTTTATAGCAATCCCCGAAAATAATGCAAAAAATTCAGCACCGCAGAGCGTGAATTACTGCGTCACAGATTTTCGTCGTACCCCGGTACGCCTTCAAATCTGTTCCTTGCAATTCGCGCTCAGCAGCACTGCCTTTTTTGCATTATTTTCGGGTCTTGCTATAGAAAACTCTGCTCTTACGCCGCCCTGCTGTATTTCGTAATCAGCAGCTCCACGCTCAGCAGATCGGAAATTTTTCCCGTCTTCACGTCCTCTTCCATCTGCACGCAGTCATTGACCGCCGCTTTTAATTCCTCCGCCGCATACTGGCGCGACATGGGAATATAGTTCCGCACAACGAAACTCTGCAGTCCCGTCCGTTTTGCGATCGTCGCCTGATCGCAGTGCTCTGCCAGCAGCTCTTTGACCTGCAGCAGCAGATTAAACTGGCGTGCCAGCAGAAAGAGAATCCGCATCGGCGGCTCCTTTAAAGCCAGCAGATCCTGATACAGATCGAGCGCTTTCCGCTGCTTCTTCTCCGTTACCGCGCGGATCATCTCGAAAATCCGGTTCGTAATCTGCGTTGTGCAGACTGCCTCGATATCCGCCCGCGTGATCACATCTCTTCCCATCGTATAGCTGAGCAGTTTTTCCAGCTCCTGCGAGATATTTCCCATATCCGTGCCCGTCTTTTCCAGAAAATCTTCCATATCCTGGCGCGTAATCTTTTTTCCCTCTTTTTTCATCATGCCGAGTACCCAGGTCATCAGCGTCTTTTCGTCCTGACGAGCAAATTCCACTGCTCTTCCCTGCTTCTGCACCGCCTTGTACATACGGTTCCGCTTATCGACTTCCTCCTCCACGAAGATCAGCACCAGATAATCCGGCAGGGATCCCATGTAGTCTGCCAGCGCGTCGGCTTTGTTTTTGAAAAATCCTGTATTTTCCAGCAGAATCACACGGCGGTCCGCAAAAAACGGCATCGTCTCCGCAAGGTCAATCACTTTGGGAATCTCGGTTCCTTTTCCCTCAAAGCGGGAGAAATTCATCGTGTCGTCCTCCGGCAGCAGTGCGTTTTTCAGCTTGTTTTTATACTGATGCTTCAGATAGGCTTCTTCTCCGTAGAGCAGGTAGGCCTGCTTAAAATTCTGCGTTTTGATATCTTCTAAAATGCTTTTCATTCCATCCTCTTTCTTTCGTTCCGGCAGAAACACGTTTGCGCAGTGCCGCAGCAGCCGGAGCTTTTGACCATTCAGGAGACGGGAAATTCCACATCCGCCCGGTATCCGTGAACCGCCAGGCGGTCACGCTTCAGCTGTACTGTCACGGCTCCATCCACCGGTGTTCCGTAGATATGGCTTTTGCAGGCACGAAGCCGCTCCAGCAGCTCCCGGTGCGGATGGCCGTACCGTCCCGGCCACGCGCAGGAAATCAGGCTGATCTGCGGCTGTATGCGGTTCAGAAATGCCTCGCTCGTTGAATTTTTCGAACCGTGGTGTGCCACCTTTAAAATCTGGCACCGCTCTGCCGCCCCCAGGACCTCTTCTTCTCCGCTTCCCTCCAGATCTCCCGTCAGAAGTGCGCGGCAGGCACCGCAGGAAAGCTGTAATACAACACTTCCGGCGTTTTCCTCTCCCGTATAGTCTTCGCCCGCTCCCGGATGAAGTACCGATACGGTGAGTTCTCCTGCACGGATCTCGTCTCCCTTTTTTAGATATTCTACCATAATTCCCGCTTTTTGTGCGGCTAAAATAAAAGGATTTTCTTTTTCGCTTCCTTTCATCCACACAGGCAGGAACAGATGGCGGATGCGAAGCGCCGTTTTCTGCTCCCCGATCAGCTCCAGCAGTTCGAGGATTCCGTTCGTGTGATCTGCGTCCGGGTGCGTGATAACAACGGCATCAAGAGCGGCAATGCCGCGCTGTTTCAGATATGGGAGAATCCTTTTTTCCCCGATCGCAGACGCACTGCTGCTCCCGCCGTCATTCAGCATCACAAAACGGCCGCTCTCCACCACCAGCGAATCGCCCTGGCCGACGTCCAGCGCTGTAATGGAAAACGTTTCCCGGGGACGGTAAAAAAGCAGAACACAGGCAAAAAACATGGTAATACCAAAGAGCATCCGCTCCCGCCTTCGTGCCTGCGCACCTGTTCGTTTTGCCTCATCCGGATTCATCTCCCGTTTTCGTTTTCGCACATACAGTATCACCAGCAGACCGGTCAGAATGATTCCATATCCTGCCATCTGCCATTTTTCCGGCTGACCGCAGATCCACACATTTCCCGGAATCTGTGCGACCGCCGCTGTCATCTGCCGCAGAAGTGTGAGCAGGAACCGCGCCGGAAGCAGAACAACACTTCCCGCTTTCACGCTTGCCAGTCCCGCCAGAAGCCCCGCAGCACCCGTCAGCAGCACCGCCGTCATGACAGCTCCTGCAAACAGATTCGGCAGAAACGCAAAGAGCGGAATCTCATAAAAATACCACGCCTGCAGCGGGATCATGACAAGCTGCAGGGAAAGGTACACCATCGCAGCCTCTTTTCCTTTCGCCGCAAGCTTTTCCAGCCCTGTTTTTTCCCCGCGTCTCTTCCGTTCCGCCTTCTCCCCCGCCAGAACCGGATAAACCCCGGAAATGGCTGTTACTGCTCCAAACGAAAGCCAGAACCCGCTCTGCTCCAGATACAAGGGGTTTTCTGACAGCATCAGAATTGCCGCAAGAGAGAGCGCACTTAAGGAATCATACGTCCTTCCCACTGCGACAGCTCCCATCCGCACCGCAAACATCACCACTGCACGCACGGTCGCCGTTCCGCTGCCGGTAAACATGCCATACAGCACCATACCGGCGGCCGCTGCCAGAGACGCGGGAGTTTTCGGCAGATGCAGCGCCATCAGCAGCCGTCGGAGTGCCATGCCGAGCAGCATCAGATGCATGCCGGAAACGGAAATCAGGTGCAGCAGACCGCTCTGCTGATACGCCAGATACGTCTCCTCCGTGAGTTCCGACCGTTCCCCGAGCAGCATCGCAGAAAGCACACCTGCCTCCTCCTCCGGCATCATTTCTTTTAAAACGGCACAGCACCGCTCCCGCTCCAGCCGGAGCGCTTCGCCGAGATTCCACCGCCCGACATCCACAACTTCCTCCCGCTCCGAAATCACGTAGAACGCACAGCCTTTTCCCTCATAATATGTTTTCTCATCAAACATCCCCGGATTGCGCGGGCTTTCCGGCTTTTTTACAGTTCCGTACACCCGCACAGCGGCTCCGACCGGCAGATCTCCCCGCTTTGCGAGCAGATAAATTTTCCCTTTGCTTCCCTCCCCGCGCAGCACATACCCGTTGTTGCTGCTCTTTTTCTCATACGTTTCAATTGTCCCTGCAATCCACACCTTCCTGCCCTGCTGCGCTTCGTTTTCGTATTTGGGGTCAGAAAAAGGCGTGCCAAGAGGCACGCCCGCAATCCGCAGCAGCACAAGTACCAGCATGAATCCAAGACACGCCAGGCACATGGGCCGTTTTCTCATGTATCTTTTTCCTCCAGATAAGACAGGTCTTCCTCGTAGAACTGATTGAGTTTCATCGTTTCACGGAAGGTTACATCGCTCTCTCCGTTGATGGAAAACTGCACCTTATCCACCTTACAGTTCGCCGTGATGGAATCCACCACCGCATAAATCGGAATCTGCTCCGCCACACTCGAAAGCGCAGAATCCTTAAAAGATTTGTCAAAATTCACATAGGCAATCCGATCGGATGTCGTGACACTTAAGACATTCATCGTATCCGGCAGCACTGCATAGTGGCCGTCTTCTTTCGGTCCCTTCATCAGCTGCTCCACCACGACACGCTCCAGCGGAATGTTCGTGCTGTACGGCACCCGCCGCGTCTCCTTCACAAGATGATCGCCTGCTTCATTTGCAAAATACAGTGTCAGCGTCGCATACTGATACTGATAAATTTCCCTTCCGGAATTTTCCAGAAAGCTGTCCGCCGTCATCGTTCCGATCTCGCGTCCTTTGGAATCCTTTAACGGATCCCCGTCGATCAGAAACGTCACGCGCTCCACCTCCGGAACCTGCACAAAGGTACGCACCAGTCCTGCACGCACCAAAACCTCCTGCGGCCGCGCAAGCTCTCCGTACTCTCCACTTAAGTTCAGCGTAAGGAGCCCGTTCTCCAGCGTATACGTCTTGATGGAAATCCCATTGGAAAGAAGTGCCTGGTTTCCGTCCCTGGCAGGTTTCTCCTGCAGCGCGTCAACCAGCTCCTTGATCAGTTTCTGATCCGTTCCTTCTTTTGGTTCATACGGCTCCTGCACCAGTGTTGTGCCGGTTTTGTCCAGGCAGTACAGGTGATACGCCGACTCCTTCTGGCTCTTCTGCCACTGCCCGCAGCCGCTAAGAAGCAGCACGCCGGCCAGCAGTACGCCAAGTATCCGTTTCATGTGCGCCACCTCCTACATCACGTAATTCAGAGGAATCCGCACGGAAAATGTCGTTCCCTCGTTTTCTTTGCTGTATACACGGATCGCTCCCCGGTGCATGACAATCGCGCTCCGCGCAATCGCAAGACCAAGGCCGGTTCCGCCGATTTCCCGCGAGTGGGACTTGTCCACGCGGTAGAAACGCTCGAAGATATGCGCAATCGACTCCTCCGGGATGCCGATGCCGGAGTCTGCCACCGTCACGTAGAAATATTTGTGATCCGCATTTAAGGATACACGCACCCATCCATTCTCGTTGTTGTACTTGATGCCGTTTTCGATCAGGTTCGAGAACGCCAGCGAGAGCTTCGTCGCATCCACCTCCGCATTGACCGGGCGGAAGCTGTCGAGAATGAGCTCCACATTTTTCTGTGCGGCAATCGGATGAAGCCGCTTCAGCAGCTGCTCTAACAGCTCGTTGATATTGACCTGGGTGATATTGAGGTCTGCCACCTTTTTATCCATCTTGACCAGCGACAAAAGGTCGGTAATAATCTGGTTTTCGCGGTCAATCTCCGAGGTAATATCCTGCATGAACTCCTGATAAAGTTCCACCGGAACGCCCTCCTGCCCGTTCAGCGAATCCGCCAGAACCTTCATGGACGCAAGCGGCGTCTTTAACTCATGCGAGACGTTCGAAACAAATTCCTGGCGGGAATCGTCGAGCGTGCGGACGCGGGTCAGCATCTTGTTGAATGCGTCCGTGATCAGCTCTGTCTCGAGGTAATCCGGAACAGAAATGCTTTCGTCGAGATAGCCGTCGGTGATGTCCTCGATGGAACGGGTGACCTTCTGGAACGGCTTCATCAGAATGCCCGCGAGCAGATAGCCAAAAACCAGCACGAGAAGCGCAATGATCGAAAGAATCGTCATTCCCTTCGTCTCCAGAATTTTCATATTCGCACGGATCTCATCCGTCGAAATGCTGACGAGCATAACGCCGAGCGTCTCCTTCGTCTCGGTATTCTGAATCCGCACCGTCATTTCCAGATAGTTGTTTTTCCGGTCGTACTGGCTCGTCTCCTTGCCCTGAAAGCTCTGGATGACCTCCTGCGAGATAATCGTCTTTCCGCGGTCCATATCGTACGTATCTTTGATGACGCGGAAATCCTGGTCAATAATCAGGATTCTGCCGCCGTAGATATTCGTCAGCATACTGAGCTGTCCGTTGATGACATCCGATCCAGGATCTTCCATGTAATTCTGCTGGATGAGCTGGTTGCAGATAATATCGCACTGATTTTTTACGGTAATGCTGCGCACCGATACCGCACGGTCCTCATAGCTGTTTACGATGCTCTTCTCAAGGATCACACACGGTACAATGCCGATGATCACAAGAATCACCGTGATGCGGAAGCGCAGACTCCGCAGAAACTTCCATTTTTCTTTGATTTTAAGCCTGGAAATAGTAACCAACTCCCCACTTTGTGTGAACATACTTCGGTTCACTTGGATTTTTCTCGATCTTTTCGCGCAGACGGCGGATATGTACATCTACGGTGCGCACATCGCCCGGGTACTCATAGCCCCAGACAATGTTCAGCAGGTTCTCTCTGCTGTACACCTTGTTCGGATTGAAGACGAGAAGCTCGAGCACATCGAACTCCTTCGCAGTCAGATTGATCTCGCGGTCTCCGATGAAGACTCTTCTGCCCTCGCAGTCGATCCGCAGGTCTTTCACCTGTACGACTTTTGCTTTCTCTTCTTTTGGCTCCTGGCGGGCCGCACGGCGCATGATGGCCTTGATGCGTGCTTTTACTTCCAGAATGTTGAACGGCTTTGTGATGTAATCATCTGCGCCGTATTCCAGTCCCAGGATTTTGTCCATGTCCTCGCCCTTTGCGGTCAGCATGACGATCGGAACGTTGGAAAATTCACGGATCTGCTGGCAGACGGACAATCCGTCCAGCTTTGGCAGCATCAGATCCAGAAGGATCATATCGTATTCTTTTTCTTTTGCCATGGAGAGTGCTTCCTCGCCGTCGTATGCGCAGTCAACCTCCATGCCGTCCTGCTCCAGGCTGAAGCGGATTCCTTTTACGATCAGTTTTTCATCATCAACTACAAGAACTTTCTTTGCCATTTCTTCTCCTTCTTGTTCTAAACCTCGATAGAACCCCTTATCTTTTCAAACATCTTTTCCTTGATGCCCTCAATGTTCATAATCTCCTCAACCGAACCAAACGGGCCGTTTGCTTCGCGGTAGGCGATGATGGCATCCGCACGGCTCTCTCCGATGCCGGAGAGTGTCATCAGTTCTTCTTTTCCGGCCGTGTTCAGGTTGACTTTGCCGGAACCGGAAGCCTGCTCCGTGCCGCCCGTATTCTGCTGCGGCGTTTCCGTGCTTTCCATGTTTTCTGCCTCCTCGCGCGTCCAGACGGTGATCTGCTCTCCGTCTTCGATTTTCCGTGCAAGATTGAGGATTTTTTCTTCAGCATCCGGCAGAAATCCGCCTGCCGCTTCCACAGCCTGCACTACGCGGCTTCCGCCCGGCAGCGTGTAGACACCGGGGGAAGCGACCGCACCGCAGATATAAACCTGCACCGTTTCTTCCGGTGCTGCCTCCTGTGCCTCACGTTTTTCCGGAATGCCTGTGGTTTCTCCGGCGCTTTTTTCGGAAACCGTCTGCTCCTCATCCACTTCCTTCTGATTCCCGAAAACGGTTTCCGCCGTACTCCCGCCTGTGCTATCTGACAGTTTGTATTCTGTATCCCTGTGGTTGCATCCGCAGAGCAAAAAAACCAGCATCGCCGCCAGTATTTTTGCATGTTTTCTGCCTCTGTTCTGCTGTTTTTTCAATTTCATGCTGTGTACTCCCTTCCGCTTCGCATCTGACGCGCAAGGGTCCCTTGTGTACGCATAACTACGTTTCTATTGTATCGAAGAAACCATAAAAATACAAGTAGAAATCTTAATCGTTATTCCCACTGAAACACTACAATTCCCACAACTGCCACTGCCATGCCGAGCAGCTTGCGCACGGTGAAATCCGTTTTTTCCATACCGAAAAGGCCGAACAGTTCAATCAGCCACGCCGCTGCGAGCTGGGAAATGACGATCAGCATCGCCGCCTTCGCCGGGCCGAGCCCTGCCATACTCCAGATAACCGTGATCGTGATAAACGCGCCAATTGCCCCGCCGAGCAGCAGATACCACGGCTTTACGCGGAACAGATCCCCGATGGGCTCCCTCCCGGTGATGCACCATGCCGCAAGACAGACGGCAAACGCACTAATCTGCACCCAGCCGGCCGCCAGCCATGTACTCGTCTGTTTCGTCACCTCTGTGTTGAAAACGCCCTGAATACTCATCAGTGCGCCGGAAAGCAGCGCTGTTAAAATTCCCGCCATTGATTCTTCCTCCTGCTGTTTTTCTTATACTATTCCTTTTTTCCCCGTTTTTATACAGAACTCAGGGACAGCAGGAAAACAGCCGCCCGGTCTCCTGCATAGGAAACCAGACGGCTGTCTATTTCACATTACTGTAATGCTTTCTCCAGTTTTTCAATCATCTCATCGATGTCATCTTTCGTAATCACAAGCGGCGGTACCATACGAAGAACGTCGCTTCCGGCGGAAATCACAAGAAGTCCGTTCTCAATCGCGCGGTTAATGACTTCTCCGACCGGACGGCCCGTTACGACAAGGCCCTGCATAAAGCCTTTTCCACGGCGTGCTGCGAGGCAGTCATATTTTTCCACCAGTTCGTCCAGCTTTTTCTCCAGATACGGAGCCGTCTCTGCTACATGCTCTACGACATGCTGTTTCTCATAGCATTCAAATACAGCATTGACAGCCGCGCAGGCCAGCGGGTTTCCGCCGTATGTCGTTCCGTGGTCTCCCGGAACGAGCGAATGCTCTGCCGTCTTTTTATTCAGCACGAAGGCGCCGACCGGAACGCCGCAGCCAAGTGCTTTTGCACACGTCATGACATCCGGCTGTACGCCGTAATCCTGCCATGCGAACAGTTTTCCCGTTCTTCCCATACCGCACTGGATCTCGTCGAGAATCAGCAGGATGTCGTGCTCGTCACACAGATCGCGCACGCCCTGTAAAAATTCTTTCGTTGCCGGATAGATACCGCCCTCGCCCTGTACAGTCTCCATGATGATCGCACATGTCTTGTCGGTAATCTGTGCCTTTACGCTCTCCAGATCATTAAAATCCGCAAATTTAATGCCGCCGATCAGCGGTTTGAACGGATCCTGATAATGCGTATTTCCTGTTACAGAAAGCGCTCCAAGGCTTCTTCCATGGAAGGAATGGTTCATCGCGATGATCTCGTGATCGTTGCTGCCGTCTTTTAAGTAAGCGTATTTTCTCGCTACTTTAATGGCTCCCTCGATCGACTCCGTACCGCTGTTCGTAAAGAATACTTTATCCATGCCGGATGCCTTCGCCAGCTTTTCCGCCGCGGAGCCCATCGGAACATTGTAGAACAGGTTGGAAACATGGATGACTTTGTCCACCTGGTCTTTCACTGCTTTTTTATAATCGTCATTGCTGTAGCCGAGCGCATATACCGCGATACCTGCCGCAAAGTCCAGATATGCTTTTCCGTCGGTGTCATACAGATGAACGCCCTCGCCGTGGTCGATCACAAGCGGGAACCGGTTATAGGTGTGGAGCACGTACTGCTCGGTCTGTTCCATATACTCATTCGTCTTCATGATTGAATTTCTCCTTGTTTTCCCCTAAAATAGCCGTACCAATTCCTTTGTTCGTAAAGATCTCAAGCAGCAGGCAGTGCGGGATTCTTCCGTCCATGATGTGGACTCTCGATACGCCGTTCCCGATCGCATCGATGCAGCCCTGCAGTTTTGGAATCATGCCGCCGCCGACATTTCCGTTTGTGATGAGATCTCTTGCTTCCTGTACGTGGAGCTCGGAAATCAGGCTCTCCGGATCCTTCGGATCTTTGTAGACACCCTCGATATCGGTCAGGAATGCCAGTTTTTCTGCATTTAACGCCTCAGCGATGGCGCATGCCGCGTCGTCTGCGTTGATATTGTAAGTATTGAAATCATCATCCATGCCTACCGGGCAGACAACCGGAAGGAAGTCGTTCTCCAGAAGATCGTACAGCACCTTCGGGTTTACGTTCTTGATATTTCCAACGAAGCCGATATCCTCGCCCTTGGACAGCTTCTTCTCTACATTTAAGAGTCCGCCGTCTTTTCCGCTGATGCCGACCGCGTTGACACCGAGTGACTGAATCATGGTGACAAGCTCTTTGTTGACCTTATTCAGCACCATCTCTGCCACTTCCATCGTATCGGCATCCGTTACACGAAGGCCGTTGACGAATTTCGGTTCCATGCCGACTTTTCCGACCCAGCGGCTGATTTCCTTTCCGCCGCCGTGTACGATGATCGGTTTGAAGCCGACCAGTTTCAGAAGAACTACGTCCTGGATGACGTTTCTCTTTAACTCTTCATCCACCATTGCGCTTCCGCCGTATTTGATGACAATGATTTTGCGGTTGAACCGCTGAATATAAGGAAGTGCCTCGATCAGCACATTTGCTTTGTCCAGATACATCTGATTTACCATGATTTTTTCTCCTCTTATGCTCTTTTCCCGTGCCTGTTCCGGATCCGGTCAGGAACGATAATCTGCGTTGATTTTTACGTAATCGTAGGTCAGGTCGCAGCCCCATGCCGTTGCTGCCGCCTCTCCCATGTGGATGTCGGCGGTCGCAGTTACTTTCGGCTCGGAGAGGATCTTCGTTGCCTCCTCCTCGCTGTAGTCAACGGCAACACCTTTCGTGATAATCTGCAGTTTTCCGGCTGCGCTCTCAAAGTAGAGATCTACATTTTCCGGATCGAATTTTGCTCCGGAGTAACCCATCGCGCAGAGGATTCTTCCCCAGTTGGCGTCATGGCCGAAGATTGCCGCTTTCGTCAGACTCGATGTGATGACGGATTTTGCCAGTGTCACGGCCTGCTCTTTGCTCTCGGCTCCCTGAATCGTCACTTCGAACAGTGCGGTTGCGCCCTCGCCGTCGCCTGCGATGTGCATCGCCTGTGTTTTATTGACTTCAAAGAGTGCTTCTTTGAAAATCTTGTAATCCTCGTTTTCTTCCGTAATTTCCGGGTTTCCGGCAAGACCGTTTGCCAGAAGGAGAACGGTATCGTTTGTGGAAGTATCACCGTCTACGGAAACCATGTTGTAGGTGTCCGGTACGACTTCGCTCAGTGCTTTCTGCAGCATCTCTTTCGAAATATTGGCATCGGTTGCCACAAAGCTCAGCATGGTGCACATATTCGGATGGATCATGCCGGAGCCCTTGCACATACTGCCGATCGTTACGGTTTTTCCGCCGATTTCGATCTGAACAGCAACTTCCTTCGGCTCGGTGTCGGTTGTCATGATCGCCTGTGCTGCTGTAGCTGCGGCTTCTCTTGTAGCTGCAAGCTGCGGTTTCAGCATTTCCACGCCGGCTGCGATCTTATCAATCGGGATCTGTTTTCCGATAACACCGGTCGATGCAACGAGAACGGAGTCCTCTGGAATGGAAAGTGCAGCCGATGCTGCCTCTGCGGTTTTTCTGCAGTAACCATAGCCCTCCTCGCCGGTGCATGCATTGGCGATTCCGCTGTTGCAGACGATTGCCTGTGCGGTTGGATGGTTGTATACAATCTCCTGGTCCCATTTGACCGGAGCTGCTTTTACGATGTTTGTAGTAAAGGTTCCTGCTGCTACGCACGGTACCTCGCTGTAGACAAGTGCCATATCCTTTACGCCCTGTTTTTTAATTCCTGCTGCGCCGCCTGCTGCCTGAAAACCTTTCGCAGCGGTGATGCCTCCTTCGATCTTTTTCATTGTCTTATCCTCGCTTTTCGTCATTTAAGTCTTCTGTTTCGTCTTTTTGTTTTACGGGAACATCGGAGGCATGCACAGACCTTCGTTTTCCGGCAGTCCGAACATCAGGTTCATGTTCTGTACCGCCTGTCCTGCTGCGCCTTTGACCAGGTTGTCCATCGCACCCATCATGATGATTCGTTTCGTTCTCGGATCGATCTTGAAGTTGACATCCACATAGTTGCTTCCCTCGACCCATTTCGTCTGCGGGCAGACATCCTTATCGAGAACACGTACAAACTGCTCGTTGGCATAATACTTATCATAAACGGCTTTAACCTCTTCGTAAGTCACATCTTTTTTCAGGGATGCATATGCCGTTACGAGAATGCCGCGGTTCATCGGAACAAGATGCGGGGTGAAGTTCAGGGTGATCGGGTAGCCAGCTGCATAGGAAAGCTGCTCCTCGATCTCCGGTGTGTGGCGGTGGCCGGCAACGCCGTATGCCTTGATGTTTTCATTGACCTCACAGTAGAGGTTGTCCACTTTCGCTCCTCTTCCTGCTCCGGAAGTTCCGGATTTTGCATCGATGATGATGGTGTTGCCATCAATGAGATCTTCCTTTAATAAAGGATAAATCGAAAGAGTCGAGCAGGTCGGATAGCATCCCGGGTTTGCCACGATGCGCGCCTGTTTTACTTTCTCACGGTTGATCTCGCACAGTCCGTAAACCGCCTCGTCGATATACTGCGGAGATTTATGCTCGATCTTGTACCACTCTTCATACGTTTTTACATCTTTAATACGGAAATCGGCGCTCAGGTCGATGACCTTTACTTTCGAAAGAATTTCATCATTTACCAGGGAAGCACAGAGTCCCTGCGGAGTTGCTGTAAAAATGACGTCTACTTCCTTTGCAAGCTGCTCCATGTTGTCGTCCTTGCAGACATCGTCTACTAACTGAAACATATTCTGGTAAACCGACGCATATTTCTTATCGATATAGCTTCTGGAACCATACCATTTAATCTCCACATCTTTGTGTCCCAGGAGAATACGCACCAGCTCGCCTCCTGCATATCCTGTAGAACCGATAATTCCTGCTCTGATCATACCTTTTTCTCCTTTTTTCTTTCGCCCGTTTTCTTGTCTTGCCGGACATTTTTTCTTTTCTCTTTATGATAGCTCAATTATTTTCTTTTTTCAATGAAAAATCTTTGTTTTCTGCTGTCATATACCGTCGATTGCATAAGTATACACCTCAAATGTATATTATGCAAGTTTTTTTTGAATTTCTGAAAAAAAGCTTGCATAATCCTGTCGTATGATGTATATTTTAGTCATTGACGATGCACCGCGCATATAGGTGCACGAGAAATCCAAGGAGGATCTTACATTATGAAAGAAAAAGTTGTACTTGCCTATTCCGGCGGACTTGATACTACTGCCATTATTCCGTGGCTGAAAGAGACCTTTGACTACGAAGTAATCTGCTGCTGCATCGACTGCGGCCAGGGAAACGAGCTGGTTGGCCTCGATGAGAGAGCAAAACTTTCCGGCGCTTCCAAATTATATATCGAAAACGTTATCGACGAGTTCAGTGAAGACTTCATCATGCCGTGCGTAAAAGCAGGCGCTGTTTATGAGAATAAATACCTGCTCGGTACTTCCATGGCACGTCCGGTTATCGCAAAGAAACTCGTTGAGATCGCAAGAAAAGAAGGTGCTGTTGCCATCTGCCACGGCGCTACCGGTAAAGGAAATGACCAGATCCGTTTCGAGCTCGGCATCAAAGCCCTTGCTCCGGATATCAAAGTAATCGCTCCTTGGAGAATGACCGATGTATGGACCATGCAGTCCCGTGAAGACGAGCTGGCTTACTGTAAAGCACACGGCATCGACCTTCCGTTTGATGCAAACCACAGCTACAGCCGTGATCGTAACCTGTGGCACATCAGCCATGAGGGACTTGAGCTTGAGGATCCGTCCAACGAGCCGAACTACGACGATCTTCTCGTACTGACCACTCCTCCGGAAAAAGCTCCGGACGAAGGCGAGTACGTAACCATGACCTTTGAGGCCGGCGTTCCGAAGACCTTAAACGGAAAAGAAATGAAAGTTTCTGAAATCATCACCGAGCTGAACAAGCTGGGCGGAAAACACGGCATCGGTATTGTTGATATCGTTGAGAACCGTGTTGTCGGCATGAAATCCCGCGGTGTTTATGAGACTCCTGGCGGAACCATCCTGATGGCTGCACATGAGCAGTTAGAGGAGCTGATTCTCGACCGTGAGACCCTGAAAACAAAGAAAGATCTCGGAAACCTGCTTGCTGAGGTTGTTTACGAAGGAAAATGGTACACTCCTCTGCGCGAGGCAATCCAGGCATTCGTTGATGTAACCCAGAAATATGTAACAGGCGAAGTAAAATTCAAACTGTTCAAAGGCAACATCATCAAAGCCGGCGAGTCTTCTCCGTACAGCCTGTACAATGAGTCTCTTGCTTCCTTCACCACCGGCGATCTCTACGATCACCACGATGCAGACGGATTCATCACACTGTTCGGTCTGCCGCTGAAGGTTCGTGCGATGAAAATGCAGGAGCTGGAGAAAAACAACAACAAATAAGATCTGATCCTATGGATTCCCAAAAGAAAGCGGACTCGCTCCGCTTTCTTTTTTTGCATGCAAAAAGGACCCGCCCATTTCAGGCAGGTCCCTTTGTTTATTCGTAATATGCGTCGATTCCGTCTGCAATTCCCTGTGCCATCTTATCGCGGTACGATTCGGTTGCCATCAAACGGTCCTCGGAAGGATTGCTCATGAAGCCAAGCTCAATGATCGTGACCGGAATGGTACTCCAGTTGATGCCGCTCATGGAATCGGTGTAAATCACATCGCGGTTCTTCGCACCGGTGTCTTTGCAGAATGCTGCGATCATCTTCTGGGAGAGCTTCTGGCTCTTGCTGATCACATCACCGGAAAGATACGTATTTCTGCTGCTCGGTGCCATCGTGAGTGCTCCGTAAACCAACTGGTTCGAATCGCCGTTCGCGTGTACACGCACGAGAATGTCTGCTCCGTTCTGCGCGGCAAGTTTTGCACGCTCGGAGTTGCTGATATTGACGTCGTGCGTCTCGCGGATCATGTAAACATCGTAGCCGCGCTCCTCAAGGATATCGCGTACCTTTAAAGATACCGCAAGGTTCAGCTCATACTCATTGATGCCGGTTGCCACACCGCATGTTCCGGAAGCAACCTTCGCCTTATAGGTCGATGATCCCGGTCCGATCGGCTCTTTCTCGCTGTTTCCTCTTCTCTGGTGTCCTGCGTCGATTGCCACGCAGATATTTTTGCTGTTCCGGCGGACACCGTTTTTATCAACGTAATAGCCGTCGATGTAGGTATCCTTATAGATGCCGCCCCAGCTTCGGAAGTAATACGTTTTTCCGTCCACTTCCTGCCAGCCGTTCTTGTAAATACCGCCCCAGCTCCGGAAGTAATACGTTGCGCCTTTGATCGTTACCCATTGGCTCTTATACATGCCGCCCCAGCTCTGCAGGTAATACCAGTTATTATCATACCACAGCCATTCACTGTGCATCATTTTGCCGTCCTGCCTCAGATAATACCAGTTCTTGTCATACAGCAGCCAGCCTTCCCCTTTTGGGGTTCCGTTGCTGTCCATGTAATACCAGTCACTGCCCTTGGCCGCCCAGGCGTTCACGCGCATGCCGCCCCAGCTTTCAAAGTAATAATCAACGCCGTCAATCGTCTGCCAGCCGGTACTCATCACACCGTCTGCGTCTACATGGTACGTTCTTTTATCATGCACAAACCACTGATTCGTTCTGAGGCTTCCGTCCTCATTCAGATAGTACCATGTTCCGCCGACTTTTTTCCAGCCCTGGAATCCGGCTCCGCCCCAGCTCTCGAAGTAGTAGAGCGTTCCGTCAATCTTCTGCAGTCCGGTGCTCATCACACCGTTTTCATCTACATGGTATGTTCTCTTGTCGTGAACGAACCATTCATTCGTTTTGACGCTTCCGTCCTCGTTCAGATAGTACCATGCCCCGCCGACTTTTTTCCAGCCCTGGAATCCGGCTCCGCCCCAGCTCTCAAAATAATAGAGCTTTCCGTTGACCATCGAAAGACCCGTGCACATGATTTCGTCTGCATTCAGATAATATCTCCGGTTCAGATGGGTGATCCACTCGCTGGCGGCCATCGTGCCGTCCTCTTTTCTGTATTTCCAGCTTCCGTCCTCCTGTTTCACCCAGCCAGCAGGAAGTTTCTCTTCCGGCTCCTGTTCGTTGTCCTCACCTGGAATCGTAACAGCCGGCGTCTCGTTTTCCGAAGTACCGCTCTGCTCCTGCGCTGCCGCTTCCTCATCCGAATTCTGCTCGGAACTTTCCGTCTCATCCTGCTGCCAGGTTACGGCCGTGCCGTCATTTTCTGCTGCGCTTACCCTTGCCGGAAGCGCCCAGCCTCCTGCCGCAACGGCCGCTGCGATCAGCAGTGCTGCGATTTTCTTTTTTGCCATCTGTTTTTCCTCCTTTTATCGCGCCATCTGGTAAATCTCATATACTTCCTGTGCGCCCAGCTTGCGGATGCGGGACAGTTTTACAGTGTCCTGCTGTGTTGCATCCATGGAAAGGGCACGCAGATCCTCATCCGACGGGTTCGGGATATCAAGCTCATGCAGGGAGGTCGGCATGCCGAGCGAATGGAAGAACGCTACTGTGCGCTCAATGCCTTCCGTTGCCCGTTTGTGATCGCTTCCCTCTGTGATGCCCCAGACTTTTTCTGCAAACCGTGCAAACCGCCAGAGAACCGTCTCCTCATCGTACTGGTATTTCGCCCAGGCACCCCAGACTGCCGCCAGGGATGCGCCGTGTGCTACATCGTATTTTGCACTTAACGCATGGCCGAATTTATGTACCGAAAAATCTTTGCCGCGTCCGCACTCCGTCAGTCCATTGTGTGACAGGCTTCCGCACCACATGATTTCCGCCATCGCATTGTAATCGGATGGGTTTTCCAGAACCTTCGGTCCGTTTTTGATTACGGTACGGAGGAGTCCCTCTGCGATCTCGTCCGTCATCTCGCACTGGCTCTCCGGAATGAAATAGCGCTCCATCGTGTGCATCATGATGTCGGTTACGCCGCCGGCAATCTGGTATTTCGGCAGGGTTGCTGCCAGCTCCGGATTCATGATGGCAAATTTGCAGCGGTTGAACGGCGTGTTGATGCCTGCCTTTTTGCCGATTGCCTCGTTTGTCAGAACGGCGGAATCACTCATCTCGCTTCCGGCTGCCGGTATCGTCAGAACCGCTCCTACCGGGAGAGATTTTGTCAACGGTACTTTTTTCGTCCAGATATCCCAGAGTGCCTCCTCCGGATTTGCAGCTCCGTGTGCAACGGCTTTTGCGGTGTCAATCGAGCTTCCGCCGCCGACGGCAAGAATAAAGTCTGCCTGCATTTCCACTGCTTTTTTCACACCCTCCTCGGCAAGGGCAAGTCTCGGGTTTGGTTTTACGCCGCCAAGCTCTTCAAAGGCAAGGCCTTCTTTTGCAAGAGATGCTTTCACTCGGTCCAGAAGACCGCTCCGTTTCGCACTTCCGCCTCCGTAAACGACGAGCACCTTTGTGCCGCCCCATTTCTTTACCTCAGCGCCTGCCTGGTTTTCAGTCTCTTTTCCGAACACGACTTCCGTCGGGGTATACTGTATAAACTGATCCATCTTCTTATTTCCTCCCTGCATTTTTATTCTTCATAAATCCGTACGTTTCCCGAGCTTACACGGTAAAGATCGTCTCTCCTGTTTTCCAGAGACGGGATTTCATTTCTTGTCCGCTCCAGCACTTCCGGATCCAGCTCTGCGATGAGTACCTGCGGGGTATCATCTGCCTCCGCAAGAATTTCGCCGTCCGGCGCAATGATCATGGAATGGCCGTACGCCTCAAACCGCGCTTTCTGGCCGCACTGGTTGGCGGCGAGCACGTAGCATCCGTTTTCAATGGCGCGCGTGCGCAGCAGTGCTTCCCAGTGGCGCTCTCCCGTTGCTTTCGTAAAATCCGCCGCTATCAGAAATGCATCTGCTCCGGAGGATGCCATCAGCCGGTACTGTTCCGGAAAGCGGATATCGTAGCAGATGCTCATGCCGAACAGGCCAAGCGCCGTGTCCGCAAGAACAATTTCATTTCCCGGGCAGATCTCGTGTGATTCTTCGTAGGAGACACTGCCCGGAATATTTACATCAAACATATGTATTTTGCTGTATTCTGCAATCGTTTCTCCATCTGGTCCGAACAGAAACGACGTGTTGGACGGACGCCCCGGATGGCGCCGTACCGTCATGCTGCCGCAGTGCAGATAGACACCGTACCGTTTGGCAAGGCTGGAAAACCGGCGGCTGACGTAGCCCGGCACTGCACTTGCGTGCCCCGGCATGTCTGCTCCCGTGTATTCTGCGGTCTCCGGGAAAAGAATCAGCTTCGCTCCCTGTTCCGCCGCCTCCCGCACATACTGCTCGGCCATGCGCATATTTTCATTCATATCCGGCCCAGAATCCATCTGCACCAGGCCTGCAATTATTTTTTCCATCTTTTTGTCCCCTCGTTTCACATGTTAGCTTGTGATTTTTCCGCTTATATTCTCGTTTATTATATCGCATATTCCCCGAAACAGCTACCCAAATTCGCAATTTTCATACCTTTTGCAGCTTTTATTTTTTAATTTTTGAAAATAACAATTGACAAATCCAGAAAACAGGAGTAGCTTAGAACCATAAGCTGTCGTGTTCGATCAGATGCGGCAGAAAAAATCACGAAAGGAGAACACCACTTATGATCAATCTTATTTATGCATCCAGCGTAAAACAGAATAAACTTCGTATGGCGATCAAACCAGGTGGCTGCCCTTCTTTCGAAATTCTTTGTAAGCATTAACTCTGCATAACAAATCTCTATGCATTCTTTATGCCTGCTATTTCGCACAGAAGGCGCGGTACGTCGATACTGCGGCTTTTTTTATTGCTATAAACAGTACGAAACCGTTCTTTCCGGCTTCGCTCCGTTTCCGGCAGGCAGATTCCGCGGTCTTCTTACCGCATCGATTCCCTTCTTTTATATACAAACGCAGCCTTCGCTTTCGTTTCCCGTTGTTCCGTTCCCACACTTACGGAGCTTTTGAAAGCCTATGTTCTGCCAGACACCCAAACGACATCAATGAGGAGGTTTTAACATTCATGAAGAAAAATCCAATCGGTAAGTACCTGCTCCAGAACTGGTACTACTACGTTTTCGCTTTTGGTTCCATGGCCTTAAGTGTCTTTCTCGATATGCTCGCGCCGCTTGTCACGCTGCACATCGTGGATGACGTGCTGGTCAGTCACAAAATGGAACTGCTCTGGAAATACCTTGCCGCCTTTCTTCTGATCGGTGCCGCAAAAGCCCTGTTTCAGTACATCAAAGAATTTTTATTCGATGTCAGCAGCGTCCGCGTCGCCAGCCAGATGAGGGACAACCTGTTCCGCCACGTCCAGCGGCTTTCGGTGGAATACTTTGACAAAAACAATACCGGCGAACTCCTCGCCCGCGTGCGCGATGACGTCGACCGGATCTGGGATATCCTCGGCTTTGCCGGCATGCTGATCTTAGAAGGCCTGATCTGTATCATGATGGCAATGGTCAGTATGGTCAAACTGGATCTGCCGCTGACACTCGTCTCCGTGGCGATCCTTCCTTTCGTCGCAGGCATCGCAATCCGCCTCGAAAAAGAACTCGACCGTGTCTACGATGCGATCAGCGAGGAAAACGCCGTCATGAATACCGTTGCACAGGAAAATCTCGCCGGTGTCCGCACCGTCAAATCCTTTGCACGGGAACCGTATGAGATCAAAAAATTCCGGAAACACAATCAGAAATACTGCGATCTCAACATGGATCAGGCGCGCGTCCTGATGAAATACGATCCCGCCATCTCGTTTCTTACGAAGCTGATGCGCGTGCTCGTCCTTCTCGCGGGCGGCTACGGTGTCATCCACGGACGCATTACGCTCGGTGTTTTAACGGCCTTTATGGAGTACACCTCCAAGATCACCTGGCCGATCGAAAACGTCGGCTGGCTCGGCAACTGCTTCGCTTCTGCGATTGCTTCCAACAAGAAGCTGAACAAAATTCTCGCAGAGGAGCCGCAGATCGCAGAACCGGAAAATCCGGTGGAGCTTTCAAAACTTCCGGGTGACCTGGAATTCCATCACGTCGATTTCTCCCTGCATGACACACCGATTCTGCAGGATATCGACTTTACCTTAAAGCAGGGCCACACACTCGGCATCATGGGTATGACGGGTTCCGGAAAAACAACCATCGTCAATCTGCTCGAGCGTTTTTACGATGTCACCGACGGTTCCATCTGTCTCGACGGCCACGATATCCGCACCCTGCCGCTGCGCACCGTGCGCGATACTTCTTCCGTCGTCATGCAGGACGTCTTCCTGTTCTCAGATACCATTTCTGAGAATGTCCGCCTCGGCAGCCGCAGCACGATGAAATCCGAGGAGGTACATAACGCTGTCTCCGCTGCATGTGCTTCCGAGTTCGTCGACCATCTTTCGGATCAGTACGAAACCGTCATCGGCGAGCGCGGCATGGGACTTTCCGGCGGTCAGAAGCAGCGTCTTTCCATCGCACGCGCCCTGGCAAAACAGGCTCCGGTCCTCGTACTGGATGATTCCACCTCAGCGCTCGATATGGAGACCGAATACGAAATCCAGAGCCATCTCGCCGAGAAAAAAGATGTTTCCAAGATCATCATTGCCCACCGCATTTCTTCGGTGCAGAGTGCCGATGAGATCCTGTATCTCGATCACGGACGCATCGCCGAGCGCGGCACGCATGAGAGTCTGATGGCACAGAAAGGCCTGTACTACTCCACCTGGGAGGCTCAGTACGGTGATTACCATAAAGCAAAGGCAGCCCTCGAGCAGGCACTTCCTGCCAATGCTTAATTCAATTTAATTTGTTACCCGACAACTTCTGTATTTACTTACCCGTTAAGAGAGGAACAATACGATTATGGCTATCAATTCCAGTAAAGTAGATGAAGAGCAGAAAGAGGTCTTAAAGAGCGCGACCATCCGCCGCCTCTTCTCCTACTTAAAAAATTATAAACGCCAGGTTGCCGTCGTTCTCGTGGTTCTCGCCGTTACCATCGCGATTTCCACTGTGAACCCGCTGCTCCTGGAGTACGCCATCGACGTCAATATTGCGCAGAAAGACTGGCGCGGGCTTGTTGCCCTCTGCGTATTCATGGTTGTAATCAACCTGGTTTACGCGGCCGGTGTCCGCCTGCGGATGCTTCTGATGGCGCGCATTACCAACAACATTCTTCTGGAAATCCGTGACGAGCTCTACACACATATCCAGACCTTAAGCTTCAGCTTTTTCGATACCCGCCCGGCCGGAAAGATTCTGGCGCGCATCATCGGCGATGTCAACTCGTTAAAGGATGTGCTGAACGACGGTGTCACAAAGCTGATTCCGAACATTCTCACGATCATCGCCATTCTGGTGATCATGATGATCAAAAACATCTGGCTCTCCTTAAGTGCGATTCTCGTGCTGCCGCTGATCGCTATCGGCATGTATTTTATTCAGATCGTCGCACACAAGAGATGGCAGACGTTCCGGAAAAAATCTTCCAATGTTACGGCGTATATCCACGAGGACTTCTCCGGTATCCGCATCATCAAGAGCTTTACCGCAGAGCAGGAATCGCAGGGCGAGTTTGACCGGCTTCTTCTTGAGCATCAGAACTCCTTTATCCATGCGGTCCGCCTGGCGGATGGTTTTTCCGCTGTGATCGAGGTAACCTGGGGCATCGGAACGTTTCTTCTGTATTTTATCGGTATTTCCGTGCTCGGCGTGGATGCCGTTCCGATCGGTACGTTCACGGCGTTTGCGATGTATCTGACGATGTTCTGGGATCCGATCCAGAACCTGGCCGGTTTTTACAACAAGCTGATCACGAACCTTTCCGCTGCGGAGCGAATCTTTGAGATCCTCGACACACCGGCGGAGGTTGCCGACAAGCCTGGCGTCACAGAACTGCCGCCGATCAAAGGAGAAGTAACGTTCGACCACGTCAGCTTTGCCTACTCCGATGATCCGGACACGCTGGTTTTAAAAGATGTCAGCTTTACAGCGGCTCCCGGTGAGACGATCGCACTCGTCGGCCCGACCGGCGCTGGAAAGACGACCATTGTCAATCTGATCAGCCGTTTCTACAATATTACTTCTGGAACGGTCCGCGTCGACGGCTACAGCCTGACGGATGTCTCCATCAACAGCCTGCGTGCCCAGATGGGCGTTATGACCCAGGACAACTTTCTCTTCTCCGGCACGATTCGCGACAACATTGCGTATGGAAAGCTCGATGCCACGGAGGAAGAAATCATTGCCGCCGCAAAGGCCGTGCATGCCCATGACTTTATCATAGAACTGCCGGACGGCTACGACACCGAGATCAGCGAGCGCGGTGCCCGTCTTTCCAACGGCCAGCGCCAGCTTCTCGCCTTTGCCAGAACGATGGTGTCCGATCCGCGGATTCTGATTCTCGACGAGGCGACATCCAGCATCGACACACAGACAGAAATTCAGGTGCAGCAGGGAATCGAAAGCCTGTTGAAGGGCCGTACCTCGTTCATCATTGCGCACCGTCTTTCTACTATTAAAAATGCGGACCGGATTTTCGTGATCGACCACGGAAAGATTTTCGAGCAGGGAACCCACGACGAACTGATGGCAAAACAGGGCGCGTACTACCAGCTCTACCAGGCACAGTTCCGCAGGGTATCCTAAAATCAAGAAATTTTCTCAAAACTGCCTTTCTTTTTTACAGGGAAAGGCAGTTTTTTTCCCTCTTTTCTATAACTGGTTTTCCTTTCCTTGACAAATGAATCCTCCCTGCTATATGATGATAACTGATCTTTTTTCGGGGACATTTGTTCCCGTCTGCCGCTTCCCACTCCTGCGGCATTTGTCACGAAACAGTCTGATACGGAGCTTTTTCGAATGCCTCCGTGTTTTCTTTCAGAAAGGAGTATCATGACATTTTTTTCAAAAAAAACGTTACGCCTTCTCCTCTTTCCTGCCCTCCTTCTTCTGACGGGCTGTGCGGGATCCTCAAAAGAGACGGCGGATTCCCAGGAGAACACGAAACTCTCCGCCGTGGCTACGATTTTTCCGCAGTATGATTTTCTGCGCGCCATCGGCGGCGATCATCTCGATCTCCACATGCTGCTTTCCCCGGGTGCGGAAAGTCACTCGTTTGAACCGACACCGGGCGATATGATTACGGTTTCCGAATGTGATCTCTTCGTCTACGTCGGCGGCGATTCCGATGCCTGGGTCGAGACAATCCTTGATTCTGTCGATACCTCGAACAAAGAGGTAGTGACGCTGATGGACTGCGTTGACACCGTTGCCGAGGAAACCGTCGAGGGAATGGAGACCCACGGCCACGCACACGATCATGAGGACGAGGATGCGCACGACCATGAGGACGAAGATGCAGATCACGAGGATGTACACGACCATGAGGACGAGGATACACACGACGAATCTTCCAATGATCATGCGCACGAATCCCACGGCGAACAGGACGAGCACGTCTGGACCTCGCCGAAAAATGCAATGCGGATTGTCCAGAAGCTCTGTGATTCCCTCTGCCGCCTCGACCCGGAGCATGCGGATGAATACCAGGCAAACACCGCCTCGTATCTTGCTTCGCTTGCCTCCCTCGATGAGGAATTTTCCGATGTCACCGCAATTGCAAGCCGCCATACCATTGTTTTCGGCGACCGTTTCCCGTTCCGCTACTTTGCGGACACCTACGGCCTCGACTACTACGCGGCGTTTCCCGGCTGCTCCTCGGAATCCGAGGCAAGTGCCAAAACCCTTTCTTTTTTAATTGATAAAATCAAGGAAGAACAGATTCCCGTCGTTTTCCACACCGAGCTGTCCAATGAACAAATGACGGACTCCATCTGTGAGGCGACCGGCGCGAAAAAGCTGCTGCTTCATTCCTGTCACAATGTATCCAAAGATGATTTCGAAAGCGGCGCTACGTATCTCTCCCTCATGGAACAGAACGTTTCCGCATTAAAGGAGGCTTTAAACTAAATGGCTCTACTTACCTGCAGTGATGTCACCTTCTCCTACGAGGGCATCCCGGTCCTGACCGATGTCAACTTTGCCCTGGAAGCCGGCTCCTACCTCTGTATTGTGGGCGAGAACGGTTCCGGAAAAAGTACTCTGATCAAGGGACTGCTTCACTTAAAAAATCCGTCCACCGGCTCGATCACAACCGGCGACGGGCTTCATCCAAGCGAGATCGGCTATCTGCCGCAGCAGACCGCCGCACAAAAGGATTTCCCGGCGAGCGTCTGGGAAGTCGTGCTGTCCGGCCGGCAGAACCACCCGCATTTCCCGCCGTTTTACACAAAGGCAGACAAAGAGGACGCGCTCCGCAATATGGAGCTTCTCGACCTCCTTCCATTAAAGAAACGATGCTACCGTGATCTCTCCGGCGGCCAGCAGCAGCGTGTGCTTCTCGCTCGTGCGCTTTGCGCCACAAAGAAACTGCTGCTCCTCGACGAGCCGGTCACTGGCCTTGACCCGGTCATGACAAACGAAATGTACCAGCTCATCCGCCGCATCAACCGCGAGCAGAACGTTACGATCATCATGGTTTCCCACGATATTCGCAATATTCTGCCGGACGCAACGCACATTCTCCAGCTCGACCAGAAGCAGGTCTTCTTCGGTCCGATGGACGAGTATCTGAAAACCGAGGCGGGAAAACAGTTTTTAGGAGGTGCTGACTTATGATTTCGAATCTACTGAAAATGCTTTCTTATCCGTTTATGCAGCGTGCACTTGTGGTCGGTATTCTCGTCTCGTTGTGCGCCGCACTGCTTGGCGTCAGCCTCGTGTTAAAGCGCTACTCCATGATCGGCGACGGCCTCTCCCATGTCGGATTCGGCTCTCTTGCGATTGCAACGGCACTCGGTTTTGCTCCGCTTGCCTTCACAATCCCTGTCGTCGTGCTTGCCGCCTTTCTGCTGCTCCGCATGAACGAATCCAGCAAGATCAAAGGCGACGCCGCCATCGGTCTGATTTCAAGCTCTGCGCTTGCGATCGGTGTCATCACGGTTTCGTGGTCGAGCGGCATGAACACCGATGTCAACAACTACATGTTCGGAAGCATCCTTGCGATGAGTGATGAGGACGTCGTTCTCTCCGTGGTGCTCTCCATCGTCGTGCTGCTCCTGTTCGTCCTGTATTACAACCGTATTTTTGCCGTCACTTTCGACGAGACATTTGCCAAAGCAACCGGTGTCCGCGCAGAGGTTTACAACATGCTGCTGGCATTCTTAACCGCTATCACAACCGTGCTCGGCATGCGCATGATGGGCGCACTTCTGATCTCCAGCCTGCTGATTTTCCCGGCACTGACCTCGATGCGTCTCTGCCATACCTTCCAGAGCGTGGTAATCTGCTCCGCGGTTCTTTCCGTGGTATGCTTCCTTCTTGGCATGTCCCTCTCGTTTTTCCTGTCCTCCCCTGCCGGAGCGACGGTCGTAATCGTGAACCTGCTGGCATTCCTGATCTTTTCTGCGATTGCCAGAATCCGCGAGCATACCGCATAAAAAGTTTCCGATCTGACCTGCTTTGTTTTACTGGAGGTATTTTATGAATCGAATTGTAATTGCACTGTTAAAACCGTTTTCCTTCATCCCGGCGATTCTGATGATGGCGATGATTTTCTCCTTCTCTTCCCAGAACGGAACGGAATCCTCACAGTTCAGTGAAAAAGTGGCGCGCGGCATTTTCATCACGATCGACCACGTCATGGACCGCGGATGGGATGATGAGAAGATCCAGGAACTGGCTGACGAGTATCAGTACCCGGTGCGGAAGCTGGCTCATATGACAGAGTACTGTCTGCTTGCAATCTGTGTTTCGCTTCCGCTCTACGTCTACGGCCTGCGCGGCTTCGCGCTCACATTTCTTGCCGGCATCCTCTGTGTCGCCTTTGCCGCGAGCGATGAGTTCCACCAGACCATGGTGGCAAACCGCGGCCCGTCGGTAAAGGACGTCGGCATCGACAGCATCGGCGTTCTCTTCGGCATCACGTTTGTACGGCTGTTCTGCTGGATTGCACTCGGCGGAAATACGAAAAAAAGAAAGCGGCGCAGACGGCGCTACTATTACTAAAAATATTGGATAACAGAAAAATCCCCGTTGGAAAAATCATTTCTCCTGAAACTGATTTTCCCAATGGGGATTTTTTCATTTTTCTTAAAAACAGCTCTTAGGAAAGTGAATCCGCATACGCCTGAATATCTGCCTTCATCTGAATCCAGGCATCCTCATGCTCCACGTAGTACAGAGGGCAGAGCTTTTCGGTTACATCATAGTGACGGATCACATCGTCCGAAGTCAGATTGAACCGCTTGCATAAGAAACCGGCGAGCTGGACCACAGAATTGTATGTCTCATCGGTAAATTCACCGCTGTCATCCGGGTGGCAGCATTCAATCGAGATTGTATCGAAATTACGCTGGTTCGATGCATACGACCATTCACTCGTCGGGATACACTGAACGACTTCTCCCTCGATGCCGACGACGAAATGGCTGCTGGCCTGCGCCTCCTGCGTCTCAGGCAGGTTTTCAAAGTAATCACGGTTCTGCATCGCCGTGCTTCCCGGGTTTGCGGTGTAGTGAATAACGATACCGTCCACCTTTTTCAGCCTCGTCTGCGGTCTGGACCAGCTGTTCGGCGTCAGAAGCTCCACATCAATCGGCGGAGCGCCGGTCCAGTCGGTGATATCGTTGTCCTCATAATCAGAACCGGAATAGTCAACGGCCGTGATATCACTTGCCGTTTTTGCCACACGGCGGATGCCGCTGTAAATGCCGACGCAGATCAGCACCACCAGAACTCCCGTCAGAAACATTCTGCGGTGAAGCTGGCGCTGCCTCTGTTTTCTTGTCATTTTTCCCCGTCTCTTCTGTGCCATATGTTCTCTCCCCGCTGCAAATAAGCGCCCCCTCATTTGAAAAGGCAGAAGCTGAAAAGTTTCTGCCCTTTCCCCCTTCTGCCTTTTGCGACTTTTTATTCTTATTTATCGTCCACGCTGTAGTTCGGAGCCTCTTTGGTGATGTGGATATCATGCGGATGGGACTCTTTTAAGGATGCTGCGGAAATCTTCACAAATTTTCCGGTCTCCTTTAAGGTCTCAACATCTTTCGCTCCGCAGTAGCCCATACCGGAACGAAGTCCGCCGATCAGCTGGAATACAGTGTCCTCTACGAGGCCTTTGTATGCTACACGGCCTTCCACACCTTCCGGAACCAGTTTCTTGGCGCCGGTCTGGAAGTAACGGTCTTTGCTTCCGTTCTCCATGGCTGCGATGGATCCCATTCCACGGTATACTTTGTATTTTCTTCCCTGGAACAGTTCGAAATCTCCCGGGCTCTCATCGCATCCTGCGAAGATGCTTCCCATCATGCAGACATTGGCACCGGCTGCGATAGCCTTTGTCATGTCTCCGGAGTACTTGATACCGCCGTCGGCGATGATCGGAGTTCCGGTCTTCTTTGCTTCCTCATAGCAGTCCATAACGGCTGTGATCTGCGGTACACCGATACCTGCAACGACACGGGTCGTACAGATAGAACCAGGTCCGATACCGACTTTAACAGCGTCTGCTCCGGCTGCGATCAGGTCTCTTGTTGCCTCTGCGGTTGCCACGTTTCCGGCGATTACCTGCAGATCCGGATAATGCTCTTTGATGAGACGAAGTGTTTTGAAGATATTTGCGGAATGTCCGTGAGCGGAGTCGATGACGATCACGTCTACGTGTGCTTTTACCAGCGCATCGACACGATCGAGCACGTTTGCCGTGATGCCGACTGCGGCACCGCAGAGCAGACGTCCCTGCTCATCCTTGGCGGACAATGGGTACTTGATGGTTTTCTCGATATCTTTGATGGTGATCAGACCTTTGAGGTTGAAATCGTCATCGACAATCGGAAGTTTTTCTTTTCTGGATTTTGCAAGGATTGCTTTTGCCTCGTCCAGCGTAACGCCTACTTTTGCAGTGATCAGGTTTTCGCTGGTCATGGACTCTTTGATTTTCTTGGTGAAATCAGTTTCAAACTTCAAATCACGGTTTGTAATAATACCAACCAGTTTTCCGTTCTCGGTAATCGGGACACCGGAAATACGGAATTTTGCCATCAGATTATTGGCATCTTCCAGGGTGTGCTCCGGAGACAGATAGAACGGATCGGTGATAACACCGTTCTCAGAACGTTTTACTTTGTCTACTTCTTCTGCCTGCTGCTCAATCGACATATTCTTGTGAATAATACCGATTCCTCCCTGACGTGCCATGGCAATTGCCATACGGTGTTCTGTAACCGTATCCATGCCGGCGCTCATCATCGGGATGTTCAGCTTGATCTTCTTGGTCAGATGCGTAGTCAGATCTACCATGTTTGGGGTTACTTCAGAATACTGCGGAACCAGAAGCACATCATCGAAGGTAATACCATCACCAATAATTGTACCCATTTTCTTATCTTCCTTTCTTCTTAAGTCTTTTTGATTTATCACCTAATTTAACACAAAACAAAAAAGCTGTCAATCCATAAATACTTTTCTTGGTGCGCGGTTGCGGATATCTTTTAACATCACTTCATCCGGTTCGAAGATCACCATCTGCATTGTGTTGTCCTTGGAGATCACAAATGCATACGGTTTGTGGCCCTGTCCTTCGATTCCGGATGAATAGTTGTAACGTTTGATACTCTGGTTTTTTTTGTAGGAATCAAGCTGATGGGACTGGTACGGAGCCAGGATTTCCATGTTGGAAAGCTCATAGCTTGCGGCTCTTTTTCTTCTTGACTGCGAATAGATACGGTCGATGTCGAGCTCGCCGTTGACGTACAGATACTCAAACTCTACCGAAAGCTTCGGGATAAAAATATAGTCTACGATTCCAAGTACCAGCGCAAGAAGCAGAATCAGCGGATTCATCATAATTCCTGCGGCTGCAAAAAGAACGGTAAAGAAGATCAGAACTCCTTTGATCACCTTGTCTTTTCCTGTCTGCTGTTTTTTCACCAGCACTTCTGTGTAAAGATCACTCATTTACTCCATCCTCCTCAAGATATTCGATCAGTTTTGCTACATTGTCCGCGTTCTTTGTATTGACCAACACGGTCAGATAACACGGCTCATAGTACGTAAGGCCCATATCCTGGTACTTTTTCAATTTGGAAATGTCGAGGCAGGTATCTCCCGCCTTTATCCCGTACTTCTCACACGTCGCTTCGTCAAACAGTGTGGACAGATCCAGAAAATAATCGTCTTTGCTGTAGTTGTCGTACACGGCCTGTGAACAGATCAGAGCATCCATGCTCTGTGCGGCAATCACGGCTGTGAATTTCATCAGCGTGTTGTAATCCGCATTTTCCAGGTTTTCACCGAAGCTGTAGCTCGTATCGATGCTTACCTTTTCGTACTTATCTCCGGTTCCGAGCGCTTCTTTTAGGTCCTCCTCGATCGGACTTACATCCTGCAGTCCTGCGTAATCCACTACGGCAATGCTCACGAGGTCATAATACTTCGCATTTTCATGGATATTCACAATCGTGCCGATGATGAAGATAACAGCGATGATGCCGAAAATGACAGCCTTGTAGTATTCCCAGATATAGGCCAGTTTCTCTTTAAAATTCATTTTCGACAGCTTCTCTTTTTCGAGCTGCATCTTCTCCTTCCTTGTCATGTCGGATTCATAACGACTTGCCATGTGTGTTTCTTCTCCTTTGTTGTATTTCCCCCAACATCCTACAAATCAGTATAGCATAAAACGCCGGAAGCGTCCATATACGCCGCCCGGCGAAAGCATGAAAACTTTCTGAAATTTTTTGTAACGATTCAGAGCCATGCGAAATGGAAGAAAAACTTTCCACTAAAAAACCGGCCGGCAAAGACAGGACTTCGGAACCCATGTTCCGCTACGGTCTTTGCCAGCCGGTTTTCTTATTTTGTTTTACCAGACATTTTTATCCCGGAAATTACATCATTCCCATTCCGCCGTCTGCGCCTGCCGGCATAGCCGGAGCCGGCTCTTTGATGGTGGAAACTACGGACTCGGTGGTCAGCAGGGTTGCGGAAACGCTGGTAGCGTTCTGCAGTGCGCTTCTGGTAACCTTAACCGGATCAAGGATACCAGCCTGGATCATGTCTACATACTCTTCGTTGTATGCATCAAATCCAACACCTACTTTGGACTCTTTTACTTTGTTGATCACAACAGCGCCTTCCAGACCTGCGTTTGTTACGATGTGGAACAGAGGAGCCTCGAGTGCTTTCTGTACGATTCTTGCACCGATCTTCTCGTCGCCGTCCAGGCTGTCAATCAGCTCTGCAAGCTGTGTTGTTACATGAATGTATGCAGAACCGCCGCCTGCGATGATACCCTCTTCTACGGCTGCTCTCGTTGCATTTAAAGCATCCTCCATACGGAGTTTTTCTTCTTTCATCTCGGTCTCGGTTGCTGCACCTACACGGATAACAGCTACGCCGCCTGCCATTTTAGCCAGTCTCTCCTGCAGTTTCTCTTTATCGAACTCAGAAGTGGTCTCCTCGATCTGGGATCTGATCTGGCCGATTCTTGCTGCGATGGCATCTTTTGCGCCGGCACCGTCAACGATAACGGTGTTCTCTTTCTGAACTTTAACAGATTTTGCACGTCCGAGCATTTCCAGAGTAGCGTCTTTTAATTCCAGACCAACTTCCTCGGAGATCACCTGGCCGCCGGTCAGGATTGCGATATCCTCGAGCATTGCTTTTCTTCTGTCGCCGTATCCCGGTGCTTTGACAGCTACTACGTTGAAGGTTCCGCGCAGTTTGTTGATCACGAGTGTCTGGAGAGCCTCGCCCTCTACGTCCTCAGCGATGATCAGCAGTCTTGCGCCGCTCTGTACGATCTGCTCCAGCAGCGGAAGAACTTCCTGAATGTTGGACAGTTTCTTATCGGTAATCAGGATATATGGATTGTCGAGAACGGCTTCCATTTTCTCCATATCGGTACACATGTAAGCAGAGATATATCCACGGTCGAACTGCATACCTTCTACCAGCTCCAGCTCGTTCTGCATGGTCTTGGACTCCTCGATGGTGATAACGCCGTCTTTGGAAACTTTTTCCATAGCGTCAGCTACCATCTGGCCTACTTCTTCGCTTCCGGAAGAAACAGCTGCAACTTTTGCAATCTGCTCTTTGCCTGCTACCGGCTGGCTCATCTCTGCAAGGATCTGAACAGCTTTATCGGTTGCTTTCTTCATTCCCTTACGAAGAACGATCGGGTTCGCACCTGCTGCCAGGTTTTTCATTCCTTCGTTTACCATAGCCTGTGCCAGAACGGTTGCGGTTGTGGTACCATCACCTGCTACGTCGTTGGTCTTTGCAGCAACTTCTTTGATGAGCTGTGCGCCCATGTTTTCAAAGCCGTCTGCCAGCTCGATCTCTTTTGCAATCGTAACACCATCGTTTGTGATGAGCGGAGCGCCGTACTGTTTGTCCAGAACAACGTTTCTTCCTTTCGGTCCAAGGGTTACACGTACGGTATCTGCAAGCTGGTTTACACCATTCTGAAGAGCGTTTCTTGCCTCTGCTCCATATTTAATCTCTTTTGCCATGATTGTCATGCCTCCTGATTTTTACTTGATTATTCTTTATTTTACAACTGCCAGAATGTCATCCTGTTTTACGATGATGTACTCTTCATCTTCCAGTTTGACGTTGGTTCCTGCATATTTGGAATAGATTACCTGATCTCCGACTGCAACTTCCATTTTTACTTCTTTGCCGTCTTCTACTTTTCCAGGTCCTACTGCGATAACCTCAGCCTGCTGCGGTTTCTCCTGTGCCTGTCCCGGAAGTACGATACCGGATTTTGTGGTTTCCTCTGCTTTTAACTCTTTTAATACAACTCTGTCACCTAAAGGTACTAACTTCATTTATGTTTCCTCCTTCAAGATTTCATTCAGTTTTATTTATTAGCACTCAGTTCATTCGAGTGCTACTTGATGGTTCTTACTATAGTGTTTTCCACCTCATTTCGCAAATGCATGAATTTTGTAATTCTCTTTTTTTCTCTCGTAATAACTCTTAATTTCTCTTATTTCCTCGTTTTTTCTTATTTTGGCAATTTTTTCATATTTTATACTCTCTTTAGAATCTAATTATAGTTTATTCCTAAAAACGGGAATGATACCATTTTTTTCCGCTCCCCGAATGCTTTTTGCACAAAAAGAAACGGCGCCATTCTTAAACGGCTCCGATTCTTTTCTACATTCCACTTTTTTATTTTTTCGCCTCGTCCGGATGGGCATCGCCCTTTCCTTTCAGGTTCTTTCTTGCTTTGATCTCGTCGAGTTCATCAAAGATATAATCATTTAATACCTTGATATACGTTCCCTTCATACCGCTGGAACGGGACTCGATGACGCCTGCGCTCTCGAATTTGCGGAGGGCATTTACGATGACGGATCTTGTGATGCCGACGCGGTCTGCAATTTTGCTTGCAACCAGAATGCCCTCATCCCCGTTCAGTTCATCAAAGATATGGATGATGGCTTCCAGTTCGGAGAAGGACAGCGTGTTGAATGCGGATTTAACCACCTGAACCTTGCGGTTTTCCTCCACATTTTCCTCGTTGACGGAACGCATCATTTCCAGTCCGACAACGGTTGTGCCGTACTCACTGACGATGATATCGTCGATATCGTACTGCGGGGTGCAGCGGTACATAAATACGGTACCAAGGCGTTCTCCGGCGATCTCGATCGGGCAGATAATTGCGGTGTAGCGCTCTACACCAGGCCGCTCAAAGCCGAGGGTCTGTAAATTGACGTTCTCTTTTGTGGAGAGTACGCCGAGGAGACGCTCGTTTAATGCGGCATCGACATAACCGCCCACCTTATCCTCGATCAGCTCCGTAATTTCTTCCACGCCCGGGCAAAGGCTGATGCCCAGCACTTTTCCTTTTTTACTGATCACCAGGATATTGGAACTTAACGTTTCCATCAGGACTTCACAGATATCGTTGAACACGACCTTCGTGGAGTGATTGTTATGAAGCAGTTTGTTGATTTTTCTGGTTTTATCCAGCAGTTGTACGCTCATGTTCTTCTCCTTTCTTTATTTTCTGCATTTTTTGGCGTATCCGCCGAAAAAAATGCACACTGATGCCTTTTTCAGACAACCCTTAAAACTAAGCTCATTCTATCATGTAGTTTTCCGGAAATCAATATATTTTTCAGAAAACTATAAATTTTATAAAAATTCATGCTAAATTTTTTCAGATCTTCCTGTTTTTCCGCCTCGATAAGCAAAAAAAACGGCCTGCACCAGTTTTTCACCAGTACGGACCGCTTTGTCATTCTCAGTCTTCGTCTTTCTTTTCGCGTGCTTCTACATAGCCGCACTGCTCGTCCGCGCAGACCAGCTTATTGCCTTTTTCCAGCATATAGCCGCCGCACTGCGGGCATTTCTTGGCAGACGGTTTCTGCCAGGACATGAAATCGCATTCCGGATTGTTTTCGCATCCATAATATTTCCGTCCTTTTTTCGTCTTGCGCAGGATCACTTCTTTTCCGCACTTCGGACACGGAACACCGATCTTTTCCAGATACGGCTTCGTGTTCTTGCAGTCCGGGAATCCCGGGCAGGCGAGGAATTTTCCGTGCGGGCCGTATTTGACCACCATGTTGCGGCCGCAGTTCTCGCAGATGACATCTGTCACCTCATCCTCTACCTTAACTTCTTCGAGGTTCTTTTCTGCCTCTGTGACCGCCTCATAGAGATCCGGCCAGAAGTTCTCGACTACTGTCTTCCACGGAACACTTCCATCTCCAACCCTGTCGAGCAAAGCTTCCATCGTTGCCGTAAAGTTGACATCCACGATGCTCGGGAATGCCTCTTTCATCATGTTGTTGACCACCTCGCCGAGCTCTGTCATGTAAAGGTTCTTGTTCTCCTTTGCCACGTAACGGCGGTTGATGATCGTTGTGATGGTCGGCGCATACGTACTTGGACGGCCGATGCCGAGTTCCTCAAGTGTTTTGACAAGGGATGCCTCGGTGTAGTGTGCCGGCGGCTGTGTGAAGTGCTGCTGCGGATCCATCTTTTCCAGTGCCAGCTCCGTTCCTGCCTCCAGGCTCCGGACAGCGGCGTTTTTCTCTTTCTTTTCCTCATCCGGATCGGTGTAAACGGACATGAAACCATCAAATGCCAGACGGGAGGAAGCTGCTGTAAAGAGATACTCTCCTGCATTGATCCGTGCGGAAATTGTCTCATAGACGGCCGGCTGCATGCGGCTTGCCACAAAGCGTTTCCAGATCAGCTGATACAGGCGGAACAGATCTCTTGGCAGGGATTCTTTTACCATTACCGGTGTATTCGTCACATCGGTCGGACGGATGGCCTCGTGCGCATCCTGTGCCTTGCTGTTTTTATTCTCCGTCGTGTCCCCGCTTGCGGTATATTTTGTGCCGTACTGCTCCTGGATAAAGGAACGTGCTGCCGCATCGGCCTCCTCGCTGATTCGTGTAGAATCGGTACGCAGATAGGAAATCAGAGCGATCGTTCCCTTTCCCTTTACTTCCACGCCCTCGTAGAGCTGCTGCGCCAGACGCATCGTCTTCTGCGTGGAGAAGTTCAGCACCTTCGATGCTTCCTGCTGCAGGGTACTCGTGGTGAACGGAAGCGGCGCTTTCTTGGAACGCTCTCCTTTTTTCACTTCGGATACGGTAAAGGTCTCATTTTCCAGTCCCTTTAAGATTTCATCGAGCTGCTCTTTCGTCTCGACCGCCATCTTTTCACTGCCTTTGCCGTGGAATTTTGCGACGAGCGGTTTCTTCTCGCCCGGAATTTTCAGATCTGCTTCCAGTGTCCAGTATTCTTTCGGAATGAACGCATTGATCTCATCCTCGCGGTCGCCGATGATGCGCAGTGCAACGGACTGCACACGGCCGGCGGAAAGTCCGCGTTTGATTTTCTTCCATAACAATGGACTGATTTCATAACCTACCATACGGTCGAGGCAGCGGCGCGCCTGCTGCTCGTCCACCAGGTTCATATCGATGTCGCGTGCCTGTTTGATCGACGCTTTGACTGCTGATTTTGTGATCTCGTTGAAGGTGATGCGGCGCATCTTGTTCTCATCGAGATTCAGCGCAATCGACAGATGCCAGGAAATTGCCTCTCCCTCGCGGTCAGGGTCAGTTGCGAGATAAACTTTATCTGCTTTTTTTGCGGCTTTTCGAAGAGATGCCAGAAGCTCTCCTTTTCCGCGGATGGTGATATATTTTGGTTCAAAGTCATGTTCTACATCAATTCCAAGCCGGCTTTTCGGCAGATCGCGCACATGGCCCATAGATGCTGCAACTTCGTAATTTGCCCCGAGATACTTTTTCACCGTCTTGACTTTTGCCGGTGATTCCACTATTACAAGATATTTTGCCACCTCTGATGCCTCCTGAATACATATTTTTATAACTGTCCAGATCTATATTGCGTTTTTCATATCGCATAGTTCTGCATCATTACAAATTCCAGAATAATTCCTAAATTAGTCGTAACTTCCACTGACTATACACCAAAAAGTTTTTTCTTGCAAGTGTTTTCCATTTTTAAAATGTACCATTTTTCGATGTTTCCCGACAAAATAACAGGATTTTTTCTATTTTTTAACGATTTTTCCTGATTTTTTTCTTTTCTTTTTCCTTTTTCAGACATGCACGCGGCGCAGAAGAGCCCCCTTTTTTCTTTTTCTTCTATTATAATTGTGCACCGGGCGGAATATCACAAAACCTTTCTTTTCCTCGTCCCTTTTACGATAACGCCATGTACACGCCCGGCGGATTTTCCGCAATAACGCCGTCAATTTCGAGTGCCAGCAGAATGCCGGTCAGCTCCTGCAGCGGGATTCCGGTGCTGCCGGCAAGCTGTGCAAGATTCTGCGGTTCTGCCGCGAGTGTTTTCAGAACCATTTCCGCCTCTTTTCCATAGCGCGGACGCGGTGCGGCTCTTTTTGTTCCGGCCTTTTTCACGCCCAGCTCCTCGAGAATCGTTTCGGGTGAAATCGCAATTTCCGCTCCCTGCGCGATCAGGCGGTTGCAGCCGCGGCTTGTCGCATCCGTTGTCCGTCCGGGCAGGGCAAATACCGTTTTTCCCTGCTCCAGCGCATAGTCCGCCGTAATGAGCGAGCCGCTCTTCTCTTTTGCCTCAATTACCAGAACGACATCTGCCAGCGCACTGATCACGCGGTTGCGGATCGGGAAATGCCACGGAAGCGGCTCTGCGCCCGGCGGAAATTCGCTTAAGACACCGCCTCCGTTTTCCAGCATCCGCCGCATCAGTGGGTAATTCTGTTTCGGATAGCAGATATCCACGCCGCAGCCAAGCACGGCAAACGTCTTTCCCTTTCCGCGCAGTGCCCCCTCGTGCGCCGCCGCGTCGATTCCGCACGCCAGTCCGCTGATCACCGCCACGCCGTTTGCCGCCAGCACCTGCGCGAAAAAGGCCGCCTGGCTCTTTCCGTACGCCGTACATATCCGCGCGCCCACAATCGCCGCTGTTTTCTGCTCATCCGCCGGCAGCGCGCCCCGCACAAAAAGGCGGGACGGCATGTCCGCGAACGGCATAAGCCGCTCCGGATAGCCCTCCTGCCCGCGGCCGACTGTAAAGATTTCCATCGCCATATGTCAGATCCTCCATATACTTTTGTCGGCGCTCCGAAAGCAGATCGCCTCGCTGATATGCGGCACGCCGATTTTGACCGCCCCGTCCAGATCCGCAATTGTCCGCGCGGTGCGGATAATCCCGTGGTAGGAACGCGCGCTGAGGCGCAGGCGGCGGAAGGCATCCTCTAAAAGCTCTTCCGCTGCTTTTTCCAGGATACAGTATTTCTCGATCTGGCCTGCTTTCAGTTCGCTATTGAAATGAATCGACTCCTGCCGGTAGCGCGCCGCCTGAATTTCCGCCGCTGCCGTCGCTTTTTCCCGCATCTTGGCCGAGGATTCGCACCGCTCCTCGCCGTGCAGATCCTCGTAGGAAAGTGCTTCCACCTGCACGCAGAGATCCATGCGGTCGAGGAACGGCTGGCTGACTCTCGAGAGATACCGGCTGATGTCGCCGGGTGCGCAGGTACAGCGCGATAAGTCGGGGTAAAAGCCGCAGGGGCAGGGGTTCATTGCCGCCACCATCAGAAATGACGCCGGGAACACATAGTTTCCGCTGACACGGGAAATCACAATCCGGTGCTCCTCGAGTGGCTGGCGCAGGATCTCAATGGTTGTGCGCGTCATCTCCGGGAGTTCATCAAGGAAGAGAACACCGCGGTGTGCCAGCGTAATTTCGCCCGGGGACGGCTGTTTTCCGCCGCCTGCAAGAGCCTGCGGCGACATCGTGTGATGCGGAGCACGGAAGGGCCGCTCCCGGCGGACACCCTCTCCTTTGGCAAGCATTCCGGCGATGCTGTAGATCCGCGTTACTTCCATCTGCTCCTCCTCAGACATCGGAGGCATGATCGTCGGAATCCGCCTTGCGATCATGGATTTTCCGCTGCCCGGCGGCCCCAGCATCAGCAGATTGTGAAATCCGGCCGCAGCGATGAGCGCCGCCCGCCGCGCCGCCGTCTGGCCCTGCACTTCGGAAAAGTCCGGCTCTTTTCCGTCCTCCTTCTTTTGATTTTCTATAGACGGAAGCGACGGCATTTTCCCTTCACAGCAGTAGTTCAAAAGCTCCTGTAAATTCTGGATTCCAACGACGTGAAGCCCGCCGACCAGACCCCCTTCCGCGGCATTTCCGGCTGGAACAAGAAGCGTTGTGCATCCAAGCTCCCGCGCCTTCGCCGCTGCCGGAAATACACCGCTGATCTCCTGCACATGGCCGTCAAGGCCGAGTTCGCCGAGCACCATCGTTTTCCGGAGTGACCCGGGCGGAATCCGGCCGAGCGTCATCAGAACGCCCGCTGCAATCGGAAGATCGAAACGCGATCCTTCTTTTCGGACGTCCGCCGGGGATAAATTAATCGTAATTCGTTTCGGCGGCAGGGAAATTCCCATGTTTTTGAGGGCTGTCCGCACGCGGTCCTGCGCCTCCTTTACCTGGGCACTCACGTAGCCGACCATCGTAAACTGCGGCATGCCGTCACTGACATCCGCCTCCACCTGCACCGGAATCATCTCCATGCCCGAGACGGTGGCTGATAATACACTGCAATACAAAGAAAACCTCCTTTTCTTTCAGTAGCAGGTCGTATAGTTCCTATTTATTTTTCATTTTGGGAAAATGTCCGGCAAGAACACCGGGAAGATATTATCTTTGATTTTTGTTCGAAAAAGTAAGGATAAGGAAACCTTTTCTGCACCTGATTTCCTTACCCTTTATTATAGAAGCAGTCCGTTTGAAATGTCAAGCATTTACGAAGCGGCAAACCGTAACCGCAACTTTTCAATTGCATTCTTCTCGATCCGCGACACGTACGAACGGCTGATGCCGAGCCGGGCAGCGACCTGTTTCTGTGTGTATTCTGCTTTTCCGCCAAGGCCGTACCGGAGAAGAAGCACCTGTTTTTCCTGCTCTTTTAATTCCGAATCCAGATAACAGTACAGCCGCACCGCGTCCTCTTTCCGGTTGTACTGTTCCGCGATATCCTCCCCGCCGCCCTCCACGATGTCGAGCAGATGGATCTCATTTCCCTCCTTGTCGGTTCCGATCGGCTCGTAGAGGGAAATCTCCCGTGCCATTTTCTTTTTGCTCCGAAGATACATCAGCAGCTCATTATCAATACAGCGGGCGGCGTATGCGGCCAGCCGGTTTCCTTTTTTCGAATCATATGTCATCACCGCCTTGATGAGGCCGATCGTTCCAATGGAAATCAGATCGTCGAGATCATCGGGCAGGCCCTGATACTTTTTCACAACGTGCGCGACCAGGCGCAGATTCCGCTCAACCAGAATGTCTCTGGCTTTTGTATCGCCCCTCTGATACGCATCCAGACAGCTTTTTTCTTCCTGTGCAGACAGTGGTTTTAAAAAGGGTTCCAAGAAAAGCGGCACCTCAAAGGGGATTTTTCTTTATTTTATGTTTGAATTGCAGGAAACGTGCCTGTCTGCTATACTGATAAGATCAGCCGGGTTTTCCGGCGCTCGACATTATATTTTTAAGAGGAGGTTTCCTTTTATGACAGACCAGAAAAACGGACAGGAATATCTTTCTTTTGTGCTGGAAAAGCTGCAGGCGCGTCTTGCCGAAATCAGCCAGTCTCTGCTGGACGGACAGAAAGAAATTGAAAATATGCATGATTATTACTGGCAGAACTATACCGAGATGGATCAGTACGGATATGAGGATTACGACAATCAGCAGGCGCTGCTACACCAGGTGAATGCGAATCAGGAGCAGCTTCTTCTGCGGAGCCGCTTCCGGAAAATGCTGGATTCGCCGTTCTTCGGCCGTGTGGATTTCTGCTATGACGGGGATGATGAGCCGGAGATTTTCTATATCGGCATCGGCAACTTTGCGGAGCGGCCGGGCGAGCTGCCGCTGATTTACGACTGGAGAAGCCCGGTCAGCGGTCTTTTCTACGATTTTGACCGCGGACCTGCCTCCTATCTGGCGCCGGGCGGCGAGATGACTGGGGAAATCTGTTCCAAATGGCAGTATAAGATCCGGGATGGAAAGATGATTTACGGGTTTGAAAGTGATGTGAAGATTGATGATGATATTTTAAAGGCGGAGCTTGGAAGCAACGGCGAGGTACAGCTGAAGAATATTATCCGCACAATTCAGAAGGAACAGAATGCGATCATCCGCAATACGAAAGACCGGATTCTGGTAATTCAGGGAGCGGCGGGAAGCGGCAAGACATCGGTGGCGCTGCATCGGATTGCCTACCTTTTGTATCATGACAGACAGAATCTGAAGTCTTCGAATATTCTGATTTTATCGCCGAACGGGGTATTTTCGGATTATATTTCACATATTCTGCCGGAACTCGGTGAGGAGAATATTCAGGAGATGAGTTTTGATCTCTTTGCTTACCGCAAATTACAGGACACGGCGGCGGACTGTGAGGATCGCTGTGATCAGATTGAGCGGGAGATGCGGGATCCAAAAGCCGCAGAACGGTTTGCTTTAAAACAGTCGCAATCGTTTGTGGACCAGATGGAGGGATTTGCGCTGGAACTTGAGGACGAGCTGATGAATTTCTCAGACGTTTCGTATAAGTCGTTTGTGAAGTCGGAATCGGAGATTATTACGCTGTTTTATGACAAGTTTGCGGATATTCCGCTGCTCTCGCGGATGGATGCGGTGGCGGAGACGTTTATTGACGAGATCGAGACGCTGCTGAACCGGGATCTGCCGGAGGAGGAGCGGATTCCGCTGATTGAGAAGTTCCGGAAGATGTATGAGACGATGGATTTTTATGTTCTCTACAATCGTTTTCTGAAGAAGGAAGGTTATCAGACGCTGCCGCGGCGGCCGTTGGAGAAGCGGAAGCTGCGGTATGAGGATGTGTATCCGGTTCTGTATCTGAAATACCGGCTGTCGCGGCAGGCGGAGCGGTCGAATATTAAGCATCTGGTGATTGATGAGATGCAGGATTATTCACGGCTGCAGTATCTGATTATCCGGCGGATGTTTTCCTGTAAGATGACGATTCTCGGGGACCGGGCGCAGACGATGGCGGATCAGCAGCAGGATGTCCTGCAGTTTTTACCGGGAATTTTCGGGAAGGATCTGCGGCGGATTGAGATGCGGAAGAGTTACCGGAATACGGTGGAGATTGCGTCATATGCGGCAAATCTCATTGGCGTGACGGATCTGGAGCTGTTTGAACGGCACGGAATACCGGTGGTGGAACGGGATGTCACGGATCTTGAGGCCGCTCTGCGGGAGGCAGTGGATACGCTGTTTCCAGAGGAGAAGACGTATGAGACAGCGGCGGTGATTGTCCCGGATGAGAAGACGGCGGAACGAGCTTATTTGATTTTGCGGGAGATTCTGGCAGAAAAAGATTTTGACTGCGGGAAGCGGCTTTCTTGGCTGAACCGTGACAGCTCCAGTTTTAAGAAAGGACTGACGGTTACCACATTTTATCTGGCGAAAGGGCTGGAGTTTGATCAGGTGTTCTCTATTTTCCCGAAGGACGAGAAACGGGAGATAATGATGCAGGCGCAGTATATTGCAGCGACCAGGGCATTGCATGAGCTGAGAGTGTATCATATTTAAAAACAGGGAGATCCTCCGAAAAAATTCGATTGGATCTCCCTGTCATTTTTATTTTCGATCAGATATGATAGAATCCTGCGGACTGTGCCGGGATGGTGATGGTTCCGTCTTTGGATTCTGCTTTTCCTCCGATCGTGTAGAGGGCATCCTTCAGCTCTGCACTGTATGGGAAGGACTGCTCTTTGTCGGATGGATTGATGATAACGAGGACTTTTTCGCCCTCTGCCTCACGGACGTATGCCAGCGGATACTGGTTTTTCTCTGCATAAACGAACTCGATGGTTCCGCGGCTTAAGAGTGCTTTGCTGCTCTGGCGGATCTGGATGAGTTTTTTAACTTCGTGGTACAGGGAATCCGGATCGGCCATCTGTGCTTTGGCGGTCGGACGGTCCTTGCCCGGGTCCATGGTGATGTAGAGGTCACTGGCCGGTGCGCTGGAGAATCCTGCGTTGGTGCTGTCATCCCACTGCATCGGAGAACGGGAACCGGTGCGGTTGTATCCGCCCTCAACGGATTTCAGGCCTTCGACGTAGCGCATACCGATTTCATCACCGTAGTAGATGAACGGCGCACCTGGCATGGAAAGAAGGAAAGCGAAAGCAATTTTCAGCTCATCCCCCTGCAGACGGCGTGCCAGACGGTCCATATCATGGTTTCCGGACGGGATGCAGATCAGGCCTTTCTGTGCGGTCTTATTGTAGTTGGTTTTGTAGGTCTCTACAAACTCAGAGATATCTCCTTTTCCGCGTTTGGAGAAGAATGGCTCATCGCAGCGGAACAGATCGTTGTAATGGGACGGTCCAAAGTGAAGCAGGAAGTCCATGTGGAAGCCGCCCTGTAAGGATTTGTCCGGCTCGCCCCACTCGGATACCATGGCTGCATCCGGGAACTCTGCGTCGAGGAATTTCCGTACCTGCTGCCACAGGCGGATGGTTCCTTTGCCTTCCTGATCGTTCTTTACCAGGGAGCCCGCCATATCGACACGGAAGCCGTCGCAGCCCATGTTCAGCCAGAATCTCATGACATCTTCCATCGCTGCCAGCGTTGCCTGCGGTCCCTCATCATCAAAGGACTGCTGCCACGGTTTTTCCGGATCCGGCTGATAAAAGCCGTAGTTCAGGGCCGGCTGGTTGGAGAAGAAGTTGATGGCGCAGGCGCCGTCACGCTCGGAAATGCCGCGCAGGCTTCCCATTCCTTCCGGTGCTTCCCATACGTTATTGGTCCATACGTAGCGGTCTGTAAATTCATTGCGGTCTGCTTTCATGGATTCTTTGAACCATGGATGCTCAACAGATGTATGGCCCGGAACCAGGTCGAGCAGAACGTGCATGTCACGTTTGTGTGCCTCTTCGAAAACTCTCTTCAGATCCTCATTCGTTCCGTAGCGCGGTGCAACGCGGCAGTAATCTGCGACATCGTATCCTGCATCACCGAATGGGGACAGGAAGCACGGGTTGATCCAGATAGCGTTGCAGCCCAGTTCCTTGATGTAGTCTAATTTTTCAATGATACCCTGGAAATCTCCGATTCCGTCGGCGTTGGTGTCGTTGAAGGACTGCGGGTAAATCTCATAAAATACTGCGTTATCTAACCATTTTGACATTTTTTCTTTTCCTCTTTCGCTCTTATTTCTGCTGTATTTTCGTCGTTGCAGCAAGTGTTTCTATATGATATATTACTACTGTATCCGCTGAAATACCAGTAATTTCCTATTTCATTCTAATACTATTCTATGATTTTATGCATGCCGCGCTCTGCCATTTCCGGCATTTTACGCACATGCTTTTTGGAGGAGGATTTTATGATGCTTTCTGCTGCGAAAGAAAAACGCCAGCACGGCTCCATGCAGGTTCCCTACAGTTATTATGACTGCCGGATGCCCGACTATTTTCCCGGCGTACCGCTGCACTGGCACGGGGAGATGGAGCTGAATTATATCAAACGCGGAACGGGGTATTTTCAGTATGAGGACCGTCTGCTTACGGCGCATGCCGGTGATATTTTTCTGATTCAGCCGAACCTCGTACATGCCATTCTGCCCGCCGAGCAGGAGTCGATGTTTTATGATACGATTGTTTTCCACCAGAATATGCTGATCGGCGGGTATGACGACCGCAGCTACACGGAAATTCTGCAGCCGTTTTTCTCCGCCCGGCGCCGCATCCAGGCACCGATTTCACCCGAACATTCCGGTTATGCTGCACTTTCTGCATCCGTCCATCAGATTTTCCGCTGCATCCGTGAAAACTCTGCTGTCTCCGATCTTCTGCTGAAAAGTGAGCTGCTCCGCTTCTTCTATCTGCTCGCCGCATCGCCGGAACTCTGCACCGATCGTCCCGCCATGCCTGCGGCTGCTGAAAACCTGCGGCCTGTGCTCGCCTATATCCAGGAGCACTTCGCCGACCCGATTACCATAGAGGAACTTGCCAGGCTGTCGCATTTGAGCAAAAGCTATTTTATGAGCTGTTTTAAGCAGACCTTCGGACTCGGGGCCGTTGAATATCTGACACAGCTTCGGATCAAAGCCGCCTGCGAGGCGCTGCGCAGTACGACGCGGAGTGTGTCCGAAATCGCGTACGACAATGGTTTCCGCAACCTTTCCAACTTCAACCGGCAGTTCCGAAGCAAAGTGGGATGTACGCCGCAGATGTATCGGAAGGAATTTCAAAATCCGTAAATTCAAAAAGGGATGCATCAAAATATGCATCCCGAAAATCTATCTCTGATCCTATTTTTATTCCGTAATCTCCGGTACCGACGGAACATCTTTATCTTCTTCCCGCCAGCTCCCAGAATGCGACAGCGCTCGCCGCAGCGACGTTCAGTGAATCCACACCGTGTGTCATCGGAATCAGCACGGTTGCATCTGTTTCAGCGATCGTATCACTTGCCAGTCCGTCACCCTCGGTTCCGAGCAGAATGGCGAGCTTTTCATGCGTTTTCAACGACGGATCATCCATCGGAACGGAGTCTTCTTTTAATGCCATCGCAACGGTATAAAATCCAAGTTCCTGCAGTGCAGCAATTCCCTGCTCCGGCCAGTAACTGCCGCCTGGCAGCACGGTCCACGGGACCTGGAAGACATTTCCCATGCTCACGCGGATGGCACGGCGGTACAGCGGGTTGCTGCAGCCTGATGTGAGGAGCACGGCATCGATGCCAAGCGCGGCGGCGGAACGGAAAATCGCACCGACATTCGTCGGGTTCACGACATTTTCCAGAATCGCCACGCGGCGGGCGTTCCGGCAGATTTCCTCCATTGTGGAAAGCGGACGGCGGTGCATCGCGCAGAGCATGCCGCGCGTGAGGGCAAAGCCTGTGAGCTGTTCCAGCACCTTCGTCTCTGCTGTATAGACCGGCGCGTCCGGGCAGTGCGCAAAGAGTGCTTCGTTTGCGGCAAGCTCTGCGCTTCCGGCAAGGAATGAAACCGGTTCATAACCGGCATCCAGTGCGCGCTCGATGACACGCGGACTCTCTGCGAGAAAAAGGCCTGGCTGCGGTTCATAATAGTGCAATAACTGCGGTTCTGAAAGACGCGCATACACGTCGAGCTCCGGCGCCGCAAAGTTTTCGATTTTTCTGATCTCTGACATAATATTGATTTCCTTTTGCGTTTTCTCTTTGTTTTCACTATGTTCTATTGTAGCAATCCCGCTCCCGTTTCGCAATCCATTCTTTTTCCCGCCGGTGCCGTTCCCCGCACCATTCGCCAAACCGTGCTTCCAGCACGCATCGAATTTTCTTGTTTATCTGTCTTTTTTAAAAATTTCTCAATTTCCTCTTGCCAAACGCCGCCAGAGACGTTATAATAATCGACGGTTCAAAATTAAAAACTGCAGAAAAGTTTGGTATCAGATTGGAAACGGCACAAGTGCATTGCTTGGTTAACGAACAACACATGTGTCTTTTTTGCGCCCATTTTTCAAAATTGCAAAGAAAAGGAGAACAATCGATGCCAAAAACAAAATTTCAAAACGTTGTATTTACCCTCATGATGTCCTTTCTGATGGTCTATGCCATGATCTGCTACAACATTTCCATGAACATCGGCGGAATGACAAATCAGGTCTTTCTGATGGCGTTTCACGAGATGATAATCATGTGGCCGGCCGCTTTTATCCTCGAGTTTTTCCTCGTGGATCATCTGGCTCACAAATTAGCTTTTTGCATGGTAACACCGCAGGATCGTCCGATCGTAATCACGCTGGCAATTTCCATTATGATTATTGCTATTATGTGTCCGATTATGAGTTTTATTGCAACGCTGCTGTTTAAAAATGCCGGAAAGGAATTCGTTGCTGTCTGGCTCCAGACCACGTTTTTAAACTTCCCGGTTGCCTTCTTCTGGCAGCTCATGTACTGCGGACCCTTCATCCGTTTTCTGTTCCGCAAACTGTTTCCGGAAAAATAAGAAAAGATATCCACAAAGGCGAACCGCTTTTCCCCTCTCTTTCCACAATTTCTGTGGACAGACGGTGCAAAATGGTTCGCCTTCTGTGGATATCTTTTGTTTTCTTCCGGGATTACTCCTGCGGTACCGGATTGGATACGCTGACTACATGATCATACCAGGTTCCTTTTTTACCAATGATCGCAACATTGAAATCCTCGTCCAGTTTTTCTACCGGGATATCAAAGCCGTACACTTCATCTGTGGTTCCGTCAGAATACGTTACCTCATCTGTGGTCGGCTCGATCAGCTCTGCGCCGTCTGCCTGTGCTTCTTCTTTTGTTCCCACAAAGACATTGACAATGTTTTGGGATACCAGGCTGACGTGGATGGTCATTTTTCCGTCTTTTACCGTCAGGACACCTTTTCCTTCTTTTGCTTCATTGACATGGAACATATTGCTGTCTGTATTGAAGTCTGCCGTATACGTACCGTCTTCCAGCTCTGATGCGCTGCTTTCTCCTGCAGTCTCCGCTGCCGATGCGCTTTCTGCTGAAACATCTGATGTGGATGTACTGCTCTCTGCCTTAGATGCATCCTGTACAGAAGCGGAAGATGCGTCTGCCGCAGAAGACGCAGATACTGCAGATGCAGAAGATGACGCTGCATCCTTTCCGCCACATGCGCCGAGCATGGATACAGTCAGTGCTGCTCCAAGAAAAAGAACTGCCAATTTTTTTCTCATAATAAAATTCCTCCTTGTATCACCTTGAAGCGGATCTTTTTCATCCGCTCAACTTAAAATCCGACAGCACACTGAGTCTCTTCAGCCGTACTGCCGGATCTTATTTTACTCTATTTTACGTTCGGAATACAACCCCTAATTATTCAGCATCGTCCTGAACGCCGTTGCCGTCCATAGCTGCCTTGGTGTGCTGTACATACAGCTGCTCAACAGCATCAATTCTTCCAAGACCTTCGATCTGAGTGTCGATCTCATCGAATGCACCGGATGCCTCAAACTGGCTCTTCCAGGAATCCTCATCCTCGCCTGCCATATCGTTGTTTGCGTGGTCACCTGCAACAACCATCAGCGGACGAAGAATTACTTTCTTGTATCCGGCTGCTTTTACTGCCTCGATCACATTCTCGCAGGCGGTCTCTTCCGGCTCGCCCTCAACGGTTCCGATGAATACGTTTTTGTATCCAAGAGTATCCATCTGTGTCTGCATCTGGCTGTAGGTTACTTTTGCAGTGTGGGAAGTACCATGTCCCATAAATACGAAAGCAGTGCCGTCCTCTGCTGCTGCATCCAGACTGTCATAATTTGCAGATTTTACTGCCTGTGCCGTGATTGCTTCTGCAACGGCCTGTTTGTCCTCGTTGATTACGGTAGCGTCACTTCCAACCTCGCCAAGCAGCGGCTCTGCGATGGTTACGGACTCAAATTTATCTTTATAGCTATCTACTGCTTCTTTCAGCTCGTCGTACTCTGCGCCGTGCATCAGATGAGTCGGCTGAATAATCAGTTTTTTCACGCCATTGCTTACAGCTCTTTCCAGTGCCTGATCTACGTTGTCGATCTTCTCGTCATCGCGGGCCTGTACATGGTTGATGATGATCTGTGCAGTGAAGGCACGTCTTACGGACCAGTCCGGATATGCAGCCTGCAGAGCTTTCTCAACGCCTCCGATATCCTCAGCACGGCTGTCGTTGAAGGAAGTACCAAAGCTTACAACCAGAAGCTCATTCTCGCCGATCTCGTCTCCGTTTAACGGATCATCCTTGGAAGCATCACCTGTGTCTCTTCCGAAGTAATCCGGATCTGCGTTCTCTCCTTCTACAAGTTCCTTCTGCGCGTCTGTCAGGGCATCCCATGCCTCTTTTGCTTCTTTGCACTGCTCGTCGGTGTTATCATTTCTTTCCTGTACATAAATTGCGTCAATCAAAGCTGCCACTTTATCTGCTGCCTCCTGGTCTGCATCTGCGGATACCTCTTCAGATGCAGAAGATGCGCTTACGCTGCTGCTTGCTGCTGTGGTGTCTTCCTCAGATGCGGAAGATGCACTTACGCTGCTTGTTGCTGTGCTGCTTGCGCTGCTGCTGGATGCGTTGTTGCTTCCGCATGCGCCGAGCATAGATGTTACCATAGCTGCTGAAATTAAAGCGACTACAAGTTTCTTTTTCATTTTTGTTTTCCTCCCATTTGCTGGTATCTTTGCAACAACCAATATCGGGGACGTTTTACATTTCAAACTATGAAAAACACGCTCCGCGAGTTTCTCAAGTTATCGCGGCAGTCGCTAAGGTCTCGTGCAAGCACGGACTTTGGCTTGTTGCCCGCGTAAATAGAAAGAAGCCCTTTCGTTTTTCAACGAGGGGCTTCCAGTATTTTCATCACACAGAAAACCATCTCACCCGCTGTGGGGCAAATGTCCGCTTTCCTGTTTTGTACTGCCAGTTCCTCGTGGCACGAACGTAACGTTCCTGTACTGCGAAAGGCAGGTCTCCCGGCTCATTGCTTCAGGATTTGACTCCAGCGCATCGGTCTCCTTCCCGGTTTCCCAGTGGATCATTCCCCTGCTTGCAAAATACGGTGACGAGTTCGTGCAGGATTCACACCTGCTTCCCTTTTCACCGGACACGTATGTCCGACACCTTACACATCGATATTTAATTGTCTTTTCTTTAACGACTGTTAGTGTAGCACATCGTCTTTTCTCTGTCAAGTGCTGTAAAATCAGGAAATCCGGCCATTTTCCATTTCATATACCACATCCGCGACGTTCATCGTGGACACTCTGTGCGATACGAGCACAATGGTTTTCTCTTCTGCCGATTCTTTCAGGGATTTCAGAATAATTCCTTCATTTAAGGAATCAAGATTCGATGTCGGCTCGTCCAGCAGGATCATGGATGCGTCATGCAGGAATGCCCGCGCGATACCGATCCGCTGTTTTTCTCCGCCGGACAGCGTATCGCCGAGTTCTCCGACTTCGGTGTCGTAGCCGTTTGGCAGTGTCATGATGAAATCATGTATGGACGCCTTCTTCGCCGCCTCCATAATTTCTTCCCGCTTCGCGCCGGGTTTTGCAATAGCGATATTGTTCGCAATCGAATCGTGGAACAGGTGTGTCTCCTGCGTCACATAGCTTTCCATATCGCGCAGATGCTTTGTCGGGATTTTGCGGACATCGGCTCCGTCCACGGAAACGCGCCCCGTCTGGACATCCCAGAAGCGCATCAGAAGTTTTAAGATCGTCGATTTTCCGGAACCGCTCGCGCCGTGGATGCCGGTGATTTTTCCCGGTTCCAGTTTCAGCGAATACTGATCCAGAATCGTCTCGTCTTCGTAGGCAAACGTTACATTCTGCGCTTCGGCTCCTGCAAATGCGTGGTCACCGCCGGATGCCGCATCTCCCGGAATTTCCTCCACCAGCGGCGCTTCCTCGAGAAGGGAAAGCACACGCTCGCCGCTTGCCAGCGTCTGATTCAGGTTATTCGACAGGCTGGACAGCGCCACGACCGGGCCGAAGGAACCCATCATCGCGACTGTGCAGGTCAGGACTCCCTCAAATCCGATCCCGCCTTTCGTGTAAAGATAGATCGTCAGTGCCAGCATGCCGAACGATGCCAGAAGAATCACCATGTTGGTGACAGACCGCTGGGAGCCTTCCATGCGGCTTAAGTTTTCCTGCACAGAAGCCAGTTCTTTCGACCGCCCTGACATCTGCTCTTTCCGTTTTTCGCCCTGTCCGTACTGAATCGTCTCGTCGAGGCCACGCAGGGAATCCAGCACGAAGCTGTTCAGCTCGCCAAAGCCTGTCCGGAACTCCATTCCTTTCTGGCTTCCGCGCTTTCCGTTCCACATCGGGATCACAACGCCGACCGTCAGATACGCCGTAAGTGCAAGCAGCCCTGCCAGAACATGGTATCTTCCAATGAAGCATACCATAATCAGAGAAGTTAATGCTGCAATCGCAATCGGGGAAATCGTATGCGCATAGAATACTTCCAGAAGTTCGATATCGGTTGTGATAATCGAAATCAGATTTCCTTTGTCCCGTCCTTCCAGCTTCGCCGGGCAGAGCTTCCGCAAAGCTGCAAACACTTTATGGCGGATGATCGCCAGCAGTTTAAAAGCAATAAAGTGGTTGCAGTACTGCTCCGCATAATGCAGAATGCCGCGCAGCACCGCGATCACGATCATCACCGTGAGTATCGTTTTTACCGGGGTATGTACAAGCCACATGTTTTGCACCGAAAGGCTCGTCCCTGCCGCGCCCGTCAGTAAGCCATGCACGATGACCTGTCCTGCCAGAATCGTCAGGAAGATCGCACATAAATATCCCATTGTTCCAAGAATAATTGCCGCCATCATAATATGAAGCAATGGCTTCACCAGCCCGATCAGGCTTCCCATAATCCGGAGGGCGCTTCTGCGTTTTGCTGTATTTTTCTTCTCGTTCATCATGCATTCCCCTGCTTTCCATAGTTTTCCAGTACCATCTGGCTGTCGTACAGATGACGGTATGCTCCGTTCTGTTCCATCAGTTCCGCATGCGTTCCACGCTCGCAGATGGTACCGTTTTTCAGGAAATAAATCTGATCTGACTGTACGACGTTCGCAAGGCGGTGGGAAATCAGCAATACCGTTTTCGTCTTTGCGAGTTCATGAATCACATTCATGATCAGCTCTTCACTCTCGACATCAATATTCGATGCGGCTTCATCAAAGATATACACCGCACTGTCGCTCCGAAGCAGCGCCCGCGCAATCACAAGACGCTGGCACTGGCCGCCGGAGAGGTTTCCTGCTTTTTCGAGAAGCTCTGTCTGCAGTCCGTTCTGTGTCTGTAAGAATCCCAGCAGATTGACTTTCTGCAGAACCGCCTCCATCTCCTCCTTCGTCGCATCCGGTTTCGCCATGCGCAGGTTCTCTTCTACGTTTCCTTTAAATAAGTAACTATTGTGGCGGACCAGAACAACGTGCTTCATCAGATCCGTCTCAGCGACTTCCGAGAGCGGCACACCGCCCAGGGTGATGCGCCCTGTATATCCACGGTTCTTTGCCGCAAGGATACCCGCGATCGTACTCTTTCCGCAGCCGGATTCGCCGACCAGTGATACAAAACTGCCCGCCGGGAGCGTCAGGTCAATGCCTTTTAAGATTTCCCGGTCCTCTTCATAGGAAAAATGTACATCCTCCAACACGACATCCAGCGGTCCGTCCGGCAGCGTCCGCTCTCCCGTCTGCGGCTCCGGCAGATCGAGGATTTTGAAAATCTTGTCACTCGCCGCCATGCCGTTCATCGCGATGTGGAAGAATGATCCGAGCAGACGAAGCGGCAGGAAAAACTCGCTCGCCAGCAGCACAATGCAGAGCGTGCCGGACACGGTGAGGTTTCCTTTCAGAAATTCCGATACCGCCACCGCCATGCCAACCGCCGCGCCGCCGTATGCTACGATGTCCATCACGCTCGTTGAGTTGAGCTGCATCGTCAGAACTTTCATCGTGATCCGGCGGAAGTTCTGGGATTCCACATCCATCTCGTCGGCTTTCTGCTGGTCGGCCTGATAAATTTTTAATGTCGTCAGACCCTGCAGATTTTCAAGGAAGGAATCGCCAAGGCCGGTGTAAATGCTCCAGTATTTGTTCAGAAGCTTCTTCGCAATCTTCTGCACAACCACAATCGAAATCGGGATCAGCGGCACACAGATCAGAAGAATCACGCTCGCTTTCATGCTCACCCGGCAGAGGATCACAAACAAGGTGAGCGGCGCAATCAGGCTGTAGAACAGCTGCGGAAGATACTTTCCAAAATAGGTTTCGAGCTGCTCCACGCCTTCCGTGGATACCTGTACGACCTCCGAGGATGATACCTGTTCGCTGTAGGATGCCCCCAGTTTCAGCATTTTCTCATAAATTTTCTCACGCAGAATCCGTTTCACATCCAAACACGCAAGATACGACGACCGCGCGCCCATCCGCTCGCAGAAAAAGCGGATCACAACAACAATTGCCAGTGTAAAAATCGTCCGTTTCACAGCCGCTGCCGTTACCGCACCATACACGACCCGTTCCAGCAGATCGGCGACCGTAAATACCGCGATCACCTGCGACAGAAGCGCCGCCCACTGCCACAGAATCGTGTACACGATATACTTTTTCGCGTGGGACAGCAGCCCCACCAGTCTTGTTTTAATCATAAGTACCTCTCTTTTATGCTTTTGCTTTTCGCTTCTCTCTCATGCTGCAGATTAAATGCCAGATAGCTAAAATCGGATGATACAGCAGCATCCTCGGCCCCGAAAACCGCATAACGGCGCGGATCTTTTCCCGCATTTCCGGCTTGTAGCAGTGTACTTTGCAGTTTGCGCAGAATGTTTTCTGTTCCATGAAGGGACATTTCTGGCTCCGCTGTTTTGCATAGTCCGCTAATTTCTGACATTCCGGACACATTCCGCCGGATGCATGCCCCTCTTTTCCATGGTTCTTCCGGCAGTACAGGCGGATCATCTCTTCCACGACGTACTGTTCTTTCTGCCGCTTTTTTTCTACTTTGTTCATTTTGTTTCTCCTAGGATATGATCTTCTATTTTTACGGTTTTGACCCGCAGGAAGAAATACAAAATATGGCACATCCATACCACAGCAATACAGATTCTTCCGATCGGCACATTCTTCATAGCAAAAAAGCCGATCGCCATCACAACCGTTACCATCCCGATGATTTTACATTTCGTTCCTACCGTCATCGCCCGATGCTGTACGAAGCTGTCGAGATGCTTCTTATATAATTGAGTTCCAATAAACCAGCTGTGCAGCCGTTCCGAACTTTTCGCAAAGCAGAACAGGGTCGCCATATAGAATGGAACTGTCGGCAGAATCGGAAGCACAATGCCGATGGTGCCAAATCCCAGGCACAGAAAGCCGAGTACGATCCAAAAAATTTTCAGTGGATTTCTCATCATTTTCCTCCTTTCTTATCGAATAATAAATAGAAAAATAGCCGCCCATGGTTCTTGGCGAATACATGAGCGGTTAGTTATCACTTACGCTAGTTATAGATTAACATTATTTAACTTTCATGTCAAACACATTTCACTCCTGAGAGAACGCTCCTCTGCTTGCGGAATAACTGCTGTTATTTCAACTCACGAAGTGTGATACATCATACTCTAAATAATTCCGCCAATGTTTGAAGATTCAACTCACGGAGGGCGACAAAGGAATCGGGCCGGTTGTGTGGGGACGCATCATTTCAACTCACGCCCTCACGGAGGGCGACGCTGCGCCTTCAGTTCATCCGTCAATCCATTGATGTTATACTCAATATACGGGTGCTGCCATAACGGTAGGCGGTTAGTCCTTCTACGGAGGGACTGTGACTCTCCGATTACATAGAAACCCTTTATATGGGAATTCCTTGGAAAGGAGGGCTAAGCCATGAGTATTATCGACTTCATAGCAGTTGTAAGTTTCGGCTTAACCTGCTTTAGCCTTGGATACAACTTCGGCAAAGATACTGCGAAATCACAAAAATAGCCGCCCAGTCCTGCAAACTTTGGCGACTATTTTTACATAAACCAATAAATATGGACTAACCGTCTATCGGTAGCACTCTTTTCAATATCATAATATCATGCATTTCAGAATATGTCAAAATCTTCTTTTCACATATCCCGAAATCTCCGATACCTCTCCTCTACCAGTTCTTCCCCATCCATCTTCTCATACTTTTCCAGGAATCTCAGAATTTTGCCTCTCAATTCTTCACACACCACTGGCATTGTGTCCACCGTAAACTCCCCCGGCTCTTCCACAATCTCTTCTACAATTCCCAGTTCCTTCAAATCCCCCGCCGTCAGCTTCATCACCTCGGCGGCCTCCGGCGCGCGTTTGCCGTCTTTCCACAGGATGCTTGCAAATCCCTCCGGCGACAGGATGGAGTAGATGGCATTCTGCATCATCCACACTTCATCCGCCACGGCGAGTGCCAGTGCACCGCCGCTGCCGCCTTCTGAAATGACAATAGAAAGAACCGGCGTTTTTAACGCTGACATTTCATACAGGTTCCGCGCAATCGCCTCGCCCTGGCCGCGTTCTTCGGCTTCCATTCCGCAGAAGGCGCCTGGGGTGTCTACGAGACAGATAACAGGCCTGTGGAATTTTTCGGCCTGTTTCATCAGACGCAGGGCTTTGCGGTAGCCCTCCGGGGACGGCATGCCGAAATTGCGGCGGATGTTTTCTTTCGTATCCGCGCCTTTCGCCTCGGCGATGACCGTGACCGGTGTGCCGTCAAACGATGCAATACCGCCGATGATCGCCGCATCATCGCCATACAGTCGATCACCATGAAACTCAATAAAATCAGGAAACAGCTCCCGAATATAATCTTCTCCCACCGGTCGGTCCTTTTTCCGCGCTTTCTGCACACAGTCCCAAGCCGATGTTTTCTCTCCCGTTTCTGGTGCTGCCAAAGACCGCTTCACGTCTCCATCCCCCAAAGTCAGCACTTCCGAGGAAACTTCGATATCTTTCCCATGCATCCGCAGAATCTCCGACAGCACCTCTTTCGCCTCTTCTCTTGGCAGAATCCGATCCACAAACCCATGCTCCACCAGAAACTCTGCCCGCTGGAACCCTTTCGGCAGTTTCTGTCCTATTGTCTGCTCAATAACCCTCGGTCCCGCAAACCCGATCAGCGCATGCGGCTCCGCCAGAATAATATCCCCCAGCATCGCCCAGCTCGCCGTCACGCCGCCTGTCGTCGGGTCCGTCAGCACACTCACATACAAAAGCCCCGCATCACTGTGTCTTTTCAGCGCCGCCGACGTCTTCGCCATCTGCATCAGAGAAACAATCCCCTCCTGCATCCGCGCCCCTCCCGAGCACGCAAACAAAATCACCGGCAGCGAAAGCTTCGTCGCCCTCTCCACCGCCCGCGTAATCTTCTCCCCAACAGCCTCACCCATACTGGCCATCATAAACCTGCCATCACAGACCCCGATCACCGTCTCCATCCCGTTGATCCGTCCCTTACCAGTCACAACAGCCTCCGTAAGTCCTGTTCTCTCCTGCAGAGTCCTCACCTTCTCTTCATACCCCGGAAACCCCAGCGGATTCCCCGCCGTCATCCCCTGATCCCATTCCTCAAAACTCCCATCATCCAGAAGAAACTCAATCCTCCGATACGCATGCACCCGAAAATAATTCCCACACTTCGGACAAATATAAAGATTCCTCTTCACATCCTCCGTAAAAATAGCCCCCTTACAAGCATTACACTTCTTCAAAATCCCCTGCGGCGCCTCCGGCACCACCCCATCCGCCGTGTGCTCCTTCCGAAACACCGTCTTCTTAAAATACTTACCCAGCATCATACCACCATCACTCCTTACGTCATAACACTTTCACTCTATTGTCACCATAACAATCTTCCAACCACACACCTCACCCATCGAGGCATTCATTCTCTCTTAACCGCTCACTCCTGTCATCCCAGCCGCACCGCCCCGCGGTGTCGCTGACCACACTCTCCCAGTCGTGTGTCTGATCTCAGCCGCCCGGCAGTACAGCAGAGGGGGACGGCGCATTTGCAGGAGGAACTATAGCAAGACCCGAAAATAATGCAAAAAAGGCAGTGCTGCAGAGCGCGAATTGCAAGGAACAGATTTGAAGGCGTACCGGGGTACGACGAAAATCTGTGACGCAGTAATTCACGCTCTGCGGTGCTGAATTTTTTGCATTATTTTCGGGGATTGCTATAAATCTCTATAACAAAAGCGCTTATCACTCCGGGATTTTCCCGTCTGTGGTAAGCGCTTTTACTTTCTTTAACAATTCTGCTTATTCCGCTGTACTTTCGCTGATGGAATCTGCTGTGCTGTCACTTGCCGTATCTGCTGTGCTGTCCGAAGATGTATCGGAAACATCAGAGCTGTCGCTGGTGTCATCTGCACTGCTGTCGCTGGATGTGTTGGTCTCGCTCAGATAATTCTGAATATCCGTCACGTTCATCGTTGTGGTTTCTGTCGTGCGGTTCGCCTTTTTCTCTGCTACCGAGTTCTGGTAAACAGCAACGGAGAACCAGCCGATCAGGGTAGCCAGAACAACGACGAAAGCGGTAACTTCCAGTCTCGTGATCCATCTTTCACGTCTCATGATTTTCTCACGGTTCGCTTTTTCCTTTTTATAGCGGTCAACTTTTTCCTGACTCATGGTTCTACTTCTCCTTTGATTTCTAAAAAGTGCTCGGCGGCACTTTCAAACATGTTGAAAATTATACTACATTTTCAACAAAAAGGGAAGAGAAAAGTTATAATGCAATGATAATTCCGCCGTCATTTGCATACATACTGCTGACGCCCTGGGTATCGAGTACGAAGACATCCTGTACCGCAAGGCGCTCCAGAAGGGCTTCTTTTACCATCTCGGCGCGCTCCGGGCAGTTGCAATGAGAGATGGCAAGCGTTTTGTTTTCTACATGCTGTGCGTCATTTACAATGGCATCGACCATTTTCATCAGTGCTTTGTTGATGCCGCGCGCCTGATCAAGCTGTACGATATCGCCCTCCGATGTGGCTCCCATAACCGGTTTGATCTTAAGCGCGGATGCAACAAGTGCTTTCGCCTTGGAAAGACGGCCGTTTTTCCGCAGAGTTTCGAGATTTTCCAGCACGAAATAGGTGTGCTGTGTGCTGATATAGAGTTCTACTGTCTCTACGACGCGCTCAAAGCTCATGCCGGCTTCCTCGCACTCCACGATTTTTTTCACGATCAGGGTCTCTCCTATCGATGCGCTTCTGGAATTGAATACGTGAATCTTCAGATCCTCGTTCTCCTCCTGCGCCAGGTTTGCACCGAGCACTGCGCTGTTATAGGAACCGCTGAGCTGTGCGGAAAGTGTGACCGCGTAGCACCGTTCTGCTCCGTTCAGAAAAGATTTCCGGAAATAATCCGGCGACGGGCAGGCGGATTTCGGGCACTCCGGGCATTCCGCTACTCTCTTTAAAAAATATTTCTGGTCAAATGTCTCGTCATCCAGAATGGATTCTCCGCCGACTTCCAGGGTCAGCGGTGCAATTTCAATATTTCCTCTTTTTTTCATATCTGCTGTCAGTTCACAGCAGCTGTCTGCAACAATGTGAAAACTCATATATTTTATCCCTCCAAACTTGATTCCGCTTTTTCTCACTGCGGACGTTTCGTATTTCCAATCACCGCTCTTTTTCAAACCTTCCTGAACTAGGGACGAATTCGACACAGTGAATTTTTTGATATTTTGTCATGTAGTTTTGATAACTACATTTTATCATAACACACTTAGTGCTCCATTGCAAAAAGTTTTTTCCCAATAAAAGTTTTTCCGTTAAAAGTTTTTTCCTTTTCTTGTCGCACTCCCCTTTTTGCGGTATACTACGGTCATACGGCTTTTTTGTTTATGGATATTTTTCCATTGCTTATTTTCAGGAGGTGGTACGTATGGAATGGACTTTTTCGGATTCGGTCCGGCTTTCCCTGCTTTCGTTTTCGGAAGCTTCCAAAGCCTGCGCGGCGCTGCCCGGATTTTCTCTTTTCCGGCGCAGTCTGCAGCCGGAGCGCATCGAATACTGCCGCGCAGAGCTGCTGCCTGACTGCCTGGTCGGATCGCTTGCCGTCCCGGACAAGACGCATCCGCTTCACCTTGCATTCTCGCTTGCGTTTTATCTCGACCGGGGGCAGCTTATTCTGGCAGCCGACGAACAGACACTTCCGGCTTTGCAGAGCCTCCTCTTCCCGGAAGAACCGCTCGATACTTCCGATGTCTTCCACCTGTTTTTCTCGTTTCTGGAATCGCTGATCCAGGAGGATATGCTCTATCTGCAGAATTTTGAGAAGCGCCTCGCGACAATCGAGGAGTCTCTTCTCGACACTCTGCCAAAAGAGCTGCAGCGGACCCTGATCACGATCCGTCGGGAGCTGCTCGTGTTCCATGCCTATTACCAGCAGCTTCTCGACATGTGCGAAATACTCTCCGAGGACGAAAATCACTTTCTTCCCCCGGAATGCGCCCGTCAGTTTTCGCGCCTTGGAAACCGCGTGGACCGTTTGTACGACCACACCCAGATGCTGCGGGAGTACGCCCTGCAGATCCGCGAGATGCAGCAGGCGCAGATCGACCTGCGTCAGAACGATACGATGCGGATTCTGACGGTCGTCTCGACGATCTTTTTCCCGCTTTCCCTGATCGCCGGCTGGTACGGCATGAATTTTACGCATATGCCTGAGCTTTCTGCCCCGTATGCGTACTTCATCCTGATCGGCGTCTGTATTCTCATTGTTGCTGTTGAAATTTGGTATTTTAAAAAGAAAGGCTGGTTTTAACTACGGATGATTATCCTGCAGATTACACAGTTAAAGAATTTTATGAACACCCTGCTCCGTCTCGAGACATTTGACCGCTTTCCCGTCTCCGAGGCATCGATCACAACGTTTACGACGTTCTCCATCGACGGCAGTCTTCACACGGACTTTTTCGATCCCGATGACGCGCAGCTCTTAAAAGAAAAAGGGCGGACGCGGCTTCTCTGGAAAGATGTGAAATCGTTCTGCTATTCCGTCATCAAAGGAAAACGGACACCTCTGCAGTTCAAATTTGTGTTTCAGCTTCCGCAGGCGGCGTGCGAAAAAATGATCGCGGACCATGCGCTGCCGCTGGAAATAGAGAACGTGTTTGGATGCTTTCTGAATTTTCAGTATAAGGACGGAAAACTCTTACTTACCACCGGAACTTCCCTCAAAATCTTTACGATGGACAAGTCGCTCGACCGCGTCTTCGATGAGGAAGTCCGCCAGTTTCTGCTGAAAAATGAAATTGCATTTGAAGAACAGATATAAAGACAAAATACTTATTTAGAAAGGTTCTCTTTTTATGAATCAGATTATTATGTGGATCATGGCAGTCGGCACGGTACTCGGCGGTGTCGACCGGATCGCTGGCAATCGCTTCGGATTTGGAAAACGGTTTGAGGAGGGCTTTATGCTGCTTGGACCGACGGCACTTTCCATGTCGGGCATCATCTGCCTCACCCCGCTGCTCTCCCGCTTTCTCCGTTTCGCCCTCGTTCCCATCTGGAACTTTTTTGGGCTGGATGCGGGACTTCTCGCCGGCATTCTCGCCATTGACATGGGCGGCTACCAGCTCGCCGGAGAGCTTTCGGCATCGCAGGAGATGGTGCGCTACGCAGGACTTGTGATTGCGGCGACGCTTGGCTGTACCATCACCTTTACAATTCCGGTCGGCATGGGAATGCTGAAAAGCGGCGACCGCCTCTTTTTCTCCCGCGGCATGCTGATCGGCACGGGCACGCTTCCCGTCACGATGATCGTCGGCGGACTGCTCTCAGGACTCTCTTTTCTGCAGATCGTACTTCAGTCGCTCCCGGTGCTCCTCTTCTGCTTTCTGCTGATGTTCGGCATCTGGCGTTTTCCGGAGCAGACCGTGCGCGCGTTCACGGTATTTGCAGATGTGATCCGGCTTCTGACGACGATCGGCCTCATCGCGGGCGCGTTCTGCTATATGACTGGCTTTTCGCTGCTCCCGGACCTTGCGCCGCTGGAGGACGCGATGGCGGTCGTCTCGTCCATCGGCATTGTACTGCTCGGCAGCCTTCCGACGGCGGAGCTTTTACAGCGGGTGCTCAAAAAGCCGCTCTCTTTTATTGGAAGAAAAACCGGCATGAACGACAGCAGTGCCGCCGGCCTTCTGATGGGCATTGTCAGCCCTGTTCCGGCGATCACAATGATGGAAAAAATGGACGAGCGCGGAAAGATTGTAAACGCAGCTTTCCTCGTCTCCGCCGCATCGACCATCGCCGCACATATGGGATTTACGTTCGGCACCGATCCTGATTTTGTCGTGCCGCTTCTCGTTGCAAAGCTCGCTGGAGGCATCGCCGCCGTCTGTGCCGCACTGTTTTTCACGAAGAAATCTGCTTAATTGTTTGAGAGCATACATAGCAACGCAATAAGACCTGCGCCGTTTGAAAGCGCAGGTCTTATTGCATTTCTTACTTATTTTCTATTTCTTATTTCACCATATCCTCTTTAATAATTCCATGCTCTTTTAAGAGATCTCCAACTACATTTCCATCTACCAGTTTCAGCAGAGGTTTTTTCAGCAGGTTGAGCGGTCCAGGAAGCTCGATTTCCAGCGGGGATTTTCCATCCATCAGTTTCACGGAGCTGTCCAGCAGGTCGCGGATATCGTAAACGCTGCCCCATACTTCCGGCACGCCGCGGTCTACGCCGAGGAGTCCGTAAACAGCTTCCATTGCGGTACGAACGGAATACTCTGTCGTGAAGATGGTATCTCTTGGTGTCTCAGCGAACTGTCCGAGGAATGCGAAGTTGACGCAGCCATCCGGGATGACATCCGGGCGGTCGCCCTTTCTTCTTGGCATAAAGAATGCGGTGATGTACGGCATCATGGTCGGTACGCAGACAGCGCTGTTCTCTGCCAGCTCCGGAATCTGGTCAACCGGCACGCCGAGGTGGTACAGCCACTCTTCGGTGATCTCTTTACCAGTGCACTCTTTCATCGGTTTCTTCACATAGTCGCCAGGTACATCGGTGAACAGGCTGTAAACCCATACGCATACCTTATCTTTATCCTGCTCTTTGAACTGTCCCTGACGGTTGATGGTCCAGCTTAAAAGCCACTTGGAATCCTGGCAGCTTACGATACCGCCGGTAACAACCTTTCCGGTTCTCGGATCACGTTTGCAGATATTGGTGATATACGGAATGATCTTATTGTCGAGAGTGGTAATTGTTGCGGATTCCCAGTTTGTCTTTGCAATATCGGAGCAGAATTTCTCCGGATGTCCAAAGGACGGATCCTGTTTTGCAATGTTTTTCCACAGGCTCCAGCAGCCGCTCGTGCGGACCTCTGCATCACCGTTCGGTGCATGGTTCTGATCGCCGTAGATCGTGCCTTCGGTGCAGCTTCCGTTGGTAACGAAGACGAGGTCATTCTCGGTGAGAACGATGCCTTTCTCGACGCCGTTTACTTTGCACTCGATGGCTTTTGCTACTTTCTTTCCATCGTTGATTTCAAAGATAACGTTGGTTACTTCGGTATTGAACTGGAAGTCTACGCCGGCATCCTCGAGGTATTTCTTCATCGGAAGAATCAGGGATTCATACTGGTTGTACTTCGTGAATTTCAGTGCGGAGAAGTCCGGCAGTCCGCCGATGTGATGAATGAACCGCTGGAAGTACAGCTTCATCTCCAGTGCACTGTGCCAGTTTTCGAATGCGAACATCGTTCTCCAGTACAGCCAGAAGGTGGAATTGAAGACTTCATCATCGAAAACATCCTCGATCGTCTTGTCGTACAGATCCTCGTCTCTTGTCATGAAGAGTTTCATGATCTCCATGCAGCCCTTCTGGCTCAGGTTGAACTTACCGTCGGTATGGGCATCCTCGCCGCGGTTCTTCGTTGCACGGCACAGAGAGTAGTTCGGGTCTTTTTTGTTCAGCCAGTAATACTCGTCGAGAACGGATACGCCAGGTGTCTCAATCGACGGGATGCTGTGGAACAGATCCCACAGGCACTCGAAATGGTTTTCCATCTCACGGCCGCCTCTCATGATGTAGCCGCGGGTCGGATCGTAGATACCGTCGCAGGCACCGCCGGCGATGTCCATGGCTTCGAGAATGTGGATGTGATCGCCTTTCATCTGGCCGTCTCTTACAAGGAAACACGCTGCTGCGAGGGCTGCGAGGCCGCTTCCTACGAGGTATGCGCTCTTCTCATCGACGCCTTCCGGTTTTTCCGGTCTTGCGAAGGCTTCGTAGTTTCCGTTGGTGTAATAAATGCCTTTGCTGTTTTTCTTATCTTTTCCGCGCTCGGTGTTGCGGTAATCATTCTTTGGTTCTGATGTTACAGTGGTTGTCTCCGCTGCTTTTTTTGCTTCACTCTTGTTTTTTGCCTGCAGCACTGCTGCTCCAGCTCCGATGACTGCTGCTGATGCGATTCCGAATTTTAATCCTTTTTTTGACATAGACGTTCATCCTTTCTTTTCTAAATACGACTGCCGGAATGTTTTTTCGAATTTCCGGTTCGTATAGGTTATGCTGCTTTCTTTGTTTTACAAGTTTCTATTTGTGTTGCCATTGTCTGTTGACAATTTGAATCTTACTTCATTTTTCCCCGCTTTTCCATTTACAAAACAGGGCGGATGATTAAATTTTTATCATCCGCCCTGTTTTGTAAAGTGTAACTATATTTTATTTCTTTTTTCAAAATTTCGGATGGAATTGACGACATTTCCTTCCATCGTGCGGTGCATTTTTTCCGCAATCATATGGTAATCCACTTTCATTCCGTCTTTGATCCAGTCGAGCATGACACCGGTAAAGCTATACTTATAGAAATCTGCGATAAAACTCTGATCCGCCTCGGAGATGCCGGTTCCCTTTGCTTTTTCCTGTACGACACCGTACAGCAGATCGTGCGTCAGATGAAAGAGATATGTTTCGATCTGCTCCCGGCTTACAGAGTGATAGACATTCATAATAAATGGTTTATTCTCGAGCACTGCCTCAAAAATCTGCTGCAGGCCTTCCTGCCATGTCTCATACGTTTTCTTCCCCTGCAGCGCCTGCGTCGCATCCTCCAGGCACGACCATTCGACAAGATCGTAGATATCCTTAAAATGATAATAAAACGCCATCCGGCTGATGCCGCAGTCTGTCGTCAGATCGTTGATCGTAATTTTGTCCAGCGGCTTTTTCAAAAGCAGCTTTTTTAATGACGCTTCCAGCGCCGCCTTTGTCGCATTTGTCATGTATTTCCTCCATTTTTCTTTTATGTACCCTCGGAATCTTTCTGTTCGAAACGCTTCTATGCTTTTTCATTGTAGCATATCCATTCTCCAGAAACAACTGCGCAGCCCTTCTGATCAGACTTTACAAAAAGTTTAGAAAGTACCGTAATACCAGTAAATTCAATACTTTCCGTCGTTCTGTTAGCACTCTTTTTTCTCGAGTGCTAATTTTCCCTTGACTTTTCCCTGTGCCAGTATTACTATAACTATCAGAGCAGTAAAAAAGCTGCAGACATCTAAAAAAGCATGATATTCCCGCTTTGCTGGATCAAAATATTTTTATAAGAAAAGGAGTGTGTTTCTCATGAGTGCGAAACATGGAAATCTTTCAATCAACAGCGACAATATTTTCCCGATTATCAAAAAATGGATGTATTCCGACCACGATATCTTTGTCCGTGAGCTCGTTTCCAACGGCTGCGATGCCATCACCAAACTGAAAAAACTGGACGGCATGGGTGAATATACTCTGCCGGATGACTACAAAGCAGCCATTCAGGTGATTGTAAACCCGGATGAGAAAACCTTAAAATTCATCGATAACGGTATCGGTATGACCGCAGACGAAGTCGAAGAATATATTACCCAGATCGCCTTCTCCGGCGCTACCGAATTCCTGGAGAAATACAAAGACAAAACGAATTCAGATCAGATGATCGGCCACTTCGGTCTTGGTTTCTACTCTGCTTTCATGGTAGCAGATGAAGTTCACATCGATTCTCTTTCCTATAAAGAAGGATCCACCCCGGTACACTGGACCTGTGACGGAAGCACCGAGTACGATATGTCCGAGGGCAGCAAGACAACTGTTGGTACCGAAATCACTCTGTTCCTGAACGAGGACTGCCTGGAATTCGCAAACGAATACCGTGTCCGCGAAGTTCTGGAAAAATACTGCTCCTTCATGCCGGTTGAAATTTTCCTGTCCAAAGCAAATGCGCCGCAGGAATACGAGACCATCGATGAAAGCGAATTAAAAGACGACGACGTTGTCGTAGAGCACATCCACGAGGACGCAAAATACGAAGAGAAAGAAAAAGAAGACGGAACGAAAGAGCAGGTTGAAGTTTCCCCGGCCAAAGAGAAAGTAAAAATCAACAAACGCCCGGTTTCCATCAGTGATATCCACCCGCTGTGGACCAAACATCCAAACGAGTGCAGCGATGAGGATTATAAAGAATTCTACCGCAAAGTCTTCAACGACTACCGCGAGCCGCTGTTCTGGATCCACCTGAACATGGACTATCCGTTCAACCTCAAAGGTATCCTCTACTTCCCGCGTATCAACACCGAGTACGATTCCATCGAGGGAACCATCAAGCTGTACAACAACCAGGTATTTATTGCCGACAACATCAAAGAAGTCATTCCGGAATACCTGATGCTCTTAAAAGGCGTCATCGACTGCCCGGATCTGCCGCTGAACGTATCCCGAAGCGCACTGCAGAACGACGGATTTGTCAAGAAGATCTCCGAGTACATCTCCAAGAAATTCGCTGACAAGCTCTCCGGCATGTGCAAAACCGACCGTGAGAATTACGAGAAATACTGGGATGATATCAACCCATTCATCAAATACGGATGCATCAAGGACGAGAAATTCTCCAAGAAGATGATGGACTATATTCTGTTCAAGAACATCGACGGAAAATATCTGACTCTTGAGGACTGCATCAACGAGAATAAGAAAGAAGAAGCTCCTGCAGAGAACACCGAGGAGAAGGCTGAAACTACGGAGAATACCGAAAATACGGAAAACGCTGACGAGAAGAAAGAGCCGGAAAAAACGACTGTTTACTACGTCACCGACGAAGTTCAGCAGAGCCAGTACATCAACATGTTCCGCAGCCAAGGCATGGATGCTGTCATCCTGAAACACAACATCGACTCCGCTTTCATCACCCATGCAGAGCGTTATAACGAGCATGTAACCTTCCAGCGCATCGATGCAGATCTGACCAACGATATGAAAGACGAGTCCGGTGAGGATCTGACCGACGCTACAAATACTCTGACCGATCTCTTCCGCAAAGTCCTCGACAAGAAAGATCTGACCGTCAAAGTTGAGAACCTGAAAGACGAAAATGTATCCTCCATGGTAACGCTTTCCGAGGAGAGCCGCCGTATGCAGGATATGATGAAGATGTACGGCATGACCGGCATGGATCCGTCCATGTTCGGCGGACAGGAAACCCTGATCCTGAATGCAAAACATCCGCTCGTTCAGTACATTCTGAAGAATGGCGAGAACAACAACACATCCCTGTTCTGCGAGCAGCTGTATGATCTGGCAATGATCAGCCACAAACCGCTCTCTCCGGACGAGATGACAAAATTCGTAAGCAGAAGCAATCAGATTATGATGCTCCTTGCAAAATGATAAAGCACAGGCACAGCAAAACGCACCTCTTATAAAACACGCCGGATTTCTGGAATTTACCAGATGTCCGGCGTGTTTTTTCCTGCTTTTTTACTTTACGATTTCTGATCCAGATGATAGAATAATTCTATTCGCCCTATTGAAAAATAAGGAAAATCACACGAAAGGTCTGGTATTTATTTCTATGAAAAAAGGAAAGCCATCCGCCCTGCTCCCGATCGCCGTTTTTCTGGTGTTTTATCTGGGGCTCGGCATTTATTCCGAGTATATTTTAAAAATTCCGATGGGCTTCTACAACATCCCCATCGTCGTCGCGTTTCTGGCAGCGATCCTCGTCGCCTGTCTGCAGAACCGCAGTGTCCCGTTTGAAGAAAAGCTCGCCCTCATGGGACAGGGCATCGGGGACAAAAACATCATCACAATGCTGCTGATCTTCCTCGCCGCAGGCACGTTTGTCGGCGTTGTCGGAAGGAGCAGTGCAGAGAGCGTTGCCTATTTCATGCTCTCCTGGATTCCGGCAAAGTATGCCGTCGCTGTGCTCTTTGTCGTTGCCTGCTTCGTCTCCACGGCCATGGGAACCTCCGTCGGAACGATCACGCTTCTCGTGCCGATCGCCTCTGCTGTTGCCGAGACCTCCGGCTTTTCGCTGGCGCTCTGCGTCGCCTCCGTCATGGGCGGATCCATGTTCGGCGACAACCTCTCTTTCATCTCCGACACGACAATCGCCGCCTGCAACGGACAGGGCTGCGAGATGAAAGACAAGTTCCGCGAAAACTTCTGGATCGCTCTCCCGGCTGCTCTTGCCGCGCTGGCGCTGATCCTTGTAATCTCCTTCCGACAGGCGCCGGGCACACCGATCGTCCACGAATACCATCTGCTGCAGACGGTTCCGTACCTGCTCGTGCTGATCGGCGGCATCGCGGGCATTCAGGTGTTTGTCGTACTCCTTATCGGTATTGCTGCCGGTGCCGTTATCATGCTCGGTACGGGACAGACGACGCTCTGGGATATGCTCTCCAGCATGGGAAGCGGCACTTCGGGTATGTTTGAGACATGTATGGTTGCGATTCTTGTCGCTGCGATGTGCGCGCTGATTCGGGAAAACGGCGGCTTTACTGTCCTGCTTCGTGCCATTCACAAAATCTTCCGCGGAAAAAAGGGCGGCCAGCTCGGTGTCGGCATTCTCGTCGCGCTGCTCGACATTGCGACCGCAAACAACACCGTCGCGATCGTCATAGCAAACCCGATCGCAAAGCAGATGTCCGAGGACTACGGCATCACCCCACGGAAAACGGCATCGCTCCTCGATACCTTCTCCTGCATCTCCCAGGGCATCCTGCCGTACGGCGCGCAGATGCTCGTGGCGATTTCTGCGGTGCATGAACTGGGATATGAGCTCTCCGCCTTTGAAATCATGGCAAACCTCTTCTATCCGGGCATGCTGCTTGTCAGTTCGCTGATCTTTATCTTCGTTCTGCCGGATCGGAAAAATGCCGAAAGCAATGCTTAAAAAGTTCCGTATCGGATCAACTCAAAAAATTATGTTAAAATGCCCACCGATTTCACTCTTTCGTTTGATCGGCGGGCATTTTTTTGCTTTTTTTTGCAAAAATTGCCAAAATTGCAGTAACATTTACGGTTGAAATTCTTTTATGCGGGTAGTATAATCGGGGTCGTGACATTGAGAAGGAGTGATGTTATGTGGGTTATGGGGAGAAAGGACAACAGACAAAGTGAAATTATTAAGACAGTTCCTTGTAATTATGGCGGTTTCGTTCATCGGAGAAATCCTGCACGCCGTGCTGCCGCTTCCGATTCCGGCAAGTATCTACGGCCTTGTGCTGATGCTGGCGCTTCTGATGACGGGGGCATTAAAACTTGATGCCGTCGAGGACGCAGGCAAGTTTATGATTGAGATCATGCCGGTCATGTTCATTCCGGCGGGCGTCGGCCTGATGGAATCCTGGGGTGAATTAAAAGCCGTTCTCGTTCCGGTTCTCGTGATTACGCTCGTCAGCACCATCGTCGTTATGGTTGTGTCCGGACGCGTGACACAGGCGGTCATCCGGCTGGAAAAGAAACACAAAGGAGGGGACGCAAAATGACAAATATGCTCTGTGAATCTGCATTTTTCGGCGTTGTCATCAGCCTTCTGGCGTATGAGCTCGGCATGCTGTTAAAGAAAAAATTTGGGTTTCCGATTTTCAATCCGCTGCTGATTTCCATTGCAGTCGTCATTGTATTCCTTGCTGTTTTCGATATCGATTATCAGAATTATAATGACGGTGCAAAATACTTGAGCTATCTGCTGACTCCTGCAACGGTCTGCCTTGCGATTCCGCTGTATGAGCAGATGGAGGCATTGAAAAAGAATATCAAAGCCATCCTCGCCGGTATTCTCTCCGGCGTGCTGACGAGCCTTACCGTGGTTCTCGCGCTGGCGCTGATCTTCAATCTGAATCATAAAATGTATGTAACACTGCTGCCGAAATCCATCACAACGGCCATCGGCATGGGTGTTTCGGAAGAACTCGGCGGTGCGGTGACGATCACGGTTGCCGTTATCATCATCACGGGTGTGCTGGGAAATATGCTGGCGGAGACGCTCTGCAAGCTGTTTCACATTGAGGAGCCGATTGCAAAGGGCATCAGTATCGGATCGGCCTCCCATGCGATCGGTACGGCGAAGGCCATGGAGATGGGCGATGTCGAGGGCGCGATGAGCAGCCTTTCGATTGCAGTTGCAGGTATTCTGACTGTGGTCGGAGCGTCGATTTATGCGATGTTTATCTAAAAACGAACACTGATAAAAAACAGAAAAAATCCGGGAATGGAAAGCAATGTAAAACTTTCCGTTCCCGGATTTTCTATCCCTGAAATTCTATAACTAAAAATTAAAATTCCGACTGCAGAAACTCTTCAATAAAAAGAAGCGCAGTAGCACTCCGGCCCTTCCGGGTCGATGCAGATATGCTCGAGCGTTCCGCTGTGCATCGAAAGCTCCATCGTCAGATCCTGCACAATCTGCTGCTTCGCCATCTGGCGGTGCTCATAGATGTACTGATACACACTTTTCTTATTAATCTTTTTAACGTAATTGTGGTAATACTCTTTTCGTTCACGCAAAAACGTCCTCTCTTTTACCGCTCCATCACATTGATCAACTCGATGCCGACGCTTCCGCCGCGCACGACTTCGATCTTGCCGAATTCCTCTTTCATCAGCTTCACAACTGCATCGTTTTTCGTCGCCGTCTGGACAAACTCGAGCAGCAGGCTGTCTTTTCCGTAGTCGATGACCTTCGCCTTAAACGTCTCAGCGATCTGGAACAGCTCGACTTTGTCAGCTGCGCTGCAGTTGAATACCTTGATATACAGAATCTCTTTCATGCGCACAAACACGTCGGTGAAGTCGATGACTTTGATGACCTCGACCATGCGGTTCAGCTGTTTTTTGATCTGCTCAAACGTCTCATCGTCACTGACCGTGGCGATCGTCATACGCGATACGGTCGAGTCCTCGGTCGTTCCGACGGTCAGGCTGTCCAAGTTATAGCTTTTTGCGGAAAAAAGCCCGGAAATCTTTGAAAGGACACCAACCTGGTTTTCTACGTACAGTGAAATCCATCTTTTTTTCATTCCCTTATTCATCGCGCTCTCCTCCTAACAGTCCATAATCATATCTTCGAGCGTTCCGCCCGGCTTGATCATCGGGTAAACCATCTCCTCCGGATCGATGATAAATTCGATGATCGTCGGAGTCTTGGTGTTTTTCTTCGCCTCTTCAAACGCTGCGGCGATATCCTCTTTCTTCATGACGCGGATGCCTTTTGCGCCGTAACTCTCAGCCAATTTGATAAAATTCGGCGTGTATTCCGGGTACTCTTCTCCGTCTGTTCTGCGGGAAAGTGCACCGGCGCGCAGGTTCGTCATGCTGTACCGTTTGCCGTAAAACAGTTTCTGCCACTGGCGTACCATGCCGAGGTATTCATTATTGAAGATACACAGGATGACCGGCAGCTCCTCGAGAACGGCAGTCGCCAGCTCCTGAATATTCATCTGCATACCGCCGTCACCGGAAATCGCGATGACCGGTTTGTCCGGGTTGCCGATTTTTGCTCCGATCGCGCCCGGAAGGCCGTATCCCATCGTTCCAAGGCCGCCGGACATGATGATCTGGCGGTTTTCGGTAATGTCGACGTACTGACTTGTCAGCATCTGGTGCTGTCCGACGTCGGTGACGATGATCGCATCGTCAAACTGCTCGTTGATCGCGTTGAAAATATCGAGCGGTCCCATCACGCCGTTCTGGCGCATCGTCAGCGGATGCTCGTTCTTCCAGGCATCAATCTGGGCAAGCCATTTCGATGTGGAGCATGGCTCTACGTACTCTGCTATCTTCGTGATCGCCTCTTTTGCATCGGCTACGATCGGAATATCGACGTGGATGTTTCGGGAGATCGAAGCTGTGTCGATGTCGATGTGGACAATCTGCGCGTGCGGGGCAAATTCATGCAGCTTTCCGGTGATACGGTCATTGAAACGTGTTCCGATCGAGAACAGCAGATCGCACTCGCTGACTGCCATATTCGCCGCATACGCGCCGTGCATGCCAAGGTTTCCGATGAACAGCGGGTGTTTCGTGGAGATCGCGCCGCGTCCCATAACGGTTGTGACAACCGGCACCTGTGTTTTCTCGACCACTTCGCGGAACACTTCCTGCGCATGTGCGATGTTGACGCCGCCTCCGGCAAGAAACAGCGGGCGTTTTGCTTTTGCGAGCATTTTCAGCGCACGTTTTAACTGGCCGATGTGTACGCTGGTGTTCGGTTTGTAGCCGCGGATGTTGACGTTCTTCGGATACTCTGCGCTGCCGAGCTCTGCCATGACATCTTTTGGAAGATCAATGAGCACCGGGCCCGGTTTTCCGGTGCGGGCGATGTAAAAGGCTTCTTTGATGATGCGTCCGAGATCTTCACGGTTTCTTACCGTCACGCCGTATTTCGTGATGCTGCGGGTGATGCCGACAATATCAACCTCCTGGAATGCATCGTTTCCGATGAGGTGGCGGGCTACCTGTCCGGTGAAGCAGACAAGCGGAACGCTGTCGTAGTTTGCCGTTGCAAGACCGGTGACCAGGTTGGTTGCACCAGGGCCGCTGGTAACGAGGCATACGCCGACTTTTCCTGTCGTTCTCGCATAGGCATCCGCCTCATGCACCAGCGCCTGCTCGTGGCGCGGCAGAACGATTTTGATTTCATCCTGTTTGTAAAGCTCATCGCTGATATCAATGGTGCAGGCTCCCGGATAACCGAAGAGATACTCGACACCCTCCTCCTTCAGAGCCTTTACCAGAAGTTTGTTTCCTGTAATCTGTTTCATATGAAAACCTCCTGTTCTAAATTTGCTGCATAAAAAATCCCCGAACATAAAACACCTTTTCTGTGCCTTACGTTCAGGGAGAATGTTTCCATCCACGGTACCACCTGAATTCCAGAAGAATACGCTTCTGCTCATTCCGTACAGGATTTAACTTTTTTCATCCGATACGGCATCCCAGTAACGTGGGAACTACGTTGGAGCCTACTTGGAAAACATTGCTGTCCGCTTTTTCTGTTCAGTCCACTGCTCGAGGGCTACTTCCGCAGGCACGCTCACGGAGATTCTCACCAGCCATCTCCTCTCTTTGCTTTGCGCCGCCAGGTACTCCTCCCTGTCACTGCATTTTAGGTTTTGTTTTTTCTTAAATTACTGTCTATTATAGTCGGAAATGCCGCTCGTTGTCAATCGTTTCGCGCCCTTTTCTTGACTTTTCACCCTGCGTGTGCTTTACTTAATCAGGTTTGTCTAATTAAAATAAGGAGTTTATACCCATGATGATTACATACACACAGGAAGAACTCTCTTCCATTGTCCACGCATTTGCTTTCCCGGGAACGATTACAGACTGGACGCCGCACGGGAACGGCCATATCAACGATACGTTTCTGGTGCGCTCCACCGAAAACGGCGTCCTCCGCAAATCGATTCTGCAGCGCATGAACCGCACCGTTTTCCACAATCCAACGGAGCTGATGCAGAATATTGCACAGGTAACATCATTTCTGCGGAAAAAAATCACAGCCGCAGGAGGAGATCCATTCCGCGAAACGCTGAACCTGATTCCGACGACAGACGATGCCTGTTTTTTCGTCGATGAGCGCGGAGAATTCTGGCGCGCATTTCTCTTTATTTCCGATGCGTCCTGCTATGATGCCGTGACAGATCCAAAGCTGTTTTACGAGACCGGTAATGCTTTCGGCCGCTTCCAGCAGATGCTCTCCGATTTTCCGTCCGCCTCTCTTTTCGAGACGATCCCGGATTTCCACAACACACCGCTCCGCTACCAGGCGCTTTTACAGGCGGCACAGGCGGATCCGAAAGGACGGCTGAAAAACGTTTCGGATGAGATGGCGTTTTTCCTCGACCACGCAGACGATTACGGCGTAGCCGAGCGCATGAAGGCCTCGGGCGAGCTGCCGCTCCGCGTAACGCACAACGATACGAAGCTGAACAACATTATGATTGATGACAAAACCGGCGAGGGCATCTGCGTCATCGACCTGGACACCATTATGCCGGGACTGTCGATCTTTGACTTCGGCGATTCCATCCGCTTCGGCGCGAATACGGCTGCTGAGGACGAACAGGATGTCTCGAAGGTGTCTCTTTCCCTTCCTCTCTTTGAGAGCTATACAAAGGGCTTTCTCGCAGGCTGCGCAGGCTCTTTGACCCGCGCGGAAGTCGAAATGCTGCCGATGGGTGCAAAATTAATGACCCTCGAATGCGGCATCCGTTTTCTCGCCGATTACCTGATGGGCGATACCTACTTCAAAACCGCTTACCCGGAGCACAACCTCGTACGGGCGCGGACACAGATCGCGCTTGTAGCGGATATGGAGGAGAAATGGGGCGAGATGGAGAACATCGTCGCACGGGCTTCGTTTTCCCACTAAGCACCCGCATAAATTCACAGCATCAAAAAGACACAGCTGGAAGTATCTTTCTGCCTTCTGCTGTGTCTTTTTTGTTATCTTTCTGCTATATAATATGTTTTATATTATGCTCTCGGAACGCTGACAATCTGCAGATCGTATTTCTTCAGCATCTCGCCGCCCTGTACTTTCTCGCCGGTCAGGATATCTTCTTTTCCGTCGAAGACTGCCGGAAGCGGAATCTCCTCATCTTTGAAGTTGATGATAAAGTACAGATCCTCGCCGTCTGCCTGGCGTTTTGTGATCTCGAGTGCTGTTGCTTCTCCAATCACCGGCTGGATGGCTGCGCCGTCTGCTGCCATAGCAAGAACTTTTGCAAGGCCGCTCTCAGAAAGTTCGGTTCCGACATAATATACGGTTCCTTTTCCGAACTGATTTTTTGCAACAGCAGTCATGCCTGCATAGAAATCGCTCTCATACTGTGCGATTTCTTCAGCTCCTTCGAGGTGCATCAGGTCGCATACGAGACGGCACTCTTCCTCGGTTCCGTCTGCGAAACGGATCTTGTTTCTCTGCTCCGGTGCAAGAGCGTCGATCTCTTCTACCCATACGCCTGCCATTTTTCTGAGCGGTCCCGGGTATCCGCCGAGATGAACGTTGTCCGACTGTCCGACGATACCGCTCATGTAGGTGGTGATGAGGGTTCCGCCCGCCTGTACATAAGCCTCCAGGCTCTCTGCCACACCGTCTTTTACCATGTAGAGAACCGGTGCTGCAACGAGGTCATATTTGGAGAAGTCCGCGTCGATCGGGATCATATCGACAGCGATGTTCTTGTTATAGAAGTAATTGTACATCTGCTCGATCTGGTCTACGTAACGTAAATCGCGGTTCGGTCCGCTGGTGTACTCCAGTGCCCAGTAGTTTTCCCAGTCGAAGATGATGCCGACTTTTGCGTGGTTCTCGGAGCCCATCACACGGCTTCCGATTTTCTCCAGTTCTTTTCCGAGCTGGGTTACCTCACGGAAGACACGGGTATCTGCGGTTCCTGCGTGTGCGATAACAGCACCATGGAATTTCTCGCATCCGCCGACGCTTCTTCTCAGCTGGAAGAACTGAATCGTGTCTGCGCCGTGTGCAACGGTCTGATAGCTCTGTGCGCGCATCTGGCCCGGTTTCTTTAAGGAGTTGTACGGCTGCCAGTTCTGCTGGCTCGGAGTCTGCTCCATCAGCATGAACGGTGCGTCTTTGAGGCCGCGCATCAGGTCGTGGGTCATAGCTACGTGGCTCCATGGTGTATTGTAGCTCGGGTAGTTGTCCCAGGATACGATATCCATTTCTTTTGCCCACTTGAAGTAGTCGAGACCTTTGTACGTTCCCATCAGGTTTGTGGTGATCGGTGTTTCTTTGTCGTATTTGCGGATCGCGTCACGCTCCATTTTGTAGTTGTTCAGCATGCCGTCGGAGTTGAAACGCATGTAGTCGAGGGACATTCCTGCAAATGCAGTGCCGCTTCCCCATGGCATTCCGTCTCCCAGATCGTTCGGCGGTACAATCTCGTCCCAGTCGTAGATGGTGTGGCCCCAGAACTCCATGTTCCATGCCTTGTTGACTTCATCGAGTGTTTTGTATTTGTCTTTCAGCCATACGCGGAACGCTTTTGCACAGTTCTCGCAGTAGCACTCGCCGCCGTACTCATTGCTGATGTGCCAGCAGACGATGTTTTTGTTGTCGCCGTAACGCTCTGCCAGTTTTTCTGCCAGGCGCTTTGCATATTTCTGGAAAACCGGGCTGTTCGGGCAGGCATTGTGGCGATGACCGAATTTGTGATGGCGTCCTTCGAAATCGGTTCTTGCCACTTCCGGATAACGGTGTACCATCCATGCCGGGAGTGCGCCGGTGGATGTTGCCATGACGATCTGGACGTCCTCTTTTGTCAGGGTGTCTACGATCTCATCGAGCTCTGTAAAGTCGTACTCATTCTCGGACGGCTGGATTTTTGCCCAGGAAAATACGTTGATCGTGGCGCTGTTGATGCCGGCCTGATGGAAAAGTTTCATATCCTCATCCCAGATCTCTTTTGGCCACTGGTTTGGGTTGTAGTCTCCTCCGTATAACATTTTTTTGAATTTTGGCTGCATTTTTTTGATTCCTCCTGTGTTTGGATATCTCGTTTTGATGGCTCTATTATATACTGGTCTTTGTGAGAAAAGTATGATATGCTTGTCTAAAAAGTATGAATTTTCGAAACTCATTCCGGAATCTTATTTTAGACTTTTCTTTCAGAAAGGAACTGACTGTTATGCCTATTTTTTTTAAACCATCCGCCTCTGATTTTTCCCTCTCCGCTGACAGCATCGGCAACCGCTGGCTGCAGGAGCCCGTTGTGCGCCCGAACGGATTCCCCTTATATCACTGGATTCAGACGGAACGCAGCGAAGGGCTGCTGACCCTCGAAGGTCAGGAACTTTTGCTGAAACCAGGTGATGGTGTTCTGATTGCTCCGCATGTGCCGCATGAATACCGCGAAAACGACGGCAGCGGGATGTGGTTTACATCCTTTCTGACCTTTGACGGAAAGCTCTCCGATGATCTCTATAAAATCTGTGCCGTCTCGCCGTATCTTTTCGTTCCGGCCTCAGAGGGCGCGTGGTTTCAGGAATGGATTGACCGCATAATCGACTCACATTTTCTGAAAAATGACATCGACGATGCTGCGCTCTCCGTCGGATGCTTTGAGTTCCTGACACGCCTTTCCCAGCTCCGCACCGGCCTTTCCCGGACGGAGCATCCGCTGTATCTCCAGTATGTCCGCCCGGCAATGCAGGAAATCGAAAGTCATCTTTCCAACCCGCTCAATGTGGATGATCTCGCGGAACAGCTCCATATCACACCGCAGTATCTGACACGCCTGTTCCAGCGTTTTGTCGGCAGCTCTGTCCGCTCGTACATCAGCGTTCTGCGCATCAGCCGCGCCAAGGAGCTTCTCATCAGCCGTCCCTACACTACGCTCGACGGCATCGCCGCTCTCTGCGGCTACCGCGATGTCAGCTACTTTATCTCGGTTTTCCGCCAGCAGACCGGGACAACGCCGAAGCAGTTCCGGAAGCTGTACGGCATATAATCTGAAACACCCCTCTTTCCGGCGCAAAAAAGATCCTCCGTCTCATTTCACAGACGAAGGATCTTTTTTCGTTCTCTCTTATTTCATGCTTTTCAGAATGCTTCTCGCAACCGACAGTCCGTTTGCGCTTGCCTGCTGGAGGCCGCGGGTTACGGATGCGCCGTCGCCGATGGCGCGGAGGCCTTTGACGCTGGTGCAGAAGTCTTTGTCTACGACAACTTTGTTGGAATAGAATTTGACTTCTACGCCGTACAGCAGTGTCTCATCGCTGGCGATACCCGGTGTTACTTTGTCGAGGGCTTCGATCATCTCGGCAATGTCGACCATGATACGGTGCGGGAATACCAGGGAAAGGTCGCCCGGAACGGCATCTTTTAAGGTCGGGATCAGGTTATTGCGGCAGAGACGCTCTTCTGTCGTTCTTCTTCCGCGTTTGAAATCGCCGTACGTCTGAACGAGGATCTTGCCGTCGCAGAGCATGTTGGAAAGCTGTGCGATCTGTTTGCCGTACTCGATCGGGGTTTTAAATGGTTTCGTAAAGTTCTTGGATACCAGGAGGGCAAAGTTCGTGTTGTTTGTCTTGAACTCCTGGGATTTGTAGGCGTGACCGTTTACAACTGCCAGACCGTTTTCATAATACTCAGTTGCCACCTCACCGGACGGGTTCGTACAGAAGGTACGCACTTTGTCGTCAAAAGTCGGGGTATAGTAAACGAGTTTTGCCTCGTACAGGTTCTTGTTCAGGAACTCCATGACCTCGTCACGGACTTCCACGCGGACACCGATATCGACGGTTCCGACCTCGGTCTCGATGCCGTGGCCGTTGCAGATATGTGAGAACCAGTCGGCTCCCTCGCGGCCTACTGCGGAGACAATCTCATCTGCCTCGTAAACCGTTCCGTCCTCAAGTGTTACAGCTGTCGCACGGCCGTCCTCGATCGTAATATCATTGACCATCGTGTTGAATTTCATCTCCACGCCGATCTCTTTTAAGTGATCCTCGAGGCGGCTGTAAATCTTGTATCCCTCCTCGGTTCCGAGATGGCGGATTGGACATTCGATCAGCTTCAGGTTGGCGTTGATCGCTCTGCGGCGGATCTCACGGATCTCTTTTTCTTTATCGACACCGTAAACATTCTTGTCTGCGCCGAAATCCAGATAGATCTGGTCGGACTCATGGATCAGCTCAACCGTCTTTTCATATCCTAAAATCTCCGGCAGATTTCCACCGACATCCGGGGAAAGAGAAAGCTTTCCGTCGGAGAATGCGCCTGCTCCGGCAAATCCCGTTGTGATCGAGCACGGTTTGCAGTTCACGCATTTTTTCGTTTTTCTCTTTGGACACTGACGGCTCTCGATCGAACGTCCTTTTTCGATCATCAGCACCTTCAGATCCGGTTTTTCTTTCAGCAGTTCATAGGCACAGAAAATACCTGACGGGCCTGCGCCGATAATAATGACATCATATTTCATTCTTTTTTAATTTCCTCTCGTTTTTTATCCCATCACGATCAGATACTGGCCGTCCGGCAGGGCAAAGACTTCGCTCTGCTCTTCTAATTCTGCATCCGACATTTCTTCCACGTCCATGCCCTCTTCTTCCATGTAGGCGCGCACGTCGTCCAGATTGTCGGCAACGACTGCAAGGCAGTCCTCCAGAAAGGCCTCTGCCTCATCGTAATTTTCAGCCACCGGCTCGTCGAATAACTGGCCCTGATTCATTAAAAATGTGTTGATGCATTCTTCAGTATATTCTCCCATTCTGGTTTTCTCCTCTGTTCGTTTTATTTTTCCTGATTCTTTCTGTGAAAAAGCGTTAAGATTTCCTCCGGCCGGTCGAGCAGCTCCATCGCATGGTTGTCGATCAGCTCCTGGCGCGGGCGGAATCCCCACGTCACACCAACGGTAAACATGCCTGCGGCGTTTCCGGTCTGCATATCCGTATTGGTATCGCCAAAGTACAGGCACTCTTCCGGTCTGGCGCCGAGTGCGTCTGCAATCGCGAGCGCACCGATCGGAGACGGCTTTCTCGGGATTTCTGCGGTCTGCCCCTGAATCCGGTTGAAAAAGCCCGGTCCGTACACGCTCTCCACGACGTGGATGGCCGCCTCGTGCGGCTTGTTGGAACATACGGCAATCGGAACTTCTTCCCGCAGCGCGGTCAGGGTTTCCCGCATATTAGGATACGGTTTTACGTGATACAGCGGGTCCTCGTTGAACCACGCGCGGCCAAGGCGGATGCCCTCCTGCAGATAGTTGAGCTCTGCATCTCCGGCGTCTTTTAAAGCGCGCTCCACTGCCAGATCGAAACCGTCTCCGGCGTAAAAGTTGAAGGCTTCTACCGGGCGCGGCACAAGTCCAAAATGTTCCAGAACGCGGTTGACTGCGTGCGCAATCGACTCTACAGTGTCTGCGATGGTGCCGTCCAGGTCAAAGATACAAGCTTTTATCATATTCTGACTTCCCTTCTTTGTCTCTTTTGTTCTTCGATTTTCTTTCTTCTCTCTCTTCTTGTCCGCAATCATTATATCCTGTATTTTTTCCCTGCGCAACCATATTTTCTTTTCCGGCACTTTATGCTAAAATGAAACTGTTTTTCAGATTCTTGGAAAGGAAAAAAAGAGAATATGAATCAGACTGTGAAAATATTTTTTACCGATATGGATGATACCCTGCTGAATTCCGAAAAGCAGGTGACAAAAGAAAACATGGATGCCATTTCAGAGGCACTTGCTGCCGGCCACAAAATTGTGTTCAACACCGGCCGCCCGCTCTCCGGCTTTCTGCCGATCTTAAAAGAGCTCGGACTCGACCGCGAAGGCTGCTATGCCATCGCATTCAACGGCGGACTGATTTACGACTGCGCGGCAAAGAAAACGCTGTACCGCCGCACGATTCCGCTCGAATATGCACGCGTGATCTTTGAAAAAACGCAGGAGGCAGGCCTCTACTGCCACACCTACTCCGACACCTCCCTTCTCTGCCGCCATGCAGGCGAGGAAACGCGCGTTTACACACAGGCAATCCACATTCCCGTCGTGGAAGATCCGCTTCTGCCGGAGCACCTCGCCGAGGAACCATGCAAGATGATCGTGATTGATCTCCACGACCGTGCAAAAATGGACGCTTACCGCGCTGCCATGGAGCCGTGGTCAAAAGGAAAAATTTCGATGTTCTACTCCAGCCCGCATTACCTCGAGCATGTCCCGGAACACGTTTCCAAGGGCCATGCCGTGAAAAAACTCTGCGAGCTTCTTCAGATTCCGCTTGCCAACACCGTGGCTGCCGGAGATCAGGAAAATGATATTTCGATGATCGAGGCCGCTGCCGTCGGTGCCGCCATGAAAAATGCGACCGATGCCGTAAAGGCGAGTGCCGATTATATCACGGAAAACGACTGCAATCACAGCGGCGTGGCGGAGATTCTTCGTAAGTTTATCCTTGCCTGATTCTGTTTCTGTGTCAGGAAACCTTCTTTTTCTTGTTTTCTTTGGCACTTTTTCCGAATTCTGTAAGATTTTACTTTCTTTTTTGTTGAAACTGTATTACAATAGTTTCAAAGGACGGCATTTGAAAGGAGACTTGAATCGAGATGTCACGAAAATCAAAACGTATTCTGCTTACTCTGGCTTCTGCCGCTGTCGGCGCAGCCTGCGGTGCGGCAGTCTATTTTATCCGGAAAGGAAAAGCAGATCTTGAAACAGATTTTGACGATTTTAAAGACGAATTTGAAGAGGAAGAGCCTGCTCCTGCTGAACGTACTTATACGACCCTTCCGAAAACGAAAGGTGCGGAGGATGCTGCACCGGATCCGGAATCTGCAGCTTGCAATAAAGGTTCCGAAACAGCTGATACAGAAGCTGAAAGCGAAACCGCAGAGTCCGAAGAAGAAGACGCTGAAAAAGAAAGCTGTGCGGATCGTGAAGTTTCTCCACAGGAAGAAAGCGAAGTAACCACAGAATAAAACCCAAAAACAGAATATAGAAACATAAGGAAGTAATTCCTGGGGAGGGAAACCTCCCCTTTTTTATGGAAAGGAGATTGTTATGGAACTTGCAAAACGCGATGACGTTCCTGTAGAACTTACCTGGGACCTGTCTTTAATTTATCCAACCGAGGAGGCCATGCTGGCTGATGCGCAGAAAATGAAAGAATTAAGTCTTTCTATGGAAGCATCCTACAAAGGAAACCTCACCGATGCAGCCACGATCAACCACTGCCTCGACGATTACCAGGAGGTCTACCGTCTGATCACACTGACCGCCAACTACTGCGATCTCGCCGTCTCTGTCGACTATTACAACAGTGCAAACCAGACGCGCAACGACCGCATCAACAGCCTGATCTCTGAGATTTTCAGCCGTCTCACCTTTATCGATAGTGAGCTTTCCGAACAGTCCGAGGATGTTTTGAACGAGGCCATGCAGCAGTCAGATACGAACCGCTGCTATCTCGCCGAGATTCTCCGCAACAAGGCACACCGCCTGAGCCCGGAAACCGAGCGTGCCATTTCCGCTCTGTCCCAGACCTTCTCGGCTCCGTACCAGATCTACAACATGGCAAAGCTTGCCGATATGAAATTTGATTCTTTCACCGTAAACGGAAAAGAATATCCGCTCGGCTACTCCCTGTTTGAGGATAATTACGAGTACGAAAAAGACACCGATATCCGCCGCAGTGCATTCTCCGCCTTTTCTGCAAAAATCAGACAGTACGAAAATGTAACGGCAGCTGCTTACAATGCCCAGCTGCAGACAGAAAAGACCATGGCCACGCTGCGCGGCTTCGATTCCGTCATCGATTCTCTGCTGTTCCCGCAGCAGGTCAGCCGTGAGCTGTACAACCGCCAGATCGATCTCATCACCACCCGCCTGGCTCCGCATATGCGCAAATATGCCCGCCTGCTGAAAAAGGTCCACAACCTTGACCGCATGACCTTCGCCGATCTGAAAATCGCCGTCGACCCGGAGTACGATCCGTCTGTCACGATCGAGGAATCAAAACAGTACATCGAAAAAGGTCTTGCCATTCTCGGTGATGATTACGTTTCCATGATTCAGGAGGCCTACAAAAAACGCTGGGTTGACTTTGCACAGAACCAGGGAAAATCCACCGGCGGCTTCTGTGCCAGCCCGTACGGAAAAGGTTCCTTTATTCTCTTAAGCTGGAATAACCGCATGGCAGATGTTTTCACGCTGGCGCATGAACTCGGCCACGCCGGCCATTTCCGTCTCTGCAACGGCGCACAGGCGATTCTCGATACCGAGGTTTCCTCTTATTTTGTCGAGGCGCCGTCTACCATGAACGAGCTTCTTATGGCTCATTATCTGCTGAAAACGACCCCGGACAAACGGTTCCGCCGCTGGGTTTTAAGCTGTATGATCAGCAACACATATTATCATAACTTCGTCACCCATCTGATGGAGGCTGCTTACCAGCGCGAGGTTTACAAGCTCATCGATGCCGGCGACAGCGTACAGGCTGAGACGTTAAGCAGCATTATGAAAGAGACCCTGCAGAAGTTCTGGGGCGATGATGTGGAAATTTCCGATGACGCAGCGCTCACCTGGATGCGCCAGCCGCATTACTATATGGGACTTTACTCCTACACCTACAGCGCCGGACTGACCGTTGCCACACAGGTCTGCAGGCGCATCGAAACCGAAGGCCAGACCGCTGTCGATGACTGGAAAAAGGTACTGACCGCCGGAAGCACGAAGACACCGGAAGAGCTGGCAAAAATGGCCGGCGTTGATATCTCGACGGATGCACCGCTTCTCGATACGATCGAGACGATTGGATCGATCATCGATGAGATCTGCGAGCTGACCGAAGAGCTGGGCTGCTGATCCTGTCCGCATTGTAACTCTCTATCAAACAGTAAAAACGGATTGTTCCGTCAGTTTTTGTTACTGACGAAGCAATCCGTTTTTTTCATATCTTTTTTCACGCATTCCAGCACTTTTTCAGAATCGCAGCTGCCTCTGCAATCTCCTCCTCAGAAAGCCCGGCGTACCCAAGCAGCACTGTGCCGCCCTGTGCGGGATCTGCGGCAGCGCCGATGCAGTACCGTTCCAGCCCGTACACGCGCACGCCATCCTCTTTTGCCCGCTGCACCGCCTCCGCTTCGGAGAGTCCTCTCGGCAGGTGGACCAGCACATGGACGCCCGCATTCTCGCCGGACACCGTGTACTCCCGCCCAAACTCCTTCAGAAGCCGGATCAGCAGGTCGTGTTTCCCTTTATACTGTGCACGCATCCGGTTCAGATGGCGCTCGAACGCGCCGCTCCGCATAAACCCTTCCAGAATCTTCTGGTCCGTCTTCGAAACTGTCGCGGAAAAGCATCTTCCGTTCTCCTCGTAGGCAGGCAGCAGCGTCTCCGGCAGCACCATGTAGCTGATGCGGATGGACGGCGCAATCGCCCGCGAAAACGTTCCAAGATAGATCACTTTTCCCTCTGTGTCATTGCCCTGCAGTGCCGGGATCGGGCGGCCCTTGTAGCGGAATTCACTGTCGTAATCATCCTCAATCAGATACCGCCCATTTTCCCTCGATGCCCACACAAGGAGCTGCATCCGCCGCTTCATCGGCATGACCATGCCCATCGGGAACTGGTGCGACGGCATGATGTACGCCAGATCCGCCCCGCTTTTTTCCAGCTCCGCCGGCCGCATGCCCGCTTCGTCCATCGAAATCGTACACATCGCATAGCCGAGCTTCGCAAAACAGCGGTAGGCACTGATGTAGGTCGGATTTTCCATCGCCACTTTATGGCCACGCCCTAAGATCACCGAAAGCAGCATCAGCAGATAATCATTTCCCGCTCCGACGATGATCTGCTCCGTGCGGCAGTTCACGCCGCGTGCGTGGTGCAGATAGTCGCGGATTGCCTCCCGAAGACCGTGCTCGCCCTTCGCATCCCCGAGCTGGAACAGGCTGTCATCTGCGTCCAGCAGGACTTCTTTCGAGATCTTCTTCCAGCTGTTCTGCGGAAATCCGCCCGGCGCCGTACCGGTCACGGCAAAATCGTAGCGGAACGGCATCTGTTCCGCGGTATCATCCTCTTTTGTCTCCTCTTTCTTTTCATCGAGGCGGTACAGCCCCTCAATCTCACAGACAAAGTAGCCTTTGCACGGCACACTCTCCAGATACCCTTCGGATACCAGCTGCTCATACGCCAGATCCACGGTACTCCGGCTCACCGACAGATAGCCCGAAAGCGCCCGCGCCGACGGCAGCCGCTCCCCTGCACGGATCCGTCCGCCGCGGATTTCCTCGCGGATAAAACCGTAGATCTGCTCATAGAGCGGTGTCTTCCGATGCGGATCCAGCGAAATCGTCAATTCATTCATCTTCCCATCTCCCCTGACAAAAAGAACAGCCGCTTGGGATGTCGGTTTCATCCAGGCGGCTGCTCTGTTCCATTTCAAAATTCTTATTTATTTCGCTGCCGGTAGCTTGAAAGAGCTCTTCAGGGATACGATACGGTTGAACACCAGCGCATCCTCTTTGGAATCTTTTGCGTCTACACAGAAGAATCCGTTTCTGACAAACTGGAAGCTGTCATATGCTTTCGCATCTTTTAAAGACGGCTCCAGATAGCACTCTTTTAATACGGTCAGGGAATTCGGATTCAGGTTCATGGAACCATCCTCGTTGTAAACGCCCTTCTCCTCGTCGATCAGGTTTTCGTACAGACGGCACTCTGCTTTGACGGCGGTCTTTGCTGCTACCCAGTGGATTGTTCCTTTTACTTTTCTTCCGTCCGGGGAATTTCCTCCCTTGGACTCCGGATCGTACGTTCCATGGATTACGGTAATATTTCCGTTCTCGTCTTTCTCGCATCCGGTGCAGGTGACGAAGTATGCGTTCATCAGGCGGACTTCATTGCCCGGGAACATACGGAAGTATTTGCGGACCGGCTCCTCCATGAAGTCTTCGCGCTCGATGTACAGTTCTCTTCCGAACGGTACCTGACGGCTGCCAAGCTCCGGATTCTCGAGGTTATTCTGTACTTCCAGCATCTCAATCTGGTCTTCCGGATAGTTGTCGATGACAAGTTTCACCGGATTTAAGACTGCCATGGTACGGGCTTTTTTCAGCTTCAGATCCTCGCGGATGCAGTACTCCAGCATCGCATAGTCAACGGAGCTGTTTGCTTTTGATACACCGCACAGATCTACGAATTTCTTGATGGACTCCGGTGTAAAGCCTCTGCGGCGGAGTGCTGCGATGGATACGAGACGCGGGTCATCCCAGCCGTCTACCACGCCGTCCTCTACCAGCTTTTTGATGTAACGTTTTCCGGTAACCACGTTAGTCAGATACAGCTTTGCAAACTCAATCTGGCGCGGCGGCATCGGATATTCCAGCTCGCGTACAACCCAGTCGTACAGCGGACGGTGGTCCTCAAACTCCAGCGTACAGATAGAATGGGTAATGCCTTCGATGGCGTCCTCGATCGGATGCGCGAAGTCGTACATCGGGTAGATGCACCAGGTATCGCCGGTTCTGTGGTGATGCATATGGGCTACACGGTAGATAACCGGGTCTCTCATGTTGATGTTCGGTGATGCCATATCGATTTTCGCACGGAGTACTTTGCTTCCGTCCTCGAATTCGCCGTTTTTCATGCGCTCGAACAGGTCCAGGTTTTCCTCTACGGAACGATTGCGGTACGGGCTCTCTTTTCCAGGCTCGGTTAAGGTTCCGCGGTACTCACGGATCTCCTCTGCGGACAGATCGCAGACGAATGCTTTTCCTTTTTTGATCAGTTTTACGGCTGCCTCATACATCTGTGGGAAATAATCGGATGCGTAGTACAGATGATCTTTCCAGTCTGCACCAAGCCACTGGATATCGGCTTTGATGGAATCAACAAACTCGGTTTTCTCTTTCGTCGGGTTTGTATCATCGAAACGCATGTGGAACTCTCCGTTGTACTCCTGTGATAAACCGTAGTTTAACAGGATGGATTTTGCATGTCCGATATGAAGATAGCCGTTTGGCTCCGGCGGGAATCGTGTGCAGACATGGTCGTAAACGCCCTCTGCCAGATCTTTGTCAATCGCAAGCTCGATAAAATTTTTGGAAACAACTTCTTTTTCTTCCATAATAAGGTCAGGCCTCCCTCGAATCTTTTCGTTTGGAGCACTGCCCCGAAAAGGGCGCAAAATGCTCTGTGTATTCTATCACTATAACACAAAAGCATTCTCCTGCAAAGCATTTTTTTCGGTACACAAAGCCGCCGGAGCGGACCGGTGCCTATTCTTCTGCCTCGTGTGCGGTCACCTGGCGGTGCTCCACGGAGGTCGAGAACACGATCTGCGTCCGCGTCCGTCCAAAATGCTGCAGCTCGCCGATAAACTGGTCGAGCTCAATGGTACTAACAAAAAGGCCCTCAATGAGCATGGAGTAATCACCGGTAACGCAATTACATTCCACGACATTGTGGACCTTTTCAATATAGGGATAAAATTCTTTTTTCTGAACCGGCTCAACCTCGAGGTTGATGAACGCTTTGATCGGATATCCCAAAAGCGCCGGATTTAATTTGACCTGATATCCTGTAATGTAGCCTTCCTTCTCCAGCCGCTCAATTCTGGCGGAAACTGCCGGGGAGGATAAAAATACGTGTTCCGCGATTTCTTTCAGCGGCATCCTGGCGTTTTCCCGAAGAAGATTCAGGATTTTTGCATCGATGTGATCGAGCTCATGGCGCATCGCATCGTTCTTGCTTTTTTCATGTTTCATACGCTGCTCTCCTGTTTTTTCACTTTTATACTGTTCAGCATATCACGTTCGCCGTTTTTTGTCTACGAAAACGTGTCCTCGCGGAAACTGCTTTCGAAAAATAAGTAAAAGTGCCTCTTTCCCTTGGTATTTAAAATCAAATGCAAAAATAAATAAAATTCCACAGTTCTTCGGCGGCGGTATTTACAAATTTCTGCCCTGGTGTTATTCTTCCGGTATCGAAAGGCAAAGCAAGAATTGTTTCAGACAATATACACAACTCAATGCGTGCAGAAAGAAGGAGATTATTATGAAAACAAGAATTGAAGCAGATTCCATTGGTTCCCTTGAAGTCCCCTCCGACGCCTACTACGGGGTACAGTCCCTGCGGGCAAAACGGAATTTCCCCATCACGGGAACGCCGATCCACCCGGTCATGATCCAGAATCTGGCGAAAATTAAAAAGGCAGCTGCCATCTCCAACCGCGAAGCACAGAGACTGCCGGAGGAAAAAGCGGCTGCCATTATCTATGCCTGTGATGAAATCATTGCCGGCAAATTAAAAGACCAGTTCATCGTTGACGGCATCCAGGGCGGCGCCGGAACGAGTGCTAATATGAACGCAAACGAAGTCATCGCAAACCGCGCCATCGAAATCCTGGGCGGCGCCAAGGGTGATTATACCATTGTCCACCCGAATGACCACGTCAACATGGCACAGTCCACAAACGACGTTATCCCAAGTGCAGGAAAACTGACCGTGCTCGATCTGCTCCCGGATCTTCTGCATGCGCTCGAGTCACTCCACGCAGCACTGCTCGATAAGTCCCAGGAATTTGACCACATTTTAAAGATGGGAAGAACCCAGCTTGAGGACGCTGTTCCGATGCGTCTCGGCCAGAGCTTCCACGCTTACGCAACGATGATCGAGCGTGATATCCGCCGGATCGAACGCGCCAGAAAAGAGCTGTTCACCCTGAACCTCGGCGGAACAGCCATCGGTACGACGATCAATGCTTCCGATTACTATCTCCACCACATCGTGCCGACCCTCGCTGCTGTGACAGGCTATCCGCTGATGCAGGCGGACGATCTGTTTGACGCGACGGAGAACCTCGACGGATTTGTGACGATCTCCAACACGTTAAAGACCTGCGCCGTCAACCTCTCCAAGATGTGCAACGACCTGCGCCTGCTGTCCAGCGGACCGCGAACCGGATTCGGCGAGATCAACCTGCCGCCGATGCAGAACGGATCCTCGATTATGCCGGGCAAGATCAACCCGGTGATCCCGGAGGTTGTGACACAGGTTGCCTTCCATGTCATCGGAAACGACACCACAATCACGATGGCGGCTGAGGCTGGCCAGATGGAGTTGAACGCGTTTGAGCCGGTTGTCTTCTACTCCCTGTTCTCTTCCATCACCTCGATGACAGGCGCTGTGAATACGCTTGTGAAGAACTGTATTCTCGGCATTACCGCAAATGAGAAACGGTGCGAGGATCTCGTTTCGAAGAGTGTCGGCATCACAACGGCGCTCTGCCCGTATATCGGATACCAGAAAGCGGCCTCGATTGCAAAGAAATCGCTGAAGACGGGCGAGAGTGTTACTTCTCTGGTTCTGAAAGACGAACTGCTGACACAGAAACAGCTCGACGACATTCTCGATCCGTACGCTCTGACCGGACCGGAACTGCCGGCAGAAGACGATCTGGCTGGCTGAATGTAACTGCTGCTTTCTTTCATAATTTCTTAACGATACGCAAAAAGGCTTCCCGGATTTCCTTGCTGTCCGGGAAGCCTTTTTCTGTCGTTTTCTTTTGTATCAAACTCTGTTTAAATTCTCGCTACGCCGCTCTTTCTTGCTGCCTCTGCAACGGCTGCTGCCACCGCATCTTTGACACGCGGATCAAAGGCTGCCGGGAGGATGTAGTCTGCGTTCAGCTCTTCATCGCTTACCAGGCCTGCGATTGCGTAAGCTGCTGCGACCTTCATTTCATCGTTGATATCAGATGCTCTCACATCGAGCGCTCCGCGGAAGATGCCCGGGAAGCAGAGTACGTTGTTGACCTGGTTCGGGTAATCGCTTCTTCCTGTGCTGACAACGGCTGCTCCTGCTGCTTTCGCCTCGTCCGGGAAAATCTCCGGCGTCGGATTTGCGCAGGCAAAGATGATCGGATCTTTTGCCATCGTACGTACCATATCGGGAGTGAGCGTACCCGGCGCAGAAACGCCAATAAAAATATCGGCTCCTTTGATTACCTCTGCAAGCGTGCCCTTCTCATGGTTGTAGTTTGTGATCTTCGCCATCTCCTCTTTGATCGGGTTGAGGCCGTCGCGTCCCTCGTAAATCGCACCTTTGCGGTCTGTCATGATGACGTTTTTGAGACCCATCGAAATCAGCAGGCGGATAATGGCGATTCCGGCTGCACCGGCTCCTGAGGTAACAATTTTGACTTCATCCAGTTTCTTTCCAACCAGTTTCAGCGCATTGATGACACCGGCCAGTGTGATCACGGCTGTTCCATGCTGATCATCGTGGAAAATCGGAATATCACAGCATTCCTTTAATTTCTTCTCGATCTCAAAACATCTCGGTGCGGAGATGTCCTCCAGGTTGACACCGCCGAAGCTTCCTGCGAGAAGACGCACGGTATTGACAATATCATCCACATCCTTGCTGCGCACGCAGAGCGGGATTGCATCGACACCACCGAATTCTTTAAACAGCACGCATTTTCCTTCCATGACCGGCATGCCGGCCTCCGGGCCGATATCTCCAAGTCCGAGAACTGCGGTTCCATCTGTAACAACAGCTACCGTGTTCCATCTTCTGGTCAGCTCGTAGCTCTTGTTGACATCTTTCTGAATTTCCAGGCACGGCGCCGCCACACCCGGTGTATAGGCAAGACTCAAGGCATCTTTTGTATCTACGGCCGCCCGGGAAGTGACCTCAAGCTTTCCGCGTAATTCATAGTGCATTTTTAATGATTCTTTTGCGTAATCCATCGCTTTTTTCCTCCATTTCATGTGTGACTGCGTCTCATTAATAATAGGAAGAGAGATTCACGCGTCACACGGGATGTCTGTTCGCTGCACCCCTATTATAACAAGCGTTCTCTAAATTTCAACCGGTGTTTTGATTAATGAAAAAATTTCTACTTTTCCGCCAAAAACGGCTGCTTCATTTGCGAAATTTTATCAAAAATACTCTTTTTCTTTCTCTCAGCCGCAGTCCGATCCTGCCCGGAGGGCTTTTTTTGCTTTACAGTAAAATTCAACAAAGTTTTTTATAAAGCAAAAAATCTGCCCGCCTCCCATCCTTTTCAGACTGGAAAACAGACAGATTTTTTTCTTTACTCCGCCACAATATTCTGCAGCCAGACTCCTTTCTTGACAAGGACAAATCCAATCACGCACTTGATCAGGTCAACCGACATAACCATAAAGTAGATTGCGTAGATCGAAAGTCCGGTAAAACGGCTCAGGCAGAAAGCCACCGGCACACTGACAACCCAGATGAATACGCTGTCGAACAGGAACGTGATGATCGTTTTTCCACCGGAGCGCAGGGTAAAGTAGCTTGCATGCAGGAATGCATTGACCGGCATGAACATGGCCACTTCCACGATGAAGATTGCCGCCATGTGGCGTACTTCGTCCGTCGTGTTGTAGAGGCGTGGGAAGATTGGAGCCACGAGCGCCATCAGCGCGCCGATCACAATACAGAGTAATACAGAAAACGTGATCAGCTTCGTATCGGTATCCTTTGCCTCTTCCATCCTTCCGGCTCCGAGGAGCTGTCCGACGATGATGGCAACGGAATCGCCGAGTGCGATGAAAACGACGTTGAACAGGTTCGAGATCGTGTTGGAGATATTCATCGCGGCTACGACATTCAGTCCACGCACGGAGTAACACTGCATCAGGATCGCAACGCCGCCGGCCCAGAACGTTTCGTTCAGCATCAGCGGTGTTCCTTTGATGAGGATCTGTTTCGTCAAAGCCGCCGGAACACGGATCGTGCGGTACAGATGCTTCGTAAAACGATATTTTTCTTTGTTTCCATGCGTGCGGATCAGCACAATCGCCATCTCCACGTAACGGGACAGCACCGTTGCGGCTGCCGCGCCGACAACGCCGAGCTGCGGTGCACCGAATTTTCCGTAGATTAAAATGTAGTTAAAAACCAGATTAACGAAGACAGCGGTAATACCGGCCTTCATCGGAAGCATTGTCTCGCCGCATTCGCGCAGCGTGCTGGCATAAAGCTGCACAAACAGGAACGGCGGGAGTCCTACCAGCATGACCTTCATATAAGAAATGCCATAGGCTAATGTCGCATTCATGTCCTGGCTTCCCTGATCGCCTGTCAGGTAGAGACGAATCAGAGGCTCGTGCGCACCAAGGAAAATAGTGATTGCCGCTGCCGTCAGGATCACGCCGATCCAGAGCTTGAAGCGGAAGGTGTTTCGCACACCCTCGTCGTTGCCCTGTCCGAAATACTGCGCAGTGAAGATTCCTGCGCCAGACACGCCTCCAAAGATACAGAGGTTATAGATAAAAAGAAGCTGATTGACGATCGCAACACCGGACATCTGCTCGGTGCCGACCTGTCCTACCATGATGTTGTCGAGAAGGCTGACAAAGTTGGTGATACCGTTCTGAATCATAATCGGCATCGCAACGCCAAGCACCATCAGGTAAAACCGTTTGTTCCCAATAAATTTTCTGTGTTTCTGCATGGTTTCCCCCTTTTCTTGCTGTATAAAATAAATGACATAAATCGGAGCCTTTCTGGATTTCTCCAGGCAGGCCCCGAACAGTAATGTTTATTATACACGATTCATGTTTAGAAAGAAAGATCCTTTTTATCTTTTTTCTGGCTTTTTTTGACATCTTAATTTCAGAGCATTAAACAGCCTCAACAATAAGATAAACATAACTCCCCATATTACCCATGCCGCAAAGCACCCAATTCCCTGATAGCGGATATCTACCATTATTCCAATAATAAAAGGAAGTGACATAAACATAATTACTGCCATTATAAAATCAAAAATAATGTATAACACTATGTTTACCTTCCCTATTAAGAATCTGCTGTTTGATATTCATCCTGTATTTTCTGATTTGCCGCCTGACCAATATTAAGCTTTTCAAACATTTCTTCTGTATCCAGACCTCTGCTGTAGTACGCAGTCATCATATCCGCTGTGATCGATTTTCCAAATCTTCTGGGGCGGCTGTTGCAGATAAACTTCGATGTTGTGTCAATCACACTGTTGGTGTATTCCAGCAATCCTGTTTTATCGATATATATTTTTGAGTTTAATACGTCCTGAAAAGCATTCACCTTTGAATTTAAAAAATCGTCCCACAGCATGCCGCAAATTTTTCCACCAGCGCCACTGCCACCTTCATCACCCCGGCCAGTACCATCACAAAGATTGGGTTCTTTTTGCCTTTCTGCAGCAGGATGAGGCTGATGATAAAGATCACGACAAGACTCCAGTTCGTCTGCGCCAGCCGGATCACGGTATCTCCTTCACTGCTCCAAAACGCCGTGACCAGAATTGAAATCCCTGCGGAACCGATCATCGCCACAACCGCCGGGCGGAGGGAGCGGAGGATGCCCTGGAGCATTGCCATTTCACGGTATTTTAAATAGAGTTTCGCAAGCAATGTGACAAGAATACACGACGGCAGAATACAGCCAAACGTTGCCGCAAGTGCGCCCGGAACACCAGCGATTTTAATTCCGACGAACGTAGCCGAATTGACTGCGATCGGCCCCGGCGTCATCTGGGAGATGGTAATCAGATCCGTAAACTCCGACATCGACAGCCAGCCGTGTCCCTGCACCACCTGCCCCTGAATCAACGGCATGGCGGCATAGCCTCCGCCGAAGCTGAACAGGCCGATCTGGAAAAAGCTTAAAAATAACTGAAGATAGATCATTTCGCACCCCTCCGTTTCGCCAGAATCGTCCGCACCGCACCGATGGCACCGCAGACCAGTACAATATAAATCACGTTGACCTTGAAAAAACAGGCTGCTGCAAACGCACAGACAAGAATCACCAGCGACAGTGGATCTTTTTCTTTCACAACCCCGGCTCCCATCTCATACGTCACGGATGCAATCACGGCTCCGACGCCTGCCTGCATTCCTTCGAGCATCTGGCTCACGAAAAAATTATCCCGGAACGCCTGATAGCAGACCGAAATCACAGAGATAATCAGAAACGGCGGAATAATCGTTCCAATAATCGAAACCAGCACACCAATCATCCCCGCCAGCTTATACCCGACGACAATCGCTCCGTTTACCGCAATCGGCCCCGGCGACGACTGTGCAATCGCTACCAGGTCCAGCATCTCATTTTCCTCAATCCAGTGGTACTCATCCACGAACTTTTTCTTCATCAGCGTCACAATCACATACCCGCCTCCGAACGTAAACGCGCTCAGATACAGCGTGGAAAGGAACAGCTTCTGCAGTACCTTACGTTTTGACTCCATTCTTTTCACCTCGTTTTTTCCGATCTGTCTCCCGTTGTTTTTATATAATGAAAAAATCCCGGTTTCCCGGGATCTTTCTTAAGTAAGCTGATGACGGGAATCGAACCCGTGACCTCCGCCTTACCAAGGCGACGCTCTACCGACTGAGCCACATCAGCATTCGCAAGCTGTTTTGTTTTTTTGTTAGCTCCTTGCTACATTTGGTATTCTATCAAAACTATAGTGAATTGTCAACAGTTTTTTCTACAAATTTGAAAATTTTTATTTGTTCACAGATTTTCCTGCACTTTTGACAATTCGCCGTAATTTTTTCGGTCGTTTTCCCATCTCACGAACAGACCTCCCGCACTTTACTGCGGATTCTCTGCAGTGCATTGTCGATTGCCTTCGGCTGCTTTCCAAGTTTTTCCGCAATCTGCGTATAATCGTACCCTTTCAGATACAATTCCAGCACCTGGTACTCAAATTTGCTGAGCCGTTCTTTGATCCGCTCATGCATGCCGATTACGTTTTCCCGGCTGATCATGATCTCCTCCGGTGTCTCCTCGTCCACCAGGCGCAGCTCCTGCTCGGAAACCGGTTCACTTAACGAGACGAAGCTGTTCAGCGGCTGATGCTTCTGGCGCTGGGACGATGCCACTGCCGAATACATCTGACGGTCGATGCACAGGCCGGCGAAGGTGGCAAACGATGCCTCCTTCCCCGGTTTGTAGTCACGCACTGCCTTAAAAAGTCCGAGCATGCCCTCCTGGATCAGATCCTCGTGATCTCCGCCCACCAGGTACAGCGCCCTCGCCCTGGTCCGCACCAGCGATTTGTATTTGTCGATCAGATAATCGGTAATCTCGCGTTCTCCTGCCCGCAGACGCGCAATCAGCTCCTCATCCGTACAGGTATCGTAATCTTTCACCATCATATCTCTTGTATCCTTCATCTTTCTTCCGCAGGAGCGTAATGTGATTTTCCGCAATTTCTAGCAGCTTCTCTGTCTTACAATCTCATAAGCGAGCACGCCGGCTGCCACGGAAGCGTTCAGAGAGTCGATATCGCCTTTCATCGGAATTGTGGCTGTGAAGTCGCAGTTTTCTCTCACCAGACGGCTGACACCCTCTCCCTCATTTCCGATTACAAGGCCGATCGGTCCTTTGAGGTCGAGATCATACATTCTCTGTCCGTTCATGTCCGCGCAGACAAACCAGATGCCCTTTTCTTTCAGCATTTCCATGGTCTGCACCAGATTCGTCACCTTTGCCACCGGTGTGTAATTTAATGCACCTGCCGACGTTTTGGCAACGGTTGCTGTCAGGCCGACTGCGCGGTGCTTCGGCACGATGACACCATGTGCGCCTGCCAGGTTTGCGGTACGGATGATCGCACCGAGGTTATGCGGATCCTCAATGCCGTCCAGCAGAAGGATAAATGGCGGCTCCCCTTTCTCCTCTGCGCGCGCGAGGATGTCCTCAACGGTTGCATAACTGTAGGAAGCCACCTGTGCAATGACACCCTGATGCTTTCCGGTGGTGGACAGCTCGTCAAGACGTTCTTTTTCTACATAATTGATGATGGTATCGTGTTTTTTCGCCTCACGGATGATCGTGCGGATCGGGCCGTCCTGGCTGCTTGCAAGGACGAACAGCTTGTCCACGGTCTTGCCGGAGCGGAACGCCTCGATGACAGCGTTTCTTCCCTCTACCATGCCGCCTGTAAACTCCTCATCCGCCTGCTGTACTTCCTGTTTTCTGTCTCTGTCACGGTAATCTCGTTTCCCCTTAAAGTCACGTTTTTTTCCGTCTTTTCTCTCAAAGTTTCTCTTGTCGTTTCTGTTGTTTTCTCTCATATCATTCCTGTTCCGCGGTCCCAAAAGCAGTGGGAACTTTTGCTTTTTCAAAAGCCCCACTGCCCTGCCGCTTCTTTTTTATTTTCTGAATCTTATCTGCTCTCACACTTCGCCAAGTCCTGCCCGGATCAGGTCGATCATCCGCTTGTAATCCCCTTTCAGGTACAGATACCCCATCACGGCCTCAAACCCGGTTGCCCGGCGGTAGTCGATCGTGGACGCATTTTTTGCCTTGGTATAGGATTTCGCATTTCTGCCTCTTTTATAAATCTGTTTTTCCTCTTCGGTAAACAGCGGCTCCAGAATTTCAATCATCGCCGACTGTTTCTCCGCCTTTACAAGCCCTGCCGCATGGCGGTGCAGCTTGTTGACCTGCATATTTGCTTTCCGCACCAGAATCGTGCGGATGACGATCTCATACGCAGCATCCCCGATGTAGGCCAGCGTAAGCGGCGAATACATGCGGATGTCATGCTGTTCCAGTCCGAATACCTCCGAAAGATAATCCTTCTCCCCGAAAACCGCCTCTGGAAAAAGCTCCTCGTTTTCTGTCTCTTTGCCCACTTCCGTCACTTCTGTTCTGTCCTTTCTTTTTTCCTCATCTGACGCAGCTCGCCCTCCAGCTCGAGCACACGGTTCGTAAGCTCCGTATTCTCCTGCTGCAGTACTTTGATATCCTCGAAAATCGGGTCCGGCAGATGAATGTGATCCATGCTTTTTCTCGGAATCCGCACATCATTCTGCTTCACAATGTGCCCCGGCACGCCGACGACGGTACAGTTCGGCGGAACCTCCTCGATCACAACCGATCCGGCTCCGATTTTGGAGTTTTCCCCGATCGTAAACGATCCGATGATCTTCGCACCGGCGCTGACCATAACATTGTCCTTCAGCGTCGGATGACGTTTCCCGGTCTCCTTACCATTACCGCCGAGCGTCACGCCCTGATACAGCGTCACGTTGTCTCCGATAATGGCTGTTTCTCCGATAATCACACCAGAACCATGATCAATAAACAATCCCTTTCCGATCGTCGCACCCGGATGGATTTCGATACCGGTTTTTCTCGCTGCCCGCTGTGAAATCCACCTGGCCAGAAAGTAATGGCCTTTCAGATATAGCTTGTGCGCCCGTCTGTACTTCAGCATAACACGAAATGAAGGATACAGCAAGACTTCCATGGGAGAATGTATCGCCGGATCCCGCTCCTGAATCACCTGAAATTCCTCTTTAAAATACGCGAAAAAACTCATCTTTCCTCTCCTTGCCTCCTGCCAGGACTTTTTCAGATTTTTATTTCTTACCACCTTTTTTGCCCGAAGGGCAATATTCAAAAACGGAGCTGTTTCATCTCCGATAAAGACGAAATAGCTCCGTGGTTCCACTTTACTTTAAGGGCATGCATGCCCTCTTCTTTTCTTCTGCATAACGTGCAGGACCCGTGCCGGACTACCCACTTTTTCCGCTTCACCCGGCCAGCTTCCGGACGCACTTCAAAAACCCTCGTTTCAGGCAGCTTCCAGCCCCATTTGTCTGCCATTCTCTGTGAAACAATTCTGATTTTCTACTTTTTCCGTTCCAAGCCTTTTTCTGTTTCCGTTTGTTCTAGTTTATGCAAATTTTTCTCGTTTGTCAAGCAAATTTCCGCCGGATCCACTTGCTGATTTCGACCGCCGGAATGACAAGCAGTCCAAGGCCGATCGCCACATCATATTCCAACGCGCTGATCCGCTCAAAACCGAACGCACTCGACAGTACCGGGATGTAAATGACGGCGGATGTGAGGACAAATGAGAGTGCCATCGCGCCCCACAGATACTTGTTCTGATGCTTCATATGGAAAATAGAACCTTTCCGTGATCTCATATTGAAGGAATGGAAAATTTCCACCATAGAGAGTGTCAGAAACGCCATCGACATGCCGTCCGGGCTGTTGACGATTTCCCAGCGGCCGGCTTCCAGATAGTGGCCGATGAAGTAGGACGCCAGCGTCAGCACCGTAATCACGATGCCCTGAAACGCAACATCAAAGCCGAGGCCGTCCGCAAAAATACCGTCATCCGCATTTCTCGGCGGGCGTTTCATGATGTCTGCCTCACCGTCCTCCATACCGAGCGCCAGCGCCGGGAAGCAGTCCGTAATCAGGTTGATCCAGAGCAGATGCACCGGATTTAAAATCGTAAAGCCCATCAGCGTCGCGCAGAAAATCGACAGCACCTCGGCAAGGTTCGATGCCAGAAGGAACTGAATTGCCTTGCGGATATTATCGTAGATTCGTCTTCCTTCCTCAACCGCCGCGATGATCGTCGCAAAGTTGTCGTCCGCGAGCACCATATCTGCCACGTTTTTCGTCACATCCGTTCCCGTGATGCCCATTCCGATGCCGATATCCGCACGCTTGATCGACGGCGCATCGTTGACTCCGTCTCCTGTCATCGCGGTGATTCTGCCTTTCCGCTTCCACGCATCGACAATCCGCACTTTATGCTCCGGCTGGACGCGTGCGTAAACAGCATATTCCTCGATTCTCCGGTCAAGCTCCTCATCGCTTAACTGGTCAATCTCGGCTCCCGTTACCGCTTTCCAGCCCGCCTCCAGAATACCCAGCTCTTTTGCAATAGCAACCGCTGTGTCTTTGTGGTCACCCGTAATCATCACCGGACGGATGCCTGCCCCGCGGCATTCCCGGATCGCATCGACTACTTCCGGCCGCACCGGATCAATCATACCGCAAAGTCCTAAAAAGCAGAGATCCTGCTCCAGAAAGTCCGGCTCCTGGGAGGACGGCATCTGGTTCCACGCTCTTCCTGCTGCCGCCAGCACGCGGAGTGCCTGGTCTGCCATCGCCTTGTTCTGCGACAGGATTTCCTGCCGGAATGCTTCTGTCATCGGCTGTTTTCTGCCATCACGCCAAACGGAGGTACACCGCTTCAGAATCTCATCCGGTGCGCCTTTTGTGCAGGAAAAATACGTTCCGTTGTTTGCGCGGTGGATCGTTGTCATGCGTTTCCGCATCGAATCAAATGGCGCTTCCCCGACACGCGGATACTGGACGGACAGGCTCTTCTTCGGGCATCCCTCTTTCTGCGCATCGTTGACCAACGCACATTCCGTCGGTTCTCCGACTGCCTCGCCGTTTTCGTCCGGCTCCGCATCGGAGCAGAGTGCCATGACGGATACGAGACGTTTTATATCGCTTCCCTCATGTTTTACCACGGTCATCTTATTCTGGGTCAGCGTTCCTGTCTTATCCGAGCAGATCACCTGCGTACAGCCGAGCGTCTCGACAGCCGTCAGTTTCCGGATCACCGCATTCCGCTTTGACATTTTGGTCACACCGATGGAAAGCACGATTGTGACAACTGCTGCAAGTCCTTCCGGAATTGCCGCTACGGCAAGGCTGACGGCTACCATAAAGGTATTTAAGATGTTCTGCGGCGTCACGCCCTCTTTTAAAATGCCGACAACGAAAATCACGGCACAGATGGCGAGCACCATCACGCTTAAGATTTTGCTGAGCTGGTTCAGCCGCTTCTGCAGCGGTGTGCTCTCATCCGCCGACTGCGTCAGAACATGGGCGATTTTTCCCATCTCGGTTTTCATACCCGTTCCGGTGATAACAGCGCGGCCGCGGCCATAGACAACGGTGCTTCCCATATAGACCATGTTTTTCCGGTCCCCGAGCGGAACCTCGCTGGCTGCGCCGGCGTTCAGAACATCCGCTGTTTTATTGACCGGGACAGATTCTCCGGTCAGCGCTGCTTCCTCGATTTTCATGCTGGCACTCTCTAAAATACGGCCATCCGCCGGAACAGCATCGCCCGCTTCGAGAATTACAATATCACCGGGTACGAGCTCCTCGCTCTTTTTCACTTCCATTTTCCCGCCGCGCATCACCTTCGACGTGGCTGCCGCGATCTCCTGCAGAGCTTCAATCGCTTTCTCTGCCTTGCTCTCCTGCAGAACACCGAGCACCGCATTAATGATGACAACGGTGAGAATAATGACCACATCAGCGTACGATTCGCCTTCATACGCCGATGTGATGCCGGAAATCAACGCTGCGGCGAGCAGGATCAGGATCATCGGGTCTTTCAGTTCTTCGAAAAACCGCTGCAGATTGCTCTTCTTTTTTCCCGCCGCCAGCCGATTCGGTCCGTGTTCGGAAAGCCGCCGCGCAGCTTCCGCCTCGGAAAGTCCCTGCTCCGTTGTCTGTAACTCATCAAGAATCTTCGAACTTTTTTCCAGATACTCTTTCATTTCCATCCGTCCTTTCTTCTGAAAACGCTTTTTGCGTTCCTGTGATAAGTTCCCACTGGTACACCGGTCTCTTTCTATATAGAAAAAGACCTATCCGCACCATATTTGTTGATACAGATAAGTCTTGTCATTTCATACAAAGCCAGAAGAAATGCTTTTTCTTCGGTTGTTGGCCTTATAGCGTCACGTATGCCGCCGACTACTCCCTTATTCTTCTTCCAGTCTACCACATCTTCCGGCCTTGTGCAATCGCATTTCTCTTTTATTCTTCTGCGTTCTTTGCGCATCCTGGGCAGCCGCTGCATCCGCCTGCGATCCGGTCGTCCGGCATCAGGTCGAGTGCCTTGGAAATGCAGCAGATCGCCTGTGCGGAAATTCCCTCTTTCTTTCCGGTAAAGCCAAGTCCTTCCTCGGTCGTTGCCTTGATATTGACCTGATCCTCTTCGAGATGAAGCGCCTCCGCCACATTTTTCACCATCGTGTCGATGTATGGCAGGAGCTTCGGCTTCTGTGCAATAACGGTTGCATCGATATTTTCAATCAGATACATCCGCTCCTCGAGCATCTCACCCACTTTTTTCAGCAGTTCGATGCTGTCTGCGCCCTCATACGCCGGATCATTGTCCGGAAAATGGCGTCCGATGTCCCGCAGTGCTGCAGCGCCGAGAAGCGCATCCATAATGGCATGAACCAGCACATCCGCATCGGAATGTCCCAGAAGGCCATATTCATACGGGATTTCCACACCGCCCAGAATCAGTTTCCGGTTTTCCACCAGTTTATGCACATCGTAACCCATTCCTACTCGCATTGTTCGTTCCTCCGCTTCGTTACTTTCTAGTTAAATCCATACAGTTTCTGCGCTACCTTGTAGGCATAGACTGCAATTTTCTGTCCCGGTTTTGATTTGCTGCTCATAACAGTTCCGAAAATGCCGTGGCGGATGCGGAAGTAATCGGCTGCATCCTCCTGTTTCAGGTATCTCCAAAGATCGTTCTTTTTCTCGAGATTTTCTTCCGTTCCAGAGCGCATCATCATCACGGAAGAAACCGTCATAATAATGGTCAGATAGCTGATCATATATTTCCGCAGGTGCTTCGACAGCCCTTTCTGTTCACCAAGGTAATCGATCATCAGCTTGTTGACACGGATCTGCTGGTCAATTCTGCCGATCATGACTTTCTCGTTAACCGACTGGTCGGCTCTCCCGATAAAGTAGCGGTAGAAATTGACATCGAGATAATACATCGTTTTGACGTACGGAAGCGGAATAAACGCAACCAGATTATCCACATAGAAGGTGTGCTCCGGCAGCTTCATGCCGCACTCTCTTAAAAGAGAAGTCCGGTAAATCAGCGAATGCATCAGCAGATAATGTGTTTTGCCGAGAGCTTTCGCCTCATCCCATCCGAAAAAGCGGCCTTCCGGCAGCGATTTCGCATAGCGCATCACACGTTTTCTCTTGGCGCCCTCTTTTTCATACACATAGTTACTGATCAGAAGGTCGAGTGTTTTCGGTCCGCGTACGACTTCTGCCAGAACATTTAAAATCTTCTGGTATGCCTCTGGGTTTACCCAGTCATCACTGTCCACAACCTTAAAGTACAGACCCGTCGCATTTTCCACACCCGTGTTGACTGCTCCGCCGTGGCCCTTGTTTTCCTGATGAATCGCTTTTACAATCGTCGGATATTTTTCCTGATAGCGGTCTGCAATCTCTGTGGTTCCGTCCTTGGAACCATCGTCCACGATCAGAATTTCTACTTCTTCTCCGCCGACCAGCAGCGAATCGATACATTTCTCCATATATGCTTCTGAATTATAGCATGGTACTGCAATTGATAAAATCTTCATCTTTTTTCTCCCTGCTCTTTTTTGCTCTTCTGCCGTTTCAGGCACGTTCCAGATCTGTATATTTTGCGTATTCCGCAAACGCAGACGGAATGGCATATCTTTCAGCCGCGGTTTTCGCATCCGCAAAAATCAATCCGGCTTTTTCTTCCCCTTCCTGCTCCACATCGTTTCCTGCAATTTTAATAGCGTATCCTGTGATATGCCACTCGACATGGGAAAAAATGTGCTTGTACGGCGGCAATGCCTGAATATGAAGCGGCGTCACGCCGAATTTTTCTGCCTCTTCAAGTGCTTCCTGTTCGGAGAGCACGCCATCGAAGTTCGGGAACTCGTAAAGTCCCGCCAGAAGTCCTTTTTTCGGCCGTTTCCGCACTGCTGTGTGCGTACCGTCCAGAAATAACAGAACGGTTCTGTCTTCGATTCTGCGCGGCTTTGCGCTCTTTTTAAACGGATATTCCGTCCAGGTCTGATGCTGTCCCGCCAGACACTGGTCAAAAAGCGGACAGACTTCACATTTTGGTGCGCCGTTCGGCAGACAGACCATTGCGCCGAGATCCATCATCGCCTGGTTGAAGGCTCCCGGATCTTCTGCCGGCATGATTTCGGTCAATTCCGCTTCCACGCGGTTTTTCACGGACTGCTTTAAAATGTCCTCACCGTCCTCCCGGAGGCGTGCCATCACACGAAGCACATTTCCGTCCACCGCCGGCACCGGAATGCAAAACGCGATCGATGCAACGGCTCCCGCTGTGTAATTTCCAATTCCCGGAAGTCCTTTTAAGGCTTCGTAATCTGCCGGAAATACACCGTCATACACTTCCATAATTTTCTGTGCGGCCTTCTGCATATTCCGCACACGGTTATAGTAACCAAGGCCTTCCCAGAGCTTCAAAAGCTTTTCCTCGGGACAGACCGCAAGTGCTGCGACATTGGGCAGTTCACGCATAAACCGCTCATAAAACGGCTTGACCGCCTCCACCCTCGTCTGCTGGAGCATAATCTCGGAAACCCAGATTTCATACGGGTTCTTTTTTTCTCTCCACGGCAGCACTCTTTTATTTTCGCCATACCATTTCAATAATGGCTTTGTGATTGTGTCCTGCATAGTAATCTCCTGTTAATATATCATTCTTATTTTGCCACATTTTCCTCCAAAATGCAAAATAAACATTGCGCTCTCACGTGTTTTTGATTAAAATTAATAAATACTTTAAAAGAATAACCAAAACCCTTAAGATATGGAGGAAAAACTCTTGATCGACAGTATTATTTTTGATGTGGACGGCACCCTGTGGGACTCCACAGACGTTGTTGCCGACGCATGGAATCAGATTATGGAAAAAGAAACTGATATGACACCAAACCTCACCGGAACCGTGTTAAAAGGCCTGTTCGGCCGCCTGCTCCCGGATATCGCCGCCGTCATTTTCCACGAATATCCAAAGGAGCGCCAGTTAGAACTGATCGAGGCATGCTGTGCCAAAGAGCATGAGGCACTTCTTGCGACACCGGCTCCTGTTTATCCGGGACTTGTCGATGCACTTTCTATTCTTTCCAGACATTACCCGCTTTATATCGTAAGCAACTGCCAGGCGGGCTATATCGAAGTTTTTCTGGAAGCCACAGGCCTCGGTCACTATTTCAAAGGCCATCTCTGTCCTGGCGATACCGGAAAGGCAAAGGCAGACAACATCCGTACAATCATCGAACAGAACCATCTGCAGCACGCGGTCTATGTCGGCGATACCGACGGCGACTACAAGGCGACACGCGAGGCCGGAATCCCGTTTGTCCATGCCGCATACGGTTTTGGTCAGACCGAAAACCCGGACTACACCATCACTTCCCCGATGGATCTTGTCACACTGTTCGTACCGGAAAATTAATTTTTAACAGTTTCTTTCTCATAAAAAATACGCATTCCTGTTTTGATAACGGAATGCGTATTTTTTATGTTCTATTTCTTCTTTTCTCAGCTCTCGCCCTTACCTGGGTAATCATCGTCACCCGTATGGTCTCCCTGATCCGGTGCGCTCGGCTCCTGGGTCGGTTCCGGTGTGGACGGGGTCTCCGTCGGTGCTACGGTCGGCTCCGGCGTAGACGGGATCTCGGTCGGTGCTGTGGTCGGTTCCGGCGTAGACGGGGTCGATGGAGTTGATGGGGTTGATGGAGTTGATGGGGTTGACGGAGTTGACGGCGTGTAATCATCGTACGTGTAGGATGGCGTTCTCGTCGGCGTTACTGTCGTGGTATTCGTCGTATCATCGACATTTTCGTCATCTGCTTCCGGTGCCTGTGTCACAGTAAGCGTGTCTTCACTTACCTCATAAGCTTCGGAATAATAAATGATAACCGGTGTTCCGTCATCGACATTGTCATATAATGCCTGTGCCACTGCAGTCGGAAGTGCAACAGATCCTGTCGTCGATCCTGCAGTCAGATACAGGTTTCCGCCGAAACTACTTCTCCAGGAAGCATCGTAGAAACCAATCTCTCCGTTGAACGGAATCCAGGAATCCACATCTCTTTCCCAGGAATAGCTGCCGTCTGCCTGAAGCTCTCCGTGCAGTTTTTTCTGGCTTTCTTTTGCTGCGGTTGTGTAGATACCCGGCTTCGTGTAGCTGCTCTGCTCCATCAGACCGGTTACACAGTCACCGTCGACAACCAGATTTCCATCTTTGTAGAGCCAGATATGCTGACGGCTGGCATCAACCTCAACATACGTCTTGCCGAATCCGTTGTTCTCTGTGGAAGCAGCAAACTCTCTCTGCGCATACTGCGGCTCTCTTGCGTCTGCTGCGTGAGCATCTACTTCTTCTGCGATCTTTGCTATCTCCTGCTCCTGATCCACTTTCCATCCGTAGCCTTCCTGGCTGATGGTCACGCCGCCTTCGATACCGGTTGCCGGGAAGGTGTGATCCTTGCCATCGGTATCAATCGCTGCCGCAAGATTTGCCACATATTCTTTTACTTTTTCATTCCACTGGTTTTCATCTTTGGAATAATTTCCATCCGCATCGACCGCCAGCCAGTCTTTCATGGTATTTCCGTCAAGAACCTGTGTTGTTCCATCCGGCATACTGTATGTGATACTTGCGCGTACCAGTTCATTTAACTGATCCTTCTGTGCATTCAGTGTTTCGTCATCTGCTGTTACCAAGGTTCCGTCGTAAACGCCTGCTTTTTCAAGATCCACCTCGGTATCCGCATTGATCAGCGCGTTTTCGATGCACTGTTTTGCAAGGGTAAGATCCATTCCCTCACCCATAACAGCATCCACAATCTCAAACTCATTGTTCTGGAAGGTGATGTAGGCGCTGGCCGGTGCATTCTCACCGTCTGCGGACTGGAATTCGTCAAATCCATCAATCACCGCATCCAGTTTTTCCTGACTGTACTGCATGGTGACCTGGGAATCTTTCTCTTTTCCGCCATTTCCCAGGAACCAGAGGAAACTGTTCTGTTTCTTTAACACGCTCTCCACGCTGCCGTCTCCGGCGTAGGTGTAGTCGATGTCTTTTCCGCTGACACTCTTCGTATCATTGTCTTTGAATTTTACATTTAAGGTATAGTTTGCAGCCTGCTCTTTGATTTTCGTTTCTGCCTCTTTGGCCGTCATATCCGAGCAGTCTACTCCGTTGATGGTTGTTCCGTTGAAAAAATAATTCTGGTAATGGAACATTTTGCTTCCATAGAAAAAGCCTCCCACAGCAATAACAGCAACGGCTGCAACGGCGATAACCGCACCGCCTTTTCCCTTTTTCTTCTGCGGTTTTGCGCCATGCGGAATGTACTCTTCGTCGTCATCCTCATAATCGTCGTAGTCATCATCCTCATCGTCTATTTCCGGCATTGGGATATGGCCTACCGTGTCGCTGACGAGGCGCTCCATTGCGGCTTCCACCTGATCACCAAGCACTTCTTTCTCCGAACCCTTGGTCTCTGTCTTCTCTTCTCCCAGCAGATCATCCTCATCTGCGAATGGATCGTTGATGATCAGATCATCATCCACCATCACTTCTTCCGGTTCCGATTCTGTTTTTGTCTCCGCCGGCGTCTCTTCGATTTCTTCTTCCTCTTCTGTAAATTCCGGAATCTCGATGTCCTGCGTCACAGGCTCCACTTTGGTCTGCTTCATTTTCTGCTTCGCTTCTTCGTCTTTTGCACGCTCAGTTGCCTCAAGGACACTTCGCAGATTACTTAAATTTGCAGTCTCATCCGGGATGTGATCTTCGCTTTTTGTTTCTTTGCTTTCAAATTCAATGGAGTCTTCGATGTCTGCCAGTTCTTCCTGGAATGTTTCACCGCTCTCCTTTTCCGCCAGGTCACGGTCAATCTCTTTTTGCAGGGCAGCCCAAAGTTTACCGTCCTTTAAATCATCATCTTCAAACTTCATATTTTTTGCTCCTCATAGTTCTGTGTCTGCACTTTACTTACTTCTCTTCTTTTTTCCTTAAAAATGCCCCTATAGATTTCTTCTTTCGTCCAAGGGCATATACACTGTTAAGTATATCATAAAATCCGACAAAAAAAAGCAAAAAATTTGGTTTTGGCAAATTTCTCACTTTTTTCGTAAATCACCTATGGAATTCGTAAAAAAATACCTTCTGCAGCGCTTCTCCAAGGAAAATTCCAAGGGCAATTGCGCCTGCCGCGGTCGCTGTCTCTAAAAGATACGTTCCAACCATGTTTTCCGGCCCCATAACGATCGAGTAGACGATGCGGTACATACCGGCTCCCGGCACCATCGGAAGAATGCCCGGGATCACGAAAAGGATCACCGGCGCTTTGAAATGACGCGCCATTGCCTGGGAAACCAGGGCGACGGCAACGGCGGCAAGAAAGTTCTTCATCAGAATGCCGTCGTTGAATACTTCCACGATCAGATAGACCGCCCAGCCGATCATACCGACACCGGCCGTGTAGCATTCCAGCTTTTTTGGTGCGTTCAACAGTCTTGAAAATCCCCAGATTGCAACCCAGGCTCCAAGGGATTTCAGGATGATTTCACCTGCTATTCTCATATTTTTGCTTTAACCTCATCTTTTTTCTGTATCGGTTTTCTCTACCGCACCAGTGGACGGAGCAGCAGCATGCCAAGTCCCACGCCGATTGCGATGGCCGCAGCGGTTACAAACGCCTCAAGCATCCGTGCCGCACCGGAAATGTAGTCGCCGTGCAGGGTATCATACACCGCATTCGTGATCGCCACACCCGGTACGAGGGGCATGATCGATGCAATGATAATGACGTTCAGATCCATGGTCCCCGGCAGGTAATGAACACAGAGAATAGATGTGACCGCCAGCAAAAATGACCCGATACAGTTCACAAGAAACGACTGCATCCCGGCTTTTTTTCCTCCGTAAACACCGATTCCTGATATAAAACCTGCAAGTGCAGATGCCAGCACTTCGTAGAACCCGGCTCCGAACATGATTGCAAAGCCTGCGGTCGTCGCCATCATCGCGAGCAGATTTTTTTTAATTTCCGACTTGGCACGATAGATATCCCGCACCCGGTGGAACAGCGCATCCAGGTCGATATTTCCTTCGCAGAAATCGCGGGAAAGCTGATTGACCGCATGGATCCGGTTCAGATCCGTTGCACGGCTCTCTACGCTGCGCATAACAGTCATGGAATCCATCGCCGGGTCGTCGAGCGTTACCACAAAGCCGGTCGTCAGCGCCAGTACATCCGCAGTTTTCAGGCCGGACATGCGCAGCATCCGCAGCATGGTATCCTCCACCCGCCACGTCTCCGCCCCGCTTTCCAGCAGGATTTCTCCCGCCATGACCGCGGTGTCCAGCAGCAGTTTATAGTCCATAGTTTTTGTCCTCTCAAATGTAACTCATATTTCACACATGCCAAACGATTGTACCATGAAGCAGTGTTCACTTTCAAGTTAATTCTATGCAAATTCGGCGATATCCGGGCGTTGGGATGTTCCGATGTTCACCCGCGCCATTCACAAATCTTTTCAAAGTTTCTTCAAACTCCATTCACACTTTCCTCACATATGACAACTATACTAAACGTATCAAAACAAAGGGACAACAAATCATCTTCCTCTATCTTTCAACCGTTGTCCCAACCTAATATTCTTTCCAATTTATATAGATTTTTCTTTTTCATAATGCCGGTGTTTCTGCCAGAAGAAATACCGGCCCTCCTTTTTTTATCCCCCAAAAAGAAGTGCCGACATCCCGTCTATGTACTATTCTTCAAATTTTATAACCAATGTCTTGTCCCCGACCGTCTCGGACAGCATTCCGGTAATCAGTGTTTTCGCCTGTTCCTGTGCCATCGTTTCCAGGTCATCCATTTCTTTCGTCTGCTGCTCTACATCCTCCTTCGCACTCGCGATTGCATCCATCGCATCTTCCTTCCGCTCCCAGTTCAGAAGCGCTGCCTTCTCATCGTAATACTGGATGGAATCATTGTCGATGGAAATATCAAAAATCTCCACTGCCGGAAGTGTAACTGTTACTTCTGAATCCGTCACCTCCGTATTCGCCTTCGCGAGATTCACGCCCGCACGTACCTCTGCACGGTATGTCATATTAAACGCCTTCTGCGTCAGAAACGGAATCGACCCGTCCGAGTAATGAATCAGCCCGTTATAAATCATCTTCGCCGACGTCAGCTCCCCCGCCGCCTCCAGCTTACTGTCAATAAACGTCCCCGTAATCTCCGGCTCCCGGTCCCGCCGCAGCGACTGCGTCAGATAAACAACCATTCCAGCAAGGATTACTACGATCAGAAGATAAATGACAGCTTTTACCGTGCCGCGGCTTCCATTTTTTTCTCTGCTCACGTTACACCCACTCCCTTCTCATGTTTCATTTTTCATTATTTTTGAATATGTTCTGTGGCTCTATTGTACCTTATTTACACCATAAAAAACAGTCCTGCTTTACAAAAATATCTTAAAATTCTGTAAATCCTGTTCTGTTAGACTTTTCTTTTAAACAATACGAAAAAAGAGTGAAGATTTTGTATCTTCACTCTTTCCTAATACAGGGGATGAGAGAATCGAACTCCGTAGAAATTCCAATTTTTCCCCTTCTTCCGCCTGCAAACCCGCATAAACACTAGTTTTTTGGTTTCAACAACTCTGGATTTTTTTGATTACCTTATGATTACCTTTTTTCATCAGATTATATATTTACTGCCTTTTTTATCTGCTCTATCTGATGTTCTCTCGTTCGATTAGAGAAATAGTAATATTTTCTGCTTGTTTCTATTGTCGTATGCCCCAACTGATTCATAACTAAGGAATCTTCGCATCCGGCATCAATCAATGTTGTTCCATACGTCTTTCTTCCCTTGTGAATGGATCTGTGATGAAGACCCACTGCCTTCAATACAAGATCCAATCTTTTATTAAAGGTGTTTCCCCTGATTCTTTTTCCCGAGCTATTCTCAAACAAGTATTCTCCCGATGGATTGATTTCTTTTATCATTCGCAAAGTTTCTATTCCCCCGTCTGATAAAATAATATCACGCATTCCTGCTTCTGTTTTGGCAAATTCTCGTACATCAACAACGTTTTTACCGTCTTCGTTTTTATAACGAATTTCTGTTCTACGAATTTTTAAAATATTGCCACCAGCCCAGTCCCCGGGTTTCAATGCTGAAAGCTCTCCGACTCTGACTCCTGTTTGCAGTACCAGCAAAACTCCCAAATTCCAGATAGTTACATTTCTTTTCAAATAATCAACAAGAATCGGAATTTCATCTTCTGCAAACACTTGATCTTCTTTTTCTATTACTGTTTTTTTGAATATTTTTCTTGAAAGATCCAAATCTCCAAAAAATTCAGAGATCGAAATGTCCGTGCATTTTTTCTTTTTTGCATACATCCACATTCCTCGAATGATGATTCGCAAACCAGAATAGGATTTCATTGTAAGATTTTGTTCTGCTATTTGTCTTCGAATGAAATCTTCCAATTCGTCACTATCAATCTGTTTTATTTTCTTTTTTGCGAATCCTGTATTGACAAAAAACCTTTCAAAATCCGTTTTATAGCGGTCTGCACTTCCCTTTTGGATTTCTTTATACATCAGTTTTCTTTCAATCCATTCATTAAATACGCTTTCAACACTGGGATTGTTATTGTAATATTCAACAATACAATCTTTTATTTTTTCTTCTGTAGCTCGCTTTTTTAGAACCCTTCCTTTTTTCTCGTTTGGTAAATAGGTGTACCAGTTTCCATTTTTTCCTTGCCATACATCATATGGATGTTGTGCTAATAACTGTTCATATTTTTTCATCTCATACGATGCAGCTATTTCTTTTATATCAACTATATCATTTTCCTGTGCGAACTTCAATAATTCTGTATCTGAAATTTCCATAAAGCTACGCTGCCATGTTTCTGCTCTGCCATTTATCAACATCCTTCTTCCCTTGATTTTACTTTGCGATACGTTACGATGGGCGTGCTGATCTGGCTTTTCCTTTCTGCAAAAGGCTTATCTGGAATAGACCGGATAAGCCCTCTTGCTTTTTTATTTTTGTTCTTTTTCTTTCTCTTTTTTTTCTTTTATTCCGGCTCGTTTTCTTCTGTCCCCGGCTCCCCGTCGGTGGGGTCTTCTTCTATGTATTTCATATAAAACTCCTTTGCCGCCGGGTTCCATACCTTCTCATTGGCAGGGCGCTGCTTCCATTTTTCTTTTTCTCCGGCTGCGATTAACAGCTTTTCCGCTGATATTTCTCTGTCTGCTTATCTTCCAATGGGACTTCCTCGTGTGCGAATGCCTTTTGTATCTGATAAATGGTTACCTCCTCCCGGATCACTCTTCCGGTTTCATGCTCCACGATGCGGTATTTCTCACAGTATCCCGGGCGGCGGTTTGCCTTGTATCCCTGCCAGATCTGTATCATATCCCAGCCAAGCTCTTTCATCACTCGCAAGATTCGCCAGTAGGTATAAGGCAGCCAGTCATATACCCGCCGGAACTCTACCCCCTCTTCGAGTTCGATTTCTTCCGGAACGATATATTTTTTCTTTTTCACGCCCTGCTCTTCGTCCTTGTTTCTTTCGTCCATCTCTTTCCCTCACTTCCTATTTAAAAGGGCATTCGTCCGCGGGTTCCAGTTTGTGAAACTCTTTGTTCCGGTTCAGATATTTTTCGACCGAATCGTATTTCACAATGGTTCCGTCTTCCAGATACACCTGCACTTCATGAATCCGGCGCAGGAATGCCGCCCACGTTTCCGGGCTTTCCTTCTGTACCTCTGTATACTGGTCTTCCAGCGGGATATTCGTTGTTATGAATACCCTGCTATAGCAAACGACTTTATTGCAGTATCTCGCCGGGAGCGTCACCGGGTATACATCCAGATAGTTCAGCATATCCGATATTTTAAAGGAGCTGCGGAACTCTTCGAATACAATGACCGCGTGACCGTCGTATTGGTCAAAGGGATGCCCTCCTCCATTTTCGATCACGCGATAAACGTTGCTGTCTCCGTATGCGTCCATAATGGATCTCGTTTTTCCCCTTCCCGTCGCTCCCCAGATATAGGTAACGTGCAGATCCAGTCTACGTTTTCCCTTGAATTTTTCATTCAGAAACGCTTGTCGGATTTTCTCGATTTTGTCCATGTAAAGGATCATATCGTTGTTTTCCTGCAAAATTTCTGTTACTGTATACCCGGCTTCAATCATTTGCATGAGGTCTTCCAGATCGGAACGTCTGCCCTTTTGTGTCGGCATCGTACCCCATTCCTCATAGGTGTTCGGGACGCTGGTTTCTGCCTTTTCTGTATCCTTCCATTTGCCGCTCTTTTTGACGTATTCCACGTTATTTTTTGCGGTTCCATTTGCTATGTCAATGTGCGCGGATGGAAAATATTTCTTGATTTTTCCAACCCGTACCCGGGAATTGAAATGGATGTATACGTGTGTATGGTAGGTTCCCTGTTCTCCGATTTCATCCGCCATGCAGAAGAATTTGAGGGTCGGAAAACCTATCACCAGATTTTGTTTTATTCTTTCATGCCCCATATCGTACTTCTGAGGGTTATTGATGGTTAAAAGAAACGCCTGCCGCTGGATGCCGTCCATCCTCGATTTCCGGGGCTTTTCCGGCTCTTCCGGGGCTTCTGGTTCTTCCTTTATCTCCTCTGTGGCGGCGTTTTTCTTCTCTGTCTCTGTCTTTTCTTCGACCATTTGTTCTTTCTCCTTTGTGCGTTCCATTGTCTTCGGGTTCTTATTTCGGTTTCTCTTAATGGGTTCATGGGAAATTTTTGCCTTTCGTGTTTTATTTCTTTTGTGTTCCTTTTGTTTATGGGCTGCGAACAGGGTTTTGAGGGCTGGAAAGCCGCATAGATACTGGATTTTTTGAGGAGTGGTGGGCTTTTTTGTGCAAGCGGGGGTAATACTATACCCCCGCTTGCATCCCCTCTCAGCCTTCGCGCCGGACGTTACCGTCCGCGCTCTGCTCGAGGGTATCCAGCATGTGTTTTCTCCATCCCGGAACATCCGTAACCCACGGAATCTTAACTTCTTCTACTTCCCGACCATCCAGCAGGATCACGCCCTCTCCCTGCTGATAGCTCCGTTCCGGCAGCTCCTCGCCGCTGAACAGCATATTTTTCTGTTCTTTGCTGAGTCTTCCCAGCGCAAGGATGCACATGAAGTTGTCCCGGCTGCCATTTGCAAACAGGGCGGCATCTGCCCGCTGCGTTACAATCCAGATTCCAAAATGCAAGCCCCTGCCCAGCATCAGAACTTCTGATACCGCATTCATGACATCCGCAGCCCTTTTCTCTTTGTTCTGCTTGTCCAGCATCTGCAAGCGGTTCAAAAATGCCGGGTATTCGTCAAAGATCAGCAAAGACCTTCCCTCCGGCTCCCCGGATTCTCTGGTTTCCTGAAATTTCCGGTAAAATTCCATGATCCCCTCATAGCAGCGGTCACCCGTATAATATTTCGTATATTCATCCAGAAACCGGAAGTCCGCAGAGTTCTTATAATCGCAGACATAGACCTGCGTTCCCGGATCTGACTGCAACCGTTTTCCCAGAAGGAAAAGTAATGCTACGGATTTTCCAGAACCGGAACTTCCCGTAATCAGTGCATGGCAATGGGTATCTATGCCCGTCTGAATAGATGATTTCGTCTGATACTGATGTGCTATTTTTGCATCGTATCCCCATGTCATCCGATCCCCTTTATTTTCTCCCCACACCTCTTCCAGTGTGCAGATGCCCTGCGCCTTTCTCTGGTCTTCAATTTTTGCCTGTTCCCGTTTCTTTCTAAGGGCTTCCAACCAGCTTTTTCCTGCATCATTACGCGCTATGGCGATCTCCATATACTCCGGGTATAAAGTTACCATGAACAACGAACTGTTTTCACCGCACCACATACTATATTTCATCATATGATCTGCAAGGCAGCCGCCCAGCACTTTCGTGACCAGTGTTTTAAATTCCTCTGAATTTTTCTGTCCGGCATCCCCGTAAACAACGGAAATTCGATAGGCATAGAACTTCTCATTATACCGGATGTCGATGCACCGAAAGAACTGGAACAGTTTGCCAAGCTCCACAAGTTCCTCGTCTGCAACTTTTGGATTGAAGCACTGTCTTTCCCCATCCCAGCCGATATGCGTCATATACTGGACAGGCGGCTTTGCAAACGCTTCTTTCCAGCTCCATGCAAACACTTCTTTGATCTTCTGAATGCAGAATGATGCGGCTTCTCTGGTTGTGCAGTGTTTTACCGTCTGTACGACACATACCGCCACGCCGTACCAAAACAGAACTACTAATAAAAGAAATATTGTTTTTACCATATCTTTTCCCCTCCTAATGTAATTGAAACATTGATAGAATAATCCGGTTCTTCCGGGTACGCGTCGCTCCTGCCCAGCCTGACCACACGGGCATTGACTGCAAACCTGCATCCAAAGAAGTTTTTATAGAGTATCTGCGAAATCATACCCTCTACGATGTACTCGACTGCCTTGTTGCTTAAACTTCTATATGCCGGTTTTAAGTCCCAGCAGGACACGGATGTGTAACTATCATTTATGCTTTCTATATCATCACATTCTTTTACTTTCACAAATAATTTGCCAGCGACATACAGGGCAATCGCGCTCTGTAAATCACAGGACATACCGTATTCGTTACTTATCATACTTCCACCCTCCTGATTCCTGCGTTGACGGTAAAGATGTCCTCATCTCTCTTGTCACGCTTAACCATGGCATCCACTTCCCACTCCTGTTCCGGGAATGCAGCATTCAGACACTGGCGCATACTGCGTTCGAACAGCTTCTTGTATTCTTCCAAGGTCTGCTCTTCCAGACCTGGATTTTCCGGGTCGTATACCAGCTCTTCACCAGCGATTGCAATGCCCGTATCCATCCAGTCTGCGCCGCAGTATGTTTCATAGCCCCACGCTACTTCGATCTCCGTACCGAGCTGGTCTTCCATCCGTTTGAGTGCTTCTTCCAGAAGTTTCTTTCCTTCCTCTTCTGAAAAGGCAATCTCTTTGCCGCCGATGTTGTCTGCTCTCTCTGCAAAAGAATAGTAAATTGCAATGCTGCACTTCACGTTATACACTCTTTTTTCATGCGGATCGTCATAAAAAACCGTCACCCGGACATCTGGATCACACGCCGGAAACTCTTTCCCGATCGCCTGCGCAATGCCGGTTTTGAGTTTTCTTTCCAACGCATCCTCATTCATTGCAAGGTAGTCTTCGTTCAGTTTTCCATGACGGACGGCATACTGAAACGTCCGGTTCGGATGTGAAAAGCTGATCTCCGGGTTCTCAAATACCTTTTCAAAAACGTTATTAATAATTTCACTTACATTAGCAGCCATTTTTCTCTTGCTCCTTTTTCTTTTGTTATGGGGATGCAATATATTTTTTTGCATCCCCATAGTTACGCTGTTATAACGTCTGGCGTTCCGAGATCTTCACCGCATCAGCGGTAAAAGAATCTTCTAATGATCGGACGGTGATGTTGTCTTTGTACTCTGTCCGCTGATACGGCGTGTCAATGCCGCCTACAAACTCCACAAAGACGCGCTCTCCTGCTTCCCGCATCGCCTGTACTTCCTCGTTCTCGATGTGCGGTTTGTTGGCATCCAGAACACGGACGCGGAATTTATCGAAATTTGTAGTGTCGCAAACTTCATAAGCGTACCCGATGACTTCATCTGTTTTCTCGCCGTCTACGTATTTGTAGACCTCCGCGACTGCAAACAGAAGAAAGATCGGCTCTTTGAAGATGACTTCGAATGGAATTGCTTTCCGGTTTAAGATTGTCATACTATCCCACCTTTCTTTATGGCGGAATGCAGTTTTCTAAACCCTTTTTGCCCTCGCAGGGCTGATATTTTATCTGTCACGGTTAGGATTCGCATTCCTATTGTTTACGTGTTACTTGTATCAGCTGATAAGGGTATTATAGCTCAATCTTTCCGCAAAAGATTCGCCCTGTACTTTCCTCTCGCCTCATTTTTTGCGGCTTTCGGTCATATACGTTATGACCAGCTCCAACAGTTTATTTATAAATTCTTTATCCCCTTTCTTCAAAAATTTCGAACAAAAATCAAGTTTTTCAACTATTTCTAACTCCTCGGAGCTTCTTGTTTCTCCAAATAATTCCTTCTCGCTCATATGCCCTACCTTACAAATCTCCCGTACCGTTGCATACTGAATAGTTTCAATACGACCATTCAAATATTTTCGCAATGTGCCATCTGAAACGCCTATTCTCGCTGCAAAATCCTCCTGTGTACCGAATGAATTTTTGCCCATAATAGCATACACGTTGTCACAGAATGCCTTTACTTCATCATCTGTGTATTTAAATCCTTTACTTCTCATGGTATACTCACCTGTATACCAGCGCCGATATATTTATCCTTTGCTGTTATTTTTTACCGGTGAGATCATCATATCTTATATTAACTAATATGTAATTTCAATCTTTTTCCCCCTAACCCTATGTATGTACTCTCGGAGTCTTTCTGTGCTTGATTTTGTGAGATGATTTTTTGTCAGTTGTGCCCAAATTTCTGAGGCGTACGCGGTGCGTACGTTGATGAAATCCGGGTGCGACTGGCGGAAAATCAGCCGCAAAAGCAAGTGCAGAAAGATTCCGAGAGTACATATGTTTAAAAGCAGATATAAAAAGAGCATCCAAGGTGGATGCTCCGCTTATGTTTTCTTATTTTATTGTACTATTTGTTTTCTATGTTCAATTGTTTTGTTGCGTACCTTATACAATTCTTTTAGCAGTTTTGCACTCTTTTTTCTTGCATTCGGAACCCCATATCGAAATGTATAAAATTGTATTTTTGCTTCTTCACTCTTATGCTCTTTATGGTCTTCTTTTCTTGCTTGAACACTATAAAACATAATTCTGCAACTGCCATACTTACTCGTTCCGTCTAACTCTATGTCAAAAACTAATTTTATTAATAGTTCTCGCAACGCTTCCACCCTTGCGCATTTTAACCCCTGCCGCGCTGGCTCGGCTACTTTTAATGCCTCTTCTATCGTTTCATAGAAATCAGATGGTGGGATCGGCAGTTCTCTTTTCTTTCTTGACGAATTAATTATTTTATCTGAGATTCCCTTTGCTTCTCCCGGAAGATACTCTGGAAACGAAAAACCCGTTCCCTTCTTTCCGCCTTCGGCATCATACTGCTCTCTAAATTTTCTGATTTTCAGATAATCTTCATATGCGTAAAGTTCGCTGTCGTATCTGTTCCACTTTTCTTTGCACTTCTGTATAAGATCACGTGTAAGGTTCCACTGGTTCACGTCATTCAATTCATTCTCCAATTCATCTAAAGCTTCTTTTATATCCTTCCATGTATCCTCTGTGCACATCTGTGGAATGACTCGATAAACACCATCACTAATCTGCTCTTTCGTTGCGGATTCCACGAACTCCATAAACTCTTTGTAACCTTTGTTCTCTTCATCTGCCATTTTTCTTTTCTCCTCTTTATAATTATTATTTGCGCACGGGTAGTCCAAGAATGTAATCAGAAGAAACTTGATAATATCTACACAATTTTATCAATACTCCAACTGGCAATTCCCGTTTTCCACTCTCGTACTGTGAATATGTATTTTGTGCTACATTCAAATATTTTGCAATTTCAGATTGCGTAATATCTCTATCCTCTCGCAACCCTTTAATTCTCTCCAAATAATCCATCTATCCACTCCTTTTTTGTATCTTACCAAGTGGACAAATTTCTTATTGCTTATTATCTCGAATTGAGATAATATATTTATACAAAGTATCTCGAATTGAGATATATAATTCACGAAGGGAGAAAATCACATGAAGAAGAACTCAAAGAAAATTGCAACTGTGACGATGACCGGCGCGGTGCTGCTTGCTGCTCCGATCGCAATGAACGCAGCTCCGGTGCTGTCTGCTCAGACAGTAGACGCTGCTGTAAAGACGGGCTGGGTGAAAGAATCCGGCAAGTGGTACTTTTACAAGGACGGCGTGAAAGCCACCGGATGGCAGGAATGGGATGGAAAACGCTACTATCTGAATAGTGACGGAACCATGAAAGCAAATGAATGGATGATCGACGCCGACGGAAGTATCTACTATTTCCGCAGCTGGGGCGGTGCTTACAAGAACTGTAACGCTGTCATCAACGGAAGAAGCTACACCTTCGGCGCTGACAGCAAAATGCAGGGTTCCCAGTGGATCGTAAAAGGCGGCAACTGGTATCTGACAAAAGACGGAAAGATTGCGACTGGCTGGCAGGAATGGCAGGGAAGCAAGTATTATCTAAACAGCGACGGAACCATGAGAAGCAACGAGTGGCGGCTGGATGACAGTGGAAAAATCCGCTATCTGTGCAGTTGGGGCGGGGCATACAAGAATCGTTCTGCAAAGATCAACGGAAGAAGCTATACCTTCAACAGCAATGCAGATGTAACCAATACCCAGTGGATCGCCATGGACGGCACATGGAAACTTGCAAAAGACGGACGGATCGCAACCGGATGGCAGACATGGGATAAGAATCTTTATTATCTGAACAGTGACGGCAGTATGAAAGCCAATGAAGCCTTTACTGACGGTGGAAAGCTCTATTTCTTCCGTAGCTGGGGCGGTGCTTATAAGAACTGCTGGTATACTTCCGGCGGAAAGAAATATTATCTGCACGATAACAGCGCAGCTTACCAGAACGAGTGGCTGAAAGCAGATGGAAAATGGTATTATTTCCAGAGTGACAGCACGATGGCAACTAACACATGGATTGACAATTATTATGTTGATGCATCCGGTGTCTGGATTCCGAACAAAGAAAAACCGACGGACAAATGGATCACCAGCGGAAACCGCAAATGGTATCGCCATGCCGACGACAGCTATACAAAGAATGATTGGGAACTTATCAATGGAAAATATTATAGATTCGATAACGAAGGCTGGATGGTAACCGGCTGGAAGAAGATCAATGACATCTGGTATTACATGGATAAGACAACCGGAGAGCGATATGGTGAGGGCTGGCATTGGATTGATGGCAGCTGCTACTATATGAATGCGAAGGGTGAAATGGCTGTAGATACGTGGATTGATGGATATTATGTAGATGCATCGGGAAAATGGATCAAAGATCCGAAGAACGAAGAACATACACATAAGTGGGTAGAAGAAACGAAGACCCTGCACCATGATGAAGAGTTTCATTTCAAAACAATTCACCACGATGCAGTAACACATGAAATTTTTCACCCAGAATCGACTCACATCGAAACTGTGGTGCATCCGGAAGAATCCCACATGGAGACGGTACACCATGAAGAAGTAGGTCACTACGTGCATCATGATGCAGAAGGGTATTACAATACAGTGCATCACGATGAGATCTCTCATAGAGAATACACAAGAAGCTATTGATGCTCACTTATTATTCCATGAAAATCGTGGAGAGTCAATTAGTTATTACGATAAAGTTGTGAAAATTGTCGATCAGGAAGCCTATGACGAGCAGGTTTGGGTAGAAACCAAAGCCGCTTGGGATGAATATGTAATCGATCAGGAAGCATGGGACGAACAGGTTAAGGTAGTCGACAAAGCAGCATGGTCTGAGCAGGTAAAAGTTGTAGACAAAGAAGCCTGGACAGAGACCATCGTTGACAAAGAAGCTTGGGATGAGCAGGTTAAAGTTGTTGACAAAGAAGCCTATGATGAAACCATCAAACAGAATGTTTGCTCGATCTGCGGTAAAATTCAAAAATAAATCTTAAAATAACGAGAAGCACTGATCTCTCTTTTGAAAGGTCGGTGCTTCTTTTTTATTTGTCTATAATTCACAAATTTGTTTGTGAACAGTATACAAAAATAACTTTTTTAGTATTGTGTGTGTTTTTTTTAAATATCAAAAAAGGCAACCAACACATTGTTGATTACCTTTTTGATTACCATATTAAATTGGTAAAAAAGAAATAGCCGCAACCCTCCATTTTAAAGGCTTTACGCATTTCGTTACAGGGGATGAGAGAATCGAACTCCCACCAAAGGTTTTGGAGACCCCTATCATACCATTTGACCAATCCCCTACGCTAGATATACCTTCAAAACCGCATACACTTAACACCTATACATCATACCATACTTTCTTTCCGAACACAACCATTTTCTGCAAAACTTTTGTTTTGCATTTCAGGTCAAGCCCTCGACCGATTAGTAACAGTCAGCTCCATGCCTTACGGCACTTCCACCCCTGCCCTATCTACCTCGTCGTCTTCAAGGGGTCTTACTTCTTTCGAATGGGATATCTCATCTTGA
>ENA-OQLI01000032-OQLI01000032.1-human-gut-metagenome-genome-assembly--contig:-NODE-32-length-211431-cov-7.717383_pt1 | contig 211431 bp, 208 predicted proteins | sample MGYA00242805_ERZ504812 | MGnify/ENA primary metagenome ERZ504812 (study PRJEB26092, sample SAMD00036430) | human gut metagenome | host: Homo sapiens | study: EMG produced TPA metagenomics assembly of...
AAGTTTGATTTGATAGTACAGAGAAGATAGAGTATAATCTTTCTGTAAAAGTTTATTTAGTCGCATAAATAAATTTTACACCAAGAGCCAGGCCTTGCACAGACCTGGCTCTTATTCTCTGCAAAAAGTGCTGCCGCACTAATTATTTAGTGCGACAGCCCCTTGTCTTTTAAGTCTTTCTCTATTTCTTCACGTATTTCAGATACCCTCGCCAGGTGGTGGCGAATTTCTCCCACTCCGTTAGGTACTCTTCCTGGATCTGGGTGGCCAGCGCCGCATTGTGGGGCGCCGTCTTCACGATCTCCGGGTTGGTCCTGGCTTCCTCGGCGATCGCTTTAAAGGCCGCCACAAACTCATCGATATCATCCTTGGAGTAAGTCTCCACCGGCTCCGGTGTAAAGGGCTCCGGGATGATCCTGGGATGATGGCTGGCAAAATAATCCTGGAAGCCGTAATCCACGATCCGCCGACAGATATCGTCGGTGGTGACCCCTGTCTCGTCGGTCAGCTTCTTCCAGCTGAGCCTTGCCTGCTCCAGACGGTACTTGCCCTCCGCCATGGGCATGGACAATCCGTCGATCTCCAGCAGCTTCTTCAGCATATAGTTATTGTTCAGGATGGCCAGTTCCGCGATCTGCTTGATCCCGTCCGGCCCCAGGCTGCGGATGTAGGCGTAGGCCCGCACCAGCACCGCGGGAACCCCGTAGAATTTCCGCAGCTTCCCGATGCTGTCCGGCCGCTGGTAATCCAGGTAATACTTCTCCCCGTCAAACTCTACCGTAGGCGCGGCCACATATTTGGCCAGTTCCTCCGACACGCACTGGGCGCCTGCCCCCGGCCCCTGACAGCCGTGGGGGGAGGAGAAGGATTTGTGCAGGTTGTAATGACACATGTCGAAGCCCGCGTCCCTTGCCCGGGTCAGGCCAAACAGGCCGTTTAAGTTGGCCTGGTCATAAACACATAAGCCGCCCGCCTCATGGACAATATCCACAAACTCCCGGATCTTCTCGTTGTAAATGCCGGTGTCCTCCGGGTTGGTGATCATCAGGGCCGCCGTATGCTCAGAGACTGCTGCCTTCAGGGCCTCGATATCCGGAATCCCGTTTTCATCCGGATACAGGGTGATCACCTTGTATCCCAATGTGGCCGCCGCCCCCGGATTCCCGGGATGGGACAGGATGGTGGTGATGATCTCATTTCTCTGCTGCCCCTCTCCCCGGGCCTCATGGTAAGCCCGGATGGTCTCCACATTGGCGAAGATGGCCTGGGTTCCGCCGGAAGGCTGGAGGCTGACTTTGGCCATACCGGAGATGGCTTTCAGATATTCCACTTCCCGTTACATGATCCACAGGAACCCCTGGACAGTACTCTCATCCTGGCAGGGATGGAGCTCCTGCAGCTTCTCAGAGCGCACCAGCTGCTCATTTACCTTGGGGCTGTACTTCATGGTACAGGTGCCAAGACCGATGTCGATATTGATGTCGGTCCCGATGGTCTCCTGGGACAGCCTCATATAGTGGCGCAGCACCTGCATCTGGGACATCTCCGGAAGTTTGGGCGCTTTCTTCCTCTTTAAACCCGCCGGCAGTAAGTCCTCCACAGTTCCGGCGGCCTTTGCCACCCGGGGGTCTGCCTTTGGCACCAGCACGCCCCGCTCTCCGGGGCTTCCAAGTTCCATAATGATGGGCTCGTCCCATCTTGCCTCATGAAAATCTCGTTTTCTCTCCTGATATCCCATACTTAGCACCCCCTTACGATCCTTTGTAATACTTCTGCCAGATGTTCGATGTCGTCCGCGGTGGTGAGCTCAGACACGCAGTACAGAGCGCTCTGCCCAAGCCAGGGGAAATCTTTGCTTAAGTCTTTGCCGCCGAAGATCTTCTCTCCAAGAAGGGTCTTATTGATCTCCTGCACCGTTTTCCCGGTTTTGGTAAAATCTACTACAAACTCCTGGAAATTACTGTTCTTAAATACATTGGCGCGGATCCCGGGTACTTCCGACAATTTCCCAATGGCATAATTCACATTCTGGATGATGGTCTCCCCCAGTTCATACATGCCCTGAGGACCCATGCTGGCCAGGTAGACGCCGGCTGTGATCCCCCACAGGCCCGTCTCTGTTCCAAAATACTCATTGGCATTCTCCCGGCTTCCATGGGAACACCGGTAGTTCATAGCCCGGCCCCAGCCGTATTTTCCTTCCTCCCCGGTCTCGGCGATGCCGTACATATAGGTGGGGAACTGCCGGATCAGTTCCACATCCTGCTGGCAGGCGATGAATCCTGCCTGACCGCCGCCACCTGACCGGTCCGAAGCTTCTCTTCCAGATCCGCAAGATCCATAAGCCCGGTCTCCGGCTCATAAGCCACCTTCTGAACCTGGGCCAGATTCCGGCAGTAGGCGTCCGCCTGAGAGTAGATCTCCGGATTCATGGTAGAGGGCACCAGCAGCATGGTCTTTGGCGTCCCCCGCCCTTCCATCACCCGCAGGGCGATACGCAGGGAAGAAGACACTGCCTGGCCGCCGTCATAGTTGGTATAACTTACCACATCCGCGTCCAGAAGCTCTCCCATCATACTGGCGTACTCAAAGATGGCCTGCATTTTCCCGTGATCGGAGTAAGTATCCCCGCAGTATCCGGTGAGAAATTCTCCTCTGGAGTTGATCTCATCGCACAGCGCCGGCACCTGGTGCTTGTAGCAGCCGGCGCCAAGGAAACTTGTGTACTCCTCTGTGGATACATTCTTGTCCAGGATCCCTTTCACATGTTTCTTCAGTTCATGCTCGCTTAAGATTGGTTCCGGGAGATCCAGCCGTTCCTTGTAGCGCAGCTCCTCCGGGATCACACTCTCATAGATCTCCTCCACGCTCTTAATTCCCAGTTCCTGCAGCATTTCCTCTTTGATCCCGGGAACGCTGTTTGGCATATAGGGATGGATAAAATCTTTTCCCACGTTTCTTCAGCTCCTTTCCTTCCGTGTCTTACATGTGGTCAAACATTTTCCACAATTATCTGTCTCTATTCTACTCCCCGGCCAAAATGTCCGTCAAATATTTATCAATTCCGATCTACCCGGTACAGGGCCGACTCCCGGCCATTGAACCGGATCTTGTAATATCCCTTCAGGTACTCGTCCGTCTCCCGGTCGCCGGTGTCCACCAGCATGGGCTTTCCTCCCAGATGGCCCAGCTTCTGCCGGGTCACTGCGATCCGGATGTGTTCTTTTCTCACAGCTCTTATGATCCTGGGACTGATCTGCTGGTTCCCCCGCCCGAAGAGAAATCCATTTCCCCCGATACAGGTGACGATGATCTCTGCTTCCTCTGCCTGCCCAAGCAGCCTCCAGATGGTCTGCTCATCCGCGTCCCTGTACAGGATCTGTCCGCCTTTGACCAGATCCACGCCCCGGACCGTACCTTTGCTATGCAGCTTCTCCTTGATCCGGTAGGTGGTGCCGCCCGGTCCGATGATATAGAGGGTGTCCTCCCTCATCTCTGACAGGATATCCTCTGCCAGCGTCTCTGCTTCCTCCCCGTCTCCCAGGCTCATCTCCTTGGCCCGCTGCAGATGGGCCCCATCGTCCAGGACCTTCAGAAAACCGTACAACGCAGGGCTTACTTCCCGGCTGGACAGCCGGGATTCGTCGATATCCATGACTTCCCGCAGGGCGAATGCCATCTGCTTTCCACGGACAAACTCTCCCAGCAGTTCCCCCGCCTTCCAGGGATTGACCGCGAAGCAGGCGGAATACATCTTCACTCCGGCAGGGACTCCAAGAACGGGAAATTCACTCCCCAGCGCCTGACAGAGATCTCTGGCCGTCCCGTCGCCGCCGCAGAAGACCAGAAGATCTGCTTTCGCTCTCTGGATCTCCCGCGCCGCCCGAATCGTATCCTCCCTCGTAGTGACCTGGCCGGATGGAAGTTCTCCCAATGGCCGAAAAGGGATGCCCATCTGCCTCAGAAGGGAGCCGCCCATCTCTCCTTCCGGCGCCAGGATCTCATACCCGGCTTCCTCCGTTTTCAAAAAGGTCTCCACACATTGCCTTGCCCGCTTTGGCGCCGTCTTCAAATAGCCTTTCCGCAGCGCAAGTTCCCGTCCCGTCTGATCATCGCTCCCTTTCAGCCCGGCCTGGCCGCCCAGGCCGGCCACCGGGTTGATGAGAAATCCAATCCGTTTCATAACAAAGAGCCTCCCGTCTTTTCTTGATCCGCCTACTTCTGCCGAAATACAAACACCGGCAGAGGCGGATCTCCCCTCCGGTTATAATAAGGGCTCAGGATCACCGTGTACGCTTCAGAGGGCAGCCTCTTCAAATATCCAAGCAGCGCCTCCTTCTCCGCGAATCCGGTATCTCCCCCGCTATAGATGCAAAGGCTCATCACCCCGCCCGGCTTCAAAAGCCTAAGCCCCTGTTCCACTGCCGCCACGCTGGTCTCCGCCTGGGTGGCGATGCGGTGATCCCCTCCCGGAAGATAGCCGAAATTAAAACAGATCCCATCCACACTCTCCGGCACAAGATAGCGATCCATATGCTCATGGCCGCAGAGGATCAGGCGACAGAGGAAAAGCGTATCCCGGCCCTTTCCCATGGTCGCGTCCACATAGACGCCGTCCCGAAGAACAAATGTTTGAAAAATAGCATGACACCAGTCTGTGATCTGCAGCGATCTCATCTGCCGTCCTCTCCCTTCTACCGGATCTCCTGTTCCCACACCCGGATCTCATCCTTGAGCAGACTGACATAACGCTGGATCTGCTGATCGTGCTGGTTTTCTTCTTTCATCAGCAGCACCAGGTTCCGGTTGGCGTTGGGAATCTTTTTCTCCACCAGATGATGCCGCCTCAGTTCTTCCACCTGATAGGGCGTGCAGATCACAAAGCTGTCGGAATCTTCCAAAAGCTCATATCTTGCTCTCCCCGGCTCCATGACAATGTGAAGATCCACCTGCCGGAGCAGCTCTTCCACCTCCGGCGGCGCGTAGTTTTTGTCCAGGCCCTCATTAGAAATACAGGGATACTTCGCGTATTCCTGAAGATCCACCGTCTCCCTTCCTGCCAGTGGATGCGTCTCCGGCATGACCACGTTCAGCGTCGTATGGGCCAGTACCTCTGAATACAGACCTTCCTTCTTAAAGTCTGCTTCAAACTGTCCATACAACTCCTGCCGGCAGGTCACCATCGCCACATCCGCTTCGTCCCGCTGCAGATACTCTACTCCCTGACTTACCATACCGATCCGGCGAAGCCGGCACTTCAGCGAGTGAGCAGTATCAATATAGTTGACGCAGAATCTGGTGAAGGCGCGTTCCGCAAAAGGATAGGCGTACGTTACTACTGAAAGCCGGACCCTCGTCTCCTGTTCCCGGATCCGGTACATTTTCTGCATATTCCGCTCGATCGCGTAGGCATACTGCAGAAAGGCCTCCCCCTGCTTCGTGACCTTCATTCCATTATAGGTTCGCTCAAAAATCTGATATCCCAGCTCCTGCTCCAGCAGCGCCAGCGAATTACTGGCATTCGGCTGCGCCATGAAGAGATTTGAAGCCGCCTTTGAAACAGATCCGCATCTGCTGATCTCCAGCGCCAGCAATATCTGCTCTGTTTTCATATTCACACTTCCTTTGTTCTGAACACATGCCCATGTGGACATCATAGCATATCCTTCTACGCCGTGGCAATACGTCTGCCGCGGGCATTGGAGAAGGCAGGCGAATCCTCGCCTGCCTTCTCCCCGGAGCAATTCGATTCTAGAAAAGTGATACGAGAATCCTCATCACAATCATAGACAACAGAGAATTTACAATATTGACCCCGATCAGGAACACATAATACTTGTTCTTTACCGTTGCCGTTCCAAGACAGCGTCCCATATACTGGAGGGAAGCTCCCATCATCAGGATACCGGGGATCAGGATCGTAATATGGTCGTTCCCCAGAGACCCGGCCGCGTACAGACTTGCCGCCGCTCCCACGCCGCCTCCCACAGAGAGGAATCCCGCGATCAGCACCGTTGCCGCGATTCCGGGAAGTCCAAACAGTCCCATCACCGGCTGACAGACCTTGCCGAGAATATCTGAAAGCCCTGTCAGGTTCAGGATCTGGATCAATACAAACGCGAACAGCACGTTTGGAACCATAGAATTTATGGAGATCTTATATCCGTTTCTCGCGCCTTCCACGAAGGAATCCACTATCGTTTTATGCTCTTTTACTTTTGCTTTTTCTTCCATCAGATCTCCTCCTTACAGAATTTATACAGATAGATCCGCGTCAAATTCGCGCCGAAGAACTTAAATACAAATACCACCACCAGGGGGATAATGATCGGCACGGACAGGAATGGGAACAGCGCCGCGCAGGAGGACAGGTAATTGGTCAGTGTCGCGCCTGCCGAAAACTGGAAGCTGGCAAAAATCGTCTTCTGCTTCTCATCGATCATCCCATCCTGGAATAATTCCGCCGTCATGGATGCTCCCGCGTCGGTCGACTGGAGACTGGCGATCAACGTCAGCCCACAGATTCCGGGGATCCCCAGAAGGGGCATGAGTAATGGGGTCAGCAGCTTCTGCGCCGCCCGCAGGCCATCCAGGTGCTCCACCACCTTCACCACGCCAAGGGCCAGCATCACCGCCGGAACCAACGTCAGCGCGAACAGCCAGGCGTCCCGCGCGCCGCTTCCGCCGGTTCCCCTGAAGTCTGAGGCCAACGTTCCTGCGTCTTCCGTAATCTCTCCCAGGGAGCCAAAGGAACCGGAAATATTCGTAAAGTCCAGCGCCTTGATGGGCCCTTCAGCGGAAGAAAAGATTCCTGAGAAAAACAATATCGTAAGGATCAGAACAATATAGCCGTACCAGCGTACCGACACCTGTTCTGTGTACTTTTTTTCTTCATTCGCCATATGCCAAATTCCTTTCTTAAATCAAAACTAACGCCACGATTTTCTCCCTTATTCTACCTTTACTGTTGGATAAACCGTTCCGTCCTTCATAACGAACGCGCAGTCCAGCAGCGCCTTCGGATCGGTCAGAAGATCCCGCTTCCAGGCGGAGATGTCCGCCGCTTTCCCCGGTTCGATGGTTCCGATCAGATCCTCCAGGCCAAGGATTCCGGCATTGATACTGGTGGCCGCTTTCAGCGCGCGGAAGGGATCGATCCCTGAATTCAGCCAGGATTCGTACTCATATCCATTCTCATACGCGTTATGTACCGCCACAAAATCTGTCCCATACCCCAGACGGATCTTGCTGTTGATGATCGTCTTGCGCCCGGCCTTCAGCCGTTCCGAATACTGACGCAGCTTCTGCTGGAACTGAGGCGTCTTCTTTTTCAGAGATTCTTCGTTCAGATTGATGATGTCATCATAAGGACAGAAGGTGGGCACCAGATAGATATCCCGCTCTTCCATCACCCTTGCGGTATCCTCCGTGATCAGAGAACCATGCTCCATCCCGTCGATCCCCATCAAGGCCACTTTCTTCATCTGCTCAGAATTATAAATGTGAGCCGTTACCGTCCGTCCCAGCGCATGGGCCGTATCAATGATGACCTTGATCTCTTCATCGCTCAGCTGCTGATCATCCGGGGTATCGTTAGGGGTACTGAAGCCGCCGTTGATCATGATCTTGATAAAATCCGCCCCCATTTTAATCTCATTGCGTACTGCATGGCGAAAGAAATCCACGCCAGTCCCGATGGTCGGCGTCATTTTGGCAAATGCTTCCGCAAGATCCGGGTTGGTCCGCAGATACTGAGAATGATCTCCATGGCTCCCTACGTCTGCCATGTAGTGAGGCGTTACGACCATTCTGGCTCCTGGGAAAAGTCCAAGATCGATCATCTCCCGCGCCGCAAGGCTTCCCCGCGCCTCATAGGTAGAATTTCCGATCGAACGGATCGTGGTAAAGCCCCGGTACAGAGACTCCCTGGCATTATAGAGATGGCACATACTCTTCCAGGCCGCTCCCCGGTACACAATATCATGATTCCTGGTCGGCCAGTCAATATACTGGCTGTGTACATGGGCATCGATCATTCCCGGCGTCACGGTGCAGTCTGTAAGATCGATCATTTCCGTTCCTTCCGGACACGCAAGCGCCTTTCCCACCGCGGAAATCCGATTTCCCTCCACCAGGATCTCCATATCCGGCTGCAGGGTATCGTTGATCCCATCAAACATCTTTCCGCACTTGATCAGTTTGCTCTCACTCATGTTACATACCTCCTTTAGTTAATATGTGAAAATATAAAGAAATACATAGAAACAACGGATAATTCGCTAACAATTAGCTTGTTTCGAATAAATTATACGACAATTTGAAATGATTGTGAAATATTTAATAAATATATCTATATATAAAATCCATATAATCTTTTTAAACAGCAACAGAACTTTCCGCAGTCCTTTTAGGCGAAATTCACCAAAATTTTGTCTCTGGATTTGTCTATCCTGCCGTCTTGTTTTTCCAATATTCTCCGACTATAATAAACAAAACAATTGTCTGGGGAGGTCTCTCCCCTGATCAGCCGATTCTTCTGGCTGCCATTTATTCCAGGCGGTTTCCGCCATTCATTTCCAAACTTTTTCCAAGTTCATTTAAAGGTTGCAACGGTTTATTTTGTTTTCTATAATGAAAGGAGAGAAGCAATGACACAACAATTTCATACTCAGGAATATCCACCCGCGAACCGCAGCTACAAGGATCGTCTGTTTCGCCTTGTCTTCCGTGATAAAAGGGATCTTCTGGATCTTTATAACGCGGTCAACGGAACTGATTATGCCAACCCGGAGGAACTGGAAGTCAATACTCTGGAAAATGTCCTTTATCTTTCCATGAAAAACGACCTGTCCTTCCTCATCGATGCGGAGCTGAACCTGTATGAACATCAGAGTACCTACAATCCCAATATGCCTATGCGGGGACTCTTATATTTCGCAAGTGTTTACAGCAGACATATTTCCAGCCGCGAGATCAACATCTACAGCAGTTCCCCCAAAGAATTTCCCTTCCCTCAGCATATTGTATTCTATAATGGGACGCAGGAAGAACCGGATCAGAAGGTGCTGAGGTTGTCGGATCTCTTTCGTCAGCCAAACAACGAGAAAGAGCCTTGTCTGGAATGCAAGACACTGGTGCTGAACATCAATTATGGCCATAACCGAAAGCTGTTGAAGAAATGCAGACGTCTGGAAGAATACGCGATTTTTGTAGATATGATCAGGCAGAATCAGGCAAAGGGAGCAAAGTTAAGAGAAGCGGTGGAGACAGCGGCAGAAAACTGTATTTCCAGGGGGATCCTGACAGATATCCTGAGCGCACAGAAAGCAGAGGTGGTACAGATGGTACTGGAAGGCTTTGACCAGGAAGCATATGAAAAGGCGATGAAGCAGGAGGGCTACGAGGACGGATATCTGGATGGGGAAAAAGCCGGCTACGACAGCGGCAGAAAAGATGGCTATGACAGCGGCAGAAAAGAAGAGAAAGAACGGGGAATCTGCGGACTGATCCGCTCTTTGCGGGATTTGGATGTCGCCAGGGATCAGATTATCCAAAAACTCCAGGATACCTACCAGCTTACAGAGACGGAGATGAACGATTACCTGAAAAAATACTGGTAATTCCATCTCGCCACTTTTCTGAAAGGGGCTATCTATTTCCCGATAGCCCCATTTGCGTTTCAGGGTGTCCCCATTTTAATTTGCCCCTGTCCCTTTTGGAACTTGCCCCTGTCCTAGGCGCTATAGTCGCTTCTCAAAGTTGCCGTCTACTGAACAGCCCTCTGTAAAAATCATAAATGCATGCGGATCGATACTATGTACAATCTGCTTGATCTGTCCCACTTCATATTTAGATATCAACACAAATAAAATGTAAGATGTTTTATTCGTATACGCTCCTTCTCCGTCCCAATTCGTAACGCCGCGTCCCATCTGTTCCATGATCGCCTTTGAAATCCCCAGCTTTTTTGTAAAAATCATTACGCTGGTATTGATGTTCTGAATATGCACTCGGTCAATAGCTATTGAAAGCACCGTGGCATAGATCAGAGAATAGATGACTATTTCAATATTAAAGAGAAACAGACAAATAGCATAGACGAAGAAGTTCATCAGGATATTAATCCTGCCAACACTGAAGTTCGGAAATCTCTTGGTACAGCAAAGGCCGATGATATCCTGGCCGCCGCCGGAGCTTCTTCCGCGAAGGATAAGTCCGGTACCGGTTCCCGCTACGATACCCCCGATGATACAAGCCGTCAGATAATCCTCAATGATCGGCTCTGCCGGTATCGGCACTATCATCATAAACATACTCTGAATCGCTACTGTTACCAGGGTTTTTACCGCAAACGCCCTTCCCAGCACACGATATCCCAAGTAAAACAAAGGAATGTTCATCACAAAATAAATCATACCTGCCAGGTCCATGCCAGCCGGCACCGGTACATGCAGAAAGTCAACGATAAATGTACGTATCAACTGCGCAATACCCATAAATCCCCCGTTGTATAGGCTCATCGGCACGATAATCAGGTTTACACCCAGCGCAAACAGAAGACTTCCCACCACTGAATAGACCGCCTGGATCACCCCTGCCTTACGCTTCGCATCTAAATTTTTCCACATGTCAAATCCCTTCCCTTTCTCTTTTCCTCATATATTCTATAAATACACCGTACTCTTCGGGCTTATAGTCAAATATTTTACAAGTCGCACTCATTCTAGCATTTGACAGCAAATTTTACAATATTAATCTGAAATATCCTTATCCGGGGACACCCTGATTGACGATTAGGGACACCCGATATTGCAGATGGGGACGTACACTTTTGCAAAAAGTGTACGTCCCCATCTGCACATCTGTAAAAAAGTGTCTTCGACACTTCAACTCCCCTACCCCTCAATCTTGAGGGGATTAGGGGTTACTTTTTGCGTCTTTTTCCCTCATAATAGTCTTATGAATATCCTACAAAAAATTTTTACAGACCATTTTGAAGAAATGCTCTATATCCAACATCCCCGTGACTCTGTCATTGAAAATGTAGAAAAAATGATCCATTGCGGCGACCCCTCTTTTGGCGGCGCCATGTATGCCTGCCCTTCCTGCCGAAATTTCAAATTTGTCCCCTTCCGCTGTCATTCCCGCTTCTGTCCTTCCTGCGGCAACATGTATGCCATTGACAGGACTACCTCTATGTCTTTTAAGATCATCAATGTCCAGCATCGCCATTGCGTTTTCACTATCGCCAGGGAACTCCGTCCTTTGTTCTTATCTGACCGTTCTCTTTTAAACAGCCTTTTCTCTTCCGTTAACAGTGTTGTCTCTCGTATGTTCCATAAAGATAACAAATCCGAACTCTTTACTCCTGGGTTTATCTGTGTCCTTCATACCTTTGGCAGGGACCTGAAATGGAATCCCCATATCCATTGTTTCGTTTCTGAAGGCGGGGTTGGGAATTCTCTTCGCTGGTGTCATAAAAAACACTTCAACTACAAACTCTTTGGAGATATCAAAGAGAACGAAAACTTCCGTCGTTTCAATTACCGTTCAGCGGAAAAAGTGTATAAAGAATTCATGCTGTATGCAATAGGCCGGAACATCATGAAATACCACCGATTCTCGCATCATGAAATCGAGAAATACGAAGGGAAAAAGGAGCAGAAAACAGCTTAGCCGAAAGAGTGCTCCCCAATATCCAAACAAGGGATTTTTGTGCCCTAAAATACGAGGGAGAAAAAGGAAGAGACAATCCGGCAGAGAATTCAGATCCTAAAAAAGTCTGAATTCTCTGGGATTGTCTCTTTCCTGCGTGTTAGGGGCTAAAATTCGGTATTAACCGACTTCCCCCTCAAAGTTTAGGCTCTGGAAACGGCTTAAAATCACGCCTTTTTGACCTCTAAATGTCTACACGGCGGAATAGATGATTCGACCTGAATTGTTGATAGCGCACCCCATTTTTTCTCGAATAGAGGTTGAAAATCAGCGGGATTTGTGATAAAACTTTATATGTATATTTATGTTCAGAAAGGGGCTTGACAAAACCCTTTTTTCCTGTCAACTCCAAAGCTGCACAAATTTTAGAGGCGTACTCTGCCCGTTTTTACGGGCGGAGTGCGCCTCTTTGCGTTCATTCCAAATCGAATTGCCAAAGAAAGAGGTTGAAGAAATGAAAGTAAAGAAAAGATTATGCTGTTTAGTGCTGGTAGTGTGCTTAACGATAAGTTTGTTTCCTGTTAACGCGTTTGCTACAAGTGGAATAAGCTCTCAATATAGTGACGAAGAAATTGAGGAGATCATGTCACAATGTCCATATACAGTTACCGGAGGCAGTTATGGAGAAAGCTATGTTTATGATGTTACAAGTCAAAAACTTACGCTGTATAGCGGAACATTGTCGGTATCCGGTACACCGAATAAATCGGATCCAGCTTGTATAGAAGTAGCTCCGAATTCGGTTTTGGAATTGACGATACGCGATGTTAGTCCCGTGTCTGACGTTAATGGAGGTAATGGAGGCCCCGGATTAAAAATCGGCGCAAATGCGACGGTAGACCTTGTACTCGCTGGAGAAAACATGTTTTGTCGCGGTTGGGATGACATTCACAATTATTCCGTCTATTTGGACAATAACGCCAAAGTAACTGTAAGCGGAAACGGTTCACTGATCTGTAAGAGAAATTTCGGTTATCCTAAATTATATTTATCAGATACAGCGGAATTTATCATTAAGAGTGGTTCTGTACAGTTCAAAGGTGGGCAAAACCCCAATTCTCATCGAAATCCGCATACCGTTGGCGGATCAGGTAAATTAGTAGTTGACGGTGGTACGGTGCTTGTTGCCGACGAAGTAAAAGGAAAAGTATTTAGTGATAATCCGTCTATAGAATTGAAAAACGGAGAGTTACAATTTAATTATGACAGAGAATTTGGGAATTGTCGTCTAAAAATGGACGGCGGTATTTTAAAATTGAGGCAGGATAAGGAATTCTCTTTTACCAATTTGCAATATAACGCAGGCACATTTGATGTTACAAAAGCTATCCGATTTAATGGTCAAACTACAATTAATTCATCCCTTGTTATTCCTGAAAACGCAACATTTATTATTCCTTCTGGGCAAACAATGATATTCGCAAATGGGACAAAGTTGACAGTAAGCAGTGGCGGAACTTTACAAAATGATGGGGTAATAAAGTATTTTTGTCAAGATACATCAATTCCTGCTGCAGTAAGCGGAAATGGAACCACAGAGGCTTCTCATATTTATGACCAAAAAGTAGTAAATGACAAATATTTGAAAACACCTGCCACTTGCATAAATCTTGCTGTATATTATATGTCGTGTGTTTGTGGTGAAAAAGGAACAGAAACCTTTGAAAACGGAGATGCTCTTGGCCACAGCTGGGGTAGCTGGCAGAGCAATGGAGACGACACGCACACCCGCACCTGCCAAATTTGTGCTGTGAAAGAGACAGAGAATTGCACAGGCGGTACGGCGACCTGTGTGAACAAGGCCATCTGCAGTGTGTGCAACGCCGAACACGGCGCAGTTGACCCCACAAACCACACCGGCACCGAAGCATGGATAACAACGGACACGATGCACACCAAGGTATGGCGCTGCTGTCAGGCGGTTATCGAAGCTGAAGAAGAACACAACTGGGAAAACGGCACTTGCACAATCTGCCAGTATCCGTGTCAGCACACAGGCGGCACAGCGACCTGCTCACAGCTTGCGGTATGCGATATTTGCGGAAGCCAGTACGGAGACTATGACGCTGATAATCATAAGGCAGTAAGCGCATGGACGCAGGAAAACGGAAAACATTACCATAAATGCGAGTATGGCTGCGATACCCATCTCGACGAAGCCGAATGCTCCGGCGGCGAAGCGACCTGTACTGCACCGGCAGTCTGCGAAACCTGTGGAAACGCCTATGGAGCAATCAATCCTGATAATCATACCGGCACTGTCGTTTGGACAAAGACAGCGACTACCCATTCCAGCGCATATAGCTGCTGCAATGCGCCGGTCGTAGCAGAAGAAGTACACGAATGGCAAAACGGCGTATGCTCGGAATGCGGTTATGAATGCCAGCATGACGGCGGCACGGCTACTTGTACGCAAAAAGCAGTCTGCGACATCTGCGGCGAGGAATACGGGGAAGTAAACGCTTCCAACCACACAAACCTCATAAAGACCGAAGCGAAACCAGCGACGCATATGACCGAGGGCAACATCGAATACTGGTACTGCGACGGCTGCGGTAAATATTTCAGCGATGAAGCCGGTACAAAAGAGATTGCCCTTGCAAATACGGTTATTCCGAAGCTGACGGAACATACCGCCGATGGAACAGGCTGGCATTCCGATGAAACGAACCATTGGAACACCTGCGAGTGCGGCGAGAAGCTGAACGAAGCCGCCCACACTTTTGAGTGGGTAACGGATAAGGAAGCGACTGCCACAGAAGCAGGCTCTCGGCACAAGGAATGCACCGTTTGCGGCTATGAGGAAGCGGCGGTGGAAATCCCCGCAACGGGGACAACAGATCCGTCCGAGCCGCCGACGGATACCGATAAGCCAAGCGGCGACCAGACCGGCGATACCACTTCTCCGCAAACCGGCGACGACAGCAATATCGCTCTTTGGATGGCGTTGATGCTAGCTGCGGGCGCTGTCCTGACCGGCACAGCCGTTTACAGCCGCAAGAGAAAATACAGCAGATAAATCCATATATAACCATGCGCCCTGTGGAAGGAAGCCACGGGGCGCATTCTTTATGTATGCACCGCAGGAAGCCTGCGGTGTTGTTTTCGATGTGAAAGCTATCGTTCCATGTCGTGGGTTTTGCGCTTTGGCTTTGGCTTTTGACTTTTGCCCTCCGCCTGAAGCTGGCGCAGGCGCTTCAGCACGCTCTCCTTCTGAGGCGGCGCTGCCTGTTCTTTTTCGGCGGGTTTTCCTTTTTCCCTGACCTTGCGTTCCCACTCGGCAAGTTCCCGGTTGTAGTTCTCTACCACGGCCTCCGCCTTGCGGTAGGTTGCCATGAACGCCCGTACATCGGGATAGCCGTCCTCTTTTAAGATTTCGGGCAGTGCTTCCAGCATGGCGGAGATTTTTTCCTCTGTCCGCCGGATTTTTGTTTCCAGCTCTTTTCGCTCCCTGCCTTTGAAAATGCCCTTTGTTTCGGCAAGCTGCGTTTTCAGCTTGGGGACTTCCTCCTGCAAACTGCGGATTTCCCTTGCCCTGTCCTGCACCCGTATCATCAGCTTCTGCATGGTGTGAAACTCCGCCATATCCAGATTGAGCACCGGCTTGGGCGGCAGCTCCGTCTGGCGTATCAGGTTCTGCAAAAACTCCTTCGCTTTGTTTACGATACTGCGGAACAGGTTGGGCAGCCAGCCGTGCGCCTTAATGGACTGGCTCGTTTTTTCGTGTATCTCCGTCCGTTTGATTTCTAAAATCTTTGCCTCCTCTATCCCCGATAAAAGCGCCATATCCGCCGTCCTGTTCCACTCCTGCCTTGCGGCGTTGTCGGCTTCAATCTCGGCGGCTTTGGGATTGTTCTTGCCGATCTTCTTGGTCGGCAAGTAGATACTGTCGGGATTAAAAACCCGTAAATGCTGCTCAGGATCAGTGATATGCCGGTTGATAAGGGCGGTGTAATTCCTCTTGACTTCCTCTAAAAACGGCTCGCTCTTGAAATGCCCGTCCTTTACCGTGAAAAGGTGCTGCTCGTAAACGCCGCCTTTCGGGATAACGGTGCAGCCCTTCCGTATCTGCCCGTCCTCCCCCGTGATCTCTTTTTTGGTGCGTACCCGTTTGCCCGTTTCGTCAAAGAATACGCTGCGGGTGGCAATCTTAACCTCCGGCTCGGCAAGCAGCCGCCGTTCGCTGAAAATCAGATGGATGTGGTAATTGGTCTTCAACTGCTCCATCCGCCAACATCTCTAGCAGGAACTCTTTTGCCTCTTTTATCTTCTGTCCACGGTTATTGCCGTTTAACAGATCATCCGCACTGACGTCATATTCCCCGATCCACTCAAATCCGTTGTCTTTATCCAAACGGAAAGCGATTGATTTTCCTTCTGGCGCAAGGGAACTTTTTACATGGCATACTACTCTAATCTCTGGCTCGTTCTTCACACGCCCTACGATCAGAACGCTCCTTGCTGCCGCCTGAAAGTCGATAGAGCCAAGCCCTCTGTATGAAGATTTCCCAGTGCTGTTCTTATTCATATGACCGATCAGGACAATCGCACAGTGATATTTTTCCGCCAGTACAGATACCCGTTTCATCAGTGGACGGATTTCATTTGCCCGGTGCATATCTACTTCCGCTCCAAGAAAACTCTGTATCGGATCTAAAACTACAAGGCGGGCGTTTGTCAACCGGATTGCCTGCTCCAGACGTTCATCCAACATAGTCAACGGCTGATCACTGTCATCAATGTCCTCAATCAGAGCGGTGTTGCCAGTGTGGGACGCTCCACAGCCCAGGGGCTTTTCAACATGAGCACCCCTGTTTCCAGAGAGAACGCCCAGCCGGGAGACCTGATTTTCTTCACCGGCACCTACTCGGCGGGCACGCCTGTAACCCATGTAGGGATCTATATCGGTAACGGGCAGATGTTGCGTGACTCCTTTCAGACCGCCCTTTTGAACGAATTGCATTCCAAAATCGGCGATTCCTTTAAAAAGCTTAAGGCTTCTGTCTATGCCGACCACAAAAATGGGTTTTATGTCCGAGCCATATTCTGGCTATGCGATAATGCCAAACTTTACATGGATTTCCAATGGTACTTATGTGAAAGATGGAAGTGTCATAGAAATGGGAGATATGTCAGAAGAAGAGATTAGTGAGATGAGCAAGTATATTGAAAAGGTGTATTATATTAATGATAACGTTTTGGATTCGAATTATTATCAGAAAAATAGGTGATTAAAAAAACGAAAGTATTTCTGGATTATACTATGGTATTGGAATTGTACCGTATTTTAGTATGACTTTTAAAATGTTTGAATCTAGCTGTTTTGCTAATGAGGATTGAAGTGTAGATATGCAAAGTAAAAATATTGACTGTAGTTTGCTAAATGGAAATAACGAAGTCAGCAGTAGACATATATTTGATGGAAGGAGATCCAGAGCAATCTTGTCATAGCTAGGAGGCTAGAGAGGGGGCTGGGATAGTGTAAACAGGTTCTTGGTCATGCGTTATCCGGACTGGAAAAGCCTGATGATCTTTTGATGTTGGAAGATGATAACTAACTGACCTCCTTAAAATGTATTTACGTCAAAAGCCACATAAATATATGATAAGGGAAGAAGTCAAGGTTTCTTTTCTATGCTGCGGAATATAGGTTCCCTTTATAATGGAACAGAGGTTTCCAACCTCCGGAATTGTGTGTGAAACTCTCCGGGATACTCAAATAGTGGGCCTGTCTTCGCTCAAGTTATTTTTGTGTTTGGGAAACAATAGTTGGAGTTATGTGTGTTATTTGGCTGAAAATTATATATGGTGTGTTAGGTTGAGTGTGCCGAAGAATATAGAGGGGGCTAGGAAAATAGAAGAAGAGATAAACTAGTAATGAGTATGGAGTAGTAAAAATAGAGTATATATCTGCAAGAGAGAAGGCGTTATAAATGAGAAATACGATTAAGCAAGTAGTAAAAAGAATTATATATGGTCCCCTTTCCTCTGTTATGGCATATGTATTTCAATTTATTTCCAATCTGGAATATCATTATTTCACGAAAAAATGGGAGCGTACAGGATGGAAGAAACCAGACCAGACTGAAATAGACTTTGTTCGTGAGAATGTAACAATAATTTTTAAATCATTCGAACGCCAGAAGATGGCTAAGCGCCTGTACAAAAACATTCAATCCTATTATCCGGGAATCCGCGTTATTATTGCAGATGATAGCTCGAAACCGCTTGATCTGCAGGACGATTCATTACAAGTGATTCAACTGCCCTTTAACAGTGGATTAAGTCTCGGCCTAAACCGTGCCCTTGAGAATGTAGAAACGCCATATGTGATGAGGATGGATGACGACGAACTCCTGACGGTAAAAACGTGTTTGGGTGCACAGGTGAAGTTTCTTGAAATGCACCCAGAAGTAGATCTGGTCGGCTTCTGTACGCTGACAGCGATCCGCTGTATGAATCCGGATGAAGAAGTCAGCAAATTTACATCATTTAGTATGAAGGGAGCTCCAAAACCTCTTCTTATTCCTCATATGACACAGATTGATGGGAATCATTTTGTAATGGGGAAAGTCCCCAATCTATATGTGGCAAGGACGGACAAGGTTCGGAGCATAGGATGGGACGAGAATATCCGGATGATGGATCATCAGGATTTCTTCTGGCGTGCAGCAGGCAACTTGGTTTCTGTGATTGCTCTGGGAACTGCGGTATTTCATTATCATAATCCATTTCAGCGGCATTACCAGAAGTACAGACAAGATGTAGAGAAAGACCGTGAGTACATAAAACAGAAACGGAAATGTGAAGAGTGGAGTTAGGAATAAAAATTACTGGCAGAATGTAAAATTGAACGTTTATAAGGCTAAAGTAAGTTTGCTTTCCATCTGGCATTTTTGCGCCACCTATGCTATCATATGGAAAAGCATTATATTTCCGGCATGTCTGATTCTAACGCAGCAACAGCTGTATCTGTTTTTCTATTACATTCAGGAAAATCTCAATGCTTTTAATTCCCTATTAACAGCAGAGAGATCAGCGGATGCGGTTTTATCAGGAAGACGGCCTGTGCAGTCTCTTTGTATTCTATTTTGAAAAGGAGGCTGTGCCTATGGTAAATGCAGACAAGGCAAAACCGGAAAGTGATCATATCCTTTCCAGAGAGGAGCGGATCCGGGAGATTCAGTCGTTCAATCTCCTGAGCGATGTATTCATGTCCGTGGCGTTGAAAGATGTTCCGGCGTGCCAGCATATACTCCGGATCCTGACAGGCATCGACGACCTGAAAGTGAAGGAGGTGCGGACACAGTATACCATTTCCCGAATCAAAACCCATTCTGTGCGGCTAGACGTGCTGGCGGAGACAGGGAAAGGGAAGCTGTATCATATCGAGATTCAGCGGAAAGATGAGGCCGATCCGCCGAAAAGGATAAAGTACAACGGATCGCTGATAGATGCGGAGTTTCTGTCAAAAGGGGTGAAGTATGAGGCCCTGCCGGACAGGATCCACTTTTATATCAGTGAAAAAGACATTTATCACGGTGGAAAAGCAATCTACCCGATAGAAAAGGAACTTGGCGGAACAGGACTTCCGTATGATGATGGAGTACATATCTTTTTGTAAATGCGGCAGTAGATGACGGGTCCCGGATTGCCAAGCTGATGAAGTACTTTAAGACGGCAGATCCGGACGATGACAGCGAGGGAGAATTATCAAAACGGGTGCGTTATCTGAAGAGAGAAGAAGGAGGCGTGGATATCATGTGTGAAGTATCGGAAAGAATCATGGAACGGGGCAGAAAGATTGGCGAAGAGCAAGGCAGGAAGAAGCAGGCCCGCTCTACAGCCTTGAATCTCTCGCAGATGGGGCTTACTCCGGAGCAGATCGCTGGCGCAGTAGGGGAGAGCCTTGAACAGGTGAAGAACTGGCTGGCGGGAGCGAAGCCGGCAAACTGATGACGGAAGAAATAGAACTTCCGGAGGCAGTGGACCGCGCGATTGACGAATGTATCAGGGAGAATGTGCTGAGGGACTTCCTGATGGAGCACAGGGCGGAGGCGAGAGCGATGAGTATATTTGAATATGATCAGGAGAGACATATGCAGCAGGAGCGAGAGGCCGGGATTGAGAAAGGGAAAGAGCAGCTGCTGCACAGGTAGGTGCAGAAGAATCTGGCCAGAGGGATGAGCATCTCAGAGATTGCGGAAGTCCTGGATGAGACGGAGAAGCGGATCCGGGAGATCGCTTCTGCAGATCCGGGGGAACAGGAAGAATAGGGGGCTGGCATTTTTTTGCCAGTCCCCTATTCTTTCGGCACCATCTCTATATTCAAATCTGTATTCCCCGTGATCCCGGGCATCTGCCCCTGATTCGTATACTGCCAGAACCGGAAATGATACGGAGTCTGGGGAACCGGCTCATAGTCGGCGTACCAGAGAGGATATTCCGAGAGCTCCTCCAGGTCCAGCTCGAAAGCCTCCCACAGCATGTTGGCATAGATCATGGGATCATATCCGGCGTCGGCCACGGCAGAGCAGAAAACTTCCGTATTTTTGGTAAACTGCTCTCCGGAAACATTGTCTGTCCGGGCTTCGTCATCCAGGATGCTTTCCGGATCGTACACGACAGGAAGCTGCAGCGTATACCCTTCCAGATTCTGGAGGACAAAATTTGCTTCCTCCAGCGCCTCTTCCTCATTCACAGCCTGGGCAAAAAAGTAAACGCCCACATCAAAACCGGCGGCCTGCGCGTTCTGGATATTCCGGTGAAATTCCCGGTCCAGGCAGATTCTTCCTTCCTGGCCGTAGCCCCGGTAGCCAAGCCGGATAAAGGCAAATTCAAATCCGCTGTCTTTTAGCGCCTGCCAGTCCACATATCCCTGATGCTCGGAGACGTCCACACCCAACCGGTAAGTATAATTGCTGTCGTCCTCATAGGAAAGCCGGTCGCCATTGTGGACAAAGGAGTCGTCTTTGTAATCGTGCTTTTCGACGTTTGGGTTGATCTCGACCTGATAAGGATTCTGGTATACGTCTACAAAGTGCAGGATCTCCGGTTCCTTGGTCTCTTTTTCGGCGGCGTCGTCTTCTTTCGAAGCGGCTTCTGTATTCTTTCCGGCCTCCTGTACTTCCTGGCCTGCGGTCTCTTCCGCGGCCTTCCCGGAACATGATGTCAGCAGAAGGGTAGCAGGTATCAGATAAATCAAAAATTTCCATGTTTTCATCATAATTAATTAACCTCACTCAGATATTCATCGTATGTCCGCCAGGGATCGGCATCAGAAAAGCCGCACATACGGTAGAAACATTCTGTCAGATATCCTTTCTGGTGTTCGTCATTTGCATTGGTATACTCAGGGAAAACGACCTTCATCTGCAGGATGTAGTCAGATTTTACTTTTGTCAGCGAGTAAACAGTATTATCCGGATACGTTTTATCCCAGCCGGTTACAATGATCTTGCCGGCGCCGTCCTTTACCGTATTAAGGATGACCTCCGAGGAAGATAAAAGGCCAAGCTCCGAGGTGTAAACCGTATTCGTCATCTCGTCCAGATCCATAGAGTCGGTACGCCTGATCGCACGGAACATAAGCTGGGAGCTGTCTTCGGCGGTGAAGGTGATCTCTTCTTCGCTGGTCCCGAGTGTTGTGTCGAAGGACGTGGTATTATAGGTTACATGATTATAGAACTCCGTTGGGTACCAGAAATTAAATTCTGATATTTCGGAAGAATAAAAAGCGTATTCGGATGGATCCAGGGATGCGGTGTAATCAGCATGGCTCTCGGGATTGATGGTAAAAGGATGCTCAGATTCAGAGCCGTCTGCATGATGGCTGCTGTCCGTATCGTCCGTGGTATTGCTGCTTCCGGTCGCATCCTCCTCTTTGCCTGTATAGGTATCCGCTTCAGAATCTTTGGAGCTGTCAGTATCTGACTGGATTTCAGCTGCCGGTTTCGGATCATCAGAAGAGTCGGATCCGATTGTCAGTGCAAGGATGACACCTGCGGCAATCGCCAGTATGACGGCAACTGCGATCACAATATAAACGACCTTTTTTGAAGAATGTCCAGAAGGAACCGGAGCTCCGCAGTTCCCGCAAAACAGATCTCCATCATTTAGTTTTTGGCCACAGTTTTTACATTTCATTTTTCTTTCCCTCTTTCAAACAGAAATGTTATATATTACAACAATTATTATATAAGAAAAGAGAACGGCAGTCCAGAAAAGTATGGCCGGTGAAAAACTTTTGCTAAGGATTCAAATTTTTGTATGAAAAGTCGACAAAATAGTGTATAGTAACAGGAGTGTGCAGGATGCAGGAGGTAACAGGAAATGATAGAGAAAAAGATTAAATTTGTGACGCCGGAGCAGATCATGTCTTTTTGTGCGGCCTGTCAGAAAATGAAATCAGATATTGACGTGGTGAATATATCAAACAGGCATGTCCGGATTGATGGAAAGTCCATCGTCGGTCTTATGACGATCAAGCTGGGGATGCCGATGCTGTTGCTGGTAAACGGTGAAGATGAAGGGCTTGTGGAGGAGAAGTTTTCCTCCTTTCTGGCGGAGTAACAAGAGAAAAAGGAAAAAGCTGCGGACCGTCGAGTCCGCAGCTTTTTTGTGGATGCGGCAAGCCAAGGCCGGGTTTGTCCGAGACCTTGGCGACCGTTCTTGTAGACGGATATGCTTTAAGCTATAATAGATAGAAGCAGGTTGTGGCACCGCAAGAGAGGGGAACGATGCGGTGTACAAAGCAGACAGACGAACGATAGAGTAGGACGGTAAAGACATGAGAGGAATGATATTTTCTAAATTTGTAAAAAATCAGTGGGTGGATGTGGTGATGAGCATCTTAGCCCAGTTCTATTTTCTGTTTCCCTGGATCCAGACGGAGAGCGGAAACTATAATGTGATCATGTATCTGGCAAGGGGCTTCTGGCTTCAGGATTTTTCCAGTATGCTTAAAATGGATTTCCCGACGCTGCAGGCGCTTGGGAAAAATGATGTACAGGAGATCTCGATCCTGTTCCAGATGCTTTTGTGGATTATGATGGCAGTGTGGATCATGAGTATCCTGATTCTGATTCTCACACTGCTGAGAAAAGAAACCAGGTGGCTTCTTCCGGCGATGAATGTACTTGCGGTCATTCCCAATTATTTCTGGACGGTATCCGTTTCCTGGACAGGTGATGCGCTGCCGGTCATTCATCTGCTCTACCCCATGAGCCTGATCTTTCTGAACGGGATCTGGCTGGTGGCAGAAAAGATGGCTGAGGCATGGGATGAGGCGGCCAGAAATAAGAAAGAGGAGGATGAGAGGAGACGCCTGTATAAAAAAGAACGGAAACGGCGGCTCTATTTTCCGGGAAGATACTCGGGGCTCTATTATCAGATGCTGTGGAAGGATCTGAAATTCCGCTGGAGAGATGTATGCTTTTTGTTTTTGGCAGGATTTCTGACAGCGATGTTCCTGTTTACAGGAGTTGGAATGTTGAATATTTTTTCCTCCAGCCATGGAGAAGAGCAGGCGCTCCTGGGAGCAGGGCTTGTAGAAATCATGAGGGATTTCCTGATCGTGATGGTGCTGATCGCTTTGTTCCTGGTGACTCTGGTATTATCTTTTTACCGGCAAAGACGCGCTGAGAGCACCGGGCTTTTGGAGACGCTGGGAATCCGCAGTGACGCACGGTTTGCGGCCTGGATCCGGGAGATCGTGCTGTGCTTTGTGGCGGCGGGGATTGCCGGAATGGCGGCGGGAACGCTTCTGATCCAGCTGTTCCGGAGAGTGGCGGGATATTTTGCGCCGGAGCTGGGAGATCTTGGGAATGTAACGGTTTTTTCTTATCTGTGGACAGCGGGCGGAGTATTTCTGATCGAGCTTGTAGGCTTTGCGATTTCCCATGATATGGAAGCTGCAAGGAATTCCACAGACGGACGAGCTGCAGCCGCGCGGGCGGAAAAAATGCCGGGAAGATTTCGGTGGCTCTGGCTGATCATAGCCTGTATCCTTGCGGGATGGTGTATCTGCCGATATGCCGAGAGACGGACCGGCGAGAGCATCTTTTTCCTGAGCCTGTTCCTTCTTTGCCTTGCTGTAGTGATCCGGAATGCATGGGCGATCCTGATCACTTGGAGAGAGAAACAGCCAGAGGTCTATATCAGAGAGATTCCCCGGGTACATATGATCCGTTACCGGTTCCGCACCACTGTGCGCTACGTCTCTTTGCTTACCATTGTACATATCTGTGTGCTGTTCTTTTTCGGAGTCAGGCTGGTGTCGAATCAGATCGCTGAGGATCCGGAAAGTCTCTTTCCGTATGATTATGTCTTCCTGGCAAATGAGACGGACGAAGAGCTTCTGGGAGAGTTTCAGGAAGCCTGCGACGCCGAACTTACCACTTATCCGATGGTGCGGGCAACAACCGTGGATAATACAGAGATGCCGGATGATATGCGTCAGCCGATGATCCCCCAGGGACAGAATATCGGGATTTCAGAGAGTACTTACCGGCAGCTGAAAGACGCGCTGGGAGAGAAGGCGGAGGAACTTAAGCTTGACGACGAAGGAAATTTTGTCCATATTGTCTACCAGCAGGATGCAGCGGCCAAGGCAAAGCCGGTGGACTGGTACCTGGGACTGGAGACGCCGTATGTACATATTGGAACGCCGGTCTATCCTTATAATATGCTGGACCGGGAGACGATTTTTCCACCAAGGCAGATCACAGGAGGGGAAACGGAGAGCCTGATCGGCTGCTTCCGGCAGGGAAAATACGAAAACCTGATCGTCTTTTCGGATGCGTATTTTGAAGAGGCACACCGGGAGGTAGAGGAAGGACCTACACAGCTAGTACTGGCAGAGGTGCCTGAAGAAAACCAGGAGCAGGCGCACACATATATGGAAGCCTTCCGGGAAGCCCACCAGGAGGACGAAGCCCACGACTCTATGGTGAAAAGCGCTTATGCAAAGGAGGAAGCGGTGTGGCAGAGATATGTGGAGCGTATGGCGGATATGACGGTCAACGGATGCCTGATACTCATGCTGCTTGCAATCAGCCTGTTCCTCCTGCATGTAAAGGTAAAGATGGAGCTGCCGCAGATGCAGAAGAGATATCAGTTTATGGAGTGCTTTGGCATGCGGCAGACAGAAAGAGTCCGCACTGAGCGCAGGGAGGTAAGCCGTTTCCTGTGGATCCCGCTTTTTTTGTCTGCTGTGTTTGTACCCGTATTTACCGGAATCGTGTTCCGGCTGCGGGAGTTTGACGCAGGGGAAATCCGGGCATATCTTCTTTGCTGGGCAGGGCTGGCAGCCATCTATCTGGCCGTGCAGCTTTTGAATCTTAAGATTCTTGAATATGATGTGACGAAAAAGGTGGAGGAGACGATCCGAAAGGAACGTCCTCTGCAGGCGCAAAAATAACAGATAATTTTGACAATTTAAAATTAAAGTTAAAATAAAATAAAAATTATTTAAAAAATGTATTGACAATAGTTGGTTCGAGTGTTATATTAAAAATACAAAATAACAGATGTTCATTATAAGACAGACGCGAGCTGTAAATAATGAAAAGTTATTTTAATCAACACAAGTGTTGAGGAAGATTTCCCAGAAAAATGTAAAACACATTTGGGAAGGAAAATCTAAGAAAGGAAGGTACGGACCACCGAAGACTTAAGTTGATTTACCAGATTTTTTAAGAAAGAGGTAAAAAGAATGACAGAACCAACAAAGTAGAGGCGGATATCAAATATGTTAGTTTGGTATCCGCCTTTACTTGTGTCGAAACCGCTAAAAAAATGTAAAGAAAAAAGAACTCCGTTGACAACGGATAGGTGCAATGTTATATTTTGGTTAAAATCATGTAAAATCAAAGTGACAGGAGGAAGACAGAAAACGAAAAGGATGCTGACCCGGAGGCGGGCATGTATGGTTTTCCAGCTGTCTTTTTTTGTTGTCATGTATCCGTAAGGAACTTTGGCAGTAAAGGATGAGGAGAAAAGAGGAGCTTATATGGATGTATCATTTTCTTATTTTTGCCAGGAGATTATGGCAAACCCAGTGATGCTGGTCACGGTAGTCCTGACGCTGGGAGTTATTTTTGTCAACGGATGGACAGATGCGCCGAATGCGATCGCTACCTGTATCGGGACACGGAGTATGAATGTACGGCATGCAATCTGGATGAGTGCAGTATTTAATTTTCTGGGTGTTCTGGTAATGACACGCATTAACAGTTCGGTGGCATCCACCATCAGTAACATGGTAGATTTTGGCGGGGAGACGCACGAGTCGCTGGTAGCGCTGTGTGCGGCGCTCTTCTCCATTGTAGTATACAGTGTGGCGGCTTCGGTGTTTGGAATCCCCACCAGTGAAAGCCACAGTCTGATCGCCGGACTTTCCGGGGCGGCGATTGCCGTGCAGGGAGGCATAGGCGGCATTAATTTTAATGAATGGGTGAAGGTCCTTTATGGACTGGTGCTTAGTCTGGCGCTGGGATTCCTTGTGGGATGGCTGATCTGCAAGGGAATATCCCTGCTTTGTGCAAATATGGACCGCAGAAAGACGAATTCCTTCTTCCGGGGCGGCCAGATCTTTGGAGCGGCCTTTATGAGTTTTATGCATGGAGCCCAGGACGGTCAGAAGTTTATCGGCGTGCTGTTCCTTGGCGTGGCGTTCTGCAATGGCCAGAATAGTGTGGAAGGTATGATGATCCCGGTATGGCTGATGGTGTTGTGCTCTACGGTGATGGGGATCGGTACCAGTGTGGGAGGCGAGAAGATCATCAAATCCGTGGGAATGGATATGGTGAAGCTGGAAAAGTTCCAGGGCTTTTCGGCGGATCTGGCAGGAGCCTTTTGTCTTCTGCTGGCCAGTGTGACCGGTATTCCGGTGTCTACGACCCATACCAAGACCAGTGCGATCATGGGAGTGGGAGCGGTCAAGCGGCTTTCGGCCATCAACTTTGGCGTAGTAAAAGATATGATGCTGACCTGGATCTTTACGTTCCCGGGCTGCGGATTGATCAGTTTTGTAATGGCTAAGATATTTATGATGTTTTTCTAGATAAATAACAGGAGGAAAAGAAAATGGCAAGAAAACAGGACGCATACTATTTTGATAATTTTGTCGCATGTGCGGAGGAATCCTGTCAGGCGGCGGCGCTTCTGCGGAGAGTTCTGGGAGATTTTAAACCAGAGGAGCTTGAGAAATATCTGGAGGAGATCCATGAGATCGAGAACCGTGCCGATGGAAAGAAGCACGATATGCTGGACAAACTGGCAAAGGAATTTATCCCGCCTATTGAGCGTGAGGATATCGTGGAGCTCTCCCAGCATATTGATACCATGACAGACAAGGTAGAGGATGTGCTGATGCGCGTCTATATGAGCAATGTACAGGAGATCGAGGATGACGCGCTGGAGATGACAGACGTGGTGATCCGGTGCTGCGAAAAGGTCCGTGATCTTTTGAAGGCATTTTCGGATTTCCGTCATTCTAAGGATCTGAAAAATCTGATCATTCAGATCAATGACCTGGAGGAGACATCGGACAGGCTCTTTATGAGCAGCATGAGAAGGCTTCATACGGAATGTAGTGATCCGCTCCACATCATTGCCTGGAGAGAGATTTATATCTATCTGGAGCGCTGTGCGGACGCCTGCGAGCATGTGGCGGATACGGTAGAGAGTGTTGTGATGAAGAATTCTTAATAAATCTTTCGAAAATCCGGAGATCCCTTTGATTGACGCAAAGAAGACTCCTGTTGTACAATGAACGAGAAAGACAGCAGTAAAGGAGCCTGGGCGTGATGCAGAAGATCTTGCTTTTGGAAGATGACCGGAACCTGAACCAGGGGATTTCGTTAAAATTAAAGAAAGAAGGATATGAAGTGTATTCTGCCTTTTCCGTAAGAGAGGCAGAATCGCTTTTTGACGCCGTAAGGCCCGACCTTATCATCAGTGATGTAAATCTACCGGATAAGAGCGGGCTTGATTTTTGTGCGGATATCCGGAAAAAGAGCAACGTATATCTGTTGTTTCTGACTGCCCTGGATTCGGAAATCGACATGGTCAATGCCTATGACCTGGGAGCGGATGATTATGTGACGAAGCCCTTCAGTCTGATGGTGCTGGTGTCTAAGGTGCATGCGGTGATGCGCAGGGCGGATCGGGGGCCGAAGACCAGCCTTTGCTCCGGGGAACTCAAGGTTTCTTATGCAGAGATGAAGGCGTACCGGGGAGAAGAGCAGCTGTCGCTCAGCAAAAAGGAGCTCCAGCTTCTTATATATATGATGGAAAATGCAAGACAGATCTTGTCCAAAGAGCAGATCCTGGAGCATGTGTGGGATGTGGACGGGCAGTTTGTGGATGAAAATACGGTGCCGGTAAATATCAGCCGACTGAAGGGCAAGATTGGAGACGGCTATATTCAGAATGTAAGGGGGATGGGATATATATGGATTCAGGAAAGCTTCGGAGAGTAGCCCTGACGGCGGGGCTGCTTTTTTGTTTGGCAGCTGCGGCGGGATGCCTGCTTTTCCAGACGGCTCAGGAGGAGTTTGAGGAAAAAACAGAAATGATGGAAGCGCTGACCGGTATCGACCCGGCGCATGAGGCGGAGTACGCAGGGATCATTACCGGGAAGGCGTTGGGAGAAGAGGCGTCAGAGACAGAGGAAGGAGAGGCGCTGCTGGAAAAATACGGGTATACCTTCGAAGACAGTATCGGAAACAGTGGTCTCTGGCGATACGTGGGCGGCCTCGCCGCCATACTGGCGGTGGGACTTGTGGCGGCAGGTGCGGCAAGCTGGTACTTTTTTAAGAAAAAGGAGAAGGAAAAGGACCGTGCCGAGTATCTGCAAGAACGGCTTTTGGAGACACAGAACCGCAGTGAAAAAATGGAAGCCAGGCTCAGGAGAGAAGAGCAGGAGACCAAGGCTCTCATCACGGACATATCCCATCAGTTGAAAACGCCGATCGCATCGTTGAAAATGAGCTATGAGATTGAGGATTCCACGGAGCTTTCAGAAGAAGAGAGGGCGGAGTTTATCCGGAAAGAAAGGGAAGATGTAGCACGTATGGAAAATCTTCTGCAGGCCTTCACCCAGATGACCAGACTGGAGACGGGGATGATCCGCCTGAAGCAGGAGAAAAACAGCCTTCGTGAAACGCTGAAACAGGCAGTGGGAGGCGTCTATATGAAGGCGCTTAAAAAGGAGATCCTGATAGAAACGGAGGAGTTCCCGGAGCTTGTGATCCGTCATGATCCCAAATGGACGGCGGAGGCTTTTGGCAATGTACTGGACAACGCAGTAAAATATGCGCCGGCAGGGAGCAGGGTCAGGATACAGGTATCGGAAATGGTAAGCTTTGTGATGGTGGAGATAGAAGACGAAGGGCCGGGCATTCCGGAAAAGGAACGAGGAAAGATTTTCCAGAGATTTTACCGGGGTGAACAAAAGAACGTGCAGGAAACAGAAGGATCCGGCGTGGGGCTGTATCTGACCCGTCAGATCCTGGAGCGGCAGAAGGGGACGGTTTTCGTGAAGCCGGGGAGGAATGGCGGCAGTAAATTTGTTATGACGCTCCCGAAGGAGTAGAAAATTCCGGCAGGAGACGTTTCTTACAATTTTGTTATTGTTTTTGTAAGCCTTCTGTAATTCTGGGGAAGTATCATATCATCAGATACTCAAAGAGATATAATAAGGAGGCCTGCAGATGAAAGCAATATTGGAAACAAAAAATCTGGTGAAATATTATGGTACAGGCGAGAACCTGGTAAAAGCCATCGATCATACGGATATCCGGATCGAACCGGGAGAATTTGTGGCGGTAGTAGGACGTTCGGGATCAGGGAAGAGCACGCTTCTTCACATGCTGGGAGGTCTGGACCGCCCGGACTCCGGGAAGGTGCTGATCGAGGGAAGGGATATTTTCAGGCTGAAGGATGAAAGGCTGGCGGTATTCCGCAGAAGGAAGATCGGATTTATCTTCCAGAGCTACAACCTGGTGCCGTCTTTGAATGTGTGGGAAAATATCGTGCTGCCCATCGGACTGGACGGACGTAAGGTAGATCAGGAGTATGTGATGGATATCATCCGCAGGATCGGAATGGAAGACCGGCTGCACGCACTTCCGAATACTCTGTCCGGCGGGCAGCAGCAAAGAGTGGCTATTGCAAGAGCGCTGGCTTCACGTCCGGCGATCATTCTGGCAGACGAGCCCACGGGTAACCTGGATTCCCGGACAGAGATCGAGGTGGTGAATCTTCTGAAAAACTGTGTGACGGAATACGGGCAGACCCTGGTGATGATCACACATGATGAAAGCATTGCGCAGATGGCGGACCGGATGATCGGCATCGAGGACGGTAAGGTGGTGAGAGCATGAAGACGGTAACGAAGACGGCTCTTGCCAATGTAAGGCAGAATAAGGTGAGGAATCTGATCAGCGGGACGGCGATTATCCTGACAACACTTTTGGTGTTTATGGTGCTGACAGTGGGAAATGCGTCTGTGGCGGTGCGCTTTGCGGGGGTAAACGCCTATTATCCGCCGTATCATGCCATGTTCCGTCAGGTTTCAGAGGAAAATGTACAGAAGCTTTCCAGCCACAATGATATCGAAAAGATCGGACGCCGGATAGATCTTGGCGAGGGGGTGGAGGATGACTCCACGGTTCTTCTGATGTATATGGATGATACGGCGCTGGAGCTAAATAGGGTAGAGCTTTCGGAAGGTACGTTCCCGAAGTCGGGAAATGAGATTGCGTTTCCGGAAGCAATGCTGGAAGAATACGGGCTGGCGGCAGGGATCGGAGATGAGATCACACTTCCTTTCCAGCTGTATGAAGAGGACGGGCTGGGATATCAGAAGGAGGACACCTTCCGGATCTGCGGATTCCTGGAAGGAGAGAATGGTTCGGAGCAGAAGTCTTATCCCGTGCTGGTGTCAGAGGAATATATGGAGCAGACCATTCCTGAGGAAAGCCGGGAATACCGGGTGATGTTCCGGTTGAAGGATGTGGGGAAAAATATAGAGACTACAGATGCGATCGAGGAAGAGGTTAAGGGGATCGGTGCGGATTTTGGGGTACAGGAGGATAATGTGGTGATCAATACCGAATATCTGCTGGCCAATTATATAGATCCGACGGCGCTCTTTGGAATCGTATGTATCGTGCTGGTGGTGGTAATGGCCGGGGTACTGACGATTTACAGCATTTATTATGTATCTATGGTGCCGAAGATCCAGGAATATGGAAAATTAAAGGCTATGGGCGCTACAAAGCGGCAGATCCGGCAGATTGTATTCCGGGAGGGACTTTTGGTCACTGCCATAGCCCTGCCGCTGGGACTTCTGGTGGGAAGCCTGATCGCAGGGCCTGTCACAGAGTGGATTTACCGTCTGGGCGGGAATATTAAGACAGAATATACGGAAGAAAATCTGAATACGATCTGTATGCAGCTGCTGGAAAATGGAGAAGTGCAGATCCTGACATGGTGGATCTATCTTGTTACGATCCTGACGGTAGTGGTGACAGTCTACCTGTCGCTGGTAAAGCCAATGCGGATGGCGGCAAAGATTTCACCGGTAGAAGCCATGCGTTATCAGGGAGAGAGACCGGGAAAGAAGCAGCAGCGGAAAGGATTTCAGGAGATGAGCCTTGGCCGGCTGACCCGGGCGGGTCTGGCACGGAATAAGCGGCGGTCGGCGCTGACGATCCTGACCCTTGGTACTGTAGGGATCCTCTTTATGGTGGTGGCTACGGTCATCAGCTGTGCCGCGCCGAAGGAGATTGCCAGACAGGAGTTTGAGGAGGATTATAAGATCTATGTGGATAGCTGGAGCGGGGATAAGATGAATCCGGACCGGGAGTGGGAGAATCTGATGCAGAACAATCCTCTGACAGAAGAATTTATCTCCGGGATCCGGGAAGTGCCGGGAGTGGAGAAGGTGGAGATCAAAACCTATCTTTCAGGTGCTCTTACAGAGATCGATCCGGGAAGTGATATTGCAGGCGCCAGTATCCAGGGGCTTGGAGAAGATTATGCAAAAGAGATGGAAGACTGCCAGATTGAAGGCCATGTGACCTATGAAGAATTGAAATCAGGGGATCAGATCCTGATGTCTCAAAATATGATGCGCTGGTTCCCGGAACTTCATCTGGGAAGCCGGGTGAAGATGACGCTTCCGGTAGGGAACAAAACGGTAGAGAGGACATTCCAGGTGGCAGCAATAGGAGACTATCCGAGTGCGATATCCTGGGCGAACTTCCTGCTTCCGTCATCCGTGGTAGAAGAGATTGCAGCGGAAGCGGGAGAGAGCGTTAATCTGAATGATGCCTGCGAGATCCGGGTGGATTCCTCTCTTAGCGGCAGCGAACGGGAGGAAACGTATGCGGCCCTTGCAGGGCTTGCGAAAACCAGTGAATATCTGGAGACAGACAGCTTTGAACAGCATCTGGGAAACTGGGAGACAACCATGATGATTTTCGGAGTTATTGGATATGCATTCCTGATCATCCTGGGGGCGATCGGTATCATGAATCTGATCAATACGATGATCAACAGCATCTATACCAGGCGAAGAGAGCTGGGGATGATCCAGGCCATCGGCATGTCGGAGAAGCAGCTGGTGCGTATGATGCAGCTGGAAGGCCTGTTTTATACTGCCGGAACACTGCTTGTGTCGCTGGGACTTGGAAGCCTGGCCGGATATGGTGTCTTCCTGTACGCAAAAGCAGACGGGATGCTGAATATTACCGTGTACCACTATCCTGTGGTGCCGGCCGTGGCTCTGGCCGTGACGGTGGCTGTGATCCAGCTGCTGCTCACCTATGCGGTGGCGAGAAGCTTCCGGCGGATGAGCCTGATCGACCGGATCCGGTACGCCGACTGATCATTGGGGACGGGGGATTTTTGAAAATCCCCCGTCCCCAATGGCGTTTTTCCATACTCTGTGGTAAAATAAGTGCATAAGTTTTGCGTGACAGAGATTGTAAATTTATCAAACAGGCAGGAGGGGTACATATGTATACGTTTGATGAGATCCTGAAGGTAGATCCGGAGGTTGCACGGGCGATCGAGGCAGAGGGAGAACGGCAGAATTCCCACATTGAGCTGATCGCTTCGGAGAACTGGGTGAGCAAGGCTGTGATGGCCGCTATGGGAAGCATCCTGACTAACAAGTATGCGGAAGGGTATCCGGGGCGCCGGTACTACGGCGGCTGTCAGTGTGTGGACGTGGTAGAGGATCTGGCAAGAGACCGGGCCAAAAAGCTGTTTGGCTGTGATTATGCCAATGTTCAGCCGCACTCCGGGGCACAGGCTAACCTGGCAGTGTTTTTTGCCATGCTAAAGCCCGGGGATAAGATCCTGGGGATGAATCTGGACCATGGCGGACATCTGACCCACGGATCGCCGGTTAATATTTCTGGATCGTATTTTGAAACTTCTTTTTACGGAGTGAACGATCAGGGCGTGATCGATTATAACATGGTCCGTGAGATTGCAAAAAGAGAAAAGCCAAAGCTGATCATAGCAGGAGCCAGTGCGTATGCGAGGATCATTGATTTTAAAAAGTTCCGGGAGATCGCAGATGAGGTGGGAGCCTATCTGATGGTGGATATGGCTCACATTGCCGGTCTGGTGGCGGCAGGGCTTCACCCAAGCCCGATCCCCTATGCGGATGTGGTGACCACAACGACCCATAAGACACTTAGGGGGCCGAGAGGCGGCATGATCCTGGCAAATCAGGAGGCGGCCGAGAAATTTAATTTTAATAAGGCCGTATTTCCGGGAATACAGGGAGGTCCGCTGGAGCATGTGATCGCCGGAAAGGCAGTCTGCTTCCAGGAAGCGCTGCAGCCCGAATTTAAGGCGTATCAGACGCAGATCGTCGCTAATGCACAGGCGCTGGCGAAAGGCCTGACGGAACGGGGCGTAAAACTGGTGTCCGGCGGCACGGACAACCATCTGATGCTGGTGGATCTAAGCGAGGAAGATGTGACCGGAAAAGAACTGGAAACCCGTCTGGACGAAGCGCATATTACCTGCAATAAGAATACGATCCCTAATGATCCAAGGTCTCCGCGGGTGACCAGCGGCGTGCGGCTTGGAACGCCGGCAGTGACGACCCGGGGCATGAAGGAGGCAGATATGGACGTGATCGCGGGAGCCATCGCCATGGTGATCCGGGATGAAGGCTACGTGGCCCAGGCCCGGCGGATGGTAGAGTCACTGACGAAAAAGTATCCGCTGCCTTAAGACTTAAAACATGGCAGGACATGATTATGGAACAGGAAATCATTTACCCACGCCCGCTTCGGGCCGGCGACCGGGTCTGTCTGATCGACCCGGCCAATGCCCGCACGCCGGAGGCGGTGCAAAAGATGACAGAATATTTAGAAGGAAAAGGATTCCGGGTATCTGTAGCAGAAGAGATGGCATTTAAACGAGGCAGCTGGAAGGAGCGGGCGGAACGGCTGAATCAGGTACTCCGGGACGAGGAGAACCGGGCGCTTTTCTGCATCTGGGGCGGTTATGGGACTATGACGCTCTTAGAGGAGCTGGATTATGAAGCCTTTCGGAGAAAACGTCCGGTGTTTGTGGGATTCAGTGATATCACGGCCCTTCATGCGGCCATCGGACAGCGAAGCAAAGCGGTGACGTTTCATGGGCCGGCAAGCTTTGGCCGGCAGAGAATTATGAATGAGGAAACATTGGAGTATATGCTGTCCCTGGCGATGGAACCTGAGAAAGAGCGGGAAATATGCAATCTTAATGGCACGCCCTTTGAGGTGCTGGCAGAAGAGGACGAACAAAGCGAAAGGAAACATGCCTGTGAAGGGCGTCTGACCGGAGGAAACCTAACTCTGGTAAGCCGCCTGATGGGGACGCCTTACGAGATCGATACCCGGGGAAGGATTTTGTTTTTGGAAGAGATCGGCGAGAAGCCGTACCGTCTCCATGGGATGCTGATGCAGCTTAGGCTGGCCGGAAAGCTTGCGCAGGCGGCAGGGATCCTGATCGGCTCTCTAAGAGGATGCGATATCGAAGGGAGGCCCGGCAGCGCTATGGAAGCTGTGCGGGATGTGCTGGGAGATCTTCCGGTGCCGGTGCTGTTCCAGGTACGGGCAGGACATATCGAAGACACACTGACGCTTCCCATGAATGCAAAGATACGTATCGAAGGAAACCGAATTTACCAGAGCATATGAGACAAGACAGAAATACACGGCAAGACACAACTACAAATCAAGACATAAGTAAAAAGCATAAGGATAAAAGAAAGGCGATTACCGGCTGCGCGCTACTGGCGGCCGGTATTGTGCTTACAATCCTGGCAAGGAGTCTGGAAGGACTGGCCCAGTGGTACAGTACCCATGTGTATCCTGTCTGGGTAAATATGCTGGGGCGGCTTACGGGAATGTTCCCATTTTCAGTGGCGGAGATCCTGCTGTATCTCTTTTTACTGGCACTGTTGCTCTCGGCCGGGAGGCTGATAGTCCGGCTGGCGAGACTGAGGTGCGGGCGAAGGAAGAAAAGTCCGGATGGTCAGGAGAAAAAAGTCCAGGCAGGAAAGCAACTGGTGTATGGATGGATTTCAGGGCTGCTGCTGGCGGCGGGAATTTTATATTTTCTGTATGTGGCCTGCTGCGGGATCAATTACTACCGGACCTCCTTTTCGGAAAGCTCAGGGATCGTGGCGGAGGAATATACGGTCGGGGAGCTTGCAGAGGTCTGCCAGTGGCTGACGGCTGAGGTAAATGACTTGAGCAGTCAGGTGGAGCGGGATGCAGACGGAATCATGAGGACAGACGATGGTGTGCAGGAGCGGGCGGTAAAGGCCATGCAGGCGCTGGGGGAGACATATCCGGAACTGTCCGGCTACTATCCGGAGCCTAAGGGACTTTTTAATCCATGGATCCTTTCTGTACAGCAGCTGTCCGGCATTTATTCACCCTTTACCATCGAGGCTAATTACAATAGCGGGATGGTAGATTATAATATTCCGTTTACGGACTGCCATGAGCTTTCCCATCTGAAAAGTTTTATGCAGGAGCAGGAGGCGAACTTTATCGCATTTCTTGCCAGTACCTCTTATGAGGATCCGGCATTCCAATACAGCGGATATCTGCTGGGCTGGATCTATTGCATGAACGTGTTGTATGATGCTGACTATGAGTCCTGGCAGGAGGTCAGGGAGGGACTGGCGGCTGCCGTGGAACCGGATCTTAAGGAAAACAATGGGTTCTGGGCAAGATATGACGGCAGAGTGGCGGAGGTGGCCGATCAGGTCAATGACCGGTACCTGCAGGCCAACGGACAGGAAGAGGGAGTCAAAAGCTATGACCGGATGGTGGATCTGATCGTGGCTTATTATCAAGGAGGAGAAGGAAAATGAAATTAGAAGAAATGTCATGTATTGACTGTGCGGTAAAGCGCTGTGATGCAAAAGAGGAGAGAACGGATTTCCCGGAGTTTTGTGTGACCACACATCTGGATCCGGAGGTGCTGAAAGACGCCATGAAGTGTTACGAGGATCCGGAGAACCATAAAGTCATGGTGGCAGCGGCAGAGGTAGAGTATGAGCATTACTGCAAATATACCAGGGTAGAGGAGATCATGGAGTTTGCACGGAAGATCGGGGCAAAGAAAATCGGGATCGCCACCTGCGTAGGGCTTTTGAAAGAAAGCCGGATCCTTGCATCCATCCTCAGAGGGCAAGGATTTGAGGTGGTGGGCGTGGCCTGTAAGGCGGGCTGCGTAAATAAGACGGAGGTCGGGATCCCGGAAGAATGTTGTGAGATAGGGATACATATGTGTAATCCGATCCTCCAGGCTAAGTTTTTAAACAGCAAAAAGACAGATCTGAACGTGGTCATGGGACTGTGCGTTGGTCATGACAGCCTCTTTTATAAATATTCTGAGGCGCTTACGACTACCGGAGTTACAAAGGACCGCGTACTGGGACATAATCCCGCAGCGGCCCTTTATACGGCAGATACCTATTATTCAAAACTAAAGAAATAAATATAAGAGATAGCTATTTATCCAGATTAATGCCAGACAGAGCATGGGCAAAGGTGTTGCCTACGGATTCTTCCTTCTGGTTGTTCAGATAACGCCGGACGTCCTTTTTGGAGACGCCGGCGCCTTCTTTTTCCCGGCGTTTCTTGAAGGCGTCCAATTTCTCTTTGTAGCCGCAGGAGCAGACGAAGGTCTCTTGTCCGCCTTTTTTCAAAAGCTCCATCTTTTTATGGCAGTTAGGGCAGCGGGCATTGCTTAAGCGGGCGATGGTCTCCCGGTATCCACATTCCCGGTCCTGGCAGACCAGGAGACGGCTGTTTTTACCGTTTACCGCCAGCATCCGCTTGCCGCAGCGGGGGCATTTGGTGTTTGTCAGATTATCATGGCGGAACTGTCCTTCGGCCGTACGGATTTCCTGGATCAGTTCCTGCGTGTAGGATTCAATATCCCGGATGAAGGGCTCCTCTTGGCTTTTCCCTTTGGCGATATCGGAAAGCTCCATCTCCCAACGGGCGGTAAGCTCCGGTTTTTTCAGGTCCTCCGGGACCAGAGAAAGGAGCTGCTTTCCTTTGGAGGTCAGAAGAATCTCCTGTCCTTTTTTCTCGATCAGGAAGGAGTGGAACAGCTTTTCAATGATATCGGCCCGGGTGGCAACGGTGCCAAGACCGCCGGTTTCCGTGAGGGCCTTGCGTTCCCTGGAATCCCTGGATTCCATATAATGCAGCGGATTTTCCATGGCGCTTAACAGAGTAGCCTCCGTAAATCTCGGGGGAGGCGTGGACTTGCCGGAGATCAATGTGATCTGATCCGGCGTAAGAACGCTGCCTTTCTTCAGTGCAGGAAGCGCTTTTGCTTCTTTTTCAGTAGCATCCCCATCCTCGTAAACCGTTTTCCAGCCTTTGGAAAGAACCGCCTGGCCTTCAGTGGCGAAAAGTTCACCGCCCAGATCCGCCTTCAGGGAGGTCTGCTCGTATTCAAAGGGCGGATACAGCACGCTTAAGAAGCGGCGGACAACCAGATCATAGATCCTCCGCTCTTCATTCGTCATATTGGAGAAAATGGCGGCCTCCTCGGTGGGGATGATAGCGTGGTGGTCGCTGACCTTCTTGTCATCCACAAAGGAACGGTTTGGGCGGATCTCGGAGCGGAGAAGGGCTGGGATATAGGCTTTGTAAGGGCCCTGATTGCAGGCCTTCAGGCGTTCCTTGATGGTGGGGACCACGTCGGTGCCGATATAGCGGGAATCGGTCCTTGGATAAGTCAGTACCTTATGGTTTTCATACAGGCGCTGCATGATGTTTAAGGTTTCCTTGGCGGAGTAGCCAAACTTCTGGTTGGCGTCCCGCTGAAGCTCGGTCAGGTCGTAGAGTCCGGGCGCATAAGTCTTTTTCGCCGATTTATGGACATCCGTGACCGTCAGAGATTTTCCCTGGAGGTTCTGCCTGAGACTGGTGATAAAGTCTTTCTGGAAGGAGCGGGTACTGCCGCTTTTCTTGTGGCGCCAGGTCCATTTAACGCCTCCGGCCAGACAGGTAAGTCCGTAGTAATCCTCTGGCTTGAAGGAACGGATCTGTTCCTCTCTTGCGGCAATGATAGCAAGAGTGGGAGTCTGCACACGTCCGCAGGAAAGCTGGGCATTGTACTTGCAGGTCAGCGCACGGGTGGCGTTGATGCCGACCAGCCAGTCCGCCTTGGCCCGGCCGAGGGCGGCATGATACAGGGGATTATAGTTCCGGCCGTCTTTCAGGTGAGAAAAGCCCTCCCGGATCGCCTTGTCTGTGACAGAGGAGATCCATAACCGTTTGATAGGCTTTCTACAGCCGGACTTATCAAGAATCCAGCGGGCCACCAGTTCCCCTTCTCTCCCTGCGTCGGTGGCGATGATGATCTCGGAAATGTCTTTCCGGAATAGCTGGGCTTTTACGTGAAGGTACTGCTTGGAGGTCTGGCCTATCACCACCAGCTCCCATTTCTTCGGGATCATGGGGAGGACGTCCAGATTCCATTCTTTATATTTTTTGTCGTAGCCTTCCGGATCTGCCAGAGTGACCAGGTGTCCAAGGGCCCAGGTCACAACGTAGCGGTCGCCCTCGATGGCTCCGGAAATATTTTTGCGGCAGCCAAGGACACGGGCGATATCCCGGGCCACGGAAGGCTTTTCTGCTAAGACCAGTGATTTCATAGTAATATCTCCTTATTTACTATAAAAGTATATCGTTATCAAGATAGCGGATTTCCGGGAATTTGTCAACGCGGCGGAGAGGGGGTGAAGGAGTTGTTACTATTCACAGCCACCCACCCACATGCGCATTCGTCGCGCCTATGAATAGTAACATGGATTTTACAGAAAAAGTGAAAAAAGGTTGCAAATTTATGAAGGGTGTGATATTATATACCACGGTCACGCTGGAGAAAGCGTGGTATGGCCCCGTGGTCAAGCGGTCAAGACATCGCCCTTTCACGGCGGTAACACGGGTTCGATTCCCGTCGGGGTCATCGCACGTAAGCGTCTAAAAGACAGACGCTAAGTGCTCGTACCCGTCGCCTGGTAAGCTCGAAAGAACCTCGCTAACGGCGGCGACATGGATCGCACGTAAGCGTCTAAAAAACAGACGCTAAGTGCTCGTACCCGTCGCCTGGTAAGCTCGAAAGAACCTCGCTAACGGCGGCGACATGGATCGCACGTAAGCGTCTAAAAGACAGACGCTAAGTGCTCGTACCAAGGCGCCATAGCCAAGTGGTAAGGCAGAGGTCTGCAACACCTTCATCACCAGTTCAAATCTGGTTGGCGCCTCTTAAAAAAAGCCCGGAAAACCAAGGTTTTTCGGGTTCTTTTTGTCTTCCGACGCAAAAAAATAAGGTGGTCATAAGGTGGATGTTATGGGAATGATTTTACTCAGTTGCTTTTTAGATTCATTAATTCTTTTTTGGTACAACAGAAAAAATAACAGCAGTCATCTTGTATTAAAGTTTTTAGCTTGTTATATCAGCTTAATCTTACTTACAAATATTCTGAATCAATTTGATTTTTCGACATTCTTATACAGACTTTTCCCTAATTTTATAGTATACACATTGCTTTTGTTTTTTATTTCTCAAAAACGTGAATGGAATAAAATAATCTTAAAAGCAATTCTTTTGATGTCTAGTGTTGTGTTTTCAGAACTCTCAACATCGATAATTATTATTATCGCGGCTGGAGATGGAGATCTTGAAAATTTATTAAAGAATTACTTGTTTGGAATCATTTCGTTACTCATATCTCGTGTTGTAGAGATGATACTTTTACATCTTGTCAGCATTTTTTCTCAGACAGATGCAATAAAGAAGAATATAAAATGGCATTTCTTTAGTGTCGTAATAGTATTGGCATACTTATATATGGTAGCATATTGTTTCATAAAAGATAGAATTGATTCGTCTGTCGTAGGGATTGCATTTATTTCTAATATTGTCTTTTTAACTGTAATTCTGGTGATTTACTTTCTATATCTGAATACATTAAGGAATGTAGAAATTCAGAAAAGCGAAATAAAAATGCTGAAAGAAAAAAATGAGAAGGATATCGAATATTATAAGGAAATAGACAATCTAAATCAGCAGATTCGGAAAATACACCATGACTTAAAAAATCATATATTAATCGCTGATTCCATAAAATCATATGACACGGGTGAAGAATATCTACGTTCGCTAGATGAATATTTTGAAAAGTATTGTAATAAGGCAAATTCGGGAAACAATATTTTGGATATTTTGCTTGAAAAGAAGTATGAGGAATGTGAAGAAAAGGGAATCAGATTTAGATTTAATGTTGATTTCTCAAAAGGCGATTTTATCAACCTTATTGATTTGGGCACTATATTCGGCAATATTATTGATAATGCAATAGAGGCCTGTGAACGTATAGGAGAGGGCAGACAAAAAACAATTAGTCTGGTTGTTAATACAATAGAAAACTTTATTTTTATTAAGATATCTAATCCTGTTGACATAGTAAAGAAGGAAGGGGGAAGGCTTTTCAGCATAAAGAGAAAGCAGCAGGAAGAAGGCCTGGGACTGATGTGTTTGCAGGAAACTCTAAAAAAGTATAATGGATCTTATAGTTACGAAATAGTTGATCATCTTTTTAATGTAACTATTGTGATACCAGATAATCATTAAAACGGGCTATTTATGCAAAATATTAAAAAACGGAGTTGCCGCATGTTATAATTGATTTCATGGGGGAGAAGTATAGAGAGGCAAATGAAAGTAATTGTATGTGATGATAATAAAGAGTATGTAGATCAAATCACGGGTTTTTTTAATAGATATACGAGAGAACATCAAAAAAATTTTATTGTTTATCCCTTTTATGATGCTGAAACAATGTTTGAGTTCTTCAAAAAAAGTACTGATATAGAAATTATTGTTTTGGATATCGTATTTGTTCATTCTAATGGAATAGAAGTGGCGAAAAGAATAAGAGGGATTAATACTAAAACAAGAATTTTTTTTATCTCTGCCTATGAGAAGTTTGCGGTAGAAGGGTATGGATTGTCAGCAGATGAATATTTACTAAAGCCGTTCAGGTATATGGAGTTTGAAAAGGCTCTCAGCAGAGTCTTATTAAAGATACAAGTAGATAAAAAAAGAATTTTTGTGGAAAATACTGATCAAGGAAAGATAGTAATAGATCTGGATGACATACTTTTTTTTGAAACATGTGAAAGAAAGGTAAAAATACATACCACAGAAGGCCTTTTTACGAGTTATCGGAGAATGAAAGAATATGAGAAAAGGTTGGAGGGAGAGCATTTCTATAGATGTCATGCAGCCTTTATAGTTAATTTATTGTATATTTCACAAATAAAGGATAATGTAGTTCTTCTTAAAGATGGATCTGAAATTATGATTAGTAAGAAGCGTAGAAAAGGGTTTATGAGTGAGTTTGCGAAATATATCGGCTCGTTAGTACAGATATGAAATTAAGTTTTAAACTGTGTAAAAGAGAAAGAGAACTTCGAGGATAAAAGAGTCATGACTGGCTCTTTTTCGTATACGGTAAACCATGAGTACCGTGCTAGTTTTATCTATCCATGAGATAATAACTCCAGAAAACTAAAAGTTTTTTAAAGGAGTGTCCCTATGGATAAGATCACACATCAGGTCCGTGCAGAGCACTGGGCCAAAATCATGAATGAATGCATAAACAGCGGAATGTCTAAAACTGCCTGGTGCAGAGCAAATGGGATTTCAGTGAAGCAGTTCTTCTACTGGCAGAGGATCCTGCGCAGGGAAGCTTTCGAGAATTCCCAGAATTCATTATTACCGGCAACTGCCGGACCGCATCAGGAAATGGCGCCGATGGTGCCAGCGACTCAAAGGGCAGTCTCTTTTACTGAGATCAAGCTTCCATCTTCTTCTCAGAACACAGCTCCGGTTTTTCATCCGGATCTCGTGATCCGGAAAGGCAGTCTCATTCTGGAGATTTCGAATTCTGCATCGGATGAGCTTCTCTCCCGGATTGGAGGGCTCCTGGGTGCTGAATAATGCAACCGGATTCCGAAAGATTTATATTGCTGCAGGATACACAGATTTACGCCGCGGGATTGATGGTCTGGCATCTATTATTAAATTCAACTTCCAGCTGGATCCATATGAAAAGGACATTCTTTTTCTCTTCTGCGGCAGGCGCAGTGACCGCATCAAGGGGCTTGTATGGGAAGGCGATGGATTCCTTCTCCTTTACAAAAGGCTGGAGCTTGGCGGTTTCAGCTGGCCTCGTACAAAAGAAGAGGCACTGGAGATCACGCCGGAACAATATCAGGCGTTGATGAAGGGGCTGGAGATCATCTCCAGACATCCGATCCAGGAAGTGTATCCTCAGGATCTCCTGTAAAGCATTGTGCAAAACGGAGAAAATCAAAAATCTTTTCGCATTCGCCGTCCAGGACAGATTGGAAGTTATCCACAGCAGAGCCTTATTGCATTCATTCAATCATGGAGTACTTACCGGCAGCAAGCTGCCGTGTGGATAAGTACTCTGAAAAGCTGAAAAAACTAGTAGTTTTTTCGGCTTTTCAGAGTGTTTATCCTATGGTGAGAATGACGAACGATCTTTTTGTGTGGTTCGCTTTTTCTTTTGTTTTGCGGTACAATAGTTCCAGCAAAACAAAGGAGCACCGGACATGTCAAAGTCAAAGATCTACTCACCAGAAGAACTGAACAGCTTCAGCAAAGAGACACTCGTAGCAGTGATCCTGTCCATGCAGGATCAGCTGAGCCAGCTGAACGCAAACATGGAGCGTCTGATCGAGCAGATCGCTGACGCCAGCAATAAACGCTATGGGCGTTCTTCTGAAAAACTGGATGTCATAGCAGGCCAGTTAGAACTGGAACTCATCTTTAACGAAGCCGAAGCCCTGACGGAAACACTCTATGTCGTTGAGCCGGCTGAAGAGGATGTGATCCAGGTCGGCCGCCGGAAAAGGAAAGGGAAACGTGAGGAAGATTTAAAGGATCTTCCAATTGAAGTGATCCCTCATACTCTTTCGGATGAAAAACTGCAGGAACTCTTCGGTCCGGATGGCTGGAAGAGGCTTCCGGATGAAGTTTATAAAAGAGTCCGTGTTCAGCCGGCTGTGTACACAGTCGAAGAGCATCATGTAGCTGTCTATGCCGGCAAGGACAATCAGACGATCGTTAAGGCAGACCGTCCGAGAGATCTGCTGCGGAACAGTATCCTGACTCCTTCTCTGGCGGCAAGTATCATGAATGCCAAGTATGTAAACGGGCTTCCTCTGTACCGGATCAGTCAGGAATTCCTGCGGAACGACATCCACATTTCCAAGCAGGTGATGGCGAACTGGATGATCCAGTGTGCGGACCGGTATCTGGGAATCCTTTATGATTATCTCCATAAAGAACTGTACCGTTTCCATGTGCTGCAGGCCGACGAAACTCCGGTCATGGTATCGAAGGATGGGCGTCCCGCAAACAGCAAGAGTTATATGTGGATCTACCGCACTGGGAAGATCTACAAAGATACGCCCATCGTCCTGTATGAATATCAGCGGACCCGAAAAGCAGACCACCCGCAAGAATTCCTGAAGGGCTTTACAGGTGTAGTTGTCTGTGACGGCTATTCCGCTTACAGGAAGCTGGATCGGGAGAATCCGGATATCATTTTTGCAGGGTGCTGGACGCATGCAAGAAGGTATTTCTCGGATGCATTAAAAGCACTTCCGAAAGCGGCGCAAAAAACCGCAAAGGCTACCGTGGCATACGAGGCACTGAAGCGGATCGGAGCCATCTATCATCTGGACAATCAACTATCAGATCTGGAACCGGATGATCGAAAAAAACAGCGGCAGATCACAGTCAAACCTCTGGTAGAGGCTTTCTTTGCGTGGGTAAAAGAAGTCGGGGCCTCCAATCGTCTTCCCAAAGGGAAAACACTGGAAGGGATCAACTACTGTATCAATCAGGAAGAGGCACTGAAAGTATTCCTGAATGATGGGGAAGTTCCACTTGACAACAACGTAACAGAAAGAGCGCTCCGCAGCTTCTGTCTGCATAAACATGCGTGGAAGCTGATCGACAGTATCGATGGTGCGAAATCCAGCGCGATCATCTACAGCATAACGGAAACAGCAAAGGCGAATAACCTGAATCCATTCCGTTATCTGGACCATGTACTGACAGTTCTGAAAGACCATCAGGATGATACGGATTACAGCTTTATCGAGAAACTGCTTCCATGGTCAGATCAGTTGCCGGAAATCTGCCGGAGCAAGTCAAAAACAACCAATCTGTAAACACGGCCGCCGGAAACGGCGGTCAAAAAATGAGCCAGTACTCATGGTTTACCGTGTACTTATACTCTATACATTCTATTTGAATTATCACAATTATTCTGGATCATGCCTGTTCTGCTCATTATTAATGCAAAAACCTTACCGGCTTTCAGCTATATTTCTGAAAATCGGTAAGGTTTTTATGTTATAGAAATATTCTCTTATTCGAACTCCACTTTTATATTTGTACAGTTGCTATTAAAGTGCATTATCAATACGTTTTTTATTCATTTTATAATGATTTGTACGCACAATCCGCTTCGTTCATAATATTTTTGTAGCCAAAATGTAGCCACGATTTTTTATTCACCTCACAAAAATTTATTCATCGCCATCAGATTATTATGATTCATTGTGAATTCTATCTGGTGTCTTACAAGTTCTCTTTCGGATACTGAGATAACATTCGTACAACTGCAAAACCTTATAAATCAAAGGACTGATTAACACCTTTTACAAACACGTAACAAAACTATTACATCTCATCACTATCTGTTACTTCTCATTTAAATTTGATTCTGCAGTTAAGAAGCTTATTTCTGTCAAACAGCATTCTTTTATCTAGTCTTGGTCAAGTCGTAACCCGACGCATCATTTTCACTCTTATCATAAGCATTATTGATATATTTGAATGGGTTTGCTAAAAAAGTTTCCTCATCAACATATGCAATATAAGATCCTGTTAATGAATTTACTGTTTTACATACATCACAACTATATTTTTTTGGATTTTGATTAAAACGATTGTTATTTATAATATCATATACTTTCGATTCCTCATATGTAGTCGATGAACAACCATCTGCATTCCTATGTGTCGTTTTAAACCAATCATATCCTCCATTGTATTTCATAATAACTCCCACAACACCATTATTATGAGATGTTCTTCCTTTTCTGGTTTCATCTTTTAAACAATACTCTATTTCCCAATCTATCCATTTACTTTCTTTCATGTGTGGGGAAATAATAACAATTGTAACAGATGTATCATACATCATATCTCTCAAATTTTTCTTAATATTATCCGTTGTTGTATCAGTCAAATCAGGCGAATCACTTGTTTCTCCTTTATAATAAGATGCATCCTCCCCAAGTGCGTCAATAATATCATCTCTAAGCTGCTGAGCTTCGCTCCATTTGTATGAAATAAAAGTTTTATGTGCCATAATATCTCCTTTTTCTATGTTACACTGGACTATGTTTTCCATTTTTAAACAATCTAATAAACGAAATAATATTATTAACCAAATCATGGTTACTACATTTCAAATTCAATTTAGCAAATGCATCTTTTAATGGATCATCGATATGCGTATAGTAAGCAGATAGATCCTTATTGATTTCATTCCAAATTTCCTGTGCAATGTATCCTGTGCAACCTACCGGAACTATCAAATTATGCATATCTACGGCAATTTCATATTCTGATCTCATACCATTTGCCAATACCACTTTACCATCTACTAACTTATTTCCAAACAAGAAAACAGATACTCCTGCACGTGAAATCATGTCTTCTCTATATTTTTTCCACAAAGTTTGCCGAGTGCTATCGTCAATAATTCCTTGAGGAAATGGACGTAACAAAAGTCTATCTTCATTTACACGCTTTTTATTCATATATATTTCTTGCAAGGCTCCGGTTATCACAGCACTCCCTACACCCAAACCAAAGCCAGAAATAATATTAAAATCTTGTGCTATTAACTGTTGGCTCAATATATTAATTAATTCTAATGCATCCTTTTCCGTATAGTCTCCATATTCCTTTGCACTTCCAGAAATAAAAATATTATTCTGATTCAATCTCTTGCTAATTTCATTTAATATATCCGTAATCTCACTGTATTCGTCTATTAGTAAAGCACGAATATTATAACGTTTAAGATCCTCAACAAAAAACTCATGCTTGCGCTTCGCATATTCATATTCCGCTCGATCCTCATAATCATTTGTATTCACTTTGCGCATAATTGCATAATGTTGTCTGTTGTTTTGATTTCCATAATCAATCCTGACTCTACTCAATATATAATCTATATTAGGATCAGAAAAGCTAAAACCAACAAACAAAAAAGTTTTCGATATCAGATCTCCACTCAGCGCAGTGATAAATTGGGCATGATCTCTATAATATTTTTCATAATCATCTTTTATCAAGATTGCTTCATCTGGATTACTCCTATCACCATGCATTTTATACACAATCGCATCTCTGTGTGGCTTGGTAAGGGACAGTTGTTTATTATTATACTTTACATCCACAACTCTTTTTTCCTCAATCAAAGCATCTTCAATCAATGAATCATAATTTGTTGTCCAATATGTCGAAATAGGTAGGCGAGCAATGATTCGATGATTTTCATCCACATCTTTCTCTTTAGTGAATTCATCAAAAATCACATCATTTATAATGCTTCTGTTTCCGTTTTTGTTATAGCAATACTGTGCTAAAGAAACCAAATCATATTCCTTATCAATATCAAGGCCTAAATCTTCTGCTACATTTCTGAGCAAATTTTTCCAATCTACATATCCTGCACTTTTAGAAAAGCCAGCTCCAATAAACATAGCTGCACTGTTATCTTTAATTTCTTTTACATATTTATCAATAAATGACAAAATATCTCTATTCAAATTCGGGCCTCCTTTTATGCCTACTTCAAAGGAAGACTTTTCTTCCTTAATCACATGTTCTATTTTACATTATAGTTGGTCACTTTTTATCATTCTATCTTCAATAAATAAAACTTTATGTCATAGTAATCTTAAACTGATTTAACTATTTTATAGGAAGGTGTACTATCTTTGTGGTCAAATGCAATGTTCATATCGACCTGAGGATAACTTAAAAAGTCATCCCACGTAACTACATAAGCATAACCATTTTCAATATTACTCTTCAATATAGGGAAAAGATTATTTTTATTATAATAATCATACGATCCACTTTTATCAGGTAAGATAACAACAAGCAATGCATTCCTATGACTTGTTCGATTATTTCGTGTCGTCTCTCTCACCGAAAAACTGATTTCCCATGGAATCCACTGCGAACGCTGCCACTTTCCAGTTTCTTTCATATTGGGAGATATCAAAACAATTGTAAGTGTACTGTCATAAATTTTATTCTTTAAATGATTCCAAATGGCATCCTCACTCCACGAAGAAATATCTTCATCACTATTTTCACCTTTATAAATATCATCATCACACAACACTTTATTTTTTATGTAATCAACATAATCACATGGCCAAGTTGGTTGTGTAACGTTAGGCATCATCTTCACATCATTGTCTTTATATTTATAAGATACAAATATTTTTTTCCCCAATTCATTCACCTATCTTTCCTTATTCCGATCACCAAAAGGTTTAATGTAGTTTCCTGTAGAATCTTAACTCCGCACACAATTTCCTCAATAAATCGACCTTCTATTAACATTTTTTAATTTCAGAACTTGTTTTGGTATAAATCCACACACTTGTGCATTTTTTATGTCACTTTATTTTCTAGACATATTCTATGATAGACTCTTTAGCTAATACATATCTTAACACTTTGACTTATGTATATTCAATATCTGTCTTTACTATCTCATACATTTTCTTCTTTGATACAATAAAGACATTCAGAGAATATTGGTACTATATCTTATCAAATCCCATTCTCAAAATTATTTACTTATGTTCTGCAGAAATATTAAATTGAATATTCGACCAAAACCATTCATAAAAAGAATTTGTAAGATTATAGTGTTCCCTACACACTTCATAAAAATTGATTACATCTTTATCTTTAATATAAGCTTTTCCCTTATTTTCAAAATACGGACTTTTTTGTAGCTCTTTCACATCAACTAATAGCTCTATCTTTTGGCCTGTAAAAACAATCTTTGCAAACGGAATTCCTTCATGCACAAAAACATTGCGGCAACTTTCGACAAACATTGCCAATGCGTTATCTCTGAAGTTGTATTTTATTTTACAAGCATATTCTTTTTTAAATTCTTCCGTTATATTTAAGTTGTTTATTTGCGCCTGCACCAAAGACTTTAATGCGTACATAGAAGATAGATAATTCATCACAAATCTTAAACCATCACAATAAAATTTTTTTATAAGCTGATCACTTGATACAATCGTGAATCTAATTTCATCTTTATTTATGGTATTATAGAAATGTTCTAAATCTCGAAAACTATCTCTAAAAACTATGCGTGAATTTGCAATTCTTTGCATTATTTCATGACTATCCATATTTATCTTCCCTCAGTATATAAAATCAAAACTTTTACCTATCTTTATTATTAAATGAGTTCACCGCCTAAAGCCATATTAATTTCTTCCTGCAATTCCGTAATGATATTACTATGGTCTTCCCCTGGTATAAGTTGAACAAATTTAATACCTTCATTTTTCTTATTTATAACGTCTTCAGATGAGTGAGAAGGATTTAACACCCACACTCTATCCACTGGATTTACTTTCCTCACGACAAATTCCGGATCCAATCCTCTACAATATTTTGACTTATAATCATTTTTATAAGCTCTAATTTGTTCTTTACATTTAGAATCATTGTAGGCCCACAATTTTTGAATATTTCTGTATTTTACTTCAAAAATTAGTGAACACCAATAAATATCATCTTTATATAAATCAAATTTTATATCTGGTCTTGTATGCTTAGTAGCCGCAAACACTGGTGCATTTTCTTTATTTGTACTGCTTATTGCTCCTGGTATTGTTGAGTCATAATATACTTTTATTTTTATATTTTCTTTATGAAACTCTACCTTTGTACCAGGTACCAAATCAGGGATAAGTATACTTTCATTTCTAAATTCGTCAAATATCCAACCTTGAGCTTCAAATCCAATTTCATCAGAAATTAAAAATCTACACATTTTTATAAAACACCAAATTTCATACATCTTACTTGATAATTTCCACGAATAGGCATAATTCTCACTCCACCGGATACTCACATTATTCTGTTGCAACTCCTTGTACATTTTATAGAATGCATTATATCTTACATCAAAAATAAGCACATGCGGAACAACCAACGAATTAACAGGTTGTATTTGACTATACCACTCTTGACTTTTAATCAATTCAGAAATACTTAATATTGTTCTTGCGGTTTCTAAATACTTATCTAGTTCTGCCAGTACCTTTTCCTTAGCACGAATTACCGCTTTATTTGCATCTTCAAATTTTTTTAACTCAGATAATTCTTTATTAACATACTCACAGTACTTATATGTAGATTCTTCAAATATTCTTAGTTCATTTTCATAGTCTCCAATGATTTTTTTTAACCATCGATTTTCTGGCAAATCATAATTATAGATTCTTTTCGGAACCAGATATTCCTCCTCTCCTGTTCCTTTCATTAAATAGTCTTTAACAGTTACATTGTCTATATATGTTGCTCTATACAAGGGTTCCAATCTATATTCTTTTTGAACCTTATATTTGGGTTTATCTTTTAAGTCAATTAATGCAGCTAAAATATTATTAAAATGTTTTTTAATAACAAAAAATCTATAAAGTTCCTGACTGGGTGCAACTTCATTTTTGTTATTACCTAATGATATATTTTTTCTAATTATATCCGTAGATAATCCTTGCATTTCAATTTCCAATTCTTGTTGCATAATTTCCCATTCAGCACCATTAATATTTTTAGGTAATACAGTAAACCATTGATAATATATTATTCCATTATGATATATTTTTAGCTCATACTTGCCAACACGCATAGCATAGTATTCTGACGAATATTCAAACAAGGGATACACCATCTCATCTTTTTGAGGATTCAGATATAAATCTCCAGCATCATCTATTTCACATAATTCTGCCGGAAGCAAATCTATTCCATCAAAATATATACGATCTTCATCAGACATAGATGTAAATTCCAACGATACATTTTCATACTCTCTAAACAGAATAGTAGTTAATTCATTTGAATCATAGTCCTTTTCGGATTCTGCCGCATTTTTAACACTTATTTTAGAATTCCCAACAATAAAGCTGATGGAAATCCCTAAATCATAAAGTGTAACCATAATCATTTAACTCCTGGTTTTTAATTTCTAATGCTCTTCTACTTTTAAGAAAGTCTGAGACATCAGAATATTCATCAAACAATTTTATCAAACTTTTATCGGATTCTACATCAAAAATAGCCGTTAATTGTTCTCTCTGTCCTCTAATTTTTGTCATAATCCGCTGAACAAACTGAATATCGAATCCTTCTTTTCTTGAAATATTCTCGTTATTACTATTGATAGGCAGATTTGCTAAATATTTAGCTATCTGTTTTAAAATTCTAGGTCCTATCCCTAAATTTTTTCCGCATGAATTGAGTACTTCATGCACATTCCATATAAACTCTCTTTCTCTGTCAGAAAGCATATTATCTTTAGGCATTCTAATTAATTTCTGATATTCTTCATACGTCCACTCTTTAACAAAACTTCCTTTTGTGGTTATTTCTCCGGTTTTCCACTCTGTATAAGGTATGATTTCCAGTTTAATAACATTAGCTCGATCCAATACTTTATCAGAAAAATGAAATGTAGATTCATCAATATTGACCGTTCCAATAAATCTAATATTATTACCTATTTCAACAGTTGGTTTATATTTATCCGAATTATACAATCTAGATTCGTATTCAGATGAATACAATCTTAAAACTCTTGATTTTTCAGGCATCTCTAAAATAGATAAAAACTGGCTAAAATAATGCTCTACTCTGGCTAAATTCATCTCATCAAAACAAATAATATATAATTTATTCTTATTTCGTTCTTGACAAGCCTCCATTAAAATATTAATAAAACCTGCATCACTTGGCCTGTAAACCATATGCATCGAATCTACAAAACCAATCAAATCACTATCATCATTCCAATTAGGTCTAACCGGTATCATATGGAAACTATCATCAATTAACCCTAATGCTTTTGCATAACATTGCACCAATTGTGATTTTCCCGTTCCACTAAGTCCAGAGAGAATTACTAATGAGCTACTTTTAACAGCTGCATGAAAATTAATCAAATCCTTTTTTGTATAAAACAATCCATCTTTCTTAGCGACTGCTTCAAAATGCTCTATAAACTCCCATTCATCATCCTGTGACTCATTAAAAAATAAATCATTGATTTCTTCTTGATTACTCTCTATCTTTTCTTTTACTGCAATGGCTTCTGTTTCATCTAGTTTTGCCATGATTTTTTTATGTACATAATCACCCACGTAAAGCAAAGAATTATTATTTTCAAATGACACAACATCGTCATACCAATCTTCTTCAAAAACAAAACTCTTTAACTCATTGTAATCATAACGTATTCCTCTAGTAACATCATAATCAAAACCAGTAAAATTCCCTATTATCCGGTACTCCAAAGTCTCTGTGTTATGGAAAATAAGATATGGTATATTATCTAATCCAGAAGTATTGTATTTATTCAATTTAGAAACATACTCATCATTTTTCAAAGCATTTTCCAGTTCTTCAAAATTATCATATACTCGATCATTTGGATAAACTGGATGCTTACTCACAATCATTGGAATAGTTGTAAATCCTTTTCCAGGATAATAATCTTCACTTAAATTAATAGCGTCAATATTTTTTGCGACAAAGTATCCTGCTTGATTTTCTTCATAATTGAACCGGAAAAAGTAATTTTTCAATTGTTTTACATAATCATCAATACGAACATCCTCATCATAAGCCCCATTATCAACAATAGCCTCATTATCTAATCTATTACTGTAGCAAACCACATATTGAGTATTGGATGCTTGACCAGGCATTCTGGAAATAACCTTTAAATAAAATTGTAATGTATCCCATTTATTAACAATACAATTACTTCTTCCCAAATTATTATTTCTTATCTCTTCTTCAGTCGCTAATACCCCTAACCAATCAATTGCTTCTGTTCTCATTTTTATCCTCCATTGCATTAATAAAACTCAATAACTCTTGTGCTGATTCAAAAAAAATTGCCTTTTCACCGGCTAATTGCATTATCTTTCTAAGTTTGGAAATATGTATTCCTTTTTTATATACGCATATTTGTTCGAAGGCCTTTCTCTCTTTCTCATTCTTTAAAAGGAATTCCATTTGAGTCATTTGAATAATATTCTGATTTTTAATTAGTTCTTTATCATTGCAAATAATGACAACATTAGAATTCTTTTCTTTTTGTTCACACACCTCTTCGTTAGATTTTTGATTTTCAAGAGTACATTGAGTATTATTAATATTTTCAATTTTTGTTTTTAAGTTTTGAATTTCAAGCATCAATTTACTATTTTCTTGCTTTATTTTTTCGTTTTCATCAATAATAATATTTGCTTTCATTTCCAGTTCATTTATCTTATCTTTTCGTTGTCTCGATATTATTTTTAATTCTTCAATTTTCTCTTCATATAGCTTACACTTATTTTCAAGCTCAAATAATTCTCTTTCCACAACAGGAATATTTGTATTCTGGTTAATCTCGCATAAATTTTCTTGTAAAATATTCTCTAACAGTAGTTGCAATATATTCTCGTATTTTCCATCATGCAACGATGCCAAATATAAATACAATAATTGTTTATTAGTTTCACTTATTTTTTCTATTTTTTTGTTTTCTGACGGATTTTCTATAATTGCTTTTATATAGTCTTCGTTAATAAAATTATTTATTTCTTCTCTAAGATTTTCGATAAATTGCTGTATAAACTTGTCACACTCTTTTGATCTTATCAATTGAGGAATTATTACCCTTCGGCTCATATGTGGAATTTTTTCACTTCTTATTCCATTTAAAGATACAGAAATCTTTTTGATCCCTTTCTCATAATAATTGTCATCTAGCTTTAATAATACTTTTCCTATATCACGATAGATATTCATAACCTCTCCAATTCCTAAGTATTCTTAACATATATATCTTATATTTTACTCCAAATATTGTTATATATCTACAAATAAAATACAATATTTAGCATTTTTTGTAGTGGTTTCCATTTTTAGTCTATGTCTACCTTTCTTGATTCCATCTCTCCACGAATAGACTTCCATATATACCATTTCCGTATCAACTAGATCCGTCGAAAACTTAACAGAATGAAAGGAATTCTCTTCATACATTTTTATCAGTAGCTTCGTAAACTCTTCTTCATTTTCTATTTCATTACGATTCGCCACAACTGTCAGATACTGCTCATTATTCATAATAATACTACTGATTACATCCGGCTCGCCTTCTACTCTTCTTTCTTCCCCCTTCAGACCGATTCCTATCATTACTGCAAATACAAGCACTATAGCAACAACCATCTTCCATTTTCTTCTAATCTTTCTCTTCGTTTCCATTATATTACATCCTCTTTATTTGCAATCTATACATTGCAATTATATGAAAATTTTATACTAAAATCAATGGCAAGGAATTCGTATAAATGGAAAGAGGTGAAATCTTTATGGCTCAAAAACTAAAGCAAATTAATGATATTTCCATCGGAGATAATCTTCGCAAACTAAGAAATGCCGCCAATCTTACTCAGGAGCAGGTCGTAGCACAGTTGCAGCTGCGTAATCTTCCTACATCCAGAAGTGTTTATTCCCAGATTGAGGCCGGAACTTACAATATCCGTATCAGCGAACTGATTGCACTTGCGGAAATTTTCCATACAGATTTCAACACTATTTTCAACGGACTGACACACGACAAATAATCCCAGACAACAAGTTTTCTTCTGTTGCCTGGGATTATTTTATGCATGAATATTTTTTCTTACCGCTCCAACCAATCGTGTCTTTTCTGTTTGTTTACGGATTTTAGTCGTTCTCTTTCTTTTACACGCTTTTCATTTTCCTTCAATCGCTCCAGAACACTCTTTTTCCTTTCGGGCTGAATATCATTTTGCCCGGTCTTCTGTTTCCAGATCTCCAGTTCTTTCTTATATTGCTCCACGATCTTATACGCTGTGCGGTATCCATCCATAAATTTCTGAACGTTTGGATAGCCGCTCTTTTTAACAAGAATATGGAGTTCATCCTTCTGTTTTCTTATTCTCTCTTTACATTGATCAATTTTGTTCTGCGCTTCTTTTTTCTCTTTTCCTTTGAAAAATCCGGTAATGTCTTTCAGATCCTTTTCTAATCTTGGAAGTTCTACTTGTTCTGCCTGGCGTATTCCTCTTAGCTTTTGATCCAACTTGCTTTTCAGGTTTTCCATTTCATAAAATTCTTTCATGTCAATTCCCAACTTCGGTTTTGATGGAATCCTTAGTTTTCTTATATATTCCCGCAAGATCTGTAGTGCTGCCAGCAATATCTCTCGAAACGCTCTTGGTTGGAATCCCTGACGAGATATAGACTGTGCTATTTTAGTTGAAATTTCTTCTTTTTTGATTTTTAAAATCTTTTCTTCCGGTACTCCTTCCACCAGAGCCACATCGACCGCCCGGTTCCATTCCTGCCTGATTGCATTATCTGCCCGGATTTCTGCTTCCTTAGGGTTGTTCTTACCGATTTTTTTCGTAGGAAGATATACACTGCCATGCTGAAAAACATTTAACTTTTCTTCATCATTACCAACATATACATTCATAAGATCTGTAAAAGAATGTTTTACTTCATCCAAAAATCTTTCGCTTTTAAACCTTTCATCCTTTTTGGTAAAGATCTTTTTTTCATATACTTCACCCTTTTTAATTATATGACAACCGGTTCTTATTTCCCCAGACTCACCGAGAATCTCTTTTTTCGTTCTAACATGTTTTCCCTTTTCATCATAAAACATATTTCTGGACGCAATCTTTATAATCGGCTCTTTTAATAATTGACGTTCTGAAAAAATCAGGTGAATGTGATAGTTCGTTTTTCTCTTATTATGATGCAATGCAGAAACGCATTCCACCTCGTAATTCTTCTTGAAATATTCTGTAAATAATTTCAAAAGATGATACGGATCATACTCTACAAAGCTTTCAGGAAGTGCTATAATCAATTCTCTCGCTTCAATGCATTTTCCCTCTGTTCCGCTTTTTCTGAATTCTTCTTGATTGTACTTTGCAAGCTCTCTCCAAAACTGTCGTTCGGTCGTTTCATAAACAGCATACAGATTTTCCTGTTTTTCTCTACTGCTGATGTATGTAATTCTTCCCTTGACATTTGTAAGCTTTGACATCTGTATAAATGAATTTCTTGCGATAGGCATTTCCCCCTTCTTTTTAATAGCTATATTCTTTCCTGTGAGTAGGTGCATAGGCACCTGTTTACGAACTCATTGCCGTGACCGGCATCAGCCTCGCAGAGCAACTTCTGAAATTGCAAGCAATTTCATCAGTACGCGGCTCTCGCCAAATCCGTCTGCGAGCAGCCGCGCTTGGCTCGATGCAATCGCGAAATACACAGAGCATAAACGAAGTTTGTGCGATGGGTGTATTTCGCTCTCAAGCGCCGAGGGCTTAGTTTCTGGCGTATCCGGGCCTTATTTCACTCTTTTGTTTTTAACTTTCAAAGTTTTTTTCTTCCTGTTTACATTTTCTTGTTTACATTTTTTGTAAACAAAGTCCTGTAAACAAGACTCAAAACATTTTAAAAGTTATCTTTTATTCAAAGGGCAGTTCTGTATCATCACTGATTTTTACAAATCCGTCCTTGTCCTTTTGAGATCGAATTCGTTTCCATGATCGCTGGATCCCAATTCCTCCCGGGAACCGATGAGTCCCGTGTTTTTCCCATCCGATAATCTCATTGTCCATCAGATCCCCGATCTCTTTGGACTGCCATTTAGGGACAATGCCTTCCTGATGAAACACTTCCTGATAGATGATAGTAGAGCAGACATAATCCTCTTCGTAATTGTCCAGGAAAGCCTGGATCATCCCGGTCTGTGTATCTTCCGGCATAAAGTCCTTCTGCAGAGATTTCACATAGTCTTCCATATCCGGAGAGAAGGTCAGGAGAATTTCCCCGCTTCGGTAAATTTCCATTGCCTCTGCCCACGCCTGTATGATATATTCTCTGGAGCCTTTTTCATCTCGATATATCGTAGTCTCTGCTTTCTCCGGACAGACCTTTACCGGTCCAAACCGTCGATTGCCCGTCCGGTCAAAGGGTAGGAAAGCAAGATCGTTTGAAGTACCGCAAAACACGCATTGACGGTATCTGTCTTCCGCTCTTCTTTCGTAGGGAATCCTATAAGTGTCCTTCTGTCTGCTCAGGAAAGATTTAGTCTCCTCAATGCTTTTGGCATTCGCTACTGCGTTCATTTCCGACATTTCCACAATCCAATGCCCCTGCAGATATTCGTAAACTTTCTTGTCATCCAGCCGTTTCACATCATCCGTGAACCATTCATCCTGAATTGCCAGATATTTGAAAAAAGTAGATTTTCCTGTCCCCTGACCGCCAACTAGACAGAGCATGATATCGTACTTCTTTCCGGGTTCATACAGGCGGCTTATGGCTGCCAGCATGTGCATCTTCATAACCTCTCCTGAATATTCTGGATTTTCCGCCCCGAAGAAATGAGTCAGCATCCCTGCAATACGGGGTCTTCCGTCCCACTTCAGACTTTCCAGCAGATCAATGATCGGATGGAAACTGTTATCGTTGGCTACAATATCTATCGCTTTTGCGATCACCCGATCACTGGTTAATCCGTAATTTTTTTCTAGATAGAGAGACAGGTTGTTCATATCCGTATCCGTCATCTGTACGCCCCTCCTCTTCCAGGGCACTTTTTTCTTAATATCAATCTGACAGGTCATCTCATTCCTGCAGACAGCTCCCCTCAGACATGGATCATGTTCCAACACGTATTTGCAATTCTGGATAGACTGCCGGATCCGGCCTTTCTCCGTTACTTCCAGATTGTCCCGGATTTCTTCCGGTGTCAGCATTTCCTGCTCTACAATATTCTCTAATTTCTTCCAGGACTCCTCGCTGATATTCTTCCATTCGCTGCTCAATCTTCTCCACCTCCTTCCGTTTATAAATGAAAAATTCCGCTATTTCCTCTCCATCACCGGTCAAAAGGATATCCAGATAATCATTGATCTTCCTCTCATTATCCAGTGCCTCCACAAAGCATTCCTGCTCATAAGGCTCCGGCCCGGATCCGTAAAACTGTTTCCAGAACCGAATCCACGACAGATAGTCCGTCAAAACCTTTACGGCATGATTTTTCCAGGTTTTAACCTTGCTTTTTACCGAAAAATGATACCGACTTTGTACCTTTTTACCTTCTCTGTCCCGGGATTTGTTCTGAACAGACTTTTGTTCCTTCAATGGGATTGGAAGATTAAAATCAGTGATCAGCTTTTTTGCCGCCTCATAAGGAGACATTCCAAATAATTTGCCCGTAAACGTGATTACATCTCCCTTTGCACCGCAAGCAAAACAGTAGAATCCTTTTTCCACTTTCATGCTGGGATGCCTGTCCTTATGAAAAGGACAGCACACCATTCCATTTCTGTTTACTTTCAACCCATACTGCTCGGCAGCCTGCCTGGCAGTCACAGATTCCTTAACACTTTGAAAAATACTCATTCTACCTTCATCTCACATCCATAATATTTTTTCTGAAAGTATCTGACCGGAACTTTTCCCTTGATTACGTTATATCCGGCATTTTCCAGTTCCTGATTCATTTCCCTTACAATGTCATATGCCTTACTTCTGCCAATTCCGAGAATCTCCATGATCTCGTTTGCTGTAATATAAGAAACCTTAATCTGCATCTTGTTCCCTCCTTTGATTAATATCTATTGTTCTGTGCAATAAAGATACGCCTAACATTCACATCAAATCACTACACACGTCTTTTATATGCACTTTTAATTCGCATTTATATCATACGTCTAATATTCATATTTGTCAACTTATATTTCTAATAATACGCACTTGCAATTCGTATTATTTTATGTTATATTATCTATGAGGTGAATAAATAATGAACGATATGGAAATTTCAACGATTGGAGAACGTATTAAAACTCTCCGAAAAAAACGAGGTTATAACCAGAAAGAATTAGCAGATCTTTTAGGAAAGTCACTCCGCACCATTCAGAAATACGAAAGCGGAGAAATTGAAGTATCTATTGCTATGGTCAATGAACTTGCCAAAGTGCTGGATACTACTTCCACCTATCTTCTGGGACATCAGACCGGCGATTTTAAATTTGACAGCCTTTCAGATGTAATGGAATGCCTGTTTCAGATTGAGAAAATAACAGGACTTCATTTTTCTATTGAGACAAAAAGACCGCCTCACCATGACGGTTGGCAGTGTTCCATTACCTTTGACGGAAAAGATAAAGCAGCCGATCTGAATGCGGATATATGTCTTTTCCTGGAAGAATGGGAAAACAATCGAGAATCTTTCAAAGAATACGGCATGTCAAAATCTTCTTATGAGGCATGGAAAGATAAGACACTGGCTTATTATGCTTCACAGGGTGTAGAAATGTCTGAATTAGAAGATCTTGATGAGGACGAGCGTATAAAAAGAAGAGCTGCTCTGCTTTCTGGCGAATAATCTCCCAACATAGGGTTTTCATAACTCTAAGAAAGGAATGATAAGATTTGTCAGTAACAAAGGATACTTCAGGAAAATGGATGTCCCAGATCCGTGTCAAGGATTACACCGGAAAAGTCATCCATAAAAAGAAACGTGGGTTTGCAACCAAAAAAGAAGCTTTAGAATGGGAACGGGATTTTCTGAACAAAGCGACAGCCGATATGGGAATGCTGTTTCAGGATTTCGTAGAACTGTATTTTGAAGATATGAGCCACCGACTAAAGGAGTCTACCATTATCAGTAAACATTATATGGTGGACAAAAAGATTCTTCCGGTATTCGGAAAGATCCCTATCAATGAGATTACGCCGAAAGATATCCGCAAATGGCAGAACAGCTTAACTGCCTATCGGGATGAAAATGGAAAACCTTATTCCCAGACTTATTTAAAAGCGATCAACAACCAGCTGACGGCTATGTTCAATTATGCAGTGAAATATTATGATCTGCATGAGAATCCATGCACCAAAGCCGGAAGTATGGGAAAAAGTCATGCGGAAGAAATGAACTTCTGGACAAAAGCAGAATTTGAGCAGTTTATAGTGGCAGTACAGGATAAACCAGCCTCCTATACCGCATTTATGACTCTGTATTATACCGGAATGCGCGTAGGAGAATTATGTGCATTAACGCCTGCAGATGTGGATCTGGAAGGCCATACAATCACGATTAATAAGACCTTTCAGCGTATCAACGGCAGGGATGTAATCTGGCCGCCTAAGACGCCAAAAAGCAACCGGGTTGTTACCATTCCACAGACCCTTGCCAACTGTCTGAAAGAGTATATGGATAAGTGCTATGAGATCCAGCCGGATGACAGACTGTTTCCTTACACCAAAAGTTTTCTGAACCATGAAATGCTCCGTGGATGTAAGAAGTCAGGAGTTAAAAAAATCCGGGTACACGATCTCCGCCACTCCCATGCAAGTCTTCTGATCGAAATGGGATGCCAGCCTCTTCTGATCGCAGACCGGCTCGGACATGAAAAAATACAGACGACCTTAAATACTTACAGTCATCTGTATCCGAATAAGCAGGCAGAAGTAGCTGCCCAGCTTGAAAATGTGATGAACGGAACGACAGTTCCGAATGGTAGCCAAATGGCAGGTGTAGCCAATTTGTAGCCAACAAAAGAGAAAAATCTCTGGAAAGCCTGCAAAATAAGGATTCCCAGAGATGTGGTGTCTATTCAAACTCCCTGTATATATAACATAATTGTTAAGTATATGATTGCCTTTTGCGGATTTTTATATCCCTAATATACAAATTTCACACCCTATTCATAGTTTCCACTCAAACAGGTATCATACGGGTATCACGAATACTTCTCCTTAATCACATTATCTACATGGTGCTAGCAACCATATAATTATATATTTCAACAAGGAAGTATTTGAGCTCTCCATTTACACAATATAGCTCTCATTTGGATGATGTAGGTATAAACACTCATGCCTCATTTTTGCCATATCAAATCCTTGTAAAATAAGCGTTCCAGATGCTCTAAAGCGTAACATTGCTTCGCAACTATATTCCCCCACAAACTGGAAATTATCGTTTTCTATATGTGAATATAATTCCAACTACAGAACTAATAAAAACGAATGGTGCCAACCTTACAAACAAAAATTCAAAGCCATGTAATAGAGTACCTACAATTGCCAACTCCGGGTCATTAAAATTCCAAGTCAAATATTCACTATTGATACCTGCAAGAGCAATAAATACTATTATAATGATCGCACACACTATAATGAGCAGACAACGAATTTTTGGAACTCTCATCTCAATTCTTTTCGCAAGCTGAAAATTGATCACTTCGAGTTTTTCAGAAATATTCTTTAAACTTCCTTCATTCAAACTTTCTTCCTGTACAGTTTCTCCGAGCAAAATACTTACAGAAGTATCCAACTCTTCTGCTAATGAGACAAGCAAACTTGAATCAGGAACCGATAATCCTTTTTCCCATTTCGATACTGTTTGCCTTACTACATTTAGCTTTATAGCCAGCTCTTCTTGTGAAAGCCCTTTTGCCTTTCGCAGATTTCTAATATTTTCATTTAACATAACCTGTGCCTCCTTTGTTTTGATACATCTATTAAATATCAAAACAGTCGTTGCCACAAGCAACGCAAACTAACATCTGTAATTATTGCATAAAATCTAGACGCTTACATGTTTTCAATCTCTCTGTAAAGCTGGAAGTTGCATTGCATCAGTCTTTTACTCTATAATTAGATACAGCAATTTCACTTGGACTTTTTTATAACCAAGTTGTAATTGCTATCATAGTGCAGTCCAAGCTCTCTGCACATTCTATCGTTCACTTTATCTAATGCTTTCTTATATTCTGCATACTGCGGTGACAGAACCACCATGTTAGGAATGAATATATCATTATATCCTTTATCCTGAAACTCTTTCTGCATTTTTCTCTGTGCGACAAACGAGGGATGGTATTTCATGATACCAGTTTTCATTTTAGCACCCTTCCATACCATTTTTTTTAATCTTTCGTATTCGCTTTCACTCATATCACGATAATGGGCTATCATCTCATCAGCAGTTCTTGTTTCTTGTATAATCCCGCCTGCCAGCTTCACTCCTATTCCCATAATAAAAGGAATTTTCAATGTAGTTTCATCACAATACTCTAATATATTCCTTAGAGCTTGCTTCTGCTCCGGCGTTCTTATTCTTATATGAAGAAATGGTTTAAAGTGACTTTTTAAGTAAATGCCCCAATCTTTTCCCGGTAGCAAAGACTCAATTGCATTTTCAACAGTCTGGTAGTCAAGCAACTCATTTGCTTTATCTGCATTACCATCATCAATAAATTGTCTCAAAGCTTCAAGTTCTGATTCTTGTAAAGCCTTTTCCCTCAGTTTTTCTTGGTAAATACGAAGAAGAATGCTTTTATCTCCACTTTCCAGAAGACTTTGTATATCTTTAATACCAATACCAAGCTTTCTATATACTGAAATCTTTTTTAAAGTTTCAACATCTTGTACAGAATAGTTGCGATAACCGTTTCTATCTTTCTCTACTGATAACAACCCTTTTTCTTCATAATACTTAACTGCACGCTTTGTCATTCCGACTTCATTTATAATCTCGTTCAACAACATCGGGAACACCTCCTTTTAGTGATAGCATAAGAGTGTACGCTGCGTACAGGTCAAGAGATTTTCGTACTTTTTTCACTCTTCTTAGTCAAACTGGAAGTTGGTGTCCTCCATTTACCAGAAAATGCATCTTCATTTCAATCACTTTTCCATTCTTTATGACATTACTTATGTGCAAATGCTTCAGCATAAATTCGATGTGGACCCTATTGGCCCATTTATAATATCCAAATTTCATACCCTTTCATAATTTCTAATCAAACAGATACCGTCTGGATATCACCAATACTTCTCCTTAATCGCCCTATCTACATGGTGCTAGCACCATGTAATTAAAGTTTAACATCTGGTATTATATAAGCCTTGATTTGTATATTTCCTGCAATAACATCAGCATTATTTTTTGAAATTATTTTGTATCGAATATCATTATAAACATCGATATCTTTTAAAAATAATGGCGTTGGAAAAGCAACTGCACTGTGTTGTTTAATATAGTCTATATGTAATTTTACAATAATTTCGTTTCCCTTTTCATATATTTTATAGCAAAAAATATTATCTAGATCATCCCTATATTCTTCTTCATAATCACGCCGACCAAAAGGGAAAGCTGAAGGTGTATTGGGTACATATACTTGATTAAGTGGTTTACATGAACCTTCATAATCTATATATGACTCTGTTCCTCTTATTTCAAATAAATCATTTAGTGAACTATCCTCTTCTAAGTTAGAAAAGGCTCCTTCTTTTGGAATTTTAAATTCTCTATGTGACAAAAACATATTGTTAGGCAGATATAATTCAATGTCTATATCTTCGTCATACATAGTGCCTTCATTAGCTAAGCACAATTTAATTGCTTTCATTCCGCCAAAACATTCTTCGATAGAACACCAATTGCTAAAACTACAAATCCAATCATATAACTGCATAATATTATTATACTTTTCTTTTTCTTCCTCCTTGCCTTCTAAACTGTATCCTCCTAACACTGCCAAATTACTCCAAATGTTTTCTCGTAACATTCCTAGTTCAAAGAAACTCTCGTTTAATTCTATTTCAAGAAACTCAGCGACTTTTGAGATTAATTCCTTTTTTTCCTCCGCTATTTCTACCTCTTTAGAACCCAAAGGAATATTATATTCACTTTTGCATTTTTTTACGGGACTCTTTAGAATTTTTCCAAATAATTCTCTTATTCTGCTAAGCCTTTCCTCACGATTTTCAATGCCATTAAAATCAAAATTAGCAACTTCAGCAAACTCTTTAAGCTCCCCATTGCCAATCCCCTTCAAAAGCAGCTTAGAAGTCCTTTGCTCCGCTAAGGTTGTTATCTGTTTTATAGTTAAGAAATACTGAGACAAATGTGCATAAAATAGTTTTCTCAATTCCTCATCTGAATTGTAACAGTAAAACAATCCTTTTGATTTATATTTATCCTTAAACTCTTTTACTTTTTGATATTGATTGAAGTCACATTCAGATAAACTCGCTGGTTTTTCGGAAAAATAAACAAAAACTTGTTTTCCATCACATATCATATTTTCTATTTCTTCTTCCGATCCTGAACCATATTTATCTGTAGGCGTTCCAAATCTTGTCCAGAACAGAGCAACCGCCGCATCGCAATTATCAACAAACTGTTTATTTAGAAGTTCTTGCGGTTTCCCACCCGACTGTGCATATGCACTTTTGCTCCAATGGCGGGTACGTATACTAATTCCTAATGTAGTAGCAAATTGTTGGTTAAATTCCTCAACAACTTCCTCTATAACTTTAATTTCACTTTTAATATCACCAGGACATGATATAAGCAAATCATATAATACAATATTTTTAGGCATTCTAAATTTCTTCTCCTTCTTCATCAAAATGCCAAAGGCAGGTATTACCTGCCCTTATGCTTTTCTTTCCTTTTCTGCTGTTTCAGTTCAAACTGTCGCTTTTTCTCTGCTTCCCGTTGTTCCCGGCTCACAATTTTCCGTTCAGTTTTTAACTGCTCCTGTTGTAATTTCAAAGCCTGCTGCGATTTCGTGCCTATACCGGTATTCTGTACCTGTTTCCTCACTTCTCGCTGTATCCGTTTCGGATTGTGACTAGCCTCCTTTACATCAGTTGCCACAGCTGGACTAAATTTCAGTCGATAGTAATTTTTCAAGACAAAATTATACACCTCATAGTCTTTCGGCTCCGCCCCAAACGTAACCTTACATACGGATAATTTCCCCTCCGATATGTGTTCAAACACACCTATCCAGAATGGTTCCTTAAAAAATACCGTCAATCTTCCCGATACTTTGTCCATGACAATTCCTCCTTAATAATTGTACTGAACAAAGAACGGACGACCCTAAGACACCAAATAGTGCGGCCGGGCTACCTACCGGCTCTGCAAGAAATATTCTTTTACGTTGCGTTTTTATCTTTGCCCTTTCATTTTACCATTTTATTACCTATTTATCCACTCAAAATCAAGGGGCGCAGTCACTCCATGCCCAATCCACCTAACATCCCAATGATCTCTCGATCTCATTTCTTTTCCCTCTCAGATCATTCTGCTTCTCATAAAGGCAATCCCGTTCTTTACAGAGTTCTTTCATGCGCTCCAACTCCTCCCTCACGCCTTCCCGGCACTTCAACTCTATCCGCTTATATTCTCCGGTCAGTTTGCGTATTTCATTGTTATTTGCTTTTATTTGCTCCGACACGCATATCCAATCAATCAAATTCCGTACTTCTATATCTGTATCATATAAATCTGTTCCCAAAAGAATTTTGGCGCACAACCGAACCATAATCTTTTTTTCCATATCTGTCACTGTATCACTCCCCTATCTGGTCATTTCATGTAAACGTCTCGAATGTTTAACCGCCTTTTCCGCTCGTTCTAAGGCCTTACTTTGTTCTACTATAGATTGTACACGCTCTTCGCCGAAATATTGCTTCAACCGACCCAGGTCTTCAGCTTGTTCCTGTAATCTATCGATTACCATTCTCTGTCCCATAGCCCGATCTGCCAGATATTCAATCTTTTCCTCTTGCATGTTTATTTTTGTGGTCAGCTTCTTTACCTGTTCCATAAGATGAATACATTTTATTGTCAGTTCTTTTATAACCTCTTTCAGTCGCTCTACAAGAAATAATGCCTTTTTATCTCGGTAAGTCTTTGCACTCATAAAGGCCCCCGGTTCTGGCAACTGCCATTCTTTATCTTCATCATAGGCACGTATATTCCGTTCCATAACAGTCTTCGAAATAGCCATTTTCCCAATCTCCTGCTGTAACTTTTTCTGTTGTTGTTTCAGTTTTTCATTATCAGATAACAACTTCTCTTTATCTTGTGCCAAAATTTCCGTCTGTTCTCGCAGTAGATCATTTGTTATAAAGAGTTCTGAAAGTTCTTGTCGGATCTGCTCTGTCTTCTGCACAGCCTTTGTCTGCTGCATTTGAATATCTTGCAATTCATCTTTCCCACCGGAAATAGCTTTTTCTAAAGCCTCCACCTCTTTTTTCCTCTCCTGCTTTTCAAAATCCAGAACAGACAAATGCTTCTCATGGATTCCTTTCTGTTCCCATTCAATACCATGTCGTTCCATAACAGCCGCAAGCTGTTTCTTTTCTGCCGCCACCCACTGATTTAATTCTGTTTCCCTTCTTGTACCGCCTTTAAAGCCAAGAGCTGATAACGCCTGTTTAAGAGATACTCTTGTATCAAGCCCCCTCTTACTTTCCGTTGTATAAGGGACAAAATCAATATGCAGATGTGGAGTGGCTTCATCCATATGCAGATATGCAGAGAATACCCTCAATGTAGGATTCCTCTGCTGAAAATCCTGCATATACTCATTAAGTATTTTTGCAGCAAGCTGCCCGTCCTCAGTTTTTGCTCCCATATTATCCTTATCCCCGATTTGTAAAATGATCTCATGAAATGTTTTCTCCTGCTTACCGGAGCGAATCTTTTCATAGTAATTATCAATACAACGATCCTTTCTGCTCTGCTTTTCGTTATACCGTGCAAGGGCTTCATCAAATAATTCATGATATACATCTTCGATATTTTCATTGATGTACTCTATATTCAGATAGCTTCTCTCCGGATCGGTATTCTTTGCATGAAATTTTCTGCTGTTATGATTGACAGAGCCTTTCCCTGTCATAAAGCTGATTGTTCTTTTCAATCAATATCCTTTCTCCCTTTTCGGGTGGTAATTAGCGCCGGATACGGCGCATAGGCTTTGTTACTTTCGCCGAAAGTAACGCAAAAGCACTTTTGACAGCCGTTCCGTCCATCAAAAGCTGCCTTTGCGCCCTGCCGGGGGCTTTTCCGTCCTATGGACGGAGCGGCAGTTCCTGCCGCATTTCTGCTGCCGTATCATATTCTATGCTCCCTCCAAGACCGCAACAATGCAAGACCTATATCTTTTGCAACCTTACAATTCCTAAGTCCGCAAATTCTATATACTCTGCATTGTTGCGCTGTTACCTTATTCCGATCTTACTTTGTCCAGTTCCCAATACCAAGAATTGTTTATCCTTTTCGCACTGATCCCCAATTCCTTTTTTGCATTTTCGAGCGTCCGTCTGGATATATTCTGTTCCTCCGCAAGATTAAAAATCTCATTGCTCTGTATAGCATTATTTGTTTCTGCAAGTTTCCGGAGCAGACGCTTTGCCTGTTCCAATTTATTCACTTTTGGAGCAATGCCGCCTAAAACTTCATCCGCTGTAATCTCATAGTCTCCGAGCCAAAGGAAGCCGTCCTCTGATAGTTGAAATGCTTTCGGATGACCGAATCCTGCAAGGTTATTTTTTATCTGGACAACCGCTCTTATATTCTCTTCCCCCTCTACTCTACCAACTAGCAATACACTCCTTGCGACTGCGAAAAAATCAATAGAACCCATCCCTCTGTATGCCGCTTTATTCCCTGCCGCCTTGTTCATGTGTCCTACAAGCACAATGGCACATTGATATTTTTCTGCCAGAGCCGCAAGTTTCTTTGTCATGTCCCTTGCTTCATTTGCACGGTTCATATCCATATTGCCTCCAAGATAGGCTTGTATCGGGTCTAAAATTAGAAGTTTTGCTTTTGTCTTTATAATTGCTTCCTCCAGACGTTCGTCTATCATGGAAAGCGATTTTTTGCTTTCATCAATAACAGAAATATTCTCACAATCTGCACCTGCTGTTTCTAAGCGAGGTTTTACCGTATCGGCGAGTCCATCCTCCGCACTCTGGTAGATTACCGCCAATGGCTCTGTCAGCTTCATGTCACTGTCTAATCCCTCACCCTTTGAGAGTTTTGCCGCTATATTAAGTACAAGCGTTGTTTTTCCGTCTCCCGGATCGCCTTGTATAATTGTCAGCTTTCCATATGGAATAAATGGATACCACAGCCATGCCACTTCTTTTGACTGTATTTCCGACATTTTAATCATCTGCAATTCTGTTCTCGTTTCTTCCATATAACCTCCGTTTCTGAAAATCTCATTGTCAACGAAAGAAACCTCTGCTATACTCGTATTGTGATTACCGATAACAGAGGTTTCCGTTATCACATACCCTGACAGTTGCCGCTGTCGGGGCATTTTTTATCAGTTCCCTCCCACAGATATTTTGCTCCGTCCAACATCCAGAGAACTGCTTTTAACATATCCTCATAAGCCGTATGAAGTTCCCGAATTTCTTCGGAAGTAATCTCCGGCTTTTTGTCCTTTAACTGCTCTGCCAACTCTAACAGATGGTTTTCCATTTCCTTCAATTTCTCTACAATCTGATATACAGTCTCTTTCTTTCCTACCACGCACACACGATTATAAATACAGGAATGAACAAAATAATCTTTTTTCTTCATACCACTGACAAGAATTTTCGCTTCAATTTCCTCACGTTCTCTGGGAGAAATACGAAAACTGATTGTTGGATATTTGTGTGTACCACTCATTCTTCTATACCCTCCTTAAATTCTTCATTCAATAATTTCGCCATTTTCGTCTGCTCTGTAGGAAACATATGGGCATAGCGGTAGGTAATATCAACGCTTTCATGCCCTACCCGATTTCCGATTGATACAGCCGAAAATCCCATACTGATCAGCAGGGAAATATGCGAATGTCTCAAATCATGGATTCTGATACGCTTTACCCCTGCTTTCTCTGCACCTCTTGTCATTTCATGGTGCAGAAAACTTTTTGTCAGATGAAAGATACGATCCGTAGGAAGAATTCCATATAATCTGCTGATATAATCTTTCAGTTCATCACACAGAAAATCCGGCATACTCACATTTCGTTTACTTTTAGGAGTCTTCGGGTCTGTAATTACGTCTTTCCCCTCTAACCGCTGATAAGATTTTGTTATCCGAATGACCTTGTTATCAAAATCAATATCCTGCGGAGTAAGAGCTAACAGTTCTCCCACACGCAATCCGCACCAATACAATATCTGGAATGCATGGTAGGAATACGGCTTGTCTTTTACCGCTTCAATAAATTTTAAATATTCCTCTTTTGTCCAGAAAAGCATTTCCTCTGCTTTCCCTTTTCCAAGCGGGCCCGCTTTTACAACCGGATTACTTTTCAATTCATAGAAACGCACTGCGTGATTGAAAAGAGCGCTTAATTCTGATTGCAGAGTTTTCAGATACGTAGGAGCATAAGGTTTTCCTTTATCATCACGATAAGAAATTTGTTCATTTTGCCATTGGATAATATCTGTTGCACGAATGTCACGCATTTTCTTGTCCTTAAAATATGGCAATAACTTTGTCCTCAGAATATGCTCCTTTGTCAGCCAAGTATTGTGTTTCAGTTTCGGCTTCATATCTCTGGTATAGGCTTCTACAAACTCTCCAAAGGTCATATCCAGATCAGCAGCTTCTTTCATGCGGAAATGCCGTTCCCATTCTGTCGCATCCCGTTTAGTCTTAAAACCTCTTTTTACTTTCCGACAGTTTTTTCCTGTCCAGTCATAATAGTGAAACGATACATACCACGTTCCACGCTTTTCATCTTTGTACGCCGCCATGACTTCACCTCCCTCTTAATTTGCCTGCGTCATACCATAGAATTTTTCTTCATAGTATTTTCTGCTTACTCTTCCGGCGATTGTAATAAATCCTTTTGCTTCCAGTTCTTCATTCATCTGCCGCACTAATTTGTAAGCAAATGGTTTAGAAACGCCCAAGTCCTGTGCAACTTCGCTGGCTGTTACAAATAAATCATTTTTCAAATAGATGCCCTCCTTTTTAGCTTTTTTGTTAAGTTCTATATCCGCATTATACTTAACATTTATGTTATTGTCAATAGCTTATTTGTTAAACTTATCTTTTTTATTAAGTTTAGCATTTATGATAAGTTTATGTTGTCGTATTATTTAAAATATGGTAGACTATAAGGGATAAAAGAACACTTTAAAAGCAGACTATGATCTGCTTCTACTCAATCTTTCAGAAAGGATACTGAATATGATATTAGGTGAACGAATAAAGCGAATCCGCACGTTTCGTGGCTTAACCCAACGAGAACTAGGCTTGAAACTGGGATATGAAGAACGTAATGCCGATGTCCGTGTTGCACAGTATGAATCCGGCTATCGTGTTCCTAAAAAGGATACGCTTATGGAAATTGCAAAGATTTTAAATGTCAATTACATCAATTTTATCACTGTGACTCCCGGCTGCGCTGAAGATATTATGCAGACGTTTTTCTGGCTTGACGAGGATAACCGTAATACTTTCCATTTATTTCAGCTTGTTCCTAATCCCGGCAAGTACAATTCTGATGATAATACTGTACGGTATAATGACAGTGATGACTGGCCTGCTCATGCACCTGTGGGAATGTGGATTGATTATGGTCTGGTCAATGAATTTCTGCGTGAATGGTGTCTGCGGAAAGAACAGTTAAAGAATGGAGAAATTTCAGAGGACGAATATTTTGAATGGAAAATCAACTGGCCTGCTACCAGTAGTGATGTTGATGAAAAAGGGAATGATAAGAAAAATAATAGCTTTCTATGGCGAAAGTAAACTAACATTTCCTCTATTTTTGTATTTAACCATTATAAAAGGAGAATAAACATGAGTTATAATGAAAGAAAAATTTTATTTGAAGAGTTCTCATCTATAAGAAAGCATCCTATGATTTGTTATGTTACTTCTATAAGGCCTAATCTTTCCGTTAATATGGCATCTGATTCTATTACAAAAATTATAGAGGTTATTAGCCATATTCCATCAGAGGTAAAAGATATTGATTTTATGATTATTAGTAATGGTGGAGATCCCATTACTTCACTACGAATTATAAGTATCTTGAGAGAACGATTTGAACATATTACTGTTGTCGTACCATATGTAGCATATAGTGCTGCTACTATTTTAGCACTGGGCGCAGATGATATCTTGATGCATCCATTTTCAAATCTTGGACCCGTTGACCCTCAATTAACAATAGCTAAACCTAATGTAATGGGACAAAACTCTGATTTACACTTTAGCTCGGAAGATATAAGAAATTACATTGAATTTTTAAAGGAAGATGTTGGTATTACTGATCAAGCTTATTTAGCGTCAGCACTTTCTAACTTAACCACTGAAGTTGGAGCAATTCCTATTGGTAATGCAAAAAGAAGCCAACAACTTTCTCTTTCATTAAGCAAAAAAATGCTTGAAACACATTTTGATGATGCTACAACCGCTTCAAACATTGCTCAAAAATTAAATTCATCTTATTATCATCACGGCTATGCTGTTAGTAGAAAAGAAGCTCAGGAAATAGGCTTAAACATTACTATTCCATCCAAAGCCGAAGAAGATATAATCTGGAAAATATGGCAAGATTATTCTACTGAAATGAAAGCTGATATAGAATTCAATCTTTTAAATGAGCTAATGAATGATCCTACCACTAAATGCAAACTCGATACAGTACCAATTTTAAATTTACCTGCCAATACGCCTCCTGACGTGGCAAATCAGTTAATCGTTAATGCCGCAAGCCAGACTCCGATTTCTACACGAACCCCTATTGAATTTGAAGTTTTTTTGGCAATAATAGAAAGTTCAAGTATATCATATGAAATGAAAAATAAATTTAGTGTTACTTATTGGCGTAATGCTGATATGACTTTAGGATTTAATTCTATTCCATATTCCGAAGGTTGGAAGGAGCGAGTTTAAAATGAACGCCTTACTAACAAATAGTATTAAAAATGTAAGTAATAATGGACCTCACATAATTACTTCTACACAAATGTTCAGAATTACAACTACTATAAATGGTATTGTAACACCTAATCTAAAACATCAAATGCTCATACCTTCTTTAAAAACTAAATCTTGCCAACAGCCAAAATAGTATTTAGGTATCAAAAAGGTATCACGCCACACACTAAGAGCCGGAAAGTCCGCTGTTTATGCGGTCTCCCGGCTCCTTGTTTACTATTCAAACTCTATCGTCCCCGGCGGTTTACTGGTCAGATCATAGAATACCCGGTTAACCCCCTTGACCTCATTAATGATCCTGCTCATCACCTTCTGCAGCACCTCATACGGAATCTCCGCCGCCTCGGCTGTCATGAAATCAATCGTCTTCACCGCACGCAGCGCCACTGCATAGTCATAAGTTCTTTCGTCTCCCATGACGCCAACAGAACGCATATTAGTCAGCGCCGCAAAATACTGGTTGATCTCCTGGTCCAGTCCGGCATTTGCGATCTCTTCCCGGTAAATAGCGTCAGCATCCTGCACGATCTTTACCTTCTCTGCCGTCACCTCTCCGATGATACGGATACCAAGTCCCGGTCCCGGGAACGGCTGACGGAATACCAGTTCTTTCGGAAGTCCCAGTTCCAGTCCTGCTTTTCTTACTTCGTCTTTGAAAAGATCACGAAGCGGCTCGATGATTTCTTTAAAATCAACGTAATCCGGAAGTCCGCCTACGTTATGATGAGATTTGATCACAGCAGATTCTCCGCCCAGACCGCTCTCTACCACATCCGGATAAATAGTTCCCTGCGCCAGGAAGTCTACGGCGCCGATCTTCTTTGCCTCTTCCTCAAACACACGGATGAATTCCTCGCCGATAATCTTACGCTTCTGCTCCGGCTCTGTCACACCGGCCAGCTTGCCATAATATCTTTCCTGTGCATTGACACGGATAAAATTCAGGTCAAAATCCCCTTCCGGTCCGAAGACTGCCTCTACTTCGTCCCCTTCATTTTTTCTGAGGAGGCCATGATCAACAAATACACAGGTCAGCTGCTTTCCGATAGCTCTGGAAAGAAGTCCTGCTGCCACAGATGAATCCACGCCGCCGGATAACGCCAACAATACCTTGCCGTCTCCCACTTTTTCACGGATTGCCTCGATGGAACTCTCTACAAAGGAGTCCATCTTCCAGTCTCCTGCACATCCGCAGACATTCCGCACAAAGTTAAAGAGCATTTTCGTTCCTTCCTGTGTGTGAAGCACTTCCGGATGGAACTGGATCGCATACAGCTTCTTTTCTTCATTTTCTGCCGCTGCTGTCGGGCAGTCTGCTGTGTGCGCTGTGATCTCAAATCCCGGTGCAATCTCTGAAATGTAATCGAAATGGCTCATCCAGCATACAGTCTTTTCAGATACATCCTGGAATACTTTGGAAGTCTTCTTGTCGATCAGGACTTCCGTCTTGCCGTACTCTCTGACGTCTGCACGTTCTACCTTGCCACCCAGCACATGCATCATCAGCTGCGCCCCATAGCACAGGCCAAGTACCGGGATTCCCAGTTCAAATAATTCTCTGGAATATGTGGGGGAATCCTCCAGATAACAGCTGTTTGGTCCTCCGGTCAGGATAATTCCCTTAGGATTCATAGCTTTGATCTTTTCAATATCAATCCGATAAGAATAAATCTCACAATATACATTACATTCCCGGACACGTCTTGCCACCAGCTGGTTATACTGCCCGCCAAAATCCAGGACAATGACTAACTCTCTTTTCACCCTTGTTCCTCCTTATATACACTGTCAAAACAACTACATTTTCTTTTTCGAAAATCATTGTATCTATTTATTATAAAGTAGGAAATCCACTTTTACAATGACATTTTTCTACGTTCCTGCGAAAATTCCCCTTAAGAAATAGCCTGGTGTTTCCATTTCCCGCTGCGGTACCTTATCACAAAACAGCTCTCCCGTACCAGCCAGTCGATGATCATAGCCACCCATACTCCGAATACACCCATGCCCAGATATTCGCCCAGCACATAGCTGAAAATGACCCGGAATATCCACATAGACACCACCGAAATGATCATACACATTTTCGCATCACCGGATGCCCGGAATGTAGCCGGGAGGGTAAATGATAACGGCCAGAACAGCACGCTGCAGACTGCATAAAAAATAACGATCTGCGAAGTTGTCTCTGCTGTGATATCCGACAGATGGTAAACCTTTAAGATGAATGGAAGCGCCACCACAATGACAACATTTGTAATTACCAGCGCTCCGTGGGTGATCAGGATTAATTTTCTGGTATAATATTTCACCTGTTCATAATCCCCTGCCCCGACACACCTTGCAATCACCGTGGTGACCGCAAGTGCAATGGCCATTCCCGGCAGGACCTGGAATGAAGCCAGAGTATTGGAAACAGCATTGGCTGCGATTGCATAAGTCCCAAAGGTAGAAACCAGGCTCAGCACAATAATTTTCCCCAGCTGAAACATACTGTTTTCCAGTCCATTTGGTATTCCAACGCTCAGGATTTTCCTGATCAGCATAAAATCAGGGCGATAGTTCAGCGACGGGGTCACCGATATTTCTCTCCGGCTGTCACAGAGAAGCACCATGATCAAAACCGCCGCAACGATTCTGGAAACCAGCGTCGGGATCGCCACTCCGGCAGTTCCCATGTGTACTCCATAAATCAGGATCGCATTCCCCGTCACATTGATGATGTTCATCACAATAGATACCCGCATGGATATCCGGGAATTTCCCATCGTCCGGAAAATGGCCGCGCCGCCGTTATATAATGCTATAAAGGGAATCGATGCCGTTACGATCAAAAGATAGGTATTGGCATGGCCCATCACTTCAGCATCAATCTGTCCGAACACACCATGCAGGATCCAGTAGCGGCAGACATAAATGAGCAATGTAATCGCCACTGCGCAGATCGTGATAAACCAAACCAGCTGATCTGCAGCCTTTCTGGCACCTTCCTTTCTTCCCTGTCCCAGATACTGCCCCGCTACGACAGCGCCTCCTGTGGCCAGCGCCGAAAACACATTGATCAGCAGCACCATAATATTGTCTACCAGGGAAACACCAGACACTGCTGCTTCCCCGACGCTCGCCACCATGATACTGTCGGCCATCCCCACCAGCACAGCCAGCATCTGTTCAATAATCAGCGGGATGATCAAAGCAGTAAGCTCCCGGTTACTGAACAGATAATGGCTTCTATCCTTCTTTTGTACCAAACTTTTCAAGTTCCCTCATCTTCCTTTCCGACTCGAACCATTATCCTCTTTTCACGAATATTTGTCAATGCAGTTTCCGATAAGCGCATATAAAAACAGGAGCAAAGCATATCTGCTTTACTCCTGCATAGTCCTTTTGCTGCTGCATTTTTATGCCGCTACAAATTCTCTGATATCGTTCCAAAGCTCCTCACAATCGTCGCCATAGACTTTTAATTCAATCTTTTTCTGGAATCCAAGGTTCATAAGGCCGAGCAAAGATTTCGCGTCAACGATATACCTTCCGTGCTTCATATCCATATCATATGGATATTTCGTAACCTTCCTTACGAATTCCACAACGTCATTTGGGCCCTGAAAGACAACTAATCTTTTGTTCATAGTAACCTCTCCTTTTCACAGGCACTATATTAACATATTTTTCCAATAATGCAACAGCAAATTTTTATGCATGCTGATGCAGATACTTCTCCCTTGTAGCAAGGCCGCCCCGGATATGGCGTTCGGATTTGTTGACATCAAGCACCTTCCTGGCTTCTGCCGCCAGGGCCGGATTCACCTGCCACAAACGCTCCGTCACATCCTTATGTATCGTCGATTTACTCACCCCAAACTGCTTTGCCGTCTGCCTCACTGTGGCCTTGTGCTCGATGATATAGTATGCGATCTCCACCGCCCGCTCTTCAATATAATCCTTCAAGAAAAATCCCCCTGCACATCTTGTTTTTACAATCTATGCAGGGGGAAAGGAAGTCATGCTCACTTACTTAGGAAAGTTTCCCGCTCACTTCTTTTTTATATCCGGGGAACTTCGTGGCAATCCGTTTCGGCATATCTTTTGGAGCGCTTATCTTCAATCCAAATAACATTTTGACAAACCAGGACATAAACACCAGTACAATGATCGGGATCAGGCAGGAGGTAACCAGCATTACAGCAATCGTTTCAATAAAATGGTTCAGAAGAGTTTCGCCTTTTTTCAGCAGCCCCTCTGCTCCATCCTTGATCTTGGATAAGGCTTTCTCTACAATATTACCCTCTGAATCCGTACTTTCATCTATTTCTTCCGTGATTCCCTCCGCCTCTTCCATCGTTTCCTCAACACTCAGATCATAGGTTTCTTCTATCATCGCCGAAACATTCATACTGATTGGGATGATCAGGAATATCACAAGTCCAAATGCGGCTATTTTCAAAGCCAGCACCTGAAGAAACGTCCGATTCACACATATCCCCACTATCAACAGTGCACATGCTGCCGGAATCAATATTGTAAATGCTGCATATCCTGTAAGCGTGACCAAATACTTTTCCAGGAAAACAACCATCAGAATGATCAAAAAATACGATGACAGATCCGCCATTTTATTTGCCACAGGTGTCGTCGCGTCGCCGGGTATTGCCGCAAGTGCAGTGGCCGCCGCCGCTGATGTCGCCGTCAGTTTCAGGACATCCTCTTTCTTTTCATCGAGCGCTTCGATTGTTTCCGCATGATTCTCCGGGTCACTTGCCGCCTTTGAAAAAACAGTCACCGAAAGAATCATCACCAAAAGGAGCACAAGCACTGCCGCTGCTTTTCTCCTGTCAATTTTATGCATGATCTTTAACATTTTACCTTCTCCTTCATCTTCCTCATTTGTTTTACCCGCCCACAGATTATCTGAAATTCTGTTTTTGCAGTACATTCCCCTCTTCTTTATTTCCCTCTAAACAGTATACACGAAAAATAGCTGAAGAAAAGTGGTACAAACTATTTTCTCTGGTTTTTTCCCTTATTTCTGCTTCCTGTCATCAAGACCATATGCCACACAGGAAAAGGACGTATCGCTTTTCGCAATACGTCCTTTTCCTGCACCATCTACGGAAATCTCGTTTTAAGATCCTATTTATTCCTTTTTTCCCTTCCGGCGCTTCACGCACTCTGTCAAAAGGTACTCGATCTGACCGTTCATTGACCGGAAATCATCTTCCGCCCACTGAGCGATCTCATCATACAGCTTCTGTGACAGGCGCAGGGGGACCTGTTTCTTGGCTTTTGATTTTTCCGCCGCTTTATCCTCTTTTCCCAAAAGCACGCCCCCTTTCCGTCCAGTTTTCCGACAGCCGATCTGGTGACTCTTATGTCTGCCGCCGTTACCTTTCCCAGGCCTTCGTTAATACAGTGTTCCGCTGTTTACAATAGGCTGAGCCTCTTTATTGCCGCACAGGACTACCAGCAGGTTGCTGACCATGGCTGCTTTACGCTCCTCATCAAGCTCAACGATCTCGTTTTCATTCAGCTTTGTCAGTGCCATCTCTACCATGCCGACAGCACCTTCCACGATCTTCTGTCTGGCGTCAATGATAGCGGCAGCCTGCTGCCTCTGCAGCATTGCGGATGCAATCTCAGGCGCATAAGCCAGATGGGTGATCCGCACCTCTTCAATCTTGATACCCGCATCTTCTGTTTTCTTCTGAAGCTCCTGACACATGATGTCTGCAATCTCCTGGCTGCTTCCCCGCAAGGATTTCTCATCCCCGCTCTCATTCGTATCATAAGGATACTGCCTTGCCGTATTCCGGATGATTGCATCACACTGAATAGACAGGTAATTCTTATAGTTTTCCACGTTGATCACAGCTTTGGTAGGATCTACCACGCGCCAGATCACAACCGCTCCTATCTCTACCGGGTTCCCCATAAGATCATTTACCTTCTGTTTTTTATTGTCCAGTGTCATCATCCGCATGGAAACCTTCTTTCCGGCTCCCACAGATATGGTCCCGACAGAACCTTCCACCTTTCCCGTTACAACCGGCAATGCTTTTACTGTCGGATTGATCGCCGAGCAGAAAGGATTCGTCCAGAAGAATCCTTCCTGTTTGATCGTTCCATAATAATTTCCAAATAATGTCAGCACATATGCTTCATTAGGATTCAGTACTTTCAGCCCGCACAGAAACAGAATCCCAGCGATAATCAGGATTGTCCCCACGCAGACGCCTACACCGATCAGCACTCCATTTTCGTTCATAGCTCCCACAACCGATCCCGCAATAATGCCTCCAATCCCTGCAATCAATATAACTAACCCGAAAAGAAGCATCAGATATCCACTGGCCGGATGCAGCACTTTTTCCTGTACATTTTCTTTCTTCATAGTGACTCTCCTCTCTATGAGTTGTGATATCATTTTGATATCATTATCATAGCACCGTATCTGGGAGAAGTCAATCCATTCAGTCAAAAATCCAACATTTAAATTCCCATCTCCATGGCTGCCCCAATCCACAGATCCGCTACGATCCCTGCTCCATATCTGGTCAGATGCGTTCCGTCTGCTGTCACTGCATCATACCCTTCTTTCTCCGCCATCCGGTTCAAAATGTCGTGCAGCGGCAGAAACCTGGCTGCCATATCCCGGGCTATCTTAGACTCCATCTCTTCAATTCTTTTGATCACCGGGATCCAGTTTGCATACTCCAGCGGATGAGGAAAGATAAATGGCCCCATACACAGAATCTCTGCCCTGGTACTTTCCTTTATCCGCCTGAGAAGCCTGCGGTAATTCTCCGCAAACTCCTGTGCTTCAAGCGTTTTCCCGGTATTCATAAACACTGCCGCATCATTACACCCGATCTGGATACTTACCAGATCCGGATCATGCTGCATACAATCATACTCAAACAAACGCAGAAGGCCGGACACGGTGAACCCATCGTGCCCGGCATTGCGGATAAAAACCTGTTTTTTTCTTTCTTTCAGTTTCTCAGAGATGATTTTTACATATCCATTTCCCAGCTTTTCCTCATCCACATTCATCTTGTGAAATGCATCTGTAATACTGTCTCCCAAAAAAACAATCTTTTTCATCCGTTATCCCTTTCCTGTTCTGAAATTCTGCCTGCTTTAAATAAGGAACATTTTTACAACTCCGCCCAGGCAGGATACTATAACCAATGCATACGCTATATTAAGCTGCATCTTTTCTTTTGCTTTTACGTGTACAACTATTCCGGCAACGCTTAAGAACCCAAGAGCCCATGCCGCAATCTGCTGCGCCGTATAGTTGGTCGGCAGACTGGTCGCGCTCAGCACAGCAACCGCCATTCCCCAGACACTCATTGCATAAAATATCTTTCTTTTCGCTTTCTCACTTTTAACCAGCAGGAGCAGAAGCGTTCCTAAAATACTGATCACACACAGTCCTACAAACAAAATTACAATCATTCCAATCGCCATAATTATTTCTCCTTTTCTTTCCTCTTTTTCTTTACAAACGCAGTTTAACAATTTTTCATAAAGAAATTATGGAGAGATTTCTGAAGAATTCTGAAGAACCGGAGAAATTTCCAGTCTGATCCGGATACGGAAGGTCCCATCCATCTCCCCGGCCTCCATATCCCCTTTATAGATCTGTGCAAGCTTACGTATATTTGCAAGACCGATCCTATGGCTGTCTTCCTGACGCTCGTCCCTTCGGATTCCGTTTTCCTGGGTAATGATCACGCATCGATTTTGATTTTCCACTTTTAAAAATATTTCCTTCTCTTCGTCCGCATACTTTTCTATATTAGATATCAGATTGTCAAAGATCCTTTTTAATGAAAAGATATCCATCCTGCCTTCCAAGGCTGCAAGTCCGCTCAGATCTGTCCTGATCGTGAAACGTTCTTCCAGGATCTCTTCCCACTCCTGCACCAGCTGAGAAAATAGAAAGGCAATATCTTCTATATCTTCCCAACGGATTCCTTCCTGCCCCATCAGCTGATCCGTCAGTTCCTTTATCTGCAGGGATTTCTCATGCATCAGCCGTACAGCGTCTCTCAACTCCTCCGGCTCCGGATTTTCCTTGTCCAGCAAAAGCTCCGAATAGGACACCATTGAGGTCAGCGGTGTTCGGATATCATGGGACATAGAGCGTACCCATGCCTCCTTTTCCTCCTGCATCTGCCGTTCTCTCTGATCCAGCTCTCTTCTGGATGCCGCCACAAAATTGATCGTTTCTGCCAGCCTCGTCAATTCATCGTCACCTTCCAGCGGGATCCTGGTCTCCATTTCCTTTTCCTTCAGCAGCTCCACCCCCTGGATAATCTGAATCAGATAAGACAGTCTCTGCCCCAGCATGAACAGGAATAAAACGACAAAAATAGTCAGCCCTGCAAGCCCGCACACGCTCCGCAGCCAGACGCTGAATACCCTTTTCTGTACCTCTGTCAATACAATCCCATGGTGCCAGAAATAGTTTTCTACAATAGACCCCGACAAAAAATACAAAAAGCAAAACACGAATAACGATATCAGCACACTGATCAGCAAATATTCCAATATCACGACAGCCAGCTTTTTCCCCTTAATCGACATAATACCCCTTTCCCCATGCCGTTTTGATATATTCCGGATTTCTGGAATTATCCTTCAGCTTTTTACGCAGATTCTTAATATGTACCATAATAGTACCATCTCCCACTGCTTCATCCTCCCAGACACTCTGGTAAATATTGTCCATGGAAAATATCTTTTTGCGATGAGTCAAAAACAGTTCCAGGATCTTAAATTCTGTATAAGTCAGTACAATGACCTCTCCATCCTTCTCTACGGACTGTCTGTCCAGATCCAGCCTCAGATCCTTATAGTGAATAATCCCTGGCCGTTCTTCCCTCTCAGCCGCCTCTGGAACGGATGCCGGGCCGTAATCCTTTGCTCTTCGAAGATGCGCCCGTACTCTCAGAAGAAGTTCCATATTAGAGAAGGGCTTGACCAGATAATCGTCCCCACCTACCGAAAATCCCATGACCTTGTCCGACTCTCCGGAATACGCCGTCAGGAACAAGATCGGCGCATAATAATGTTTCCGGATCTCTGCTGCCGCTCCAAATCCTGACAATTTCGGCATATTCACATCCAGGATATAAAGGTCGACGGAAGCATCTGCAAGCGAAAGCGCCTCCTGCCCGTCAGCTGCCGCCATTACCTCATAGCCTTCCCCTTCCAACAGCATTTTTACAATATCACGAATCTCCTTTTCATCGTCAGCGATCAGTATCTTTGCTTTCATCCACATTCCCCTTTACCAGATATAATCTATATGACATCCTCTTTATAGTCTCTATTATACCCGATAGTCTCTGCACTCTTCTACTCCTTTCCTGATATTTTCGAATATTTCCCGGTTATATCTATGTGTCCGGTTCCTGTAAAAAGGAAAATAGTTCCAGATCATACTGGCACTTGAAAAAGCGTGCTTTTTCAAGTAAAATAAACTTAATGCCATTTACATAAATTTTACAAAGAAGGGTTTGAGAAGGTACACTTTTTAAGTGAGAGAAGGGAGACACTTTTGACACAAAAACACGGCAGCAAGATACTTGACATTACCGGCAGAAGATTCGGACGGCTGACGGCTTTATTCCCTACAGAAAAAAGAGACCAGAACGGCTCTGTATACTGGCACTGTCTCTGCGACTGCGGCAATACTTCTGATATCTCAGAAGCGAAACTGGTACATGGAAATTATAAAAGCTGCGGCTGTCTCAAGACAGAAAACCAGAAAAACATTGCAGGCCAGCTTCATATCATCGACGGCACCTGTGTAGAGATCCTGGAAAACCGAAAGCACAGAAAAGATAACACCAGCGGCTTCCGCGGCGTTTATCAAATGAAAAACGACCGTTACCGCGTTGACATCGGTTTTAAAGGGAAGCGCTTTTATCTTGGCACCTTCCAGAATTTCGACGATGCGGTCCAGGCACGGCTGAATGCAGAGAAAATGGTTCATGGCGGTTTCCTGAAGGCCTATTATATCTGGAAGGATCATGCAGACAAAGACCCGGAATGGGCCAGAGAGAATCCTCTGAAATTTGATGTTACAAAAGAAAACGGGATCTTAACCATTGATCAAAAAAGCAAGACGGAATAGAACATATTTTCTATTCCGTCTTATTGTTTGACCTTCTCTATTTTTTTGCCGAGATCCACTCTTTTTTCAGGCACCAGGAAGCGCCCTGGATATCTTTTACATCCATCTTCTCCTCATGAAAATCATCAAACAGCCGCCTCCAGCTCTTCTTGATTTCCGCCTTCAGCTGAGGATAATAGGGCTTTGCAAAGACATCCGACGCATCCATGACCCCTTGCTTTTTCATCCGCGCGTCAAATTCCTGTTCCTCTTCCTTCGTTCCTACATAAGAAAGATTCAGGATCCGGTTCCATTTACGCCGGTCAAATAAAAGGACTTCCTCCTTGGGGATCTCTATTTGCAGGCGGTGAGTGCCCGGATCCGGCAGCGCCCATACGGGATCGCCGAAAAGCCATACCGGGGATTCAGCTTCAAGGGGCTTACTTAAAATTTCAGATGCATGCGCTGTAAAAAAATCGTAGGCTTCCCGGAAGATCCAAGCCGTCTCCTGATATTTTTGTTGAACGTAACTTTTTTTCACATAGTATACGCCGTCTCTGGCCAGCGTACACAGCACTCTATCCGCCTGCACGGTAAACATCTTTTTTATTTCTTTTGTTCCATCACTCATATCTTCTCACTTCCCGCACCCAGCTTTTCCGAAGTTCCCACGCGGTAGCCGCCGCATTCTCTTCCGTATCCGGCGGCACCGTAAATATCCGCTCCCAGCTGCCAGTGATCTTTCTTTTCAGCATTGGATAAAACTCACCCTTCCGCCCGGTCACCAGTTCATCTTCTGACGCAATGCCATAACGCTTAAGCTCTTCTTTGTGCTTTTTGTCATCTTCCTGATCCAGAGGAACATACCAGTAATTTACCCGGTAATCCCATCCTTTCATATTGCAGATCAGATACTGCCCTTCCGGGATCTCGAGTTTCAGGATCACAGTATTCTCCACTGGCTGCAGCATGAACTCCTCGCCCAGCGACAGCCAGATGGGATACTCACAGCCTGGAGGGATCGTAAGATACTTTTTGGCGGTCTTCGTATACCATCGGTACAGTTCCAGATAATAATCCGTGATGGATCCGTTTTTTTCTTCGATATATTCTTTTTTTACCCGGTATATGCCGGAGCTTTTAAGCTCCTCCCAGACTTCCGGTCTCTGCCTGGTCCACAGCGTTCTTGCCTGTTTCATGCTTCTCTACAACCTTTTCTGAGCGGACTGCCTTGATAAATGACGCACATGCTCCGAACATGATAAAAATGAACGGGAACGCCGCCGCCAGCGATATGGTCTGAAGAGGCTTCAGTCCTCCTGCCATCAGCAGGCCGACAGCCATAACAGACTGGATCACACCCCAGAGGATCTTCTTGCTGTTCGGAGGATTGATATCTCCATCTGTGGAAAGCATTGACAATACATATACGCCTGAGTTTGCAGACGTAATAAAGAATGCACACAGAGATACGATCGCCACAATGGACAGCAAAAATCCCAGCGGATATTCATTTAATACGACAAACAATCCGACCTCCGGCGTAGCGACAGCCTCCTGCAGAGTTTCGATCGCCATTTTGCCTTTTTCTGCCAGGTTGATTCCAAGGTTTCCAAAAACAGCTCCCCAGATACAGGATGCGATAGCCGGAACCAGTACCACGCCCATCACAAATTCACGGATGGTACGTCCCTTGGAGATACGGGCGATAAATACACCAACAAACGGAGCCCATGCAATGAACCATGCCCAGTAGAACAGCCTCCAGCTTCCCAGCCAGCTGTTGTCGCCATAAGCATTGATCCACATTGCATCCGGGATAAAATCGCCAATATACTGACCGATGCCATTGATAAAACTATTCAACACCTCGATCTTCGGCCCTACGATAAAGCATACGACCATCAGCCCGATAGCAACATACAGGTTTGTATCCGATATGATCTTGATGCCTTTCTCAATACCGGATACCGCAGATCCGATGTAAAGGAAGGAAACCACCACAATAATGATGATCTGTACCATCAGGTTAGAAGGAATTCCAAACATATATTCCAATCCGGCGTTGATCTGCAGTGTCCCAAGCCCAAGAGATGTTACCACTCCTGCAACTGTTGCAAATACCGCCAGAATGTCTACCAGCTTTCCAAGCCATCCATTTGCCAGCTTTTCACCGATCAGCGGTTCCAGGATCGTGCTGATCAGACCCTTTTTATTCTTGCGGAACATAAAATAAGCAAGCGCAAGACCAATCACCGCATAGTTTGCCCAGGGCAGGATTCCCCAATGGGTAAAAAAGGATTTGATCGCAAAATCTGCCGCTTCAGGCGTTGCTCCTTCGATTCCTTCCGTCGGATTCAGATAATGGCTCAACGGCTCTGCGACTCCCCAGAATACCAGACCTACACCCATACCACAGCCAAACAGAAGGCCAAACCAGGTAAGATTACTGTATTCCGGTCTGGAATCGTCACCGCCCAGACGGATTTTCCCGAATCTGCCAAAGGCCACATATACGATAAATACCAGAAACACGATCATCGCCAGCAGATACAGCCACCCGAAATCTGTGGTCAGAAAATTAAACGCCGCGTTGGAGACAACCGTAAAACTATCATTAAACACAACTGACCATATAGCCATAACAGCAACTATGACCAGCGAAACAATAAATACTGTATTCCCCGCTTTCTTCTTGTCCATACACTCTCTCCTTTCCAGTCCGGCAAGGGGCGGCGCTTCCCGCCCCTTCCCTCCTTATACACGGAATACCGTCTGCTCTGTAATATCCGTAGCAAGGCTCTCAAGAGCCACTTTTGTCCTGTGATAACGAAGCTTCCACTGTTCTTCCTTCGGTGTGCCCGGGTCTCCCAGCGGATATGGGATAGAGATGGTCGGAACAATCCTGTTGGATCCAACAGTCTTTGCTACCGGAATCAGATTACACATCTGAACGATCGGGAAACCAGCCCTTTCGATTTCTTTTACCATCGTTGCACCGCAACGAGTACAGGTACCTCAGGTGGAGACCATGATCACGGCGTCCACATTGTCTTCTTTGAGATACGGAACCATTTCTCTTGCCATTCTCTGGGCCTCTGCCTCCGTAGTTCCTGTTCCTACCGTGGAGTAGAAATAAGGATGCAGGCTTCCGTAAAATCCTTCCTTTTCCAGCACCTTTAAGGCATCAATCGGAGTGATGACGTTTGGATCCGCATCAGCTGCCGCCGGGTCAAATCCTGCATGGATCGTCTTATACTCTCCGCCCTTCAGCGCATCTACATTGGAAATGTCATAACGTCCCCAGCGCGTTGCAGACGCAGACTGGATATGGTCCGGATTGTCTACCGGAACGATACCGCCTGTAGTCACCAGTGCGATCCTTGCTTTCTTCAGATCCTTCACTGCCGGAGCGATCGGTACCCTGTCGATCTTCGGGATCGGCAGCTCTGTCTGGAAAGGCTCTCCGTTTAATTTCTTCACCAACATATCGATCATACGCTCAGATGCCGGCTTTCCATCGGCAAGCCAGGTCTGACGGCGGATACCTCTTGCAAAATATCCTTCCTCATCCGCGCTTCCCACCGGTTCGCCATTCAGCAGCTTATTCGCCACCTTGACCATCGCGTTAACATCCTTGCGCATTTTTGCGGCAATATTGCCACCCTGCATAATGTACATATCTTTTTTAAACATCTCTACACCCGGATTTTCCACATTCATGGATGTCACCACCGGAATGTTGAATTTTTCTTTCACGGCTTTACAGATGGTTCCGCAGGCCACGCCGTAACGTCCGGCCTGGAACGCAGGTCCTGCAAGGAAGAGATCGATCTCTTTTCCTTCCAGCATACCAAGAATCTCGCTTACTGCCGCCTCGGTATTGGTTCCCATATAGTTATCGCCGCAGATAATGGTGTGTGTGATCTCGGCATCCAGATCCTTTGCAAACTGCATTGCCGGTCCCACCTGTCCTTCGTGGATTTCAGGGGCGATTCCTGCCTGCTCCTCACCACCGATCTGACCAAAAAACTGATTGATATATAAAACTGCTTTTTTCATCTTTTCACCTCCGCCTAGAACTCTTTCATCGTCTTCGGAGACCAGCCGCACACCTGGTCACCACAGAACATAGAATTGTTTTCCATAATGATGGAACCGTCTTTTCTCACGGAAGGTCCTAAAATCTCATCATCTGCCCATCCGCCGGAAAGTCCGTCTCTTCCAAGTGCTTCCAGCTCTCCGAGCACGGTCTCCATCGGAGGAAGCTCAATAAGTTCTGATACGTTTCCGCAGGAAACGATAGCGTCACATTTCTCATCCAGTGTTACCAGCGGCTGGGACTGCCCGTCACGTCCGGTACACTCATTCGTTACGCCTACTGTCTTAACACCAGCATCTTCCAGTGCTACGATGCAGCCTACAAAGTCGGCGTCCGGGTTTCCATAGCCTTCCTCTGCAACGACTGCTCCGTCCGCCCCAAGGCTGGTTGCGATCTGTGCAACAAACTGCGCCGCACGTTCCTTCTGGTCCAGAGCCACATTCAGGTTGGACATGATCACGCCCAGGAAGTTGATCGTCTTGCCATGAGCCTCATACAACGCTTTGATGTTCGGACAGTTCTGCATATCATAAGTAGACCATTTGGAGGAAACCGGCATAAAGCTTCCTGATACCAGCGCTCCGTCCAGCACCTCGTTTGGATGCATGAAGGTCGGCACCATGTGGTTGGTATCCCATCCGTAAAGCAGGTCGTTGTAGCCCATCTCTTCCATCTGGGACTGCGGCTGCATTACATAAACAACAGAAGGCAGCTTTTCAATTTCCGGATCTCTTCTGATCGCTGCTTCCAGTTCATAAACTTCCGTATCTTCCGGTGTCAGCTCTTTTACACATGCACCGATAAACTCTGCCAGCTTATGTCCGGCTCTTCTCAGTGCGTCATTTTTCTTCTGCTGCTCATGCTTTTCAAAATCCTCATTGGTGTCTGCCACCAGAACGATATTGTTGAGCTGGCCGAAATATGTATATTTCTGTCCCTCTCCGCTCATATCGATCACACCGTCCTGGAAGCCTCCCCAGTGCTTTCCGACAACCAGGACGCTGCAGTTTTTCAGTGCATATACCACACCTTCGCCCGCCGGCGCCAGATCATCCGTATATCCCGGGAAGATTCCCCTTCCATCCGGACGGATCCTGGGTTCGATCGCCTCTTTTACCGGACACATCCGGATCTTATCGCCAGGCTTCGCAATATAAAGCTCTGCTTCTGTGATCCTCTCATCCTGCCGGATATAGTCAAGGGCCTCTTCTTTGTTTACGGTGAGCACACCGTCCTTCAAAGACAGTTCGTTCCCGAATACAATGTCTCTGACATAGAAATTGCCAATCTCAAGTTTCATATTTTCCCTCCTTGCCATGTTTAACTATAGACAAAATCTATAGTTAGTTTTCACATAATTCTTTTTGATAAGCGCGCTTTTTCTAACATTTTTACCATAATTATATAGATAAGCGCGCTTATTGTCAATGATATTGAGTAATTTTTTAACAAACATTTTTTTCGCTTATATATTCTGTCTATATCCGTTTTGTCACTTGTAAAAGCACTGCAAAAATGATATAATTTATAAGCTTAGCCTCTTTACGGGCAGCCCTACATTTTTAGGAAATTTGTGAAAAATGAAGGAATCAAAAGGTATGTCAATGAATCAAAAAGAAGAATTAAGAACACAGAACATGATCCGCTTCATCGAAGCGGCCCGGGAACTGATCGACCAGGAGGGACTTGAGTCTCTCTCTATACGGAAGATCGCCGAAAAAGCCGGGTTTCACAACTCGACGATCTATCTTTACTTTAGGGATATGGATCATCTGGTCATGCTGGCCACGCTCAAACACTTCACCGACTATAGCAGATCTCTTGCAAGACTTTCCAGACAGAATCTCCCACCCTTGGATAACTTTTTTGCGATATGGTCCTTCTTCGGACACACGGTTTTCCGAAGTCCCCATATTTTCTACAACTTTTTCTTCGGAAAACACAGTGACAATCTGACAGACATCATGGAAGAATATTATGCGATCTTTCCGGAGGAAAAAGAGGAATACTCTGCACTGATCGGCATCATGTATTACGGCAAAAATATTACCGAGAGATGCTACCGCCTGCTGGAATCCCTGCTGGACTGCGAAGGCCTTCGCATCGGCAGAGACAATCTGGAGATGGTCAATGAGATTATTGTCAGCTTTCTGAAATTTTTGCTGGAAGAAAAATGCCAGGATCCTGAATCAGATCCCGGCATTATGAATCATCGTTTGCTGGAAATGATCAAATATGTGACAGGCGCCTGATATACCAGGCCCTGTCACATATTTTTTACCAAAACACTATCTCCAATGATGGCATCCTAGTTTCCTCCTTCCAGTGATTCCACTCTTGTACACACCCTTTCAAGCAGCGCCTCATCATGGCTGACTATCAAAATCCCCAGCTTTCTCCTGTCTGTCTCCCTCAGCAAAAGCTCAAAGATTCTGGCCTGATTCCAAAGATCCAGCATTGCCGATATCTCATCACACAAGAGGTACCGCACCTCTTTCCCAAGGGCACGTGCCAGACAGAATCTCTGAAGTTCTCCTCCTGACAGCTCCGACGGAAATCGTTCCAGCCACTCTTCCCGTATCCCGAAGCTTTCCATCCGCTCTGCAAGATCCGGCTCTTCTACCTCTTTCATAGTTTCTTTCAGCCTTAAAAGCGGATCGACCGCCAGCTCCGGATGCTGCCAGATCATCTGCACCGGACAGATCCCCTTGTATTCCCCAAGAGGCCTCCCGTCCAGAAGGACCTCCCCTTCTTTTGGCTTTTCATATCCCGCCAGCAGACGGCAGAGCGTTGTTTTCCCTCTGCCGCTCGGCGCCTTTAATCCGACCCGCTCTCCCGGGTGAATCTCTAAGTTTACACCTTTCAGCACAGGCTTCTTTTTTCTTCCCCGGTAATAAAATGTCACATTTTTTGCCTCTAAACTCATGCGTCTCCTCCAACGTCTCCTGGTCCTTCTATCTCTGCCGCCTTAAAGTCATGCTCCGGCATCGCTGTCCACAACGCCTTTGTAAAGGGAGCCTTCAGCCGGCGGATATCCTGAAAATCTTCCGGCGATGCCTTTTCGATCGTCTCCCCATTATAGAACACTGTCACCTGGTCGGCAATGGTAAGCGCAAGCCTTAAATCATGAGTAATCAGAAGCACTGCCGCCCCTTCATCCGCAAGCTCCCGGAAATGTCCAAGGATTCTTACAGCCGTTCGTTCGTCCAGCCCCGGCGTTGGCTCGTCGGCAATCACAAGCCTTGGCTTTTCCGCTACTGCCGAGGCGATCAGTACCCTCCTGGCCATGCCCCCGGACAGTTCAAAGGGATACAATTCTTCCGTCTCCGGCCCCAGTCCATAGCGTGCAAGAGCCTCCCGGTACCGCGCCTTTGTCTGCGCATCCTTCTTTCCCTTAAAGAGCTGCGGCCCCACCTTCATAAGCGGGTCCAGCCAGGACACGCCCTGGGGAATCAGTGCGATTTCTCGCCCCCGAAGCTCTTCCGCCCGTTTTTTATCAAGCGTACGTCCGTCATAAAGGATCTCTCCCTCCATCTGACTGTTATAGGGCAGGATTCCAAGGATCCCGTGAGCCAGCAGGCTCTTTCCCGAACCACTCTCGCCCACCACGGCCGCCACCTGCCCCGGAAGGATCTCCAGCGACAGATTCCGGATCGTCTCAACCTTGCGCTGCTTCGTCCCTTTTTCATATTGTGTAAAAGAAATGGATAAATTCCTGATCTTCAGAATCGGTTCCATACAGTTTCCTCCTACTCGTGTACGCTGGCCGGATCCAAAAGCTTCCTTACACGCTCTCCCAGCATGGCAAACAAAAGGACTACCAGCACCAGGCTAAGCCCCGGGAACAGGGCAAGCCACCATTTCCCCGTGGTCAGGTACTGCATGCTTTCCGACAGGATCACGCCGATAGCCGGCTGCTCCGAGGACAGCCCGAACCCTAAAAAGGTGACACTGGCCTCATGCAGGATCGCATGGGGAAACAAAAGGATCGTCCCTGTTAAGAACTGCGGCAGAAGATGGGGAAACATATGCACGACCGAAATCCTCATCTTTGACACTCCCAGCTTCTCTGCCACAAGGATATAGGGAGCCTGGCGAAGCTGCAGCACCTCTCCCCTTATAACTCTCGCAAGCGACGGCCAGTGGGTCAGTGCCACCCCGGCCACCACCCCTGTAAAGCCCCGGCCGCAGGCAATGGAAATCAGCATGACCAGAAGGATATGCGGAATTCCCATGACCAGATCGATACACCAGGAGATGCAGGCGTCTGCCTTCCTGCCAAGGACCGCCGCTCCGATACCGATAAGAAGCGCCGCTGCCCCGCTGATAGCGGCGGTCAGAAGTCCGATCCGGATACTTAAGGAAAGCCCGGCAAGAGTCCGAAAAAGCATATCTCTCCCCATCCAGTCGGTACCAAAAATATGGGCAGCGGAAGGCGCCTGGTTCCGGCTCAAAAAATCCGTCTCCATTGCCGCTTCCGTAAATAGGATGCCGCACACCGTCACAGCCGCAAGCACGACCGTCACCACTGCGGCAAGGATCTTTGCTTTCTGTCTTTGATTGATCTGCTTCCTCATGACTGTGCCGCCCCCCTTCGGATCCTGGGGTCTACGGCTCCATAGAGAAGATCCGCGGCCAGATTGCCTCCAAATACAATAGCTGCCGTGATCACCGTGATCCCCAGGAGAAGCGGCAGATCACTTCCAGGCCCTGCCGTCACAGCCGCCTGGCCAAGTCCCGGATAGGAGAAGACCTGTTCTACCAGAACAGAACCGCCAATGATCTCACTGATGGATGCAAACTGCAGCGTAATCGCCGGAAGCATCACATTCCGAAGCCCGTGGCGCAGGACGATCCCCCCGGCATCCTCCCCTCTGGCTCTTGCAAAAAGCACATAATCGGATTCCAGCACGTCTGCCATCTTTTCCCTGGTATGGAGTGCGATATTGGCCACTCCGGTAATGCTTAAGGTCAGGGCCGGGAGCACCGCATGATAAAGCCGGTCAAAAACCGTGACCGACGACGATTCCATTCCCACCGGCACAGACATTCCGATAGGGAACCAGCCAAGCCAGACAGAAAAAATCAGAAGAAGCAGGATCGCCAGCCAGAACGCCGGCGTACTGGAGATCACCACACAATATCCCCGGATCAGCCGGTCCGGGAGTCTCCCGCGGAACGCCCCGGCCACGACTCCCAGGAAGAGGCCCAAGATCCCGGAAAGAATCCATGCAGACAGAAGCAGGATGAGCGAACTGGAAAGCCGCTCTCCCACCACCTCCAGCACCGGTCTGCGGTATAGAAGGGATGTGCCGAAATCTCCCTTCAGCACATCGCCAAGCCATCCTGCGTATCTTGTAAGGGGCGGCGTATCCACACCCCAGTATGCCAAAAGGGCTTCCACCTGCTCCTGACTCATAGAGCCAAGAGCCACCTGCCCTACATTGGTCTGAAGAGGATCTAAAGGCGACGCCGACATCAAAAGAAAGGTCATAAAGCTTACCCCCAAAAGGAGCAGTGCTATCCGTATCAACTTTTTCCCTGCAAACCCAAGACGATGCTTCACCTCTTGCTCCTTTCTCCTACTCTTCCCATTCCCACTGGTCTACATTATTGACAATGGACCAGCCATGGCCGTGGGGATGGATTTTTTGTTCCGCCACCGTAAGGCCGTCTCTTACCCAGTAGAGGTGGTCGATATTGACCAGCCACACCCAGGGGATATCCCCCTCCTGGGTCACACCGGTGGTTCCGTCCCACTGTGCCTGCTGCCACAGAGTATAGGCCTCTTCCAGGTCGCTTTCCGCCAGCGCCTGATCCATGTATGTGTCCACAGTTTCATTGGCATAGGGCGAGTACTGGGCCAGGTCCTTCCCGTCCACCGTATTTCCTTCAATCGTATGATAAATATTATAAAGTTCCATGGGCGTATGGGCTCCCCATCCCCACAAAAGAGGTTCTGATAAAGCCCTGTCGTAAGCCGTATCCCAGCCCACGCCCTCGATCGTACAGATAATCCCCAGTTCTTCCATCTGATCCGCAAAATCTGCCGCCAATGCCTGCCGTACAGAATCGCCATTGGAATACAAAAGATTCATCTTGGCCTGGACGCCGTCTTTTTCCCGGACACCGTCCTCTCCCAGAACCCATCCAGCCTCATCAAGAAGGGCTGCTGCTCCCTCCGGATCGTATGACACTTCCGACGCCTCGTTGTACCAGGGAAGCTGGTCACATACGCTGTAGGCCGGACTTCCATATCCATTCAGCACATGGTCGATCATTTCCTGTCTGTCCACACCGATATTAATAGCCCGGCGCACCAGAACGTCAGAGGTAAAATCATTTCCCACCGCCCGTCCTTCCGAGTCTGTGGTTTCAGGAATTGCCGGAAGATTAAGCCCCCGGTTATCCACACTTTCATAAGCAGCCAGTGTATATCCTTCCACTTCTTCCTCTGAGTAAGTTGCCGATGTATAGGCCAGGTCCACTTGTCCGGACTGGGCGGCCAGAAATGCTGCATCCTCTTCCATAAACAGGATCGTCACCTGCTTCATCTTTGGCGCTTCCCCATAATAATCCGGGTTTGCCTCCAGGATCACCTGCTGCCCTTTGTCCCACTGCTTTAATATATAACGGCCGGAACCGACAGGCTCTGTCCCATAAGTCGCACTGTCATAGGCGTGTTCCGGCAAGATCCCCACCTCGGCCATGGTATAGGGCCAGATGGAGAACGGCCTCGTCATGTGAAAGATCACCGTTGTATCATCTGCCGCCTCTGCGTGATCCAGCATGGTAAAATCATTGACCGAACTGGTCTCCTTCACCGTGTTATAAGTAAACGCCACATCCTCCGCCGTCAGTGGTTCTCCATCCGTAAATTTCGCGTCTCTGCGGATCGTCACCTGCCAGGTCAGTCCGTCTTCACTGACACTGTACCCTGTAGCCAGGTCATAGCCGATGGTCAGGTCTGTATTGGTTACCGTCAGCGTACTCTGGATCAGCGGTTCGTGGACATGCTCTCCGGCTCCCCATCCATAAGCCGGGTCAAACCCGGCTTCCGGCTCCGAGCCGGGATCCAGGGCGATCACAACAGAATCCCCGTCTCTGCTTCCGCCGGAACGTTCCGCACTTTCTCCCCCGCATCCCAGGAGCAGTGATACCACAAGAGCCGTCACGCACACCAGGGAGATCACTTGTTTTCTCTGCCCCATTTATGCCTCCTCCTGTCCGTCAGCTCTCTCGATTTTCTGCGCCGCCGCTTCCCAGACCTTTCCAAAAGGCACCGCGGCCTCTCTCGCACACCGTGCCACATCCTCATATTCCGGTTTCGTATGGGCCACCCCATATCCGGCAGCCGTTTTCACCCGGATATCGCCCCACTTTGTCTGCACTTTTTCCATTCCCGGAGTCAGGAAATACTTTTCACACCGGCGTACCCTAAGGCCATTGGTAGTCGTCTCTGCCAGGATGTGACGGGCAAACGTCTCTTCTTTATCCGTCTCGCAAAGCACCGTCAGCACATGGCCTGCTCTCCCCTTTTTCATAGTCCCGGCCACGGTATAGACATCAAGGGCCCCAAACTCCAGAAGTCTTTCACAGGCAAATGCGAGGGCCTCCGGCGTCATATCATCGATGTTGCATACAAGCTCCGTGATCTCTCCGTTTCCGCCCTTATTCTTTTCCTCAATATCCACGGTCTCTCCCAGGAAAACACGCACGCAGTTAGCCTGGTCAAATTCTTTGGTGCCAATACCGATTCCTACGCCTTCACTCTTCATCATCGGCATAGGTCCGAAGGTATCCGCAAAATGAGCAAGCAGCGCCGCCCCGGTAGGTGTACACAGCTCTCCCTTTACCTCTCCGCCATAGCTTGGGACTCCCTGCAGAAGATATGCCGTAGCCGGCGCCGGCACTGGCATCACACCATGCGCGCAGCGCACCGTTCCGCTTCCCACATGTACCGGAGAGACAATGATCCGCTGGGCTTTCAGAAGATACATGGCGTAGCAGACACCTGTCACATCCGCCACCGCATCCAGGGCTCCCACCTCGTGGAAGTGCACATCTCCCAGCGGGCAGCCATGCGCATGCGCTTCCGCCTGGGCGATGGCATCATATACTGCCTTGGCATGGCACTTCACCTCATCCGGCAGATTTAAGCCATCGATCAGCGCACCGATATGCCCCGGCGTGGCATGGTGATGCCCGTGACCGTGCGCATGTGTGTGTGCATGCGTATGGTCATGCATGTGAGCATGCTCATGGCTGTGCTCGTGGTCATGTTCATGGCTGTGCTTGTGGTCATGCCCATGCCCGTGACCGTGCTCATGGCTATGTCCGCAACCCGCCGACGGTTCCGTTTCTTCTTCTCCGTACACGGTAACCTTCATATGGGTTCCGGCAATCCCGCAGGTCTTTCCCCGTTCCGCCTTAAGGTTTACCCCTGGAAGTCCCAGACTGTTCATTTTCTCAAGAAATCCTTTTTGGTCTTCCAACAGTTCATAGAGCGCAGACATAAGCATGTCTCCGGCCGCTCCCATATTGCACTCGATATATAATGTTCTCATCTCTTACTCCTCCTTGATCCCTTCCATTTGGTTGATCCTGCTGGCCAGATATCCCGCGCCGAATCCATTGTCAATATTGACCACACTGCATCCGGAAGCACAGGAATTCAGCATTGATAAAAGGGCAGATAATCCGCCGAAGCTTGCCCCATATCCCACGCTGGTGGGTACCGCTATCACCGGGCAGTCCACCAGGCCGCCCACCACGGAGGCCAGGGCCCCTTCCATTCCGGCGACGGCGATCACACACCGGGCCTGCATCAGCGGATCTAGATTCGACAACAGTCTGTGGAGCCCTGCCACTCCCACGTCATAGAGTCTGGTCACCCGGTTTCCCATAGCCTCTGCTGTCAGAGCCGCCTCTTCTGCCACAGCCATATCACTGGTCCCTCCGGTAGCCACCACGATATGTCCCCGTTTTTTCCGCTCCTCGGGAAATGCGATTCCAAGTCTGGGAATAGCGTGATAATCGATCGGGATCGTCTCTTTTAAGTAATCTGCCGCCTCCTGACCGATCCGGGTCACCAGGATATTCCTGCACCCTCTTTCTCCCATCGTGCATACAATCCCCCGGATCTGCTCCGGTGTTTTTCCTGCGCCGTAGATCACCTCTGCCGCTCCCTGGCGGACACTGCGGTGAAAATCAATCTTGGCATAATCAAGATCCTCAAAAGGCGCTTCTTTTAAGTCCAGCATCGCATCCTCCGGCGACACCTTTCCTTCCGCCACCTTTCGCAAAAGCTCCAGGATGTCCTGTTTATTATCCATACACGTCTCTCCTTTTCAAACCTGCTATCTTAAGTCCTATCTTGACGCCTGCCGGGCTGTAAGATCCAGCAGCACCTCGGAAAACAAAGGCTTCAATGCCTCTAACACCTTTTCCCGTTCCAGGAGCAGCAATGCCATCTGCTGTTCCGTCACCTGGATCCTGGCCGCTTCTCCATACAAGCGCACCCGGAAATCTAAAAAACCAAGCCCGGCAAGGGCTTCTTCTGCTCTTTCCACTTTTTTCAGATCCTCCATGCAGATCCTGGTGCCTGTAGGAATCCGGGTCGCAAGGCAGGCATAGGCCGGCTTATCCCAGGTAAACAGCCCCGCCTCTTTGGAGCTTTTTCTCACCTCATCTTTTGTCATGCCACATTCCCGCAGGGGCGAACGTACCCTTAACTCCTCTAACGCCCGCATCCCGGGCCTGTCCCCGGCATCATCCGAAGCGTTTGTCCCATCCAGAAGAAGGGAAAATCCGTCCTGCTTTGCCGCTTCTCTAAGTCTGGTAAATAACGCTTTCTTGCAGTAATAGCAGCGCTCCTGCCCGTTGTCTGCCGCTTCCGGAACCTCCAGGATCTCCACCGGAAGCTCGGTCATCGGTACGCCCAGCTCCCCCGCAAGCCTCCTGGCATCCTGAAGCTCAAAAGCCGGCTGAAAGGCTGTCTTCACATAATATGCCCGGACGTCACAGCCGTATTTTTTTGCGGCCCACAAAAGGAACGCCGAATCGGTTCCTCCGGAAAACGCCACCGCCGCCTTCCTGTTCTCCCGGAAAAATTGTTCTAATGTCATCTGTTTCTCCTTTTACGATCTCTTTTTATACAATACAAAAGGAAGATATCTGTCTTCTTCTGAAAACGGATATCTTCCTGATATCTCCTGCAAATTCTTCTGATTCACTAAATGTCACATCAAAAATATTACATCAAACACATACAGCTTCAGCTGCTTTTCCGGCTTCCTGCCGGAATTTTACGTTCCTGATTTTACCATAAAAGTCAGGCCTTCGTCAAGATTCCATCCCCGGCTTTTCGATCCCTGCATGTTTGACATAGACCTCAAACGCGGACGGAATCGAATATTTTTTACCGATCTCTTCCGGCAAGGCAAACAAGAATCCTTTCTCATTCGTCTTTTCCAGCTCATCCACGATAACTTCATATCCGGTCATGTGCCACTCGATATGGCTGAAGATATGTTTTGCCTTTTCAAGCGGCCGGATACGGATGGGCGCAAGACCGATTTCTTTGCTGTAAGCAGTCACCTCATCCATAGACAGATGTCCCGTAAGATTCGGGAATTCATAAAGCCCCGCCAGAAGCCCCTTTCCAGGACGCTTCCGGACGGCAAGCTTCTGCCCGTCTTTAAAGATGAGCACCGTACGGTTTTCTATTTTTCTTGGCTTTGCCTTGCTCCGCACCGGAATCTCTCCTGTCAGCCCCTGCTCCCTGGCTTTGCACAGATGAGAAAGAGGACATTCCCCGCAATGGGGTTCTCCGTTTGGCACACAGACAAGGGCTCCAAGTTCTATCAGCCCCTGGTCAAAATCGCTGGCCTCTCCCTCCGGGATTACATGCTCCAGCGCCTCCTCGATCTTCTTCCTGACGGACTGCTTCATGATATCCTCCCGGCTTCCGGTGAGCCTGGATATGACACGCAGCACATTGCCGTCCACCGCCGGCTTCGGGATCCCATAGGCAAAAGCGCTGATGGCTCCCGCCGTATAACTTCCGATTCCTTTTAACGCACGGATCTCCTCATAGGTCTCCGGAAATTTTCCGTTATGATCGATCATTACCTGCTGTGCAGCTTTTTGCATGTTCCGGACCCGGTTATAGTATCCAAGGCCTTCCCAAAGCTTTAAAAGAACGTCTTCTTCTGCTTTTGCCAGATCCCTGACCGTGGGAAGTCTTTTCAGAAACCTCTCATAATAAGGCTTCACCGCCTCAACTCTGGTTTGCTGCAGCATGATCTCCGACACCCACACCCGGTAGGCGTCCGGGGACTGCCGCCAGGGAAGCTCTCTTTTATTTTCCCGGTACCACCGGGTCAGTGGCTCTGCCATCTCATACAGCAGCGGGTCTTCCAGCACCACCGGCACCGGATCCTTGATATGGACCTCGTCTTTTGACACCTGGCAGTCATAGGCCAGGACCTTGACCCCTTTTTCCGACGCATGCAGAAGAGCCTTGGCAAATTCCGGATGGGTGTCCCGGTTCGGCGTAAAGAAACGGACATTCTTCATCTGGATCACAAAGAACACGTATGCCTGCCATCCCTCCTGCACCGCTTCGGCCAGCTCTTCTACATGCTTCACCGCCCGGTCGCTTGGTGCGTCCGGGAAACGTACCCGGCCGTCCTCTTCCAGGGTCACACCCTTGACCTCGATCAGGATTTTCTGCCCGTCTGCTTCCACATACAGATCAAACCGTGAATTCCCATGGGTATACTCCGGCTGGATCTTCGTCACATTCCGGAAGAGATTTCCTTCCTCGATCCATTCTTTCACCAGCTGGTTGGGCGCCTGGGAATCCATGTTGATCATCCGTTCTCCCTTTTTTACCGCGATCAGGTCCCACTTCGTCTTCCGCTCCGGGTTTCCCGCCCGCTCCACATATACACAGGCCCCCGGCTGTAAAAGCTCCCGGCACCTGCCGGTGTTCTTCACATGCACCGTCTCTTCTTTCCCCTGGATCTCTATCTTTGCAAGAAACCGATTGGGCCGGGAATGAAAGATTCCCGGCTCGATATTTTCATACTTCATCTATTTATCTCCCTTATCACAGGGCCTTCTTTTTTCTTCCAGCAGCCTTAAGATTTCTTCTGCGATCTTTGCCGCATCTGCCTCTTTTTCCGGATAGCCGCAGACATACTTGGGATAGCTGCTGTGTTTCAGCCCTTCTACCAGTATAATGTCTGCTTCGGGAAAATGCAAAAACAATTCTTGCTCTGTGATCCCTTCACACTCCTTCGTCACCAGAAAACGATGGTCCGAAAAGACTGCCGTCCCATAAGCTCCTGCCTTCCTGTGACGGAAGCTGTCGGTTCCCGGCACATCCGGTTCAAAGTCATGGCCGTCATGCTTGACCGTAGCCACAAGACACCCTCTCCCCGCAAGGAGCGGGATCAGTTCTGTGACAAGCGTGGTCTTTCCGCTGTTCTTCTCTCCACAGATACAGTAAATCAAAGGTTGTTTGCAAGCATCCTGACCCATATCGTCTCTCCCTTCCTTACGCCTTCTTTCCGGCCCTTTATCTCCGCCAGACAGTTACATTCGCCAAGAGAAGCGAGCACACCGGATGCATGCTGCTCCGGAAATGAGATCCGCCCGTCTTCCCATCGGGCACGGACAATACGCAAGCCCTCACAGGGCCTTACAAAATCACTGACCAGGACTCCCTTTCGATACTCCGGTGCATAAAAGCTGCTGCCTGTCATCTTTTCCAGAACCGGCCGCACCAGAAGCTCCAGATGCACCATGGCACCAAAGGGATTGCCGGACAGAGCGATCACCGGAACCTTCCCATACATGCCCGCCATGGTAGGCGCTCCCGGCTTCACCTGTATGCCGTGAAAAAGCTTTCGGATCCCCAGCGCCTCAAACACCTCCGGCATCAGATCCTTCTCCCCTACAGACACGCCTCCTGTGGTAAGGATCAGGTCCACCTTCTCTCTCATTTCACGGATCCATCCGGCGATTGCTTCCGTATCATCTGCACGCCGGACGCTTCTTTCCACTTCCACGCCCAATTCCGAAAGTCTTGCTCCAAGGAGATACCCGTTGGAATTATAAATCCCTCCAGGCTTTAATGTCTCTCCCGGCTCCTGCAGCTCATCGCCGGTGGCAAGGACGGCCGCCCGGACTCTCCTTTTTACCGGAACCTTCTCATATCCTGCGGCCGCCGCCATACCGACCGCCGCAAAATCCATCCGTTTTCCTTCTCGCAGCAGGATGGTCCCTTTGCAGAAATCCTCGCCTTTGGGACAGTAATTCTGCCAGGGCTTTAATTCCTCGCAGATCTCTACCATCCCATCTGCAAGAGGCTTTGTATGCTCCTGGCGGATCACCGTATCCGCCCCTTCCGGGATAGGCGCGCCCGTCATGAGCCTCACTGCCTCTCCTTCTCCCACGCGGTGCTTCGCCATTTGTCCGGCGTAGATCTTTTCCGTGACGCTAAGGCGCACCGGCCGCTTCCAGGACGCGCCCCTGCTGTCACAGGAACGGATCGCATACCCGTCAAGAGGAGAACGGGGAAACGGCGGCTGATCCTCCTTTGCCGCAAGATCCTCTGATAGGATCCTGCCCGTCGCTTCCTTGAGGCTGACCATTTCTGTTTCCGAGATCTCTTCTGCGGCATTCTTCAAAAGCTCCGCCGCCTCTTTTGCCGGAATCCATGCAAGCTTCCGATATTCCAAGGTCCTGTTTATATTTCTAAGCTCCTCTTTCCCCGGTCCTTTCACCGTCACATAGTCCTCCTTCTCCCACAGACTCTTAAGCCTGTAATCTCCCGATTCCAGATGCCGTTCCATCCGGGGCAGCATACTTTTGGTATAGACGCCCGGCAGGGGCAGACATTCTCCTTCAAACAACACCGGCTTCCCGGTCTCTTCGTAAGTGCTCTTAAGCTTTTCCAAAGATGCCTCTGACAGGAAGATCATGTCACAGGGCGCCACCAGAACCGCATCCTCTCTGCACCGCCTAAGCACAGAGGCAATCCCGCCCATAGGACCGGCGCCCGGGACCTCATCTTCCACCAGAATCATCCCCTCTTCCTGATATCTGCCTCTGTCTTCCACAGACAGATAGATCCGGGGGAAATTCCTGAAATTCCCCCGGATCCGATCTAAGAATGTCTCCCCCTGGTACTTAAGGTAAACCTTCTTCTCTCCACCCATCCGCAGGTTTTTTCCGCCCGCCAGGATACAGCCTGCGATTTCTCTCATCTCTAACGCTCCTCCATCCGGATCGCACCGGTACAGCAGACGCTTTTACAGGCCGGCTTTCTTCCCTCTTTTATGCGGCTGATGCATCCGTCACACTTTTCTGCCTTTCCGTCTTCGTCAAAGCGGATCACCTGCATGGGACAGACACTCTCACAGGCCCGGCATCCCGTACACTTTTCTTTATCTGCCAGCACCAGCCCATAAGTTTCCTCCCGGTACAGAGCACCGGATGGACAGACATTTATACACTTCCCGCAGTGGATACAGCCTGGGCACACATTTTTCTGAAAGCCGGCTGCCACGTCCGTCACTTTCTCCACACGGCGGAAACTCCTGGCGTCCGCTTCTTCCGGCCCGTGATGCTCTGCGATACAGGCCACATAGCATGCAAAGCATCCGGTACATGTATTTCGATCAAACCTTACTTTCATCATACTCTCTCCATCCTGCAGAAATAACTCTTGAATCCCGGGAAACCGGAGATCGGATCCAGATAGTCTTTCCCGATCAGTTCATTAGCGTCTCCATGGGGGCTGCCGTGATAGATATAAACCACTCCCGGTTTTCCGCCCACATGGTAGGCTGCTGTACCGGTCATTTCTCCTGCCGGCGACACCACACGGACCTTTGCTCCGTCTTCAATCCCATACTTCTTTCCATCCTCCGGGTGGATCTCCACCATCGGTTCTGCCTCAATCCCGGCAAGCCAGGGCATCCGGTAAACCCGGGAATGGAAAAACTGTGGCTTCCTGCTTCCTGTATTCAGGATCAACGGATACTGCTTCTGATCGACTCCCGCTATCTCCCGAAAGTCCTGGTACACCGGAAGACCGGAGTATCCATGGGTGTCTTTATACCGCTCCAATACCAGGGAGCGGATCTCCACCTTTCCGGACGGGGTATGAAACGGCTCTCTTTCATAGGTTTTTACCGCCGGCGGATACAGATTTTTCCCTTTCATTCCCTCCGGGTGCGCCTTTAATTCTTCCAGAGTAAGCCCGGACGGCTCCAGGATATACTGCATATATGCGTCGTAGCCTTTTGCGAGGACTTCGTCCTCAAGCCCCATCCGCTTCATCACTTCCATGATGATCTCGATATCGTTTTTCGCTTCTCCCAAAGGCTCCACAGCCCGATTGGAGAAGAAAAAACGTCCGCCAGGCTTCGTCTGTACTTCCTCTCTCTCGTAGGACGTGCAGGCTGGCAACACCAGATCCGCCACTGTCGATGCATCCGACCAGAACATGTCTGCATTGACATAGAAATCAAGCTTCTTTAACGCTTCCAGAAGATGTCCGGGCTTTGGCCACATCCGGTGGTTCATTCCCGCAGAAAATACAGCCTTGATCGGATACGGATCTTCCTCCAGGATATAATCCGCCAGTCTGGTACACTGGGCCTCCTGGCACGGAAGATCAAACCAGGCCGGAAAGTCCTTCTGCCCGATAGCTTCCTTTCCGTCATAACGCTTCACTTTTCCAAATTCATTTGCCGGAGAAAAAGGTCCCGGCTGGGTCCGGTTGCCGCCTTCGACGTCATAATTTCCCGTCAGGGCGATCAGGGAAAAGACTGCCCGGTAGTTCTGCACGCCGCTGATATGATGTACGATCGGCGATGCCGAGAACATCAGGGATGCAGGGCCGTTTCCTGCATAAAGTCTTGCCGCCCTGCGGATCTTATCAGCCGGAACGCCGGTGATCTTTTCGGCTTTTTCCGGAGGAAATTTCTGTACATACTCCCGGTATTCCTCGAACCCAAATACATAGTTTTCTACAAAGTCATGGTCATAAAGATCCTCCTCGATGATCACCTGCGCCATGGACAGCGCCAGTGCTCCGTCGGTTCCCGGAATCAGCTGGAGATGCAGGTCCGCATCGTGGGCTGTGACCGTATGCCTGGGATCCACGTCGATGATCTTGACACCTCGCTTTTTCAGCTCCTGATAGCTTCCGCTGGTAGTCGTTTTCGAGTGATAGAGATTGGAACTCCAGATCAGAAGCGTCTTTGTATTATTAAGATCCGGTCCGCAGATTCTGTTTCCGTAAATGGACTTCCACGCCAGCGCCGCCGCCTGGAAACAGGTGCTGGACTCGGTGCAGAAATTCGGCGATCCATACAGATTGGCAAACCGGAGCATAGCCGGACGGAACCACTTGGGATATCCCACGTAGAATACTGTCGCTTCCGGGCCATATTCCCTTCGCACTTTCAGAAGATTTTCTGCAATCATGTCGTAGGCCTCATCCCAGGAGATCCGGGCAAACTTGCCCTCCCCCTTCTCTCCGATACGCTTCATGGGATACAGGATCCGCTCCGGGTTGTATTCAAACTGGGCTGCCGCCACACCTTTCGCACACATACCGCCTTCCTGCATCGGCGTATTTTTCGCCCCTTCTACAGAAACCAGCTTTCCGTCCTCTACGTAAGCGTCAATCTCACAGCAGGCCCCGCAGACGGCACAGCTTGTTTTGACAATCTTCGTCTCTCCCATTTTTTCCTCCTTACCGCTTTTGTATCTTCCTCTTACGCCTTCGCTGTAAGCCTTTCAATCTCCCGGTTTATCCGGTTCCGAAGCGTAAGAAGATACATATCTGACTTAGGGAAACGGCGGAAGGTCAACGGTTCTGCCAGATCTCCCTCGATCAGCTCCATGACATGCTCCTTAGATGTCAGGCTTTCCAGAAGCTTACATGCCCTAAGGTCTGTCAGCGCCTCATAATGTACCATCATACGGATTGATTCCTCCGGATGGCCATCTGCTCCAGGATATACAATAAACGGATCCCCTGCCGGGAACGCATTTCCGGCATCTGTCACTTCATAAGGATTGATATGCTCGATGGAAAACTGAGTATTGTAAAAGTTATAACCCCAGTGCAGAATCCCGATAATGTCATATTTATACAGCTGCACGCCGTAAATCCTGTTTCTTAAGGACGGCATGGACATAAACCGGTTGCTCACCTCATAGAACTGCCCGGTACAGTAATAGGTCCACATATCGGTCAGGCCATGCTCCAGGAATTCTTCGATCTCATTGTTCCCCGGGATCGGTTTGTCGATCAGACCGTGCCGGTAGAACTCATAGCTTGAAAGAGCATCAAAGGTATGAAATCCGGAAAGCAGATCTCCCAGAGATTCCTTCGCCGCCCTGTAGCTCTCCAGGTGCTCCTCCCTTGGCTCATCGGAAATATGGAAATAGGTGTGCTCCGCGATCCCCCATTCCTTAAGCTTCTCAATAAGGCTTGGCAGAAAGCTGTGGAGGAAGTTTGTATATTCGCCCACCGCCGGTGTATGCCAGCCGAAGATCTTTTCTTCTTTTCCATCCACCGTTGCCACCACCTTGGGCGCATACTTAGCGCCCCACTGAGAGAACAGATGGGACATCTCAAAATATTCAATCCCGTATTTCCGGCACAGATCGATCCAGCGCTTCAGCCGGTCAAATCCAAAGATATACTGGCCGTCTTTTACTTCTACATCCACAAGCTGGGTCGTGGTCCGCTCCAGCCCCACAGCCGTATCCAGAGGGGAGGTAAACAGCGGCACCAGCATCATATTTCCGCCCCGCTTTACATACTCTGCAAAGAAATTTTCCAGGATCTTCCAGTGTTCCTCCGAGAACACCTCCACATGATAATAATCCGCCAGGCAGTCTGCATGCATCCATTCTGTATGCATGATCTCCTGCTTGGGAAGCGTCACCCCAACGACGTGAAGCTTCATCTTCGCAGAGCAGACGATTTCTCCTTCTTTCAGAAGCTGGATCTCAATCTCATAGTCGCCTGCCGGGATTTCTTCTGTCACTTCCACATCTACCCACAGACTTCTCCACTGATGCGAGCAGACAATGACCTTATGATCCTCCGGGAGATCCCTGAGAAGATCCGGATACATCCCCGGTGTTGTCTTCAGATAGTTATCATCCACGATCACGTTGGTGGCCCGTCCCACCGGCACCTGCTCCACGGTCCGCACCCGTACCCACTTTTCAAGCTCGGATACCACGCGCGCCTCAAGCCGCTCCCGCATAAAACAGTCCCCGGTATAGGCAGCCTGGAAGGACACCGTCTCATCCCACAGAGCGCTCAATACCAGGCATTCCGGCCTGTAGACCGGCGTTTCGTCCTGGAATACCTTCTCCAGGGAACTTAAAAGCTTCATTTCATAATTAATTTCTGTTTGTCTGCGCATCAAAATACCCTCTCCTTTTCATACCACATATTTTACTTTATGTCGCTCATAGTCATTCCTTTGATAAATTGTTTCTGGAACATAACAAAGATGATGATTATCTACATGTATCTATAGACATCATCTATGACACCGACTCCAATTCCCGGATCTTTCCCCTCCAATATGTATGCTTTTGCTTTCTTCTGAAGCGAGGTGTTCTCCGGATATCCGGACTTATCCTCCAGCACTTCCCCGAAGATCCTCTGTTCTGCCTGCGGAAAGGTATAGTGGACTTTCACGATCCGGAACAGTTTTTGAAAACGGATGATATTGCTGGTCTTAGGGAGCAGTTCTTCCAAAGCCGGAGACAGCAGCCAGGAATCGCACATATAAAATTCCGGCCTATCACCCTCTCTGTCTGCAAAAAAGAGCTCTGCCTGACGGAAAGACTCGATACACGCTTCATACTTCAAAGGCCCGTCCTCCGGGATATGCACATTCAGGCCTTTTGTTCCGGCCCTGATCCGAATCCCGTTCCCCTCCAGCGGCTCTTTTACCCGGATGGGCTCAAACTGGAGCCTCCCGAGCCTGAACAGCTTCATCTTTACAGACTGCCCCAGCCACCACAGCTCTTCCAGTCCATAGACTCCATATTTGCGGTAACATTCTCTGCACCAGATCGTAAGGTCATAAAAGGTCTGGTCAAATACCTGGTCCGGGATGCCTTCTTCCTGATATTTATCATATGTCTCCGCCGAAAGGCGCAGGTAAAAGGCAAGCGCCCAGGTATAGCGTTTTTCTTTTCCTTTCCAACGCTCCAGAAAGCTCTTGATATCCTGATAAAAAAGTTCTCTTTCCCGGACATACTCTTCCCGTGAAATCTCCACCTTTACAGCCGCGGTATAAGCCTCCCGCGGCAGCAATATCCGTTTTGCCAGCTCGTCTGTTTTCATAAATCTTCTTATCCTTTCACTCCGCCCATAGTCAGGCCTTCTTTAAACTTGCTCTGCATAAAAATGTAGAACAGGAACGGGGGCAGGAAGTTAATCACAGCACAGTCCATTGTCAGACCTACGTCTGTGTTGTACTGCGTCTTCATTAGACTAAGCGCCAGCGGCAGCGTCTTCATCTCTTCCTTGGTACATGCCACCAACGGCCACAGGAAGTTGTTCCACGCTCCTACAAATGTAAAGATTGCCAGCGCCAAAAGCGACGATCGCACCACCGGCAGCACCACCCGTACAAATGTCTTAAAATTGCCGCACCCGTCAAACCTATTTATTATATTTTTCTATAACTTCTGACTCCTTCCATGAAACAATCTACCTGCTCCGGTCCTGTGGTCTCTGGAATATCGCACCCCGTCGCAAGCGTGAATCCTTTTTCAGCCCTCTTTCCAGCGTCAATACATGATCTCACCGCTTTTATGATCTCCTCCCGGCTTCCATTCATCACAATTTCCACCGGATCTACATTTCCTGCAACAGGCACATATTTTCCTAATTCCTCGGCCGCCTGCCGAAGATCGATGATATTATCCAGACTGACCTCATTAAGCTCGTACTGCGCCAGGTATTTCCAAATGCTGTTTGTCTTTCCGCACATGTGAAGCGAAACCTTCCTGCCTGTCCTCTCCGCCGTATAATCTGTCAATTCTTTTGTAAATGGAAACACAAATTTCTCGTACATTTTCGGGCCAATCAGAGCAGGATTCGCCACCGGATCCGCCATTGCGATTCCCAGGCCATATTTTGCAGCCATATCGATACAGCTCTTCTGGCTGTCAGTAATAATCCTCAACAAACGCAGCACTTCCTCCGGGTATTTCCGGCAATCCCTCAAGAGTCTCTCCACACCCCTTAAGTTAGCCGCAATCGTAAACGGCCCGCCGATACTGGCTTCAATCGGCACAATTTCTCCCGCCTTTTCCACCAGAAGCTCTGCGGCTCTTGCAAACGTCCGTATCCGTTCACTTTTAAACGCATCCACCGGCTCCATAACATTTAGCTGTTCAAAACTCTGAAGGAACGGTTCTCCAGCATAGGGCACACCTTTTTCCGGGTAGATGAACGTTCCGCCAAGTGCCTCTGTAATCCCTCTGGTATTCGGTCCGGTCACGATGCGGTCATAGCCATATCTGTTAAACACACAAATCTCCGCCTCCGCCATTTTTTCCGGCAAATGCCAAAAATCCCAGATACTGACTCCGGAAAGATAACATTTAAACTCACTCATAAAAGGGACTGCCGGATACCGGTCAAAGTCCCTTCCATCATCAATCGCTTTCTTTCGTTCCGATGGCGTCATTTCATCCGCCGGATGCTTTACTGCTTGCATGAGATATTAATTCCTTTCTTCTATCAACGTACGGACTGTTTCCAGATCTGCCTCCAGAATCTCTGCGATTTCCTCCACAGACAGACCCTTTTTCCTCTTTTTCTCAATCAGTTCCTTAAGAAGCGCATTTCTCCCCTCTTCTATTCCGTCCTCTTTTATCTGGCGCATGTGCCTCTCCGCATCATATTCATATAAACTCACTTTTTTCACCTCCGCCCGGTTTCTCTCCAGGAAATCTGCCAGGATTCCTTCCTGGATACATTCCGTGATTGCCCGTTCTACTGCCTCCGGAAGATTCATTTCTCCTGCATATCGTCGGACTCTTTCCACATATTCTGCATAGTCCCCTAATGTCTTACAAACCTTTAAAAGTTCAGGATTATTCCCTGGATTGATATTCAGCACAACCGCCTCCAATTCCAGTGACGGCTGTCCCTCTCTTACCTGATATGCATCGGACAATCTAAGCACTTCTCGCTCTGCTCTTGGTTTTTCGCCATTATAAAAAATCAGGAACTTTGGCGGCGGCAGTTTTACCACTTTTTCCGAATATAAGTCCTTCTGTCTGGTCATAGATGAATATAAATCTGCCACATACATTAAAAAGCGCAAAGGAAGGTTTGGACTGTAAGTTGACTGATGCTCATACAGGGATAATCTCGAATCTATGACAAAAGATACGTCATTCTTGATTCCCATGTAGATTGCATTGTCCAGGGTATTAATCTCTAATTCTTCTGGATTCTTATAATTTGTACCATTAACCGCATTATACAATTTCAGCGCTTCTGCGGCATCGCTGAACAGCATCACAAAGACACTGGATTTAAAAGTTCTGTTTACAGTCTGTTTGATACCGTTGCTCATATGGAAACCTCCTTTTTGAAATATATACGAGAGATTTCCCTATCCATTCTTTCAGAAATCTCTCTGCTGGTTATGTTGGGATCAAAGCATTGAAATTTCTAAAAGACTTGGAATATAAGACTTGGCAATGCCAAAATAGAAACGCCAGAAATAAAATGCTTTGAAAGTATTATAACACAAGCAGATGGCGAATGCCATCTGCTATATAAATGTATTTTTAAGACGCTCCACTTGTTCGACACACCCGAAAAAAATCCCGTTGTTTTCCTTCCTTCTCCGTGGTACTCTATCCTTAAAAACAGAGTATGAAAGGAAGTATAAACTATGCAAATCATTACCACGGACAAAATCGCAAAGTCAAACGGTCCATATTCTCAAGGCTATACCCACAACGGCTTTTTCTTTACCGCCGGCCAGATTGGTGTGGAACCCTCAGACGGTGAACTGCACGTCCACACCATCGAAGAACAGACTGACCGCGCCTGCCGCAATATCGGCATTATGCTGGAAGCTGCCGGTACCTCCTTCGACAAGGTTATCAAGGCAAACTGCTTCATCGCAGATATGGATGATTTTGACGCCTTCAATCAAGTGTACGCCCGTTACTTTACCTCCAGGCCTGCTCGTACCTGTGTGGCCGTAAAAACACTGCCCAAACATGCCCTTTGCGAAATCGAAGTCATCGCCGCACTGGAAGACTAGATTTCCAAAAATCATAAAAGAAAGGTTCCATCATGATCTTCAGAAAGTATCAGCAGGAAGACCTGCCACAGATCCTCCGGCTCTTTCATGACACCGTTCACTCCATATGTTCCGGCGATTACACTGCAGCTCAGCTTGATGCCTGGGCACCTGATAGCTTTGATACCGATGTTCAGAAGCGATGGCATTGTACATTGACGGAACATTTCACAGTCATTGCGGAAGAAGGCTTGGTTATCACAGGCTTTGGAGACATCGATGACACCGGATACCTTGACCGCCTTTATGTCCATAAGGATTATCAGCGCCAGGGAATCGCTTCTGGTATCTGTGACCGCCTGGAAGCACATGCGTCTCCGAACATCATCACAACTCATGCCTCTATCACAGCAAAACCTTTTTTCCAGAAAAGAGGGTATCATGTGGCAGCCAGGCAGACTGTGAAACGCCACGGCATTCTTCTGACAAATTTTATTATGAAAAAGGAGTAGGTATTCCCTACTCCTTTTCCAGATCCCACCGTTCCAACACTTTACCGATCCGTTTTGCGATCAGCCCTACAAAAATCGCCGCCGCAACGGTTCCCTCTCTCACGCCCTGAAACTGTCCGGTAAATACGACAGACAGCAGGCAGGCCACAACGACCAATGTCACATCAAACCCGACTTTCATGTAGCCAAATTTGACAGGCAGCACCTTACATATGGCAAGCACTACCCCTTCTCCGGCAAGCACCACTACACCGGCCTTTACTTCCAGACTGACGCCGACCGCCACCAAAAAGATCCCGATGATGCAGATGATCCACTGCTGCCAGTAGGTATCATAACTGATCCCCTGGACAGCCCAGACTCCGAAATCCGTCAGATAGCCGAAGAAAAATGCAACCGGAAGCTGCATTAACTGGATCGGATGATAGTCTCTCCTCAGAATCAGGATCTGCATGACAATGAATACACAATGCATAATAATCGTTGCTGTTCCAACAGTCAGCGGCGCAAACAGGCTGACCACGTAGGGCACACTGGATATTGGCGAAGTCCCAAGTGATGCCTTGATGGAAAACGCTACTCCAAACGCCATGATAGAAAGCCCTAAAAGAAGAAGCAGATAACGCTTCAAAATATAAACTGATAATCGATTCAACTGTCTCATCCCTTTCTCGTCTCCCTGGCATTATAGCACTTCCATATCTGATGTCAAAAACCCGGCTCCTCTTTTCATGTATTAAAAAAGCCAGGCTTCTAAAACCTGACTTTTTCCATCGTTATTTTATGATTCATCCTCAAGCCCTCTTGGCATCTTCCCGAGTCTTGCGCCTCTTCCATACTTTCTGGCTGCGTAGATAAATGCCTCCACGTTTGCCTTCGGCGTTCCGATGGGGAGTTGACATCCTGTGTTCAGAATATACCCGGCAGGATTGTCCGCACATTTTTCCAGACATTCCCTGCAGGAAGCGATCACCTCATCGATGGTCCCCTCCTTCATCACATCTACCGGCGGCACATTCCCTGCGATCCGCATCCTGTCCCCCACCGCCTTTTTCGCTTCGGCCAGATCCTCACAGTTATCGATACTGAAAGAGAACAGCCCCGCATCTGCAAGGTCCTTCCAGATCGGATTGGTCTTGCCGCAGATATGGGCTCCCGGTCTCGATCCCATGATCTTCTCCGTTCCATCAATCAGCTTTTTGATATAGGGCAGGGAAAACTCATCGAACTGAGCCTTGCTGATCACATCCATACAGGTCACCGGATCCGAAAAATTCGTAGGAACCGGGCCAAACTCATGGGCAAATGCCTCAAACCATTTCAAAGAGCACTCTACTGTCAGATCCAGAAGCTTATGCAGCATTTCCGGATTTTTTCTGGTATCCTTCAGTACCTTTTCCACCGGCCGTACTGCGATCGCTGTAGATATGGGTCCTGCCACACTGGTCGTCATACTTACATCCGGGAAACGATCTTTCAGCCTCTTAGCACTTTCCAGAATCGGACGAAGCACTGGATTCGTATAAGGATCCGTCACCTCCAGCTTATCAAAATCTGCATAATCCCGAAGGATATGCTCCTCCACATAGTCAATCCCGTGTTCCGGTACGGCAAGCTTTGACCCCAGCGCTCCGCCGATGGTCTTAAGCCCTAGCCCTACATTGAAGCTATCCAGTCCAAACTCTTCCTTTCGACGACGGATCACCTCACTTTTTACCTCGAAATCTTTCGCAAACTGCGAGGTAGTGAACCCAAAGATATCCGCCATAGCCGGATCCGGCGCCTGCAGAGTATAGGGGATATGATCTACCTCTTCCCCTGCATTATAAGCCTTCATCCTCTCCTCTGCGGTCATCTCCACCTTCTGCTCTCTCATCAGTCGTTTTAATTCTTCATACTCCATATGCTTTCTCCCTCATCATCCAAGCATCCTGTCTTTTATAGAAAAATCATGCTGTCCGCAAAGATCCGTTCATAATTTTCCGTCTCGGCAAGCTCTATATATTCCATTTCAGATGCCAGTTCTTCGATTTCCTGTTTTGCCCTTTCGGACATCAGCGCCATGTAGGCCCCCGTCTTAGAAGAATTCCCCACATAGATCAGCTTGTCCTTTACTTCCTCCGGCAGAATCCCGGTCCCCACCAGCGATTCTGCCGGCAGATGTGCGCCAAACTGACCGGCGATCATTACCTTGTCCAGATCCCCCATTGTGATTGCCGCTTTTTCAAGAAGTGCAGTAAATCCGGATAGTATGGCGCCCTTTGCCAGCTGTACCTGACGGACATCTCCTTGTGTCACCAGGATTTCCGGCTTTTCATGTAACACAAATTCACGCTTTGTTCCATTGACCCGAATCATTGGGAAGCGATAGTCATCGTCTTCTAGTTTCTCTTTCTTGATAAACGCCCCGGTCTTCTTTACAATGCCGGTTCGGAGCAGTTCCTTTACCACTGCCAGGATGCCGCTTCCACAGATTCCTACAGGTTCCTGACCGCCAATGACTTTGATCTCATTTCCTTCCGGTGTAATCTTTACATCCTCGATGGCTCCTTCAGCCGCCCGCATTCCAGAGCTGATATTCATGCCCTCCAATGCCGGTCCCGCCGCACAGGAACAGCAAAGGATCCTGCCCTGGCTTGCCAGTACGATCTCGCCATTCGTTCCAATATCAATAAACAGCACGCGCCCCTTCTCTTTCTGGAGCGCACAGACATAAGCGCCTGCTACGATGTCTGCTCCAATATAGCCCGATACCTGGGGCAGACAGTACAAAAGAGTATCTTTGCCTGCCTCAATCCCGATCCCGGATGCGGGAAGTCTCTTTGCCTCTGTAAATTCCGGACGGTAAGGGGCTCTTCCGATGCTTCTGGCATCCACCCCCAGCAGCATATGCATCATTGTACAGTTGGCCGCCACGTCGATCTCCCGGATCTCCTCTTTTGGGATTTCCGCCTCGTCACATACCTCTGTGATCATGCCATTGATGGAGTGTACGATTGCATCCTGCAGTTCCCTGATTCCGGTCTGGGGATGCTCATACTCGTAGGTAATCCTGGTCAGCACATCCAGCCCATAATGCTTCTGGGCATTGATCATAGACGCACTTGCAAGTTCCTCCCCTGAAACCAGATCGATCAGTGCCGTCACCACGGTAGTGGTCCCGATGTCTATAACAATGCCATAGCCTCCGCCAAAAGTATCCTTTTCAAATTCCGGCAGATATCCCCTGGTCAGGACTTCGTGTTTTCGCTCCTTTTTCAACAGCTCTACTTCCACATCACCATAGACTTCTGTCATGCAGGCCAGACGGATTCCCTCCCGGATTTCCTGCTCTTTCAGCAGATTTTTTTCTGTGTCCGACATTTCACAGGTCTTTCCCGACAGGATCCTGACTTTGCATTTTCCACAGATTCCTTTCCCACTGCAGGGATTATCCACAAAGGCCCCTCCCCGAAGGAGCTGATCCAGAAGATTTGCCCCGTCCTCACATAGTACAGGGCCGTTCAATTGTTTTACTGTGATCCTGGCCATTTTCTTATGCCTCCCCTTTGACACAGGCAAGAATTGCCTGGATATTGGGAAGAGGCGACTTCATTCCCAGGCCGCAGGCCGGCGCAATAATATCCGACCCGTTTCTCATGCAGCTCTTTGTCAAAATTTTTACTCTTGCCGGATCGCCAAATTCTAACGCATAGGTACTGACATTTCCCATCAGCACCCGGTCCGGAAGGTGCTTTCTTGCTTCCTTCATCGGCACGATGGAATCAAAGCTGAGCGCGCTGCTTCTGACCTCGTTAATCTCCTTATATACCGGACTCATCTGTCCGCAGATATGTACGATAGTCCCCATCTTCTCTCCCTGAAGTGCATCCAGCAGACGATTGATATAGGTCACCGCAAATTCTTCAAAATACTTAGGCCCCAGGATCTCCCCGGTACCGCTTGGGTCAGAAATTGCGATCACATCTGCCCCCGCCTCGATCTGAGCCCGTCCAAACGCGATCAGCTGATCTGTGATAAACTCCATATATTCATGAGCCTCTTTGTTGCGTTTACGAAGCTCTTTATAAAAGATCACTGGCTCCATCACAGAACTTGCTGTACTGACAGGGCCCGTCAGGTTTCCCACGATCGGAATATCCTTGGTCTCCGCTTTCAGGATACGAATGGCATCCGTCACCACTTTAGCCCGTCCTTTTGTCACATCCACCGGGGTCAGCTTCCGGTAATCTGTCACCGAATCAATGACGTATCCTGTCACATGAGGCTCGTAGATATTAGTCCCAAGATCTACGCTGGCGCCCATCTCTTCTGCTTCTACTGTCATGCAGAACGGCACGCCATAATTTTCGAAACATCCTTCTTCATACACAGCCTTCGCCAGATCCGCCATTTTCCTTGCATCCCTATGAGCATCGGGGAGATAAATATTCACGGCATCCATCAGGTCCGATGTCACCATGTTCATCATTCCTCCAGGACAGATACAGGCCGGACGGTCTGCTTTCTGCCCGTCAAATATTAGTTTCAGTCTTTCTTTTGGTGTCAACATCTTCTCTCTCCTATGCAATATTTAACAATCTCTTTGCCAGCTTAACAGCCTCCACTGCATTCTGGGAATAGCCGTCCGCACCGATTTTGTCCGCATACTTCTGGGAAATCGGACCTCCCCCGATCATGACCTTTACCTGATTGCGGATCCCGGCCTCTTCCAGCAGATGAATCACCGTCTCCATGCCGCCCATGGTAGTAGTCATCAGCGTAGACAGGCACACCAGACTCGCATGCTCTTCTTTTGCTGTATCTACAAATTTCTGAAGCTCCACATCCCTGCCCAGATCAATCATCTCAAAGCCGGCCGTCTCCATCATGATCTTTACCAGGTTCTTACCGATATCATGAGTATCACCTTCTACAACACCGATCACAGCCTTTACCTTTTCTTCTCCTGAGTTATCCGGCAGATACGGCCGCAGAATATCAAGCCCTATATACATGGCGTCTGAGCAGAGCAGAACATCCGTGACAAAATATTCCTCCTGCTCATACAGTTCACTGGCCCGGTTCATCCCGTCTACCAGACCTTCCATAATTCCGTCAAAGGCCGGATACCCGGCATCCAGATATTCCTGTGCAGCCTCTGCCACATCATCCTCTTCCATCTCCAGCACACCGTCTGACAATCGCTTTAACAACTCTTCCTTTGAGCTCATTTCTTTTTTCCTCCTTTATATCAGCTGCAGTTCTTTAAAAATTCCACTTTCCAGCTGGTAACCCACATTTTTGATACACATCTGGCCGGCAAACTTTGCCTTCCCTACCATCTGGATACATGCTTCTCCATAATGGGTTCCTGAATCAATCAGATAATCTTTAAATTTTGCGTGCCCGGTCCCAAGAAGTGCAAAAGAAGTCTTGGGGCAGAGCAGGATCATCGTTTTATCATCTGCCAAGGCTTCTGCCTTTTTTAAGAATTCAAAGGTAAAATCTTCCACCACCTGCTCCGCCATTTTGGGTCCCAGGATATTCACTCCGCCGGAAGAATCAGCATAGCTGATCAGATCCACATCATATTTCTTTGCTTCTTCCATAAATCTTAAAATCTCATCACCCAGCTTCCAGAAAACCTTCTTCATGACCTCCGGCTGCTTCCTCATTCCTTTGAACACATAGCGGGCATCAATCAATACATTTAAAATGGTAAAAGGCCCGGATACCTGGAGGACCACATGCTCTCCCTGGTCCCGAAGCTCCCTGCAGGCCAGAAGCACCTCATGGATCCGCCCTGTCGTAAAATCAATGGCCGGCAGTTCCAGAAGCTCTTCCGGTTTTGTACAAATATATTCTTTTGCCCGGGGCCCGGTCTTATCATTCCCATAATTGACCAGACCTCCCATGGCCTCTGCCTCCACCGTATGGCAGAAGGGCAGTTCGCAGAACGCCGCCCCGTCATGCTCCTTCAAAGCCTTTGACAGCTCTGCCATCGTCTCATGGTGCAGATAGGCGTCCGGAAAGGTCAGATTCAGCTTCGCCGTCACTTCGCCATTGATCCCGGCTGAATTGTCATAGGTACAGTTAAAATCTTTGATCTCGCCCAACGTATCTTCCCCCTTTTTACTTCTTTCCAAACAGAACCTTTTCTGCATCTTTGGCCGCGCGGACCGCCTCTATCACATTCTCATCCGGCGTCATCGGTGACACATCACAGTCTCCGCTCAGGATAAACCGCCCGTCTCTCGCCCCGTCCATACACTCCTGATATGCATACTTGTAAACTTCTTCCGGCGTTCCCTCCATCAACACCGAGACACAGGGAATATTTCCCATCAGAGAAACCTGATCCCCATACTCATCCTTTACCTTCTTTGTCTGGGTGTCAGAAATATGCCATGCGTCCCCCGATTCCTTCAGCACCAGATCAAACCGGTCGTCATATGGACCGCAGGTGTGGATTACAATGTTTGCTCCGTAGTCTTTGATCCGTTTGTTGGCACGGATGTTGCTCTCGGAAATACATTTTTCATAAGTCTTTCTGGAAATGCAGTAACCTCCGAAGTTCGGCATCGGAAACCAGAGGAAATCCACACCGGCATCCCACAATATTTTCGAGGACTCCACTACAGCATCTTCTACATGATCCGAAAGTGCCCGGAACAGCTCCGGGTTCTTAACCATCGCCTTAAAAGCAGGTTTTGCTCCCATCAGGGTAAATGCCACGGCCGCCGGCACATGCAGGATTACATAGATCGGTTCATCCGGTTCTTCTTTCCGCATCAGCTCAATGGTTTTCAGCAGGTTTTTCAGCATCGGACATTTTTTCGGATCATAGGGACGCAGCTTCTCAATATCCTCCCTCGAGTGTACCACATCATCTCCATCTCCTACAATCTTTCCTTCACTGTTCGGGAGATGACCGCCCATCATTGCCGAGATGCCGCCATAGGCTCCGGCGCACATCCCGTCATATCCCAGTTTTCTCCGGGTTCCGACCATACATTCTGTCATCTTCTCCGGGCTCGCCATCACCTCCGGCATCGTATATCCATAGCGCGTTACCGGAAGAGAAAATGCATTCATGATCACCGGAATTCTGTCCGCACCCTTCCCCTCCAGGATTGCTTTTACTGCTTCTCTTTTTCCCATCATGGCCTTCGTCCTCCTTATGCTGCTCCTACCAGTTTCTTTGCAAATTCTACTGCTTCGATGGCATTTCTGGTGTATCCGTCCGCTCCGATCTTCTCTGCAAATGCAGGAGATACCGGTGCGCCGCCAACCATGATCTTGACTTTATCGCGAAGATCTGCTTTCTTTAATTTTTCTATCACCTTCTCCATTCCCGGCATAGTTGTGGTCATCAGGGAAGACATGCAGAGAATGTCCACATCATTGTCCCGTACATAATCCACAAAAGTGTCCAGCGCCACATCTCTTCCCAGATCATACACGTCAAATCCTCCTGTCTCCAGCATGATCCGCACCAGGTTCTTGCCGATATCATGGGTATCTCCTTCCACCACACCGATCGCCACCTTCCCGATACTCTGCTTCTCTGTATCCGGAAGATATTTCTGGAACTCCTCGATTCCGGCATACATGGCGTCTGAGCAAACGATCAGTTCCGGTACAAAATACTCCCCTTCTTCATATAGAACGCTGGCACGTTTCATTCCGTCTACCAGACCTTCCAGCATGCCCTCCTGAGGATCATAACCGGCAACGATATATTCCTTCACCACATCTACAACTTCATCATCCTCCATGTCACACACGCAGTCTGACAGTCTGCTTAATAATTCTTCCTTGCTCTGCATCTTGCCTTCCTCCTTTTTGATGTTCATATTTTATATTTTTCTTATATCCTAGACCTTTTCGGCAGCCTGACCGGGCTCTTTTTCTGAAATAGTTCTTCCAGCGCCGGGCGGTTCAGGGTGGATCCTATGATTACGATTCTGCTCTTCTTTGGGTCTTTCATCGACCGGAAACCAGCATGTGACATCGTAACATCCACTTGCAGCCTTTCTCCCGACGGTGTCTCCAGAATTCCTTTTGCCCTTAAGATTCTTCCATACTTCCGGTCTCGCAGTTTTTCCAGCAATTCTTCTATCTCCGGCTTCGTCATCTTTGGCAGATCCTGAAAGCTGATACTGGAAAACGTAAGCTCTGCTGCCCCGGAAATATTACTTTCTTCTTCCGCTTCTTGGGACATCTCTGTATCTGTCTGTTCCGCCATCTTTAAAAGCCCTATAAGTTCTTCTCCCTCCAGCTTTCGGAAATCTCCTTCATAGATCACCGCATCCGGATTTCTTTTCCTGATGTCCTCCAGGATCCCTGTTTTCTGCTCTTCTGACAGTTCCTCCATCTGGCTGCAGAAAATGATCTGCGCCTGCCGGATCTGATCCAGATAGAATGCGCCAAATCCATCTGCATACTCTTCATAAGAGCTTCCATCCACCACGGCGATACGCTGCGTGACCTCCAGTTCCACGCCGTCCCTGTCCCTGACCTTCTCACATACTTTGACAATATCGGAAAGCTTCCCCACCCCGGAGGGCTCGATCACGATCCGGTCCGGCTGATACTGCCTGGCGATTTCCCGTATCCCGTTCCGGAAATCTACGGCCAGACTGCAGCAGATGCATCCTGCATAAATCTCTTTCACCGGAATATCCGACTGGATCAGATCTCCATCCAGCCCGATTTCCCCATATTCGTTTTCAATAACCACTGTCTTCCCGGTAAGCAGCGGCAAATACTGCTTCAGAAAGGTTGTCTTTCCGGCTCCGAGAAAACCGGATACGATCTCAATGTCCATGCCGTCTCCTTTGTCTGCATAAAAAAGGTGCGAAAAGGCACAACGTAACCGCTGTCCTTTCCCCACCGAAAAAATCATACTCATATATAGCAGGTCTCCTGACTCGATTTCATCCAGCGCTTCCACCTTCCCCTTCTCCCGGGTGGCATATCCGGAAGGCTGTCCATCACACAGTAGAGCGGGCTGTTCCGGATTCTCACCGGATTCCCTTTTCAATGCCTTGGCATCACTATATACGTTACATGACAATCATATCACAAAGGAGTTTTGATAGCCCAATTGATAATTCAAATGTTTTTATCATTTTTTTCTATGATTTAAAAAAAACTGTTTCATTGATTCTCTCATTTTTGTGCGATATAGTAAACGTAGATTCAAATTTCTGTTTTAAGTACAAAGGGGGTCTTATTTTATGCACAAAGATGACCAGATGACGCCAAAAGAAAGAGCCTTTGCTCTTTTTGCCAAAAAGCCGGTAGACCGTATGCCTATCAAAATTTTTTCTCCTTATATCGGAATGAATTTTGGAGTTTCCTATGATGAAGCCTTTAACGATGCCAGATCCCGTGCTCACTGGCTGATTGAAGGATACCGCCGTTTTGGGCAGGACGGCTTAAGCGTAAACTACAGACTGGATGGAATTCCCGTTGCCTTCGGCGCTGCGTCCACCTACGATCCTACAGGCATTCCGATTGTAAAAAATCCAGTTATTAAAGATCTGACAGATATCTCCGAACTGGATCTCACAAAATTGAGATTCGAAAATGATAGAAATGCACAGATTGCTTTTGATGCAGTGCAGATCATTCAAGAAGAGCTCCAGGACGAGGTTTTTACCGGTGTCGGCTTCATGGGGCCTTTTACCACCGCTGCTAACCTGGCTGGAACTACCAAGATTCTAAAGGCAATGCGCAAGGATCCTGAAAATCTGCATCGCCTTCTTGACTTTGCCGCAGAGGCCACCATCGAAGTCGGGCGGAAATTTGTAGAAAATCAGATTGGTATCGGCCTGGCCGAGCCGACTGCTTCTCTGTTGTCTCCAGGACAATTCCGTGAATTTGTCATCCCTTATTATAAAAAAGTCATGGATCAATGGAAAGAATGGGGCAGCCGGGGCGCAGGATTCCATATTTGCGGAGACACAACAAAGCTTCTGGAAACTTTCCCTGAAATGGGTATCCGCGGCGTCAGTATCGATAGTGCTGTAGACATTGGTTTTGCCAAAGAAACGGTCGGTGATAAGATGTCGATCATGGGAAATGTTTCCCCGATCGAAATCCTGGAAGGCACGCCAGACAGTATTCAGGCAGCGGTTATAGACTGCTTCCGGAAATGCTGGGACAACCCCTGCGGCTTCACGATCGCCCCAGGCTGTGACATCCCGGTACAGGCTCCTCTTGAAAACATAGATGCATATATGAAGGCTGCACGGATGTGTGCCAAATATCCGGTTCAGCCATCAAACTGGGAATAGAATTTCTTAATCAGGCGGCATTTTTCACCGCCTGATTACTTTTCATTATTCCTCCATTTCTTCTTTCGGAACAAATTTAAACAGCTTAGACTGTCTTGGCATCCTCCCGATAATACTCCCGCAGACACTGATACCCAAGCTCGAACAGTTTTTTCTGCCTGTCATATATCTCCCGATACTCTTCTCTCGGGCAGAATATCTTATCTGTTTTTACAAACTGACGCACAACAGAAAAATCCTGGAATGCTCCTACGCCCACGCCCGCAATCACCGCCGCGGCGATGGACGTGGCCGTTTCCACATGATCCAGGCGGTGCAGCTTCACTCCCAGCACATCGGCCAGGATCTGCGCCAGCACGTCTCCCTTTGCTCCGCCGCCGGTCAGGATCAGCTCCTTCCCGTCTATATGCTCCCGCTGTGCCTTTAAGATCACATCCAGATTCATGGCTATGCCTTCCAGCACCGCACGCACATAATCACATTTCTGGTGCTCCATCCGGATCCCCAGAAAACTGCCGGAGGTATCCGGATTCCATCTGGGGCTTCTCTCTCCCAGAAGATAAGGCAGAAAAATCAGCCCTTTCGCCCCCGGAGGGGACTGGCACACCAACTGATTCAGAAGCTCATAGACAGATTCTCCTGTTTCTTCTGCATGCCTTTCCTCTTCCTGGCACAGAGCCTCTCTGATATAGGAATAAGAACTTCCGGCTGCCTGCATCGTCCCACAGGGCATATATTTCCCCGGAACCACATGTCCGAACCCGATCAGGGTCTTCTCCCTGTCCAGCTCAACTCTGCCGGAGGTTCCTGCGATCCAGGCTGAGGTTCCAAAGGACAGGAACAGCTGGCCGTCCTCGACACATCCTGCTCCCAGCGCAGAACAAGGTCCGTCTCCTCCTCCGCAGACTACCTTTGTCTTCGTGGTAAGTCCCAGCTCCACCGCTGCTTCTGCAGTCATCTCTCCGATCACATCTGTGGATGCATGAAGCTCCGGAAGTTTGCCCGGATCAATTCCGGCTGCCTCCAGGATCTCCTCCGACCATTTCAGATGCCGCAGGTCAAATACATCTGTTCCGGAGGCTTCCGAATAATCTGTCACAAACGCTCCGGTAAGACGGCAGATAATATAATCCTTTGCCAGCAGCATCTTATAGGTCTTCCCATAGATCTCCGGTTCATGTTCCTTAATCCACATTAGTTTTTCAATACTGTAACTGGGGCTGACCCGGTGCCCGTTGATCTCATACATCCGGTCAAAACCAATCTTTTCCTCCAGATATTCCGCCTGCTTCTCCGCCCGGTGATCCGCCCAGATCATGGCCGGACGCAGCGCCTTCCCCTCCCGGTCGACCACAATACACGCCTGCATCTGCGAGGAAAAGGACACCGCCAGCACCTCCGAAGGATCAATCCCCTTTACAATCTCTCTGGTAGCCTGGCACACAGCCTGCCACCACTCTTCCGGGTCCTGTTCGGCATAATTTTTATGAAAAAAATGAACCTCATATGGAACTGTATGGCTTTTGATCAGTTCTCCTTCTGTCGAAAACAGAGACGCCTTATTGCTGGATGTCCCCAGATCATGTGATATCAGATATTTTGCCATGTGACACTTTCCTCCTTATGATAATGAAATCTTCTGCTTTCCTGCTTTCTTTCCACCATCTTATCATACGCCGTCCACCTTGTAAACTTCGAAGTATATTTTACTTTCGTACGAAACTATATCTATTGACTTACATTGTTTTTTTTGCTAATATACACTCAGATTACATATCTCTTCCTTAGCATGAGACTGCACATCAGATCAGACTGTCAAACCTGCTGCCGAAGAGATCAAGGAGGCGCTGACTATGAAAACGCGACACAGTAAAATCCTGGAATACATCACTGAACACGGGAAAACAGAAGTCTCCGTACTGTCAGACAAGCTTCAGGCTTCCACAGTCACCATCCGCAAAGACCTGGACTATCTGGAAGAACGCGGCATGCTAAAACGCGAGCGGGGTTTCGCCGTCCCCAACGATCCGGGAGACATTTTCTACCGTATGGCCTTCCACGCCGATAAAAAACAGCGTATCGCCAGAACTGCCGCTGCTTACATCGAGAATGGCGAAACTGTCATGATCGAATCCGGCTCCACCTGTACGTTACTGGCCGAGGAACTTGCCCGCACCAAGAAGAGTGTGACCATCGTCACCAACTCTGTCTGCCTGGCGGAATATGTCCGTTCCTACTCAAATATCCAGCTCATTCTCCTGGGCGGAATCCTGCAGACGCCCAGCCAGTCTCTGGTAGGGCCACTGACCCGGCAGGCCGCGGAAGCTTTTCATGTAGACAAGATCTTCACCGGGATTGACGGTTACTCCCGTTCTTTTGGATTCACCGGAGACGATCTCACCCGGGCTGATACTCTGCATGCTATGATTGCTTCTGCCAGACATGTCTATGTGTTGACAGATTCTGAAAAATTCCGGCACCCGGGAGCCGTCTCCTTCCTTCAGCTTGACCAGGTTTATGAAATCATCACAGATGAAGGCATCCCCCCGGAAGAAAAATCCTTTCTGGAAAGCCAGAATATCCGTATCACAATTGCAGACAACTAATTCATATATTTTCAAGGAGGTTTCATCATGAAATACTTATTAGACACAGCCAATCTTGCAGACATCCGCCGGTTTTATGATATCTTTCCCATCGCCGGCGTCACATCCAACCCTTCTATCGTAAAACGGGAAGGAAACGTAGATTTTTTCGCACATATGAAAGAGATCCGCTCCATCATCGGACCAGAAAAGGCATTGCACATCCAGGTAACCGCACTGGATACAGAAGGGATGTTAAAGGATGCGGATACCATTCTGGAAAAGGTAGATCCTGATGTTTATGTCAAAGTTCCTGTCACTATAGAGGGGATCAAAGCAATCAGGCTGATGAAGCAGAATGGCATCCGTGTAACCGGAACCGTTGTCTACAGCAAACAGCAGGGATTCCTGGCCATGGAAGCCGGGGCAGACTTTATCGCTCCTTACTTCAACCGTATGGAAAATCTGGGGATCGATCCCGATGACGTGATCGCCTCCCTGGCAGAAATGATCGCCCTTTACGATTATCCGACTCAGATCCTGGCCGCCAGCTTTAAAAACGCAGGGCAGGTAGACCGGGCATTCCTGGCCGGCGCCCAGACTGCCACCATGGATCCTTCCATTCTGGAGGGTATACTGGCCCAGCCCCATATTACCGGAGCCGTAGATGCTTTTGACGCAGACTGGAAGTCTATTCACGGGAATACTCTGATCTGCGACCTATAGGTTATAGACATTATCTATGTCTTTGCCCCGGACATTAAAAAAAGTGATTTGATATCTCCCGACTCCAGGTCTATACTATGAAATAGATATGAATAAGGAGGTAAGAGTCATGTCAATTACTGCAGAAACTGCAAAAGCACATGTAAATGATCCGGCCGTTTTATGCTGCAGAGCTGAAGCTGGTATTACGATCGAAGCTGCCAATCTGGAGGATCCGGCAATCTTTGATGAACTGGTAGACTCAGGTCTGCTCACTTTAGACGGCTGTCTGACAATCGGACAGGTACTGGGTGCAAAATTAACAAAAACGAGCGATTCCTTATCCCCGTTAACCCCAGACAACGTAGAAGGATACAAAGAATCCGTACCTGCGGAAGAAGAACCGGGAGAAGACACTGATTCTGCTGCAACCTCTCAGCCTGCAGAAATAAATGTTGCCGGTGCAGTTACAAAAATCCAGCATGGAAAAGTTGTAATTTCTATTAAAGAAGGGAAAGACATTTATCTGGAACTTCCGATATAAACAGAACAATTACCTTTTTATGACATATTTTCCCTTATGTTAATGCGCAAAACAAAAAGGACAGAACCCATTCCCCATGGATTCTGTCTTTTTGTTTTCCGTAATTTTTAAATGACTATAAGATTTTGGATAAAAATTCCTGAAGTCTTGGGTCCTTCGGATGCTCAAAAAATTCTTCCGGCGGAGCCTCTTCTTTGATCATTCCTTCATCCATAAAGATCACTCTGGAAGCCACCTCTCTTGCAAATCCCATCTCATGAGTAACTACTACCATGGTCATGCCGTCTCTTGCCAGCTCCTTCATCAGATCCAGAACCTCCCCTACCATCTCGGGGTCCAGGGCAGATGTCGGCTCATCAAAAAGTATCACATCCGGGTCCATTGCCAGTGACCGTATGATCGCCACTCTCTGTTTCTGTCCACCGGACAGTGTGGACGGATATGCATCCGCTTTATCGTCCAGTCCTATCCGCTTCAGAAGCTCCATTGCCCGTTCACGGGTCTCCTTTATGATCTGCTCCTTTGTCTTCTCAATGGGGATCAGTTCCTTTTTTTGCGCTCCCCGGAAAAGATTTCCAAACTGAGTCTTCCGGTTTTCCCGTTTCGCTTTCTTTATATCCTTACACTTCAGATATGCCGGAGCCATCATCACATTCTGCAGCACCGTCTTATTCTGAAATAGATTAAAATGCTGGAACACCATTCCCATATGGCGTCTGTGTACGTTAATGTCTACTCTCATGTCAGCAATATCCACGCCATTAAAGATAATACTTCCAGAGGTCGGATCCTCCATACAGTTCAGGCATCTGAGAAATGTACTCTTTCCGGAGCCGGAAGGCCCGAGCACCGCCACGATATCTCCTTTATTGATCGTGATATCAATTCCCTTAAGCACCTGTATCTCGCCAAAGTCCTTTTTCAGATTAATTACGTCTATCACTCTTCTTCAGGCTCCTTTCCATGATTTTTATCAGCAGCGTGATCACCAGTACCAGCAGGATATAGATCAACGCCATCACCAGGTACGGAACCATAAACTCGTAGCTGTTACTTCCAATATAGTTAAACGCTACATACAGATCCGCCGCTCCCACGAAACTGACCACCGATGTTTCCTTAATCAGAGAGATGAACTCATTTCCCAGCGTCGGCAGGATGTTTTTAACCGCCTGTGGAATCACGATCTTTATCATGCTGGTTCCAAAGCTTAATCCCACAGCTCTTCCTGCTTCCATCTGACCTGGATCTACCGACTGGATTCCACTCCGCATGATCTCTGATATGTAAGCGCCACTGTTTAGTCCGAACACCAGCATAGCTACCTGGACACCGGTAATCTGCCAGCCAAGGATCGGAAGCAGTACATAGTAAAATACCAGCAGCTGCACTACCATCGGTGTTCCCCTGAACAAAGCCACATAAAAGCCACAGATTCCGTTTAAGATCCTGGGCAGCCGTTTATATTTCGGCAGCACCCGCACCGTTGCGATGATCGTGCCGATCAGGATACCAATGACAAGACCCGTCACCGCAATCAACAATGTATTCTGGAGTCCTTCCACGACTTTTACATAGCCATTCTGCTCCAGAAATATCTCCATAAACTTGTCTACTTTCTGACCAAAATTTCCCATAGTCTTCCCTTCTCAAAAAAAGGAAGGCGCCATCGAAAAAGACTGCCTTCCTCTTCCTTTCTTTCTGAACTCTTCCTACTGCATCTCATTGATGGCTTCTGTAATCGCTGCTGCCGGAGCCGCATCAATGATCACATACTGGATATTGCCATTCAAAAGATCCTGTACCGCCAGGGAACCGCTCTTATACGGAACACATTCTGCCGGAAGGCCATCGAATCCCCATTCCTCATCGCCTTCTACATAATACTGTCCGGTCGTTCCCTGCTGTACACCAATCTTATCAGAAGACTCCAGTTCACCGAGCTTAGCTGCTACAGCATCAGCATCCTCACAGTCATCAAAAGCGCTGTCATCGCTGCGTACTACCAGACGCTGAGATGCCTGATAATATGGATCAGAGAAGGTTACGTACTCCTCTCTTTCCTCATTGATGGTAAGACCTGCCATGGCGATGTCACATTTCTGCTGTCCTACAGACAGACATACCGCGTCAAAATCCATGTTCTGGATTACCAGCTCCTGTCCCAGCTCTTCTGCCAGGAGTGCCGCAATCTCCATATCAATTCCGTAATACTGGTCACCCTTCGTATACTCAAACGGTTCAAACGCTGCATTTGTAGCCACCACCAGCTGATCCTTAGAAGAATCCAGCTCAGCTGACTCTACTGCCTCAGGTTCTCCGCCTCCGAAGTATTTATCGCAGATTTCATCAAAGGTGCCGTCTTCCTGGATCTTGGCAATAAAACCATTTACCTGATCCAGAAGCTCCGGCTGGTTCTTATCCACACCAAATGCATATTCCTCACTTGTAAGGTCGATATTAATGACCTTTGCTGTTACACTTCCATCTCCGGACCCCTCAGAAGATCCTTCTGAACTGTCGCTGCTTCCGCCGCATCCTGCCAGTGTACCGCAGGCAAGGATCAGGGCAAGGCCCAAAGCTAATTTCTTTTTCATAACATTCCCTCCATTCGCTTTCTCTTTGCATAAACATACAAATCGTTCTCATAATTATAACATGTTTTTAACAAAAAGCAAGCCCTAACCTAAAGCCAGCTGAATCAATGCTACAACGATGATCAGCCCACCCAGCACGATCCGGTAATATCCAAACACTTTGAAATCATGCTGCTTGATATAACCCATCAAAAATTTGATCGCCACTACGGAGACAACAAAGGATACCACACAGCCCAAAAGCAGGTACCCAAGCTCGCCTCCCGTAAAGGAAAAGCCGAATCCGATCAGCTTCAGAAGGCTGGCGCCGAACATAACCGGAATCGCCAGAAAAAAGGTAAACTCTGCCGCCACTTCCCTGGACACCCCGATGATCAACGCTCCAACGATCGTCGCCCCTGATCTTGAGGTTCCCGGAATCAACGCCAGCATCTGGAAAAATCCAATCCACAGAAGCATCTGTATACTTAACTGTGAAATCTTTGTCACGGACGGTTTTTTCCCTGCATTCCGGTTTTCAACGATAATGAATAAGATACCGTAGACAATCAGCATGATTGCCACCGGCAGCGGTTTGTAAAACAGACGGTCCAGCACGTCGTTAAACAGAAGTCCGATCACTGCCGCCGGAACAGATGCAATCAGCACCTTGATCCACATCTGCCATGTCAGCATCTTCTGGCGCTCCGTTTTCTTCGGCGAAAATGGATTCAGTTTATGAAAATACAAGACCACTACGGCCATAATCGCACCAAGCTGGATCACCACGTTGAACATTTCCATAAACTCATCGCTCATACCAGGGGACAAAAGATCCCCTACCAGGATCAGATGTCCGGTACTGCTGACCGGCAGCCACTCCGTGATCCCTTCTACAATCCCAAGAATAATTACTTTTAATACGTCTAACATTTGCCTCTCCCTTCTATGGTTTAAAGAACATACTTCTCGATGAACTTTGCAGCTCCCTCTTCATCATTGGATCCTGTCACATAATCTGCGGCTTCTTTTACCTCATGGACAGCGTTTGCTACCGCAACGCCGATCCCTGCCTCCCGGACCATCTGTATATCGTTGGCCGCATCGCCAAATACCAGCACCTCCGCCAGCGGGATCTCAAGCATCCTGGCCAGCAGCCGGACTGCCTTCCCTTTATTGACGCCCCCGGCATTCACCTCAATATTTTTTTCCAGAACACTGGTCACTGCAGTACCAGGAATCTGTCTGATCCTTTCAAGCGCCTCATCCCTCTCCCCGGCCTTGGCAAACAGTCCCTGCAGCTTATCCACGCCACGCTTTTCCTGCTCAAATTTTACCATTACATCGTCAACCGGTATCCGGGTAGATACTACATATTCCGCCATCGGCGGATAGGAAAGATAGGTATGGATCCTCTCCAGACATTTGCGGGGCGCATATCCGATCCCATCGTAATAGACTTCCCTCATCGCATCATACTCTCCCATAATGTTCAAGATCCTGCGGGCCGTCTCCGCCGGCAGAAGATCTTCATGCAGGATCTTCTCCTCCTTCCGGTCCACGATCCTCCCGCCGTTTGCCGAAATCACATACCGTATTCCGGGGAGTGCCAGCAGTTCCTCCGGTACACCGCACAGCGGACGGCCGGTAACAGGCAAAACAATCTTCCCCTGTCCGGCCGCAGCCTTAAGCACCGAAGCCGTATAGGGAAGCAGTTTTTTATCCGTAGTCAGCAGAGTCCCGTCTAGGTCCACACCGATCATCTGCACCTTAAGCTTCATAGATCACCAGTTCCCTTCTGTCTGCCAGAAAACGAAGCTTCTCCAGGCTGATCTGGTCTTCACTCTGGTCATAGGCCATTTTTGCATGATCCTCCATCTTTTTTACCACTTCCGACTGCCCCGCTGGTGCAAAAAGAACCGTGTCTTTTGCCGGCGCAATGATGATCAGGTCATCCTTTAATTTGTCCACACATACCTGCCAGATATGCTTCAGGCAAAGGGCACTGGCTTCATGATGTCCGTCCGCCAGAACGGCAAACGCACCGTACCAGGTATTTCCGATCACAAACTCCACATCCCGCACCAGATTTTCACAGGCCTTGCGGTATACATCCTCAATATCGCACCCCGGCGGAAGCATGGAATCCTTCAGCACCTCAAACACATCTGCGTTTCTCTTTATAACAAATATAATCTTAAGTTCTCCCAGGAATACCACCACAGGCGCATCTTTCTCAGAAAAATGTTTTCCATTCAAAGCCTGGGTGTCTGTCAGTTCATTTTTGATCCAGGGATAAACCTGATCTTCGATCGTTTCCCACTTATAATGGGGCTCTTCATACTTTTCCATGCAGTATCTCCTTTTTTCTACACTTTCTCTCTCATTTTACCAAAAATCGCTTTATAAAGCAATTTCTTAATGATATGATAAATAATAGCGGGCAATTATTTTATAGAAACATTACCCGCATTGAAAATCTTTAGGAGTGATTTGGTATGAACACTGAGAGCAAAACTTCGAATCCGATCACCGATGGGGTGATCTGGAAACAACTTCTGATTTTTTTCTTTCCGATCATGGTCGGCACGCTCTTTCAGCAGCTGTACAATACTGTCGATGCCGTGATCGTGGGCCGTTTTGTGGGGAAGCAGGCCCTGGCCAGTGTCGGCGGTTCTGCCGCTGTACTTTCTAACTTTGTAATCGGATTTTTCACCGGTCTTTCATCGGGTGCCACCGTCATCATCGCGCAGTATTACGGTGCAAAAGATGAAAAAAATCTGAATAAGGGATTACATACGGCGTATGCCTTTTCTATCATCGCCAGTATTCTGATCTCTATTATTGGATGGTTTGCAACGCCGGGACTTCTTCGTCTTCTGAAGACACCGGCAGATACGATCCCGGATTCTATCCTGTATCTGCGGATTTACTTCCTGGGCATCATATTTACCCTGATCTACAACATGGGATCTGCGATCATGCGTGCCCTGGGCGACTCCAAACGTCCGCTCTATTATCTGATCGTATGCTGTTTTTTGAATATTGTACTGGACCTCTTTACGGTCGTAGTCCTTAATATGGGGATCGCCGGCGCCGCTATCGCTACCGTGATCTCTCAGGCAGTCAGCGCGGCACTTGTCACCCGGTCTCTCATGAAGTCCTATGACCTTTTAAAACTGCGCCTTCGGGCCATACGTATCCACCCCGATCTTCTGCGGGCAGAATTCCGCATTGGTCTTCCCGGAGGACTGCAGTCCTGTGCATACAGTATTTCCAACATCATCATCCAGGCAGCTATCAACAACTTCGGCACGGACACTGCCGCCGCCTGGGCCGCTTTTGGAAAAATGGACGCCATTTTCTGGACCATCAGCGGATCCTTCGGCATTACTATTGCCACCTTTGCCGGCCAGAACTTCGGAGCCCGCAGGTTTGACCGCATCCAGAAAAGTGTCCGGGTATGCCTTGCCATGGCCCTGGGGCTTTCCTGTGTCCTGCTGATCTTTTTGTTTGTCTGCTGCCGGCCGCTGTACTACGCTTTCACCACGGATCCGTCCGTCATCGACATCGGCGTATATATGTTAAGACTTATCACGCCCAGCTATATTATTTACATATTTGTAGAAATCTTCTCTGGCGCTCTCCGGGGAATCGGAGACGTCCTGATCCCCACGACCATTACCATGGGCGGTGTGCTTCTCATCCGGCTTTCCTGGATCCTCTTTGTCACACCAATGACCGGAGAGTTATCCACACTTTTGTACAGTTATCCCCTTGCCTGGGGCGCAACGGCGCTGTTTTTGCTTCCCTATTACTTCCGGCGGAAGAAAAAGCTGCTGGCATAACCGGCATAATAAAAAGCAATGGGGAACGGCGGCCGCCGTTCCCCTGACTATTTATAGCCGTATTTAAATCTCACTTCTATTTTCCCTGCATCTGCTCCAATGCATACAATGCCGCACCCGTGGCACCCACGATTTCCGGCTCCTGGCAAATGTAGAGATCCGCACCGAGTTTGCGTTCCACAGCCCGCACCACACCGGGGTTCTTGGCCACTCCTCCGGTCATCATAAAGTCTGGCTCCATTCCCGCCCTGCGAAGCAGTCCGTATGCCTTATTTGCTATAGCGTTGCAGACACCGTTTGCAATGTCGTTTTTTTCCTTATTGTTTGCGATCAGAGAGATGACCTCCGACTCTGCAAAAACAGAACACATGCTGGTGATCTCGATATTCTCCGTGGAAGTAAGCGCCAGTGCTCCCATCTCGTCCAGACTGATCTCCAGCGTTCTTGCGATCATTTCCAGAAACCTTCCTGTCCCCGCTGCACATTTGTCATTCATGACGAAGTCTTTCACTTCTCCGTTTTCACTTAACCGGATTGCCTTGCTGTCCTGTCCGCCGATATCCAGGATCGTCCGGATCTTCGGATTGAAATAATGAGCTCCCTTGCCATGACAGCTGATCTCCGTCACATTTTCATCCGCAAAGGGGATGCTGACCCGGCCATATCCGGTGGATACGATCCAGGCGATATCCTCCCTGGAAAGGGACGCCTTCTCTAGCACCTCTTCCAAAACCTTGTCTGCACTCTCTCCTGATTTGGCGCCTGTGCGCACCACAGAAAATGCCGTGATATTTCTGTCCTGATCCATGATTACCGCATTGGTGGATGTGGATCCGCTGTCGATTCCAAGTACATACATACCGTTCTTTCCCTCCATCTTCTTTACCGGCTTTATCGCGTCTTTTCCAATCGACTCCAGGAATGCCTCGATCCGTGTCAGGATCTGTCCGTAGCTCTGCTTTGTATAGTCCGTTTCCAACAGCAGCATCGGACGCTTAAGCCAGCTTTTAAGCCAGGCGTATTCATAAGCATAATTATCGCAGAACTGTACCGTGTGGTAGATGACGCCGTCCACGCTGTCTGCATACCGACGGATCAGCTCGTCTCTTCCCGCCGCCTGCTCCATCCGCATACACGGGAACTGTCCAAGGAGACCTCTGGCATATTCTCTTAAGGGCTCTTTCTCATCGTAGAAAAGCTTTCTCCCAAGCCCGGTACAGGTCAGGTCAAATGCCACATTCGCATTTCTTTTTTCCAGGATCTCGCAGATGCTGTCGTTGGCTCTTGCCCCCAGGATCCCGATATTGACTGTATGATCTTTCATTCCGGCCTGCTGACTCTCTTCTTTATCCCTGATATAGTCTAAAAATACTTTTTCATCAAAACATTTCCCGGAAAACTCTTCATACGCCCGGATCATTGCCCGTATCCGGGATTCATAGAGTCCGACACCCACTTCTTTGAGAAGTCTTGGCGTATCCAGCATATAAATAAATTTATCCGGAAACTCTTCCTTCAGTACATCATACAGCCTTCGGATGCTGTCGCAGCATGTGGTCAGGATGACCCCTTCATAATCCTTTTCCATGACCTCTTCCAGCACCCCTTTGGCAAAGCTGCAGATATTGGGATGCATCTTGATCTCCGCCTGGTTAAAATTGGTCACCTCAGGCTCGATCCTCTCCATCTTGACGCCCATGGATTCAAATACCTCAATAGGCGCATATTTGCAGATATATCCTATCATAATGTCTCCTCTTCCTTTTCTGTATCTAACATTTCTAAGAAGGCCTCCAGCCTGGTCTTGATCTGTCCATCGTGGCTGTTCCTTTTATCAATGCCGTCTCCGTCCAGGATCAGCATAGGGATTCCCTTCTTCTGCATCTCTTCTTTCAGAAGCACACTTCCTCCCGAAGACTGTTTACAGCCCCAATGGCAGAACTGGATCACTGCATCCGGCTTAAGGGTATCCGCAAGCTGCCCTACCATCTGAGCCTTATGGGAGTAGGAGCCATTGTACATGTTCCGGATGATCTTTTTTGCCAGCGAATGGAAGGGCTTTTCCGGATCCAGTTCTTCCACGGAATCAAGAATGATGTCACTGGCAATGATCTGATAATCCTGGCTTCTATTGAAGCACTGATTCAGGCTCTCCTGATAAAATGGAAGAAGATGCACCCACAGGATTTTCTTTCCCTCGTACTTCGGATATGTCTTGATCTCTTCGATCATATACCTGATCAGATCCAGAAACTCCTGCGTTCCGATCAGCAGATGCATCCCCATCATCATATAAAGATGACTGATCAGTTCTCCCGGATAATAATGTTCACTCTGCAGCTGGAAGAAACGCATCAGTTCCTTCCTGGTTTCATTCTCGATCCGCAGTGCCTCCTTCAGCTTGTCTTCCTCAAACCGTCTGCCAAACCGCCGCTCCAGTTCGGCTGTAAATTCCTCAAGCTGCCCGGCCAGATATTCCACAGAGGCCTCATCATCACCATAGGGCACATCCAGGAAGGTAAATGGCACGCCTCTTTTTTTCTCCAGATAGCGGAACGTATTCAAATTCCCGTCACAGGAAAGAGAGGTGGTAACCGCATACTGAGGTACCGGCACCGCGTCACTGTCAATGGCGCCCACGAACGTCTTATGATAGGAGCACAGTGTCGGGGCAATCCCCGTATTCTGCGCATAGTCAATGAAATAATCCTCCAGATGATATCCGCTCAGGTAACAGGCCAGGCACTCGATGGACAGTGTTCTAAGCCCAAAACACTGGATGATCTCGCAGGGCGAAAAAATATTTCCCCATACATAACTCTCCGAATGACTCAGTGCATCTGCCACGAAAGACATCATCATCGCCTCCAGCTTCTGATATCCCTTTGCCAGCCCTTTCTTTGGCAGGATCTTTGTTCTAAGCTTATTGGCCTGGAACCCCAGAAGTATTTTCCCCCAGCTTTTCTTCGGATCCTCAATCGTCTGTTCTTTTACGTAATCAATGTATTTGTCTACGACCCACATGCTGTTCCTCCATTTAAAAAAATCCAAAAGGAAGTGATCAGCCTTCTTCTTTCGAAAAGCGATCCCTTCCTTAGTAATTTTTCCTATATAAAATCTATATAAAATATGGTCTGCCGCTAAACCCATCCGGCCAGCAGCTCTACTGCTTCCTGAACCATCTTTGCCATTGGCATGTCCCGGACTCCAGCTATTATATTATCACACTGTCCCACCGGCAGCAAGATTCTTTTTGCTTCGCTTTGTCCTGCTGCTGCCGCCATGACCGGCGTGATCTCTCCCAGCATGGCATCTGCGATCACAATTCCGATCGGTCCCATGATCACATCTGCTCTCCTCGATGCCACCAGCACGGCATTTTCTCCCGTAGCCGCCTGATCCGCCCCGGCACGGAGCATGGCACCGGTAGCTGTGCTGTTTGCGCCCACAGCCAGGACTTCTATTTCGGGGAAGCGCTCCTTGACCGCCGCTACCAGCTGGCGTCCCAGGCCACCTCCCTGCCCGTCTATGATCAGCACCTTCATCTATTCATCCCTGCCTCTTCTGGTATGTTTTATAATGTAAGAGACGGAGCCGCATAAACACGTCCGCCCAGCTCCTGATCCAGCATATAGAGACTCTTTGCGTCCCCGCCGAACAGTTCCATCTTTTTGATCAGGTCACTGGCATTAGTCTCTTCCTCGCCCTGCTCCTTTACAAACCAGTCTAAAAACTGCATAGTACGGAAATCCTTTACCTCATAAGCCGCCTCATAGATCGCATGGATGAGTCCGGTCACATACTGCTCATGCTCATACCCCGCCTTCAGCGGATCCATCTTGTCATTCAGCACCGCATCCGGTTTGTCGATCGCATCAAAGGTTACCGGCACATCATTATTCTGCATATACTGAATGAACAGCATTGCGTGATCCCGCTCCTCCTGAGCCTGGATCTGGTACCAGTTTGCAAAGCCGTCCAGGCCCTGCTCTTTATAGAAATTCGCAAAACTCAGATAGAGATATGCGGAATAAAATTCCTTGTTTACCTGCGTATTTAATAACTCAGAAACTTTTTCATTTAACATTGCCAAGCATCTCCTTTTTACTTTTTAACTAGTATAACACCGTCTCACCATAAATTCAAAAAAATTCATCCAACAGAAAAATTTCTTTTGACTTTTTCGTTTCTTTTATGTTAGACTACTTTTTGATTTTTGAAGACAGTTCAAAAGAAACCAACAACGTGCAGTATCAGAAGCGTAAGTCCAGTTGTCTGATGCGGGCGCGTTTTTTTGTTGCAATTTTTCATTTTCAGGAGGGAAAACAATGCCACAGACAAAATTTCAAGATATCATTTTTACGATCATTATGGTACTTATCTTTGTATATGTTATGACTTTCTATAACGCCGGCCTGGAGGGAGACATCACCCTTTCCACCTTTGGCTATGCCCTGACCCATATGTGGCCCGAGGTCATCGGCGCTTTCATCGCCCAGCGTTACATCGCCTCCCCCGTTGTGAAGCGCCTGGTTTCCCGGCTCTTCACTCCAGGAGAGGATAAACCTATCTTCATCATCCTCGCCACTGCCGGATTTACTGTTTCCATGATGGCTCCCATGATGACCCTGTACGTCTCCATCTATCACATGGGAATTACTCCGAGGCTTCTGGACCACTGGCTTACCAAACTGATACAGAATTTTCCGTTTGCGCTCTGCGCCCAGATCTTTTATGTGGGACGCTGGTACGGCTGATTTTCCGTACCTTATTCAGAAAACAACTGGCCATGCAGAAGCACACTTCCGCATTAGTCGCATAAACACGCTGAATGATATATTTTCATCCTTTTTTACAGTTGACCTCTCCCCGGTATCCGGTGTTATAATATGATGCCAGGGGATATCCCCCTGCATATGCGAATATCTTTTGAAATAGTTCTGTCATGAGAGGAAGCTGTATATGAGTACATTAAAAAAATTTATTCAATATTATAAACCTTATAAAGGCGTCTTTTTCCTGGACCTTCTGTGCGCCACCTTTATCAGCGTTGTGGATCTTCTATACCCCCAGTTTCTAAGAAGCGCCATAAACGGGCTGTTTACCCGGGGCACAGAGGCCATCCTGTCCGCACTCCTTCCCATTGCCATCGGCCTTTTCATCATGTATGTTCTCCAGAGCCTCTGCAAATACTACATCAGCTACCAGGGACATATGATGGGCGCCCATATGGAACGGGATATGCGGGCAAAGCTTTTTGACCACTATGAGACCCTTTCTTTTTCCTACTATGCCCAGAATAATTCCGGGCAGATGATGAGCAAGCTGGTCTCTGATCTTTTCGACATAGCAGAGTTCGCCCATCACGGACCGGAAAACCTGTTTATTTCCCTGATCAAGATTGTAGGATCCTTTATTTTCCTGTTCATGATCAACTGGCAGCTGGCAATCCCGCTGTCTGTTCTGGTTCTCTGTATGCTGGTATTTTCCATCAGCCAGAATAAACGGATGCAGGCCACCTTCCTGGATAACCGCCGTAAAATCGGGGACGTCAACGCCAGTCTCCAGGATACTCTGGCCGGGATCCGCGTTGTGCAGTCCTTTGCGAATGAAGATATTGAGCGGGAGAAATTTGCCAAGAGCAACCATGGCTTCCTGCTTTCCAAGGACGCCAACTACAAATGCATGGGTGACTTTACCGGAGGAAACCTGTTCTTCCAGGGTATGATGTATCTGGTAACTTTCGTCTACGGCGGTTATCTGATCGCCCACGGACGAATGGATGTGGTAGACCTGTCCATGTACGCGCTCTATATCGGCATCTTTATCAGTCCGATCCAGATCCTGGTAGAGCTGATGGAAATGATGCAAAAGGGTATGTCCGGATTCCGCCGTTACCTGGACGTGATGGAGACCGAGACAGATATCAAAGACGCTCCTGACGCACAGCCGCTCACCGATATCCAGGGAAATGTTTCCTACAAAAACGTATCTTTCCACTATCCGGATGACGACGCACCGGTCCTGGAAAATGTATCCTTTGAGATCCCCGCAGGGCGTTCGATCGCTCTGGTAGGGCCGTCCGGCTCTGGAAAATCCACCATTTGCAATCTGCTTCCCCGGTTCTATGATGTAACCGGCGGCCAGGTGCTGATTGACGGGAAAGATGTCCGGGGACTGACACTTTCCTCTCTTCGAAATCAGATCGGTATCGTCCAGCAGGATGTCTACCTGTTCTGCGGAACCATCAAGGAAAATATAGGCTACGGCAAACCAGGCGCTTCTATGGACGAGATCATCGACGCTGCAAAGAAGGCTAATATCCATGACTTCATCGAAAGTCTGCCTGACGGCTATGACACCTATGTGGGTGAACGGGGAACAAGGCTTTCCGGCGGCCAGAAACAGCGGATCTCTATTGCCAGAGTCTTCTTAAAGAATCCGCCGATCCTGATCCTGGATGAAGCCACCAGCGCTCTGGACAATGAGAGCGAACGCTGGATCCAGAAAAGCCTGGATACCCTGTCTCATAACCGTACTACCATCACCATCGCCCATCGGCTCTCCACGATACAGAACGCCGATGAGATCCTTGTGGTGGCAGACAACGGCATCGCTGAGCGGGGCACCCACGAAGAGCTGTTAAAGCTTGGAGGAATCTATGCACATTACTATCATATGCCTTCGGCTGAAACACCGGCCAGACAACAATAGCATTTGAACTCATAAGGCGGATGACCTCCCTGGTCTTCCGCCTCTTTATTTCTCTTTCGTATCACCGTTTTTCTTTTTATTCTTCCTTCCACAGCCGCTCCAGGATCCCTGGAAAATCCACCTCCAGACTGCCGTCATAAATTCTGACAGGCACCCGGTCCCGGAAGGAATACATGGTGATCTCCGGCGCATCCTCGCCCTCAAACCAGTAGCAGACGACCTTTTCCCTCTTCCGGTCCACAATCCAATATTCCCGGACTCCGGCATTCATATATTTCTGCATCTTGACCCCATAATCCCTTTTCCTGCTGGAATCCGACACGATCTCGATACAAAAATCCGGCGCTCCATAGATCCCTTTTCTTGTGATTCTTTCATTCCGGCAGATCAGTGCGATATCCGGCTGTACCATGGTCCGGTTGTCACAGTCAAGCTGTACGTCCAGAGGCGACGGGAGGACCCGGCAGGGACCCTTATTTTTATGAATGTACAGTTTTATCTCAAACAAAAGCTCCGTAACAAGCTCCTGGTGCGTAAAGGTGGGTGTCTCCAGAAATATCAGCTCCCCATCGATCAGCTCTGCCCGCACATCCTCCGGCAGCTTCCGGTAATCCTCCACCGTATACTCGCCCTGTCTTTTTGTAAGATACGGAGTCACCGCTTCCCGGACTACGTCCGGAGGATTTCCATAAGCCGTGTCCCAGGATCCCCCCGGCACATTCCGGCTTTCCTCTGCACTTCCTGTCTCTGATCCTCCTGCTCCATACAGAACTCTTTCAAGTGCCTGCCAGGTCGCATAACGGGGCGACCTGGTCTCTCCGCTTAAGATCTTATTGATTGTTCCCACCGGTACCCCCGACAGCTGGGAAAGCTGCTCTGTAGTCATGCCTAATTCTTTTTTTCTCTCACTTAATTTTTCGTACAGCATCCAGATCCCCTCTCTTTTTCCTTTTTCTTATCATATCCCCTCTGTATATATTTGTCAACCGTTTTCGGATTTAATTACCCGTTTTATCCATTTTTGAGCATTTATGTTTTTTATTCGCTGATGTAATCCAGATAATCTGCTTCACTTGCAAATAAAATATATGTTCCATCCACACATCCCATATAACCATTGCTTACAAAATAGCCCTTCATCATTGAAACCTTCTTTCTTTTTTATTCTGGCAGAAGACCTGCCGTGCTTACTTTTTGTTTCTATGGTTATAGTTTACCGTTCATGGTGTCCAAAAAACTTCCCTTCCACTCTTCCTTTCTAAATTTTTTTCTGATATGATTAAAAAAACACAGGAAATTCTCCATGGATAAACTTAAAAGAAGGCAGGTGCTTAAATGGCAAAAGGAAAAAATCAGAAATTAAAGCTTTTGTATCTATTAAAGATTCTGATGGAGGAGACAGACGAGTCACACGGTCTGACCCGGCAGGAACTCTTAGATCGGCTGGCTTCCCACGGTGTAAATGCTGACCGCAAAACTTTATATACAGATTTCGAAGAACTCCGCACCTTCGGCATCGACGTCCTGTCCGAACGTCATGGGAATGACTGGTTCTACTATATCGGCAGCCGGGAGTTTGAGCTGGCGGAATTAAAACTGCTCGTGGATACCGTCCAGTCTGCCAAATTCATTACTGAACGGAAATCCCAGGCCCTGATCAAAAAACTGGAGAGCCTGGTCAGCAGACACGAAGCCGGACAGCTGCACCGCCAGGTGCTGATCTCCGGACGGATCAAGACTATGAATGAAAGCGTCTATTATAATGTGGACAAGATCCATGCTGCCATTAGCAGCGACTCCCGGATTCAGTTTCAATATTTTCAATGGAATGTCTGGAAAGAAATGGTGCTGCGCCACGACGGAGCCAGCTATCATGTCAGCCCCTGGGCGCTGGTATGGGATAATGAAAATTATTACATGATCGGTTACGACTCTGCTTCGCAAAAGCTCCGTCATTACCGTGTTGACAAGATGTTGAATATCTCCCCGGACGGGCAGAAACGGGAAGGACAGGAACAGATGAAACATTTTGACATTTCCCGCTATTCCAGGCAGCTGTTCGGCATGTTCGGAGGCGAGGAGACGAATGTCTCCCTGGAGGCCAAAAACTACATGGCCGGAATTCTCATCGACCGTTTCGGCAAGGATATTCCTATGATCCCGAAAGCGGACGGAACCTTTACCGCCCACGTCAATGTAGCTGTCAGCCCCCAGTTTCTTGGCTGGATCATAAGCCTTGGCAGCGATATCCGTATCACTGGGCCGAAATCTGTCGTACAAATGATGCAGGAGGAAGCCAAAAGACTACTGAAACAATATGAAAAGGGTTCAAATGACTAGAAACCATGCTGTCAAGAGTTCCTTGCTTTACTTTTCCTTCTTCTTCTCCGATAATGAAGGCAAGAACCTAAAACATCTTAGCGCTACGGAAGGGATGACGTATATGAATATCGGAAATGCCATCACAGAAATACGGAAGACTCAAGGCCTTACCCAAGAAGAATTTGGTGCACTGTTTCATGTCACCAGGCAGACCGTATCAAACTGGGAGAATGAGAAGAATTATCCAGACTTACAGATCTTAGTCAATATCAGCGATCAATTTAACGTTTCTCTGGATCAGCTTCTCAAGAGTGACCAGCAAATGATCCTACAAATCGACAAAGAGCGTTCTCTGGGGAAACTCCGGTGCGAAAAGAAAATCATTGATTTCCTAAACGGTGCCGGAACCGGCCTTATCCTTGGCTGCCTATACTCGCCGGATACCTGGCGAAAGGCTCTGACAATCACCATTGCCATCATCATGATCATTACCGGAAACTGTCTAAAAACCAAATATGATGAAAAAATGGAGAAATATCTGCAGTAAACATAAAAACACCGCCGTCTCGCAGGACTTTCTAGGTCCCGCGAAACGGCGGTATTCTTCTTTTTTATTTTTCGTCTATCGTCCACTTCAGCATATGTTTTTTCAACATTTCAAATATCTGCATCACAATAACCAGCACAATGACCATAAACACGAATCCGACCCAGGTATTTGCAAAGATGCCTAATTCTGCATATTTTTTTACAAAATATCCCATGCCTTCTCCTGCCCCGTACATTTCCGCGAATACCAGCATTACAAACGAGCTTCGCAGGGAATTGACAAACCCAGCCATGATGGAAGGGCTTGCCGCTGGCAGAATAACCTTGGTCATCCGCTTGAAACCAGTCAGTTCCAAGGTTGCCGCTTTATCCAAATAACGCTTGTCAATGGTCATAATACCTGTGATGGTGGCAAATAAGGTTGCCCACACAATATTATAAACAATCAGGAACACCGATGCCGAAAACAGGCTCGGCGCCATCAGAAGTACAAAGGGTGACAGCAGGATAGATGGTATCACACTGAACGCATAGATAACCGGATGCAAAACCTCCCGAACCCTTTTATTCATCCCCATGATTGTCCCGAGTACCAGTGCAATGATCAGTGAAACGATAATTGATGGTATCAGCAGTTTAAAGGATGCGGCCATATTTCCGAGCATCATGCCGCGGCTTGACACAAATGCTTCTTCGATCGCCTCTGTGGACGGAAACAGGTATGGATTAACCCATCCATTTTCCGTCGCTGTAACATACAGCAGCACAAGGCCCAAAAATATGCAGAACGTGATCCAATATTTCTTTATAAATTTTATTACCTTGTTCATGCATCCCTCTCCTTAACCACATCTATTACTTGTTGTTCTCTTCAAAGAAGGTCTTCATTTCTTCGTAGAATTCAGGATCCTCGTCACCATATTTCTCGGTTGCTTCTGTCAGAGCCTCCTCATACAGTTCCGTATTGATGTGATCATCGATATTGATATCTTTTGCTTTCTCATCCAGGAATCCGGTCTTGTCCAGAATATCCCATGCACGTTTTACGGAATTCTTCAGCGGATCTACACTTACAAAATAGTGCTCATCATCCAGCATATAAGCTGCAACGTATTCTTCAGTTGCCTCGATATCCTTTGCCAGAAGTGTTACAGCCTCTTCCTTGTTATTCACATAGTAGGACTGTGCACGAAGCAGAGCACGGATAATCGCTTTTACGGTATTCGGATTTTCATTAACCCAGTCTGTCTGTGCTTCCATACGGCAGCAAGAGTAGTTTTCCATAATCTCGCTCTGATAACTTACGATATCGATCTCACCATTTGCAGCCATCTCCTGTACTGCCAGGTTCTGACCGGTTCCCATCAGCGCATAAGCCACATCACCGCGCACAACTGCTGCCAGAGCATCATTATAGTCAGAATATACTTCCCAGTCCACTACGCTAAGCGGATCCTCATATCCCAGATCCATAACTGCACCCGTGAATGCAAAATAGCTTGGATTTACTGCAACTTTCTTTCCAATAAAAGATTCGATGCCGTTCCACTCAGCTCCTGCCTTTGCCACTACCGGCATACATCCTTCCACCATATGTCCGCCGAAAATTGTCAGATCAACTCCGGATGCAATCTGCTGAAGCGGATTACTGGTTCCGGCATTTGATACCACGTCTACCTTCCCTGTCGCCAGCAGCGTCATCGCATCTGCGTTTGCATTTGCCTCCACATACTCAATAGAAATCCCTTCATCTTCCAGATACCCCTTGTCTTCTGCAATCGTCAGAAGAACATTTCCACTGGTACCACAGTTCCATTTCACAACTTCCTGCTCCGGAGCGCCGTCTTCTGTCTTAGTTCCTTCTCCCTCTGCGCTTTCTTCTGAGGAACCGCCGCAGGCTGCCAGACTAAATGTCATCGCTGCTGCCAGCAGCACCGCAAAAATTCTCTTTTTCATAATTTTTTCCTTTCTCTTTTAGAATTTGTTTTCTATGTAGAATGGGAGTCTCCCGATTGCTACCTTACTCAATATGTTTTGCCACATCACGGTTGATCTGCCGGATCAGTTCTGTACGCATCTTCAGCATTTCCAGATTCTCAAACTGATTTTCTCTGGTTGGACGCCTATCTTCCGGGATCACACACTCATAGATAATGTTACTCGGCGACTGTCCCAGCACCAGGATTCTATTTGCCAAAAGCATAGCCTCATCTACATCGTGAGTTACAAAAAACACAGTTTTTTTCGGATTATCCTGGGCCCAAAGTTTCAGAATCAGATCCTGAAGTCTTGCACGGGTAACCGCATCCAGTGCTCCAAATGGCTCGTCCATTAAGAGGATTGGCGGATTCATACTGAACGCCTGCGCAATGGCACATCTTTGCTTCATTCCTCCGGACAGTTCCTTAGGAAGCATTTTGTAGACCGCTTCCTTAAGCCCAACTTCTTTTAACATATTCAACGCAACATTCTTAAGCTCCTGCTTGGATCTTTCTGGAAAACGCTGTTTCAACGCAAGCATGATGTTCTCTCCCGCTGTCATCCATGGGAAAAGTCCGTAGTCCTGAAACACTACTCCACGCTCCAGGCTGGCCCCTTCAATCTTTTGTTCTCCGATCCGGATCTCGCCTTCTGTTGGTTTTTCCAGTCCCGCCAGCAGCCGCAGCAATGTACTTTTTCCACACCCCGACTGCCCCAGGATACAGATAAACTCACCGGCCTTCACTTCTGTATTGATATCCTTTAAAATTAATCTGCCTCCTTCTTCATAGGAAAACGACAGATTACTGATTGTAATATACTTCATCTTTGTACATATCCCTCTATTTTTTCAACACATCAATGATCCTTTGTGCTGCTGTCTCAATATTCTCCCTGCTGGTTGCCAGATTTACCCGAATAAATCGTTCACTTTCTCCACTGCCAAACCATGCACCATAGTCTACGCCCAAACCACACTTATCACAGATTACCGTTTCCATTTCCTCCGGACGGATATATTCCCCCAGATCGATCCACATCAGATAGGTCCCTTCCAGCTTAGAAATCCACACTTTAGGGAGCTCTTTCTCAAGAGTTTCTCTCAAATAATGATAGTTGCCTTCGATGATCTCCAGCACCTCTTCCAGCCATTCTCTTCCATTCTCATAGGCGCTCTGCACTGCAATGTATCCAAATGCATTCCCGCCTTTAATCCGAAGGCGGTTCAGATATTCATCATATTTTTCCCGAAGTGTTTCATCTGGGATTATCAGGATCGAATTCTGACAAGCCGCCAGGTTAAAGGTCTTCGTTGCCGCGGTCAGTGTGATCAGGATCCCTTCATAATCTCCTGTAGAGGCCGCCACAACATGACGGTGTCCTGTCATGATCATATCCTGATGGATTTCATCTGCAATTACATATACCCGATGCTTTTTACAGATATCCAGAACTTTCCGGATCTCTTCCTCTTTCCAGACTCTTCCTACAGGATTGTGAGGCGAACAGAACACGAAAAGCTTTACATCATTCTCCACAATTTTCTGTTCAAAGTCCTCGTAATCCATCACATATCCCTGTTCGATACGCCTCAGGGGGCTTTCTACAATCTTTCTTCGATTATTGACAAGCGCATCCCTAAACGGATAATACACCGGCGGCATGATAAGTACACTCTCCCGCTCCTTGGTCAAAATCTGTATAATCCAGTTAATTGCCGGAACTACTCCTGGCGAAAAACGAATCCATTCCCTTTTCGCCTCATAATTATGATAAGACTTCTCCCATCTGATGAATGCTTCTTCATATCCAACTGAGGGTTCATAATAACCAAACACCCCAAACTCCACATATCTTTTCAACGCTTCTTTTACACATGCCGGAGCTTCAAAATCCATATCTGCAATCCATAGAGGCAGTATGTTTTCTTTCCCGAATTTTTCTTTACATTCATCCCATTTCCTGGAATTTGTATTTTTCCGGTCCTTATATACCACATGGCTCATAATAACTTTTTACACCTCTCATTGCCTGTCAAAAACTTGTCGAAAAGCGCTTCTTTAAGTCTATAAAGAAAGTCCCTTTTTGTCCAATTGATATTTCTCATAAAATTCATCATCTATAGTTTGTTTCTATAAACGAACACCACAAGCCTCATTCTCTGCGTGACGTTCACCAGCTATGATGTTATAACTAGCATCCACTAAATCACATATGAAATTATAAATTGTTGGATTATAAAGCCGAATTGCATATAGTATACATAGAAACGAGGCACGGTTAACACCGTGCCTCGTTTATTTACCAAATCAAACTATCCCGCAGCTTTCTTCTGTTTTTTACGTCTGATCAACAGCCCGATCACCAGTCCGATTCCTGCCGGCAGCGCCCATCCAAGTCCCTGTCCCGCCAGCGGGATCCACGTCTCCGCCAGCTCTGTCACTCCACTGATATGGAGAAATTCTTTCGTCCCTTCCGGCAGTGTCCGCAAGAAATCCACCATAGCCGCCACGCCGGTAAAGCCAAGTGTCCATCTAAGCACCGTCCCGTCATTGTCAAACCATTTCCCGCACAGGGTGAGAAGCACCAGTACGATTGCCAGCGGGTACAAAAACATCAGTACCGGCACCGCATAAGCAATGATCGCATCCAGTCCCAGGTTGGCCGTCAGAAAAGAGAGTGTGGCAAAGCCCACCGCCCAGGTCCGGTATCCCGGCCCGCCCGGAAACATTGCGCAAAAGGTCTCACTGCAGCTGGTCGTCAGTCCAATCGCTGTTTTCAGACAGGCCACCGTCACCAGTACAGCCAGGATCAGCATCCCGGCGCCGCCAAAATAATAATCCGCGATCTGCGCCAGCGCCTCTCCTCCGTTTGGAGCCGTCTCAAGCTGCCCTCTGCTCTGGGCTCCCACAAGCGTCACCAGCAGATAGATCACCGCCATGAGAAGCGAACTGAAGATTCCAGCCTTAACGGTACCCCTGGCGATCTGTCCCGGCTCTTTTACCCCAAGCCCACGGATCACGTCGATCACCACGATTCCAAAGGCCAGTCCCGCCAGTGCATCCATGGTATTATATCCCTCCAGGAGTCCGGTGAAAAAAGCTCCTGATTCATAGGCGCTTTCCGGAACCATATCGCCCGGCGTCCCCATAGGTGCACTCAGCGCCCGGAGCACCAGGATTCCCAGCATCACCAGGAACACGGGATTTAATACCTTTCCGATCCAGGTCATGATCTCTCCCGGTCTCAGAGAAAAGAATAGAACCACCGCAAAAAACAGAAATGAAAATGCAGCCTGCCAGAGCATATATCCGCTTCCTGACACGGCATTTGCCGGCAGGATCCTCTCAATCCCCACGGTAAAAGAAACGGAAGCACATCGGGGCGTCGCAAAAAACGGACCGATTGTCAGATACAGGGCACAGGTAAAGAAAATGCCGAATTTCTTTCCCACTCTGCTGGCAAGTCCCTGCAGGCCATTTTCCCGGCTGATGCCAAGAGCTGCCACGCTAAGGAGCGGCAGCCCTACTCCTGTCACCAGGAATCCTGCCGCCGCCTGCCACATATTTCTTCCTGCCATCTGCCCCATGGATACCGGAAAGATTAGATTTCCCGCCCCGAAAAACATACCAAAAAGCATACTGGCCACGAAAATTGTTTCTCTAAACGTCAACTTTTTCATATCACAAATTTCCCCATTTTCTTTTTATTATAGTGACTTAGTCACAGAAACTCAATCCGAAACCTGGTATTCTTAACACAACAAACACAAAGAATATAAAAAGGAGGACAAAAATATGTCAGCTATCAATATTAATAAAGATAATTTCAGTCAGGAAGTTTTAAATTCCGAAAAGCCAGTATTAGTAGATTTCTGGGCCAGCTGGTGCGGCCCCTGCCAGAAGGTGCTTCCGCTGGTAGACGAGATTGCCAGAGAGCGGGACGACATCAAAGTCTGCAAGGTCAATGTAGATGAGCAAAAGGACCTGGCAATGAAGTTCCGGATTTTAAGCATCCCCACACTTGCGGTATTCAAAAACGGAGAACTGGTCAGCCGTTCTACCGGCGCAAAACCGAAGGAAGAAATTCTGGAAATGATTTAGCAACAAATGATACGATGTCGGGGTCATAAGCCCCCGACTATGATGCCTACGGATTGTTCCGTGCTACGCACTCTCACAATCCTACCCAATATTCGCATATCGCGGGATATACATCCCACTTTTATGCTCATATCGGGGCGGGTCCCAAGGTCTTTCACCCACTTATGAGCAAGCTCATGTGGGCTTAGACCTTTTGCCCCTGGCATCATAAAATATCCCCCCAATCTCTTAAACTTAAAGAAGCACAGTCCCGCCTCCAGAGACTGTGCTTCTCTTTTACGTTATCTAAGACCCTGCCACTTCTTCCAGTCCGGCAATATCCGTAATCTCTACCATTCCTCTCGACAGCTTCACCATTCCCTCACTCTGGAAGTAGCGAAGCATCCTTGTTACCACCTCTCTTGCTGTCCCCAGGTGGTTGCCGATCACTTCATGGGTAATTTTTAAAAGACTGGTTCCCTCCACCGACGCTTCTTCCAGCAAAAATTCGGCCAGACGCTTGTCAAAGCTTTTCCACATAATCTGCTCGATCAGCCACATCACATTCGTAAACCGATCCGCCATTAACTCATTGGTATAATTTGCCAGTACCGCCGATTCTTCGTTCAGCTGCTTCCATACCTTGGTCGGGATTACCCACACCCTGGTATCCTTCTCCGCTTCAATGGTTACCTCAAACTGAATTCCCGACATCATACAGGATGCGGAAAACAGGCACACATCCCTCTCAAACAGACGATACAGCGTAATCTCCCTGCCTTCCTCCGACAGAATATAGGCCCGGAGCATCCCGGACTGTACGACCAGAAGTCCGGTACAGTCCGCCGCCCCGTCATGGAGCACGGTTCCTTTTTCCACACTTTTTTCAGTTACCGCTTCCTGTATCCTTTTCTGCTGTTCCTTTGTCAGCTTCCGGATCACCGGAAAGTATTCTTCAAATTTCATTATCCAACCTCTCAATATTCCATTCTTGGCTTATAGCCCGGGATCTCTATGGCATGCTCCCGATCCACCTGATTTCCCAGATAGATCCAGCCACCGTCCCTCTCTTTCATAGTCACCTCATGGCTGAAAGAGCAGTCCAGCCCCTCTACCACCAAGATGGCATCTACTTTTAACGTCCAGGTGCCGTCTCCGTTTTCCCGACATTCTACCACCTCCGGAAACGGCTGAACCTGCGGCACCCGGTTCCAGGACCGTACCGGCTCCCAGGGATAGACGCCAAGCTCCGCATTATATCCTGCGGTCTGTTCCAGTTCCTCCGTGGATATCTCAAAATAAGTCTGGATCACATCCTCAAACTCTGCCTTGGGAATTCCCCTCTGGTACGCAGCCTCATCCAATTCCGCTCCATACTTCATGGCATACAGAAATTCATACAGGTCATTAAACTCTATGCTGTCCATATTTTCTTCATTCCAGTCCGCCAAAAACAGATTGTTGCAAAAATAGCTGACGGGCAGGATATAGGCATTGCCAAGCTCTCTGCATTTTTCAGGAAGCGGCAGGATCCGGCAGAAGCTGTGCATGTCCATCTCCTGATTTTTCGACAGCGCCTTCTCCCAGATCAGCCATCCTTTCTCTGTATATTCCCAGTCGTATACCTGGAATTTTTCCAGCTGCCGGATCTCAATCCCCATATCTTCCTGAAAGACTGCATTTCCATAGGTCACATCCAATTTCCCATCTTCAGCTTCCAGGCCGTAATACTGAAAAGCGCCGCTGACTGTGAGCTTATAAAACTCTGCCTTCCCGGACTTTCCCTGCATCGCTTTCTGAAGCGCTTCGTCCACAGACTCATAGTTACGCATATTGTAATCATAGCTCGCACAGGTTACGGCATCTCCATCTGCCGCGGCAGCCTCCACCATCTCATGCACCACATCCTCCGCAAGCGAAACGTCATCAGCGCTGCCTTTTTCTGCTCCGGCATAAATTTCCCGGCAAGCCTCCATCAGTCCGGCAAGCCTCTCCTGAGCCCTGGTCTTTTCCTCCTTGCTCATATCCAAATAAACAACCTCGTATTTTTTCTCTGGATCTTCTGCCTCTGCTGCCTTTTCTGTTTTTTCATCTGACGTGCCGGTATCAGACTCCTCGCCCGCCCCGGAACACCCGGACAGACACAGCAAACAGAAGGTCAAAAGTCCTGCAAGCCATTTCTTTTTTCTCTTTTTAAAAAGCATATTCATGATATGATTGTTCCTTTTTTATTTTCCGTTTAACCTTATCATGAACGAACCCTTTTTTCAACCTAGGAACAATTCATTTGCACCACGGACCGTCCGGAACGCTCCAAGCTTTTCATCCATCATCTCCTGCATCGGCGGCGGCAGGATACGGGCATGTTCCGGACAGGCCGCCTTACACGCCATACACAAAATACAGCTTTCCTTTTCGGTCATCACCTGCCCGTCTTCAATCCTGATCGCATCCGTCGGACAGGCCATGGCACATCTGCCGCACTTCGTACAGGAAGGAGCGGACATCGGCGTTGCCGGGATCTCCATCTCATCCTTATAAGGTCTGTTTCCTGGGATTTCCACGGCACCATGGGAACCCTTCTCCAGTTTTTCTCTCACTTTTCTTCCAAACTCCAGGATCTCCTTCTGGTCTTCCTCATCCGGCCTTCCGGCGCCAACCTCCGGCACCATAGAATGCTGCGCCACAAGCGCTGCCGCTGCCGTCACCTCGAAGCCACATTCCTCCAGGATATCCTTAAGTTCCAGCAGCGCATCCTCGTAGGCCCGGTTTCCATACACTGCTACCGCAACTGCCTTCTTTCCCTTTCCGTCCAAAGTCCGCAGCTTTTCCGCTGCCACGCCCGGAAGCCTGCCGCCAAAAACCGGCATGGCCGCAACTACCAGATTCCCTTTTGGCTGCCTTGGCTCTTCCTTCTTTTTCCCCAGATCTACCGCTTCTATATCCCAGGAAATCCCCTCGCACAACAGCATGCCCGCTTTCTTTGTTCCCCCGGTGGGACTAAAATAGTATAATTCGGTCAACTCTCTCATTATAAATTCTCCTTTTCATTATCCGTTGTATATTTATATTTTACAACATCATACTCTTTTGCGGTTGTATTGTCAATATTTACAACGCTCTAGAAATAAAGTATAATGCTTTTAATATCAGGAAAGAGGTTTTGACTATGAGGCTCAATACAAAATGCTCTGTCGCACTGCACTGCCTGGTCTTTTTAGCTGAATATGAAGATCAGACCAAAATCACCAGCGAGTTGCTGGCAAAAAGCACCGGCTGCAATTCTTCAGCTATCCGGAGTATCCTGAACGCTCTTCAGAAAGCAGGCATCGTATCTGTCGTACGCGGGATCGGCGGCGCTCACCTTACCAAAGCACCAGAGGATCTGACTTTCTGGGACGTCTATCATGCACTGGAGCCAGGTGGCCTGGAACATTTTATCGGTTTTCATCCGAACCCCTCCGACAAATGTCCGGTCGGAAGACAAATCACACCGCTCCTGGAGCAGTTTTATCAAAAGATCGGCGGTTCTGTCAGGGAGGCGATGGAACAGCTCACCTTAAGACACCTCCTGGACGCTTACCACGGCCAGGAAGCTGCTTTGAAAAAGTATGTCAGGGATTACCTCCCCATGTTCCGGGATTCCGACGCCCAGGGACTGATCGGCGCACGCGCCTACCTCTACTATTTTCAGGATATGTCCACCCTGCATCTCCACCAGATGGGGAAAGGAAATGATACGCTGCCGGAAACCTACGGCGCCGCCTGGATTTATACGAAATACAAAATAAAAATATGCAGGCGCGCGGATTATACAAGGCCGCTCCACATGGAGACCTGGATCGAAAAGCAGGATAAACTTAGAATCTGGCAGGATCTGAAGATATCAGCAGGAAATGAAACTTACGCCCTTGGCCGCCTGGAAAGCTGTGTGTTCCATCTGAATGAACAGAAAATCGGATTGTTGTCAGACATCGATATGCCAGAAGCTATGGCCTCCGACCAAAAAATCCCGCTCGGACCCTTTGCCCGGCTCAAACGGAATCTGTCCGAAATGGAATATGTCTATACCCACACAGTCCGGTATTCTGATCTGGATAAGAGCCATCACATGGCAAACCACCGCTATGTGACCCTGATGGAAAATGTATTCTCTCCAGACTTTTTCACTAGAAACGAACTGAAGGAGCTGGAAATCCATTATATTTCCCAGGGATTCTATGGAGATGAGATCCGATTATACAAAAAGGATTCGGAAACCGGATATCTCATCACCGGCGCCAGAAGTGACGGCACTATCGTTTTCACGGGATGTATGATTTTCTAATCAAAAACAAGACCGGAACCCTTTTTAGAGTTCCGGTCTTATCTATATCATTTAAATATTCCCTCTCTTAGTTGAATGACTGCTCTGTACGGTTGATGATCTCATCCTGGAGCGGCTTGCTAAGATTGCGGAAGAAGTCGCTGTATCCAGCCACGCGGACGATCAGGTCTTTGTAATCTTCCGGATGTTTCTGCGCCTCGATCAGCGTCTGGCGGTCGATAACATTAAACTGAATGTGATGTCCGTCCATGGAGAAGTAGGAGCGGATCAGGCTTGCCATATTCTCCAGTCCTTCCTCACCGGCTACCACATCCGGAGTAAACTTCTGATTCAGAAGCGTTCCGGCTGTTGCCAGGTGATCCATCTTGGAGCAGGACTTGATCACGGCTGTCGGTCCGTTTGTATCTGCGGATTTCTCCGGAGAAATACCCTCGGATACCGGCTTATGTGCCTTTCTTCCGTTCGGTGTTGCAAGGATCACATCACCGAAATATACATGACAGGTAGTCGGCAGCATATCTACACCGTACTTTCCGCCTTTCATATTCGGACGGCCGGTGATCGTGCTTCTGTAAAGTTCAAAGATATCCTGCATGATGCTGTCTGCATAATCATCATCATTGCCGTATTTCGGGCTCTTGTCATGAACCATGCGGTAGATTGCATCGTATCCCTCATAGTCATGCTCCATTGCCTCGATCAGCTCTTCCATAGTGAAATTCTTATTGTCGTATACATTATATTTGATAGCAGCGGCACAGTCGGTAACAGTTCCGATACCTACACCCTGGATATAGTTGGTGTTGTATCTTGCCCCGCCAGCATTGTAATCCTTTGCATTGGAGATACAGTCATTTGTTACGACAGACAGGCACGGAGCCGGCATCTCCTGAGCATACAGCTGCTCGATTATGTTGTTTCCGCGGATCTTAATGTCTACGATATATTCAAGCTGTTTCTTAAATGCAGCCCACAACTCGTCAAAGGTCTTAAAGTCTTTTGCATATCCCAGCTTCAGACCAATCTGCTTTCCACTGTACTCATCATATCCGTTAAACAGTGTCAGCTGGAACACCTTCGGGATATTCAGATATCCTGTCAGAATGTAAGCTTCGCTTCCCCATGCTCCAGTCTCCACACATCCGGAAGAACCGCCGCGTCTTGCATCCTCCAGAGCCTTTCCAGCATTTACCAGCTCCATGATCTGAGCCTCTGTGTTATAGAATGCAGGCTGTCCCCATCCTTTTCTGGAAATCTCGCATGCTCTCTTTAAGAACTTGGCCGGTGTCTTTCTGCTGATGGTTACGTTGGAGTTTGGCTGAACCAGCTTCATCTCATCCATGCAGTCCAGGATCAGGTAGCTGACATTGTTGACACCATTGCGTCCGTCCGGAGTTACTCCACCGGTATTGATATTTGCAAAGTCTGTATAGGTTGCACTCTCTTTCAGTGTGATTCCTACTTTTACCGGAGCCGGCTGATTGTAGAATTTTACCCACAGACACTCCAGAAGCTCAAGCGCCTTCTCATCGTCAAGGATGCCGGCCTCTACGTCTCTTTCATAATATGGATACAGATGCTGATCCAGTCTTCCCGGACTGAATGCATCCCACGGGTTCAGCTCTGTGGTTACTGCAAGGTGTGTAAACCAGTACAGCTGGATTGCCTGCCAGTAGGTCTGCGGTTTGTGTGCCGGAACGACTTCCAGGTTTGCAGCGATCTGAAGGAGCTCAGCCTTTCTGGTCTCATCGGTTTCTTTTTCTGCCATCTCAAGTGCCAGTTTATGATAACGCTCGCCAAGGATGATCACGGCGTCACAGGAAATATCCATCGCCTTTAATTCTTCGCATTTATTTACTGCTTCCGGATCATTGATATAATCCAGTTCATCCATGGTCTTTTTGATCTTCTCTTTGTAGTCCATGTAGCCGGTGGTGAATACCTGTTCTCCACCACAGGTATGTCCCGGTCCTCTCTGCTCCATAAACTCAGTAAACATACCAGCCTCATAGCAGTCATGCCACTCCGGTGTCATTCTGGAAAGGATCTTCTCTCTCATGCTTCTTCCTGTCCAGTACGGAATGATCTCTTCTCTCTGAAGCTTTCTGTCTTCCTCTGTCGTCTTAAAGGATACCAGTTCTCTCTCACTCATAACAACCATATCTTCTTCGCTGTGGCAGCAAAGCTCCGGGAATGTCGGAGATGCCTGCGGATCCCTTCCTTTTTCTCCGACGATCAGCTCTCCGTCGCCGAGATACAGTGTTTTTTTAGAGAAATACTCTTTCAGAGTCATCGCTCTCATAACCGGGATCGAATATTTCCCGTCATTTTCTTTGTAAAAATCTGTCTCGATCTTTGCCCTTTCCAGATCGATATGAACCGGTGTATTTACACTGATGTCTCTGAGCTTCTGAATTCTTTCATTCATGCCGCGTGATTTTCCCATTTTTTTACCCTCCTATTTTTGTGTTCGTAAAGCCTGCATTTACAAAGAGAGCGGCCAGCGCCTCCATCTCCTCTTTGTCCGGCGCATGCAGATCAGTACCTTTATATTCCATATCCAGCTTCGCATACTTTCCGCTCCCCGTATCGTGATACGGCAGCAGATTAACCCCGGCCGGATGAATATCATGTTCTTTCAGAAACGCTATAGTTTCCTTCATGTTCTCTTCATTTCCGTTTACTTCTTTGATCGTGGGAATCCTGATATAGATCCTTGCCCCATCCTGGGAAAGGCGGATCAGATTCTCTAGGATCAGCTTGTTGTCTGTCCCCATATATTTTTTATGTAATTCCGGATCCATCACCTTTACATCATAAAGAAAGGTGTTTACATACGGAAGGATCTTTTCAAATCTCTCATAAGGTACATAGCCGCAGGTGTCTATGGTAAGCGTCACATCCTGCCGCTTCAGCTCTTTCGCCATGGCAAGGATAAAATCCATATCCATGGACATGACCTCTCCGCCGGAAAACGTAACTCCTCCGCCGGATTCCTCATAGAACATCTGGTCCTTCATAAGTTCTTTTGTTAATTCTTTCACCGTATATTCCCGGCCTACGATCTCCCGGCTCCCTGCCGGGCAGAAGTTTTCGCACTTTCCGCAGAATGTACATGCCTTCGGATCCCAGGCGGGCCGGTGATCCTCTGTCATCCTGACCGCTCCATTCGGACAGACAGATGCGCAGGTTCCGCATCCCGTACATTTTTCCCCGTCTACCTCCATCTCTTTTTCAAATCTCTGGGTCTCCGGATTGTGGCACCACTCACATTTCAGAGGACAGCCTTTGAAAAATACGGTGGTACGGATCCCGTCTCCGTCATGGATAGAAAACTTCTGTATGTTAGTTATATTTTTCATCACAATCTCCCGCAAGTTCTGCCGCATTTTATACTCAGGTTTGAACTTTAGTCTATTTCTTTGATAATTAATTTACAGCAATGTTATAAATTTGTCAATGGGCATCTCTACTATAAATTTCGGCAGGATTTTGTTCAATATGATAATTCATAATTATTTAAATTTTTGACATAGGAATAAAGTTATTTGTCCAATCTTATGTTCATCGGAATACCTCACTAAAAAAGAGGTGTCATAATTTCTCAACACCTCAAATCCAAACAACTATCCTTCTTGCTCATCTTCCTTCTCTTGTTGCTGTAAAAGGAATATTGCTTTCTGCATTTCAATTTCAGTTCTCAACTCCTCTTCGGTCGGAAGATATAACTTATATTTAGATGCAAAAAGCTGCTCATTCCCGTGAAGTACAGAATATCTGGCAATATCTTCATCTGTATCAGAACACAGTACGATTCCTATTGTCGGATTATCCCCTTCACTACGCTTAAGTTCATCATACATGCGAATATACATATCCATCTGGCCAACATCCTGATGCGTAATTTTCTGCGTTTTTAAATCAATCAGGACAAAACATTTGAGAATATAATTATAAAACACGAGATCAATAAAATAATCCTGCTTTTTCTGTACGAATATGCTGCTGCCTTGCCACAAATGCATACCCTTTTCCCATTTCCATCAAGAATTTCTGCAAATTTGAAAGGATACTTTTCTCAAGGTCACTTTCTATTAAATCTGTATTTGAAGCCAGCCCTAAAAATTCAGCCACCACTGGATTTTTAATAAATTCCAGCTTGTCATTCTGATATTTTGCAGTCAACTCCTTCATTTCGTTCTCCACTGCTTCTTTCTTCTGGGTCTGGAGCATTCGATAGTAATATTGCGAGGAAACATTTCTCTGCAAAGTTCTGACTCCCCAAGACTGCGCCAAAGCTTCTTTTTCATACCAAGCACGGGCCTTTTCGTCCTTTACCTGCAAAAGAACACGGTAATGCGTCCAAGATAGTAGTGGTGTAGATTTTGGACTCACCGAGTCCAAAATTTCGGGAAATGCTTTATAAAATCGAACGTACTTATAAAGCGAACTGTAGTCAAACCCTTTCCCATAATCTCTAGTCAACTCTTTCGATAATTTTTTAATAATTTCTGTTCCATATTTAGCCCGACCACTTTCCTTCATTTCTTCACTTGCAATCCGATATCCAATCAGCCAATTTCTCTGCACAAGCGTCGTATTAACTGCCTGATACGCCGCTTTTTGTTTATGCGGTCTTGCCCACCAGCTCTTCCGGCTCGCAATACTCGTGGATTCCGCTTAAAATCACACGATCCTTGCGTACGCCGTCATCTAACACAAACTTCAAAGGCTTCTTGCTCTTCGGAACTGCTTCACATTCCAGGATCTTCACTGCACGGTATAAGAAACACGGGTGCTATATCCGCCAGGAACGGTACGCAAGCGCCTGCCAGAGAAGCTTTTACGTAGGAGATGATCTGACGGAAGAAGACATCCGCGCTAAGTTCCGGCATGGAGTATTAAAAGTCACTGTTCCAAAGAAAGAGGTCAAACCGGCCGTAGACGCAAAGAAATATATTGAGATCGAAGGCTGATAAGAAGATAGATTACGGGAGGACTGCCGTGGCAGTCCTCCCGTTTTACAGTTTGGGAAATATCCCTTCTACTCGTTCATATAATTCTTCAAAGACAGCCTGCTGCTCTTGGTACTTCTTCACATGTTCCGGGATAGGCTCTGTCACCTTGGGATTCCAAGACACCAGACAGCGGCAGGCCTCATAGATGTCCGGATAAATCCCGATCCCTACAGCCGCCATGATCAAAGCTCCAAAGCACGCTTCTTCCTGTACCGCCGTAGTATGCACGGGCATATCCAGCATATCTGCCTGGATCTGTTTCCAACAGACCCCTTTTGCCGCGCCCCCGGAGGCCACTACTTTTTTCTGGGGGACTTGCATCTCGTCAAAAATCTTTTTACATTCTCTGAGGTTATACAATACCCCTTCCATCACGGCCCGGACCATATAAGCCTGGTCATGTTTCATACTAAGCCCCATAAAAACACCTTTGGCCAGCGGGTTATTAAAGGGAGTCCTCTCCCCCGCCAGATAGGGAAGGAACAGCAGCCCTTCACAGCCGGCCGGAACCTGGGACGCTCTTTCATCCAGGCTGGCAAACTCTCCTTTTGTTTCCAAGATCTTATTTCTCAGCCAACCAAGCGTATTTCCTCCGTTCAGCGCGCCGCCCTGATAGATCCATAGGCCGGGGATCGAATGGCACCAGAGCTGGCAGCGCATCTTTTCATCCTGTACAGCCCGGCTTGTCACAACCGCCAACTGAGAAGCGGTTCCTATATTACAGGAGACGGTCCCTTCTTCTATCACGCCGTTTCCGACTAACTGAGCAGCGCAGTCTCCGCCTCCCGCTACTACCTTCGTTCCGGCAGCCAGGCCCGTTTCCCTCTCAGCTTCTTTGGTAATGATTCCTGTGATCTCACAAGAGCCGTATACCTCCGGCCAGATATCTTCTTTTAGATCAAGCCGCCGGATCAGTTCCCAGCACCACTGGGATTTTTTGACTGAAAACGCTAAGGTTGCGCTGGCGTCACTTTGATCGGTAGCAATCTCTCCGGTCAAACGGTAGCGGATATAATCCTTGGGAGACATTACAACCGCGATCCTGTCATACTCTTCCCGGTGATTCTTCTTCATCCACAGAAGGGAACAGATCAGCATTCCGGCAGAAGGCTGGTTAAAAAGTTCCTCCCCCAGAAGACTTCCCGCCGTCCGATAGATCTCTTCTCTTTCTTCTCTTGAACGCTGGTCCAGATGGATGACCGCCATTCCCACAGGCCTTTTTTCCCGATCCAGCGCCACCATTCCGTGCATCTGGCCAGAGAACCCGATCCCGGCGATCTCTTTCCCCCCAACATCCGCAGAAGCAAGGGCTTGGCGGACCGCCTGTTTCGTACACTCCCACCATTCTTCCGGATCCTGCTGGGCATAACCCACGATAGGGGTCTGTACCTCATAGCCTTTTTGGCCAATTCCCTTTGGATTCCCTTTTTCGTCTGTGATCAATGCTTTTACGCTGGAAGTTCCAAGGTCGATTCCCATTAAATATCTCATATTTATGCCCTCTGCTTTCTCTGAAGCACTTCTTTCACCGCCTGTTTGATATGCTCTTTGGAAATCCCAAATTTGTCAGCAAGGAAACTTCTGCTTCCCACTTCTCCAAAACAGTCGGGCACACCGATCCGCTTAAACGGCACGCCCCGGTTTTCCGACAGGACTTCCGCAACCGCGGAGCCAAGTCCCCCGATCTTATTATGGTTCTCTGCTGCCACAATGGCTCCCGTCTCATCTGCGCAGGCAAGGATCAATTCCTGATCGATGGGTTTAATGGTAAACATATCTACCACTCTTGCCTTGATTCCTTCCTGTTCCAGTTCTTCCGCCGCCAGCAGGGCTTCCTTTACTTCTATGCCGGAAGCGATGATAGAAGCGTCGCTTCCCTCTCTGACGATAACGCCTTTTCCTATGGTAAATTCCTGGTCTTCCTCATAGTAGACAGTCTTCTCTTTTCTGGGGAACCGGATATACATCGGCCCGTATTCCTGAGCCATTTTTACCAGCAGTTTTTTCAGCAGGGTCTCTTCCGCCACATCCAGGATGACCATTTCCGGGAACGACCGATAAAGCCCCACATCTTCAAACGGCATGTGGGTTCCTCCGTTCGACTCGGCAGTGATTCCAGGGTCAGATCCCACGATCTTTAGATTCGCCCGGTTATAGCAGCCGGACAGAAATACCTGATCCGCGCATCTTCTGGAGGCGAAGGTTCCAAAGCTGTGCATAAAAGGAATTTTGCCTTTTACCGACATTCCTGCCGCCACTCCCGCCATATTCGCTTCCATGATCCCAAGATCAAAGGCCTGCTCCGGAAATTGTTCAAACAGTCCGGCCGTTCCAATCGCTCCGGCCAGGTCTGCTTCCAGATAGATCACATTCCGGTCATTCTTCATCAATTCCCCCAGCGTCTCCGCAAATACCTTCCTAAGTTCCTTCATACCGCGCCCCCTTTATTCTTGTCCATCCAGTTCTTTATAAAAATCTGGAAGTTCTTCTTTGCTTACCGGGATAGAATGGCAATTGGCCATCTCCTCATATTTCCTGATCCCAGCTCCCTTTATGGTATGTAAAAGGAGTACAGAAGGGATTTCTTTTTCTTTCTGCGCCTCTAAGATTGCTTCATAGATCTTGTCTGTATCATTTCCATTCTCTACTTCTATGACACGGTATCCGAACGCTTTGAATTTTGCCCCAATATCCCCCAGACCGCAGACCTTGTCTGTCGTCCCGTCAAGCTGTTTCCCATTTACGTCCACAGCAGTGATCAAGTTTGAAAGTTTATGATGGGCCGCAAAAAGGAAGGATTCCCACACCTGGCCTTCATCCAGTTCTCCGTCTCCCAGGATCAAATAGGTATAATTCCCGGCATGGTTCAGTTTATCCGCAAAAGCGGCTCCCGCTGCCAGAGAAGCCCCCTGTCCCAGTGAGCCGGTAGTCATATCTACCCCCGGAGTTTTCAGTCTGTCCGTATGGCTTGGCAGCGTCGTATTATTCTGGTTCAATGTTTCCAGAAGCGCTTCGTCAAAATATCCTTTTGCCGCCAGAGCCGCATACAAAGCTGGTCCGCAATGTCCCTTTGAAAGGACGATAAAGTCTCTGTCCTTTTTCGCAGGATCTTTGGGATCAATGTTCATAACTCCACTATACAGTACTGCCAGCATATCCGCGATCGACAGAGATCCTCCTACATGCCCGGTCCCCTTTGACGCAATGCTCCGCAGTATATTTTTTCTGATCTTTACTGCTAATTCTCTTGCTTCTTGTGCTTGATATTCCATACTTCCTTATATCCCTTTCCATATGCGTCTGCTGTTTTAATGGCTGAATATACCAGATCCGTAGTTACATCAAATGGCATGTTTCCCCAATTACTGTGCATGGAGGCTTCCGCAATCTTCTGGATATTGCTGTCTGCATTCTCCACAAACAGATCTTCCAGGCAGACAGGAAGTCCTACTTCCATACAGAAAGAAAGTACTTCTTCTAACTTCTCCTGAGGGGCGCACTCCATCATCAACTGGACAATGCAGCCAAAAGCCACCTTTTCGCCATGCATAGTCTTACTGCTGTTTTCCACCGCCGTCAGGCCGTCATTGATGGAATGGGCGCCTGATGTAGCGTTATTTTCAAATCCAAGTCCGCTTAACAGGATGTTGGTCTCAATAATATGTTCTAACGCATCTGTGACCACATTCTGATCACAGGCGGTCTTTGCAAATCCCCCATACTTCATCAATGATTCATAACACGCCCTGGCAATAGCCTGTCCCGCTAAAGTCTGCCGGAATCCTCCCGCTTTATGATAGACAAGATTCGGCGTATTGGATTTCCTGGTAGATTCCGCCTCAATCAACGTGGCAAGTGCGTCTCCCATACCAGATACCAGGAACCGCGTCGGCGCCTGGGCAATGATCTGGCTATCCACCACCAAAACACTTGGGCTGTGGTCATAAAAGAATTCTCCCGCATGTGAACCGTCGGTCCGGTAGATTACAGACAGTGAACTGGTGGGCGCATCGGTTGCCGCTATGGTGGGAATCACCAGGAACGGCAGATTTAATTTCGTTCCCACAGCCTTTGCCACATCAATGGTTTTTCCTCCCCCGATTCCCAGCACTACGTCTGGCCTATCTTCACAAAATTCTTTTGCCTTTTCATCGATTAGCTCTTCCGTCACTTCGCCAGAGAAAGCCACGGCATTTACCACATATCCTTCTTCCTCGTATAAAGCTTTGAGTCTTTTTCCAAACTCGTCGTATAGAAACCCATCGATAAAGGCAAGAATTTTTTTGCCAAATTTATCGGTATAAAATTTTAAGTTATCAAATTCTCCCGGTCCCTGCACATACCGTTCCGGCGAACACCATCCCCTTGACATTTTGGAGAAATCAGACATGTTATTCCACCTCCATCAGAAACATTTTATGATCACTTTTCCGTCTTTCGCATAGAGCTTTGATTCAAAAACCTCCTGGATCTCATCCAGCGGAATGATCCCTGTAATAATGTCATCTACTTTGACACAGCCTCCAGAGAGCAAACGTCCTGCGCGCTCAAAAGTATCTGGATTAACAAAGGATCCCTTGATGGTAAGCTCTTTCTTGAACAGTTCAAATGGTTTTAAGCCCATAACATCGTCGGGACCAGTCAGTCCAAACAAGACCACTGTTGCCCCTTTTCCCGCATATTCCACCGCATCCTCTGCTGTGGAAGTAAGCCCAGCACAGTCAATTACCTTATCGATATTCTGGATTCCATTCTCTTCTGCGACCTCTCTTATATTTTCCGTCTTTGGATCTATGCAGATATCGGCACCCAGTATTTTCGCCTTTTCTCTCCGTCTGTCATTTGGCTCTACCGCAATGATCTTCTCTGCTCCGGCAGTCCTGGCAAGCTGTACCATAAGAAGGCCGATATTGCCTGTCCCGATGATCATAACGGTGTCGCCCACCTGGACGTCCGCCAGATCCATGCCATGGAGACAGCAGGACAATGGTTCTGTCATTGCGGCCGCTTTGTAGCTTACATGGTCTGCTATTTTATATACCGTTTCCTCCGGTACTGTGATATACTCTGCAAAGCCTCCGTCTTTTGCGGTTCCCAGTCCCTGCATATCCGGACACAGGTGTTTCTTCCCATTGGCGCAGAAATAACATTTCCCGCAATAAGTGTTGGGATCTGCACTCACTCTGTCTCCTACCTTGACTTTTGTGACCCCCTCTCCGATCTCTGCCACGTCTCCGGACAATTCATGTCCCAGGATGACCGGCGGATCTACTTCTGCGGACCCCTTCTCTCCCTGAAAGATATGTACATCCGTCCCACAGATGCCACAATATTTTACCTTGATCAAAACCTCATGGGCTCCAGGTTTTTTTACAGGTACTTCTTCTACCACCAATTTCCCTTTTTCATAAAATCTCGCTGCTTTCATTTCTGCCCTGCTCCTTCCTGCCTTCCAGCCTTTTATCACGCCACTCTGCTCTTTATCATTCTTTTCCCCGGTCTGTAAATACCTGAAGAAATACAGCCACGATAATGATGAATCCCATGATGATCTCCTGTGGATATGCAGGAACGGACAAAAGATTCATGATATTTCCGATCAGCGCAAGTGTCAATGCTCCGATGACTGTCTTTGTAACAGATCCCTTTCCGCCAGCCAGGCTGGCGCCGCCGATAACGCAGGCCGCAATGGCATCCAACTCCTGTCCTTCTCCGATCGTGGAGTTTCCTACATTTGACCTGGCTGCGATAAAAATACCCGCCAGCATAGATAAGAATCCGCTGATCACATATACAGACAAAAGATATCTTTTTACACGGATTCCGGAAAGCTTCACGGCTTCGCTGTTACTTCCCACAGCAATCACGATTCTTCCATAAACTGTGTATTTCTCCACGATCACAAAGGCGATAAAGACCAAGAGTGTAATGATGATGACCGGATATCCCAAATCTTTGGATGTCAGTGTGTTTAGCGTATTTCTCTCCAGATTGACCGGCGTCGCATTGGTAATGGTGTACGCCAATCCCCTGGCAATGGTCATAACCGCCAGAGAAGCTACAAATCCCTGGAAATTACAGTAGGCTACCAAAAATCCGGTGAAAGCCCCCATCACGATTCCGGCCGCCAATGCGATCAAGATCGCCACTCTCCAGTCTATGCCCATCTGCGTGGCAAGAACTGCCGTCAACGATGATCCCAGCGCCATAACACTTCCCACCGACAGATCAATTCCGCCGGTCAAGATTACCATCAACATTCCCAATGCAACCAAGATTGGGCTCACCTGCTGCAAAAGAATATTCCTTAAGTTTATGTAAGAAAAGAATTTATCCGATAGCAGACAGCAAATGATAAATAACGCCAAAAAAATGATATACGTATTATTAGCCAATAGAAACTGCTTGATCCTGCTTGTTTTTTTCATCACCTAGTCTCCCTTCACTGCATACTTTATAATCATATCTTCAGTCAGTTCTTCTTTCCTTAGATTTCCAGTGATCCTGCCCTGTGACATGATGATCGCCCGGTCGCATGTCCCAATAATTTCTGTCATCTCTGAAGATACGATGATAACCGCCGTCCCTTGTTCCGCCAAACGGTTAATGATCTCATATATCTCTACTTTTGCCCCAACGTCCACACCACGGGTAGGCTCATCAAATATGACACATTTGCAGTCCGCCCAGATCCATTTGGCAAAGCTGATCTTCTGCTGGTTTCCACCGCTCAAGCTGTTGACATCATCATTCAGTCCTCCATATCTTGTGGACATCTTCTTCAGCAAAGCTTCTACCTGCTGGTTCTCATATTTGCGCCTGATGAAGCCGTGGCTTGCGACTTTCTTCAAAGCGGTCAAAGTCGTATTCACTTTAATACTCTGGTTTACAAGAAGACCCAGGCTTTTTCGGTCCTCAGCTAGATAGCCAAGGCCTTTTTTTACTGCGTCTTTCGGCTCTTTTACATGCAGTTCTTCTCCCAGAAAGTAAACCTTCCCGGAACTCATCGCATCCGCTCCAAACACTGCCCGCATGACTTCCGTTCTTCCTGCCCCCACAAGGCCGGAAAATCCAAGGACTTCTCCCTGTCTCACTTCAAAACTGATATCCTTTATTTTGTCTCCAACATTCAAATGCTCGACCTTTAAAACAACATTTCCAATCTTTGCGTTCCTCTTGGGGAACATCTGAGATAATTCCCGTCCGATCATGGATTGAATCAGTCCTTCTGTCGTTGTGTCTTTCACCTGTCCCCTCTTAACAAAACCACCGTCTTTTAACACCGTATAAGAATCACACAGTTCAAAGATTTCATTCAAATGATGGGAAACAAAAATAATGCTAACTCCCTTTTCCTTTAACAGACGAACCAGTGAAAACAGTCTGTCGATCTCTGTTACCGTTAATACGGCAGTAGGCTCATCCAGGATCAATATTTTGGCATTTCTCGTCAGACATTTACAAATTTCAACAATCTGTTGGTGAGCCACGCTCAGCCGTCCCACCTTGTCAGTAACCTGGATATTCTCAAATCCCAGATCTTTCAGGATTTCTTTTGCGTCTTTTCTTAATTTCTTCCAATTAATGAATTTCTTACCTCCGGAGAGACGGTCAATAAAAATATTTTCTGCTACCGTTAGATCCGGGGCCAACATGAATTCCTGATAGATTACAGAAACTCCCAGCATTTTGGCATCTAATGGAGAGGATATGTTTACCTGCTTCCCGTCTATGCATATGGTTCCAGAATCGCGGGTATAGGCACCCGACAGTATCTTGATCAAGGTGGATTTCCCAGCGCCATTTTCACCGATCAGCGCATGGATCTCTCCTGGAGCCACCTGGACAGAAACATCGTTTAGTGCCTGTATTCCGCCAAATCTTTTACTAATATGCTGCATTTCTAACCGATACTGTACATTCTCCATAATTGCTCCTTTATACAAGCTGGGCCGTTTTACCGGCCCAGCTCATAGTCCTCATATTTTCAATGATTAAAAACCGTAATCGTAATGTTCGTCTACATTTTCTGCGGTAACGGCCGCTGCTTCTGTCATTGTAATGTCGTCATAAGACTCTGGATCTTCGCCATCTACCAGAATCTCCTGGGCAATCTGCATTCCTAGCTCCGCAATCTTAACCGGGCTGTTCTCTCCAATTGCCAGGATCTTGCCCTCTTTGATCGCGTCATAGCCGTCTTTGCTTCCGTCCGCCGCACTGATGAGCTGTGCGGTACCATCTGTTCCGTAGGTGATACCCGCATTGTCCAGCGCCGTCATCGCCCCGATCAGCATCGGGTCATTCTCTGCCATTACAAGGTTCACATCTGGGTTTGCTGTGATCAAGTCTTCTGCTGCTACCAGCCCTTCATCAACAGTCCAATTGCCCCATCCCTGACCGGTAATGGTAAATTTAGCTTCTTCATTAAAAGCTTTTCCTGAGCTAACAAGAGAAGCTTCCATCTCTTCAGCAGCCGCCCATGCCTCTTCTTCTGTACAGCCTGTCCGCTCCATGATGATTCCAGCGATCATACCGTCTCTTCTCTGAGTTCCAGCAATAGATCCTGTGTTTCCACTCAAAAGAACTGCACTGATCTCAAAGCCCTCGTCCAGAGTCGCCGCATAATACTGTCCTACCTCAAGTCCGTTCTGCTCATTGTTTGAATATACGGTAGTAACCTGCATACTCGTATCATCTACACCAGAGTCCAGATTGATTACTGGGATTCCTGCGTCGTAAGCAACTTGCTGGCTTGCTGTAGCCGCACTTGGATCTACACAATCCAAGAAGATCAGATCAACACCGGAAGCTGTCAAAGTTTCCATGTTCTCCAATTCTGTTGTTGTGTCGTCATTTGCATCCAGCACTGTACACTCCCAACCCAGTTCTTCGCACTGTTCTGTAATGATGTCGCCGATAGTCGCATAATAGGCTCCGTTGGTAGTTCTCAACGCAAATCCGACAGAAAAGCTCTCATCGGAGCCTCCTTCAGAATCCGAACCAGAATCCTCGGATGAACCACAGGCCACAAGTCCCAGAACAAGCACAAATACTAATGCGATTGACAAGATCTTGCTTTTCATTTTTGCAGTTGATGATTTCTTTTGCATGGTTTTTCCTCCCTTTCGCTTCTTTTTTGTTCTTTTTTGACGTTTTCGTCTTTGTAAGTGCATAATATCACATATAAAACCATTTTTCAATCACTTTTTTCAAATTCTAACTCATTTTGAGTCATTATTTTATCAATTTCAATCATTTTCAGCCAAACAATATTGACAGAACAATCTAATTGTCCTAATATTAGTGGTATCAACAGTATCAATAAATTCATTTCAGAAAGGATAACATTATGACACACAAAGAAATCTTATCAAAAGTAGATCACACACTTTTAGCTCAGACTGCCACATGGGATCAGATCAAGGAAATCTGCGACGATGCCGCCAAATACGAGACCGCATCTGTCTGTATCCCTCCCTGCTATGTAAAAAAAGCCAAAGCATATGCCGGAAAAACAATAAATATCTGTACCGTGATCGGTTTCCCCAACGGTAATTCTACTACGGAAACAAAGGTATTAGAGACTCAGAACGCCATCGAAAACGGTGCAGATGAGATTGATATGGTCATCAATATCGGCGCATTAAAAGATAAGGATTACGAATACGTCCAGGACGAGATCTCCGCTATCAAAAAAGCCTGTGGACAGCATATCTTAAAAGTAATCATTGAAACTTGCCTTCTGACAGAAGATGAGAAAATCAAAATGTGCGAGCTTGTCACCCAGGCCGGCGCGGACTTTATCAAAACATCTACCGGTTTTTCCACCGGCGGAGCAACTTTTGATGACGTAACACTTTTCGCCAAACACGTAGGTCCGGATGTACAGATTAAAGCCGCAGGAGGAATCTCTTCTTTCGCAGACGCTGAGAAATTTGTTGAGCTGGGTGCTTCCAGGCTTGGGACCAGTAGACTGGTCAAAATCGAGAAAAGCCAGTCATAACGCCTGTTTCATTTCTTTTTCCCGACAGCGAATATGTTGGAACAGACTTTGATTTATGATATAATGATAGACAGATACCAGGGAGTAAAAATCAGCTTGATTTTGAAGGTTTTTAGACACATTTTACCCCCCTAATAAATAGGTGATTATTCGGTATCTTGAAATATCTTAAGATCATAAACGGGGAGGACAATAAATGGTAGCACTTGAAAGGCAAAAATACATTATCAATTATTTAAAAGAGCATCAGGTCGCTTCAACTAAGCGACTAGGCGAGCTAATGAACGTATCTCTTTCCACAGTCAGACGGGATCTGCGCGACCTGGAAAATCAGGGTCTATTGATGAAGACTCACGGCGGTGTAAAACGTGCTGATTCCACTTCCTCTATCCTTTATCACGATACGAAGTGGACGTCCAAGCCGGACACTGCTCTGGAAGAAAAGGACGCTATTGCCAGAAAGGCTTCTGAATTTATTAATTCCAACGATATTATATTTATTGGGGCTGGCATGACCTGCAATCTTCTCTGTAAATACATTACAGAAAGCCACAAATCAAATATTACCGTCGTCACCACTAATATTACGGCTGTCATGGAGCTGGCCTCAAACCCGCAGGTTTCTGTATTGCTCTTGGGCGGCAACATCCATACAGAGACAAACCATATCGAAACCATCGGGGAATATACCTCAGATGCGTTGGCAAAGCTGTATTTTGACAAGGTATTCTTCACGGTAGACGGGGTGGATCTTCATTACGGATATTCCATCATCAACCGGGCACAGCTTCCTCTGTATGGGTATTTGTTCCAGAACACACGTCAGGCATTCCTTCTTGCCAACACAGGCAAATTTGACCGGCGAACCTTTACATATCTCTGTAATTTGGACGAGGTAGACACGGTGATTGTAAATTCTGATGTTCCTCAGGCATATCTAGAGTATTACCAGGAAAAAGGAATTGAGGTTTATATGGTTTAGAAAGACGAAAGCTGCCGGATTGCATTGCTGCTGCGATCCGGCAGCTTTTTTATTCCTCATACTGCTGCGCCAGGCGTTCTCCTTTCCACCGCATCTCTTCTCCCATCTCATCCAGGTTTAAGGTGTTCACTTTTTCTCCCAGCGAGAAGGTCCATCCCAGAAACTGATTACTGTCCAAGACCGTCACGTTTACTGTAAAATATTCTTCATCTGCTGGGATCATCATGACAGATTTTCCAAAACGGTAACTGATCGCTCCCCTTTTTCTTTCCACTTTTACAGCCCTCTGTCAGGCTCTTCTTACATACTTTCACACCACGCCACCTGCCGTTATCAAAACAATCTTTTCTACCGCTGTCTCCCCTATTTTATCATACGGATAGAATATAGGATAAGCTATCCAATAAAAGTACCATCCCAAAAAAAAGGCAATCCCCTCAGGGATTGCCCAAATAATATACCTTTTAATACAGCTTCGCTCCTGCCGGGATTCTGTCATCCACCATCAGAAGGTTCAGGCCTTCATGGCCATCTTCCTCATGTACTGCGGAAATCAACATTCCCTCGGAATCAATGCCCATCATCTTTCTTGGCGGCAGGTTGACGATCGCGATTGCGGTCTTGCCCACCAGCTCTTCCGGCTCGTAATACTCGTGGATTCCGCTTAAAATCACACGATCCTTGCGTACGCCGTCATCTAACACAAACTTCAAAAGCTTTTTGCTCTTCGGAACTGCTTCACATTCCAGGATCTTCACTGCACGGTAGTCCGATTTGCTGAAGGTCTCGAAGTCCACCATATCCTCAAACAGCGGCTCTACCTTCACGTTGGAGAAGTCAATCTTCTCTATTGTCTTCGCAGGCTCTGCCTTTGCTGCGGCTTTATCTGATTTACCGGATTTTGCGTCTCCGCCGATGGTCTTCATAGTCGGGAACAGAAGTACGTCACGGATTGCAGCGCTGTCTGTCAGCAGCATACACATCCGGTCGATACCAAATCCGATTCCGCCTGTAGGCGGCATACCGATTTCCAATGCATTTAAGAAATCCTCATCTGTGGTATTGGCTTCCTCGTCTCCCTGAGCCAGGAGTTCTTCCTGTGCCTTAAAACGCTCTCTCTGATCGATAGGATCGTTCAGCTCGGAGTATGCGTTTGCCATCTCCCAGCCGTTCATAAAGAACTCGAAGCGCTCCACGTATTCCGGATTCTCCGGTTTCTTCTTGGTCAGCGGAGAAATCTCGATCGGATGATCCGTTACAAATGTCGGCTGGATCAGGTGCTCTTCTGCAAACTCCTCGAAGAAGAGGCTTAAGATATCGCCTTTCTTGTGACGCTCCTCATACTCTACATGATGTTCGTCCGCCAGCTTCTTTGCATCTTCCGTAGTCTTGACTTCATTCCAGTCTACACCGGCATATTTCTTTACAGCATCCACCATAGTGATTCGCTCAAACGGTTTTCCCAGATCCATTTCCACACCATTGTAGATAATGGTGGTGGTTCCCAGAACTTCCTGCGCTACATGGCGGTACAGATTTTCGGTAAGATCCATCATTCCGTTATAGTCTGTGTATGCCTGGTACAGCTCCATCAGGGTAAATTCCGGATTATGTCTGGTATCCAGACCCTCGTTACGGAATACACGGCCAATTTCATAGACTCTTTCCAGTCCGCCTACGATCAGTCTCTTTAAGTACAGCTCCAGAGAAATACGGAGTTTAAAGTCCTCATTTAATGCATTAAAATGTGTCTCAAACGGTCTTGCAGCAGCTCCTCCTGCATTGCTTACCAGCATCGGTGTTTCTACCTCTAAGAATCCCTGCCCGTCCAGATATCTGCGGATAGAGCTTAAAATCTTTGAACGTTTGATAAAGGTATCTCTTGCATCCGGATTCATGATTAGGTCCACATATCTCTGACGGTAGCGCATATCAGTGTTGGTCAGTCCGTGATATTTTTCCGGCAGGATCTGAAGACTCTTGGACAAAAGCTTCACTGCAGAGGCATGGATGGAAATCTCACCTGTCTTGGTCTTGAAAACTTCACCCTCGATTCCCACGATATCTCCGATATCCAGTTTTTTGAAATCCTTGTATGCTTCTTCGCCTACGCTGTCTCTTGCCACGTAGGACTGGATGTTTCCACTCTGATCCAGAATATTACAGAAGGAAGCCTTTCCCATCACACGCTTCTGCATGACACGTCCGGCCAGGGACACCTGTTTCCCTTCCATTTCCTCGTAATTCTCTTTCACATCCATTGCATGACAGGTCACATCATATTTCGTGATCTCAAATGGATTTTTTCCGTTTGCCTGCAGGTCTGCCAGCTTTTCCCGGCGAACCTTGCGGAGCTGATTTACATCCTGCTCCTGTCCTTTTTTCTGCTGCTCTCCCATGAATCCTCATCCTTCCTGCGCCAGCGGCCAAAAAGGCGGCGGCTGACCCTTTTACTTTTTACCTTTTACGCTGAACGGCTGATCTCCAGCACCTTATACTGGATATCTCCTGCCTGTGTCTCCACATCTACTACATCGCCCACAGATTTCCCGATCAGAGCCTGCCCTACCGGAGATTCGTTGGAAATTTTTCCTTCCAGGCTGTTGGCCTCTGTGGAACCTACAATTTTAAATTCCATTTCCTCGTCAAAAGTTACATCAAATACCTTGACAGTGCATCCTACATTGATCTTATCGTAGTCTACTTCATCCTCTACGACAACCTCTGCATTTTTCAGGATGCCTTCCAGCTCTTCAATCCGAGCCTCTATATCACGCTGCTCGTCTTTTGCAGCATCATATTCTGCATTTTCAGACAAGTCGCCCTGCTCTCTTGCTTCTTTGATCTTACCGGCGACTTCTTTTCGCTTTACAACCTTCAGATGCTCCAGCTCGTCCTCCAAAGCCTGTAAGCCTGCATAAGTCAATAATTTTTTCTTTGCTTCCATCGTCTTTCCCTTCCCTTTTCACACTTTCTTTTTATATGTTAACCGAAAGAAATTGGTTTTTTGTATGCTAAGACATGCATAAAATTATTGAAATTAAAGATACTTTCACAATTTCATTATTATACAGAAACACATCTGCCATGTCAACATTTTTGTGCCGATCAGCATGATAAAGTATATGTCGGACTTGCTTCTTTTATTATCGGTTCTCTAGGTTATTTTTTCATCCAGAAGCGCTTCCAGCTCTTCGTAGGATTCCACCTGGTTGATCTCATCACGCAGCTTCGCAGAACCAGGCAGGCCTTTCGTATACCAGGCCACATGCTTGCGCATTTCCCGGATCCCTAAGTAACCGCCTTTGAACTCAATCTGTAGCCTGGCGTGACGCAGCATCGTCTCCTTCAGCTCCTTTGCCGAAGGGCGGCCCGGCATCTGCCCGGTCCGTTCATATTCCAGAAGATCCCGGAATATCCAGGGATTTCCCTGGGCGCCGCGGCCGATCATGATCCCGTCGCAGCCAGTCTCCTCTTTCATTTTTAACGCTTTCTCTCCGGAGGTCACATCGCCGTTGCCGATCACCGGGATGGAAACGGCCTCTTTCACCTTGCGGATGATCTCCCAGTCCGCCCGGCCGGAATAATACTGCTCTCTGGTCCGTCCATGCACCGCCACGGCAGCGCCCCCGGCTTCCTCGATCACCCGGGCGATCTCCACCGCATTGACGCAAGTATCGTCAAAGCCCTTCCGGATCTTTACCGTCACCGGCTTTTCAATGGCCCGCGCCGTCTGGTACACGATCTCATACACCAGCTTCGGCTCCTTCATCAGCGCAGATCCCTCGCCGTTTTTCACAACCTTCGGCACCGGGCAGCCCATATTGATATCCAGGATCTGGAACGGCAATTCCTCGATTGCCTTCGCCTGCTCGCTGATGATCTTAGGATCCGAACCAAACAGCTGCAGCGACACCGGATACTCTCTGGGATCAATAGACAACAGCGCCTTTGTATTTCTATTTTTATATTGCAGTGCCTTCGCACTGATCATCTCCATACACAAAAGTCCCGCTCCCTGCTCCTTGCAGAGCAGCCGGAACGGGCGGTCAGTCACTCCCGCCATCGGGGCGAGAATGTATGGATTCGCAAGTCTTACGTTTCCTATCTTCATTTGGGGACACCCTTAGTGACGATTGGGGACGTACTCCAACGCCAAAGGTGTACGTCCCCCGTCACTTTTTACTTTCTATTTTTCTCAAATATGATCCGCAGCCCTTTCAGTGTCAGCTGTGGATCGTACACATCTACTACATCAGTTTCTGCCACGATCATCTTGCCCAGGCCTCCGGTTGCCACTACTTTTGCGTCCGTGTAGCCGGATTCCTCTTTCAGGCGCCGGATGATATACTCGGTCTGCCCCACCTGGCCGTACAAAAGGCCGCCCTGCATGCTGGCGACAGTCTCTTTTGCCAGGATGGACGATGGCTTTTTGATCTCAATGGCCGGCAGCATATCGGCCTCGCCCCACAGCGCCTGGGCTGAGGTCCGAAGGCCGGGGGCGATAAGCCCTGCCTCAAAGGTGCCGTCCGGTCCGATGATGTCATAGGTTGTGGCAGTGCCAAAGTCTACCACGATCACCGGTCCGCCGTGCAGCGTGTATGCGCCTACGGCATCCACGATCCGGTCCGGCCCTACCTGCCTGGGATTTTCCGTGACGATCCGGATTCCGGTCCGGATCCCTGCCGATACTACGACCGGCTTGATATGAAAATATTTGATAATAGCGCTTCCCAGGGAATGCATGATATCCGGCACTACTGATGCGATGATCACATGATGGATCTCACTGCTTGGGATCCCGTGCCGCTCCACCAGCTCCTGCAGCGTAATGCCGTATTCATCGGACGTGCGTGGCTGCTTGGACTTCATGCGGAAGGTGCCAAGGATCTCCTCGCCCCGGAACACGCCAAGCGTAATGTTGGTATTTCCTACGTCTATGACAAGCAACATAATCTTTCTACAACTCCTCCCCCAGGAAAAACACCCGGTAATATAACTGCAGGGACTCCAGAAGATCCTGCTTCTCCGTCTGGAGCTTTTTGATCTTCAGCGCACTGCCGATATCATCAAACATGGGGTCGCCTTCCTCCGAAGCCACCTCGAAGCACAGACTCCCATCCTCTTCATATACCAGCGTCAGGATTCCCCCCACATCATGGACATACAGCACGCACATGATCTTCAGCTCATTTTTAATATCATCCGGAAGCTGTTCAAAATCCGGGTTCAGATAATATTTCTCTGTATAAGAATTGGCGCCGCAGAGCACCACCTTTTCTTCATACATGCCAGTTCCTCCTAAGCTTTCCTGCTCTTTTCCAGCGTTGCCGCCATCACGGCCTTGATCGTATGCATCCGGTTCTCCGCCTCATCGAAGACCTTGGACTGTTCCGATTCGAAAACCTCATCGGTGACTTCCATATCCTGGATGCCGTATTTCTCATAGATTTCTTTTCCAATCGTGGTCTTCAGGTCGTGGAACGCCGGCAGACAGTGAAGGAAGATTGCCTTCTCTCCTGCATTCTGCATAACTTCTTTTGTCACCTTATACGGACTGAGCTCCCGGATACGCTCTTCCCATACCTCGTCCGGCTCACCCATGGATACCCACACGTCTGTATAGATCACGTCTGCATCCTTTGTGCCTGCCATGGCGTCCTCCGTCAGCGTGATCGTCCCGCCGCTCTCTTTCGCATAGCCTTTACAGGTCTCCACCAGTTCTTCATTCGGGAAATATTTTCCTGTCGTACAGGCCACAAAATGCATCCCCATTTTGGCACAGGCGATCATCAGGGAATTGCCCATGTTATACCGTGCGTCTCCCATGTAAACCAGTTTGATACCCTTAAGCTTTCCAAAATGCTCCCGGATCGTCAGAAGATCCGCCAGCATCTGGGTGGGATGATATTCGTTGGTCAGTCCGTTCCACACCGGAACCCCTGCATATTTTGCCAGCTCTTCTACGATCTCCTGGCCAAATCCTCTGTATTCAATACCGTCATACATCCTTCCCAGAACTCTGGCGGTATCCTTGATACTTTCCTTTTTCCCGATCTGAGATCCTTTGGGATCTAAATATGTAGTACCCATTCCCATATCATGGGCCGCGACTTCGAAGGAACACCTGGTGCGGGTGCTGGTCTTTTCAAAGATCAGAGCAACGTTCTTCCCGCGGTAATCATCCACGGGAATCCCCTGCTTTTTTTTCTCCTTCAGGTCAGCTGCCAGATCCAGAAGATAGGTGATCTCCTCCGGAGTAAAATCCTTGAGTGTCAAAAAGTTTCTTCCTATTAAATTCATTGCCTATCGCTCCCTTATTTCGTGTCTTCTTCCTTCGCGCCCACTTCTGTCAGAGACTTTACCAGCCCTGCAATGCCCTGGATCTCGGATGGAATAATGATCTTCGTTGCCTTTCCATCCGCCGCCTTTTCAAAGGCTTCCAGGCTCTTCATCGTCAATACCGCATCGTCCGCACCAGCTTCTTTCAGGAAGCGGATACCATCCGCCGTTGCCTGCTGCACCTTCAGGATTGCCTCGGCCTGACCTTCCGCCTCACGGATGGTAGCCTCTTTTTCCGCTTCAGCCCGGAGGATTGCCGCCTGCTTATCGGCCTCCGCGTTCAGGATCGCAGATTCCTTATGTCCTTCCGCCACCAGAACGGTAGATTTCTTCTCACCTTCGGCCCGAAGGATCGCCTCACGTCTCTCACGCTCTGCTTTCATCTGTTTCTCCATTGCATCCTGGATTGCCGCCGGAGGAATGATATTTTTAAGCTCTACACGAGTAACCTTGATACCCCATGGATCCGTAGCCACGTCCAGAGACGCCCGCATTTTCGTATTGATCGTTTCTCTGGATGTCAGTGTCTGATCCAGTTCCAGATCACCGATGATATTCCGGAGGGTGGTCGCCGTCAGGTTTTCAATAGCCATGATCGGGTTTGCCACTCCATAACAGAACATTTTCGGATCCGTGATCTGATAAAAGACAACCGTATCAATCCGCATGGTAACATTATCCTTTGTGATTACCGGCTGCGGCGCAAAATCTACCACCTGCTCTTTTAAATCTACTCTTCTTGCCACCCGGTCAATGATCGGAATCTTAAAATGAAGACCGGTCCCCCAGGTCGCCTGATAAGCTCCCAGTCTTTCCACTACCAGCGCCTGCGCCTGTTTTACAATCTTTACACAGGAAATCAGAATTGCTATCACAATGCCCAGTAAAATGATTCCTAAAATGCTTCCTAACATGTCTTTTCCTCCCTCGCTCTCACTATAAGATGTACGCCTTGAATCCCGTCAATAACAACAACTGTATTCTTAGGGATCCTTCCATCTGGTTCGTCTGTTTTTGCCGACCACTCCTGACCTTTGACTTCCACAACGCCTTTGGCATGGATGGTGTCTACCTCTTCCACCACAAGGCCCTGCTGCCCGATCAGACTCTCCGCATTGGTCTTTTGCCTCTCCTGGTTAAAATACTTTACCGCGATCGGCCTGGTCAGCAAAAGCAGTACTACCGACACCACAAGAAATACCACTATCTGAACAGCAAGCCCGAATCCCAGCCATCCGGCCAGAAAGGCCGCCAGCGCTCCCGCTGCAAACCAGATCGTCGTAAGCCCCATGGTAAGGATCTCAATGATCAGAAGGATCACGAACAGTACCAGCCAATAAATTGTCTGCATAGGCATCTCTCCTTACGCATTATAGTATAGTATTACTTTCTCCTTATCTTACTATACTTTATGGCAGAAAGCAATTCATTCCCTTGTCATCCTCCTGCTTTCCTCATTCCGCAGTCCTGCTTCTTCGCTGCCGCCCCGCCTCAAACATCAGGACCGCTGAAGCGATAGCCGCATTTAAGGACTCTACCTCTCCCGCCATAGGAATCCGGATGTAGGTATCCGCAAGGTCTGCGATTTCCGGTCTCAGGCCATTGCCCTCATTTCCTATAAGAAAGGCGCACGGCTTCCGGTAATCCTCCTCGTCATATGCCCGTTTTCCCTCCAGGTGCGCCGCATAGGTACAGATTCCCCGTTTTTTCAGATAGCGGATCCCTTCTTCCAGGTCCTGAATGTAATAAAACGGCATCCGGAAGACAGACCCCATCGTAGACCGTATCGTCTTTGGATTATAAATATCCGCACACTCGCTATCCAGCAGGATGCCTGTAACGCCTGCGCCTTCCGCAGTCCGAAGGATCGTTCCCACATTGCCCGGGTCCTGCAGACGGTCCAGCACCAGCATATGCGGACATGGGGCGTCAGCAACCTCTTCCAGACTGTAGGAAAGCTGACCCACCACGCACAGGATCCCCTGTGGCGTCTGTGTATCGGAAAGATGGGAAAATACTCCGTCCGATACCAGCTCCGGCCGGATCCCGCATGCTGATGCGCGCCGGCGGATCTCTTTCCCCTCTTTTTCTTCACAGCTTTCTGATATATAAATTTCCTGAAGAAGCTTCTCCGGGATTTCCCGAAACATACGGATCCCTTCTACCAGAAACACGCCTTCCGCATCCCGCGCCTTTTTCTTCTTTCTCAGCTGCACAATCCGTTTGATTTTTGCATTTGATGTACTTGTGATCATTTTATCCTCTCCAGATCCTCATTATGCCCTACCAGGATCAGAACTGTCCCCGCTTCCAGCGCTTTTGCCGGATCCGGATTAACCTCCACCTCATCTCCCAGCTTCGTTCCTACCACATTCACCCCATAATGCTTCCGCACATCCAGTTTTTGCAGAGACTGGCCTACCCAGTGCTTCGGAATCATAGTCTCCATAATGCTGTAGTCATCCGACAGCGTAATCCAATCCGCAAAATTCGCAGACATCAGGTTTTTCGCAACTCTGGCGCCCATCTCCATCTCCGGAAATATCACCGCGTCCGCCCCGATCTTCTGCAGGACTTTCGCATGCAGCTCTGTCTTTGCCTTTGCAAGCACATACGGGACACCCAGGTCTTTGGAAACCAGCGTAGCCATCACACTGGCCTCCATATCGTCTGCAACAGCTACCACGACTCCATCCAGATTTCTGGTCCCAAGAGATCTGATCACCTCCGGATCTCCTACATCCGCCTTTATCGCATAGGAAACTTTACTCGCAATCTCCTCGATCCGCTCCATATGATTATCTACAGCCACAACCTCACATCCCAGGCTCTGCAAAGTTATTGCCACGCTTTCCCCAAAGCTTCCCAAACCAAAAACCGCATATTGCTTTTTCATTATATTCACTCCTCCTATCTTCTCACTCTGTGATTATCCGACCATGATCCTTTCCTTAGGCAGCTCGCGGATCTTATCCCGCGGATTCATCTTCCCGGCAAATACCAGCATCAAAGTTACAGGTCCAATCCGTCCGATATACATCAATATCATCAGCACTGCCTGGCTCAGCCTCGTCAGATTCGGCGTCAGATCCGCCGTCAGCCCCACGGTTCCGATTGCTGATGACGCTTCATAGATCACATCAATCGCAGCGATCTGGTCCGATTCAAAAGTCAGGATCAGAAAGATTCCGACCAGATATGCGGAAACTGCCAGAACAGTAACAGCAAACCCACTCCTGAAGTTTTCCGTAGATATCTTTCTCCCCAGACATTCAATGTCGTTACCGCCCTTGACAAAGGTCATACAGCCTAAAAACAGCATAACAAAGGTCGTTGTTTTTACGCCCCCGGCAGTTCCTCCCGGCGACCCTCCGATAAACATCAGAATACTGTTCACCAGCTTTGTTTCTGTATGAAGTCCTGACTGCGAGATGGTAGCATACCCGGCGGTTCTGTTCGTAACAGACTGGAAAAAGGATGCCATTACTTTTTCTCCCAGAGACATTCCGCCCAGCGTATCCGGATTCCGGTACTCCAGTACAAATACCAAAACAGCTCCCAGCACGATCAGGGAAACCGTCGCAAGAAGGACCAGCCTCGACTGCAGCTTTAACCGGGTGAACCACCATTTACGCGGCACTTCATGCTTATAGATTTTCTTTCCGTTTCCTATTACATCAAACCATACTGTAAATCCAAGGCCCCCCAAGATGATCAAAAGCATTGTTGTAATGTTGATCAGCGGATTTCCGGCATATTTTGTGAAGCTTCCAGAGCCCAGGATATCAATGCCCGCATTACAGAAGGCAGAAATCGAATGAAACACAGAATACCAGATTCCGCGGATCACTCCATACTCCGGCACAAACTGAAAGGAATAGAACAATGCTCCCGCTCCCTCTACTACAAATGTGCCGATAATGACCTTTTTTACCATGCCGACCATTCCGCCCAGCTTATCCATATTATAGGTTTCCTGGAGAACCACCCGCTCCTTTACTGTGATTTTTTTTCGCAGTATCAGAAAAAATGCAGTAGCACATCCTATGACTCCCAGACCGCCGACCTGGATCAGGATCAGAAGGATCACCTTCCCAAGAAGCGTAAACTGTACTGCCGGTGTAATAGTTACCAGCCCTGTCACGCAAACCGCCGTCACAGAAGTAAACAAAGCATCCATAAACGCAATCGGCTGTCTGTTACATACCGGAAGCCATAAAAGAAAGCCTCCCAGAAATATAACTCCCAAAAAACCAAAGACAAGTATCTTCATGGTATCCCATCGGATACTCCATTTTTTGCGATGCATATATTTTGTCTCCTTTTCTATGCTTTGTGGTATGCCCCAAAGAAGCAGGGCTGATACCTGCATACATTTTGGTACTGCCCCCTGCATTTGTCAATTGCTTATCCGCTCAGAAACTGTTTAGATTTACCCGTCTGTTCTGCATTGAAAAAACTCTTTCATCATCCGGATCATATATACAGTATCCTCCGATCCGGCTGTTTCATAAGAAGAGTGCATGGCAAGCTGCGCAAGCCCCACATCCGCTGTCCTGACCGCCACCTGATTTGCAGAGATATTCCCAAGCGTAGACCCTCCCGGGACATCTGAATGATTTACATAAGTCTGACAGGGGACTCCTGCCTTATGGCAGAGTTCCCGAACCAGTGCCGCCGACACAGCATCTGTAGTATATTTCTGGTTGGCACTGAACTTCAGGACTACGCCCCCATTCAGATAGGGACGGTTGGTAGGACATGCCTTTTCCGGATAGTTCGGGTGCACTCCATGTGCATTGTCCGCAGACAGCATAAAGCTTCCCGCCACCGCCTGCCGGTATTGTCCGGGCGTACGTCCCAGCGCCTCATTGATGCGCAGCAGCGTGTCCAGAAGCAGCGTAGACGCGGCCCCTTGTCTGGTAGTGCTTCCCACCTCTTCATTATCATATACGCAAAGCACCGGAATCTGATCGTCCGCTTCCGCTGCCAGAAATGCCTGGAAACCAGCAAAGACACACTGCAGGTCATCCAGTCTGCCACTGGAAATATATTCTCCGGACGCTCCCCAGACCCGGCCTTTCATCCGGTTATACAGGAACAGATCATTTCCCAGGATATCCTCCGGCCGCACCCCGGCGCAGTCTGCAATTTCCTTTAGAAGACTGCCGGCCGCCGTTTTTCCCGCATATAGCGGAAGCATTTCCTTTTGGATTTTTGTTTTCTGGCTGTTCTCGCCATCTCTGCTCATATGGACTGCAAGACTTGGAATCAGGCAGACATCCCTCTTAAGATCCACCAGGAGCGTTTTAAGACTTCCTTTATCACTTACCACCACACGGCCGGCCACCGATAAAGGACGATCCAGCCAGGACGAATCAATCATTCCCCCATACCGTTCTACATTTAGTTTCACATACTGGCCTTCCACGCCTATTTCCGGATGCTCCTTAAGCTTAAAGCAGGGCGAATCACTATGTCCTGCCACGATCCGGAACCCTCCGGCCTCTGTTTCCGGAATCCGGAATGCGATCAGAGAAGATCCGTTCCGGGACACATAATAACTCCCTCCGGCCTCCAGCTGCCAGCTTTCCTGCTCCTTAAGCTCCTGAAATCCCTCCTCCAGGAGCGTCCGGCTGATGGTCCGGACTACATGATAAGGAGTGGGACTCTCCTCGATAAATGTAAATAACTGTTCGTTCCTGTCCATAATGCCTCCTGCTATTTTTTTAGATAAAGGGCCCGCAGAGACTCTGCCTGGCCCATTTAGTGTCAGTATAATATATCCATCCTCATTTGTCCACGGCTCATTGTATTCCTTGTCTCCCGCAGGCACTTGTGCTATACTGCTCCTGCGCTGATTCTCAAAATAAGTATCATTTTATCAATATAGGGGAAGTTAAGTTAGGAAGAGAGGTATAGAAAGGACCTATGAATTCTGTAGAATTATTTTCAAAAACACCGCCGCTGAAGCTGTTTTTCCTTGCTTCAGTTCCAGGCGCCGTCAGCATGCTGGCAAGCGCGCTGTATCTGACCATTGACGGGGTATTCGTCGGACAGTTTCTGGGGGCTACTGCGTTCGCCGCCATTAATCTGGCCATGCCCTTTGTCGTCATCAATTTTTCTCTGGCGGACCTGATCGGCGTAGGCTCAGCAGTGCCGATCTCTATCGCTCTTGGCGCCGGAAAAGAAAAAGAGGCAAATAATATTTTCACCTGTGCCTGTATCCTGATCTTTGCCGCAGGGATCCTGATCGGAGGCATTTTATTTCTGCTGGCGCCGCTCCTGATCCGCCTGATGGGTGCGGACGGCGAATTTGCCGGACTGGCGATTGAATATCTCCGGGTGTATGCCCTGTGCTCGCCGCTTACCACCGCAGTGTTCGCCCTTGACAATTATCTTCGGATCTGCGGATATATCCGGGGCAGCATGCTTTTAAATATCCTGATGTCTGTCTTAAGCATGGTACTGGAATTTCTGTTCCTTGCTGTTTTCCACTGGGGCGTCTGGGCAGCTGCGCTGGCGGTGTCTGCCGCAATGATGATCTGTGCCGTGATTGCTTTTATTCCCTTTCTGCGCGGAAAGGCGCTTCTTCGTTTTTGCCGCCCCCGCTTTTCCAAAGGTATCTTCCGCCAGATCATTGCCTGCGGAAGCCCTAACTTTTTAAATAATATCGCCGGAAGGATCACCTCTATCCTTATGAATGCGATCCTGGTCCGCCTCGGCGGAGAAACTGCCGTATCTGTCTACGGCGTTCTGATGTTTGCAGAGGGCTTCATTCAGCCGCTTCTCTACGGCATGTGCGATTCTCTGCAGCCGGCAGTGGGCTACAACTTGGGCGCCCGGAAATTTTCCCGGGTCCGTGCCATCGAGAAATGCTGCTTTGCGGCAAGCTCTGTGGTTTCCATCCTGTCCGTATTTGTGATCGCCGGTTTCCCGGATCAGATCACCCGTTTGTTTGTGACCGATGCAGCTTCCGATATTATAGAGCTTTCAAACACAGCACTGAAACTTTTTGCCCTCACTTACGTGACCCGCTGGTTTTCCTTTGCCACTCAAAGCTATATGCTGGCCATCGAAAAGCCAGTACCAGCATCAATGATCTCCATATCCACCGCCCTGGTATTTCCGGTGCTGCTGGTCTTTCTCTTATGGCCGCTCGGATTGAACGGCATCTGGCTGAACATGGCAGGAACCGCTGTCCTGGCTGCCGTCCTGTCCGCGATCATCCTCCGGAAAGTATGGAAGGAGCTTCATCAGGCTGACAACGCCGAAGCTTAGTCCTTTTTGGCTCCCCGAAGCTTCTCCACCTCTTCCGCCGTCATGCCTTCAATAACCTCCAGAATCTCTGCTGTTGAAAACCCTTTTTTCAGCAGTTTTGCCGCTGTATTTCTCTTTTCTTTTTCGGTTGCTTCCTCAGCTTCTTTCCTCACCTCAAGTACTGCTTCCTCTACCGCCTTTTTCGCGTACTCCAGCTTTTCCTCTTCGAATAACTGTCCTACTTTCGTCAACATGATCCACTCCCTATTTAATGTACTTCACCCGGCTCTTATCATAATATCCCCTGGCTGCCGGAGCTTCCTCTGCAATGCCCACGGCCACTGCTCCCACCGGGATACTTTCCACCCCAAGCAGTTCCTGGAAGCCTTTTACCCGATCTTCCACCGGATAAAACCCGCACCAACAGGTTCCATACCCCAGTTCCAGCGCCTGAAGCAGGATATTTTCAATGGCGGCTCCACAGTCCTGGGGCCAGAACTCGTTTCCGCCTTCCTGGAGTTCCGGACGTCCACACACTACGATAGCCAGAGAAGCCGTCTTCATCATCCCGGTATAGGGCTGGATATCCCGGAATTTTTCCAGGATCTCCCGGTTTTCCACCACCACGAACTCCCAGGGTCTTGTATTACGTGCGCTGGGCGCCATCATAGCAGCCTCCAGTATCAGGTCCAGGTCCTCCTGGGGAATCTGGACGCCCTGCTGAAACTTCCGGATACTTCTTCTGTTTCTGATTGCTTCTGTTACATTCATGTTTACGTCTCCTTTCCTTCCATTTCTGTTTCATTTCCATACGGAATGTCATTCACACACATTCTGCTGAAAATACTTTTCTGCCACTGCAAGGAACGCCTCCATCTGGGGCGTGATCCACTTATTTTTATGATAATACATCTGTATCCACATTGACAACGGCAAAAGCTCCGTTTTCACCTGTCTTACAGTTCCCTTTTCAATGGCATGCCTGGCCGAGAAAAAAGGCAGGAAGGAGGCGCCAAACCCGGCCTCCACCATGTGCACGATAGTCTCTGTATTCCCAATCTCCAGCTGCGCCTCTACCCGCAGATCTCTCTCTGCCAGAATCCGTTCCAGCTCATACCGGTAACTCTCCCCCCGTTCTGTCAGCACGAAGGGCAGACGCACCAGATCCTCCAGCGGAAGCAGCCCCTCTTCCTCCAAGACATACTTCTCCATTCCGGGCAGGGGCTTCCCTGGACGGATAAAAATGATCTCCTCTCTGTGCAGGATTTTCCTCACCAGCCCTGGATAATCCGCCTTCTTTTCCAGCGTCAGAAAAAGATCCAGACTGTTGCCGCGGATTTCTTCAATCAGCACATCTCTTTTGGATGTGTGCACCACGATTTCTACCTGCGGGCATATCCTGTGAAATTCCATCAAAATCTCCGGCAGGAGTGCCGTAGAAACAGACTCCACGCTCCCCACCCGCAGCACACCGGTGATTTCTCGTTCACTCTGCTTTTTTTCGCTTCCCCTTACTGCATCCACGGCCTGCTTTGCCGTATTCAGAATTTCATTGGCATGAAAAACAAAGTCCTGCCCGCTCTCAGTCAGTACAGCGCCTTTCCCCACTCTCTCAAACAGTCTGGTCCCCAGCTCCTTTTCCAGCTGCTTTATCTGGACAGTGACTGCAGACTGAGAGTATCCAAGCTTCTCTGCCGCTTTTGAAAAATTTTTTAGTTCCGCCACCTTCAGGAACGTAATAATATTTCGGAATTCCATACTTCCTCCTATTAAATATTTTCATATATGTATGAAATCTATGAATTTAACAAATATCTGAGAGAATGATACTATAAGAACCGAAAGAAAACAAGAATTCAATCATAAATATATCAGTAAAGGAGTCGTACACGATGAACACAACAAAAGAAAAGACATTAGAACAGGTGACCGAAGAATTCATCCATGATTTCTTTGCCCGCAGCAAGAATCCGGAAAAACAGGATGTGATCGCAGATGCAACTTCCTCGCATCTTAAGCATCTGAAAGAAATCGGGATTCCGGAGAAAGGACGATTGCCTGAAGAGGTGGTGACAGAAATGGCAGAACAGGTCTACGCTTACGGCTATCGTTCTGAGCATCCCCGCTTTTTGGGATTTGTACCGAGCACCGCTTCAAAGCTTTCCTGGCTCGGAGATATTATGACCTCCGCTTTTAACCGCCACGCCGGAAGTATGGCGAATTTCCCGGCAGGCTGTACGATAGAAAATGAGCTGCTTGCGTGGCTCTGCCAAAAAGCAGGCTTCTCCTCACAGGCAGGCGGTCTCTTTGTTTCCGGCGGATCCATGGCCAACCTGACAGCGCTTACCATCGCACGGGACAAGATCCTTGGCGAAAACCGCTGGCATTTAGGCACCGCCTATGTATCGGAACAGACACACAGCTCTGTTGCAAAAGGCCTCCACATCATCGGAATCCCTGACAGCCATATCCGGAAGATTGCCGTAAACGAAGAGTTCCGTATGAATGTCCGGCACCTTGAACAGGCCATCCAGGAAGATTTAGAAAACGGACTTCTTCCTTTCGCTGTCATCGCCAGCGCCGGAACCACCAATACCGGAAGCGTGGATCCTTTTGTGGAGATTTCTGCTATCTGTAAAAAGCACCACATCTGGATGCATGTAGATGGAGCATTCGGCGCTTCCGTTCTCCTGTGCCGGCAGTACCGTCATCTGCTGAAAGGAATTGAGCTGGCAGACAGCTTAAGCTGGGATGCCCACAAATGGCTGTTCCAGACCTATGGCTGCGGTATGGTCCTGGTGAATGATAAAAGCAATATGGTGAAAACCTTCCACTCCCATCCGGAATATTTAAAGGATTTGGATACTGAGGAAGAATATTTAAATCCCTGGAACTTAGGTGTCGAACTGACCCGTCCGGCAAGAGGGCTGAAGCTGTGGCTCACTTTACAGGTCATGGGCAGCAGCGCCGTCAGCGACGCCATTGCCCACGGATTCCACCTTGCGGAATGTGCCCAGCAGGAGCTTGTGAAAAACCGGGATGTAGAGATCGTATCCCCGGCAAGACTTGCTACCCTTAATTTCCGCTATGCCCCGGCAGGACTTAGCGAAAAGCAGAAAGATGAACTGAACCTCCGGATTTCGAGAGAGATCATCGCCAGCGGCTTTGCCGGTATATTCACCACAGAGCTAAATGGCAAAAAGGTACTCCGTATCTGCGCCATCCACCCGGATACGACCCAGGCGGATATCCGGCAGATCATCCGCCGCCTGAATGACTACTACTATGAGCAGAGGTCTAAGATACAGCCTTCCGCCATGGATCAGTTTGCATCCTGATCCTGGCCGGATTCACGGTATCTTTTCCAGCCCCACCAGTCAGGCACCAGCTCTTCCAGTCGTTTTACCTTTCTTTCAGGGTAGTCTGTCATAATCTCTATATCCTTATTTCTAGGAGACAACTGAAGGAGGAACTCCCGGCATGCGAGACACGGGATGTCATCTCCTCCTTCACGGGGCTCCTGGTCCCGGAATACGATCAGCCGCTTGATCACAGTCTGCCCACTGTTTACATACATATTGAGAGCTGCCACACGCTCCGCGCAAAGATCCATGACCCCGCAGCAGCTTTCCACACAGAATCCCGTGTAGATTTCCCCGTTTTCACTTTCCAGCGCACATACCACATGATGCGCATACAAAAACGGCGTCACCTCCTGCGGACGGTATTCCTCTTTTGCCTTCAAATACATTTTTTCCCAGATATCCATGCTTCTTTTCCTCTTCCTTATTTTTTCCCGCCACCGTACAGGTGAAATTCCCGCTTTGTAAGCCCCAGATCCAGCGCCTGGTACATATACCGGGCGGCTATGGATGCATAGGGGCTCCACTTTTTACACTTTTTCCGGACCGCGGCAGGTGAAACATCATCGGTCTTATACGTCCACTGATATCCCTGCAGAAACGCCACGTCCTCCACCGGCAGTACATCCGGACGGTCCAGAGAAAAGATCAGATACATTTTTGCCGTCCAGCGTCCGATGCCCGGAAGCTTTGTCAGCTGCTTTATAATTTCTTCATCAGACATCTGTGAAAACCCTGCAAAGTCAATTTCTCCACTTTTCATACTTTCTGTGAATCTCCGTATGTACCGGACTTTCGCACCCGAGATCCCGATAGAACGGATTTCCTCATCTGTCAGTCTTCCCACAGTCTCCATGCGAACCTCTCCGCCGCAGCGGTCTATCAGCCTTCCATAGATCACATCTCTCACTTTATTGGACAACATCTGCCCGATGATCTGATTCACGATAAAAGAGTAGCTGTCCTGATACGGAGTGTACGTGAGAGGCCCCACCATCTCAATCACCCTGGCAAGCCTTTTGTCCTTCCCGCACAGGTACCGGATCGAATCTGTATCCGCATCTAATCTGATCATTTCCGCCATATGCTCCTCCTCTATCTACTGATGGTATCCCAGAGGTCTCCATATCCGTAGCAGTCCACAAAGTATTTCAACCCTTCCACTACTTCATCCTGCGTATAATTATGGCTTTCCAGAAATTCCTCTGTCTGCGCTCCCAGCTTTTCATAAAATAAAAGCCCCAGTTCAAAATAAGCCGGGTTGTCCGGATCCATCTCATCCAGCAGAAGATTTTCCGCCTCATTGACCTGCCCGTCTTTTATCATGGCAAGGAGCTCTCTATATCGGACCGCCATCTCAGCAGAAACGCCTGCTTCTTCGTCCTTGTCTATATCTTTCTGAAACAAAAGGCGGATCAGTGTCCGGACCACTTCATGGGTCAGTCTCATAATATAGTCTTTATCTTCAATCATCTTTCTTCTCTCCCCTGCAAAAATTCTTCGGCTTCCTCCCTTTTTCGGAAAATCATAATTTCCTTTCCCCGGCCGCTGTACTTTTCCAGCAATTCATATATTTTCAGAAGCTGCTTTTCCGGGAAATCCAGAATCCACTGCCGGAATTCTTCATCAAACTCCGTTTCCACCCAGGGCATATCCGTCCGTGGCTTCCCAATCCTTTCTTCCACTCCCTCTAGACAAAGCTCCACAGGATAATCAAGCAGAAAAATCGTGTCACAGGCTGCGATCCTTGCTTCCATTGTCCTCAGATAGTTGCCGTCTATGATCCATCGGTCTTTTGCTAGGATCTCCTGAAGCCGCATATCAAATTCTTCCCGTGAAACATTGGTATGGTCCGGCAGATGCCATATCATGTCCAGATAATAGAGCGGAATTCGGGATGCATCCCTTAATCTCCTTGCGAATGTACTCTTTCCGGCTCCAGGACTCCCGATGACTATAGCTCTCTCCATTCTGTCTCTCCTTATCCTGCCATTTTTCCATTCTTATTCCTGTCTTAGATACAAAAGCAGTGGCTCCAGATATTTCCGGTCCGTCCAGTCGCAGGTTTCTCCTGCGGCACACATCAGGGCGGACATCCATGGCTCATATTCTGACGGGTCCTTCTTTGCCACCGCCTTTTGCAGCATCCGGCACATGGTACGGTCCGGCAGCGTCATCGACGCCTCATCCCAGGCTCCTCTTCCATAGAAGACCGGGATGTCTTTCAGATCTTCCTTCAGATTATGCGCCTTAATCTCAGCCAGCGCTTTTTCGTCATAAGGTGACGCTCCGACGCAGAAAACGGCGATCTTTTTCCCTTGCAGAGCCTTTTTATTTTTTCGCAGAAAAGAAAGCCCTGCGATTCCAGACGCATAGATTCCTCCACATAAAATCACCACATCATAACCAGCTGCAGTCTCTGCTCTTGCCTTCTTTGTCTCGGCTATATCATAGGTCGTACACTCCTGCAGCCACTTTGCATACTTCGCCGTTGCTCCATACTTTGACTGATAAAGAATGATCCCTCTGCCCATATCCGGTCCCTCCATACTTTTCCTGTTACGAGCATATTTTATCATATCTATATCTTGGAGTCGACCTCCACATTGTGCTATAATATATTCATACGCTACAGTGCCGGTTCAGACCGGCACTGATATTACGAAAGGAGCATTTTCAAAATGAACGAAAGAATCTCACGCGTATTAAAAAAAATGGAGGAAAAAGGTATCACTCAGCTGATCGTTTCTGATCCGCTCAGTATACGCTTCCTGACAGGAATCATGGTAAATCCGGGGGAAAGATTATATGCCCTGATCCTTCGTACAAGCGGAAAGCACACAATGCTTTTAAACTATCTGTACTTTGTAAAAGATACCGGCTTTGAAGAGGTTTGGTTCTCCGATATGGAAGATCAGATTTCAATCATTGCTGACCAGATCGATCCATCCGTACCTCTTGGCATCGACAAAACCTGGCCGGCACGCTTCCTCATCCCGCTTCAGGAGAAACTGCCAGAGCTTAAGACTGTATGGGGCTCTGACTGTGTAGACGGTGTACGTGCCGTAAAGAACGAGGAAGAAATCGCCATCATGAAGAAGGCTTCTGAAATCAATGACGCCGTTATGGAAAAAGTCATTGATTTCATCAAAGAAGGCATGACCGAAAAAGAGATCGCCGACTTCATCGATTCCGAATACCTGAAGGCCGGAGCAAGCGGAACAAGCTTTGACACCATCGTATGCTTTGGACCAAATGCTGCTGATCAGCATCATATCCCAAGCGAAACACGCACACTGAAGGCAGGAGAATGTATCCTGATCGATATGGGCTGTGTATGGCAGGGATACTGCTCTGATATGACCCGTACCTTCTACTGCAAATCTGCAGATCCGGAGCAGACCGAGATCCACGACATCGTCCACGAAGCAGTATTAAGGGCTGAGTCTGTGATCAAACCGGGCGTACGCTTCTGCGATATCGATGCACAGGCAAGAGATTACATCGATGAAAAGGGTTACAGCGAATACTGGAAGATCCGTCTGGGCCACTTCATCGGCCAGGAAGACCATGAATACGGCGATGTCAGCCCGATCAACAAGAATGTGGCTGAGCCTGGCATGATCTTCTCCATCGAGCCTGGTATCTATCTGGAAGGAAAACACGGTGTCCGCATTGAGGACCTGGTACTCGTAACCGAGGACGGCTGCGAGCTTCTGAACAAAGTAGATAAGAAATGGCGCATCGTAGGATAATGTGAACAAACTGTGAACGGGGACGTACACCTACTGCGTAGGTGTACGTCCCCGTTCGCAATATCCCCTGTCCCCTTTTGCTCATTTCTGCAGCCCGTGAATCTTACTGCGGATCCGGCAACGCACCGCATGGGCGCCAATCATCACGGCCGCCGCCCCTATTGTGAGCCAAACCGGCCACCGGTATCCCGAGCCCAGCAGGACAATGGACAATCCTAAAAATACTGCGCTTATCGTCTCAATGAAGTCTACAATTTTTTTATCTTTTTCCTGCAATTTGCTGATCTGTCTGATCCGGTCAGTTCTCATAATATCTCCTCCTTTTGCTTTCCAGATATCCTCCGCACAAACGGCAGCGGGGTCCAGGCTAAGGAAAGTCTGGTCTGATCGGGAGAGTTCCTGACAGAGATCTATTGACTTTTCTTTTTCTTCTTTTTCTTTCTGTAGTTTTTCGACATATTGATCCATCAGTTCTTTAAAAGAAACCTTTTCTTGTTCCAGCCGGCGGATGTCTTCGACAGAGATTCCAAGGCTGCGTAAAAATTTGATCTTCTCCAGAATGTCCACATCCGCCTGAGAATAGATCCGGTAATTATTTTCTTTGCTGCGCTCTGGCCTCAGGAGTCCGGCTTCTTCGTAAAATCGGATGTTCGTCTTCTTGATGCCGACCTTTTCTTCTACTTCTTTGATTGTCATAGATACTCTCCTTTTCCTTTCCTGCCTTTATCTAACACCTTCCAGCTGCTGGAAGGTCAAGCAAAAAGAGTACTTTTTTTCAAAAAAGCACCGCAAGATCACCCATCGGATGATGTTGCGGTACTGTATCACCTCATATATTCTATACAGACATGGCTCCGATGCTTAAATCCTTGCCACTCCGCTCTTCACCGCTGCCTCTGCTGTTGCTTTCGCAACCGCATCTTTTACACGCGGATCAAAGGCTGCCGGCAGGATATAGTCTGCATTCAGTTCTTCATCACTGACAAGTCCGGCAATGGCATATGCCGCCGCTACCTTCATCTCATCATTGATATCGGTGGCACGTACATCCAGCGCTCCGCGGAAAATTCCCGGGAAGCAGAGCACGTTGTTGACCTGATTCGGGAAATCGGAACGTCCGGTGGATACGACTGCTGCCCCGGCAGCCTTCGCCTCATCCGGGAAAATCTCCGGTGTCGGATTCGCGCAGGCGAAGATTACCGGCTTGTCCGCCATAGAGCGGACCATATCCTGCGTCAGCGTTCCAGGTGCAGATACGCCGATAAACACATCCGCTCCTTTGATCACATCTTCCAGAGTTCCCTTCTGATGCTCAAAGTTTGTGATCTTCGCCATCTCTTCCTTGATCGGGTTCAGCCCTTCACGTCCCTCGTAAATTGCGCCCTTGCGGTCAGTCATGATCACATTTTTCAGTCCCATGGACATCAAAAGCTTGATAATTGCGATTCCTGCGGCGCCGGCGCCGGAGGTCACGATCTTTACGTCCTCAATCTTCTTATCTACTAATTTCAGTGCGTTGATCAGCCCCGCCAGTGTGATGACGGCTGTTCCGTGCTGATCATCATGGAAAATCGGAATATCACAGCACTCTTTCAGCCGTTTCTCGATCTCAAAGCACCGTGGTGCGGAAATATCCTCCAGGTTGATTCCGCCAAAGCTTCCTGCGAAAAGGCTGACTGCTTTTACGATCTCATCCACGTCTTTGGATCTTACGCAGAGCGGGATCGCATCTACGCCGCCAAACTCCTTGAACAGCACACACTTTCCTTCCATAACCGGCATACCTGCCTCCGGTCCGATATCTCCAAGACCAAGGACCGCTGTTCCGTCTGTAATGACTGCTACTGTATTCCAGCGTCTGGTCAGATCATAGCTTTTGCTCGGATCCTTCTGGATCTCCAGACACGGCTCGGCAACTCCCGGCGTATAGGCAAGACTCAATGCCTCTTTAGAATCCACCGCTGCCCGGCTGGTAACTTCAATCTTACCCTTTAATTCATAGTGCATTTTTAATGATTCTTTTCCGTAGTCCATGATTCCCTCCTGATGATTGCTTAAATATTGTACTTCCCTATTTTAGCACAACCCTCCGCATTTTTCACTGTTTATCTCAGAAAAATACGTCCTCTGTCCCCTTCACTTTCTCTTTCCCCGCCTTTTTATTGCGCGCGCAAATATTTTGTGGTACACTTATTTTCGGAAAACAGACAACCAATCAGGAGGAATTACATGATTCTTGTAAAATGGCTTTCGATTGCGGAACGCTATTCCAAAATATATCTGGACCGTCTGCTTGCTCCTCTGGGGCTCAACAGCAGTCAACATATGTATATTACCGTCATCTGCCGAAATCCCGGCATCACTCAGGAAGAGTTCACTGAATTGACCTACCTAAATCCCAGCAATATTACCCGGGCTCTAAATTCTCTGATCCGCTCCGGGTTTATTTCCAAGGAAACGGATCCGAAAGACAGGCGGAAAAACTGCCTGTATCCAACCGCCAAGGCATATGAGGCCAACCGACAGATTCTGGATGCCCTCGACTATATTAAAGATACATTACTCGACGGCTACTCACCGTCCGAAAAAGAGCTTTTTCTGAAAATACTAAAAGAAACCGCTTTGAGAGCCGTTGCTCTCACCAGCCAGAAAGGAGACCCGCATCATGGAACAAATACAGACATCTCAAAATCCATTGGGACATAAAAGCATCCCTTCTCTTCTTACTACCTTTGCAATCCCCAGTATCATCGCTACGCTGGTCAGCTCCCTTTACAATATCGTCGACCAGATCTTCATCGGACAGGGCGTCGGCTATCTGGGAAATGCCGCCACAAATGTTTCTTATCCGCTTACCACGATCTGCCTTGCTCTCTCGCTGCTGATCGGTATCGGAAGCGCCTCCCGCTTCTCGTTAAGTCTTGGCGCCGGCGAAGAAGAAAAAGCATGCCGGGTCGTTGGAAACGGTGTCTGCATGATGATCCTTTTTGGCCTCGTCTATGCAGTACTGATCGAACTCTTTCTTTATCCTATGCTGAACGCTTTTGGAGCTACAGCGGAGAATCTGCCCTATGCCGCCTCCTATTCCCGCATTATTGCCCTTGGTATGCCTTTTCAGATCATCACTACCGGTATGAGCAGCCTCATCCGTGCAGACGGCAGTCCCAGGTATTCCATGACCTGTATGCTGATCGGCGCCATCCTCAACACCATCCTGGATCCCATTTTTATTTTCGTGTTCCAGCTTGGCGTTGCCGGCGCTGCCTGGGCAACCATCATCGGACAGTTCTTCTCTTTCCTGGCAGCCATCCTTTACCTCCGGAAATTCCAGAGTGTCCGGCTCCGCAGGGAACATTTCCGGCTGCGCCTGAAAGACTGTACCGCCACGGCCACTCTCGGCATGAGCAACAGTCTGAATCAGGTAGCTATCACTCTGGTCCAGGTGGTCATGAATAACTCTCTGACCTATTATGGCGCCATGACTGTTTATGGAAAAGATATCCCACTGGCCGCATGCGGCATCGTCATGAAGACAAATGCAATCCTGCTGGCTTTCTTCATCGGACTGTCCCAGGGCTCCCAGCCGATCATCGGGTTTAACTACGGCGCCCGGCAGTATCCAAGGGTGCGGCACACTTACAAGCTGGCCATTACATGCAGCTTTGTGATCTCCACCATCGGGTTTATCCTGTTCCAATTTTTCCCGTATCAGATCATTTCACTGTTTGGAAAGGGAGACGAGCTTTACTACGAATTTGCCATTCATTTTATGCGTACCTTCTTATTTATGGTTATCGTAAATGGTGTACAGCTGATCTCCTCCAATTTCTTTTCTGCTATTGGGAAGCCGCTGAAGGGCCTGCTGCTTTCCATGACCAGGCAGGTGTTTTTCCTGATTCCGCTGGTACTGATTCTACCACTGTTTTTCGGGATCGACGGAATCCTCTTTGCTGGACCTATCGCAGATGGTATCGCATTCCTTGTCTCTGTTGTCCTGGTTTCTCTGGAGATGAAGAAGATGCGGCGGGCGGAAGCCGAAGGATAAATAAAAGAATCCATGCCAAACATTGATATTACATCTCATGCATAAATGACATGCAGAAATTTTCTATATTGCGAGAAGTACAAACTTTATTTTCTACATGTAGCATCTTTTCTTCCTTTTATTAGTTGTATATTTCATCTCGCGTCTTTGTTCCTATGTCTGTCTATCACTCCCCATGCGGGGAGCGATAGACAGCGATGTCCCATACATAATCCAAGGCAACATTTCAATCCACACTCCTCATGCGGGGAGTGACCTCAGATTCAGCATCCATCTTCATCAGTTCGCATATTTCAATCCACACTCCCCATGCGGGGAGTGACGTACTCTTTTACCGTAGCTTTTACGATGCTCTAAGATTTCAATCCACACTCCCCATGCGGGGAGTGACTTTGCAAAGTCTTTGAATGTCTATACAAATGCTATATTTCAATCCACACTCCCCATGCGGGGAGTGACGCCGGTATACATACAGTGATCCATGTCCTCCGTATTTCAATTCACACTCCCCATGCGGGGAGTGACGCAATTATGGAGAGTACAACATTGATAACCTTGTATTTCAATCCACACTCCCCATGCGGGGAGTGACCATGACGGTAGATCAATCAAACATTAACCATATCACTATTTCAATCCACACTCCCCATGCGGGGAGTGACGCCGAAGAGTTTAAAGACCTGGAGTCGGATGTAGATTTCAATCCACACTCCCCATGCGGGGAGTGACGATGTTCCAGGGAGCCTTGTTTTCTGTGAAAGTTGATTTCAATCCACACTCCCCATGCGGGGAGTGACAAGACGTTTTGGGATGATCGCAATCTATGCGGTATATTTCAATCCACACTCCCCATGCGGGGAGTGACGCGATGCAGAGCGCTGAAGCCATGCATGCGTGGATATTTCAATCCACACTCCCCATGCGGGGAGTGACCTTATTCAGAACGGAGAAGGGGGTGAGTAAGTGATTTCAATCCACACTCCCCATGCGGGGAGTGACGGCGGTATGCTGCTAATACTGCCGGTGGAACGATTATTTCAATCCACACTCCCCATGCGGGGAGTGACGAAGTCTAAGGTTTGCAATCCCAAAGGAGAGTGTATTTCAATCCACACTCCCCATGCGGGGAGTGACAATATTGTGATTTCTGAGGTTACAAATGGGTCAAGTATTTCAATCCACACTCCCCATGCGGGGAGTGACTTGAAAAATGTGTAAATGATAAAACATTGACTATAATTTCAATCCACACTCCCCATGCGGGGAGTGACCAATTCCTCTAATCTAAGGTGCTGTGACAGGATATTTCAATCCACACTCCCCATGCGGGGAGTGACTTACAAAGATTGTACAACTCTCTAGCCGACATAGAAATTTCAATCCACACTCCCCATGCGGGGAGTGACGAGCACACAGACCACACAGGCGAGTACAGAAGGAGGATTTCAATCCACACTCCCCATGCGGGGAGTGACAAAATGTGTTATTGTGGATGGAATTGAAATATAGAATTTCAATCCACACTCCCCATGCGGGGAGTGACAGTATCCCTTCCTCTGCAAAACGGATTGCTCGGTTATTTCAATCCACACTCCCCATGCGGGGAGTGACGACAGGGAAAAACACCCTGTCATTTTTTTATTTTATTTCAATCCACACTCCCCATGCGGGGAGTGACCATTGCTCTGTACTGTTACGGACTCAGCATCACCGATTTCAATCCACACTCCCCATGCGGGGAGTGACCTATTTTTTCCCACATTTCTGAAACGCTATCGCGATTTCAATCCACACTCCCCATGCGGGGAGTGACATAGCAGGACTTAATATGCTCTCCGATTCTTTTTATTTCAATCCACACTCCCCATGCGGGGAGTGACAGATGGTCAGATACTGCGGACATGATGATCTGCCGATTTCAATCCACACTCCCCATGCGGGGAGTGACGAAAGTGAGGACGAATATCAGAATGAACACAGCAATTTCAATCCACACTCCCCATGCGGGGAGTGACCGTTATGAGATAGTAAAAAGGAGTTAGATAAATATTTCAATCCACACTCCCCATGCGGGGAGTGACGGTACGGATACCATCCGTTTTCGTGAATACTTACTATTTCAATCCACACTCCCCATGCGGGGAGTGACCAAAATAACGCCTTATAAAACATTCCGGCATCGTCCATTTCAATCCACACTCCCCATGCGGGGAGTGACAACGACGTGATCTGGATAATATATCCTCGTTCGTGCATTTCAATCCACACTCCCCATGCGGGGAGTGACCGACAGCGGGAGACAGCGGAGCGGCGACAGCGGATTTCAATCCACACTCCCCATGCGGGGAGTGACTTATACCATGATTGTTTTGTTTTCCCATCATTCCAATTTCAATCCACACTCCCCATGCGGGGAGTGACCGGTAGATGCAGGGCAGACCTACATTATCCGTGTATTTCAATCCACACTCCCCATGCGGGGAGTGACACAGCAGCAGTGTATTTTGTTCAGAGAGGCGGTTATTTCAATCCACACTCCCCATGCGGGGAGTGACAAATATGGGAGGTAAGATATGGGAGACTCAACAGATTTCAATCCACACTCCCCATGCGGGGAGTGACACCTCTCTTTTCTTTTATTTCCCGTTTCTGGGATATTTCAATCCACACTCCCCATGCGGGGAGTGACATTAATAATAAGACTATAACAAATAATAAGACCAATTTCAATCCACACTCCCCATGCGGGGAGTGACCGCACGTTGATGCTCCGGCAGATGGCGGAATGGTATTTCAATCCACACTCCCCATGCGGGGAGTGACCAAGCTCCAGTTCGTCCAGATCGAGGATTCTCTCGATTTCAATCCACACTCCCCATGCGGGGAGTGACAGATTGCTTTCCGACAAGGGCGATCACCTGGAAATTTCAATCCACACTCCCCATGCGGGGAGTGACTATGATAGCATGTTAGATGCACAGAAAGAAATAGATTTCAATCCACACTCCCCATGCGGGGAGTGACGTTGAAAGATTTGACATATGCAAAAGATAGTAAAGATTTCAATCCACACTCCCCATGCGGGGAGTGACGCTAGGCGGCGGAAAAGCAGTATCAAAAACAGATATTTCAATCCACACTCCCCATGCGGGGAGTGACTATATTCAATAACGGACTTTCCACCGCTATCCTGATTTCAATCCACACTCCCCATGCGGGGAGTGACCAACTCCGGTATTCGGGGATTACGGCTATGACGGATTTCAATCCACACTCCCCATGCGGGGAGTGACTTTCATCAAAGGTTGGCTGGCGCATGACAATCCGATTTCAATCCACACTCCCCATGCGGGGAGTGACGGAGCAGTGGGGCGATACGATCATGGCAGTCGTATTTCAATCCACACTCCCCATGCGGGGAGTGACTCTGCGATCAGTTACATCAAATCCCTCCCTTCGATTTCAATCCACACTCCCCATGCGGGGAGTGACCTTCCCCACGCTGTTCATAGTATCCTCCATAAAATTTCAATCCACACTCCCCATGCGGGGAGTGACACGATTGTTTTTTGATGGATGTACGCCCAACTCAATTTCAATCCACACTCCCCATGCGGGGAGTGACGATATTGGGCCACGCATAGGTATCAAAGGCGAATCTATTTCAATCCACACTCCCCATGCGGGGAGTGACAGAATTTAATTTTATGTCTGCGCCTGCAGATTGATTTCAATCCACACTCCCCATGCGGGGAGTGACAAGACCGGGAGATCATACTGGAATCTTGACACGGATTTCAATCCACACTCCCCATGCGGGGAGTGACGTTACGATCATCAACAATATTGCTATTGATCGTCCCGATTTCAATCCACACTCCCCATGCGGGGAGTGACATAATCGGAGCACCGTCTGCACGAGCTTTTCCACGATTTCAATCCACACTCCCCATGCGGGGAGTGACCGTCTGCGATTAGTTTTATCACGTCGCTACCTTCATTTCAATCCACACTCCCCATGCGGGGAGTGACGCTGCCGGAAACACATTTACAAAGTACAGCCGTGATTTCAATCCACACTCCCCATGCGGGGAGTGACCTCGCCATTCTTATCGCCCAGGGGTGCGCTTATAAATTTCAATCCACACTCCCCATGCGGGGAGTGACAAAAATACGATTTCAATGATAACGACGCTCATACAAATTTCAATCCACACTCCCCATGCGGGGAGTGACGATGGACATGCGAGCCAGTATACCGGATCACCGGAATTTCAATCCACACTCCCCATGCGGGGAGTGACAGACTTGGGAATCTAACGGCAGAGTTTACATGCATTTCAATCCACACTCCCCATGCGGGGAGTGACGGAAGGCTGTCTTTGATGATGCATCTATTTCGGGATTTCAATCCACACTCCCCATGCGGGGAGTGACGACGGCATCAGCCCGACACCTGGAGCAAACATCATTTCAATCCACACTCCCCATGCGGGGAGTGACGATAATTGCTTCTGCATACGTTTTTACACAAAGATTTCAATCCACACTCCCCATGCGGGGAGTGACCAAGTTCCTTGTTCTTTCCGTCTTCAAATATCTATTTCAATCCACACTCCCCATGCGGGGAGTGACAGCAATTTTAACCAAAATATTCTTTTATCTTTTAGTCAAAATCAATAAATAATATTCTTTTATCTCCTTCTTTTCCCCTTCTTCCCTCCTCTTTTTCCTCATTCACAGACAAAATCCAAACCCTTTGTTCACTTTTCCCGGTGCGAATCTCCCTGGCTTTTTCTGTTTGCTTCCGATTCGCACCCACATGCTTTTTACTCACACAGTTTTCTCACAGTATCAATGTATCGTCTGCCGCAATTCCTCTATCAACACCTACATGCTCTACCTTTGTTTTATATTTGTTTCCCAAGTAGTAAAATCTCAGACTGTCCACATCTTCATCAATTATTTCTGTTAATATTGCTTTCAAGGCAACACATTGCGCATGGTCAACGATACATTCAAACACAGAATTCTGCACTCTTCTTCCATAATTTGTGCACTGTTTTGCAACCTTTCGCAGTCTCTTTTTTCCTGCGGCAGTTTCTGTATTTACATCATACGTAATCAGTACCAGCACATCCGCACCTCCTGTTGTCCATAAAAAATTTCCTCATCCCTATTTCCACAGAAAAACCGGATATCCATCCAAATCTCCTCTCAAATATCTGGCAAGAAGCATAGCTTGTACATATGGAACCATTCCCCACTCTACCTTCTCTTTTAAATACGGATGCGTAATGACCTCTTTCTTCTTAGTCTGCCATTCTATCAGCACTCTTTTCCTGAGTTCTTCATCCATTAAAACTGCCCCGTTTTCCTTTGTAGAAAAATTTTTGCCGCTGACAATTTTTTTATTAATAAGCGTTAGCACAAACCGGTCTGCAAGAACCGCACGAAGCTCCTCGATCAGATCCAATGAAAGCGAAACACGCCCCGGACGATCCGTATGAAGGTAACCTACATATGGATCAAGTCCCACGCTTTCCAGTGCTGAAGTAATGTTGTTCGTCAACAATGTGTATACAAAAGACAATAGTGCGTTTACTTTATCTACTGGCGGTCGTTTATTTCGCCCATGGAAGGAAAAATCCTTTTTCTGCTGAAGGATCAACTGATCAAATACTCCAAAATAAATGCTGGCCGCTTCCCCCTCGTATCCTCTGAGCTGTTCCTTGGATTCGCTATTTTGAATTTGTTCCAATGAATTTTTCATAAAAACCGAAGCAGTTTTCACTTTGTCCACATCCATCTGAAGAGCATGATCCCTAACGGCTCTTTCCAATACCCATCTGGCATTATAAACTTTTCCCAAAATACAGTTTTTTGCAATCTCCAGACTAATCTTTTCATCATTTTTGCTGGCATATTGCTGTTCTCTTAAGATCACATTCCCTTTTACTCTTCCAGAAATGCGTGCCAGGAACTTTCCTTGTGGCGTAAGGTAACATAGAGAAATGTTCCTTTCCACACATGCCCCCATCAACGCCGGACTTGTTCCCCGATAGCCAAAAGAAACAATCCCTTCCAGGTTGTGAAGCGGTACTCTGCCTACTTCTTTTTGTTCTTCCAAAACCACAACATTTTCCCCATCCAAAGACAGATAGCTGTTTTCAGAAGTAACATACAAGGTATTCAAAAGTTTTCTCATATCTCTTCCTCCTTCAGCATCTGATCAATATAGGTCTTTACAGAGACTGCCTTCCCCAATTTAGGCAGACAGATATCCTTCAAGGAACAAGCATTGCAAGATTTACTGTACTTGACTCTTGGTGTATATTTCCTCGCATAATAATTGTGCATTTCCTGAAACATACGCCTTACTTCCTCACGAAGTTCTTCTGTGATTTCGATTCTCTCACGCCGTCTTGTCTCTCCGTAAAAAATTGCCCCTTCCGGCACCTGTGTGGAAAACATTTCTTCCAGGCACATAGCCTGTGCCGTTAATTGAAGGATATCTTCTTCCGAGATCTTTGGTTTCCCTTTCTTATATTCCACTGGATAAACGAAGTAAAGTCCACGATGGCCATATAACTTGATTCCATCCTCACACTTATGAAATTCCACCAGATCACACTCTCCGCTGATCCCTAGTTCCCGTGAAGACACCGGCAATGCTCTGGCAATAATTGTATCCTTTCTCTTTTCCTTTAAAAGAGGGTCATGTACTTTTTTATGCATCAGTTCCCCGATGACAGTGTGGACATTTTCTTCCCACTGCTGTTCAATATGAATCAGCGCCCACTGCCGCCGGCAAAATTTAAAATGCTGTATTCCAGAGATCATCAAATAATCATCTTCTGAATATTCCATTATACCATCCTTTTTACTTCTACCGTCTCTGGTATCCTGTCCTCATGAATTTCTACCTTATAATCCTGATACCGTCTTGGATACTCTACATCCTCGTTTTTCTTTACTTCTACCGCATCAAACAATTTATATGCCGGACAGTCTCCCAATTCTTTACTGTGCTTAAATATGATCAATTCTCGAACTGCCATTTTTCCTCTTGCGGCAGAATGATCGTTTTCAAACATATTAATGATCGCTTCCCATAAAAGCGCCAGATCATCTTCTGAGAAACCTGTTACTTTCCTCGCAAGATTTGCGGAAATATAACCTTCTGCCCGATACAGCCCATAGGGAACAATACTCTTTCTGCCCATTTCCGTACTTTTATTTTCTGCATCCTTTTCCGTTGTAATAGCCACTCTTGTGATCGTTACTTCCTGGCTGATGACAGGGTCAATACTTCTCGCAAATCCGATCTGCACCGGCCCCCTTACCTGCCCGCAGTTCAGAGAGGCTTTCACAAATGTAGTCATAACAGCGCCAAAGGTACGGATATCGTAAAAATTACTGCACATATAATCCCGCAGTTTTACATCTGTGTCAGGATCACTTTTCTTTAATTTCTTTAACGCTTCTGTTACTTTCTTATCGTCTGTCTCCTCAATTCCCAAATCCTTGCAGGCTTCTCTGTCACTTCTATTCAACGGAACATCTTCTTTGATATAGATCTGGTAACCTTTTTCATCTTCTTTTACTGTCTCAACATAATTACGGATCTTACGCTTCAGACATACATCTGTCACCAGGCCAAGACCACTCTCCGGATCAATTCTTGGCATATTTCCGGCATCCGGGTCCCCGTTTGGATTGCCATTCTCCACATCAAACAGCACTACGAATTCATACCTGTTTTTGATCACTTCACTCATCTAATTTTCCTCCCTTTTTTCGTACTTTTTCTGTACCTGATGATAGTATCCCAGAATAAATTTCCCTTGTTCTTCCAGCGAAAGGCGAGCCGGAAATTCTCCTTCAATCTTCCCCATAATTTCTGTCAGAAGTTTTTCATAATAAATCTTCGCGCTTCCCTTCTCTCGCTCCAACTTTTTCATATGGCTGTTTTTCAGCTTTACAAGAATTGGGAAAACCGATGCGGGTGTTGCGCACGCCGCGTTAAAATATCGATCCCGGATTGTAGCCTTGATCCCCGGATTGGTATCTAACTGAATCGATTCCAATACGGAAAACAATCTTCCCAGCACATAGGCTCTGTCCTGGCTTTCTTCGTTCAGTCCCATATAATTTTCTCCTTCCTTCCATCCCATATTTCGTATCAGATATGCCTTGATGATCCCTGCACGTCCCCATGTGATATTCCCCTGCTCTGCCCGGATTCGGATCAGCACATCCGTATAAAGACTTGCCGGATATCTGGCTCCTGATAAAATTGCCTGCAGTACCAGCGCCGCCATATTGGGAACCGGTGTCTTATCTTTTGAATTCTGATTGACCGTCTCTGAGAGCATTGACCGGATTCCTAAGTATTCCTCACCGGCCCAGCTTGGCTTTACAATGGACATTCTCTCATAATGCTTTGCCAGATTCCCCAGGATATTTCCAAAAGAATCCTGATAGAAAAAACGCACAGAAAGCCTGGCCGCATTGGGAGCCAGTGATAAAATGTAAAACTTTTGCTCCAAATTTAATACTACATCGTCAAACTGCACTTGCCTCTGTTGTTTCAAATTGTCGAAGATTCCTTTGATCTCCTTCTGATTATCCCGCTTGGGATCTGCACAGCTAAAAAACGCCGCCTGATATTCTTCTTTTGCGTCTTCCGCCCAGAATAAGATCATTGAGTCTCCTAATTGGAAGGTATACTCCCGCTGGCCAAGGAGATAATTAAGGGCTGTGGTATAAGCAAACTCTGCATATCTTCCCACCGGCGCGTTATAGCTTTGTTCCTTCCCATAGGACTCAAAGGCCGGCGCATTAAAAGATACCAGTGCCGCTCCGCTGGACTGGGCGCCTGGAACCCCTTTGATCGTCTTGTGAATCCTGGATATTTCTGCCTGTTTTCCCGTAACAAGGCAGATTCCCATCTGTTCGGATTCGCCTGAACTATTCCTTGCTCTCTCCCATGCCTCCTGGATAGCGGAATCATCCTGAGCATAGTCGATTCCCCTGCAGAAGATCAAATTGCCGCCGTCCGTAATATCATCCCAGTGATCTTGAATCTCACTGCTTTCCTCTGCTCTCCTGGGGTCCCAACTCTCAAAGAACCGACAAACAGCCTGTGCCATTTCGCTATTTACGTCTTTTAACAATGTTAAGTGTTTTTCCTTCGCCGCTTCAAAACAGTCTGTCAGTCTTTGATTGGTACCTTCTACATCGATCCCCAGAAGATACTTAGAATTGTCACACAGAAAATTTGCTGAAACACCGGAAGAACGAGTCACCATCTCCGGCACAGTCATCACCTGTGGCGCCCATACCTTCTTTTTCCCCCGCTCTTCTTCCGTCTTTAACGAAATAATCCCTGTAACCTTTCCTTCTTTTGAAAGATTGATCCCGTAAGATACTTTCGCCATGCACCATCCTTCCCGGCTTACCTTCCCCTGCTCTGCCAGCCTGTCATAGTGCTCTACCAATGCCTGTAAGATCATCGTACCACCTCACAGTCTCTCAGATCCAGAATCCCTTTCCTCATAACAGCCCGAAAGAACATGGGCTTTATATCGTTCTGGTCAGAGTAATCCATATCGAAAAGCATGAATCCCAGATCCTTTTCCTCCACAACATCATATGCGGTCTTAATCTCATCTTCCTCGCACAATGCAAAATTTGCCGGAAATTCTCTGCATCCAAAGTACGGCATGTGGAAACATTCTCCCCTGCGCAACCGTCTCATAATAATGTCTTTAAATTTACCAGGGTTGTCCGTCTCATTTGCCTTGTCAGTCATTTCAAAATGCGCTTCGATCACATATTCCACATCCCGAAGAAGAAGCGATGCCCTCTGGACAATGTCTGACTTTGCGCTTATGTACAGCGGCTTGTCCGCGCCGTTATAGACTTGCAATACATTGCTTGCCAGAATCTTACTTTTCACTTCGTTACGCCGTACACTGGTAAACCGGATCGGATTGACCACATGGATCTTATCAATGATCCACTTCATCCCTGGATGCCAATACACCGCCTCCAGGATTCCCCGTGCCGCCGAGGGCGTCATAACATCATAGGAGCAGCGTTCCACTTTCATCTCCGGTCTGGAGAAAAGGGCATATTGCCCCCAAACTCTGGCCTTTACGCCCATCCCCATAGTGGTTCCCCCTTTCTTCGTTTCATTTTATAAAATCACTCCTTCCTTATAGCACTCAGCTATATAATCTCTTGGCTGATAATAGAAGTCCGTATTATAGTCTGAAATCTGAGCATCAATCCAGGAATGATATACTTCCCAGATTCCATTTACAATATTTTTCTCTTCATAAACATCCTCGATCAGACGCTCATATACTTCTCCAATATCCCAGTATCCCGGCACCGTATATCTGCAGTCCTTTACATTGTCAAAAGTTCCCTCTGTGATATGCGCTTCCTCTATAAACTCGGCAGCCGTCTTTTCAATCGGATCACAGTGAAACACATCCGCGTATTCATAAATTCTTTCAATTCTTTCTTTTCCCAGAAAATCTGTCACCTTACCTCTTTTTCTTTTCGTGCTGCGTCCAATATATTCAATTAAACTGCAAGTAAAAAAAAGTGCGTTATTATTTTTTCTTCCCATATACAACCTCGCTTCCAATATATTTTAATGTATCAAGCGCAGAAATACTGTGGAAACTAATTTGGTGAGTCGGATATTTAAACTTTGCCAGTTCCCAAAAAGCGGCCCTTGAAATTTTTCCATCCATATAGTTTTGGATATAATTATAAATCGTATCATCTGCCATAGGCCCTTCTACGATATCATAAGTATGGGAAATCCCGCTGCGGCAGGAAATCACAAAATCCAGCCATTCCTCAGTCATTTTTTCAAAGACAAGGTAAGTAAGGCTATGATTAGGCATATATTCATATTTATTCAAATACCCTATTTCACCATAGCGAGATGCCCACCGCTTTGCCTGTTCTTCGTATTGTGTGCAATAAAAACCGAAATAAAAATCCTTGTTAAATCTTGCTTTCCTTATTTCTGGATATTCTACGATTTCTCTGCTGCCATGATATAAAATCATACAATCTCCTTTCTGCTCTCCCAAATCACATGGTATCTATACATGTAATATACTCTTCGCAAATTGCAAAAGCAATATATTTTTATTTTAAATGTTATTGAATCAATTTTACTATTTCTGTTGAATTTCTTTTATAAATTTGCTATACTTCCCGAGTCAGGATCAACGCCTGAGGATTGAAATAATAAGATTTACAATATCACAAAAATAGGAACGGGGATAATGTTTTCTTTATCGCCGTTCCCATTGCTTTTTACATGATTACTGCCATCCCGGACTCCACGTCCATCTTCAGGCCCATCTCGTCTGTATACTGCTCTTTATCTACAAGTTCATAGAAATCCTCGATATCTTCTGACACCGGACTTAGCATTCCCGCTCCACGCATTTTTTCAAACTCATTTTCATATAGCTGCACACAATACTGTCCAGCTTTTCTCATTGTACTCTTTGTATACCCCTGGCATCTAATCTGCTGCAAGAGTTCTTCTGCTTCTGGTTCCCGGCCAACAAAAATGGTCTTAGTATCTTCTTCGATCAGCTTAAACTCCTTCCCCACTTTCGCAAAATTATATTGTTTATCTTGAAACTCTTGCAGAATTTTCTTTTTATCCAGACTTTCGCCACGGAAACGATATAACCACTGGAAATATTTTTCGATTCCATCTAAAGAGGAAATATCTTCCCCTTCTGAAAGAAGAAGTTTTGCCACATCTATCTGAAGCCTTTGCCCCGGGACATTCTCTTTCTCTTCAAATTGAAACAGAAAAACTTTACTATCCCTTACCTCTCTTTTTCCTTCACGGTTGCATCGTCCTGCCGCCTGAATCATGGAATCAACTCCTGCCAACTGCCGGTACACGGATTGAAAATCCAGATCCACTCCAGCCTCCACAAGACTGGTAGAAATTAAAACACACTTTTCCCCTTTCCTCAGACGTTCCCGAATCATTCCCAGCACTTTTCTCCTATGTTTTGGATACATCGTTGTGGAAAGATGAAAAACTCCCTCCCCCTTTATACTTCGATAGAGTTTTTGCGCTCGTTTTTTCGTATTCACAATGCATAGCGCCTGGATTTCTTTCTGCAGACTTCCAACCAGATCATCCTCAGAAATCGTCCCCAAATTCTGATATGTAACTCTTTCAAAAAAGCGAAATTGCTCTTCTACTCTCGGACATAATTCTGTAACCTGGCGACTTTTCCGAAAAAAACTGTTCAACGCCGGCTGGGTCGCCGTACACAAAACAATACTGGAACGGTATAGATCCACAAGTTCTTCCATCATCGCAATACACGGTTTCAGATAATCCGGCGGCAGCATTTGAGCCTCGTCAAAAATGATCACGCTATTAGCAATATTATGCAATTTCCTGCACCTGGACGATTTATTCACATAGAGGGATTCAAAAAACTGTACATTTGTTGTTACGATCACTGGTTTATCCCAGTTTTCCGCAGCAAGCTGCATCGGTTTTAGTTCCTCAGAACTTTCATAGTCCACATTATAGTGATTTTCCAAGACATTTTGTTCACCTAAAATCTTTCGGAACACTTCTGCATTCTGCTCAATGATACTGGTATATGGAATAACATAAATTACCCTATCCATACTATTTTGTACTGCATGACACAGCGCAAATGCCAGAGAAGCCACCGTTTTTCCTCCGCCAGTAGGTACCGTCAACTGGAACATGCCTCTTTCCATTTTCCCACATTCAAGGCATTTTTTTAAGATTTCTGTTCGTCTTCCATTTACCGTCTCAGTCTCTTGATTGGATAACCACCCCTCAATATGTGTTTCTAGTTTTCGCAGCAGCTTTTCCAGACTTTCCCCTGCTTCTCTTCCCGTATCTCCCGCTTTCATAAATCGTTCAGTATCCAGGAAATCCGCATCCACCAGGCAGGAAAACAACATCCTAATAAAAACGCTCAGTGAATAATCTGGATCAGATGTTTTTCCCGGATCAAACGGCACTGTTTTCAGTTCTGGTATCTGGATTTCATCTTTATAAGCGGAATAATCCTCGATTTTCTTCTTTCTTCTCCCTGAAAGCGTTGGCGCATTTCCAGCGTCAGAAGAAGAGCCATAATCCGGAAGCCCCGCATGGTGTCCTGCGATACAGTATTCTAAAAATGGATATAGTCCGCCCTTTTCTTCGCATACTCTGGCACCAGCAGTAGAATGATCCACTATTCTGTCACTATTATTCCTGATTTTATCTTGAAACGCCTCTGAATATTTTCCAATGTCATGAAGCAGCCCACAGCAATATCCCCATTCTTCCTTTCCAAATCGCCCAGCAAATTTCCCAGCAAGTTCTGCCGTGCCATATAGATGTTCTTTCATCGTTTGTGTTCGATTTTTATCAGTATGTGCCAAATATTCCATAAAAGGTCTCCTCCATTCCTGATTTCCAAAAATCCACTCATATATCCGAACTTCATCCATACCTAAAAACGTCGCTTATCTATGAAGTGTGGAAACACCCCTCACCGAAAAGTTACCGATATAAATAATCATATATTAATCCAAACCACCACGCCCGCAAAGGGCGATGACATCATTGCGGATATTTTTGACTCCCGGCAGTATAAATTTCAATCTGTATCACCCACAACAGCGATGATAAATTCGCAATCAATTGCGAATATCCAGTGTTACGATTTCAATTCGCTTCGCCTACATCAGCGATGAGCGGACGGCAAGGGAATCATCAATAACTGTAAGACATTTCAATCCGCATCGCCTACAAAAGCGACGACTCATTTCCACTCCTTTCCGGCTGATATGATTCTGATTTCAATCCGCATCGCCTACAGAAGCGATGACAGGTGAACACAAGTAAGAAAAAGGAACTCCTAAAATTTCAATCCGCATCGCCTACAGAAGCGATGACAGTAAGCTGACAAGTTTGTGCATCGGTTTAATGCATTTCAATCCGCATCGCCTACGGAAGCGATGACTCTGATAACACAGCATCGTGCAGTAGTTGTGCCTATTTCAATCCGCATCGCCTACGGAAGCGATGACACTTTGTATGGGTGTTCTGCCTCTATCTCTTCCAATTTCAATCCGCATCGCCTACGGAAGCGATGACCAATCCAACGGGATATCAGTCGTCCCCGTGGAATATTTCAATCCGCATCGCCTACGGAAGCGATGACAATATACAGTTTGCTTTTTGTGCTATTAAACCAGGAATTTCAATCCGCATCGCCTACGGAAGCGATGACGATTTTGGCGCATCATATAAACATGACAATCGCTTATTTCAATCCGCATCGCCTACGGAAGCGATGACATTTCCATTTGCCGGAGCTCGCAAGTAGATCATGTATTTCAATCCGCATCGCCTACGGAAGCGATGACGTTATTCACCATATCCCAAAACTCCACAGTTACAAAATTTCAATCCGCATCGCCTACGGAAGCGATGACCAGTTCTCTTCTTTCGTTCATTTCTATTTGTTCCTATTTCAATCCGCATCGCCTACGGAAGCGATGACGGTTTCTCCGGCTTATAATCGCCCAGATAATCCACATTTCAATCCGCATCGCCTACGGAAGCGATGACGCTGAATCGTGTGCGTGTGAGAAATGTACCGGGCATTTCAATCCGCATCGCCTACGGAAGCGATGACGCGCTTTTGGTAGCTGCTTTTAAAAATCTGTGGATTTCAATCCGCATCGCCTACGGAAGCGATGACCCAGTCTGGTCACGATACCAAGAGGCATATGCGCAATTTCAATCCGCATCGCCTACGGAAGCGATGACTGCAATTCTACCCAAAAATCACTCGCTATTTTTGTTCAATTCAAACAAACCTCCCCCTAATATCTTCCGATTTGCCCTTCTCTCCCTTCATTAACCTTCTATTTTTCTTTCTATTTGTGCACTTTTCCGGTGCGAATCCTGCAAGCTGAGACTGTCTGCTTCCGATTCGCACCTTCTGTTTTCTACAATACTCTATCTTTTCTCCCAGCTATTCGCCCTTCTACCGCTCTTGATACCGGTACTTCTTCAACACCTTCCCGAACACCAGGCAAACCGTCATTCCCGTCAACCCAAGCAGAAAGATCATCATTGCCGCACCGGAACCTTTTCCCTGTCCAAACAATATTGCCGCAAGACTATCCGCTCCTGTTCCTGCCATAAACGGTTCACAGACCTGATCTACCATCCCCCCGCCAAGAAGAAATCCTACGGGAATCGTGAAAAACTGCAGGGTATTCCGACAGGCATAAACTCTGCCCTGCATTTCTATTGGAATTGTAGATCTTACGATCACATCCAGGCTGGCGTTCATGAAAGGTACGGGTGTATAGCCTAATATTTGTCCGATACACCAGATAAGCGGTGTTCTCGTCAATGACATCAGGAAATTATCCGTAGTCAGGGATATCATCATTGTAACTACAATGAGACGGATCCTGTCTTTTGGAGCCGGCAGTACAGACACCAGAAGGCTTCCTGCCAGCATGGCAATCCCGCCAAAGGATGTAACAATCCCCAAGACCCGCTCTCCTCCATTTTCTCTTGGCAGGATAAACGCAGGAAGCACCGCATCAAATGCTGAAGCCACCAGATTCACACCTGCCAAAAATAGGATCAGTACAAGTACCAGCCTGTGTTCGTTCAGGCAATTCAGCCCTGCTTTCACAGACTCCAGCAGTTTTTCTTCTTCTTTGCGATTTCTATCTGCTTCTGGAATCTTCACTCCAAACACCAGCGCCAGAAATGCTATTAAAAACGTACACAAATCCACCATAATCACAAAATCCATACCGCCAAACGCATAGAAGGATGTTGCCAGCATCGGATGAAGAATCGTGATCAGAGAATTAGAAAATGATCTCAGTCCGCTGGTCTTTTGATAATATTTCCTAGGAGTGATCAGAGTCACTGCCACATCACTGGCCGGACTCTGTACCGTATTCATAAGTCCGTTGATTCCATTTAACAGGTACAGATGCCAGGGACACAATATGCCTGCCTTCAGCAATCCAAATACTAAAAGTGTACAGCAGGCTGCCAGTGTGTCGCATACCAGCATCGTTTTCTTTTTATCCCACTTATCGCTGAACGCTCCTGCGAAAATACTCATCAGGACATACGGCGTATAAGAGCAGACGGATAAAAGCGCCGTCTGAAGCGCTGATCCGGTAGCCTGATACAGCCAAAGAGTCAGCGCAAAATTTGTCATCGTACTTCCAAGCTGTGACAATCCCTGTGTACTCCACAGAATGTAAAAATCTTTCAATTCGTATATTCTATTTTTCATTTTGACTTTGCTCCTTTGATTTATTTTCGATTCATCAAATTGCAAAGTCCGAGGATTTGGGCTCTATTTCAGCCACATCGCCCCATGCAGTATCCTCAAACCTTGCATGGAGCTTCTCCGATTCCCAAAATCAATTTTCTCTCTCCCTTCTATATGAACATTATTTATAGAGACAATCCTTTCGCGACAACAGCACCACACTCTCAACTTGTTCTCCATTGTCCAAACTGATGCTCATATCTTCCTCAATGATAGGCAGCTTAAATTTGATGGATTTCAGCCACTGTCCATTAGGTTGCCGCTCCGGGTAAATCTGTATCTCCGAGATCAGCGCCTCGATCAGCTGACGCCGCTCCACATCGTTCATCACGCCGTACAGTTTCTCAAAATAAATCAGAACTTTATAGATATTGTCGCCGGTCAGCTTTTCTGCTTCAATGGCCTGCTTTTTAGCTCTGGCAGCAATCAGCGACGATTCTGTATCTTCAATCTTATCATACATCCTGTAAAGGCGGTCATCAAGATCAGCCTTGCGCCGCACATAGTGCCGGTCATCCGGGTCGAGAGAGTCAATTTCTTCTGCCAGCTTTGATTTGATGGAATAGTGCTGGCGAAGCTGCTTTTCGTAATTTGCAATCTCCTGGTCAATGGCGGCAGTATCCACCTTCATGTTGATTTTTTCCTGCATCATGGCAGCAAACTTCGGATTGCTCACTAGCTTTACAATGACTTCTGCTACAGCATCGTCCAGCAGTTCTTCCCGAATCTGTTTTTTATAGTCACATTTATGCCCGCGTATCATGGTACGGTGCTTGCAGCCGTAGTAGTAAAAATCCTTATACTTGGTGCCGTCCGCTTTGTGCTTGATGCTTTTGTTCCCATACATTCCTGCTCCGCAGACAGGGCACTTTACAATGCCAGAAAGAAGATGTACATGCTCGTCCTTCCCGCGGTTGACGTGTTCATACTTTTTTGCTTGTGCCAGCAGCTTCACCTGCGCCGCTTGCCAGACTTCTTCTGAAACAATCGCTTCATGCTGCCCGTCTGCAAGCAAATAGTTGTCCTGCTCCACCAGTTTATATTCGTTTCTTGTGCCACGAACTTTTTCCGTCTTGCGTCGGCCATAGGCGATTTTCCCGCAGTACACCGGATTTTTCAAAATCAAGCGAATCAAATGTGCGTCAAACAGAGGATTCTTCCCATTCTGCCGGGGGATTTTGCGGATGCCATGGTTCTCCAGATATTTAGCGATTCCGTTTGCACCAATATCCGTATGTACATACTGGTCATAGATGACGCGGATCGCCTCCGCTTCTTCCTCGTTGATAATCAGTTTCCCATCCACCAGCTGATACCCATAGGGGGCAAAGCCACCGTTCCAGCGGCCCTCCCTTGCTTTTTGGATACGGCCCTCCATGGTTTGGACACGGATATTTTCGCGCTCAATCTCCGCCACAGCAGACAGGACGGAGATCATCAATTTGCCCGCGTCTTTGGAAGAATCAATGCCATCCTCCACACATACCAGATTGACGCCAAAATCCTGCATGACCTGAAGGGAAGAAAGCACGTCCGCCGCATTTCTGCCGAAGCGGGACAATTTGAATACCAGAACATAGGACACGCCATCTTTTCCGGATTTGATGTCCTCCATCATCTGGCTGAATTGCGCCCGGCCTTCAATGGATTTTCCAGACTTTCCCGCGTCCTCATATTCACCGACGATCTCATAATCGTTATAGTCTGCGTAGGCTTTCATTTTGGCTTTCTGTGCATCCAGCGAATAGCCATCCACCTGCATAGCGGTGGAGACTCTGGTATAGGTGTAAACTTTTATTTTCTCTTTCTGCATCTTAATCTTCCTCATGTGGTGCCAATCGAAAAATTGGATTGGCTATTTTAACTTGGATTAGAAGTATCATCCTGCTTTTCCGCTTCCGTCTTGGCCGTTTTCCCCAACTGTTTGATGGTCTTCAGATATTCTTCCTCGACAGGGGAAAGGGTTTGTGCTTGATAACGTTTATATTCTGCTTTCGCTTTTTCCATCGCCTGTGCATGACTGATTTTCCCTGCATGGGTCAATACTTCTTCCCCAGTCGCCCGAAGAATGTTATCCAGCTGCTCCACATAATCACTCATATACATGGGCCGGTGACGAATGGCCTGCACCTCGGCAAAGTCGAAATAACCGGATACCATTTGATTCAGAACCCGCAGTTCTTCCTCCGTCAGATAATTCTTGGCAATCCCAATATCTTTTGCCGTGGGAAAATCCCCGGAAAAGGTGGTAAGCCCCATAAATGGCTTATCCGCATCGGCCCGCTCATAGATCACTTCCGCAGCCGTATGTCCATGCGCTGCATAATGAAGCTTGTTCTGCACCATTTTGAAAAACGCAACAGATTCCGCACTTCTGGGGTTATAGTCCACGCTGGTGGCGTACAAGTCCAACACTTGACGATACATGACTTTTTCCGAAGAACGAATGTCCCGAATCCGTTCCAGCAGTTCGCGCCAATAGTTGCCACCGCCCAAATTTTTTAGGCGCTCATCGTCCATCGTGAAGCCCTTGATCATATATTCTTTTAGGCGCTCAGTGGCCCACCGGCGAAACTGGGTGGCAATCAAAGATTTTACTCTGTACCCCAAAGAAATGATCATGTCCAGATTATAGAAAGGCAGCTCTCTGGTTACTTGCCGGTTGCCCTCCATTCGAACCTGTCGGAATTTCCGACAGGTTGAAGTCTCATCCAGTTCGCCTTCTTCATAGATGTGGCCGATATGCTCCACAATGTTGCTTCTGGACGTATGGAACAGTTCCGCCATCTGCTGCTGTGTCAGCCAAACGGTTTCGTCCACAAACCGGCATTCTACCTTTGTAAGTCCATCTTCCGCCTGATAAATTACAATCTCACCCTGGCCCTGATTTGGTCTCATTTTATCTTCCGCCATTTGTTCACGCTCCCATCTGATTCCGTTTTTATGTTCCAAGAGGACAGGGAATAGACCCATCCTCTTGTTTGGACGCTTATATCACGTTTATTATATCATGCAGCAATTTTGCTTTCAACTGCTTCCGCATTGAACTCAGAGTCTTTTTTATTTGCTGCGCTATCCTGATTATCAAACGATACTGCCGGTGCGGGCAAGTTCTCAACATCCAATTCCGAAACATACTTTTCAATCAGGTTGGCCAGCAGGTCTGCAAAACCGCTCCATTCATCTATCATAGGCATTTTCCCTTTCTTTTCTATGAGGCTGTTTGTAAAATTCCAATACTTCTGCCGGTATCTGCTCCAAAATAGCCACAGCACTGTCATAGTCGCGCCGCAGCTTGAGGTCTTCGATCTGCTTTAGGGTGCTGACCTTCTGCGCCGATGCAAGGGATTCTTCCAGTTCGGCATTTTTCGTTTTCAGCTTTTTGCTTTCGGATGCTGTTTTCGTGAAGGCTACGCCATATTTCCGCAGCAGCGTGTCCATCTTCTCTACGCTGGGAATATAGGTATCCAGAATCTTGCAGATTTCCTCCGCCCGGCTTTTGGCGTTAAAAGGATTGATTCCAGTGAGCAGATCTTCCAGTTTGCTTTTCTGTTTGGTCAATCTGGTCATCTCCTTAAATACGCGGGGCGGGATATGGTCGCGCCCGGTCAGGCTGGCGCTCTCGCCACGCTCCAAATCCGGAAACTTCTTGACCATGTGTTTCCAAAACTCATCCTGCCACCAGGTCAGCTTCTTTTTATTGCCCATAATGTCTTTGGCGCTGAGCCTGCCGTCCTCAGTCAGAGGGACAAAGCAAAGGTGCATATGGGGCGTTTTCTCGTCCATATGCACCACAGCAGATATAATTGTCTCTTTGGATTGATGCTGTTCCAGAAAGCGCAGAGCTTCCTCGAAAAACACGCGAATCTCCGCCCGTTTCTTCCCCTTGAAGAACTCCGGGCTGGCAGTGAACAGCGTCTCGATCATACGGATACTGTCTTTCCGGGTACGGCATCCGGCAGCAGCAATCTGCCTCTCTGACTCCGCCCGGTACTTGCCGGGCGGTTTGACCAGATGGAAGTTGTACTTGCTTCGGCTGGTATCCACATCGGGATTGCTGGCGTACTTTTCCTTTGTGCGCTCGTTATGGGCCTCGATATTGCCGATTTCAGGCCCCTTGTATTTTGCAAATCGCATAATCGCGTACTGTGCTTTTTCCATGCTCAATCCCTCCGTTTCTGCCAGACAATGTCATATCTCAGCACGTCAGCCAGTTCTACGGCCTCCCGATACCGCAGCGATTCCCGCTGCAATTTCCCAGAAAGATTGGATACGCTGTCGCTCCAGCCATATTCATCGTGCAGCTGGTCAACGACTTCCTGCATGGTGTAACCGGCGCGGATGATCTGCGCCTTGATTTCGTTTCGGATACTTGACTTCATAAAATATTCCTCCATTTTCGCAAGTGACACTCTTTGTCACTTGACAGCTAAAACATGATTTTCGGTTGCGTCATAAAAAGAACCGGCTGCGCTGGGGAGCGCACCGGCTTTGGTCAATGGTGAAATTTGCGTAAGTGCTGTTTTGCGATAGAAATGATTCCTCGCGTATCGGTGGTCAACGGCGGAATATTCGACTTCGCAGAAATGTGGGGCTTTTCACTGTTCGGGCTGTATTGTCACAAAATGCTGCAATCTGTACGTCGTTCCGTGAGCCGCCATCCGGCGAACTGTATACGGATAAAAGAGAAACATTTCGCCGTTTTGAGATTGCTCTAAAATATGCCTGCAAAATCACCGCTTTCCCTTGACTGTTTTAGACGCGGACAAAAATGTCCATGACCACTTTGCTTCGCTAAAGTGGTCGGGTTCAAAATGACACCGACCACTTCACATCACAAAACCGAGAATATTTGCATTGTTCTGGTCGTACCCAAAATGGGCACGACCACTTTATCCAAATGAAGCACCTCTACAATATATAGGGTAATAGGGTTAATCGCTGCGTACATACGTACCGGCGACCAGAGCGGAAATCAATCCCGCCAGTCTTCCGGTACGTACGTACACTGTGAAGCGTCCGTAAACTCGTTTATATGCGGCCTTGCCACTGCCTCGATCCCCATAAAGCCCC